>Ga0326727_10000046_pt1 | contig 500275 bp, 460 predicted proteins | sample MB2enrmetagenome_FD_207643 | JGI IMG/M metagenome (GOLD analysis project Ga0326727, IMG submission 207643) | Lab enriched peat soil microbial communities from McLean, Ithaca, NY, United States - MB29MY | ecosystem: Environmental > Terrestrial > Soil > Wetlands > Peat | place: USA: New York... | reverse complement strand
TGCAGAAAGCGCCGTTGTTTGTCGGCGCGGTCACAAGCCCACCCTATGCCTCAACAGGGTGCGATTCCACCAAGGCGGGGATGCTGCAATACACGGCAAGCGCCATGCAGTATTGCAACGGCTCGGCATGGAGTTCATTGTCTTCAGGCGGTGGCGTGACAGGGTATGAAGAAATAATCAATAATTGCGGCACTGCAGGAAATTGCATAGCAACCTGCTCTGCGGGAAAACAAATTTTAGGTGGCGGCTGCTCTTTTGCCCCAACATGGGTGGAGATTCAAACGTATCCAGGCAGCACAACACAATGGACCTGTATTCAAAGCGGCTCTTCACAATTAATAGCTTACGCCGTATGCGCCTACACAACAACAAATAATGGGGCGATCTTGGGATCGAGCGCGACGAATACAAGCCCAAGTCGCTCAGGCGATGTGACGACAGGGCTTTTCTCTCCAACCGCCTCGACCGTCAGCATCGCAACCGCGGGAACCGAAGCCCTCCGCGTCACGGCAACCCAAAGCGTCGGCATCGGAACGACCACGCCAGCAGCGACGCTCTCAGTTGCCGGGTCAGTTTCAATGATGAATCAGGACATATCAACAACATATGCGATGGGCACAACATATGTAGCCCCAACGGATCTCCTCGTTATATTAATGGTTTGGGGCGCAACGCAGAGCATTACACCATCCATAACTGATGTCACGACTGGATCAAGTTATTCCTTTGCTGTTTATGGGTATTCTCAGAACGCGACTTTCGTATTGCCAATTCCGATGGGACATTCCTGGGTAGCCACAGCGGACGCGAGGGGAAATCCAACTTATGGACTGACAGTCTTTAAACTCGGCCACTAGACTTATGTCAGAATGACGCAATAAACAAAAAAGGACGACATGAACGGAATCCCCCGTCCCGAGATCCGGTACAGATAGAGCCTCTTGAAAAACCGCGCGCCAGCGTCCATATGCTCGTAAAGCGATTTGTTTTAGCAAGAGGAACGCAAATGACCGAAGAACGCATGGCCTTCCGCGCCGAAGTGGCGCGCCTTCTGGATATTGTCGTGCATTCGCTTTACAGCGAAAAAGAAATCTTTCTGCGGGAGCTGATCTCGAATGCCTCGGACGCCTGCGACAAATTGCGCTATCAGGCGCTGACGCAGCCGGAACTCACGGGCGAAGACACCGATTTCAAGATCCGGATCGATCTCGACTCCAAGGCCCGCACGCTGACCGTTTCGGACAACGGCGTCGGCATGAGCCGCGACGAGCTGATCGAAAATCTCGGCACCATCGCGCGTTCGGGCACCGCCGCTTTCCTCGAAAAGCTGGCCGAGGCCAAAAAACCGGACATCACACAGATCGGCCAGTTCGGCGTCGGTTTCTATTCCGCCTTTATGGTGGCGCAGATGGTCGAAGTCGTCTCCCACCGCGCAGGAAGCGAGGAAGCCTGGTGCTGGCGCTCGGACGGCAAGGGTGAGTTCGCCGTCGAAAAAGACGATAAAAAAACGCGCGGCACGGAAGTGCGCCTTTATCTGAAGCAGGGCGAGAACGAATTTTTACAGGAAGACCGCCTGCGCGCGATCGTGACGCGTTATTCCGACCATATCGCGATTCCGATCATCATCGCGGGCAATGAAAATGCGGCAAACCGCGCGAGCGCCCTTTGGCTGCGTTCGAAGTCCGATATCACGGCGGATCAATATAAAGAGTTCTATCATCACGTCGCGCACGCGTTCGAAGAGCCCGCGCTCACGATCCATTGGAAAGCCGAAGGCAAGATCGAATATACGGGCCTTTTGTACGTGCCCGGCATGAAGCCCTATGATCTTTTCGATCCGCGCCGCCGCCACGGGGTGAAGCTTTACGTCAAGCGCGTCTTCATCACGAACGAGGCTGAAGGGCTTATTCCGCCCTACTTGCGTTTCCTGCGCGGCGTGATCGACAGCGAGGATCTGCCGCTCAACGTCAGCCGCGAGATGCTGCAACACAATCCCGTGCTTGTGAAAATCCGGCAGGGCATTGTGCGCCGCGTTTTGGGCGATCTTCAACGCTATGCCGAAAACAAGGACTTATACGCGACCTTCTGGGAGGATTTCGGAACGGTCTTGAAAGAAGGTCTTTACGAGGATTCGGATCATCGCGCCGATCTTTTAAAACTCCTCCGCGCCCGCAGCACGGAAGCCGAAGGCCTTGTCAGCCTCGCGGATTATGTCGGTCGCATGAAAAAGGGCCAGGAAAACATCTATTACATCAACGGCGACAATCCCGAGACGTTGAACCACAGCCCGCATCTTGAAGGTTTCCGCGCGCGCGGGATTGAGGTTTTGCTCCTCACCGATACGGTGGACGATTTCTGGCCCGGCGCCGTCACGGAGTACGACGGCAAAAAATTCAAATCCGTCACGCGCGTGGGGGATGAAATCGAAAAAATCGCGCCGCTCGCCAAAGGCGACGACGAGCCGCCGAAGGAATCCGCTCCCGCAGGCGATCTGGATTCGCTGATCGCTCTCATGAAGCTGAGCCTCGGCGGCAAGGTGAAGGATGTGCGCGCCTCGAACCGCTTGACGGAAAGCCCCGTCTGCCTTGCCATCGACGAAGGCGATATCGACATCCATCTCGAACGCTTCCTGAAACAGCACAACCAGCTTCAGCATGCGAGCCAACGAATTCTTGAAATCAATCCGTCGCATCCGCTCATCGTGAAAATGGCGGCGCAAGCTAAAGAAACGGGCGCGAAAACGGAAGGCGCGAAAGCCGAGCTTGAAGATATAGCCCTTCTTCTTTTGGATCAGGCGCGGCTTCTTGACGGCGAAACCATCGAAGATCCCGCCGGCTTCGGCCAACGGCTTTCAAACCTCCTCGCGAAGGTGGTTTGAAAGATGGAGATTAAAGGTCAGAAAGAAATGGTAGCGCCGCCCAAGCCTGTCCCCGCGAAAGCGGGGATGGAGGCGCTGAAAGCTAACGGCGCAAGAAACCGGCGCGCCTACGTCCTCGGCGCGGCGCTTTTCATCCTCATTGAATATCTCCTCATCCTCTTCGTCGATCGTCCCGTCGCGTTGGCCGCGCGCGCGCTGGATACGACAAACCACGGCCTCATCGATTTTTTCCGCTTTTATACCGATCTCGGCCTTGGCAAATGGTACGAATGGCCCTCGGGCGTCGCGCTTCTGATCGCCCTTCTCGTTCTTTGGCGCGCGCCGATGGCGGAAATCCGGAAAAAGCGCGTAAGGGTTTTTTCCCATAAAATGGGATTCTTTTTCGCGGCGACGGCGGGCGCGGGGCTTTTAACGGACGTTCTTAAATATGCCATCGGACGCCCGCGGCCCAAATTTCTTTTCCTGAACGGTTCTTTCGCGCCCCAACCCTTCACGCACGGCTTCGATTGGCACTCCTTCCCATCGGGCCACACGACGACATCCTTTGCCGTCGCGACCTCGCTTTGCCTTTTATTCCCGAAGGGCCGCTTTTTTTTCATGGCTTACGCCGCGCTTGTGGGGTTGAGCCGCATTATGGTTACCGCGCATTATCCATCCGACGTGCTTGCGGGCGCCGTTGTGGGGCTTTTCTTCACCTTGGGAGTATCCCGCTTTTTTAAGCTTTCGGAAACCATAAAAGGGTAATTTCCCATAATTGAAGATGTTTCTTATTGCAAACGCCCCCGCGCCTTTTGTAAAATGGTTTCATGACGAAAGATAAAGCGACGCAATCGCGGTGGATCGCCAATTTGCGCAGCCTGATGGAAGCGCGCGAACTCAACCCGCGCAGCCTTTCCCTTAAAGCCGGCCTCAACGCGACGGCCGTTCGCGATATGCTGGAAGGACGGACGCAATTTCCGCGCTACGACACGGTTCAGGCCCTTGCCGAAGCCCTCGACGTCGCGCCGCACCAATTGATGGCAAGCCCCGATATTCTCAAGGAATCAACTAAAATCACCTCGCTTCTCGACGACGACCTCGACCTTTTGACCGAAATTATCGCGCGCCTTCAGGAAGTGGCCGAAGAACACAAACACCCGCTCGGCCCCCGCGATTTTGCGGCCATGGTGACGACGATTTACCGGCAGATGCAAACGGGCAAATCGCGCAAGGCCACGCTTTCGGCGCTGAAACCCAGGATCTACGATCTTATGGAATATGAAACGCGCCGCCGCCGCGCCAGCCGCTGACGGCCCTCAATCCAGACGTTCGTTCGGGGAAAACTTCGCACGCGTTTCGTTTTTTTCCCATTTTTTATTTGCTTTCAACCCCCGCCGCGCTTTATCCTTTCCTTATTCAAGATCATTGTGTTCGTTTCATGCGCCAGCCCGCCAAAACGGGAAACGGTATTTTACTTAAGGATTTGATGATGAACGACCGCGGGGAAAAAATTGTCAATCTGGCACGGGAAGTTTTATGTTCGGAGTTCGATCACGAAGCCCCGAATCTGACCACGCCGAACAAAAGCTCTTTCTCCCTGAAAACCGTCTGTTTCGTGGCTCTTTTGGCCGGTTTCGGGGGCGGCGGCATAGCTCATCTTCTCGAAGAAACCCATCGTCCGGCCAACCGCTACGAACGGGTCGAGATCGACGCCCTGATCTTCTACGCGGCGCGCGAAAAGGCGCTGAACGAAGCCCAGTTGAGGGCCGAGATTCAAGACGACCTTGCCCTCTCCAGCCTCGACGCCATGACGGTCGAGGATTACAAGAACGCCCGCACTCTTTTATGGACAAAACTTCGCTGAAATTATTTCTTACGCACGATTTCTCTTGATGTGGGTTTTTTCCCATATTATAAAGAGGGATCGTTTTTTTGAAATAGTATTGAACGGCGATAATATGGCCTCAAAATCTCTTTCCGGATCGAAGTGCCCCGCGCCCAGGGCGCAAAAAGCTTCCAGCGCAAAGCCTGCCGTCAAAACGATCCGAACGCGCCGCGGCCTTCCGCCGGTCAGCATCGAAGATCTCGCGCTCATGCTTGAAATCGACCTCGCGCTCGGCCGCCGCCGCGATTTCCGTTCGCGCCTCCAAAAGGCGCTCAACGCCGTGGCTTCCGCACCCCTTCGCGCGCGCCATTTGCCTTTCGCATGATTCCGCAGTATGTTTGGCAAAAGAAGCGTTTTGGCTTCTCTGCCCCACGCACAAACGAGGATCCCATGACCGGCCTTGATGAAAACGAAATCAAAAAACACGTGAAGGACAAGGATACATGGCTTCGCTTCATTTATCTGGTGGTTTTCGGCGTGGCCTTCTATCTCTCCATCTTGCTGACCTTTGCGACCTCGATCTTTCAGTTTCTCGCGAAATTGTTCGGCGGAAGCTCGTTCTCGGGTCTTTCCGATTTCGGCGATTCCCTCGCGACTTATCAGGCTCAGGTCACGCGTTTCCTGACTTTTTCGTCGGATGAAAAGCCGTTTCCGTTCGCGCCGTTCCCCGTTAAGAAGTCAAACGAGCAATAATCCGGCCAACGCATCTTCCTATCGCGATAAATCGGCCACAGCCCTTCGGTTGCTGGCCGATTTTTATTTCTTTGATTTCCCTCGCTTTTTTCTTTTCAAAACCGCGGGAAAACGACCTCGCCGCAAAAGCAAGCAAACGAGAAGTTATTTGCTTTTTCGCCCTTTAACCTGCTATGCAGGGGGCCATAAAGGCGCTTGACAGATAAAGAGCCTATAGAAGCTTCCGTTCAACGAGTATTTTGTTCACGTGACCAGTTTTGCCGATTTGGGCTTAAGCCCCGATATTCTTAAAGCGATTGAGGATGTCGGCTACACAACCCCCACCCCGATTCAAGAGCAGGCCATCCCCTATGTCCTGCAAATGCGCGATGTGCTTGGCTGCGCGCAAACGGGAACGGGCAAGACGGCGGGCTTCACGCTTCCGATGATCGAGATTCTGGCGAACGGCCGCGCGCGAGCGCGCATGCCGCGTTCGCTGATTTTGGAGCCGACGCGCGAACTTGCGACGCAGGTTGGCGAAAGCTTCCGCCTTTACGGGAAATACCATCCTCAGCTTTCGAACGCGCTTTTGATCGGCGGCGAGACGATGGACGCCCAGATCCGCGATCTGGATCGCGGCGTGGACGTTCTGATCGCGACACCCGGGCGCTTGATCGACCTTTTCGAAAGGGGCCGGATTTTGATGAACGACATCAAAATCCTCGTGATCGACGAAGCCGATCGCATGCTGGATATGGGCTTCATCCCCGATATCGAAAAGATCGTCTCGAAACTTCCGGCCATGCGGCAAACGCTGTTTTTCTCGGCGACGATGCCGCCGGAAATTCGGAAATTGGCCGACAAATTCCTTCAAAACCCGAAAACGGTTACGGTTTCGCCGCCCGCTTCGACGGCGACGACGATCAGGCAAGTTCTGGTCGATCTGCCTTCGACGGACGATTGGCAAAAGCGCGAAGCGCTTCGCCATCTTCTGAAGCGCGAAAACGTGCAAACGGCCTTCATCTTCTGCAACCGCAAGCGGGACGTGGCGCTTCTTCACAAATCGCTCTTAAAGCACGGCTTCAACGTCGGCGCGTTGCACGGCGATATGGAGCAGTCGGAACGCACGGCGACGCTCGACGCCTTCCGCAACGGCTCGATCACGTTGCTCGCCTGCAGCGACGTGGCCGCCCGCGGGCTTGACGTCGCGGATGTCAGCCACGTTTTCAATTTCGACGTTCCGTTCAACGCGGAAGATTACGTCCACCGCATCGGCCGCACGGGCCGCGCGGGCAAGGAAGGCGTCGCCTACACGCTCGGCACGCCCGACGAATCCAAACAAATCGCCGCGATCGAGGATCTTATCAAGCTTCCGCTGCCGCGTGAGGAGATCGCCGATTTACCCGAACCCGATCCCTCAAGGCGGCGCCGTCCGCCCAGCGACGGCAGGGGCCGCGATCGTAACGGCCCGCGCGGACGCACCCATGGCCACAATCAAAACAGAGACAAAGGGCATACGAACCCGCCCCGTCGCGCGGAAGCCGATCAAGCGCCTGTGGATCCGGTTGCGGCCCAGAATCGCCGCCCGGCGCCGCCCCGATTTGCGCCGCATAAAGAACAAAGCGGTCGCGTTCACGAAGCGTCCAGCCCGTCGAAAGCCTTCGGCGACGATCTTCCCGCTTTCCTCCGCCGCCCCGCTGCGGGCCGCAAAGGCACGAACGCGCGGTAGCGACTCCCTTGCAACACTTGATTTCTTCAATCAAAACAAGCTTGTCGTTCGGGCCAACCTCTGGCAATCCTGTCATGAATGACTTCTTCCTTCCGCAGCCATCGATTCGGGCGTTTTTTGACCTGCTGCCTCTTTCTCGCGGCGGTGGATTTCTGCACCCCCGCGCACGGATGGGCGGCCTCTTCGAGCAAAAACAGCGGTCATGAACCCGTTCTGGTCCAGGCCGACCAGATGACGCGCGACGACAAGACGAAAATCATCACGGCCATCGGCCATGTCGAGGTCGCGCAAGGCGGACAGGTCTTGCACGCGGATAAAATCGTCTACAACGAGGAAACGGACATCGTCCGCGCGACGGGCCACGTCGCCATCCTTCAGCCGACGGGCGAGGTTCTCTTTACGAACGAGGCCGAGCTGACCAGCGATATGAAGGACGGCTTCATCAACAAGGTCGGCATTCTGTTTCCCGACAATTCCCGCCTCGCGGCGCAGGACGCCGAGCGTTACGAAGGCCGGTATCTGATCGCGGACCGCGGCGTCTATACGTCCTGTACGCTTTGCGCCGAAAATCCGGACGCGCCGCCCTTGTGGCAGGTCAAGGGCGCGCGCATCACGCACGACAGCGAGACGAAGGACGTCATCTATCGCGACGCGACGCTCGAATTCGACGGCGTTCCCGTTTTCTACACGCCTTATTTTTCGCACCCCGATCCGACCGTCAAACGCCGCGAGGGACTCCTGACGCCCTATGGCGGCTACAGCCAATATATCGGCACCTTCGTCCGAACGCCCTATTATTTCGACATCGCGCCGACCGACGACGCCACGCTCACCCCGACTTTCAGCGAGATCGACAAGGCCCAGATCGCGGGCGAATGGCGGCATCGCTCCGAGACGGGCAAAATGCAATGGGACGCGAGCGTGACCGAGGCGGATCTTCTCGACGAAAACGGTACGGACAAGGGCCAGCGCATGCGCGGCGCCGTCTTCGGCAACACGCTCTTCGATCTGGACGACGTGTGGCGCGCGGGAACGGATATCGAGATGACGTCGGATAAAAGCTATCTCCAGCGCTACAAGATTTCTTCCGAACAGGCGCTCGTCAACCGCGGTTACGCCGAAGGCTTCGAAGGCCGCGACTACGCCGTCGGCAACATGTATTATTTCCAAAACTTGATCCAGGGCGCGCAACCGGCGCAACCTTTCGTCGCACCCGACATGTCGTTCAGCGCGCTTGGCGAGCCTGGCCAAACGCTGGGCGGCCGATGGTCTATGGACGGCGGGCTTCTCATGACGGCCCGCAGCAACAATGTCGACATCGTCAATCAAGGCCCCGATACGCGCCGCCTTGCGATGGATGCGGGATGGCAGAGGCAAATGGTTTCCTCGACGGGCTTTCTGACGACGATTTCCAGCGAGGCGCGGGCGGACGGCTATTGGGCGGACAATGTGCCGGAAACCTCGCCCGACGGTTCGACGACGACCTTCGACCGAACCGAGAAATTGCGGCCTTTCGCGCAAACCGACCTGACCGTTCGTTATCCGATGGGCCGTCGCGGCGACGATTATCAGCAAATCGTGGAGCCGATCGGCATGTTCTCGGTCGCCCCTTCGATGAAGGCCTACAACAATCTTCCGAACGAGGACAGCCAGGACGTCGAGTTTGACGAAACGAACCTGTTCTCGACCAACCGGTTTAGCGGCATCGACCGGATCGAAGGGGGCACCCGCGCCGCTTACGGCGTCCGGCAAACGCTGATCGGGGACAACGGCGTCAAGATCGAGGCCTTGGGCGGCCAGATCTATCAGTTCCAGCCGGATCCGGCCTTTCCCGACGAATCCGGCCTGAACGACAAATTCTCGGATTACGTCGCGCGGCTGGGTTTTACGCCGTCGAGCTGGTTTGACATGAGCTATGGCGCCCGGATCAGCAAGGACAACGGACGGCTGGAACGGCAGGAAGGGGAAAGCTCCATCGGCACGCCCATCTTCCGCCCCTTCATCAACTATCTGTCCGTCGTTCAGGCGGATCCCTTGACGAGTACGCGTAACGTGGAGGAAGGAACGATCGGGTTCAATTCAAGATTCGCGAAATACTGGACGATCACGGCCTCGCAGCAACAGGCCTTTCAACCCGATCCGGGGCCGCGCACAAGCACCTTCGGCTTCGCCTATGGCGACGAGTGTTTTCAGGCGGGCTTGTCGGGCGAATACGACAATACGAACCGTCAGGATCTTCAATCGGGCCTGACGGTCATGTTCCATTTCTATTTAAAGAATATCGGCGGATTCCAGACGGACAGCGTAACGAACACGCAATTCATGACGCCGAGTCTTGCGCAGCAGCAAAACTCCGTACAAACCGGCGCGCTTCCGTAAAATCGGAAACGATTTGGACGGAGGGCCCAAGATCGTCCTTCTTTTCCGGTTTTTGATCCGCAAGCCAAAGGCATCGCCCCACGCCGCCCGCAAGCGCGGCCTCCATATCGCGCCTTTGATCCCCCACCATGACCGAACGCGCGAGATCGAGATTCAGGCGCATTCCCGCCTCGAGAATCAGGCCCGGGCTCGGCTTGCGCCAGAAACTTTCGCGCCTGAAGGCGGGGACGGATCCATCCGGATGCTCGAAACAGGCGAGAACGAGCGCAATCTCAACGCCCTGTTTCTTAAGTTCGCCGACATACCAACGCGTCAGATCTTCGTAAACCTCGGCGGAATACAGGCCGCGCGCGACGCCGGACTGGTTCGTGACGATCGCGAGGCGATAGCCGAGATCCGAAGCTGCCCGAAGAAAAGGAACGATGCCGTCGCGAAAAACAAAGGCGTCGCGCGACCCGACATAGCCGCGATCGACATTGACGACCCCGTCGCGATCCAAAAGAAGGCCTCGGCGGCGTCCCTTTTGCGGCAAAATTTGCGAATTCATTTTGTTTCTTTCCCCCTTCGGAAAAACAAGGTATCAGATTGTTTCCTCGTCCACAAAGCCCGGAGTTCACATGCACCGCCGCCTTCAGTTTTTGACCGTGGTCTTTGCCTTCGCGGTTCTTTTTTCCGGAGTTTTCGCCATGACAACGACCGACGCGTCGGCCAAGCCGATTCTTGATCCCGAAAACACGCTTTTGATCGACCTGCCCATGGGACGCGTCGTGATCCAAATGCGCCCCGACCTTGCGCCGAACCATGTCGCGCGCATCAAAGAGCTTGCGCGCGCCGGTTTTTACAACGGCCTCGTCTTCCATCGCGTCATTCCAGGCTTTATGGCGCAGACGGGCGATCCGAGGGGCGACGGCACGGGCGGATCGGGCCAAAAACTGAAAGCCGAGTTCAGCCAAGCGCCGCATGTGCGCGGCACGGTCTCGATGGCGCGCGCGGCAAGCCCCGATTCAGCCGACAGCCAGTTCTTCATCTGCTTCGCCGACGCCTCCTTTTTGAACGGGCAATACACGGTTTGGGGCCAAGTGATCGAAGGCATGGACTACGTGGATCAAATCAAGGCCGGATCGCAGCTTAACAACGGCGCGGTCAAAGACCCCACGAAAATGATTAAAGTCAGCGTCGCCGCCGACCTTAAAGAATAATGCTTCGTCCCGTCCATGTGATCGGCGGCGGCCTTGCCGGAAGCGAGGCCGCCTGGCAGCTTGCCGCGCGCGGCATACCGGTCGTGCTGCACGAAATGCGGCCAATCCAGACGACACCGGCGCATGAAACGGATCGGTTGGCCGAGCTTGTCTGCTCAAACTCTTTCCGCGCGGACGACAGCGACGCCAATGCCGTCGGTCTTTTGCACGATGAGATGCGACGCTGTGGCTCGCTGATCCTTCGCATGGCGGATCGGCACAAAGTTCCGGCGGGCGGCGCTTTGGCGGTCGATCGCGAAGCCTTCGCCAAGGCCGTGACGGAGGCGCTGGAAACCCATCCCTTGATAACGCTCAGACGCGCGGAAATCACCGCCCTGCCCGACGCGGGCCCGGACGATCCCGAAGGCTGGGACAACGTCATTGTCGCCTCTGGCCCCCTCACCTCGCCCTCCCTTTCGGCTTTCATCCGCGATCTCACGGGCGCCGAAAGCTTTTCCTTTTTCGACGCCATCGCGCCCATCCTGTTCGCCGAAAGCATCGACATGAGCAAAGCGTGGCGGCAATCCCGTTACGATAAAGGCGTCGAAGAAGGAAGCTCGGGCGATTACATCAATTGCGCGCTGGATCGCGAACAGTACGAAACTTTCGTTCAAGGCCTTCTTAACGCAAAGAAGGTGGAATTCAAGGATTGGGAAAAAAACGCGCCCTATTTCGACGGCTGCCTTCCGATCGAGGTGATGGCCGCGCGCGGGCCTCAGACTCTGCGTTTCGGCCCGATGAAGCCGGTGGGGCTTACAAATCCGCATAAGACCGAACGTCCCTATGCCGTTATCCAGTTGCGTCAGGACAACGCGCTTGGCACGCTTTACAACATCGTCGGCTTTCAGACGAAAATGCTGCACGCGGAACAAACGCGGCTTTTTCGCACCGTTCCGGGATTGGAAAACGCGGTCTTCGCGCGTCTCGGCGGCATGCATCGCAACAGCTACATCGACAGCCCCGCCCTGCTCGATCGCGATTTGCGTCTGAAGAACAAACGGACGGAAATCCGCTTCGCAGGGCAAATGACGGGCGTGGAAGGCTATGTCGAATCCGCGGCGATGGGACTTTTGGCAGGCTTGTTCGCGGCCGCGTCGCGCCTTGGAAAACCCGTCGCCCCGCCGCCGCGCACGACCGCGCTCGGCGCGCTTTTGAACCATCTGACGGGCGATCCGCCGCCGCACGGATTCCACCCGATGAACGTGACCTTCGGCCTTTTTCCGCCGCTTGAAGAAGTTTTAAAGGGCGGCAGAAAAGGCCGCCCCGCCCGCAAACAGGCCATAGCCGCGCGCGCCAAGGAAGCTTTGGGTTTATGGCTGTCTCAAGATTTTTTGCCGGCGTCCTTACCCAACGACCCTTGATAGGCTTCGCGCCCTTCCCGAAGCGCGGCGCGCGACGCGCCGTAAAGAGAGCCGACATCCTTCAATAAATCGCGGAGCTTTTCTTCATTGGGCGCTTGGGCCGCAGCTTCGATCGCAGCCATATGGGAAGAAAAAAGAAGAAGACCGCAACTTGCGCTGCTGCTTTTCAAGGTATGGGCGACGTCGCGAACGGATTCCCTGTTCGCTGCGGCTCCATCCTCCTCAAGGATTTTCACGCGCTTTTCCGAATCGGCGAGATAAAGCTCCGTAATTTTGAGAACGGCCTCCCCTCCCAGATCTTCGGCGAGCGTGCAAAGCACCTTGGGTTCGAAAACGGGACGCTCGTTTTCGACGCGCTTATCCGGATCCTGCGAAGCGTAGGGCGCCGCGCTTTCTTTCGAGACCGGCGCTTTTTCCTTCTGCGCCAGCGCCGGCTCCAACGTTTCGAGAAGCTCGGGCGCGACGGTTCGCGGCAACCAACGGCTCAACATCCGGACAAGCGAGGTGAAATTGACGGGCTTTTCCAAATGGTCGTTCATGCCCGCCACGAGGCAGCGCTCCCTGTCCCCTTGCATGACATGAGCCGTCAAAGCGACGATGGGTACCGAAGCGGCCCATCCTCCCATCGCGCGCAAACGGCGCGTGGTTTCAAAGCCGTCCATCTCGGTCATCGAGATATCCATGAAAATCATGTCGTATTGCTTCCGGAGCGCGCGTTCGAGCGCTTCCTGGCCGGAGCCCGCCACGTCCGTCTGCAAACCCGTTTTTTGAAGATAGCGGGAAGCCACAAGCTGGTTCGTTTCGTTGTCTTCGACAAGAAGAATGGTTCGGCTCGACGCTGGAAAGGCGACTTTCTCGGTCGGCGCGGCCTGTCGATCCTTCGCGGAATCCGCGGTCGCCAGTTGCATAAAGACGGGGATCATGAACCAGAATTGGCTGCCGTGCCCTGGCTTGCTTTCAAGCCCGATTTCGCCGTCCATCATGGTGACAAGGCGGCGCGAAATGGCGAGACCGAGTCCCGTTCCGCCGAAGCGCCGCGTGAAAGAGCGTTCGATCTGGCTGAATTCCTTGAAAAGCTTGTCCTGATCGACGGCGCTGATCCCGATGCCGGTATCGTTGATCTCGAAACGGAGAAGCGCCACCTGCCGCCCCTGTTTTTCCTGCGTCAGAAGATGAAGAATTCGGATCTCGACGGAACCGGTATCGGTGAATTTCAACGCGTTCATCACGAGATTGAGGAGTATCTGCCGGATCTTTCCGGAATCGCCCTCCAGACGATTGGGCGCGTCGTCTTGAATATCGAGCTTGAGATCGAGTCCTTTGCGCATGGCGACGGGACTGGATAAATCGACGACGGATTGAAGAAGCTCGCGCAAGGAAAAACGTTCCTTGATGATCTCGATCTTGCCGGCTTCCATTTTGGCGTAATCGAGAATGTCGTTGATGATGGAATGAAGCGATTGGCTCGAATTGATCGCGATATTCACATAGCGCCGCTGATCCTCGCTTAAAGAGGTCTCGCCCAGCAAATCGAGAACGCCGAGAAGGCCGTTGATCGGCGTGCGGATTTCATGGCTCATGGTGGCAAGAAAACTCGTCTTCACGGCGTTCGCGTGCTCGGCCTGTTCCTTGGCGAGGATCAGGGCGTCCTGCGTCTGGCGGATGGCTGTGATATCGGTCAAAAGGCTGATATAGTGGGTCAGTTTGCCGGCCTGATCGTGGACGGGGCTGACGCGCCAGTCGCACCAGAAGGAACTTCCGTTTTTCCGGTAGATCAAAAGGTCGAAATCACGGGCTTTTTCCTCCTGTATCGCCTGGCGGAAAGCTTCGGCCTTTGCGGAATCCGTATGCCAACCGAACAGAATGTCGGATCTTTTGTCGGCCATATAGCCCAGATCGTAACCCGTCATCTCCGTAAACGCGTGATTGACGAAAAGAACCGGCGTGCCTTTTCGCTGCATATCGCGGATCAAAACGCCGACCCGTATGGATTGAAGCGCGGCCGCGTAAAAAGCGTTATAGCGTTCCGTTGCCCAGGCAAGCTGCGCGGTGCGCTTGAAGCGGATCGAATTGCGGTACAAAGCGCCGATCAGAACGACGGCGCAAAGGATATCGGCCAGAAGAAGAAGCGTGCGAAACCGCTCGTCGCTGCTGATGTCGTCCGTAAAACGGGCGACCTCGCTTTGCCGCGTCAAGGTGACGGAGCGCCCCAACGCATGGCTTCCTTCCAAAATGGCGTTGATGCCTTTGCGCGCTTCGCTTGCCGAGGCCTCGTCCCAAGCGCCTTTTTGAACAAGCTTCGCGGCAAGTCGGCCGCTTTCGCGCCGCACTTTTTCCGTGATCTGAAGTTCGACTTGATGCGCGGTTTTTTCGTCGTCCGATTTGTTGAAAAGCGCCTCGAGCGACGCGACTTCCTGATTGAGCTCGGAAAGTTTTGTCTGAAGTGACGCCTGAATGCTCGTTTGCCTCTCGGGCAATTGCCCCAGATCCAGAAATTCCTCAAAAGCCTCATAAATGGACGGAACGTCGGCCTGCACCTTGGCCGTAAGCTCAAGCTCGGAATCATTCACCATATCGCGAATGGCTTCATCGTTTTTTTGCATGCGATATTCGATGAATCCGAAAAGCCCGACCGAAAGCGCCAGCAACAAAGCCGGAAAAATGAAGAGGGGGTGGGCGACGTTGCGCGGCACGGAGAAACCCATGGCGTTGAAAACGAAAAGAGCCGCGACCAAGCAGCAAACCCGCCCGCGACACGATCAATGAACGCCACAGGCTACAAAGAAAGGATTAAAAAAGAGAATACAGGGGTAGGATTCACCCCATTTTACAAGAAGCTGCGAGGATTTTAGAGGTTGTTTACAAAGCCCCGATATTGAGGCGAAAACCGGGCCACTAGACCTTCTTGAAAACCAGCGAGGCGTTCGTTCCGCCGAATCCGAAGGAATTGGACAGAGCGATGTCGATTTGTTTTTCCTTGGGCTTGCCCGCGACAAGGTCGATCCCCTCGCAGCTTTCGGAAACATTCTCAAGATTGAGGGTCGCGGGCGCGATCCCCGCGCCAAGAGCCTTCAGACAGAAAATCGCCTCGACCGCGCCCGCCGCGCCGAGCAAATGGCCGATGGAGGATTTCGTCGAGGACATCATCACGCGCGCCGCGGCATCGCCGAACAGGCGTTTGACGGCCTTCACTTCGATTTCGTCGCCCATGGGGGTCGATGTGCCATGCGCATTGATATAATTCACTTGATCGGGCGTAACGCCCGCGCGTTCAAGGGCCATCTTCATGGCGCGATAGCCGCCGTCGCCGTCTTCGGCGGGCGCTGTCATATGATAAGCGTCGCCCGAAAGCCCATAGCCGATGACTTCGCCGTAAATCTTGGCGCCGCGCTTTTTGGCGTGCTCGTATTCTTCCAGAACGACGACGCCCGAGCCTTCGCCCATGACGAAACCGTCGCGGGCCTGATCGTACGGGCGCGAGGCCTTTTCCGGCGTTTCGTTGAATCCCGTGGAAAGCGCGCGAAGCGCGCAGAAACCGGCTACGCCGATACGGCAAACGGCCGCCTCGGCCCCGCCCGCGACCATCACATCGGCGTCGCCCCACATGATGAGGCGCGCAGCGTCGCCGATGGCGTGCGATCCGGTGGCGCAAGCCGTGACGACCGAATGGTTCGGCCCGCGAAGGCCGTGCGTAATGGATACCTGCCCCGAAGCGAGATTGATCAGGCTACGCGGAATGAAGAAGGGCGAAACGCGGCGCGGCCCTTTTTCGTGCAGGACGATCGAAGTTTCATAGATTTCGTTGAGCCCGCCGATGCCGGATCCGATAAGAACGCCCGCGCGATCCCGCACCGCGTCGCCGACGGCAAGGAATCCGCTGTCCTTGATCGCTTCGTCCGCCGCAGCCATGCCGTAATGGATAAAGGTATCCATTTTCTTCTGGTCTTTGGGCTCGATAAAACGATCGGGATTGAATTGCTCGGGCGCGTCGCCGCGCGGCACGATGCCGGCAATCTGGCAAGCCAGATCCGAGGCCTCGAAAGCGGTGATTTTGGATATTCCGCTCTCACAGGCCAAAAGACGGCGCCACGTGGCGTCGACGCCGACGCCAAGCGGCGATACCATCCCCAAGCCCGTGACGACGACACGTCTCATCGCATGCGACATCAAGCTATGCTCACGAAAGCGGCCGTTCAGGCGGCTTTTTTCAAATTGATGAAATCGACCGCATCCTTAACGGTCACGATCTTCTCGGCGGCGTCGTCGGGGATTTCGATGCCGAATTCCTCTTCGAAAGCCATGACGAGCTCGACCGTATCCAGGCTGTCGGCGCCCAGATCATCGATGAAGCTGGCGTTGTCCGTGACCTTTGCGGCATCGGCGCCCAAATGTTCGATCACGATTTTCTTCACACGTTCTGCAACATCACTCATGGTCTGCTTAGCCTTCTGCTGTTGATCGATAACACCAAATAGATACCCCTCGAACGCGAGAGGCAGCCCGAAAGCCCGCCTGGCGGGAATCGGCTCCATCTGGAGGAACCCCTTCTCTATTCTGTGGCAAAGCGCCTGTCCAGAAGTTTATGCGCCCTCGGGATTAAGTCTTGACAAAACAAGGAAATACAAGCAGGCGCAAGGACGTAGGTTATCATTAATCCTTCGCTGAAATGGTCTGTTCCCCCCGCTTGGCGCTCCATGCATCGCTATCCATGTCGCCGTAAAGAGCGATTCCCGGCAAGTCCTCGCCGAGAATCCTTAACATGTTCTGGGCAACGGGCCGAAGCGAGGGATGAACGGTCTTGGCCGAACGAAGCTCGCCGACATAAACGCTCTGCGGCACGCTGTAAGAAGCCTGAACAAGTCCCATCGTCCCCATCGGGAAAAGATATTGGTCGGATATTTCGGTGGCGGGAACGCCCTTGGATCCCAAGGCGCGAATGGCCGCAAATTGCGCGTCAATATCGGCCCGCAACATCTTAACCTCCGCCGCCGTCAGCAGCGCGTCGAACTGGCCCAGATACCAGGGATGCATCCCGAAACGCCCGTCGATCAGGGGGATCTGGCACACGCCGTTCCTGTGTCTTTGAATATCGCGGAAAGACCCGAAATCGAGAAGGAAAAGAAAATTGTATTTTCCGTAGGATTCAAGCCGCCATGGCAAAGGCGATCCCACGGGACGCGCCGCAAGCGTCTCGGTTTCCCTTTTCCGCAATCCGTCGAGATCGAGCGCCTTGCGATCCGTCAGAACCTCGCCCGCCTGAAGCTTGGCAAGATCCGCCGCGTTCAAACCGAAGCGCGCGATCGCATCGTCGGCTTTCAGGAAATGCGTGGAGGCGGCCTGACCTTCCGCATAGGCATCGCGCGGCGTCGGAGATCCCATCTCAAGTTCGTCGCCCCTGAAGCTGTGGGGATAGCGTTCATGGAAGCGAATGAAAATGGATTGCGCGACGGCGCGTATTTCGGGCAAAGGATGGTGCTTCAGGCGGCGCAGATTGTCGCGCGCCTGACGCAGCGAGGTCGTCCAGCTCAGCAACGTCGTGGTGCCGAGCGGCAAAAGGCTCCGCGCGATGTCGAAGGCGCGCGCGTTCAGCGTGTTTTGCCAGACTTTCTCGTTTTTATAGAGGCTCGGATCGAACCCGTGCGCCGCCTTCAACGCCTCCTGAAGTTTGGGTAAAGTCGCCGTATAGATCGCGCTCCATTTGTCTTGGATCGCGCGGCTTTCGGGGCGCTGATAGGGATCGATAATGTCCTGTTTCGTAAAATCGAGATAACGAGTGGATGCTTCCTGTCCGCTGTAAAGCGGATTGTCCTGAACGGCCTTTGCCGCGAGCATCGAGACCTGTTCGATGAAACAGGCCGCAACGCCGCAATCGCCGATCGAGGAATGGCCATAGCCCACGTAATACTGGTCCATGAACTTCCCGCTGCCCGCTTTCGCGAGCTTGTCGAGGTGCGTCACGACGCTCGCGGGGCTGCGCGAATAAAGCGCCTGAAGCATGGCGAGATCTTCGGGATTCTGGTCGTCGACGATAAAGATTTCGTGGGACATGCCTGTTACCTTCTCGTTTTATTCTGATCAAACAGACTCATAATAAAAGGCGTCATCCCCGCGCAGGCGGGGATCCCATTTGTTTTTAGCACATTAAAAGAAAATGGGACTCCCGCCTTCGCGGGAGTGACGTTTCTTTTTTGATAGATTTTATTGAGAACTAATAATTTCACAACACGAACTCATCTCTCAGGTCTCAAAAGAAGCATGGGAAAGAGCAAGCGGCTTTTCCCCGCGGCTTTCGCCCGGGCTTTGCCAAAGAAACGGGTTGAACGCGCCGCAGCAAGGGCATTGCACCTGCCATTTTTCTTGCGCGCCGCCGCATTCGCGGCAAAGCCAGCGTGGATCGGGCCGCGCGGCAGGAAGCCGCGCAAGCCAGCCCATGACGGCGCGCTCGTTCTTCGTCTCGCGCCGCTCGAGATCGGCCAGAAGCGAAAAACAGCCCTGCGTCGCAAGGCCCGTTTTCACGAGCGAGGTCAAATGCCGCCGCGCCTCGCCCCATAAATCGGCGGCAAGCGCGGCCTCGCCCAAAACGAAAAGAGCGACGGGATGCTCGCGCGTCGAACGCGTGAGTTTTTCAATTTGCTTATAGGCCTCGATCGGCTTCGCGCTTCGCGCCGCCTTCGCGTAAAGCCGCGCGAAAGCCGGATGCGGGGCAAGCCCCCAACCGCGTTCGATCGTGCGTTGCGCGGCGCGGAAATGCTCGACGGCGATCTGCCGCTCGGCCAAAGCCAGAAGCGCGGGCGTCCATGAAGGCGCCTTACGCGCCGCGCGCTCCGCGGTTTGCAACGCCCTATCCGTCAACGTATGACGCGCCTCGATCTCGGCTTGGGCCAAAAGAAGCGCGGCTTCGCGCGCGGCGGCTTCCTTTGGATCGATCAAGCGCGAGGCCGAAAGCTTCGCAAGCGCGGCGCTGGCGTCGGCCCAGCGACGGCGGCGAACGGCAAGGTCGAATTGAATAAGCCCGAGCCACGGCACGTCGGGCTTGGCGCGGCGCAAACGGTCGATCAGGGAATCGACCTCGTCCCAATTTTCGGCGCGCAACGCTTCCATGATGAGGCCGCGATAGCCAAGCACGGCGCTTTCGGGCGCGGATGCGAGCGCGCGGAAAATCTCGGACGCCACGGCGTGGTCGCCCGCCAATTGCGCGGCCTGCGCTTGTAAAAGGCGCGTGGAGATCGTCGGGCCGAGCGCTTTCCGCGCCGCAAGCGCAAGACGTCCGGCTTCCGCCGCGTTGCCGCCCGCGATGGCGGCAAGGCCTTGCGTCAAAAAAACCTGTCCTTGCTGCATTTTGCGCAGTTTCCGGTGCAAGCGCCAAAGGCGCGGCCCGTCCATGACGAAGCGCCACAAGCGGTAAAGCGCGTAAAGAAGAAACGCGCCGCCGACAAGCGCAAAAGCCAAAAAAGCCGCCGAGGTTTCGATCAACTGGTCGTGCCAAACGATCCGCGCCGTCCCGGGCGCGCTCGCGAGCCAGAAAACGACGCCGGTCAGGACGGCCAAACGAAGAAGAAAAAACCAAAACCTCATTTTTCCGCCTTACGATCCTTTCGCTTTGGCCACCAGATCCGCCGCCAGACGATCGAGCGCGGCATCGAGATTCAAGCGCGCCATCGCCTGCTCGCGCCAGTTCTGAAGCGCCGCGCGCGCGGCTTCGGGAAGCTGCGCCTCTTTTTCAAGCGCGGCCCCAAGACGCCGCGCGGCCAGATCGTCGTCGAGCGCCGCGATCTGGTTTCCCGAACTCGGAGCCTTCAAATCGCGAACGGAAATAAGGCCCTGAAGCATCGCCTTCAGCCTTTCCTGCCATGTGACGGCGGAAGCCTTGCGCATCGCGTTTTCCGCCTCGCCCTCGACGGCAAGAAAGGACTCGCGCAAAGCGGCGAGCGTCGGCGCGCCTTGCGGCGCAAAAGGCCCGAGCGCCGTCAGATCGTCCGCAAGCTTGGCGTCCCCGCCCGTCGTCGTCTGCATCAGTTGTATTTCGGAAGCGAAGCCGCGTCCCGCCTCGGCGGCCGCGCGAAGCTGGATGAAAGCGATCGCGGCGGCAACGGAAGATTCATTGCTGATGCGGCTTTCCGCGGTTTGCTCCGAAAGCTGCTTCATATCCCCCAAAATCGACTTCAACGACGCCTGAAGCGCCGCCAGTTCCGCCGCGTTGGCATGCGTTTTTTCGGCGGCGTTTTCCTCGTTCGCAGACTCGGAAGGCCCGCTTTCCGCACGCTTTTCAAGCGCGCCCAGTCGGGCCTCCATCGCGTTCATGCGCGCCTCAAAACCGTCCATGCGTTTTTCGTCCGCGTCGAAACGGGTAAGCGCGTCGGTATCCTGAACGGGCGCCTGAACGAGTCCGGCGGGTCGCGGCGGCGTTCTTTGCAGCGCGGCGGGCGACACGAAAAAGACGATCAAAACGACGCCTAAAATAAGAACGACCCACAAGGTCTTATGGAGCGTGCTTTTCGGCGCGGCGGGCGGACTTTCCGTTTTCGGCGGTTCCTGAGAAAGGGGTTCGGGCACGATCAACCTCCGGCTATGGGATAAATTTCTTGAAGACAGGCAACCATGCTCGCCTCGGTCGGTTCTTCGGCGATATGCATAGCGGCGAAAGTCAGGGGACGGAGGGCATCCATCACGCTTTTGCTGAGCCCGATGCAGGTCAATCCGGCGAAGCAGGCTTCGACGCCGTACCGCTTGGCAAGCGTGGCGAAAACGGACGCGGCGCGCGGCGAAAAGAAAAGGATCGCGGCGATCTCGCCTTTCGTCAAAGCGGCCTGAAGCGGCAGCGAAAACGCCTCGGCGGGCAAAGCCTTGTAAACGACCCAGCTATCCACCTCGAAGCCGGAACGCACCAAAAGCTCGCTTGCGGCGCTGGATTTATCCTCGCCAACGATGTGGAGAAGCGGCGTGGAAGGCGGCGCCGTCGCGATGATCGCGCGCGCAAGCGTCAAACTGTCGCCTTTGCTTTCGACGATGTCGCGAAACCCGAAAGCCTTCGCATCCTCGGCCGTGCGATGGCCGACGCAAAAGCAGGGAAGGCCGAAAAGATCTTCGACCTGATCCTCTTTTCCCTTCAACATAAGAAGGGCGTTCCGGCTTGTCAGCATGACGGCGCCAGGTCTGTCCATGTCGGGGCGCGGCCCGTTGCGCGGCTCGACCTCCAAAATCGGCTCGATCATGGTCGCATAGCCGCGCTTTTGAAGCAAAGCCGCGAGGCTTTCCGAAAAGATCTTGGGGCGCGTCAGAAGGATTATTTGCTTCATCTCTTCCCTTTACTGGCCGGAAAACGGGGCAAAAAAATCGGACGGCAGCTTTTCTTTTATGCACCGCCCCAAACTTACCCCAATTGCCTCGGCTTCGGCAACTGCGCCGGTGGATTCTTCGCGAATGATTAAAGAACCGTCCGGCCGCGCCGCCAAAGCGCGAAGAGAAAGCTCGTCTTGACCTTTTTTCTCGGCATAGGCGGCGATCGGCACGCGGCAGGATCCGTCAAGAACGCGCAGAACGGCGCGCTCGGCGAGCGTGGAGGCTTCCGTGGCGGAATCGTGCAAGGGTCGCACGATTTCGCGCGTTTCCTCGTCCTCCGCGCGAATCTCGACGCCCAAAACGCCCTGCGCCGGAGCGGGCAGCATCTCATCCAGCGTGAAAAAGGAGGGTGCGCGATCCGTCAACCCCAAACGCTTCAGTCCGGCGACGGCCAAAATCGTGGCGTCGGCTTCCCTATCGGCAAGTTTTTTAAGGCGCGTATCGACATTGCCGCGCAACGGAACGACCTTCAAATCGGGTCGGAGCGCGCAAAGCTGAGCCTTGCGCCGCAAACTCGAGGTTCCAACGCAAGCGCTCATGGGCAGATCCTGCAAACAGCGAACCTTCGATGAGATGAACGCGTCGCGCGGATCTTCGCGCGGCAAAAGCGCGGCAAAGGCAAGCCCTTCCGGCGTCCAGACGGAAACATCCTTCATGGAATGAACGGCAAAATCGATTCTTTTTTCAAGCAAGGCTTCTTCGATCTCTTTTGTAAACAGCCCCTTGCTCATGCCCATATCAAGAAAAGTCTGCTCGCGCTGGGCTGGCATCCAATCGCCGGTTGTACGCAAAGGCACAATCTCGATTTCGATAGCCCGGCCATACTCTGCCTGTTTTTGCAGAGCAAGATCGCGGACGATCTGCGCCTGAATAAGGGCCAAAGGGCTACCGCGCGTGCCCAAACGAAAGGTTTTTTTCATGTGCAGAGCAAAAAAAAGGGGGGTTGATCGCATGAAACGGGTTGGCTTGCTTCCGTCCTATTATCCCTTAAGCCTCGGAAAAAATGGGCATAAGGAACAAAACATTCGGAACGGCAAAAAGCTTAACAAGCCTTTTACCATAGAATCAATGATTTAGTTTCATGATTCCGGTGTAAACTGCGCATAGGTGCAATGCAGCGCCCGGAAAAATGGCAAAAAAAAGGCCCGAAAGGGCCAAAAAAGACAGGGTCGAAATGCTAGACGCTAATGTTCACATGGCCACCGGATTTTTCAGAATCAGGCTTTTCCTGCTCGGGGGGATCCTTTTCGTCGTGAACGCGGTCCTTTTCCCCTTTTTCGCTCTTGGGCGTGGGCGCAATGGCCTGCTGGCTAATGGGCGCGACGGCTTGGCCTTGAACCTGGGGCAAAACACTAGCGATCGTCTGCGGGGGCAAAGACGCGGCGGGTGTCGGCAATACGGGCAGCGGCAAGATTTGCATCGCAACCTCCCTCAAGATCAGATCGCGAGAAGGTTGGTGGCATCGGCCGCCAAGCTTACGAGCGTGAATCTGATCGACAACAAAAACTTAGAGCGTTTTCCGGCAACACAAATCCAGCCAACCACTTCGGAAAACGCTCTAAAATATTATATCGAAAACGATACTGATAATCTATTTACCATATTGTTGCACATGCGCAATGAAGAAGTCGTTAAGCATTTTGTGGTGTGATATATAGGTAGGATATATTCGAATCTAAACTACTGATGTATATTGGGCTCACATTTTTGGAGAATTTTATGAACCGCCGGATTGATGAAGAGCTGCCAGCCCTTTTCAATCTCGCTCATGACAAGAGCGAAGCGGGACGGATTGCGCTCGCCGGAAGGCTCGCGGATCTTTTCCTCGGCGAACCGGCCGCGCTCACGCCGGAAGAAGAAACGCAGGTGGGCGCGCTCATCGAAGAGATTCTGGCGAACAACAATTACATTGTGCGGCGCGAATTGGCGAAGCACCTGGCGACGGCCGCGCGGATGCCGCGCAAGCTGGCCCTGTCGTTTTGCAGAGAACCGATCGAGCTTGCGGCGCCGGTGCTTACGGCCTGCGAACAGCTTTCGGACGGCGATCTCATCACCGTCGTCGAAACGCAAAGCCGCGATCACGCGCGGGCCGTGGCGACGCGCCGCCGGATCAACGAAGCGGTCGCGGACGCGCTCGTGACGACGGGCGATATCGAGATTCTCCAGATCGTCGCGGAAAATCTGGGCGCGCAGCTTTCCCCGAACGCGCTGGCCGCGCTGACCGAGGCCGCCTGCACGACAAGAACCCTGCAGGGGCCGATGATCGCGCGACCCGAATTGACGATCGTTCAGGCCACGCGCCTTTACTGGTGGCTGGAAAAGGATCTGCGCCGCGCCGCGCTTGCGCGCTTCACGATCGGCACCGGCCAGTTGGATCTCGCGCTTGCGAAAACGATCGAGGAAAAACTGAACGAGCACATCCTTGAGCGCTTCAACGACGACGCGATGCTTTACGTCGCGGCGTGGCTCGAAGAGCGGGGTGCGATCACGGTGAAGATTCTGCCGCAGATTTTAAGGCTTGGCCATTTCGGGCTTTTCAACGTGGTGATGGGCCGCCTCGCGGGTCTGGAACCGCGGCTGATCAAGGCGATCGTGGAATCGCATGGCGGGCGGCCGATCGCCGCCGTGTGCCGCGCGATCGAGATCGAAAAGACCTTGTTCGTGTCGATCTTCCTTCTGTCGCGGGGCGCAAGGCCGGACGAGCACATCGTGCATCCGCGCGAACTCAGCGAAGCTCTCGCGGCTTTCGACCGGCTGAGCCCGCAAGAGGCGCGCGACATACTCAACACATGGCGTCAGAATCCCGCCTATCTCTTGGGCGGCGAAGAACCGGCCTATACGCAAGAAGCCTTCGCGCAGATGGAAGCGTAAAAGCGGAACAGAGAAATCAGGAAATATCGGATCGGTAGCGCCGCCGCTCCTTTTCCTCTCCCCTACCCCACCCCGCGCTTTTGGCACTCAAGCAATATATCGCGCACGATGGGCGCGGCGATATGCGCGCCGCTTCCGCCATGTTCGACGACGACCGCGGCCGCGTAACGCGGCGCGTCAACGGGCGCAAAGCCCACAAAAAGCGCGTGATCGCGCTCTTTCCACGGCAATTCCTCGTTCTTGATAACGCCCTCGTCGCGCTCGGCGTTGCTGATGCGGCGCACCTGCGCCGTTCCGGTTTTGCCCGCCATGGCCAGCTTGGGATCCGTCACATGCGCGGCGGCATAGGCGGTGCCGATCTGCTCGTTGACGACGGCGAACAGGGCATCGTGAAGAATCTCGACATGCGCCGGATCGAAATCCATCGAAGGCCAAAGCGCGGAGGCCTGCCCACCTTGCGGCGCATTCGAGGCAAAAAGATGCGGCTGGACTTCATAGCCGCCGTTCGCGGCGCGCGCTCCCATGACGGCAAGCTGAAGCGGCGTCAGAAGCATATAGCCCTGCCCGATGGCGGTGACGAGCGTTTCGCCTTGCTGCCACGCGACGTTGCGCAGCGCCATTTTCCACGCGCGCCCGGGCACAAGACCCGTCCGTTCGTGCGGAAGGTCGATGCCCGTCTTTTGGCCGAGGCCGAAGCGCTTGGCCATTTCCTGCATCTTGTCGATTCCGACGCGGCGGCCGAGTTCGTAAAAATAGGTGTCGCAGGAACCGGCCATGGCCTGAACCAGATTCACGTGCCCGTGTCCCCCGTGTTTCCAGCAATGGAAGCGGTGATCGCCGAGATCCAGATAGCCCGGGCAGAAAAAAGTCGCGTCGGGATCGAGGATTCCGGAATCGAGCCCCGCCATCGTCGTGACGATCTTGAAGGTCGATCCGGGCGCGTAAACGCCGTCCACGACCTTGTTCAAAAGCGGCGTGTGCTCGTCGGTGTTGAGGCGGTTCCAGTCGGCCTGCGAAATACCATAGGTGAACAGGTTCGGGTCGAAGCCGGGATGGGACAGCATCGCATAGATCGCGCCCGTGTGAACGTCCATCGCGACGGCGGCGGCGCTGTCTTCCTGCGCGAGGCGCTTTTGAACCATCTGCTGAAGGCCGATATCGATGGTCAGTTTCACGTCCTTGCCGACGGTGGGTTCCGTGCGCGCCAATTCGCGAACGACGCGCCCGCGCGCGTTGACTTCAAGCTGAAGATTCCCCGGCTCGCCGCGTAAAATCTGGTCGTATTGCTTTTCGATTCCGTTTTTCCCGATACGAAAGCCCGGGATGCTCAACTCGGGATCGTCGTCGGCTATATCGGACGTCGCGGCGGGCCCGACATAGCCCACGATATGCGACGTCGTGTCGGTGAACGGATAGGTTCGCACCTCGCCCACCTCGATGTCGGCGCCCGAAATATCCAGCGTGTGAAGCGAAAGCGCGGCCACCTGATCCCACGTCAGATTGTCGTGAACCATGACGGCGTTCAGGCCGCTGTTGTTGCGGAAATCGCGTTCGATGCGCCGCCGGTCGATCTCGCCGAGCGGAACGAAAGATCCTATCTTGCCCAAAAGGGAATCGAGATCCTCCACCTGCTCCGGCAGAAGGACGAGGCGGTAATTTTGCTGGTTGACGGCAAGGGCCGCGCCCGTACGGTCGAGGATCTGCCCGCGCGGCGGCGGGATCAGGCGAAGATTGATGCGGTTTTCTTCGGCGAGCGTCCTGTATTTGTCGCCCTGGACGATTTGCAGATAATAGATGCGCCCCGCAAGCACCGAAAAGACGGCGGTCTTCGCGCCGCCGATCAACAGGGCGCGGCGCGTAAAAAGACGGGATCGTTCGTTATCGCGCGACATTGTTCATCTCGCGCTGAGAAAGGCGCGCTGAAGCCGGATAAGCGCCCAAGCGGGAAGCGGAAAAACGATGATGGAGAAAGCGGCTTGAAAAAGCGGCGGCAGGAACGCGACGCGCACGCCCGTCACGATCCAGAACAAAACCCAGGCCGCCAAAAAATTGAGCAGCATGACAAGCGCGAAACCGAACCAGAGCATCGGAAAGACCTGGCCCGAAAAATAGCGCCTTTGGCTGAGGACGATCTGATAGGTCGCGACGAACAAAAAAGCGGAGAGGCCGAGCGGAAATCCCTGCAAAGCGTCTTGAAGAAGGCCGAAGAGAAAAACGAGGAAAGGCCCGAAAAGATCGGGGCGATGAATCGACCAATAATAGATTCCCATCAAACCGAAAGAAGGCGCCAAAGGGCCGATATAAGGCAACGGCCATGCGGCGACGCCCATAACGATGAAAAGAAGCGTCGTGGCCGCGGGCAAAACCTGCCGCGCGCCTTGATCGATCCTGTTTCCTAAGGAAAGCGGCATCAGGGATGCTGCGCTTCAATCCGCGCGGCGATGGGGTTGAAGGCCCCGCCCGCAAGATTGAAGTCGACGAGCCGAACCTGGCTGATGCGCCCCAGGGACGCGATCGGCGCAACCTCGACGACGCCATGCGCGATGCCCTCGACGATGCCGACGGGAATGTTCGGCGGGAAAACGCCGCCATGGCCGGAGGTCAAAACGCGATCGCCCGGTTTTGCAAGCGTGTCTTGCGGCAGATAAAGAAGCTTCGGATGCGGGCCGTTATCGCCCGCAAGAATGGCGTGATCGCCCGCGCCGGTGATGGTTACGGGAATGCGCGAGTTCATATCGGTCACAAGAAGCACGCGCGAAGACCAATCGCCGGCTTCGACGACGCGTCCGATCAGTCCGTCGCCCGCGACGGCGGCCATGCCTTCGCGCACGCCGTCGACGCGCCCGGCGGTCACGACAAGCGACCGCATGAAGGGGCCGTCCGCATCGGCGATCACGCGGGCCGAAATGTAAGCTTGGGAAGGCTCGGTTTTATAATGGAGAAGCGAGCGAAGCTCTTTGTTTTCGTTTTCAAGGGCAAGCGCCGCGTTCTGCCAGCGCGTCAAATCGGCAAGCTGGCGGCGCAATTTTTCGTTTTCGCTTTGAAGATGAAGATAAGACGACGCGCGTTGCAAAACGTCCCGCGCCGCGGCCATGGGGCGCGCCACGCCGTCGAGAACGGGGGCCATGCCATCGACGATCCGCGCGCGCGCATGCTCGACCGCGACGGGCTTTGCGTGGCCGACGACCAAAAGGCCGAGCGCCAAAACCATGAAAAACACAAACGAGAATCGTTGCGCGACGAGCCGCAAGGAAACGGCAAGCGCATCAGCCCAACCCGAATGGCGCGAACGAACCGACATGATCTCAACATAGATAGGCAAACGAAACGAAGCCCAGTCTAGGCAATTCGCAGCCCGAGACCAAGCTTTTTATTATCGGATTCCCAAAACAGGGGCTCCCTTCGGCAGGGGATTCCATTGCATCTCGCCAGACAAACGCCCCAGCAAGCGACGGAATCCCGCTCGCACAGATGGATTCATGCTAAGAACCGATGCTTCGAGAAAATGCTCCAGTGTTTTTCTACAGCTTCCTGTTGTGGCAGGCGTTTCCTTAAAGACGCACAAACCTTGCTCCGCGACGCCCTCCGCAACACAACCGAGCGCCTCGCTCAATGGCTCGACATGCGGCAGAAAGACGCCAGAAAACTGAACAAAATCACCGCGCATTTTTGCTTCAAAAGGCGCACCGGGAACGTGACGCAAAACCTCCTCGGCAAAGATCAATGTGGGCGTCTGTGGCACTTGATCGGAACCAACTATTTTATAACTCGGCTGCAAATCGGCCGGATTACGGGGGAACACGTCCAATACCACCACCCTGCGATCAAAGGGTTGTAACGGCTTAAAATGTCGGCGAAAAGAATAAAGGGAGAGCTCACTTTCCAAAGTTAGAAATGCAATCGACGATGTCTTGTCGGGATTAATAATGGAAATCCGCCCTTCCTGAAAAATAAAACCGCTTTCTCCATTGGGCATAAGATCCCCGATGCGCGATTTGTATTCGCCTACAACCGGAAAAATGTTTCCGCCTATAACGATATTTCGAACATCGCGATCAAAATGAAAACGATATTGTTCCCAATAAGCCAAATCATCGGGCGGCAGCGATAAAATAGAGTCTGTCATTTCCATATACCTCTTCAAATATAGGATTTACTATGAATTTTGCAATATCTAACGCAATATAATCAAAAACATCATAATTAACAACATCTACCGATCGCGACACACAAAACACGACGATTGACAACGTTGTCCGGAAATAACGCCCTCCATCGACTGTGGCGCTTGTCTTTCAGGCTTAGTATCCGCTGACCAGCAGATTCTTCAGCGTGCGCATTTCCTCGAGCGCGCGGCCCGTTCCCAAAGCGACGCAGGAAAGCGGATCTTCGGCGACCGAAACGGGCAAGCCCGTCGCATGGCGCAGAACGAGATCGAGATTGCGTAAAAGCGCCCCGCCGCCCGTCAAAACGATGCCCTTGTCCACAATATCCGCCGCCAGTTCTGGCGCGGTGTTTTCAAGCGCGACTTTCACGGCCTCCAAAATCGCGCTGACCGGTTCGGCAAGGCTTTCGGCGATCTGGCGCTCGGTGATGACGATTTCCTTCGGCACGCCATACATCAAATCGCGGCCCTTGATCTCGGCCGTGCGGCCTTCGCCGTCTTCCGGCGGCGAAGCCGAGCCGATTTCCTTTTTGATGCGTTCGGCGGTGCTCTCGCCGATCAGCAAATTGTGATAGCGGCGGATGTAATTGATGATGGCTTCGTCCAGTTTGTCGCCGCCCACGCGGACGGAGCGCGAATAAACGATGCCGCCGAGCGACAAAACCGCGACTTCCGTCGTGCCGCCGCCGATATCGACGACCATCGAGCCGGTCGGTTCGGTGACGGGCAAGCCCGCGCCGATCGCGGCGGCCATCGGCTCCTCGATCAAAAAGACGCGGCGCGCGCCTGCGGATTCGGCGGATTCCTGAATGGCTCGGCGTTCGACGGCGGTCGATCCCGAAGGCACGCAGATGATGATCTGCGGATTGGCGAAGCTGCGGCGGTTGTGCACTTTACGAATAAAATGCTTGATCATTTCCTCGGCGACTTCGAAATCGGCGATAACGCCGTCGCGCAAGGGACGAATGGCCTGTATGTTGCCGGGCGTGCGACCGAGCATGAGCTTGGCTTCGTCGCCGACGGCGAGAACCTGACGCTTGCCGCGGCTTGTGGCAATGGCGACGACCGAAGGCTCATTGAGGACGATCCCGCGCCCTTTCACATAGACGAGCGTGTTCGCCGTCCCGAGATCAATGCCCATATCGGCGGAAAGAAGGCCTAAAAGATTGGAAAACATGGACTCTTAACCCAAATCGAAAGCGAATGACAAAAAGGCTGTCTTTGCGCCCGCTTTTGCAGGCCGCGCACACACGCCTGCCGCCTTTGTGGCACCCGCACGCGCCGGAGGCAAGACGGAATTTTGCATGAGCGCCCAAACGTGGGACAAGGGGAAATCGAGCCACCGCCGAAAGCATGAGACCGTGCGTTTCCTTCTTTTCTTTTTCGCCTTTTTTCTACCCCTCGCCGCCGCGCAGGCTCAAACGCCGGAAACCCAACCTTATCCTGGCAAATTCGTCGGCCTTGCGCGCGTGGCGGACGGCGACAGCCTTTGGATCGGCGGCGAAGAAATGCGCCTTCTTTGCATCGACGCGGTCGAGCTGCATCAGACATGCGCGGACGCAAAAGGCAAGGATTACCCCTGTGGACAACTTGCCAAACAGGCGATGAAAGACCTTATCGGCGATGCCGAGGTCGCCTGTTACGGGCATGAACGCGACAAATATAACCGTCCTCTTGTGTATTGCCACGCGAACGGGATCAATCTTAACGAAGCGATGGCGGAAAAAGGCTGGGCTATCGCGCTTTGTAAAAGCATGAAGCCGATTGTTGCGAAAGCGCGCGAAAAAGGACTTGGCATCTGGCAGGGACGTTTCGAGCCCCCGCCAAAATGGCGCAAAGAACATCCTTGGCATAAATAAAGCGCCTTTTTTTGAAAAGATTCTTTTATAATAACGACTTATTTCCCATGCCCCCGACGACAGGTGGCATTGTCTTGAAATATATCGTTATTATGCCCTCGTTAGACGTCAAAAAATAACACAATATAGACACAATATGTGTGTATCGTTTCAATAATCGTCTCCATTTTATCATAAAATATCATATAATCGTATTTCGGTCTCCGGCTGGGGAGGATCCCATGAAAAACAGAATCCGTGAGCTTCGCGAAAAACGCAGTCTGTCGCAGACCCAACTGGCCGAACAAATCGGCAGCAGCCAGGTCATCATGTCGCGCATCGAAAACGACAAGCAGCCGATGACGGATATTTTCATGCTGAAGGCGGCGACGGCGTTGGATGTCCACCCTTCCGACCTTATCACGCTTCCGGAATGGAACAAGAATCCGCTGACCCATTTCAACGAACCGCTCTTGCGCCAGATTCTCCAGGCGGTTCTCAAATTCGCGCGCAAGAACCCGCAATTGTCGGACGATGTGGCGGCTGGGGTCACGATCTCGCTTTACAAACGCTTCACGACAGAGGCAAGCGGCAAACAGGGCCACGCGCAAAATATCGCGGCCGCGGCCGAGCTTCTGATGGCGCACGAAATGGGCCGCCGCACGTAGATTCCTCGTGTTGGGATCTGCCATACGAATGCCGCACTTTCCTTTCAGGCTCGCCGAACCTGACACAGCCCTCACAGCGCCCATGCCCCGTCTTATCGCTTTCTTTCTGCTCCTTCTTGCCCCTCTTTGCGCGCCTTTTCCGGCCTTCGCGCGCGATCTCGGGCCTTCGCAAAAACTTGAGGACGGCATGATCCTGCGCGGCAGCTTCACGCAGGATCATCCGATCAAGGGCATGCAAACGCCCATGCATTCGGAAGGACATTTTGTCGTCGCTCCGGGTTTCGGGATCATTTGGGCCATCGAAAAACCGATGGCGATGGATATCGTCGTGACGAAAAACGGCGCGATCCAAACGATCGGCGGCGTTCCGATTTTGAACTTTCCTGCTTCGAAAAACCCGTTTCTTGGAAAAGCCGCGCCTCTTCTATGCGCGGCGCTCGGCGGAAATCTCGCGCCGCTTGAACCCGATTTCGCGATCGCGCGCGCGGGCAAGCCCGAAGCCTGGCGCATCATTTTCACGCCGCGTCAGGCACAAGGCGCGCCTTTCCAAAGCCTCGTCGCCGAAGGCGGGCGCTTCGTGACGGCGGCGACGGCTGCGCGCGCGGACGGGCTTTCGGATGTTTTCCGTTTTGCGGATCAAGCGGTCGTCAAAGAGCTTCCCACGCCCGCCGAAACCGCCTTGTTTAAAGCCGTCCCAATGCATTAATCTCGACGCATGGCAACAGCCCCCGCCTTTTCCCCGCGCCTTATCGGAATCATCGTCGGACGCGATTTGATCGGCGACGCGCTGATTAAATTGCCTTTCGCCCGTGCGCTTCGCGCCGCCTTTCCGAACGCCGAAATCCACTGGATCACCTCGCAAGGCCCGACCGCTTACGGCGATGCGCTTCGCGACATCACAAAACCCCTTATCGACTTCATCGACGAACGCCCCGCATGGTTGCCGACGCGGGAACGGGCCACGAATGACGCCGCGCCCGCCTTCGACCTCCTCCTCGACACGCGCGGCAAATTACGCGAGGCCTTGCGCGTCCGCCCGCTTGCGAAAGGCGGAATCTTCATCGCCCCCGCTTTCCGTTATCTTCTGTCCGACAAGCGCCCGCCGCTCTGGCAAAAGCGCCCAAAGAAGATGATCGACAGGCTTATGCAAATGCTCGAACGCGCGGCGGGATACGTTCCGCCCGCATCGGGAAGGCTCGGCGTTTCGGAAGAAGATCTGGCGAAAGCGCAAAAACTTTTACCGGACGGCAAAATATATATCGGCCTTGCGCCCGGCGCAGGAAACAAGATCAAGGCATGGCCGCTTGAGAATTTCATCGAAGTTGCGCGCGATCAGGTCGCGAAAGGCCGCATTCCTGTTTTTCTTCTGGGGCCGCAGGAAAGCGATTGGCATGAGAAACTGGGAAAGGAAATTCCCGAAGCCCTCTTTCCGCTTCAGGCGCAAGAAATCTGGGGCGAGAAAATCAGGATCGAGCACACGCTCGCGCTCGCCATGCGCCTGACGCTCGCCGTCACGAACGACAGCGGCACCAGCCATATGCTCGCCGCGATGGATTGCCCGCTCATCAGCCTTTTCGGCCCGACTTCGGCGGACAAATTGGCCCCGCGCGTCAGCCACGGCATCGTGCTGCGCGCCCAAAGCTTCGGCGGCGAAGAGATGACGCTCATTCCGACTGAATCCGTTATCAAATCAATCGATGAAGCAATTTTGTTGCTTAAGCTGGCTTGAAACTATTAAATTATTTGCAACGCGATCTTCCTAAAGTTTATTTTACCTTTATCTGCTATATATGAGGTTCAAGCTATTTAATTTCGAGGAGTGTTTTCAGAATGACAAATAAAAAATCAACCCCTGAAAGACCCGCGTTTGATTTTAACGCCCTAGATCTTAACGCCTTGGATCTTAAGGAAGTCGCTGCAAAAGGCTTCAAAAGCCCCGCGAAAGCTGCGAAAGCGCTTCGCCAGGTCAGTGTTTGCATGGCTCATATAGAAGCGAAAAGCGCGGTTGCTCCGGATCACATTTCCTTTTTCAAAGATAAGCGATTCTGCGCCCTTCTTGCCGCCGCGCTTTACAGCAAGGGTCTTACAGCTTCGGACGATCGGTTGGTTCGGGACGGTACCTTGTGGGAACATGTTTTTACAAAATTTCTTCCGCCAAGCCAGCCTGTGACAGACAAAGTTGAATTTTACAAAATCGCGGGAACGGGAGAGGTCATTGCCAAAGGCGTCGAGCGCGGATTTGTCATAAAGGTCTCGCCGGAACATCTTAAACTTCTTGCTGAGAGTGTGCCGAACGGCGGCAAAAGCTCTGAAGCTCAACAAAAGGATCTCCCAAAAGCCAAGCGCCCGGCTTCTCGCACTTCACGGCGTTCGGAAGCGCACCCTGCGCCCGGCGGCGGCAAGCGGTAAAAAAACAAAAAAGCCCCTTCCCCTACGGACGGGGCTTTTTCTTTTCCTCACCCCACCAACTTCCCCACCAACCGCGCGGTATAATCCACCATCGGGATGATGCGCGCGTAATTCATGCGGAGGGGCCCGATCACGCCGATGGCGCCGATCACCTGTTCCTGCCCGTTTTTATAGGGTGCCACGATCACGCTGCACCCCGCATGGGCGAAAAGAGCGTTTTCCGCGCCGATGAAAATCTGAACGCCCTTCGCGTCGCCGACCGCGTCGAGAAGTTTCGCCGTCGCCTCGCCCGTTTCCAAAACGTCGAAAAGCTGGCGAATATGCTCAAGATCCGCGAGCGCCGTCACATCCTCCAAAAGCCGCGCTTGGCCGCGTATCAAAAGCTGCGAAGGTTCCGAGGCCCCCGACCAGACGGCAAGTCCTGCCGCCACGAGTTTTCCCGTCAATTCGTCCAAGGCGGCGCGGTGGAGGCGTAAATCTTCTTCGATCGCCGCGCGCGCGGATGAAAGCGACTGGCCAATAAGCTGGCGGTTCAAATAATTGGCGGCGGACGTAAGGCTCGCCGCATCAAGGCCCAAAGGCGCATCGATCACGCGATTTTCGACAAGCCCGTCCTCGGTCACAAGGATGACAAGCACGCGCCCGGGCGAAAGCGCCACGAACTCGATCTGTTTCAGCGGCCTGTCGGTCTTGGGCGCAAGCACAAGACCCGCGCAGGCCGAAAGCCCGACCAAAGTGTCGCTCGCCCGCGCCAGAATGTCGGTGAGGTTCTTGCCCTGCGCCGCGAGCCGCGCCTCGATGTCGTTTTTTTCCGCGCTGCCGAGATCGCCGATTTCCAGAATGCCGTCGACGAAAAAACGAAGTCCCGCTTCGGTCGGAAGACGGCCCGCCGAGACATGCGGCGCGTGCAAAAGCCCCCGCGCCTCAAGATCGGCCATGACGCCGCGAATGGTGGCGGGCGAAAGATCGAGGCCGAGTTTTTCCGCCAAAGCGCGCGAGCCCACCGGCTCGCCCGTCGCGCTATAGGCATCGACGATGTGCTTTAAGATCGTGCGCGAACGTTCATTAAGATCGGTGAACATGAGGGATCAGAAGAGAAAGAATCGGTAGCGCCGCCTTCCACGGCGGCGCCCTTTCTTCATTTATCCTTATCACTCTTCCGCCTTTTTCGCCATGCGCTTGCGCATATTGGGGTCGAGATAGCGTTTGCGGAGGCGAATGTTCTTCGGCGTCACTTCCACAAGCTCGTCATCGTTGATATAGGCGATGGCTTTTTCAAGCGACATCTGCAGAGGCGGGGTCAGGCGAATGGCTTCGTCCTTGCTGGTCGTGCGGATGTTGGTGAGCTGTTTGCCCGTCAGCACGTTCACGTCGAGATCGTTGTCCTTGCTGTTCTCGCCGATAATCATGCCTTCGTAAACCTTGACGCCCGCGGGGATCATCATGGGGCCGCGCTCCTGCAACTTCCACATGGCATAGGCGACGGCGTCGCCCTTGCCGTTCGAAATCATGACGCCCGTGCGCCGCGACTGGATCGCCCCTTTATAGGGCGCATAACCGTGGAAAATGCGGTTCATCATGCCGGTGCCGCGCGTGTCGGACAAGAACTCGCCGTGATAGCCGATAAGCCCGCGCGCGGGCGCGAAGAAGGTCAAACGCACCTTCCCGCCGCCGGAGGGACGCATATCGATAAGTTCGGCCTTACGCTCGGAAAGTTTTTGCACGACGGTGCCGGAGAATTGCTCGTCAACATCGACCTGCACTTCTTCGATCGGCTCCATACGCTGGCCGTTTTCTTCCTGAAACAGAACGCGCGGGCGGCTGATCGAAAGCTCATAGCCTTCGCGGCGCATGGTTTCGATCAGAATGCCGAGCTGCAATTCGCCGCGACCGGAAACTTCGAACGAATCCTTCTCCTCGGTTTCCTTCACATGAATGGCGACATTGCCCTCGATCTCGCGCATCAGGCGGTCGCGGATCACGCGGCTTGTCACCTTGTCGCCTTCGGTGCCCGCAAGCGGGGAATCGTTGACCGAGAACGTCATGGCGATGGTGGGCGGATCGATGGGACGCGCCTGAATGGGTTCTTCGACGAGCGGGTCGCAAAGCGTGTCGGCGACGGTCGCCTTGCCGAGGCCCGCGATGGCGACGATATCGCCGGCTGAGGCTTCATCGACCGGCACGCGTTCAAGCCCGCGGAAGGCGAGGAGCTTCGTCACGCGCCCCTGCTCCATCAACTTGCCTTCGTGATTGAGGGCTTTGATGGGCGCGTTCGAACGGATGGTGCCGCAATCGATGCGGCCCGTCAAAACGCGGCCGAGATAGGGATTCGCCTCTAGAATGGTGGCCAGCATGCGGAACGGCGCGTCGGGATCGACCTTCGGTTCCGCGACATGGCGCATGATCAATTCGAAAAGCGGCGTCAAATCCTTCGGCTCATCCCCCATCTTTTCGACGGCCCAGCCCTGACGGCCCGAGGCGAAAAGGGTCGGAAAATCCAGTTGCTCTTCCGACGCGTCGAGCGCGGCGAAAAGATCGAAAACCTCGTTATGCACTTCCTGAACGCGCGCGTCGGGGCGATCGACCTTGTTGATGACGACCATCGGCTTCAAACCGATCGCCAAGGCCTTGGAAACAACAAATTTCGTCTGCGGCAACGGGCCTTCGGCCGCGTCGACAAGAAGGACGACGCCGTCGACCATGGACAGAATGCGCTCGACTTCGCCGCCGAAATCGGCGTGGCCGGGCGTATCGACGATGTTGATGCGCGCGTCATGCCACATGATGGAGGTGCATTTCGCGAGAATGGTAATGCCACGTTCGCGTTCCAGATCGTTGCTGTCCATCGCGCGCTCGGCGACTTGCTGGTTCGCGCGGAAAGCGCCCGACTGGCGCAAAAGGGAATCGACCAAAGTCGTTTTCCCGTGATCGACGTGCGCGATGATGGCGATATTGCGTAGGCTCATGATCTCACTTCTTTCTTCATTATAAAGACAAAACTTGTTTGGGTTTTTAAAACGGCGTCGAAACGCCCATATACACCAAAGCGCCGCTCGCGATCGCCCATAAGGCCAAAGGCGACAGCGCGATTGCGGTGCCTCGGTTGATCCAGACGACGCCTCTTTCCGTAAAGTGGCGGCGCACGAGCGACGTTCCGCCGCTCAACAAAAGCCACCAAAGCGACGAACCGATGAAAACGCCCGCCACCATGGTGTAGGCATCCATCCTGTTTTGCAGGCTTCCGAACGTCGCGACGACGGCAAGCGTACCGAACAAGGCCACGGGATTCGTCAAAATCAGAAGAAAACCGCTCGTCATGGCCCTGGCGACGGCGGCCAAAGCGCCGAGGGGCCCGGCCGCCTTCGCGCCGTTCTTGTCTTCGTCCGGCTGGCGCGGCGCATCATGCCACGTATGCCATGCGACACCCAGAAGAAAAAGCCCGCCGAGAATGTGAATCGTCGCGTTATAGGTCTGTATTAAGCTTAAGATGGCGGCGACGCCGAAAGCGGCCACGGCGCTGAAAAAGGCGTCGGCGAAAGCCGCGCCGAAACCCGTCGCGAAGCCGCGCAAAAAGCCCTTTTGCAGCGTCCGCCGGATGCAAAGCAACCCCACGGGCCCCACGGGCGCCGCGATCATCACGCCAAGCACCATGCCGCGGTAAAGAACGCCAAGTCCTTCAAACAATTTAAAACCTCGAGAAAACACGCCGGCGGACTCGCCAAAAGCCCCCGTTGCGGAGCTTATGGCAGATTTAAGCCCCTGAAAGCAAGCCTTCGCACTCTACGCGGCGTAGGCTGGAGATCTGGGGCCCATCCGTCTCAACCGTTCGACCCGTTTTGCAACCGGCGGATGCGTCAAAAGAAGCGCCGCGGCCCTCCCAAAAAGGCCGCGTTCACGCGGCGGCCCTTTGCCGTGCGTCGGGGGCGCCATGATGTTTTCGCGGCTACGGATCAAGCTGTCGGCAACCTTATTCGGATCGCCGGTGGCCTCGGCAACGATACGGTCGGTTTGATATTCACAGAACCGCATAAAGGAAGCGCGAACGAGCATAGCCGCGAGATTGACGCCGAATAGGATGGCCCCATCACGAATAAGATGCGCCTTTGGCCCGGCGGGATCAATAAAGCGGTGGAGCAGAATTGTCAGATTCGTCGCGATCCGCAAGGTCGAGATAACCCGACGCTGATGCGCATGTTTGGCGGCAAGGTGCACCGCTTTATGCAGTCCCATGTTCAAGGCTTCTTCGGGCGAAAGAACTTCAAGGAATCGCGAAGAAAGCGCAACGGCAGACGGCTCGTCGAAAAAAGCGACGGGATGACGCTTTGAGAAGACATAGGATTTATGTCCGCGAACAAATTGCCGAACGCGCTCCAAAACGCCGGCGTGCGCCCAATTATTCTCTTCCTCTTCAAAAGTCGCGGCATCGACGCCTGAAACGTAAAGTGCAGGCGGTTCTTTAAAATGCAAGCGGCGCGCATATTTCTTAAACGACGCGTGAATGTTCTTGGCCGAGTCCTGCCAGATTTGATGGCCGTCAGGGTCCGGACTTTTGTGAAACCCAAGCCACGAGGCGTATTTGCAAAGAAAATCGGAAACGGCATTGTTCAAACGGATTATCGGCGTTTTGGGCGATTTACGGCACGCTTCCAGTTCGGCAAGACACCACGCATATTCGGCGGGATCCATCGCTTCTTTCAAAGCCTCCAATTTCGCGGCCATGTAAAGATTCAATTGTTCCTTCATCACGGGGCTGTCGGCCAAGTGAAAGGCGAAGCGCTCCAAAGGATTTGGATTCATCTGCGGCAAATTCGTCTCATCGACCCGAAAAAGATTCTTGATTGAGCCGCGATAGGATTTAAGCGAGCATTTGCGGATCAAAACGGCTACCGCGGCGCCATAAACGGCGCAGACAGGGCTTACAAGGCACATTGCCGTCAGCCCAAAAAGCCCGACCATGATCGTTTGGTGAAGATTATGGGCCCGCTTCTCTTCGGGCGTATGAAGGACGACCTTCCGTTTTTTTGTATGACCGCGCTTAAGCATAAAACATACCTGTAATTAACGGATTTTATGAATTTCTGCGTGAAATTATAGCAAAAATCGGGCCTCGATTAAATAATTTCATCGACTTATTTACGATATATCGAATCCGGCCGGAAACGATGCGCGATGGCATGGCTGATGACGCAGGCGAGCATCAGCGGCAAAACGATCTCATAGCTCAGCGTCAGCTCGAAAATCATCAAAATGGACATCAGCGGCGCATAAGTGACGGAGGACAGAAAAGCCCCCATACCGACAATAGCATAGCTGACCATCGCCGTGTCGGGCGCAAGCGCGGCGCCTTGAAGAATCTGCCCATAGAGCGCGCCGAGGACGGCCCCGACGAAAAGCGACGGCGTAAAAACGCCACCCACCGCGCCGGAACCGTAGCTGAGCGCCGTCGCGGCGATTTTGAGCACAAGAATAGTTAAAAGCGCCTTCCACGTCCACGGCTCATGCAAAATCGCGTTCACGACGCTATAGCCGTTGCCCCAAACATTCGGGTTCCAAACGGAAATCGCGCCGACGCCAAGACCGCCGAGCGCCATCGTGATGGCGCGGTGATGACCGTGTTGGCGGAAGGCTTTGCGGGAAACGTCCAGAGTCCAGCGAAAAACGGGCGACACGAAACCGCAAACGATTCCGAGGCCGACGTAAAACAAGGTTTCCCAGTCGGAAACCATCGAAAAATGCGGGATCTGATAAACCGTGTGAATGCCGAAAAAGCGGTGCGTCACGACGCTCGCCATGACGGAGGCGATAATCAACGGCGCCAGCGTTTTTCTGGATAAAGTCCCGAACGCGATTTCGGCGACGAAAAGCAGGCCCGCGATGGGCGCGTTGTAGGCGGAAGCCAAACCGGCGGTTGCGCCGCAAGCGACGAGAAGTTGAAGCGTTTTCGTCGGCAATTTCAAAACGCGCCCCAGGATAGAGCCGACCATGGCGGCGAGTTGAACCATGGGGCCTTCGCGGCCGATGGATGCGCCGCTCGCGATGGAGCAAAGCGAGGACAGGCTTTTGATGAGCGTCTGGCGAACGCTGACGCGACCGTCGCCGATCGTGATGGCTTCCAGATAATCGTCGGCGCCGCGCCGCGAGACCAGATGCAGCCCGTATTCAAGAAGCGCGCCCGCGACCGCGCCGCCGAGGGCGGGAAGGAACAGGCGCGCCCACCAGGGCAGTTCCTTCGCGATCTCAACCATGCCGCTGACATGCCCGTTATAGAGATGTTGAATTCCGACAAAGGCCGAACGGAACAAAAGAACCGCCAGCCCGCCGCCAAGCCCCACGAGCCCCGCGAGAATGAAGACGAGAAACGTCTTGTCCTTCGGCAAAAAGGACTGCACCCGTGCAAGAATTTGTAAGAAAAAAGATGGCATCGGCTCGAGCGTGGTTTGATTGATCGACGGGTTTCCGAATCCTTTATATATGGCGCAATCTTTCTTCCCCCCTCCCCTTGCGGGAGGGGTCGGGGGAGGGGTGTATAAAGATCAGCAATCCGTACCCATAATGTCCTTCATTACCGTTAATGCCACGCCATCCGCATTTTCCAAAACAATTTCATTCGCGAACCGCATCACCTTGAAACCACAGGCATGAAGATAAGTATCGCGCCGCGCATCCTCTTTCTGCCGCGCATCATGCGAGAAACCATCGACCTCAACAACAATCTTGGCCTTCAGACATACAAAATCAACAATGTAAGGATGAATCGGATATTGCCGTCGAAAGCGAAATCCCGTTCCCTTGGCAGCAAGACGCATGGCGTTCCACAACGCACGCTCAGCAAGAGGGGCCGTTTTGCGTAACGTCTTGGCGCGTTCATAATCGCGCGCATCGTTTTTTGAAGCCGCAAGACGCAGAGACTGTCGCATTAGATTCTTACACCCCTCCCCTAACCCCTCCCGCAAGGGGAGGGGAAAATCTTCGGCTTTTTGAAAAACCGAAGAATCTTAAAGGAAGCAACTCGATGACAGTTTTTATTCAGTTCGACTTTAATGCACCGATTTTTTGTCACGCGCCTCTTTTGAAAACACGCAGCCGCAGTAATTCTGCTGATAGAATCCCTCGCGCTTTGTGACCTCGCGGCCTTGATCGTTACCGCCGCCTTTCCGCCAATTGCAATCCCAGAAGGACACATCCGAATAATGCGATGCGGCGGCATGGCCGCATGCGTTCACTTGTTCAAGGTTTTTCCAGCGCGAAATGCCGAGGCTCGTCGCGAAAACAGGAAAGCCGTGCTCATGCGCGTAAAGCGCCGTGCGCTCCAATCGTATCGAAAAACACGCCGCGCAACGCTTGCCGCGTTCGGGCTCGCATTCGAACCCTTTGATGCGCTTGAACCAGTTTTCGGGATCGTAGTCCCCATCGACAATCGACACGCCAAGTTTTTCGCAAAAACGCACGACTTCCGCTTTCCGTTTTTCGTATTCCTCAATCGGATAAATGTTGGGATTGTAGAAAAAGACGGTCAGATACCGCCCCTCGCCGCGCAAACGCTCGATGATCCCGCCCGAACACGGCGCACAGCAAACGTGGAGAAGAAGCTTTTCGGATCTTTCCATATTGAATTACTTCTCGGCTAGATCGGTCTCAAAATTCGAGGCGTTTGCGCTTGCGAGTCTGGATCCCCGCCTTCGCGGGGATGACTCGTTTTTGTGTGATATAACTTACTATAGTCGTCATGCCCGCGCAGGCGGGCATCCAGTCGACCGGGGACACAACGTCCGTTTTTTGATACCCAATATCCCTACACCTTCGTCACGGCAAGCACCGCGTTCAATCCCCCGAATGCGAAGGAATTGTTGAGCGCCGCGCGGATTTTATGGCCTCGCCCCACATTCGGAACGACGTCGAGATCGCATTCGGGATCGGGCCCGAGGTAATTGATCGTCGGCGGCGCGAAATCCTCGCGCACCGCAAGAACGGTCGCCAGCATTTCCAAAGCGCCCGCCGCGCCGAGCGCATGGCCGAACATGGATTTGCTGGACGAAATGGGGATCGCATGCGCGCGCGCGCCAAGCGCCTGTTTGATCGCCGCCGTCTCCGTCGCGTCGTTGATGCGCGTGCCGGTGCCGTGCGCGTTGATGTAGTCGATATCTTCGGGCGCGAGGCCGGAATCTTTAAGCGCAAGCGTAATCGCGCGCGTGGCGCCTTCCAAATCCGGCGTCGTCAAATCCTTCGCGTCCGAAGACATGCCGAAACCGGCAAAACGCGCATAGATCTTCGCGCCCCGCGCCTTCGCGTCTTCCTCGCGCTCAAGCACGAACATGGCCGCGCCCTCGCCGATCACAAGCCCCGCGCGCTCGACCGAAAAAGGCCGGCATGTATCGGGAGCGATAACGCGCAAAGCCTCCCAGCCCTTCAATGTGCCGAGCGTCAGGCAGGATTCGGCGCCGCCCGTCACCGCACGGTCGATAAAGCCGGTGCGCAGCATATGCAAAACGGTGCCCATCGCATGAAGGGCGGAGGCGCAGGCGCTCGCGACGGTAAAGCTCGGCCCCGTAAGGCCCAACGCCATGCTGATATGGCTTGAGCCCGCATTGACCATCAGGCGCGGAATCGTGAAGGGGTGGACGCGGCCCACGCCTCTCGGATCCAAAAGCTTGTTATAGGATTCCTCAAGCGTGTTCTGGCCGCCTACGCCCGTGCCGATAATCGCGCTTGTGCGCATGGCTTCTTCGGGGCTGAGCTTGAGGCCCGAATCTTCATAAGCCTGAACGGCAGCCGCAACGGCAAGCTGGGCAAACCGATCGAGAAGCGGAACCTTTTTGGGATCCATATATTTGGACGGATCGAAATCCTTCACGGCCCCCACGGCGAACGAAGCCTCTTTCCCGCGATAGGGAAAGGAAAGCGGCGCGATCCCGCTTTGTCCGGCGAACAGGTTCGCCTGAAAATCCGCGACGCTCTGGCCGATGGGGCTTACAACCCCAAGGCCGGTGATGACGATGGAAGGCGCTTCATGTTTCGACAAAAGAAAAATCCTCTAGCGTTTTTCGTGTAGGTTAGTTTTAAGACTCCAAGTATCCGCTCTTGCGAGTCTGGATCCCCGCCTTCGCGGGGATGACTCATTTTTGTGCAATATAACATCCTATAACTGTCATGCCCGCCCCCGCCTCCGCGAGGGCAGGCTCCGGCGGGCATCCAGTCGGTTGGGAACAAGTCGTCCGTTTTTCCGAGCAGCCTAACTCAAAAGAACCCTTAACCTTTTGCGGCAAGCTGCTTTTCAACGGCGGCAATCACATCGCCGAGCGTCCGGAAATTCTGTGCGCCCGTATTCGCATTGAAGGGAAGTTCGATGCCGAGCTTGTCCTCAATGGAAAAAAGGATCTCGACCATATCGAGCGATGTGATGCTGAGATCGGACAGCTTGGCCTCGGGCACAAGCTTGGCGCGATCCATCATGGCCTTCTGGGCGACGATTTCGAGAATTTCATCAATCTGGGACATAGAAGATTTCCTAAAAGGGGTTTGTTGAAAGAAACTTTATTCGCATTTCGCGCTTTCCTCAAGCTCGTCCACACGTTTCATCAAAGCTTCAACTTTGCCGTATAAGCCCTTGAGTCTGCCGATATTAAACTGATCTTCAATCATTTTCTGGCGCGGCTTGGCGGGCGCGCCGCCGACGATGGATTTGGCCGGAACATTGCCCGCGATGCCGCTCATGCCCATGGCGATGGCATCGTCACCGATCCTCACATGGTCGGCCACGCCGGCCGCCCCACCCAACACGACGCGATTGCCGATCTCGGCGCTGCCAGCAATCCCGACGCGCCCGCACAGCATGACGTTTTCGCCCACGACCACATTGTGGCCGATCTGAACCTGATTGTCGATTTTGGTGCCGTTTCCGATGCGCGTGGCAATGATCGTCCCGTTATCGATGGAGGTGTTCGCCCCGATCTCCACATCGTCGCCAATGACAACCCCGCCGAGCGAGGAAATCCGGCACAGGCGTTGGTTCGTAGCGCCCACGGCGCCGGTGGTTTTGGCGCTCTCGACGCTTCCGGCCTCGGGGGTCACGAAGCTGAAGCCGTCCGATCCTATGGAACTGTTGAAATGAATGATCGCGCGCGCGCCGATTTTAATGCTCTGGCCGATTTTCACGCCCGCGTGGATAAGCGCGTCCGGCCCGATCTCGGCCTTCGGGCCGATATAGACCTGCGGGTGAAGAACGCTGTTTTCCCCGATGACGGCCCCCTCGCCCACATAAACCATGGGGCCGATGGCGACATTCGCGCCGATCTTGGCCGAAGGCTCGACGACGGCGGTTGGATGAACGCCCACGGGGATTTTAACCTCTTCGGCGAACAAAGCGGTTAATTTCGCCATCGCATAGCGCGGACGCGAAACGTACAAAACGGCCTTGAAAACATTGGCAGGAACAACAGCCCCCTCGCCCACGACGATGGCCTTCACGCCGGATTCCACGGCGATTGGAAGCAAGGCCGGATCGCTCGCCAAAGCCAGATCGCCGGCCCCCTTCACATTCGCCGGATGGGCCAGACGCGTGATAACGAACGCGCCGTCGCCCTCAAGGCGCGCATCGATGGCGGCGGCGATTTCGGCGATTTTCAAAGCATGCGGCATAACAACTCTTTCTTCCGGCGGATAAAGCGGCGTAGAATAAGACAGGCGCGGTTTCCTTGAAAAACCGCGGATTCCCTTTCGCGAAAAAGGCGTGCGCATGCCGCGCGCGCGTATTTTTTGCGATTTCTCTTTTCGGGTTCCGAAGAAACCCAAGTATATTGGCCTCGTTATGGCTTATTTTGCAATGTGAAACAATATGAACATGCCGCAATCCTTTCGCGCCGTTGCGCTGACATTTCTCGTTCTTTCCGTTTTCGCGCTCGCGGCCGGCCCGACCCTTGCCGCGCCGAAGAAACAGGAAGCGGCCGCCCCCATGGCCGAGCCGCATTTCGATCGGTCGGGACGTTTCGCTTTTTGCCTAAGTTCTTATTCCTATCCCGACAAGCGCGTTCTTTCCATCGCGCGCTCGCGCAAGGAGGAAACCAATCTGGGCCTTACAATCCCGGGCGGTGGATTTACGGTTGGCGAACAATACGATCTCGACGTCGCGCTGCCCCCCGCGCCTTCCCGCAAAATCCGCGCCGTGGCGATGGATCCGAACGGCCTTCTTCTCCAATTGGGCGGGGCTTCGGCCTTTTACAACGCGCTTGGATCCGCCGAAAAACTGACGGCGACGGCGGGAGGCCACAGCCTTTCCTTCGATCTTCCGGGCATCGGGGCGCGGTTGAAGGCGCTTGAGTCCTGCGTTGCGGAAAATCGCGATAAAACGGGCAAAAGCGCGCCGCAACAAAGCGCCGGAATGCCCGAAACGCTTTTGGGCATCCTGATCAGCGCGGGAGTCAAACCGCTCGTCCAACTGGACATGAGCAAGATTCCGCCGGAGCATCGTCCGGCGGATTACGCGTGGCAAACGGGCGGTCTTTTGGGGGGCATGCGCGAAATGACGGTGCCCGCGGATAAAACGTTGGCCGAACTGATGGGGCTTTATTTGGAAGGGCTCAAAAAGAAATGCGCGGGCGCTTTCATGACGACGATCGACCGCGAGAAAAAGGCGCCGGGCCTCACGCTGGCGACGGCGCTTGCGACCTGCAGCATGAAAAATGAGAAAGATTCCAAAGAGATTCTGGCGTCGGTTTTGTTTTTTCTGACGGATACGGGCCGTTTTACGGTCTTCACGCACGAAGGCGCTCCGGATGAAAAAGACCGCGCGCTTGCGATTCGCAACGCTCTGGCCGACGGATTCTACAATGCGGCCCTCGAATCGCATGGAAACGCCGCCGCCGACGGCAAAAAACAAGGCAAATAAGCCCCCTATCATGGGCTTTTTCGACAGTTCCGTGGAAACCATTCGTTTTTTTGTGCAAAAAATTTCTTTAATAACAATAGTCATTCCCGCGAAAGCGGGAATCCAGTGGGCCCATGTCTATGGGCCATATGAGTCAGCAATATAGCAACCATGCACGCACACATTTATCGAATCATCCGCCGCGCAGACGCGCGGCCACTGGATTCCCGCTTTCGCGGGAATGACGCGTTTTTTTAGATTTCTGTATATTTGGCTCACGATAGACAATTTTAGAAAAAATTAAGACGCGTCCTCCTATTCTCGGCGCGGCAAAGAAAGTTTTTTGGGATTCGCCTCCGCGCATCCGTCAAATCTTCCGGTTGCCCCCGTGTGTCAAAGTCGCGTGCCCTCATGTATCCGATCGCCTCTTCCTCGCTTGAACATATTTCCGCCGCCTCCGGTTATGTCGGTTATGTGTGGGATATCGTAAACGACCGCCTTTCATGGTTCGGCCCATGGCAGGAAATTTTCGGATCGTCTCTTATCAACGCGCCCCAAGACCGGCAGCGCTTTCAGGATTTCATCGCGCCGGAAGACGCGCTTCAGGCGCTCAGCACATCGAGCGCGCAGTTCGATCGCGATTTTCGCATCCAGCTTCCGGGCGGCCTTACGACCTGGGTTCATTCCCACGGCGTCACGCATCACGAAAACGGCCGCGCCGTCATTCAGCAAGGACTGATTTGTCCGCGTCTTGCGCCGCCCGCGAACCACGGCACGGCGGCTTTCGCTTGCGACACGCTCACGGGGCGGCCCGACCGAAGCGCGATGCAATCCTCCATCGAACGCGCCTTAACAAGCCCTTCCTTTGAAGAGGGCGGCGTCTATATCGTGGCCAGCATCGACAGAATGGCTTTCATCAACGAAGCGCTCGGCACGAAGGCGGTGGATATTCTTTTGTGCGACGTCGCGGCGCGCCTTCAATCGCTCGGCCCGAGAGGCATGCAAATCGGGCGCGTGGGCGGCGACATGTTCGGCCTTTTGCTTACCGGAAAAACAGGGCTTGCGGCGGAAAACACGGCGCGCTCCATTCTTGAAAATTTCCGCGAAACGCCCTTTGCGACGACGATCGGCCCCTTGCATCTGTCCATTTCCCTCGGCAGCGCGCCGCTTGCGGCGACGTCCGCGGCTGAGATTATGATCCATGCGGAACAAGCGCTTCGCGACGCGCGGAACAGGGGCCGGAACCTGCATATCGGCTATCTGAAATCGCCCGCGCGCGCCGAGGAAAGACGCCGCGTTCTCGAAATCGGCGAGCGCGTCCAGCAGGCCCTGCGCCACGACAATCTCCATCTCGCCTTCCAGCCCGTCGTCGATTCCCAAACCGGCGAGGTTCTTTTTTACGAAGCCTTGGCGCGCCTTTTCCGCGACGACGGCCAATTGATGACGGCGGCGGATTTTATTCCGGTGGTCGAGCAGCTGGGGCTTGCGCCCGTTTTTGACCGGCACGTCTTGAATCTTGCGGTCAAGGAACTTGAAGCGAACGAGGAAGTCCGCCTTGCGGTCAATATCTCGGGCCTGACGGCCTCGCTTCCGGATTGGCCGGACTTTATGCGCGAGCTTTTGGCGCCCCGCCCGCGCGCGGCCGAACGCATGATCGTTGAGATCACGGAAACCGCCGACCTCATGCAAATCGCGGAAACCAAGATTCTCGTGGATTCGCTTCGCGCGCTGGGAAGCCAGGTGGCGCTCGACGATTTCGGCGCGGGCGCGACCTCGATCCGGCATCTGCGCACATGGTCGCTCGCCATCATGAAGATCGACAAGGACCTGCTCGAAAACATTCTCACAAGCCCCGAACAACAGCACCTCGTGCGGATGCTGATCAGCATCGCGCGAGGACTTGGCCTTAAAACGGTGGTTGAGGGCATCGAAACGGCGGAAGTCGCGGCATGGCTGAAGAAAGAGCGCGCCGACATGCTGCAAGGTTATTATTTCGGCTATCCCTCGCTCGAAAGGCCGTGGCTTACGAAGCCCGGCCCGATCTTCCTGACAGGAACGCCGATCGCCCCAAAAACCGAAGGCGCGACGGTTTGACCCACCCTTGATTATCGGTAATTAATTTTAGAAAAACAGGCTATAATGCTTCCTAATCAGGAGGCCTTATGGACGTTCAAGACGCGCTCAAGCAAGGTTTAGCCTATGCGGCAATCGCCGCATCGACGAACGATTCCGCTCAAAAAACGGCAGCCATGGCTCAGGCAATAGCCTGCCTCAAACCCATTTCTTCGCCCGAGCATCGCGTTCCCCGCGCGGCCTTCGGCCTTGGCATTCTTGCTTATCACATGGCGATATATGTGGGCCATAGTTCGACGATGGAGCAGGAAAGACGTTTGGAAACGGCTTCCCTGTTTTTGCATCAGGCGGCAAAGTATTTCGAAACGGCCGCCTCTATGCCCGATTATGAAAAGGATTTAACCCCCGCCCGCGCCAAGGATTCATTGGCGCTACTTTATGAAAATGGCGTTTTGGAAGATGGGAAAAAGGATCTGGAAAAGGCGTTGATATTGCGCTGGGAGGCGGCGGAAGCGGGCTTTGCCGAAGCACAGGTCAATCTGGCCATCATGTTCTACCGTGGCGAAGGAACGCCGCGATCGCTCCCCGATGCTCACGAATGGATAGGTAAGGCGTGGAGCAACAAGGATCAGCTGCCGGAAAGGTTTCAGTCGGAAGTCGAAGACATATTCCGCACCATAAAAACGGAAATGGCTTCCGCATGGCCGTCGCACCCATTTCCTCGTTATGCGCAATAACGCGGGCTGGAATCCCCCCGCCTCTTCCCCTATAACGCTTCCATGACGGAAGATAATCTGAAAACCCAAATCAACGCCCTGATCGCCGCCTATTACGAAAAGGCGCATGCGCCGCAACCCTTCGTGGCGGGGCAAACGCCCGTTCAGGTCGCGGGCTGCGTCTATGATTCCACGGATATGAACGCGCTGACATCCGTCGCGCTGGATTTCTGGCTTTCCGGCGGTAAGTTTAGCGCTGCGTTCGAAAAAAAGATCGCGGAACAAATGGGAGTCGCCCACGCGCTGATCGTCAATGCGGGATCTTCCGCCAATCTTCTTGCCGTCGCGGGCCTCGCCTCGCCTTTTCTCGGCGACGGCGCGCTGCGCCCGGGCGATGAGGTCATAACGCCCGCGGCTGGTTTTCCAACGACCATCAACCCGCTTTTCCTTTACGGCCTCACGCCCGTTTTCGTGGATGTCGATATTCCCACCTATAACGCGACGGCGGAAGCCATCGAAGCCGCGATCACGCCGAAAACGCGCGCGATTATCGCCGCGCACACGCTCGGGAACCCGTTCGAGGCCGAGGCCATAGAAGCGCTCGCGCAAAAACACGATCTTTACCTGATCGAGGATTGCTGCGACGCGCTCGGCGCGAAATACAAAGGCCGGAATGTCGGCACGTTCGGCTGCGCCGGAACGCTGAGCTTCTATGCCGCGCACACGATTACGACTGGCGAAGGCGGTGCGCTTTTCACGAACGACAAACTGCTTCACCGCGTCTTCGCCTCGATCCGCGACGCGGGCAAGGATTGCAACTGCGCCCCGCATGAGGAAAACAAGTGCGGCAAGCGCTATGAAATGCAGCTCGGCACGCTGCCTTATGGCTTCGATCACCGTTATACCTATTCGAATCTCGGCTATAATTTGAAGATGACGGAAATGCAAGCCTCCCTCGGCTGCGCGCAGATGGATCATCTTCCGTCTTTCCTTGAAGCCCGCGCGCGCAATTTCGCGCGTCTCGCGGAAGGCCTCAAGGATCTTGAAGACATCTTCATCCTTCCCCGCGCGACGGCGGGAAGCGAGCCCGCCTGGTTCGGCTTTCCGCTTACACTTCGCGAGGATGCGCCCTTTGACCGCGCCGCGCTTCTTCGCGAATTGAGCGCAAAGAAAATCGCGACGCGCCTTTTGTTCGGCGGCAATCTTATCCACCAGCCCTATATGAAAGATCGTCTTTATCGCGTCGCGGGCGATCTTAAAAACAGCGACAGGATCATGAATCAAAGCTTCTGGCTCGGCGTTTATCCGGGCTTGTGCGACGCGGCGATTGACTTCATGATTGAGGTTCTGCACGGATTCTGCCGTGCGGAGCAAAGAAACGGCTCGGCATGACGGCGTCGAAAGAACTTGCGCGCGCGCTTCGGCTTCACGCGCTTGAAATGGTTCATGCGGCGAACGGCTCGCATATCGGAAGCGCGCTTTCGGCGGCGGATATCGTCGCGGTTCTTTACGCCGACATTTTGCGCCTCGATCCCGCCAATCCGGATTGGAAGGAGCGTGACCGTTTTATTTTAAGCAAAGGCCACGCCGCCGCGCTTTTGTACGCCGCCTTGGCGGAACGCGGCTTTTTTTCGAAAGAAAAACTGAAAGATTTTGCGCAAAACGGTTCCTCTCTGGCCGGCCACGCCTCGCACCATGTCGCGGGGGTGGAGCTTTCGACCGGATCCTTGGGCCATGGGCTCGGCGTCGCCTGCGGCATGGCTTTGGCGGCGCAACAGCGCAAGGAGAAATGGCGCGTTTTTGCGCTTCTGGGCGACGGCGAATGCAACGAAGGCTCCGTTTGGGAAGCGATGGCTTTCGCGGCGCATCACAAGCTTTCGAACCTCACAGCCATCGTCGACGCGAACGGTCTTCAAGGCTTCGGCACGACGAAAGACGTTCTCGATCTCGCGCCGCTCGCGGATAAGGGCCGCGCCTTCGGCTTCGACGTTTTGGAAATCGACGGTCACGATCATGCCGCTTTGAAGATGGCGCTTAATGCAAAAAGCGAAAAGCCGCGCTTGATCGTCGCCGCGACGATCAAGGGCAAGGGCGTGCCTTTCATGGAAAACGAATTGGTCTGGCATTACCGTACGCCGAACGCGGAACAGCTTGCGGCGGCCCGCGCCGCGCTTGAGGCTTCCGATGCGTAAGGCTTTTTTCGCAAATCTGATGGAAAACGCGCGGCAAGATTCCTCGATCTGGCTTCTGTGCGGCGATCTCGGTTTTTCCGTTTTAGAACCGTTCAAGGCCGCCTTTCCCGACCGCTTCATCAATGTCGGCATCGCCGAGCAAAACATGATCGGCGTCGCGGCTGGTCTTGCGCTTTCGGGCGCGAAAGTTTTCGTTTATTCCATCGGCAATTTCGCGACGCTCCGCTGTTATGAGCAGATCCGCAACGATGTCTGCCTTCACCGCGCGAACGTCAATATCGTCGCGACGGGGGGCGGGCTCGCCTACGGCCCGCAAGGCTATACGCACCACATCGTCGAGGACATCGCGGCGATGCGCGCCTTGCCCGCGATGAAGGTTTTTTGCCCGGGCGATCCGCATGAGGCCGCATGGGCCACGCAAAACGCGATCGAACTTGAAGGCCCCGCCTATATCCGCCTCGCGCGCGCGAATGAACCAACGCTTCATGCCGCGCCGCTCGGCGATCATCCGTACGACCGCGCGATCCGTTTGCGGATGGGAAAGGACGTCGCGCTTTGCGCGACGGGCACGATGCTGGAATCCGCGCTTCAAACTTCGGATCTTTTGAAACAGGAAGGCATCGAGGCGAGCGTCCTCAGCTTCCCCTGCGTCAAGCCTTTCGACGAGGCGTCCTTATTGGCAGAGGCTTCGAAGGTTTCGCTGATCGTCACGATGGAGGAACACGGTTTTCAGGGCGGTTTCGGCGAACGCGCCGCCGCGGCGCTGGCGGAAAACGGATCCCGCGCTTTACTTCAAAGATTTGCGATTGACGAAAGCGTCATCGACGCGCCCGCGGGATCGCAAGCGTTTTTACGCGAAAATTTCGGCCTTACGCCGGATCTGATGGCGGCGCGGATTCGGATCCGACTTCGCGCGGAAAATTGATTCGCTCGCGCTCGTTCACAAGCGGCTTGCGCCGCACCTGTCCATAGATGGCGAGGATATATTCGCCCATCACGCCCATGAAAAACATCTGAACGCCGCCGAAGAAAAACAGCGCGACGATCAGCGTCATGATCCCGGGTTCGACGATTTTTTGATAATTGACAAGGCCGACGATAAAATTGACAAGCGCGTAAAGCACGCTGAGGCTTGCGAGGAAAAAACCCGCGTAAAGCGCAAGGCGCAAAGGCGCGGTTGTGAAGGTCGTCAAGCCGTTCAAACCGTAATCCAGAAGATCGCGAAGCCTGTTTTTGGAAAACCCGCGCTCGCGCTTGCGCCAGCGATAGGGAAGCCCGACGGCCTTGCCGCCCGCCTCGAACGTCATGACGCGCATGTAGGGATGCGCGTCGTCCACTTGCCGCATGGATTCAACGACGCGGCGATCGACAAGCTGGAAATCGCCGACGTCGGGCGGCACGCGAACGGTCGAAAGGGCGCTTACCACGCGGTAATAGGCGCGGCGCGCCGTCTTCATCCAAAAGCCCTCCTCGCGCTCGGCGCGGATGCCATAGACGATCTCATAGCCCTGTTCCCAAAGCCGCACCATCTCGGGAAGAAGCTCGGGCGGATCCTGCAAATCGGCGGGAAGAAAAAGAAGGACGGCGTCGCCGCCAACTTCCATCGCCCCGTGATAGTTGGAGCGCAAAGGCCCGAAATTGCGCGCATTCGCGATCACGCGCACGCATGGATCGGCGGCCGCGATCTCGCGCAAGATTGAAAGCGTTTTATCGGTCGAGCAATTGTCGCAAAAAAGATGCTCGCGTTCATAGCTCGGAAGCTCTTTTTCGAAAAGCGCGCGGATCGTCTCGTAACAGATGCGCACATTGTCGTCTTCGTTGTAACACGGGGTCACGACGCCGATTTTCTTGGGGCCGATTTTCTTGGAACCGCTTTTTTGGGGCAAAAGAATCTCTCCTTTGGTGGACGGAAGAATTCTTATCGCGTTCGGGCCCGCAAATCAATTCGGCAAAGAAAAAGGCGCGCCCCTAAGGGACGCGCCTTCTCGTTGGCTTAAAAAATCGGCTTATCAGCAAGGCCGGCAACGGCGATCGCAGAAATCGTCCACCCGCTTCATAAAATCATCTTTCTGAGACGACGGCCTGCTCGCAAAACCGGCGATCGGGAAAGGAATCAAGGTGCAAAACGCCGCGAGTCCGAAGGAAATCTTCGAATCCGTTTTGGCCGGATTCGCCGCGGAAAGGGACTCATTCTTTTCCGCATAATTCGAAGGGTCATGGATGCCGCGCAAGACCGCACGAGAGGAAGCTTCGTCCTGAGCCTCATTTCGCGCGGCGATTTCCTTAAGCGGGCCGTATTTTCCAACGCCGTACGTATCGACCTGCTGGCCTTGCGTCGCGGCGTTTGGCTGAACCTGCGTTTTCGGTTTCGCAGGCGTCGGATCGGCTTTCTTCGCGGCGGCTTTCTGGTCGGGCGTCTTTTTCGCGGGCGCGACCGTCTTCAAGACGGAGGCATCCCCCGTCATCAACGCTTTTATCAATTGAACCGCACGCTCCGGCGAACTGGCGGGAATGACGATTTTCGAGCCGCCAAATCTGCCTTGCGAGCCCAAGATAACGTTGCGAAAACCTGTTTTTCCTTCATCGCCTGTTTTTCCTTCATAAGGCACGGCGGCGACATACCCATTCCCCATCACGATTCTATATTTTCCGCCATGACTTGGCACAAAGGAACCGTCGTTCAGATTGTTAATGACGATCTCTCTGGCCTTTTCAGGAACGCCGTCCCTTTTCATGGCGGCGTCAAATTGCGCGGCCGCGTTGAAATAGTCTGCGTCGGCGGAAAGAGTTCCGGTGATGACACGTTCCCCTCGTATCACGGTTGCATGTTGGGAACCCGTCGAGGCTTTATGCGCGTGCTTTTTATGCTTCGCGTGTTTGACGTGATGGGCGTGGGTTTTCGCTTTTTTCACATGGCCCGCGTCGGATTTGGCGTGAGCGACCTGCGCAAACGCAGGCGTCGAGGCCTTGATTGCTTCTTGAAACGTCTTACCGGCCTGCGTCGCGGCGGGAGCTTTGTGTTCGGCGACGATCTTATTGGCGAGCGCGCCTTTTTTTGCCGCATCCGCTCCAACATCCGCTTTAACGGTCTCGCTGGTGCCGGTCGGCGGTTTCAGGGCATCATTCGCAAAAGCCTTGTTCGTGGGGCGCATAAGCAATGCACCCATTGCGATCGTACTCGCGAAGGTAAGCCCCACAAGGCCAAGAGCCATGGGATGTTTACGAACATCATTCCAAATATCTCTAAGAAATTTCGGCATCGCCATAATTTTCACCTATGAAAGTCGGAAAAACGATTTCGTTGTGCGATTATATCATAGGCATAACCGGAACAAATTACTTTCGTCATAAAAAACGCCGTTTTGCGTTAACCTTAATGCTTTTACATGACGAGCAGCAGGATCCCCAGCGCGGCGCGATAGACGACGAACGGCCATGTGTTCATGCGTTCGAGGAAGCGGAGCAAGCCCCAAATGGCGAAGAAAGCCGAGATCGATCCGGACAGAAGCCCGACCCCCAGCACCGTCCAGGCATGCAGGCTCAATTGAAGATGCGCCAAAACCCAGATTTCCTTAAGGCCCGCGAGCAAAATGGCCGGAACGCCGAGAAGGAACGAAAAGCGCGCGGCTTCTTCGCGCTCAAACCCCAAAAACAAAGCGGCGGTCAAAGTCGAACCCGATCGCGAAACGCCGGGGATCAGCGCGCCCACCTGCGCGATGCCGACGATGATGGCGTCCCGAAGCCGCACATCCCCGACCTTCCGCTTGTGTTTTGCGAGAACCTCGGCGAGCGCAAGCAAAAGCGCCATGCCAAGCGACGAGACGCCGATGACGGTCAGCGACCGCAACGGCGTGTTGCATTGGTTGAGAAGATGCGAAAGCGCCGCGCCCGCGATCACGATGGGGATCGTGCCGAGCACGAGGCCGAGGGAAAACCGAAAGGAAGGATCCTTATAATCGCGCTGCCGGATCGCCTTCAAGGTCGGCCCGATAAGCCCAAAAATATCGTGCGCAAAATAGGTCACGACCGCGAACAACGCGGCAAGCTGCATCGCGGCCGAAAAAGCGGATCCCGGATCGACCCATCCCAAAAGGGCCGGAACGACGCGCATATGCGCGGTCGATGAAATCGGAAGAAGCTCCGTGATTCCCTGTATAACGCCAAGAAAAGCGGCCTGCCCATAGCTCAGCGCGGCAAATCCGACATCGACGCTTCCGTTGCAATTTTCCAGCATATCCGATTGTCCTTTTAACGCATGAGAGGCCGCGCTCCAAATCGGAGCGCCTTCCCCTTCTAATGTGCCGCTTCTTCTGTGTAAACAGCGTCGGTGCGTTTCACTTACCGGTTTTCCAAAGATAGAGGAAAAGCTTGCGAAAACTATCGGCGATCGTTCTGTTTTGAATGAGCACGACGCGCACCGGTTCGGTCATTTTGACAAGCGCAATCTTGTCGCTGTAAATGTAAAAAGGCGCGTCGGCGGAAATCACTTCGGGCGCAACATACCTGTAATTTTCGTTTTGTTTCGCGCGGCTGTCTTCCTGTCTGACAACCAGACCGCGCGTGGCTATTTTAAGTTTCTGCCGCCGTTTGAACATCGGGGAAATATGTCCGGGGAGCAACTTGTCCCAAAGATCGTGATCCACCGCGCTTAGCAAAACCTCGCCGCCTTTGCCGTCGCCGAAGGTCTGTTCGATATCGTCCCAGACGCGCAGCAAAGCCTTCAAACCCTGCCAAATGGATACATCGAGCGGTTCGCATCGGATACGAACGCCGGGATCGTCTGAAAATTCGATATCGTATTTCTCAAAGGCTTTTTGCAAAATATTCAAAGTTGCTGCGCGCGGCTTGCCCGCGCCGCTTTCGATTTGCGCAACGGATGCCAAAGAAAGGCCACTAATCCTTGCCAAATCGCGCTGTGTCCAACCCAGCAGAGCACGGGCGGCTTTTATCTGAGGGATGGTTACCATAGTGTGGTATATTACATAGCCTTATTGTCCCCGTAAAGTTGTAGAATGAGAAATTTATTATTACACCGACGCTGTGTAATATAAAATAAATTTATAAATAATATAATATATAGAGTAAAAATATATTCTAAGAATACACGACGTTATATTCTTGACAAATATATCAAGACAAGATGAGTTTGCCGCGCGATTCTATCGAACGACGATCCCACATTCCCGCCTTTTTTCCGTCAACCCGAGCTTTATTTATCCATTAGCTAAGGGAGATTCTGTATGAAAATCGCGACGCGTTTAGCTCTTGGTTTCGGTCTTTTGTTGCTTTTAATCGTTCTTTTCGGGGGTGACACCCTTCATCGCGTCGGCCTTATGCAGGATTCCTTCAGCGACGTTTCGCGCATGGAGGATAACAAATCTCTTGTCGGCGAGCTTTTAAAGACGTCCTATCAGGCGCGCATGCGGGCCTGGATAGGGACGGCGACGCACGACGCCGATCAATTTAAAAGAGCGCAAAATTCTCTGTCCCAAGTCGTCGATTTAGGAGCCAAACTGCTGGAAAGCCTTAAAGATCCAACGCGTCGACAGTTGATTGAGGAAACCGACCGCGTAATCGCCGCATACCAAACGCACTTGACCAAGGTTCAAGATCTCGTCCTTCAAGGCGCCGCCGTCGGCACGAAGGATTTGGACATGGAACTCGCGGAGCTTAATAAAGCGGGCGCAAAAATTGGCGACAATGGAATCGCGCTTGATGAGAGCTACACAAAATCCGAAAAAGAGATCAGAGCATCTTATGAGAACATGATTCAGTCGTTCAGGAATTTTTCGCTGGCTCTTTGTTCTCTTGCCCTCTTTCTCGGCATAGGAATCGGCTTTTCGACTTTCCGCTCGATTGCCCCGCCCATCAAGGCCATGACTCACGCCATGGAAACGTTGGCGGAAGGCGATTTGGCGACGATCATACCCTCGACGGAAAGAACGGACGAAATCGGCGAGATGGCAAAAGCCATGCAAGTTTTCAAGGATAACGCGCTGCAGGTCGAAAAGCTGCGCCGCGATCAGGAAACGGCCGCGGCGCGCGCGGCGGCCGAGCGCAAAGAGATCATGAACGATATGGCCGATCGTTTTGAGGCTAAGGTCATGGGAATTGTCAAGGTCGTCTCCTCTTCCTCGTCGGAATTGCAAGCGACGGCACAAAATCTGTCGGCGGACGCCCAACAGGCGAGCGACAGAGCGACAACCGTGGCGGCAGCGGCGACGGAAACCACGGCGAATGTTCAAACGGTGGCTTCGGCCTCTGAGGAACTTTCGTCCTCCATACGCGAAATCAGCGGACAGGTGGCGGAAGCGGCGAAAATCGCCGTGACCGCATCCGAAAAAGCGACCAAAACGAACGCCATGGTTCAAACCTTGTCCGAAGCGGCCAGCAAAATCGGCGATGTCGTCAGCCTGATCAACGATATTGCCGCCCAAACCAACCTTCTTGCGCTGAATGCGACGATCGAAGCAGCGCGGGCGGGCGATGCCGGCAAGGGATTCGCCGTGGTCGCCAACGAAGTGAAAAGCCTTGCCACCCAAACGGCGCACGCCACGGAAGAAATCGGGGGGCAGGTCAGATCCGTTCAGGAGGAAACGACGCACGCTGTCGAAGCGATCGACGAAATCGGCAAAATTATCGTGAACCTTCAGCAAATCTCGTCAGCGATTTCCGCCGCCGTGGAAGAGCAAGGCGCCGCGACGCAGGAAATCGCCCGCAACGTGCAACAAGCCTCGATGGGCACGCAGGACGTTTCGGTGAATATCGTCAAAGTCACGGAAGCGGCCGCGACGACGGGTGCCGCGGCGCACCAGGTTCTCGCTTCGGCAGGCGATCTCGCCAAAAACGCGGAGCAGCTGAACGGCGAAATGACAAACTTCCTTGCGCAAGTGCGCGCCGGATAAAACGCACAAAACCGTCAAAGCGACCCTCCGCGCGCGTTTTGCGCGGCGCGCCTCACCTTTCGGCAGGATAGTAAGTTAGGCTTGCAAGTTTAACTGTTTTAATATAAAAGCGGTTTCATCATGCCGCAAACGAACACCTTTTCCGCCGCCGTCGCCTTCTGCCAAGCCGTCAGGCTTTTGGTTCGCCGCTTGCGAAAAGTGCGTTCCGGCCCTGCGCTGTCGTGGCCGGAAATGTCCGTCATGGGCCTTCTTGCCAGAGGCGGCCCCGCAACGACCGCGGCCTTGGCGCGCGAGGAAGGCATGAAGCCTCAATCCATGCGAACGATCGTCGCGACGCTCGACGCCAAGGGGTTCATCTCCCGCGCGCCGCATCCGACCGACGGGCGTCAGGTCTATATCGCCCTGACGGCCAAGGGCGCGGCGGCCCGCAAGGCCGTTAAAGACGAACGCTCGCGTTGGCTGATCGACTCCATCGCCAAATTGAGCGGCGAAGAACGCAAAACGCTTTTCGCCGCTAGCGCGGTCATCAAGCGCCTGGGTGAAATGTGATCGCGACAACCGCCGCCGGATCGCGCGCGAAAGGGGCGTGCGGAAAGAACCGATTTGCGCACGCTTGGCGCGCCCTGCGGCATCGCAATTTCAGGCTTTATTTTTTTGGACAGGGACTCTCGGTCACGGGCACATGGATGACGCGGCTGGCGACGAGCTGGCTCGTCTATCGCCTGACTCATTCGGCCCTGCTGCTCGGCCTCGTCAGTTTTGCGGGCCTGATCGTCTCCTTCGTTTTGGGCCCCGTGGCGGGAGTCTGGGTCGAGCGCCTCAATCGCCGCAAGCTTCTGATCGCGACGCAGGCCGCGGCCGCGCTTCAGTCGCTCGTCATGGCCGCGCTGACTTTGACGGGCCACATCGCGCTTTGGGAGATTATCGTGCTCGCCGTCTTACAAGGCGTCGTCAATGCTATGGACATGCCCGCGCGGCAAGCGTTTCTTATGCAAATGGTCGAAGACCGCAACGATCTCAGCAACGCCATCGCGATCAATTCCGCCATGGTGAACGGGGCGCGTTTGATCGGCCCGGCGCTTGCGGGCCTTGTGATCGGCTCGCTCGGCGAAGGCTGGTGTTTTCTTATCGACGGCGTCAGTTATTTCGCCGTCATAGCCTCCCTTTTGGCGATGCGGCTCAAGGCCGCCGGAAAATCCGTCAAGACAGGCGGCATGATCGACGGAATCCGCGAGGGATGGAGCTATGTCACGCGCTTTCGTCCCATACGCGCGATCCTTTTGCTCGTCGCGCTGGTCAGCCTCATGGGCTATCCTTACATGGTGCTGCTTCCCGTTTTCGCGGGCGACGTCTTGCATGGCGGCCCGCATACGCTCGCCTGGCTGACGGCGGCTTCGGGCGCGGGCGCGCTTGTTGCGGCGCTTTCCCTCGTCGCCCGCAAATCCGTTCTTGGATTGATGCGGCTTCTTTGCGTCGCGGCGGGGCTGCTCGGCGGCGCGCTTGTCCTTTTCGGCCTATCGCAAGCGCTGTGGCTATCGCTTGCTCTGATGGTTTTAGCCGGTTTCGGCCTTATTCAAGTCGCCGCGATCAGCAACACGCTTATCCAGATCGCCGTTCCCGAAGACAAGCGCGCGCGGGCCATGAGCTATTATATGATGGCGTTTTTCGGGACGGCTCCATTCGGAAGCCTTCTGGCCGGAGCGTCGGCCCATCTGATCGGCGCGCCGGCGACCATCATCGCGACCGGAATTTTCTGCCTTGCGGGCGCTTTTTCTTTCGCCGTCAAGCTTCCCGAAATCGAGCGGATCATGGGCCCCGTCTATCGGCAAATGGGGCTTATGCCGACGAACGAAAAAGATCTGCTTTATGCCGAGCAAAAAACGGAAGCGGAAACGCTTTTATAAACGACAGGAAAGGAATTCTTCGATGAACGGATACGATTTGATCGCGTGCTTTTTTGCGGGCGCTTTTCTGGCCAATGCCGTGCCCCATTTCGTGCACGGCATTTCCGGCGACCGGTTTCCAAGCCCCTTTGCCAAACCGCCGGGCCGCGGTTTGTCGTCGCCGACGACGAACGTTTTGTGGGCCTTGTTCAATCTGGCGATCGGTTACGGCTTGCTGCGCCTTGGGAATCTTGCAAACGACGATGCGCCCTCTCTTCTTTCGTTTTTCGCGGGCGTGGCCGCGCTCAGCGTGGCGATGAGCGTCCGTTTCGCGAAAAAGCACGCGCGCTAAAATTGCCCCCCGCAACCTCCCTGCGACGAATCTTTACAGAAGCGCTACGAACGCCTAGATCAGATCGCGAGAAGGTTGGCCGCATCGGCGGCCAAGCTTACGAGCGTGAATCTGATCGACAACAAAACTTAGAGCGTTTTCCGACCACAACAATCCGGCCAATCACTTCGGAAAACGCTTTAGTAATTTTCTTCTTCCCTCTTTTCATCCCAGCCCCGAAAATGACGCGCGCCATTATTGTCACCTGTTCGAACGACGCGTTTTTTCCCTTCGCGCAAGATCTGGTCGCGTCGTTGCGCGACAAGATTTTCGCGATGCCGTTCGATATCGGGGTTTTGGACATAGGCCTTACGCCGGAGCAAAGCGCCTGGTTCCAGAATTGCGGCGTCAAGGTCTGCGCCGCGGCGCGAACGCTTAGCTTCCCGAACAGAGCCGAGGTGGAAGCGAAAAGCCCGGGCTTTCGCGCGCTTCAGGCGCGGCTTTTCATCCCGGAAACGTTTCCGGATTACGATGTCTATGGCTGGATGGACGCCGATCTCTGGGTGCAAACGACGGAAGCGTTGGACAGCGTCCTTCCCGCGGCCGCGCGAAACCCGATCTTGCACATCGCCCCCGAATTCGACCGCTGCTATCGCAGCTTTTTCGAAAGCACGGATGTGTGGAACATTTACAGCCAATGGTACGTCGCGAATTGCGATCCGGCCACGGCGAAGGCGATGCTTTTCAAGCCGATGTTCAATGCCGGATTTTTCGTTCTTTCGGGCGCCTCGCCGCTTTGGCGCGCGTGGCGCGAAGCCTATGAAAAATCGCTGCAGAACGTCACGGAAGCCACAAATAAAAGCTTCATGGCGGATCAGCTGGAACTTAACATCCTTCTTTATCTGCGCGGCGTGCCGCACGAAGTCCTGCCGGCGTCGTTCAATTGGCTTACGGTCTATGCCCTTCCGATGATCGATCCGAAAACGGGGTTTTTCGTCGAACCGGCCCTTCCCCACCGCCCGCTTGCGCAGATTCACCTGACGCGCCCCATCAAAGCGCAAAAGGAAAAGATTTTGTGCGTCGGCGGCGGTGAAATCGAATGCTCGCTTATGATGCGCGCCCGCCCGACTTTAAGAACGCGCTGAAACGAGAACGCGCTGAAACGGCCCGCGCAAGATCACAAGCCCATTGGCAAGCGTTGATCTCATCCTTCGTCTTATATTTACGAAAGTGCTTCGGAAAATACCATCCAACCCTTTGAAAAGGCTGGTGGGTGCGACAGGGCCCGTTCGCCGAAGGCGAACAAACTATTGCTCAATTCCTGTCGCGCAAAAAAGTCCTGCCCGCCTTCGCCGAAGGCTTCGGCGCGGCACTTTTCAAGAAAAGCTTTAAATGTGCCGCGCGACAGGGATTGAACCTGTGACCCCCACCATGTCAAAGAGCCCCTACGGCCTTGTTTTTACATCATTTTATTGATATTTCTTCTCTTTTTTTGTCGTTTTTTGTCAGAATTTGCTCGTTTCTCTCACGCACGACACCCATGTTGCTCTCATACGACCAACGTCCCCTCATGCTGGTAGTCAGAAAGTTATAGTCAGTGATTGACTTATAAGACTTTAATCCTCTATTTTTTGAGGCCTATCCCACAAGGTTTTTTTCAGGAGTAATCGCGTGGCTCAAAGGACGTTGACGACCAAACTTTCCTTTCTCACGTTTGCCGCTATCCTGACGCTCTATTCTTCAAATGCATCCGCAACGACGGATTCTTTCGATCCATACGCAGCGAGTAATGCTCAAGGCAATTTTCTTAAACTACCTGCGGCCTATCAAACCAAAAACTCAGTTGTGAATGCCCCACCCCCTGACACCACGGGTGTTGTTCAGGCCAATCCGAATTCGAACACTACCCCCCTCCCCGGCAACAAGGATGTTTCGGCTTCTCAGATGGATCTGAGCACGAAAACAGGCGTTGAGGTCGGGCTTCTAGCCTCTTACTACCGTTATCAGGAACACGTTATAGAACATCCGGAGTTTATGAGTGAAGTCGGGCCTGAAGGCGGCATTACTTTAACGGGAACCCAAGCGTTGGGCGCAGGTTTCTTTGTTATGGCGGATTCACGTTTTGCGTATGGCCAGAACCACTATTCAAGCAAACGCACAGGAACACAAAACGGATTGACCGATTATCTGGGGGAGGTTCGCGCCTTGGCAGGGAAGGACTTTGCGTTCACCGAATCTCGCTTGGATGTCTCCCCTTATATTGGCGCAGGCTACCGCAATTTGTTTAACGATTGGAGCGGCACGACAAGCACCGGAAACCATGGCTATCATCGTGACAGTCAATATCTCTATCTTCCCGTCGGCGTAACGCCGCGATTCCGTGTTGCCGATGATGCGCGCGTCAGCGTCAATATGGAATATGATCAGCTGTTGATGGGATGGCAAACAAGTTATTTAAGTGACTTTGGTTCTCCACAAGGCGACGTTACGCAAAAACAAAATAGCGGCTATGGCTTACATAGTGGCATCATGTATGAAAGAGCGTCGTGGGCGGCAGGGCCTTTCTTCAACTATTGGAACATCGACCAGTCTGATTTTGGGAAATTCGGCTGGCATGAACCCCACAATCAAACCGTCGAATCTGGATTGCAGGCACGCTATCGATTCTGATCATAAGAACGACATGATGAAATCCACGCAATCGTTGGGGTTGCCCATGATCATCCCCTTTGGTTATTTGGAGGGCAGATTATTTGTAATTCGACAAACTTGGTGGATCAACATTGGCGACTGAACCAGTTGCGCTCTGAAGCCGTGTATACACATATTTTTAAGGGCGCTCTTTTTTACTAGAACAGAACCTGTTGACTCGACGAGCACATTCATTCCTTCTTGATACAGGACATCATGACCATGTGTTGAATCAAAGAATTCGACGTACTCGTCTGTCGCTTGAGTGGATGGAAAGTATCCAATTTTAACGAGATGTTTGCTGTCATATTGAGAAAAATCAGCAGTCTGTCAACGGCGGAATGAAAGTGTACCAGCTGGGCGGAGCAAAAGTGTACCAGTTGGCGCAGGGGAATGGGCCCCGAGATTAGCTTCTTGATGCAGAGATTGGGCGGCTGTGGGTAGGCGCGCCTCTTGGCGCTCCCGGCAACAGACTTCCAGATGTTCATTAAAAGCGGCATAACTGGCAAAGTGGGGGATCGGTACCATAAAGTTGCGCCGCGCATATCCCACCAGACCTTCAACCTTGCCCTTATCGTTGCCTTTGCCTGGCCTGCCAAAACGATCGGCAAAGAGATAATGCGATTGCAGTTCACTGAAGACACGGGAACGAACGCGTTCGCCGCTTCCCAGTATCCGCGCCACGGCAATCTTCGTATTGTCATAGAGGATCGATAACGGCACCCCGCCAAAGAAGGCAAACGCCGCATTGTGGCCCTCGCAAAACGCTTCCGTGGTCTCTGCTGGGTACGCCTTAACAAAACAGGCATCGCTGTGCGGTAAATCAACGGCGAGAAAATGGGCTTTCTGCTCGACGCCTGCAATCACCACCAGCGCTTCGCCAAAATCCGCTTGGGCGTGCCCACACGGGTGCAACAGCGGCACAAAGACCTCTTGTCCGGCAAGATTTTGTTCACGCACATAGTCTTTTATGATCGTGGTGCCGCCGGTAAATCCATGCTCGTCGCGCAGGCGCTCAAATATGCGCTTCGCCGTATGGTGTTGCTTCTTGGGACGGATCTTGTCATCGGCAAGGATCGCGTCAATGAACCCCGTAAACCCTTCGAGCTTGGGGCGTTTCACCGGCTGGGTTCGCTGATAACCGGGCGGGATCGAAAAGCCCAGCATTTTCTTAACGGTCTTGCGATGAACCCCAAACTGTCGCGCCGCCTCACGAATGCTCAGGCCGTCGACGTGACAGGCTCGCCGTATGCGTTGATATATCTCCACGCTGTACATCCTCGCCCCCTTTCAAGTCTGTGCTCATACAGACTATAGGGGGTCCGTTCACGCGGTACACTTTTGCGCCGCCGCAGCCGGACTATTCCGCCGCTTCTCCGGTACACTTTCGCACCGCCGCTTACAGTTGGTATAATATCCATCGGCGCCTAACGAAGGCGCACAATTGGAATTGATTTCTGGTGAATCGTCCCAAAATGTCTTAATTTTGGTTGTGCTAAAATGACGTACAGGAACAAAACTCGTGGAGTGGTTATCAATCGTCAACACAACCTCACCATCGGCTGATATGGTCTGGATGGGGGCCGTATTCGCTTGAGCTATGGCTGACGGCTCTAATGTGTAATAGATTCCAAGGAATCTCAACCCATGACGGTTTTTCATACACCCCATCACAAAATGCGAGCCAGCCGGAGCGGTTGAAAACCAAGCGCTATATTCCTCCAGTTCTCCTCCGTTAGGATCACTAGAACCAATTCCACTGGGGTAAAATCTTTGTGAAAAAGGTCTAGCATGCACATTACACTGATCATAAAACTGATCGGCTTCGGCTACCAGAGACTGCCGTTAGAACGGTGTGAACAGCCTGGCGGAAAGGGAGCTGTTCCGGGCTTGCCGAAACCCACTCCACAATTTTAAATTTTTGCAAAGCTACTCCGTGCGTTCCTCAATATTGATCGACAAGGCCCATTTTTCGGAAAAACGGGGCATGTAAGGGTTTTCTGCCACCAGTTTCCGGGAGCCCCCACGTTGTACGTTTGAGCGCCATGTTTCAATAACAGGGTCGGCCAGGCCAAGCCTTTCTTCCAGAATATAACCAACTCTTATTTTGTCAATTTGGCTGCCGTGTTGTTGCACCTCATCGAGGATTAGGCGAAGGTAACGAGGCGCGTTCTGGGCAAAAACGTCAAGAACATGGTAGATGCCGCCGCATAAGTCGGGTGCGCGGATCATGTCAAGGAAAGTGCGCCCTATGCTCGATACCCTCAACGCTTTTCCTTGCATGGAAACATAAGATCCCGAATCGTAGTGAGCGCTTGTTTGAACACTAACAGTTTTGCGCGCGATTTTGGGCAAGCGCAGCCGTCGCAAGGACGGAAGCCGCGTTTCCAGATATTGCTTTATGGAGTTGCCAAGGTCATTTTCCATTTTTTCTTGGGCGAGCTTTGTCCACCTAGCAGTCTTGGGGGCGGTTAAAAAAAGCACCTTTGGCAGGCGATCTGTGAAGCCATGATGTTCCATGGCGCTCAGGTGGGAAACGTAACAGAACGGATCGATGCAACAAGCCACCTCTTCTGCCGAAGCGGCACTTTGCGAGAGCACAGCAAAAACCTCATGGTTTGGAAGTTCAGGGCTATTTTGCAAAACGCCTGAATCAACAAGTTTTTTAATTGTTCGCGTGTAGTCGATCCGTTGCGGAAAATCCCTTTTTATATATTTGAGTTTTTCACCCTGATATGTTTTCGCCGTGTAGAGTGCAAAAACGATCAAGCCAATCTGGTACGCCGTCACAACAGGGCGTTTGAGTTTGCCTATCTCTAGGGCTGTTGCTTTGCTTATATCTTCCATTTGCTTTTAGTAACTAGGTCTATATGTCCTAAGGACATATAGACCTAGTTACTTTAAATGTCAAGAATAGCAATTAGATAGAAAAAGAATTTGACAAATTGGTTATTGGCCTTACCATATGTCCTTAGGACATATGGTAAGGCCAATAACGAAACTTGCAAATCACCACACACCCATCACTGTCTTTTTTTCTAGGTGAGGATGATTGCAGTCGAATCTGAACTGCGGCCACTACATTTCTGGGGTATTTTGAAAAATGAGTTGTTAGAAAATCAATATGTTGCGAAAGTAAAAAATCTCAAAAAACAAGGTTTAGCGGCCCCTTTAACGTCCCCCAGAATATTTTCGTGATTGATTTTTTGTTATCCAACCCTTTGAAAAGGCTGGTGGGCGCGACAGGGATTGAACCTGTGACCCCTACCATGTCAAGGTAGTGCTCTCCCGCTGAGCTACGCGCCCGGATCGCCGCATAAAGGCATGCCGGAAATCGAAAACGCCGAAAAGCGTTCAAAAGAACGTCTGGCGTCGCCGAGAAAGGGCATGTAGCATTCTCGCGCGCCGAGCGCAACGGTTCAAACGCCGATCTTGTGAAAAAGTTGAAAAAAGGCTGCAGGCGGCGCTTGCAGCCGAAATTTTAAGAGAAAACGCCACATAAGCGTTGAATAAAGGCAGTAAGACCCCATGAAACAGGCTCAACAACTTCTCGATGCCCCGCTTGCCCCCGATGAACGGAACTTTGTGGATTACGCCTACCCCTCCTCGCGCGCGGTCTGGAACAAAATCATGCTTGTGGGCGAAGCGCCGGGGCGCGAAGAAGTGAGGCTCGGCAAGCCTTTCGTGGGGCGAAGCGGCAAGCTTCTGAACGAAATGCTGGAAAAAGCGGGGATTGACCGCGATTCTTGTTTTGTCGCGAATTGTTTCCGGTATCAGCCGCCCGCGAACAAAATCGACCATTTCTTTCTGTCCAAACGAGCGTCGGTCGCGCAAAACGAGCCCATCGACGAGTCGCTCGACCGCTTCGGCAGCGTCTGGTGCAAGGCCGCTTTCGCGTCGGAAATAAAGGTTCTTCAAGAAACGGTAAAAAGCTGGAAACCTGCCGTCATTTTGGCTCTTGGCCGCACGCCGCTTTGGGCGCTGACGGGCCAAAACGGCCTTTTGACGCGCGTGGGGCAAAGGCTCGATTGCAGGCTTTGCCAGGGCGTTCCGGTGATTCCGACCTTTCACCCCAGCTTTATCCTGCGCGGCAATTGGGCCAAACAGCCGGAATGGCTGGAACATTTTTCTCTGGCCGCCCTTCTCGCACTGCAGCAAGGAAAAGGCGAAAAGGCCTGAGAAAACGGCCCTTTACATACTTAATCGTTAACAAATCTGTGGCGTGAAAGTAACGCCGCTCTTGTATCTTCCCCCGAAAATCCGCTAACCGTTACGGCTCTGCACCGGAAAGTGCTATCCGTGGAAGAACGAGTCGCCGCACACAGAAGCGATACGCAAAGACGAATGGGGAGAATCCCTTGACCAACACACCTATCAAAGCCCGCGCGAAGCAGCATCCGCATCCCGTCGACAACGAGGATTGCGTCGTCGAAGCCCATGACATCCATGCGGCGACGGCAAAGCCGCAAACCCCTCTTCTCGACAAGGCCGAAACGCCGAAAGATCTGCGCAAACTGGCGCCATCCCAGCTTCCCGCGCTTGCGGACGAGCTTCGCGCCGAAATCATCGACACGGTGTCGGTCACGGGCGGCCATTTCGGTTCGGGACTCGGCGTCGTCGAATTGACGGTGGCGCTTCATTACGTCTTCAACACGCCCAAGGACATTCTGATCTGGGACGTCGGGCATCAAGCCTATCCGCATAAAGTTCTGACGGGACGGCGGGGCCGCATCCGCTCGCTGCGTCAAGGCGGGGGGCTTGCGCCCTTCACGAAGCGTTCGGAAAGCGAATATGATCCCTTCGGCGCGGGGCACAGCTCGACCTCCATCTCGGCGGGCCTCGGCTTTGCAGTCGGACGCGATTTCAAAGGCAAAAAGAACAACGTCATCGCGGTTATCGGCGACGGCTCGATCAGCGCGGGCATGGCCTATGAAGCGCTGAACAACGCGGGCGCGAGCAATTCCCGCATGATCGTCATTCTGAACGACAACGATATGTCGATAGCACCGCCGACCGGCGCGATCAGCGCCTATCTTTCGCGGATTGTTTCGTCCAAAGAATATCGCAGCGTCCGCCTCGTCGCGCGCGAAGTCGCCAAGATCTTCCCGCGCCCGCTCAAGGAAGCGGCGCGCAAGGCCGAGCACTACGCCCGCGGCATGGTGACGGGCGGAACCTTGTTCGAGGAAATGGGCTTCTACTACGTAGGCCCGATCGACGGCCACAATCTGGAACATCTGGTTCCCGTTCTTGAAAACGTCCGCGACGACCCCGAAGGCGGCCCCGTTTTGATCCATGTGGTCACGGAAAAAGGGCACGGCTACGCGCCTGCGGTCGAGGCCGCGGACAAATTGCACGCCGTTGCGAAATTCGACGTCGCGACCGGCCTTCAGGACAAGCCGAAAGCGAACGCGCCCACTTACACGAAAGTCTTCGGCGAAACGCTCGTCAAGGAAGCCGAACGCGACGACAGCATCGTCGGCATCACGGCGGCCATGCCGTCGGGAACGGGCCTCGATTATTTAGGCAAGCGCTTTCCAAACCGTTTGTTCGACGTCGGGATAGCGGAACAGCACGCGGTGACGTTCGCGGCGGGTTTGGCGTGCGAGGGTATGAAGCCCTTCTGCGCGATCTATTCCTCCTTCATGCAGCGCGCCTATGACCAGGTGATGCACGACGTCGTGCTTCAAAAGCTTCCGGTGCGCCTCATTATGGATCGCGCGGGCCTTGTGGGCGCGGACGGTTGCACGCATGCGGGCGCCTATGACCTCGCCTTCCTCGGCTGCCTGCCGGACATCGCGATCATGGCCCCCTCGGACGAAGCGGAGCTTGTGCACATGATGCGCACGGCGGTCGCCTATGACGAAGGCGCGATCGCGCTGCGCTATCCGCGCGGCGAGGGCATCGGCATGGATCTTCCCGCGCGCGGCGAGATTCTCCAGATCGGCAAGGGCCGGATCGTGAAGGAAGGCACGAAAGTGGCGATCCTCAATCTCGGCACGCGCATGGTGGAATGCAAAAAGGCGGCGGATGAGCTTGATGCCATGGGCTTCGGCACGACCATCGCCGACATGCGCTTTGCGAAACCGCTGGATACCGCGCTCGTCGAACGTCTGGCGCGCGAACACGAAGTCCTGCTCACGGTCGAGGAAGGCTCGATCGGCGGGTTCGGGACGCAAGTTCTGCATCATCTGGCCAATTGCGGTTTCATGGATAGGGGTCTGAAGATTCGGGCGTTGACGCTTCCGGATTTCTTTCAGGCGCACGACACGCAGGAAAGGCAGTATGAAGAAGCGGGGCTTTCGGCGCAGGGCATCATAGCCAGCGCGTTGAAAGCCTTGAACGCGGAGGCCGCCTTGGTTCTTCGCGCGCGTCTTGCTTCCGCAAAAACTGCATAATTTTGCCGCACTTTTCGATCAGAAAGCCGGCGTCGGGTTCTCTCGGCGCCGGTTCCGTAAAAGCAACCCAATCCCCGCGCTCGGCGCGGTTCGAACGAAAAAAGGTTTTTTATGAAAAAGCGTCTTTGCCTTGTTTTTTTCGCCCTTGTCATGGCCCTGGGCGCGACGTTTCCGGCCGCCGCGGACGTTCCCGAGACTCCGGAAGTCGCGCTCGTGAAGAATTTCTACGCGCAGCTTGTCGATACGATGAAGCAGGGCGACCAGCTGGGCTTTCAGGGCCGCATGAAGAAACTGGATCCCGCCGTCCGCAAGGCCTTCAATCTTCCGCTTATGGCGCGAACGGCCGTCGGTTTTTCGTGGAGCAAGGCGCAGCCGGACGAACAGCAAAAGCTCATCGACGCTTTTTCGATCTTCAGCGTCGCGAATTACGCGAGCCAGTTCAAAAGATTTGACGGCGAACGTTTCGACGTCACGGGCGAAAAACCGGCCTCGCAAGGCGGCGCGATCGTGGAAACGACGCTGACGCCGAAGGACGGCGACCCCGTGGTTCTGAATTATCTGGTTCGTCCGGATGAGTCCGGCGCGCCCCGCATCGTGGACGTGTTCCTCGACGCCTCGATCAGCCAGCTTGCCATGCGGCGCTCCGAGTTCACGGCCGTGATCAAGCGCGAAGGCCTTCCGGCCCTCGTTTCATCGCTTGAGGATAAGACAATAAAGATGGAAATGAATTGAGAGCCTTCCAACGTCCTTTCCTTGTCGCGCTGATCGTCCTTCTGCTGAACATGGGGCTTTGGGCCCTTGTGAACAGGGGTTCCAACGAGCGTCCTTGGGGCGGCCAGATAAGCTGCCTGTCCTACAGCGGCTATCAGGCGGGCGATGCAAGCAACCGCCTTTCGGACGAGGACATCGACCGGGACATGGCCCTTTTGAGCCGTTATACGGGCTGCATCCGCACTTACGGCGTGAGCGACGGGCTGGATCGGATCGTCTCGATCGCGGGTCGCCATAAAATCGACGTCATGCTGGGCGGCTGGATAGGGCCGGACAAAGCCGCGGACAATCTCGAGATCGACCGGCTCGTCGAGATCACGAAAGCGAACCCCAACGTCACGCGCATCGTCGTCGGCAACGAAACCCTGCTCCGCGAGGACGTGAAGATCGGGGACATGCTGGATTTCATCGCCCGCGTGAAGCGCCAGGTGAACATCCCCGTTTCGACGGCCGAGCCGTGGCATATCTGGCTGAAATATCCGGAACTTGCGGAAGCCGTCGATTTCATCACCGTCCATATTCTTCCCTATTGGGAAGGCCTGCCCATCGACGGCGCGTTGGATTACGTTTCCTATCGCTGGCACCAGCTTCAAGACGCTTTTCCGGACAAGCACATCCTGATCGGCGAAGTCGGATGGCCGAGCGAAGGCCAATGGGACAAGGCTTCGGAGCCTTCGCTCATCAACGAAGCCCGTTTTATCCGCGATTTTCTAAACATGGCCAGCGCGAACCGTTTCGATTATTCGCTCATGGAAGCGATCGACGCGCCGTGGAAGCGCAAGATCGAAGGGACGGTCGGATCGCATTGGGGCCTTTTCGACACGAACCGGAATCCCAAATTTGCGATGAGCGGAACGGTGTTCGAATCCACGCGCTGGATCTGGGGCTGCCTCGTCGCCTCGCTTCTGGCGCTTCCCGGTATTCTCTGGTTCACGCGCCGCAGGCCGGATCTCAAACCCGCCGGACAAATTTTTTACGCAACCCTCATTCAAGCCGTCTGCTCGCTCCTCGTCTGGGCGACGATGGCGGCCTTGGCGGAGAAGATTATCTCAGGCAACACGATGGCGTGGGTCGTCCTTATCGGCGCGCAAATCGTTTTGCTTGCGCTTCTTCTTGTGGACGGATTTGAACTGACGGAAGTCATCTGGGCGAACCGGCGACGCGCCTTCGCGCCTTTGGATGCGCCGCTTCCGTCCGACGCGCCCAAAGTCTCGATCCATGTGCCTTGCTATAACGAGCCGCCGCAAATGGTGATCGAAACCTTGAACGCGCTTGCGGTTTTGGATTACCCGAATTTCGAAGTCCTCGTCGTGGATAACAACACGAAGGACGAAGACGTCTGGAAGCCGCTTGAAGCGCATTGCGCCAAGCTTGGCCCCCGCTTCCGCTTTTTCCATCTGCCGAAATGGCCCGGCTTTAAGGCGGGCGCGCTCAATTTCGCGCTGACGCAGACGGCAAAAGACGCGGACGTGGTGGGCGTGATCGACAGCGATTACGTCGTAAAGCCGAACTGGCTCCGCGCTACGGTTCCCTATTTCGCGAAAGAGGAAGTCGCCATCGTCCAAGCGCCGCAGGATTACCGCGACGGCGACGAATCCGCCTTTAAGCGCATGTGCTATTGGGAATATGCGGGCTTTTTCCATATCGGCATGGTGCAAAGAAACGAACGCAACGCGATCATCCAGCACGGCACGATGACGCTGATCCGCAAAAAGACGCTGCAAAGCGTCAAAGGCTGGGCGGAATGGTGCATTTGCGAGGACGCCGAGCTGGGGCTTCGCCTTTTCGAACGCGGCTATGAGGCCGTTTATCTTGAGGATTCGCTCGGTCGCGGCCTGATTCCGGACACGTTCAGCGATTACAAAACCCAGCGCTTCCGCTGGGCCTATGGCGCGGTGCAAATCTTGAAGCGCCATTGGCGCTCGCTCCGCGACGACAGCGCGCTGACGCGCGGTCAACGTTATCATTTCATCTCGGGCTGGCTTCCGTGGTTTGCGGATGCCGCGCACATGATCTTCGCGCTTGCCGCGATTGTATGGTCGGTGCTTTTGCTTTTCAAACTGGTCGAGTTTCCGCCTTCCGTCTTCCTTGTGCCGACGCTCAGCGTTTTTGTCTTTAAGGTCGCCGCCGGGCTTTGGCTTTATCGCGCGCGCGTCAAATGCGGCTGGAAAGACCGTCTCGGCGCGGCGGTGGCGGGCATGGGGCTTACGCACGCGGTCGGCCGCGCCGTCTGGCAAGGTCTTTTCACGTCGGGCAAACCCTTCTTCCGGACGCCGAAATGCGAGAACCAACCGGCGACGATCCAAGGAATCTTGATGGCGCGCGAGGAAATCGCGCTCCTTCTCAGCCTTCTCCTCTGCGCGGCTTCGGTTTTGTACAAGTTCGAGATCGAGAATTTCAACGCCGAGCTTTGGTCGGGAATGCTCTGCGTCCAAACCCTCCCCTACATCGCCGCCTTCACGCTTTCGATGATCAATGTGCGGCGGAAGAAGGCTTAAAATATGGTAGTGCCGCCTTCCATGGCGGCGCTGATACCGCCTTTGCGCGACTATGCCTATGATAGGCGTGAAAAGCGCCGCCATGGAAGGCGGCGCTACCGATTCTTTTCAGGGTCATTAACAGCGTGGTTCTTTTGCGATAGGCCTTAACAGAAAAGAACTTTATCCCGCCCTGTCCTCATCGCTATCGTCCAAAACCGGCGGCATAATCATCACTTTATCCACGCGCCGCCCGTCCATATCGACGACCTCGAAACGAGCGTCGCCCCACGTGAAGGCATCGCCCGCCGACGGAATGCGGCCAAGCTTGTCGATCACGAAACCGGCGATGGTTTGATAATCCGCGCCATCCCGCATAGAGCGAAGCCCGATAAGCGGCTCGACCTCGTCGATGGGCATCATGCCGTCGATAAGCCAGCTTCCGTCTTCGCGCCGCACGGGCTTGTCGTCGCTGTCCTGGCCCTGTTCCGGCATTTCGCCGGTGATGGATTCCAGAATATCGGTCACGGTCACAAGCCCCTCGACGCTGCCATATTCGTCCACGACGACGGCGAGGTGCTGGCCCGATTGCTTGAACAAATCGACGAGCCGCAAAACGGGCGTCGTGTCGGGAACGATAAGCGGTTTGCGCGTCGCGTGCGCAAGGTCGAATTTCTTGCCCGCGAAATGCGCGTTCAGCATGTCCTTCGCGTGAACCACGCCGATAATTTCCTCAAGATCGCCGCGCGCGACGGGAAAGCGGCTATAGCCGCTGGCGGCGATCAGCTTGGCCTGCTCGCTTTCGGAATCTTCTTCCGAAAGCCAAACCATATTGACGCGCGGCGTCATGATCATGCGCACGGTGCGGTCGGCGAGCCGCATAACGCCCTCGATCATCTTTTTTTCGGCCGGTTTAAAAACGCCGGACTCCGTACCCTCGGCGATCAAATCCTTGACCTCTTCCTCCGTCACGGTGACGGGATCGGGATTGTGAAGCCGAAGAACGTGCAGCAAAAGCTCGGTCGATCCGCGCAACACCCAAACCACGGGCAGCATAAGGCGCGAAAAAACGCGCATGAAGCAGGAAACGCGAACGGCGATCGCCTCGGCATAGGCAAGACCGATGCGTTTGGGCAAAAGCTCGCCCACCACAAGATTGAGATAGGAAACGCCCGCGACCGTAAGCCCAAGGGCCAAAGGCGTGGCATAAGGCGCAAGGCGAGTATCCCGGGACAGAAGATCGGCCAACGGCCCGGTCAGGTTCTTGCCGCCGAAAGCGCCCAAAAGGACGGTTCCCAACGTCATGCCGATCTGGACGATGGACAGGAACGAAGACGGATCTTCCGCAAGCTCCAATGCAAGGCGCGCGCCGCGCTTATGGGGCCGCTCCTCGCCAAGCTGCTTCAGGCGCGCGCGCCGCGCCGACACGATGGCCAGCTCCGCCATCGCGAAAAAGCCGTTCATAAGAAGGAGAAGAAGAATAATGCCAATATCGGTCAGCACGGGGGCAGCTTCGTCCTCAAAGCAGGTCGATAAGGCGTGAAAGGGGCTTTAAAAGCATGATGGCACTATCTTAACGATCTTCCCGTTAACGCGCAAGCGCACGGGGAAGGAAAGAACGTTTTGACAAAAGGCGTTATCCGTTTGAAGGCTTGGATTCAGACTTGCCCGAGGGTGTTTTGAAAATCAGCCCCTCTCTATTTTGGTACAATCCTTTATAAAATAGGCGCCTTTGAAACGCCTGAAACAAGAAATTTTCGTGTGCCAGATTTGTGTTTTGAGCATGTTTTTTGTTATCGCTTTGAGCCGATTTGTTGTTATCAGATATCTTATTATCTTTCTTCAACGGCACCCAAGCACCCCCCTCAAAGCACAAGCACGCGGAAGGAAGGCCGCACACCCTTTTCACTTAGGCATGCATATTTGCTTCGCTCCCGCCTCAATTTTAACGTCCGGCCTTCCCGGCTTCTTCTCAAGCGACACCCAAAAAAAACCGGCAGCAATCGTGCTTATATGAAGGACATGTAAGATCTGTTCCGCAGAAACATCATGTGGCCGTCCCCACCAAGCTTGCGACGTCACCAGAGCCAAATTGCGGCACGGGCGAGAACATGACACCACAACAAGCCGATCAGGCATTTCTATCTTCAAAGGCTTTTTTATCCCCCGAAAGGACGAAAAAGCATTTGAAAGTTCTTCATTCCGCTTCCGGTTGTTTTCCTCTATCCACGCTTTCAAAATGCATCCACTCACACTCATCTTTTTCCTCGTATCCTTTAAGGGAACTAAAAAAAGCAAAAAGCCACTATGCTCAGCCTACCTCAAAATTAAACCCCGTTCTATCCTGCAATTACTTTCACACCCTTTCAACCCTCAAATTTTATGCTAAACAAGCTTATGTCCCAGCCTTCTCCCTCCCCCGCCAAGGCGCGTTTTATGCGTCTCGCAGCGCTTTTCCAGAAAGGCGCGCTGGACGAGGCCGAAAAAGAGACCAAAGCCGCCCTTGCCACAGCCCCGAAAGACCCGAATTACCTTCACCTCGCGGCCCAGATCGCCGAGGCGCGTGGTGAACAATCCCGCGCGATCATGCTCTATCGCAAGGCACTCATGGTTAATCCGGAATGGATGGAGGCGGAATACAATCTCGCCCGCGTTCTGGCCGATGTGAAGGAATATGGTGAATCTCTCGCGCTTATGCAAAAAGTCACGACCAAAAGGCCCGACCTTCCGCCTGTTTGGGAGAGTCTTGCGAAAATCAACCAACGCGCGGGCAAATTGCGGGACGCGATTGCGGCATGGGCGAAAGCGATCAAACTGGCCCCGCAAAACGTCGATTTCCGTTCGCAATGCTGGCTTTTGCGCGCGCAGGTTTGCGACTGGGCGGAAACACCCGCGCCGGATCAACCCCTCACGCCCCAAGCCGCGATCGTTTTCTTCAACGATCCCGCACTTCAGAAAAAAGCCGCAATTTCTTATTCGGCCTCCAAATATGGACGCATCGCGCCCCTACCCGCCGCAACGCACGCCCCGCATACCCGCCTTCGCATTGGTTATCTCTCGGCGGATTTTCAAGCGCACGCAACCGCGTGGCTTATGGCAGAGTTGTTCGAACTCCATGACAAAACCGCGTTCGAGATTTTTGTTTACAGCACCGGCGCGGACGACAAATCCTCCATCCGCCAACGCATCGAAAACAGCGCCGCGCATTTCATCGATTTACGCAACACAGCCGACCTCGACGCGGCCCAACGCATCCGTGGCGATGAAATCGACATTCTGATCGACCTCAAGGGCCACACGCGCGGGAACAGACTGGGGATTTTCGCGCACCGTCCAGCGCCAAAACAGATCCATTGGCTTGGCTATCCGGGGACGCTCGGCGCGCCGTTTATCGATGGCTTTGTGGGCGACGCAATCGCGCTTCCCAAATCACTCGAACCTTTTTTCACGGAACGCGTCCTTCGCCTTCCCGCTTCCTATCAAATCAACGACCGCCAGCGTGCCATCGCCGAACCGTTATCCCGCGCCGAATACGGGCTTCCTGAAAACGCGATCATCCTCGCCAGCTTCAACCAGACTTATAAAATCACGCCCACGCTCTTCACGCTTTGGTGCGATATTCTAAAAGAACGCCCCGCAACAATCCTTTGGCTCCTCGAATCCAACGCAACCGCCGCCGAAAATCTCCGCAAGGAAGCCGAAAAACGCGGCATTAACCCCGCCCGCCTTGTTTTTGCGAAGCCCACGGCGCTCGAAGATCATCTTGCTCGTTATAAAATTGTGGATCTCGCGCTCGACACGTTCCCCGTCGGCGGCCACACGACGACAAGCGACGCGCTTTGGGCGGGTTGCCCCGTCGTCACGCTGATCGGCCAAAGCTTCATCAGCCGCGTCGCGGCGAGTCTCCTTCATGCCGCAAATCTTCCCGATCTCGTGACGGAAGACCTCGCCGCCTATAAAAATAAAATCCTGTCCCTGATCGACGATCCCGCCGCGCGAAGAGCCCTCCGCCAAAAATTAACGGGCGACCGCGACAATCTTCCCCTTTTCGACACCCCTCGCTTCGTCAAGGATTGGGAGAAATTGCTGAAATCCCTTTATTAATTTAGGCTTTAAGCAACAGTCCAAACCCTGCGTCATTCCCGCGAAGGCGGGAATCCAGTGGGCCCATGTCCATGGGCCGCATGACTCAAAAAACGACAAATATGCACATTTTCAACGATTTTTGACTCTTACGCCGCGCAGACGCGCGGCCACTGGATTCCCGCCTTCGCGGGAATGACTCCTGCTTATTTTCGGGCCTTTCGGTGTCATATTCGTGTTTTCCCTCATCTCTTGCTTTTCAAGCGCCTAATACCCATGTAAAAGCTTCAGGCTTCTTCATGTTCGGTCAGATTCGCGCGTCGCTTCGCGCCTTCACGAGGTTCTTTCATGCTTACGCAATTGGTTCGGAAAATCTTCGGCTCCCACAACGAAAGGGTGCTTCAAGCGCAAAATCGCACCGTCGAGGCCATCAACGCTTTGGAGCCGGATTTTCTGAAGCTTTCCGACGCCGAATTGCGTACGAAAACGGACGATTATAAGGCCCGCATCGCCAATGGCGCGACTTTGGACGAGCTTCTGCCCGAAGCCTTCGCGACGGTGCGCGAAGCGGCGCGGCGCGTTTTGGGTCAACGCCCCTTCGATGTGCAATTGCGGGGCGGCATCGTCCTTCACAGCGGCAAGATCGCGGAAATGAAAACGGGCGAAGGCAAAACGCTCGTCGCGACGCTGCCGGTCTATCTGAACGCGCTTTCGGGCAAAGGCGTGCACGTGGTCACGGTCAACGATTACCTGGCCTCGCGCGACAGCAAATGGATGGGCCAGATCTATCGCTTTTTGGGCCTTACGACGGGCTGCATCGTCAACAACATGACGGACGAAGAACGAAAAGAGGCCTATGCAGCCGACATCACCTACGGCACGAACAACGAATTCGGCTTCGATTATCTGCGCGACAATATGAAGTTCGAATATAGCGAGCTTGTCCAGCGCCCGTTCAACTACGCCATCGTCGACGAAGTGGACAGCATCCTGATCGACGAAGCGCGCACGCCGCTTATCATCTCCGGCCCCGCCGAAGATTCGTCCGAGCTTTACATCAAGATCGACGCCCTGATCCCTGCGCTCGCGCCCGAGGATTACGAAAAAGACGAAAAGAGCAAAACGGTCGTCCTCACCGAAGACGGCAACGTGAAGATGGAAAAAATCCTCGCGGATGCCGATCTTCTGACGCCCGGAAGCGGCCTTTACGACGCGCCGAACATCATGGTGGTGCATCACGTCAATCAGGCCCTTCGCGCCCACAAGCTTTTCACGCGCGACGTCGATTACATCGTGAAAGACGGCAAGGTCATCATCATCGACGAGTTCACGGGCCGCATGATGGACGGACGCCGCTATTCGGACGGGTTGCATCAGGCGCTTGAAGCGAAAGAACATGTGCCGATCCAGCGCGAGAACCAGACTCTGGCCTCCATCACCTTCCAGAATTATTTCCGCCTCTATCCGAAGCTTTCCGGCATGACCGGCACGGCGCTTACCGAAGCGGCGGAGTTCGGCGAGATCTACAATCTTGAAGTCGTCGAGATTCCGACGAACGTCCCCGTCAGCCGCAACGACATGGACGACGAAGTCTATGGCACGATGGCCGAAAAATACGACGCCATCGTCAAGCTCATCAAGGATTGCCGCGATCGCGAACAGCCGATCCTCGTCGGCACCGTGTCCATCGAGAAATCCGAAACGCTTTCCGAGATCCTGAAAAAGAACAAGATTCCGCACCACGTTTTGAACGCGCGTTATCACGATCAGGAAGCCTCGATCATCGCGCAGGCAGGGAGCCTTGGCGCCGTGACCATCGCCACGAACATGGCGGGCCGCGGAACGGACATCCAGCTCGGCGGCAATTTCGAAATGCGCGTCGCGGAAGAATTGAAAGACGTCGCGGATGAAGCCGAACGCGCGAAGCGCAGCGAGGCGATCCGTCTTGAAATCGAAGCCGCGCGCGAAAAAGTGAAGGCCGCGGGCGGGCTTTACGTCATCGGCACCGAACGCCACGAATCCCGCCGCATCGACAACCAATTGCGCGGCCGCTCGGGCCGTCAGGGCGATCCGGGCGCGACGAAATTCTATCTTTCGCTCGAAGACGACCTTATGCGCATCTTCGGCTCCGACCGCATGGAAAACGTGTTGACGAAGCTGGGGCTTAAGAACGGCGAGAAAATCGCGCATCCGTGGATCAGCACGGCGCTCGCCAAAGCCCAGCAGAAAATCGAAAGCCGCAACTTCGACATCCGCAAAAACCTGTTGAAGTTCGACAATGTCATGAACGACCAGCGCAAGATCATCTATGAACAGCGCCGCGAAATCATGTCGGCCGCAAGCGTTTCGGAAACCGTGCGCGAATTGCGGCACGAAGTCGTCAACCGCATGGTGAGCCAGGCCATCCCGCCGCATTCCTACCCCGAGCAATGGGATCTGCAAGGCCTTCAAGACCGGATGAAGGAGCTTCTTTCGCTCGATCTTGCGATCGTCGATTGGGGCAAGCAGGAAGGCATCGCGGAAGCGGAGATCGAGGAACGCATCCAGCGCGCCGCCGAAAACAAAATGGCCGCGATGGCGGCCGCTGTCGGGCTCGACCGCCTTGAAAGCGCCGAACGCGCGGCGCTTCTCGGCCTTTTGGATCAGGCGTGGAAAGATCACCTTCTCGCGCTCGATCAATTGCGTCAGGGCATCCATCTGCGCGGCTACGGCCAACGCGACCCGTTCAACGAATACAGCCGCGAAGCCTTCGGCCTCTATCAACTGATGCTCGAGACGATCCGCGAACAGGTCACGAAGCTTTTGATGAGCGTCGAAGTCCGCCTTCCCACGCTGGAAGATTACACGGCCCACAAGCCGCAGGAAGTCCGGGCGCTCCACGGCCTCGCGCCCGACGAAATCGGTTCCGACGGCATGGGTATGGAGGGAATGGATCCGCTGCCCAAAGGCATGGTGCGCCGCACGGCGTTGCATCAGCCCGCGCACAACACCTTCGACCCGCAGAATCCAGACACATGGCACAATATGCCGCGCAACGCGCCCTGCCCCTGCGGCTCGGGCAAAAAATACAAGCATTGCCACGGTGCGGCGTAGCCGACGTGCCGCCAGCGGCATAATTTTTCCTCTCCCCTTGCGGGAGAGGATAGACCGAATTGCCCTGCGACCTGTCCTCCGAAGCGCGGAGCGCGTAGGAGGAAGCAGGGCTTATGAGGTCTTGGTGAGGGGTATATACCGAGAATAAAAAAGAATCGGTAGCGCGGGGTTCCATCCCCGCGCTTGCAAACGCCAAAACAATCTCAATATCGGAATGCCATGCGTAAAGTCTCTGCCCTTTTCTTCGATCTCGACGGAACCTTGACGGATTCGAGCGAAGGCATCACGCGCACCATCGCCCATGTCGTCGAGAAAATGGGGCATCAAGCGCCGCCCTTGGATCAATTGACGCGCTTTGTCGGCCCGCCGCTTATCGAAAGCCTCGGCCACTTCGTAGGTCGCGACCGCGCCGATGAGGCCCTCCGCCATTATCTCCAACGCTATGTGATCGAAGGGCGCGGCCTTATCGAAAACGGTCTTTACGACGGCATCGCGGATGTGCTGCCGAAACTCGCGGCGAAAAAGAGGCTTTATGTCGTAACGGCGAAGGAAGAAAAAATATCGATCAAAATCGTCGCTCATTTCGGCCTGACGCCTCATTTTCAGGCCGTCTTCGGCTCGCGCGACGACGGATCGCATGCGGATAAAACGAGCCTCATCGCCTATGTCTGCAAAACGGAGAAAATCGCCCCCGAAGACGCCGTGATGATCGGCGACACGAAATTCGACATGATCGGGGCCGCGCAAAACAAAATGAAATCGGTCGGCGCGGCATGGGGCTATGGCTCGCGCGCGGATCTGGAAGCCCACGGCGCAACGGCCATCGCCGAAAAGCCCGAAGACCTCTTGAATCTGTTATTATCGGCGTGAAACAGCCGCTTGCCGCTCTCTTTCACCTATGATAGAAAATCCCCCTGCTGCGGCCCTGCGGGTGGTGCTCAATGCCCGCGAGCGCAGGCGAGCAATGAGTAGATCGGGACTATTCGATCTAAATAAGTAAAAGTGCGCGGGTGTAGCTCAATGGCAGAGCAGAAGCTTCCCAAGCTTACGACGAGGGTTCGATTCCCTTCACCCGCTCCAAGACAACATCTAAAGACATCCAAATTAGTCCAAAAAAGCCTGCATTTTAGCCGTTTTTGCTTATTTTAACGTCTATTGCGTTCCGAAGGATTTTGTTGAAATCCACGTTCAAGTAGGGGTAACGTTAGGGGTAAGCTCAGAACTCGACGTGGAGTTACCCCAAATGCCGATCACAGATACAGCTATCCGTCGCGCCAAAAGCCGCGAAAAGCCTTATAAACTGTTCGATTCTGGCGGCCTGTTTCTGCTTGTTACCCCCAATGGCGGCAAATGGTGGCGTTTCAAATACCGTTTTGCCGGAAAAGAGAAGCTCCTGTCATTGGGAACCTATCCCGACATTTCTTTAAGGGCCGCACGTGATAGACGCGATCTGGAGCGCAAGAAACTGCTCGATAGGATTGATCCTGCTATCAACCGGAAAGCCATCAAAGCGGCTTGGGCCGACAGCCAAGCCAACAGCTTTGAGGTCGTCGCGCGAGAATGGGTAGACAAACAATCATCGGTTTGGACTCCTGCTAATACAAAAAAGGTTACAGGACACCTCAAACTCAATATTTTCCCTTGGCTTGGTCACCGCCCGATAGCCGACATAAAGCCGCCTGAACTGTTAGCGGTTCTGCGCCGGATAGAGACGCGAGGAGCCATCCAAACGGCGCATCGTGTTCTGCAAACCTGTGGTCAAATATTCCGCTACGCCATTGCGACAGGCCGCGCAGAGCGCGACCCCGCCGCCGACCTCCGCGGGGCATTGCCGCCAGCCAGAGGCGGACACCATGCGGCAATAACCGAACCAAAGGCTATTGGGCCCCTGCTCCGTGCTTTGCATAACTACAAGGGCAGCATCATAACCTGTTGTGCCCTGCGGCTTGCCCCGCTTGTCTTCGTCCGTCCCGGTGAATTGAGACGAGCAGAATGGAAGGAAATAGACTTTGAAAGCGCAAGCTGGAACATCCCCGCCGAGCGAATGAAGATGAAAGAGCCGCATCTTGTGCCGCTTGCGCGTCAGTCTCTAGAAATTCTGAAAGAGCTTCAGCCTTTGACGGGACAAGGCCCCTATATTTTTCCAAGCCCAAGCTCCAACAAAAGGCCGATGAGCGATAACGCCGTCCTTTGCGCCTTACGCCGCATGGGAATTGGCAAAGACGAAATGACAGGCCACGGTTTCCGCGCAATGGCGCGAACGGTTCTCGACGAAGTCCTGCATGTGCGCCCCGATTATATCGAACACCAATTGGCCCATGCTGTCCGTGATCCGAACGGGAGAGCATATAATCGCACCGCTCATCTGCCCGAGCGCCGCAAAATGATGCAGGACTGGGCGGATTATCTGGACGGGTTGCGGGAGAAGGCTTAATTTCTCCCTTATCTCTCCTCGATATGGCAGCCGATGCTGCCGGTATAATAGCGACAAGCATTGTGGTCGGTATAGATGAGGCTCTGCCCAGCCTCATAGACGAACCAGAAACACTTGGCTACGGTCGGCGTGGCGGCAGCGCATAAGGCGACAAGCAAGAGAATCGTGGCGCTTTTTCTGACAACTTCCTTGATTTTTCCCCGCACCGTCAGTTTTTGATCTAGGGGCAGATTTGTCGAGTCCAAGGGCTGCATGAGAGCATCGACCATCCTTCCGATGCACTCGCTCGGCGTCTGGGTAATGACGGCCAGATAGCTCGCCCGTAAAAGTTTGGCCTCGGTTATCCCATGCGTCTTGCAATAGCGCAGACCTTGCTCTTTTTCTTCCTTGGTCAGACGGCAGCTTATTTTTTCCGAACGAGGATTCTCTTTTTTCTCCGGCCCGGGTTTGTGCCGCATCCTCGGAACATCCATCGAATCGAAATCGGCGTGCGCTCGTGCGTCGCCCGTTTCTAAAAAACGATCTTCCGATCCCGTGTGCCGCAAATCGTCCATATCAACCCAATCCGAAAACGATCCTTATGAGTATAGAGGCGGCATGGTTTCCGCCGTCTTAATTTCGGGGGCCAAAGTTAGGTTTATTTTACGGTGGGTTTTTGTTTCAGCAGTTTTCTCGGATGACCGCGCACGCTGTCGTCCCGTCGCTAATTGCGGGTGCCAAAGTTAGGCCGCCGCAAATACGAATCTCCTACGATGGGAATATGAATTTCAGGGAGGAGAATCATCATGAGAAACACAAATCTTCAAAACCACAAAGCCCAGCCCAACGCGGCCGTGCTGGATTCTGCCGCACGGGGAGGAATTGGCTGTAACGGGCTCATCGCTGGCATGGCCCCTGCCGCTTATGAGCACCATCATCCCATAAGAATTTTGCGGCTACCGGAAGTGATGGCTCGCGTCGGCATATGTCGCGCGTCGATCTATCAACAGATGGGCGGAGGCCTTTTTCCAAAATCGATCCCTCTTGGCCCCCGTGCGGTCGGGTGGATCGAGAGCGAAATCGACGCATGGCTCGCGGCGCGGATTCGAAAGAGGGGCGCGCCGCTACCGGAAGATTGAAACAAAAACTGGCCTAACGTTTTTTGAATGGAGGCTTCCATGTCTCATAACAAATATGCCGATCTACAGGCCCTTCATCAACAGCTTCGCGCCACAAAACCGGCTCTGCAAAACGCGGGGCCGAAAGACGGTGCTGCGCCGCAAAATGTCGTGCCCTCTTCGGGTGGCAAACTGCCTGTTCAATCTGTAGTACAGGACGGGAATAAACCCAAAAGCTCTGCGCAAGTTGAGACTTTTGTAGTACAGCCCGCTGTACTACAAAAGTCCTGCGCTTTGTCTTCGCCAAAGACGAGCAATCCGCCGCCTCTTTCTGTCCGGTTTACATATGACGATTTGCTGGTCTTAAGGCAAAATGCGAAGGCGGTTGGAATCTCCGTCAGCGAGTATGTCCGGCAGGCTTCGCTCGGGAGTCATTACACGCCGCCCCATGATCCGGACTTGGCGGACGCGTTGCGAAGCACGCTTGTCGAACTCACGCGGCACGGAACGAATCTGAATCAGATCGCCAAACATTTGAATGTCGGCAGCCAAACGCCGGATCAGGCGGAAGGGGTTTTGAGCATAATCTATCCGGCCTATTTGCGAACGCTGTCAAAGGTTCGGAAGGCTCTGGCGCGGGGAACCGAGGAACCGATCCCATGATCATCAAGAGCCATGTGCGCGGCGGCTACAGAGCCGCCGCCGACTATCTCAAGGATCAGGGCAAGAACGAGGAAATTCGCCTTGTTGAGATAAGCGATCCCGACGCCAAGAATCTGGATCAGGCCTTTCATAACATGTGGGAGGTGGCAAGCAGCACCCGTGTCAGGAAAGCGATGCATCATATCAGTTTCAATCCGCTCAAGGGCGAACGGTTGACGGACGAACAAATGTTAAAAATCGTCAAACGGGCCGAGGAGAAATACGGCTACAAGGAAGGCGATCATCAGCGCGTGATCGTCGAACACATCAAGGACGGGCGGCAGCATTTTCACGTCATGTGGAACCGCGTGAGCCTTCGGACAGGCCGCCCCGTTTGGCCCGGAATGCATTGGAGCAAGTCCAAACAGACCTGCCGCGAGATGGAAAAGGAGTTGGGCCTTAAATCACCCGTGTTTCGGCGCTCGCGGGAGACGTCTCACACGTTTCTCAAAACGTTTCCTTGGGCGTCTCGGCATAATTCTCGCGCGTCTACGCGGACGTCTGATTCCTATAAATATACCCCGTCACTGCCGTGGCGGGTGCCGTCGGCACTTATGTTGCAACGCTATCAACAAAGCATTGCGCATCTTCCGATTACGCCGCCTGCCAGACTGACAAATGTGCAAGACCCCATTCGTCCCGAGCCAACCCGCAATGCAAAGGGCTGGCCCGTTGAAGCGCGGATCGATTGGGAAATGTGGGGCCGCGCGAATCCCCCGCTGTTTTGGGCCAAATGGCCCGACCTTGCACCGCAGGGGTTTCAGGGTGGATGCTCCGGGCCAAGCAGGTAAGGCATGTATTGGTTGGGTGAGCTAAACAGGGGGTATTTGGTTGATTATGGCCTTTTTATAGCGGCAAATCTAAAAAATACATCTGAACATGGTTAGCAAATACTTATCACCAAAAACCATTTGTTAACAAAATGTAACTATTATTTAATACATAAATAACTATAATCTTATTCTTAAGCCGAAAGTATTATTTCTATTCAAAGAATGATCTATTTTATGATATATTCATATCCATAGAGCAAAAGACGTATACGCCATTTTATCGAGGTTATTTGAATGACCGCCCCAAAAGTGATAAAGTTCAGCCCAAGTGCCGGATTAGCGGCGACAAAACATTGGGTGATTATCATGCAACCATGCGAGGCTAAACAGCCAGTTGCGCAAGATGCGGCGGAGCTTGATGGCGCAGCACGCGCTCTTCGCGAGTTTTATGATGGGGTTGAGCAAGAGATTAATTCTTCTCTCTCAAGGCCCTTGGATGAGATCCTTCGTGCGCGGCAAGAAAATCGGGCTCACAGACCTGAAAATATAGTAGGCGAACCGCAAACCATGGCGACTAAGCGGCTGGGCGATCAAATGCGACAGGAATTGGTTCACGATGTTTTGAGCGTCGATCTTGTAAAGTTTAGGCAACAACGACGCCTTTCTGAATTGAAAAAGGGCTGACGCCAAATCCAAGATATTTTATAAAATTAAATTTTGATCCTTAATGTTGAAGTTTTTGTCATAAATTTATTTGGAATCATTCAAATGGACGAGAATTCACAAGACAAAAACAAAGGCCCCAAAGAAGCTCAGCCTGTTGATATATGGGGCGCGCTTTTTGATGATTTCTGTGCTGAAGGCGGCAATAGCCTTTCCCTTTTTTCTTATGGGCTTCTCCGCGCTGAACATAAAGCGCAAATGGTTTCTGATGATGAACTTCTCGCAATGCATAACAGCAAGGAGAAGGTTGCAGCTTATAAGGCGAAGGCCGAAGAAGATTTTACGGAAGCAAGCGCCGACAGAAAAGACATACGCCTTAATGGGCGGCTTCAGCAACTTATTGAGCTCGGCCACGGAACCCACCAGATGGTTGCCGAAATGGGGTCTTTGCTTGATGTAATGCATCAGGCGGTTCGAGAAACAGGTGTCGTCGCGGGCAATATTCACGCGGCGGCAACGGAAAGCCTGGGGGCAGCGAAACGTATTGAAGATGCCGTTAGCACTGTGCAAGGTACAGCGGCAGAGTTGACTAAAAAAATGGGCAAGAGCGTCGAATCCTTAGATGATATTGCCAAGAAAAATGAGACCATCATTAAGCGCTCAAAAACCTTGCTCAAAGGGCTTGTTGAGGTGATGAAGGGGGTTGTAAAACTCGACGAAAACACAAAATTATGGAAAAGCGCTGCGCTTACCATATTTGGTGCCGTTGCAGGCGTTGGTATTGGCGTGGCTTATCAAAAGCTTTTTCCCGACCCAAAACCATCCGGTGAAATAGAGTACAGGTATATTTCTCCTGATAATCCATTCTCGCCGTTTTATCGTCCGCAGCTTCCTTTTGGCGTGGAGATGAGCCCAAAAATACCATCTTTTGAAGTAACGACCGGAAACCCATCGGATGTGCCAACAAAGCCAGCTCCTTTAAAAAAGAAGCATTTTCATAAAAGAAAGCACAAAAAAAACATCCCGTATTGATGGCTCGCTACATATGAGCTCGCACAACAGCCTGAAATAAAAAAACGCCGATCCAATATGGGACGCGCCGAAAGCTATGGGGTCTGAAAACGCGGGCCTAGCTATTGCCCTCGCGCTTCGAGCTTTTCAACACGTGCGCGCAGATTATCATTTTCAGTTTTAAGCTTTATGAGCGTCTCGTTGAGTTCCTGCACTGCCTTTATAGTCGGCGCGATAAAGCCGTTGTAATCGAGGCCGTACATAGTTTCAGATTTTTCGGATTTCGCGGGAAGCTCACCGGACTTGGAGGGCATTTGCATTTCTGTCGGCGTTTCGGTCACGATGTCGGGCAAAACCCTCATGACGTCTTGTGCAATAAACCCGTAATTGACGGCCTTTTTTGATTTGTCTGTTGTTAGGTAGTGATTTTTTCCATCCGTTCTCCATAGGTACGAAACTGGACGTAACTTCATAATAGCATCGAGGCCATTTTGAACAGGCCTGATCTTCTTCTTAAGGCGCACGTCAGAGGCAAAGTTTGTTGTGCAATTTCCGCCAGCACTGTATGAATTATTAGCTATATAGCCATAGCATCCGGTAGAATTATTTATAAAATATCCGCCCGAAGCACCGGCAGATGAAGTTGCCGCATAAATGCCGTTGACTAAACTTGATGCTGTGACGCCATTTGCGGGCCATGCAGCCGTTGCATCAAAATAAGCTCCCCCAATCACATGCAGTTTTATTGCGGGGTGCATCGTTCCTATTCCTATGTTTCCACCATCCTCTAAAAACATACGACCATCAGCTTGCCCTGCTTCGGCAAAATTCAGGCCAGAAGACGTCCACCCTTCGTCACCCGACGTTTGTCGAGCCACCCGCCAACCTGCATTCCCCCCACCATTTTCTGACTCGTATGAACTGCGCAGAAGAAGACTTGGCACTTCTCCTTGCACGGTCAACATATTGAATGGATTTGCGGTTCCAATCCCGACGTAACCGCTTGGTGTAATCCATAAGGCTGTGTTTCCACCCGCGCCAATGGGAAGCGTTGTTCCCGATGATGAGTTGATGCCGTCTGCCGCAAGAATTGATTTGGCATACAAGGTCAGAGCAGCCAAAACAACGAAACATAATAGTAAATGGCGAGCCACGATCCTTTTTTCTGGTATTTTAGTGCGGCACTGACAATATCCGTTGTTAATAATCATCGGAGCTCTGCCCAATAACATATATTGTTCCCTCCGGAAACAGAATACGTCTGACCAGGGGGGACAATTGCGGTGAGTTGGAATCCTGAATTAATGTTTTGAATTCCAACGTTTCCAACGACAGTGACTCCGCCAACCGTAATTGCAGAATTTTGGGAGCTTCCGGTTTGGCAAAATTCAACACTAATCTCGATGGGACGCCCTGATGAGTTTGTGTAAGCTGTATTTATGACTCTGCTAGAACCTACGTTTTGCCACGTTTGTGAAATGCCTAAATATCCTGTCCACAATCCGCTATTGCTGCAAAAAACTGGGGAATGAGCGGCCACATCGTAGGCTAATGCTCCTTCTGGGGAGCAGGCGCTTGCCGTTGCAACGCCTGAGTTGCCGGGACGTACGCTTCCATTCACATCCAGCGCTGCGGCGGGCGTCGTCGTACCGATGCCGACCGAACTTCCCGTGTCATACAGTAAGCCAATGCCGATAGCGGTTGAGCTTGTCCACTTCGCAACATAGTTTGCAGTACCTACAGCGGTTACACCGCTCGATGAGGATATTCCAGCGTATTGGCAAAAAATGACGGCGACGTTTTGAGGGCGGGTTTCACTGGATGTGCGTGGCGTACCGTTGCTGCCATCGGATACTGGGCCACTAAGTGATGGTGTAGCAAAAGCGGCACCTCCACCGCTGCTCTGCAAACCTCCCGATGGATATGGGGTGCCGACTGAATTTGGAGAAATGTTAAAAGTGTGCCCCTGAAACGCGTCTAGCTGGACATTGCCCGGCGCACGAGTCCCGCTTGGATCATTTCCTGCACCATTGTCAATGCCGCGCAGAAAGCGTCCTCGCGCCGGAGTGTATTCATTCCAACCCGCTGGACAGGTTGTGCTCTCAAAAACGGCAATCGTACCAGTAGGCACTCCACCGAATATCGTCGTCCATGTCGTTCCGTTGCAAAATTGCATAGAACTTGCCGTGTATTGCAGCATTCCAGCCTTGGTGGAATCACAACCTGTCGAGGCATAGGGCGGGCTTGTGACCGCGCCGACAAAGAGGGGCGCTTTCTGCATAGCGCCTGTCGTCGCACCCGTGCTCGTGCATTGCGCCAGCGTGTCAAAATCAGCCGAAGCGTTGCCGTTCGTACATGTACTGGTGCCGATAGATTTTTCCCCGAAGGTCGCCACGGTTTGGGCACAAGCCGCGCCCGTTGCGCCGAATGCTAGAGCAAAGCCCAAGAGAGCAGCGAGAAAGGGCCGCCTCATTTTGCCACCTTGCAGCAGCGGCAGGTTTTCAAGCCGGATTCGGATTCACAGGACAAAGGCGGGCTGATTGAACTGGTAACGCCTGAACAGGCCGAGCCACGTTTTTCGCAAAGCTTGTCGCATGAAGGTGGGAATGTGGAACCATGCGAAGGCGGCGGCGTAATCGTGAAGCACGTCATTCCGCCTTGCGTGACAGATGGTGAGATTTCCGGCGCGTCATTTGCAAACGAAGGCAAAGAATAAAGAACGGAAACAAGAACGGCCACAGAAAGGAAAAGACGCGGCCTCAACGAATGTGAATATAACGGGGCCAAGGCGAACTCCGAACCCTGAAACGCCGAAAGCTGGCGCGGGGATAAGAGCCGCCAAGCCCGAAGGGCCGGGTCGGCTGGGAGTTCGTAGATCGCTATGAGACGACCGCAGGGGCCTTTAAGCCGCGAGGCTCTGGACATCAAGGATCATGCTTGCGCACAACCTGCCACTGCCTCCCAGCCGTTAGGGCCGGAGACAGTGTTTTTGACGGCAACACTCAGCAACGCCGGGTATAAGCCCAAGCACTACTGGCCGCATAAAAACTGTACACGAAAACAAATCCTGTTTTCGGACAGGCTTTACACGACAAACCGCTCATAGCGAGGCTACGACACCCCAAGAGCAGGCTTTCACTACTCTCGATGTTAAGAGTGAAGAAAAAGCGGATTCGTGTCAAAGGGGAAATTTTGTCTAGCTAGCGACAGTGGATATTGTCGTCGGCGACAGGGGCAGATAAATCACGGGTACAAGCTTGCTTTCGCATTTGCCGAATTTACGATATGCTTATTTCAACGTTGCGGACGGCGGTTCGATTCTTTTTGAAGTACCGGAATTACGGGGTAACTCTGGAGGTAATTAGCCTGTTTTTCTTTATAATTCTCGTTCTTTTACAGCGCGTTACAAAATATTCTCAATACCCTTCACCGCTCCATAAAAAAGATCCCTTACCGCCGCGTCCGTCTCATTTGCGTCACCGGCGCTGGCGGCGGCAATTCGTCTAGAGGCTCCGTCCCATAGGCCAGCGCCTCCATCTCGGCTTCCGTCAAATTGGTATAATCCGGAACGCTGTCGCTGTCGGCGACGGGCTTGGAGCGTTCAATATGCTCGGAAGCGAATTTCCGCAGCATGCCCCACAAGGCCCCGGGCGCCATCGGCGGCGGCGATGGCTGGGCCGTCGCCTGCGCATAGGACGTGAAAAAGGCGGTCGATCTGTCGCCCCGATCCATCGCGACGGTCGCCTGATCTTCCCGCGTGTCGACAAGCGGCGCAAAAGCGTCGGAAGAAAAACGCTGCGAGGCTTCGGCGGGAGGTTCCTCCGAAGATTCGGCCTTTGGCGCGCCTTCGGTTTCAGACGGGGACGGTTCCACGCTTTCAGGCTTCGGCATTTCCACGAAAACGGGAGCGCTCTCGCGGCGAACGGGTTGCGCCGTCTGCGCGTTTTGTTTTTGAGGCCTGTTGTTCTTCGCCAGCCCGCCTTCCTTAAACGCGTCGCGTAGATCGGCAGGCGGCGCGAGCGGTGCGGCAGAGGGCGGCAACGAGGTCAAATTTTGGATCATGGGCTGCGCTTGTTGCGCCGGTCGCAAAAAGCGCGCGGGCCTTTTCGGCCCCGCGGCAAGCTTGGTAAAAAAAGAGCCCTTCTTCCCCCTGAAAAAAGTCTTTCTTTTTTCAAGTACGGCAAGAGAGGGAAGAACTTCGTCGATATGGTTGATAAGAGCCTGTAAAGCCTGGCGCTTCGACACAGGTTCGAGCCGCGCGTCGGGCGCGGCCGTCGTGGCGTAATAGGCGGCATAGTCGCTTGCCAGCCCATAGATGGAAGCGACCTGACGCGCCAATTCGGCGCCGAGTTTGCCGATGCGCCCGACATAGGCCTGAAAAACGAGGATGCGGATCTTCGGCCAAGGCAGGCCTTGGGCGGCGTTTTTATCGTCCGCGCCGTTGGCTGGAGACTGAAGCCGCGCCAGACACACCGCCCGCGCGGCCATCAATTCCCCCCGGATGGCCGCCGCGATGGATCGCAACTCCTCTCGTCGCTCGGCGCGGCGCTGGAGAAGAATCGTCAACGCGACGGCAAGGGCGGTGAAGAGCATCAAAACGCCGGAAAGAAGGATTTGATAGCGTTCGAAGAAATCGGCCCCAGGCGCTTCCCTTGGCGCGTCTTCGGCCGCAGTGCCGTCATTGACCACGAGTGCGGCTTGAACCTCGTCAACCGTCGGCCCCGAAACGGGTTGCGGCAAAAGATCGGGCTTCTGCGCGGGCACGGGGGTTTTGCTCGGCGCCGCGTCGGCCTTCAAGGCGACGGCGGGAACGGCGACCGATGCAAGCGCTTCTTGCGCCAACGGCGCATCCTGTTTGGCGGCCTGGGTTGGCGCCGAAGAAGCATCGGCTTTGGCCGCGGCCTCTTTCGCGGCGGCGTCCTTGGCTTGTTGCTGCGCCTGCTGCTGGGCCAGATCGTGAATGCTGGATTCGGAAGCTGCGGCCGGAACGGTGATGGACCAGAGTCCCAGTTTTTGCGCCTGCGCGGCCTGCTCGGCGGCAAGATAGGGCGCGGCAAGCTCGGTGGGACGCAGCGAGCCGCGCGCCGTCACGGCAAGGCCGCGGCGCAAAAGCTCGATCGCGAGATCCAGTTTGTTGGCGTTCAGGCAGGTCGCGAGAAACCGCCCGTCGCGGTCGCGGTCGCGGATGGTGCAGGTCACGGCCCCCGCCGCGTTCAGCGTATCGAGAACGGCGCGCGCCTGCGGCCCGAAGGAAGCCGAAAGCGAAGGCGGCACGACGCCGAACAAGCGCATCTCGATATCGCCGATCCGAAGCCGTTCGGTATCGATGATCGTGGCCGCACCGGCAAGATTGCGGGACGGCGGCACGGGCGTGCGGGAACCGGCGATAACTTGCTGGGCGACGGGCTCGCGCGGCATGCGGCGCGGCGCGGGCGCTTCCTGCGCCCACGCGAAAGACGCCGCGCTCAAAGCCAAAACCGCGATTCCAACGCACCCAAAACCGGAAACCCAACGCCGCATCATATCCATCCGTTTCTTGTCGCTTGCCCCCGACCTGTCCTCCGAAGCCCGCGGGGCGTAGGAGGAAGAGGCCTTAGACCAAATCTATAGCCGAAGCGCGGCCGGAGCAACAATCGGATTCCAGATCATGAAAAAAGGGCTTTTGCCGCGACAATGTTTTTGCGTTTTGAATCAAGGGCTGGCACGCTAGGACTAAGGCTCTGCGTTTTCGAAAGGCAAAAATGAAATATTTTGTCCCCCTTCTGCTTCTCCTCTTCGTCGCCGCGTGCAAGCCGGAGGCCAAAACCTTCAACGGCTATGTCGAAGGCGAATATCTTTATATCGCGCCCACGACCGCCGGTTTGCTGCAAACGCTGTCCGTCGCGAGGGGCCAGCAGGTCAAGGCGGGCGACGATCTGTTCGCGATCGACAAAACGAACCTGAAAGCGACGCTGACTTCGGCGGAATCAGAGGTCGCAGAAGCCAAAGCCAATCTGGAAAGCGCGGAAAAGGAATATAATCGCGCGCGCGAGCTTCTGCCTTCCGGCGGCGCCAGCAAATCCGATTTCGACACGCGGAAGGCGGCGTTCGAAGCGGCCGAGGCCGCCGTGAGCATGGCGGCGCAAAAGGTCGTCCAGACCAAAAAGCAGCTTGTCGAGAGCGCGCCCAAAGCGCCCGCCGACGGACGCATCGAGGATACCTATTTCAATCCGGGCGAATATATCGCGGCGGGCACGCCGGTCGTCAGTTTTCTGCCCCCCGCAAACGTCAAGATCCGCTTTTTCGTGCCCGAGGCCGAATTGCCGCTTTTCGCGCTTGGAAGCGCCGTGACGATCCGCTGCGACGGGTGCGAAAAGCCGATCAAGGCGAAAATCGACTTCATCGCCTCGCAAAGCGAATATACGCCGCCCGTGATTTACAGCGTCGGCTCGCGCGACAAGCTCGTTTTTCGCGTCGAGGCGATTCCCGACGTTTTCACGCCCGTCTTAAGGCCCGGCCTGCCCGTCGATATCGAGCGGAACGCGCCATGACGGAGGCCGCTTACGCCATCGATGTTCGCGATCTCACGAAAATCTATGACGGCAAAAAAGTCGTCGATCGGGTCAGTCTGCGCGTGCCTCGCGGCCGGATTTACGGCTTTCTCGGCCCCAACGGAAGCGGCAAAACGACGACGATCCGCATGATCTGCGGCCTTTTGACGCCGGATTCGGGCGAAGGATCCTGCCTCGGCTTCGACCTCAAAACGGAGCCTGAAAAAATCAAGCGCCGCACGGGTTATATGACCCAGAAATTCAGCTTCTGGGAAGATCTGACCATCGCCGAAAACCTGGCTTTCGTCGCCGAGATGTTTGACCTCGACCGCCCCAAAGAACGCGTGCGGCAGGCGCTTGAAAATCTCAATTTGACGGCGCGCGCGCGGCAATTGGCCGGAAGCCTCTCGGGCGGCTGGAAGCAGCGCCTCGCGCTTGCGGCCTGCATCCTTCACGAGCCCGAGCTTTTGCTTCTGGACGAACCGACGGCGGGCGTCGACCCTCAGGCGCGGCGCGAGTTCTGGGACGAAATTCATCAATTGGCGGCCAAAGGACTCACCGTTTTGGTCAGCACGCATTACATGGACGAAGCGGAACGCTGCCACGCGATCATCTATATCGCCTATGGCCATCTGATCGTGGAAGGCACCGTCGAGGAAGTCGTGGCCCATGCCGGTTTGACGACGTGGACGGTGCGCGGCCCTGACTTGGCGTCGCTGATGGAAGCGATCCGCGGCAATCCCGCCGTCGCGACGGCGGCGCCCTTCGGCGAAACCCTCCATATCAGCGGGGCGGACGCCAAGAATCTCGAAGCGGCGATCGCGCCCTATCGCAAAAACAAGGCGTATCTCTGGACGAAGGCCGAACCGTCGCTTGAAGACGCCTTCATCCACTTTATGGCGCGCTTGCCGAAAGAAGGATGAAACCCATGCGCTTTGCCCTTTCCCCCTCTTTGCGAAGAACCTGGGCCATGATGAGGAAGGAGTTCACGCAGCTTCGGCGCGACCGCTCGACCTTCGCCATGATGATCATGGTTCCGATCATACAGTTGACGCTTTTCGGCTACGCCATCAACACGGATCCTAAGCATCTCCCCACGGCGCTGTTGGTTCAGGATCACAGTCTTTTCGCGCGCAGCTTCGTCGAGGGGCTGAAAAATTCCGATTATTTTCTGATCGAACGCCAGATCGCTTCGGAATCCGAAGCGCGGCTTCTTCTTCAACAGGGCAAGGTTCAGTTCGTCGTCACGATACCGGAGAATTTCGAACGGGATATCGTTCGGGGCGCGAAACCGGCGCTTTTGATCGAGGCCGACGCGACGGATCCGACGGCCTCGGCCAACGCGTTAAGCGCGCTCGGCGGCATCGTGACCCAGATCGTCCAACAGGATTTTCACGGCGCGCTTGCCCGTTTGCAAGGAAAAGACGATCCGGTTCAGATTCAAGTCCACCGTCTTTACAATCCCGAGGGCTTCTCGCGCTACAACATCGTGCCGGGCCTGATGGGCATCGTGCTGACCATGACGGGCGTCATGATGACGGCGCTTGCGCTGACGCGCGAACGCGAGCGCGGGACGATGGAAAATCTGCTTTCGATGCCGGTCAGGCCGATCGAAGTGATGGCCGGAAAAATCACGCCCTACGTCATGATCGGCTATATCCAGTCCACGATCATCGTTCTTGCGGCGAAGTTTCTGTTTGGCGTTCCCATTCTTGGAAACCTCGCGCTTCTTTCGGCGGCTTTGATCGTTTTCATCATCTGCAATCTGGCGCTCGGCTTCACCCTGTCCGCGGGCGCGCAAAATCAAATGCAGGCCATGCAAATGTCCTTCATGATTATGCTGCCGTCCATTCTCCTTTCGGGGTACATGTTCCCGTTTTGGGGCATGCCCAAATGGGCGCAAGCGATCGGCAGCCTTCTGCCGGTCACTTATTTCATGCGGATCGTGCGGGGGATTCTTCTCAAAGGGAACGGGATCTATGAGATCTGGCCGCATCTGTGGCCGTTGTTCATCTTCATGCTTCTCATCACGGCGCTCGCGATGAAGCTCTACAAGCGAACGCTGGATTAGTTACCAGCGCACCAATGCGGCACCCCATGTGAAGCCAGCGCCCATGGTGTCGAGAAGCAGAAGCTGACCCTTTTTGATGCGCCCGTCGGCGACAGCTTTTGCGAGAGCCAACGGAATGGAGGCGGCCGAGGTATTCGCGTGCTCATCCACGGTCACGACGACGCGATCCATGGAAAGGCCGAGTTTTTTCGCCGTTCCCTCGATGATCCGGATATTGGCCTGATGCGGCACGAGCCAGTCGATGGCGTCCGACGTCAGGCCGTTGGCCTCAAGCGCCTCGTCCACGACGTCGGATAGATGGCGAACGGCGTTGCGGAAGACTTCCTTGCCTTCCATAAAGATTTTTCCGGTCGTGCCCGTGCTTCCCGGCCCTTCGCGCGTCGTCAAGATGTCGGCATATTTGCCGTCGGCATGAAGATGGGTCGAAAGAACGCCGCGATCCGAAACGTCGCCTTTGCCTTCTTCCGCCCGAAGCACGACGGCCCCCGCGCCGTCGCCGAAAAGAACGCAGGTCGTGCGGTCTTCCCAATCGATGAGACGGGACAGCGTCTCCGCGCCGATGACGATCGCGTTCTTGACCTGTCCGAGGCGAATGAAATTGTCGGCGACGGCAAGCGCATAGATGAAGCCGGAGCAAACGGCCTGAACGTCGAAGGCGAAGCCTTTTTCGACGCCGAGCGCGGCCTGAACGCGAACGGCGGTGGAGGGCAAAGTGGTATCGGGCGTGGTGGTCGCGACGACGATCAAATCGACGTCCTCCGGCGTAAGACCGGCCACCTCCAAAGCGTCGCGCGCGGCCCGCGTCGCAAGAACGGAGGTCGTCTCTTGATCGTTCGCGATCGAGCGCTGGCGGATGCCGGTGCGCTGAACGATCCATGCGTCCGAGGTTTCGACGCGTTCCGAAAGCTCGGCGTTGGTCACGCTTTTTTCGGGCAAAGCGCCCGCGCAACCGGCGATCACGGAACGACGCATCATGGATTATTCTCCGTCGAGGGGAGGAAGGATCTGCACGGCATCGCCTTCTTCGGCGCCGTAATGACGCGCAAGTTCGAAGCCGATCCGTTCGTTGAAGCCGCGAACCGAAAGTTCGTGGGCGACGCCGATCGCGTTCGCAAAACCTATGCCGTCGGTGCCGCCGTGGCTTTTCACGCAAATGCCTTGAAGGCCGAGGAACATCGCGCCGTTGTGGCGGCGGGGATCGGTGCGCATTTTCAGCTTCGCCAGCGCGTCGCGCACGAAGAAATAGCCGATCTTGGCCATCAACGAGGCCTTGAAGCTCTCGCGCAGGAAATGGGCGATCAGTTTGGCCGTGCCTTCGGCGGTTTTCAGCGCGATATTGCCGCTGAACCCGTCGGTCACGACGACGTCAACCTTGCCCGCCATGATGTCGGTTCCCTCGACGAATCCTTGAAAAGCGCCCGGAAGAGGCCGTTCGCGCAAAATCGCGGCGGCGGTGCGCACTTCGTCATGGCCCTTCATTTCTTCGACGCCGATGTTCAAAAGCCCGATGCTGGGGTTGCTGATCCCCAAAACGGCGGTGCAGAAAATCGCGCCCATCAGGGCGAATTGCACGAGGTTTTCGGCGTCGCATTCGAGGTTCGCGCCAAGATCGAGAACGACGCTTTCGCCCGCCATGGTCGGGAAAACGGTGGCGATGGCGGGGCGGTCGATGCCGGGCATCGTTTTCAAAACGAACTTGGCCATCGCCATAAGCGCGCCGGTGTTGCCGGCAGAGACGACGCACGACGCCTCGCCCTTCGCGACGGCGTTGATGGCGAGCCGCATGCTTGAGTTGCGGCCTTGGCGGAGCGCTATGGAGGGCTTTGTCTCGTCGGAGACTTTCTCCGTCGTGTGACGGATCTCGCTCACGCTCGCAAGCGCGGGATGGGCGTCGAGAAGCGGGCGAACCTGCGTTTCATCGCCGAAGAAAAGGAAAAAGATGTCGGGATAACGTTCACGCGCCAAAGCGGCGCCCGCAACGACGATCTCGGGAGCGTCGTCACCGCCCATCGCATCGAGTGCGATCACGGTGCGTTTGGTCATGATTTTTACCGTTTTGCGGATTACGACGACGTCTTCGACGTCACGACGGCGCGCTTATTATAGTGCCCGCAAGCCTTGCAAATGGTGTGCGGAAGCTTCGCTTCGCCGCAATTCGCGCATTCGACCGAACCGGTCGCCTTGAGGGCGTGGTGCGAACGACGCATGTTGCGGACGGACTTCGACGTTTTTCTTTTAGGAACAGCCATGGAAAACACTCACAAAAACAAAAGCGCTCCCGAGGTTCTTGCCTCAAGGCCGCGCGGTCAGCCTCTTTTAAGGAAAACGCCGGAAAATGCAAGAAAAAAGGGATTTTCGGCTGAAGCAGCCAGAAATCCGGTAATGCAAAACGCAAAATTTCCTTCTCTATTTCTCTTTTTCCGTAATGATTTCAATGTCCTTGCCAAAAAATTTATAGGCAGAGTCGTCACACATCATTTTGTTGCATGTAACGACAATTGGGTGTATAGTTACATGTAACAAGGGGGTTAAAATGGCGGCTGTTTCCGAGCGCGTAGAAAAGCATAGAAAGAGGCTGAGAAAGGCAGGGATGCGCCCCGTTCAACTTTGGCTTCCGGATACGCGGAGCGCAGGCTTTGCCAAGGAGTGTGCGCGGCAATCGGCGTTACTCAAGGGCGACCAACAGGAAAAGAAGATCTTGCGCTTTCTTGATGACGTCGCGGATCGCGACGGATGGACGGCATGAAACGCGGCGATCTGGTCACAATCGCTTTGCAAGGTAATTACGGCAAACCGCGTCCTGCTCTCGTCATTCAATCCAATCTTTTCGCCGAGCATCCCTCCGTCACAATTCTTCCTGTGACAAGCGAGCTGAGGGCAGCCCCATTATTCAGAATTGAGGTCGAACCAAGCAGTGAAAACGGCCTTAAAAACCGTTCTCAAGTGATGATCGACAAGGCGCAAAGCGTCCCTATCGAAAAGGTCGGAGCCCCCTTTGGGCATCTTGACGATACAACGATGCTGGCAATTAATCGCGCGCTCGCCGTTTGGTTTGGATTTGCATAGTCGTGACAGATATTTGCATTTTTGTCCTAGTCTTTCTCGCCCCGCCGATCCTTGCCCCCACGCCGATCCCTGCCGTCCCGCTTCCTTTTCTCGATCAGCTCCGCCAGACTTGCGAAAGGCTTGACCGTACCGGTGGACCCCGCGCTTTCAGGCGCAGCGTCCAGTTGGCCCCAAACGACGCCCGGCTTGCGCGGATAGGGATCGAGCGCGAGCGCCAGATGCTGGGAAACAAGTTCGCCCAAATCGATGATGCCGTTCTGAATGGGCTCAAGCTCGTTGGGATCGGTTCCGTCAACGTGGCTTTCGTGCGTGATGTCCTCGAAAAAAGAGGGCGGCGCGAAAAGCGTGTCGATGTCGTCGGCGACGCGCGTGCGGAAGGATTCGAGCGTCAGAACGCAGGTCTGGACGATTTCGGCGTCGAGCGATCCGGTCACGGCGATCATCTTGTTGTCGGCATGATCGATGTTCAAATCGGCCTCAAGCCGCAACACGTCCGGAAGGCCGAAACGCTTGGCCAGCGCCGCGCGCTCGAAAGGGCTGGCGACAATGCGTTCAACCATCCCGCCCGCGGGAATCTTGTCGATGGATAGAGGCCGCGCGAGTTCGCTTTGAAGCTGATCGTTTTTCATTTTTCAATTCCCGTTTTGGCGCGCCGTCACGTCGAATCGCTTCTATTATAACAATGGAAAACGCGGCTTCCACAACTTCAAAAAGACGGCGCATTGACAGAAAGCCCCGCGCGTGGGATTCAGGGGTTCTTCAAACGGCAAGGATTCTTCGACGCCCATGATTCGCATTCGCAAAGCGCGCGCCAGCGCGCTCCTTTTCGGTTTTCTTCTGACTTTTCTGGCCGCCTGCGAACCGACGATAGCCAACCGCGGCGCTTTGATCGATCCCGACAAGCTGGCGGAGATCAAGGTGGGCGTCAGCACGCGCGAGGACGTCGCGACGAAGCTCGGCACCCCGACGCAAGTCAGCACGTTCGACGAAAAGACATGGTATTATTTCGGGCGCACGACCGAGCAAACGGCGTTTTTCGATCCCGAAGTCGTCAAACAGCAAGCTGTGGAGATTCATTTCAACGACGACGGCGTCGTCACGGCGCTGAATCAGCTCGACCCGTCGGGAGCGCCCGATATCGACCCCGTCGCGCGCGCGACGCCGACTTACGGCCATGAAATGACGTTCTTCGAACAGCTTGTGGGCAACGTCTCGCACCGCGACGATAAGGACAAAGACAAGAAGTAAGCGACGCCTTACGACAAGTAACGTGAGGACGCTTAGAGCCTTTTTCAGATAGTTTGACGCCATAAAAGATCAAAACCTGCACCCATCGCCGATTATACCGCGTCAACGCTTTGCGGGAGAAAGGCTTTGCTTGAATCCCCCCTTATATGAAGGGCCGCTGCGCGAAACGCACGCTTTGATTTCGCAATTTTCTTGAAATCGGAAGCGTTATTGGCTACGCTTTCTTTGATGGCTTGGCCCTCCCAAGGGGCTCGCGGGATTTGACAGGAGCAGCTTGCTGCCGCGTTAAAAATAGCTAAAGCGCCACAGCCTTGGTAAGCGCAAAAGCTTCCGCACTGTGGTCCCTGAATAAGGCGATCACGTCGATGCGGATGGGCGAAACCCTCCACAAAACGCGATTTCCTTCGGAAAAGGCCCCGTTCGTCGCTGGACGCCGCTTTCTCTGCTTTGCGTTCGAACACAGAAGGAGAAAGCCCATGCCCGTTATCGTCAATTCAAAAAACGTCCATCCCTTTTTGCCGAGCATCGGTTCCTTGGAGGCGATCGAAAAAAGCCTCGCCGAAAAGCAAGAGATAAGGCCGCTTGAAATCGCGATCATCAATTTGATGGCGGATAAAAGGACGACCGAAAGGCAGCTCGCCTATTGGCTGGGCCACACGCCCTTGCAGGTCAAGCTCACTTTCGCGGCGACGGATTCCTACGTCCGGCTCATTCAAAGCGGGCGGGAATCGAAAAACACGCCCACGGAACATATTCAAAAATTCTACAGCGCGTGGAGCGACATCAAAGACAACAAATATGACGGCCTTCTCGTCACGGGCGTGAACGCGCTGCAAGAGCGCGTCGAGCAGGAGAAAATCTGGCCGGAAGTCGAACATATATTCGAATGGTCGAAAACGAACGTTCTGTCCTCCCTGTTTTTATGCTGGGGCGCGAAAGCGGCGCTGAAATACTTCCATAACATCGATAGTTTGAAGCAAAGGCAAAAAATATGGGGCATTTACAAGCATCGCGTCCACACGGACAAAACGGGGCTTCTCTCCGGTTTTGCGGATATATTCGATCTTCCCGTTTCGCGCTGGAAAGCGCCGCGACGCGCAGACATCGCGAAATGCGAAGCCCTGGAAATCGTCGCGGATTCGAAAGCGGTCGGGCCGAACATTCTGGCCGAAGCCGCGCCGATGAAAGGGGCCGTCAATTTGTTCCCGAAACGCGTCTATGTGCTCGCGCATCCGGAATACGACACCGACAGCCTCTATCAGGAATATGTAAGGGATAGGGACACAATGCCGAACCATCGCGTGCCCGAAAATTATTTCCCGAGCGACGATCCGGCGCAAAAACCGTTCAACAATTGGCGTCCCTGCGCGCATCTTTATACGAACTGGATCCACGCCGTTTATGAAGCGACGCCCTACGATCTGGCCAAGATCCCGAACCCCCATTGCGCGAAGAACGGGCGAAAGACGGGTTAACGAAAACGCCGCGCATTTCCCGCGACAGATCATCGGCTGAAAATGTTAGAAACCAAGACCGTCTTTTAAGGCTTCCAGAAAGGATCTTTTTCTTTTTCCGCTCACGACGACGCAGCAAGGATTTTGGCGGTAGTTCGCTTTGACTTCGACGCGAGGGAACCCCGCCTTCTTGAATAAACGCGACTCGCGATCCCACGTATGGACGCGGATGAGGGCCATCCCATCCGGCTTCAGCAAGCGATCAAGGTCTTTGACGATGGATCTATATGAATCCAAGCCGTCGGCTCCGCCCAGAAGAGAATCCGCGGTTTCATAATCGCGCATTTCCGGAGCCAAAAGCGGCATGGTATGCGTTAAAACAGCCGGAGGGTGGGAGATAATAAAATCAAAAGACTCCTTCAAATCTTTGCCCCAATCGCTTTTTATGAAAACGGCCCGATCCTGAAGGCCAAGATTCTGGGCGTTTTGCTGCGCGGCGGAAAGGCTGCGCACGTCAATATCGACGCCAACGCCTGTTGCATTTGGCAGTTCATGAAGCAAGGCAAGAAGCAGGCATCCCGATCCTGTGCCAAGATCGAGAAGGCGAAGCGGCGCTTCCTTTTTTTCTTTCAAAACGATCAAGGCATTGTCGATGAGGGCTTCAGTATGGGGAGCCGGTCTGAAGACCCTATCAAGCACCTGAATCTTGAGGCCCCAAAAATTGGAAAACCCCAATATTCTTGCCAAAGGCTCCCTTTTTTCGCGGCGGCGAATGAACGCTTCCGCCTTCTGTGCCGTTTGATCGTCTAGTGGGAGATCGAAAGGCATGGGCTGATCGCAGTAAATATGTTCCGTTCCCATGGCATGCGCCAAAAGGGCCTGAGCGTCCTGAAACGGCGCATAAACGCCAGCCTTTTCGAGCCGCTCTGTATAGGCGCGAATGAGCTGACCGGACGTCATCGCAGCAGAATTGGCGGTCTCTTGAAAAACATAAGGCATCACGGATTCTTGCAATTATCCTCTGGCCCCACCAGCCAAAAAAACCGCCTTCCGGCGGTTTGTTTTTGGCTGGGGGACGTGGATTGTAAAAAAACGTGTCAACGGCGGAATGAAAGTGTACCAGCTGGGCGGAGCAAAAGTGTACCAGTTGGCGCAGGGGAATGGGCCCCGAGATTAGCTTCTTGATGCAGAGATTGGGCGGCTGTGGGCAGCCCGTTGATTTACGACTTGGCGATTGTCGCCAACGATTGGTGCCTAAAAGATTCCGCGCCAGAACCTGATGAACAGCGCGCGCAGGCGCTTTTGTCCGGACGAGAGAGCGTGACCCCGCTCACAACGGCGGAAAAACAGGCTTGGCCGATGGCCCTGCGTCTCGCGGCGCTGCGCTTTTATCTTTCGCGCCAATACGATTTTTCCTTTCCTCGCGATCCGAATGGCAAGGCTCTCGATCCTGCGCATTTCCGCGATCTTCTGCGCTTTCACAGGAAAAATGAAACGCCGAACAAGCCGACTTTGAGACGGTTTGGCGCGGGAATGTTGCCTCAATCGCCTTCGCCGGAATTTGAATAAGCCGTTTTCATTAAACGATAGGAGAAAATCATGTTGAACGAAATGTTTACAGAAGATCAGGTCATTTTTGATCGACCGCATCTCATTTTGGATTCCGATCACGCGCGCTTTATGCCTGAAGGGGCAAGAAACATGACCATGCGTGAGCTGGTTAATTTGTTTGGAAGCTCAACCATCGGCCACTACCTCAAGGATCAAGAACGCAAAAACAGTTCGACTTATCGTGCAAATGCTTCCGTCGTTTATCAGCGTCTGAAGCGCGTTCGGTATCTGTGGAAACAGCTTGGCACCCAACTCTGCGATCTAGAAAAAGCTGAGTATGCTGCGGAAGACTTCAAGGCATTTGTGCAAGATGCGTATGAGTTGCGTACATTGCGCGCCGACATTATGGATTCGGCTCTTTCAGGCAATTTGTCGCGCGCCATAAAGCTTTGTGCGGAACAAAGAGAAGCCCCCAAATCCGCATATGAAGCTGCCGTTGAAAAAATCGAGGCGCGTTTTCTTGAAGAAATAAACTCATCAGCTGATCCTGCAAAAAACAAGGATGAGGCAGAGAGAAAAGCGCGAAGCCGTGCCGAAAAGCAGGCCAGAAACGGAGAAGCGGTTAAAGTGTCAGAAGGGGAATGAAGTTGTGTCGTCTTGGGCTCGCTCGAGGGCGATGAGCGTTTTTCCGATGAGCGCCGCGATTTGCGGGACGATGGCGTTGCCGAGGGCCCTAAGTCGGTGTGCCCTTCGGGGTAGCCCATCATTTTTTCCACAAAGGAAGGATGCGGCCAGCTGGTCGCGTAAGGCGGTTTGATGTGAAAATGCAGGAAATACCGCAGGTAGCTCGCGTCGCCCGTCTTGATGCGTTTGCAATTGTCGCTCGCGCCCTTGCAATCGCTCGCCGTTGGCGTGGGCAATAATCCAGAGCGTGTAAACAATCCGCGCGAAGGTTGGCAGACTGCCCGCAAAGCTCCCCGACCCAAGGGCGGCGTATATGAACATCGTGTTCAGGAATCCGACAACGACGCAGAACATGATATAACCGGCGATAAGGCCGAATATCATGAGGACGGGTCTCAGAAAGATGTTCAAGATGAGCTGATACCCACGTCCGCCTTTTGCCCCTGGAAGACCTTCTCCCTCAGGATTGACGTGTGCAAGCGCCCAAAGAGGAACGGCGACAACGGCCTCAAGAACGGCGATAAGCCAAGTCAATGCCCCGAAAAAGAACCGTAAAAACGGCGATAAAGGAAGCATATACCCAAGCATAAGACCCGCAGCTATAAAGGGGATGCCTATAAAGACAAGTGTGCCTTCGATGAAGGGCGCAAAATAATCGACGGCGTCGCCGAGGCCCTTGATGAGCGCGGCGAGCCACGAAAGAGACCCGAGAGAAAACACTTCCACGGCAAGCGCGGCAGCGTTTCCGACCCAGTTCAGAACTTTTCCAACAACCCCGACGGCGGCGGCTCCGACCAAGCACCACCATCCCGTTTTTTCTATATTCTGCCCGAAGGCAACAACCTCGCTAAACGGATCTCTCGATTTATCAAACTTGATGCCGAGCGTCCCTGTTGAATCCCAAACGCCTGTGAATCCGGCAATCCCATTTACGATCCGAAAAACTGCATCAAGCAAACTTGCTCCGCTTGATCCGTTCGGAAGTCTCAGGCTCTGCTTCTGATCCGACACGTCTTGTGCCGCTGGGCTGAACCCGTCGCCCAGCCAATTGCTGAAAGATCCCAAGGCTGCCACGGTCGTTTCCTCAATGAAACTAACCGAATCCGGCGTGTTTTTTCTTTTCCCGACGGCCCTGTAAAGGCTTGGAGCGACAATTTGCGGGATCGCGTCGTGCATGCTGTCCGCGCGGACACCCTCGGTTCGCACGATGTTGTTGAAGAAAACGCCTGCCGCCAGCCACCCGCCCTTCGCTAAAAGAGGGTCTCTCGACGCGACGGATTGGGCGCATTGCTGGCTTGCCACGGATGCGTCTGCGCGCGACATGGCGCTTTGGGCATTATTATCCAGCTCGTTCTGGAATTCCTGGACGATCTGATAAAGGCGATCCGTCTGCGGCGGGATGGCGGTCGCAACGCAGGCTGCGTTTGGATCGTTTACAAAACACGGATAAACGCTCGCGACGGCGCTGTCGAATTTGGGGATGTATTTTGAAACGACCTGCAATTGCTTATCGTAAACGGCCTTGTAAGGGTTCGACAACAGGCTGGTGCTATCGATGACGTTCCACCCGCCGCACATTTCCTCGCCCCCGGGCACGTTTTGGGCGCGGTAACGGCGGTTCTGGGTCAGGACGACGTGATAGTCGGTAGTGAAGGAGCCTCCCGTAAGCTGATCCAGATAATGATTGTAAATATATTTGCAGGCCATGTTCTTCATCATCCCGAACGCGAAGTCCCGCGCCGCTGGGGTCACATGGATGCAGGAAGGCGAACCGCCGCAAGAAGCGTCGGATAATAGACTCGCGTCGGCTCGTGAAGTACGGCTGGGTGAAACCGTAAAAAATGGGCCGTGCAGGTCGAAAGACGAACCCCTATGCCGGTCAGATAAACATCCGCGACGGATCCATCAATGGGATCGCTTTCATCCCATATCTTGCAGGCGGCAAGATATTTACGTTCGCGCGATACGTCGTTCTTCAAAACAGGACGGGCGGACATAATTGCCGCACGCATAATGCTAGAGGGTCTTTGTTTCTGATTTTTACAAACGGAATGAGTTGCCTCAGTCATGGTTCTTCACCGACAAGGTTGTTGCGTTTCCGGCTAAATGACAGAGGCTGCTTTGCAGCATAAGCGGTCACAAGGGGGCTTCGGTATCGTTGAAGCGCTGCCTATAATCTGTGAACGCGAGGGCATAGTACCAATTTGGATGAAAGATGCAAGAAAATTGTATCCGGTTTTTCATTTTATTTCTAAGCAATCTTTTGTGCCCCATTTCTAGAGTGTTTCTTAAGATAAAATGTCATAGAATGCGACGGACAGAAAACAGAGGGAACATGGCGAATATCACAAACCGCATTCAAAAACGCCGCGAGGAACTTGGCTATACGCAAGAACAACTGGCGCGGCTGGTTGGAACGACGGGGCCACAAATCAATCGTCTCGAAAAAGCGCAACGCAAGCTTACCATAGAATGGCTCTTGCGTTTGTGCAGCGCACTCAGCTGTTCGGCGGATGAACTGGTCGATTTACCTGTGAAAAGCGCAAAAAACAAAACCTGCGGCCAGCCCTTGCTTAGCTCTCTGATTACCTGCTTTGCGGAAGCTGCTGCAAAACATAAAGCCAAACCAACGCCCCACCAGTTAGGCACATGGATCAGCCTGACTTATAATGACGCAGTGCAAAACGACATCAGCCCCCGACAAATCAAAAGCCTTATCGAGACGATCGTTCTTGCGTCAAAGACAAGCGCCAAACCGACTCCCTCCCGCAGAGCAACAAAAGCGAAACCCATCACAAAATTCAAAAAGAGGTAATTAACCAAGATTCGCGATTGCGCGTTTACCGCCAAATTGGTACAGTCAGCCCATAAGAACTATTTAGATTGGCCTCTGAAGTTCATTCCAGCCAGTCTGTTGCGCCGCAGCAATTTTAGCGGCCTCGTCATCTAACCGCCCCCACAACGCAATACGGTTAGAGACATTCATGAAACCACCGTTTATCCCCTTGGACTCGCGCCGCCCCTTTTGGCAGCGCTCTTTCCGCCACATTCGGCAGCTTTTCCGCTGGTGGAGGCTTTCATGGTAGAGGGCTTAAGCAATGGAGAATCATTGATCCCACAACTCGCAACATCAGAAACCCTCTATGCCGCGGTGCGTCAACCGACTGACCTTGAGAAGATCCTCGCTTCGCTTGATGAAAAAACGCGTCTTATGCGCCTTCCCGAAGTTATGCATAAAGTAGGTCTTGGCCGGACATCAATCTATGAAAGAATTCGCATGGGATCTTTTCCACGACCGCTCCAGCTCGGCGGAAACAGCGTCGCATGGATCAATAAAGACATCGACGCTTGGATCGCGGAAAAAATCATCAACAGCAGCAAAGGAATGCGCAGTTAACGTTTCTTTTTTAAAGCTTCACATTCTATCCGGTCTATATAATCGGCGTATTCCTGCATCATCTTACGTCGTTCATCGAGAAACTTAGCCCTGTCATAGGCGCGATCCACCTTATTCCCCGGCGCGTGGGCGAGTTGACGATCAACCACCTCATGTCGATAGCCCAGTTTCTCCTTGATTGTTGACATTGCAAGCGACCGGAAACCATGGCCCGTCATCGCTCCTTTGTATCCCATCCGGTAAAGCCCCACCAAAATCGTGCTGTTGCTGATTGATTTTTTCCTATCGTTCCGACCTTGAAACACCAACGTTCCCGTCGTCATTTTTCGTAGAACCTTCAAAATATCGACCGCCTGCCGAGAAAGGGGGACAATATGATCCCGTTCTTTCTTCATGCGCTTCGCTGGAATAATCCATGTTGCCTTTTCAAGGTCGATTTCATCCCACGTTGCGCCAATCAATTCGCTTGTCCGAACGAGGGTGAGCATCAAAAGCCGAATGGCGCTGCGCGTCTGCATCCCAACGCTAACCGATGAATCGGAAAGCTTCTTCAAAAAGCTGGGAAGATCCTCAACGTCAATAGATGCAAAATGCCCCGATTTTGGGGTCACCATTGCATCCTGAAGATCGTCCGCAGGATTATTGCGTGTAATGCCGCTCGCGCGCGCGAATTTAAAAACCTTGGCGCAATACTGGCGAAGACGAACGCCCGTCTCATTGGCCCCGCGTTCCTGAACGCGACGAAGGGTGCTTAAAAGCCTTGGTGCTGTAATGCCATCAATCGGTAAGGGCCCAATTTCGGGAAAGAGATCCTTTTCAAATCTGGATTGAATAAGGGCTGCGTAGCGCTTGGAGATCGAAGAAGACCTCACCTTGATCCATTCACGAGAAACGGCCTCAAATGTTGTTGTGCTTGAAAGGATTGCATCGTGCCGTGAAATAAGGCGCGCAACGGACGGATCAACGCCATCGCGCAACAATTTTCTAGCATTGTCCCTTTTGCCCCGCACTTCGGCCAAGGAAACAGATGGATACGTCCCGAATGAGAGGTCTTTCTGTTTTCCCCCAAAGCGATACCGGAGAGTCCAATATTTTCCGCCCTGCGGCGTTACACGCAGGCACAAACCGCCGCTATCCGCGAGTTTATAAAGCTTTCCCTTGGGTTTTGCGTTCCTGCACGCCGAATCGGAAAGAGGCATAGCAACGGCTTTCTTCTGTGGGTGAATCGCAGCCAAATCGGCTGACCTCAATTTTCACCCACATATTCACCCACAACTTCGCCGGATGCAAGCGCACGAGAACGAACCCGCGCGGACAGCGAACATACTATAACTATTTGATTTTAATGTAAACTTGGACGCATTCGGACTGCGCCGAAAAAAGTTTTGGCTGGGGGACGTGGATTCGAACCACGGTAAGCAGAGTCAGAGTCTGCTGTCCTACCGCTAGACGATCCCCCAGCAATGCGTTTGAGGAGGCCTTACTATCATATCGATTTGCTTTTGTGTAGACTGTTCATAATTTAAAAAATTCACATGAGGTTTAGGGTCATGAAGGGAATAACGAGCAACAGAGGCCTTGGCGGCATCGCCTCGCGGCGGCGCGAGACCGTGCGCGTCAAGACGGCTAAAAAACGCTCGAACTCGTCGGCTAAGTGGTTGAACAGACAGCTTAACGATCCTTATGTCGCGGCGGCGAAGGAAGCCGGTCTTCGTTCGCGCGCGGCCTTTAAAATCTCGCAATTGGACGAACAATTTCATCTTTTCAAAAAGGCCCAGAGGGTCGTCGATCTGGGCGCGGCCCCGGGCGGCTGGTCCCAAATCGCGGCGCAGAAAATCGGCAAGGGCGGAAAACTGATCGCGCTCGATATTTTGCCGATGGATCCCATCGGCGGAGCCGAGATTATCGAGATGGATTTTCTGGCCGACGACGCGCCGGATAAATTGAAAGCCATGCTGGGCGGCGAGGCCGATCTGGTGCTTTCCGACATGGCGCCCCCCGCCACGGGCCACCGCGACACCGATCACATCCGCATCATGATTTTGGTCGAAGCGGCGGCTTTGTTTGCCATGGAGGTTCTGGCCCCGAACGGCACATTTGTGGCGAAATTATTCCAAGGCGGGACGGAGCAAAAACTTTTGAACCAGTTGAAGCTCAGCTTCGCCAAAGTCCGCCACGCCAAACCCGCCGCCAGCCGCTCGGACTCATCCGAAACCTATGTCGTCGCGCAGGGGTTTAGAGGGATGAAGAAATGAATCTTTATCGCAACTAGAAATTTGTGTCCTTTGCTACAATCTTCGGCTGCATGATGTGCTTTGTAATAGAACTTGCTATTTTTTAGCTACCTATGTAGACTTCCTACTATGACAAAGAGTGAACCAAGACTGTCGGCGCAAACACTTAAAGTGCTCAACGCCTTTTTAGCCTCCCCACGGGACGAACTGTCTGGATCAGATATCGGAAGCATAACTAAACTTGCTTCCGGCACCTTGTATCCAATTTTACTTCGATTGGAACATGCAGGATGGTTAGAAAGCCATTGGGAAAAGCAGACGCCTCAAAAACTTAAGCGACCGCGACGCCGTTTCTATTGCATCACAGCACTTGGCGCCAATAATGCAATGGCCGTTTTTCAAGAGTTTGCGCCTGTATACAGGAGGCATGCATGGGCCTAAGTGGACTGGGGGCATCCTTTCTTGGAATCTTGGTAGCGGCACTTTCCAAACAACTTTGTGATGAATTTAAAGCATGGACCCCATGGGCCATGGATCAGATCGTTAAGCTGGCAATTCGAGGACTCCCTAAAAATCAGCGTGAGCGCTTTGATGAAGAATGGCGAAGCCATATCAATGATGTCCCTGGAGAGGTTGGAAAGTTTTGGGTTGCTTTTGGATTTATTGTTGCGTCAAGAAAGATTTCGTCCGATTTTCGAAGAGGGCTGAATCCTCTTTCCTTAGCAAAAAGAGCGACAAAACGAACGTTTGATATTCTTATTGCGGGCTCGATGCTGTTCCTTCTAGCACCATTATTTGTCGCAACTTCTTTTGTGGTGCTTCTTGACGGCGGCCCCGTTTTTCTTAGGCTTCCTCGGGTTGGAATAAACGGCAAAACATTCAATCTATATAAATTTCGATCGGTTCGTTTTGATGCCGACGCAACGAGCCCCTATCGCGAACAGCAACATATACATACAACCGAGAAAGATAGCGTAAGGCCAATTTTTCACGGCCCTGCATATTTTACCAAATTTGGTAAATTTCTGTTCCGGACAGGCCTTGATTCTCTACCGCTTCTTATAAATATTCTAAAAGGAGAGATGAGTTTTGTCGGCCTACCCCCATATAAACCGGAACAAGGGAATTTATACGTAGATGGATCTCATTTTCGATCTAGCGTCCGACCAGGAGTTACCGGTCTATGGCAAATTACTGGCCGTCACCCAACGGTTGACGAGCGCATAGATTTTGAGCGCTGGTATGCACAGAATTATTCCATTTGGCTCGATATAGTTTTTCTTTTTAAACAACTATTATCAGCACTTAAATACAGAGATGGCTCTTAACAGAATATCCCAAACAGGGGAATATACAGCACTCCATTTGGGTTCAAACAACTTAAGTAAGTCCCTTCTATCTCCGCTTCTTCCCTCTTCCCAACGGCCCGCGTTTCCCGCTTCTTGGCGCGGGGGTTTGCGAGGCGACGGGCGCGCCTGTGATTATTTCCAACTCCACGGCTTCAAGCCGCCGGATCTCGTCGCGAAGCCGCGCGGCTTCTTCGAAGTTCAAATCGCCCGCCGCCGTTTTCATGCGCTTTTCAAGATCCTTCAAATGCGCTTTCAAATCCTTGCCCGCCAGCGAAAGCTCATCCGCCAATCCGGCGCTCACGGTCAGATGATCGCGTTCATAAACCGATCCCAGAATATCGCCGATGGCTTTTTTCACGCTTTCGGGCGTGATGCCGTTTGCGGCGTTGTAAATCTGCTGTTTTTCGCGACGGCGCGAGGTTTCCTCGATCGCGGCCTTCATGCTTTTCGTCACGACATCCGCATAAAGAATCGCGCGCCCGTCCACATTGCGCGCCGCGCGGCCTATGGTTTGGATCAGCGCCGTGCGCGAACGCAAATAGCCTTCCTTGTCGGCATCCAGAATGGCGACAAGCCCGCATTCGGGAATGTCCAAACCTTCCCGCAAAAGATTGATGCCGATAAGCACGTCATAAGCGCCGAGGCGTAAATCGCGAATGATCTCGATGCGCTCCAACGTATCCACGTCCGAGTGGATATAGCGCACCTTCACGCCCGCCTCGCCCATATAATCGGTCAGAGCCTCCGCCATTTTTTTGGTGAGCGTCGTCACAAGCACGCGCATGCCTTTTTTCACGACCTCGCGTACCTCCGCCAGCAAATCATCCACCTGCTTGTCGGTGGGGCGAATGATCACGGGCGGGTCGATAAGGCCCGTCGGGCGCACGACTTGCTCCACGAAAACGCCCTGCGTCCGCTCCAACTCCCAAGGGCCGGGCGTCGCGGAAATAAACACGGTCTGGGGCCGCATTTTGTCCCATTCCTCGAACTTCAACGGCCTGTTGTCCTTGCAGGAAGGAAGCCGAAAACCATAGGTGGCCAGCGTGCTTTTCCGCGCGAAATCGCCGCGATACATGCCTTGCAATTGCGGCACCATCACATGGCTTTCATCGACGAAAAGAAGCGCGTTTTGCGGCAGATATTCGAACAAAGTCGGCGGAGGATCCCCCGCCGCGCGGCCCGTCAGATAGCGCGAATAATTCTCGATGCCCGCGCAAGACCCCATCGCCAGCATGCTTTCGATATCGAAGGTGACGCGCTCGCGTAAGCGTTGTTCCTCCAACAATTTGCCTTCCGCCAAAAGCTCGGCGAGCCGTTCCTTCAGCTCGATCTTGATCTGCGCCACGGCCTGTTCAAGCGTCGGCTTCGGCGTGACATAATGGCTGTTGGCATAGATCTTCACGCCTTCAAGCTTTGCCCCCTTCTCGCCCGTCAAAGGATCGACTTCGATAATCCCTTCGATCTCATCGCCGAAAAACGAAAAGCGCCAGGCGCGATCTTCCAAATGCGCGGGAAAAAGTTCGATGGTGTCGCCGCGCACGCGGAAATCGCCGCGCCCAAAGCCGATATCGTTGCGCTTGTATTGAAGCTCGATCAGACCGCCGATGAACGCCTCGCGCGAAAGGCTTTGCCCCGCATGAATGGGCAAAACCATGCTTTGATAAGTCTCAACCGACCCGATGCCATAGATGCAGGAGACGGAGGCCACAAGGATCACATCGTCGCGTTCCAGCAAAGACCGCGTCGCGGCATGGCGCATCCGGTCGATCTGCTCGTTGATCATCGCCTCTTTTTCGATGAAGGTGTCCGTGCGCGGAACATAGGCTTCCGGCTGGTAATAATCGTAATAGCTCACGAAATACTCGACGGCGTTGTTCGGGAAAAAGCTCTTCATCTCGCCGTAAAGCTGCGCCGCGAGCGTCTTGTTCGGCGCGAGGATCAGCGCGGGCCGCTGTTCCGCCCGAATAACCTCCGCCATCGTGAAAGTTTTGCCCGATCCCGTAACGCCGAGCAAAACCTGATCCCTCGCGCCGTCCTGAATGCCTGCGCACAGCGACGCAATGGCCTCCGGCTGATCGCCCGCGGGCTTGTAATCGGACACAAGCTCGAACTTTCGCCCCGCTTCGGGGCGAAAATCGGGCCGCGCGACATCGGCAAAGATTGGAAAAACCATGGCAAGGCCCCTCGTTCAACGGGGCCCTTTATAGCATGTCTTAAAGACGCAAAGCAGTAACGTTTGAACGAGCCGCAGCCTGTTGCCGGGTTTCTTTTATAGCGAGGGTTGGGCGCAGCATTATTTCGTCGAACCCTCCGGCCTCTTGGGGCCTGACAAGTTTTTCTCTAAATTCATCCTTCGTCATGCTCAATGCACCCTCAACCATGGGGACGTCATCGCCGGCCGTAAGCAAAAGAATGGTCGGAAGCCGCACGCTACGGCGCGGCCAGACGGACTCCTTTATGTGGTGCGCGATATCTTCGCCGGTACCACATAAAAGCCGGCAATCGAGAAGGGCCATATCGATGGTATCGTTTTCGTTCAGAATTCGGATGGCTTCGGGCACGTTATCGGTAACGAGAACCTCATGCCCCATTTCTTCGAGAACGGTTTTACAGAATAAAGCAGCGACTTCGTTATCTTCCGCCAAAAGAACCATCGCCATATTTTTTCTCCCTTAACAGGATTTTTTTCTTATATTTAAGATATATCATTCTGCTTTGTTAATAAAGTTTTTTTGGTTTTGTTTCAATCTAAACCGCGAGAAACACTTTCTTTCTTTCGAAACCGCCCTTCCCTCCGGCCTTAATCTGATCTAAAAAAGTCGAATGACTGTATCTGTACGCTTTGCGCCTTCGCCCACGGGTCTTCTGCATATCGGCAATATCCGCGCGGCCTTGTTTAATTATCTGTTCGCCCGCAAAAATGGCGGCAGCTTCATGCTGCGCCTCGACGACACGGATCAAGAGCGATCCACAAAGGAATATGAAGACGCGCTGATCCGCGATTTGAAGTGGCTCGGCCTCAATTGGGACAGTTTCGCGAAGCAATCCGACCGCACCGCGCGCTATGCCGAAGTGCTGGATCAGCTTAAAAAAGCGGGCCGCGTCTATCCCTGTTTTGAGACGCAGGCCGAGCTTGATTTGAAGCGCAAAAGCCAGTTGGGCCGCGGCCTTCCCCCCATCTATGACCGCGCCGCGCTGAAACTGACGGAAGCGGATCGCGCGAAGCTGATCGCCGAGGGCCACAAACCCCATTGGCGCTTCAAGCTTGAAGACAAGGAAACGTCCTGGGACGATTTGATCCAGAAGCATAAAAGCTTTCCGGCGGGGGCTGTCTCCGATCCGGTTCTCGTTCGCGAGGACGGCGTTCCGCTTTATACCTTCTGCTCGATGGTCGACGATTCCGATTTTGGCGTCACGCACATCATTCGCGGCGAGGATCACGTCACGAACACCGCCGTTCAGATCCAGATCTGGCGCGCGATCACGGACAAGCCGGATCTTGTCTTCGCGCATTTCCCGCTTTTGGTGAGTTCGACGGGTCAGGAAATGAGCAAGCGCCTCGGCACGCTCAGCATCGCGAGCCTCCGCGAAGGGTCGGAGGGTTACAAGATCGAGCCGATGGCAATCAATTCGCTTTTGGCGACGCTCGGCACCTCCATGCCGACCGAGCCGCATCTTTCGCTCGACGATCTTGTGGGAAGTTTCGATCTCGCCAAAATCTCGCGCGCGACGCCGAAATTCGACCTTGAGGAATTGCAGCATCTGAACGCGAAAATCCTGCACATGACGCCCTTCACGCAAATCGCGCAAAAACTAAAGGATTCCGGCCTGCCCGAAATCGACGAAAATTTCTGGATCGCGGTGCGTCCGAACCTCACGAAACTGGACGACGTGAAACTCTGGCGCGACATCGCGGAAACGCCCATCGCGCCCGCGATTCAGGATAAAGACTTCATCAAGGAAGCAGCATCCGTCCTTCCGCCCGCGCCGTGGGATGAAAACACGTGGGGGCTTTGGACAAAAGCCGTAGCGGGCCGCACGGGCCGCAAAGGAAAGGATCTTTTCATGCCTCTGCGCCTCGCGCTCACCGGAACGGATCACGGCCCTGAATTGAAAACCTTCCTGCCGATCATCGGCCACACCCGCGCCGCCGCCCGCCTTGCCGGAGAAAAAGCATGAACATTTCCCTTTTCAACACGATGACGCGCGCGATGGAAGTTTTCGCGCCGATGGATCCGAAAAACATCCGCATGTACGCTTGCGGCCCGACGGTTTACGATTTCGCGCATATCGGCAACGCGCGGCCCGTGGTGGTGTTCGACGTTCTCTATCGGCTTCTCAAGCGGCATTATCCGAAAGTCACCTACGTCCGCAACATCACGGATATCGAAGACAAGATCATCAATCGCGCAAAGGAAAACGGCGAAAGCATCGAAAGCCTGACCACACGCACGACAGCCGCCTATCACGAGGATATGGCGGCGCTGAACGCGCTTGCGCCCGACATTGAGCCGCGCGCGACGGAATGCATTCAGGGCATGATCGACATGATCGCGCTGCTCATCCAAAAGGGGAACGCTTACGCCGCCGAGGGCCACGTGCTTTTCAGCGTCGCGACGCTTCCCTCCTACGGCAAGCTTTCGCGCCATTCGCGGGATGAGCTGATCGCGGGCGCGCGCGTGGAAATCGCGCCCTATAAAAAAGATCCCGCCGATTTCGTGCTTTGGAAACCCAGCGCCCCCGATCAACCCGGCTGGGAAAGCCCGTGGGGACGCGGACGGCCTGGCTGGCACATCGAATGCTCGGTCATGTCGGGCGAGCATCTCGGCGAGACGTTCGATATCCATGCGGGCGGCCTCGATCTGATCTTCCCGCATCATGAAAACGAGATCGCGCAAAGCGAAGCCGCGCATGACGGCGCGCCGCTTGCGAATATCTGGATGCATAACGGCTTTTTGACCGTGAACGGCGAGAAAATGTCGAAATCGCTCGGCAACTTTTTTACGGTGCATGAACTTCTCGAAGAAGCTTCGGGCGAAGCGATCCGGCTCACGCTTCTTTCGGCGCATTACCGCCAGCCGCTCGATTTCTCGCGCGAAGCGCTTCAAAACGCGAAGGCGACGCTCGATAAATGGTACGGCGCTTTGAGAAGCGCAGGAGAATCGGTAGCGCCGCCTTCCATGGCGGCGCCTGCTGACATTGCCCCCGTTCCCGACGCCATCGAATCCGCGCTGGCCTCCGACCTCAACACGCCGCTCGCGCTCGCGCATATGCACGATCTCGCCCGATGCCTGAACCGCGCCGAAGGCGCGGAAGGCAAAGCCAAAGCGAAAGCCGATCTTCTTGCGGCGGGCGCGGCGCTTGGTCTTTTGTATCAGGATCCGGAAATCTGGTTCAAAGGTGCGACGACAAGCGGCCCCAAGGACGCGGAAATTGAAGCCCAAATCGCCGCGCGCCTCGCCGCGCGCAAGGCGAAGAACTTCGCCGAAGCCGACCGCATTCGCGACGCCCTCGCCGCCGAAGGCGTGATCCTCGAAGACGGCCCCCAAGGAACAAGCTGGAAACGCGGGTGATCCCGTTCATGACCGCCCCCGCAATCATTCTCGTCCGTCCGCAATTGGTGGAAAATATCGGCATGACGGCGCGCGCGATGGCGAATTGCGGCCTCACGGAACTCCGGCTGGTCAAACCCCGCGATCCGTGGCCCCTGGATGAAGTGCACAGGCGGCGCATGGCCGCAGCCTCTTCGGGCGCGGATGCGCTCCTCGACGCGGCGAAAGTTTTCCAAACGCTCGACGAAGCCGTCGCGGATTTGAACCACGTCTATGCCACGACCGCGCGCAGCCACGACATGGTGAACAAGATCATGACCGCGCGCGCGGCCGCGCCCGACATGCAAACGCGGATCAAAGAAGGTCAAAGGATCGGCGTTCTTTTCGGGCCGGAACGAACGGGCCTTGAAAACGACGACATCGTCTATGCCAACGCGAAAATCACGGTTCCGCTGAATCCGGATTTTTCCTCGCTCAATCTGGCGCAGGCCGTTTTGCTGATCGGCTATGAATGGTATCAGGCGCAAGACGCGACGCCGCCGGATTTCACGCATATCGGCAACAGCCGCCCCGCGACGCGCGAGGAATATCTGAATTTCTATCGCCGCCTCGAAGGCGAACTTGAAGAAGCGGGATTCTTCGTCGCCGAAGACATGCGCCCCACCATGACGCGCAGTTTGCAAAACATGCTGCAGCGCGCGAACATGACGGAACAGGAAGTGCGTACATGGCACGGCGTTTTGACGGCACTCGCCGCAGGGCCCAAGCGCAACCGCGCCAAGGAAAACGAATGACGAAAACGACAAGCAAAGGCCTCGCCCTCGTCACGGGAAGCGCGAAACGCATCGGCAGGGCCATTGCCTTGGAATTGGCGGATGCCGGTTGGGACATCGGATTGCATTTCCATACGTCCGAAAAAGAAGCCCTCGCGACGGCCCGCGAAATCGAAAAGCTTGGCCGCCGCGTCCTTTTTCTTCAAGCCGACCTTGCCGATCCCGAACAAATCAAGACGATGCTCGCGAAAATAAGCGCGGAAACTCCCGCCCCTTTTCTGACGCTTGTGAATAACGCGAGCCTTTTCGTAAAAGACGACGACCCGCAAGCGGAGAAATTGGACGCGGTGAATGTCGAAGCGCCCCGTCTTTTGATCGAAGCGCTGGCGGCACAAATTTCCGCAAGCGCGCAAGCCTGCGTTATCAATCTTCTGGAAGGAACGGAAATCCCCGCAAGCTTCAGCCGTTACATGGGCGGTAAAATAACCCTGCGCGACATGACGCTCGGATACGCGAAAACGCTGGCGCCGCGCCTTCGCGTCAACGGAATCTTGGTGGGCCCGGCGCTCATCAATCCTCGCCAATCGCAAAAACATTTCGAAAATATGCTTAAAGGAACGAAATTGGGCTGCGGCACATCCCCGACAGAGATTGCCAAAACGGTTCGTTTTCTGGTGGAAACGCCGTCGATAACAGGAGCCCTCATCCCCTTGGACGGAAACCACGCCCTTGCATGAAAAGGACAACAATTGGTTTCCTTTTATCGACCGGAAAACACGCTCTTTTTCTCAACCAAGGCGCGAATTTGTTCACACAAGCCATGAGAATCGCCGGATTCTCTGGCAAAGAGGCAAAAATTGCCGCCCTGCCGCAAGAACGCCATACAATAATTTATGATTTTCAATATGTTGAGTAAATCTGCCCGTTTTTTGTGCAATTGCGTCAAAAAGGCCGATTCCCGCGCATCGAGGATCGCATTTCCGCGCTTATCTACAGGCTTATCCACAGATTTGGGGGATAAATGAAGAATTGGTTACTTGGGGGCTCGCGCTTGCGTTGCCTGCGCATTGGCAAGCATGATTTGCTGCCTGTGCGGCAATTCCAGATTTTTGCCCGCCGCAAGCGCAGGATTTTTAGACGCAGCCTTGTTGGATCCTTTTGTGGAAGCTGTTTTCTGTTCCGTTTTTTTATCTGCGGCTTTTTTATCTGCGGCTTTTTGCCCGCCACCAATTATCTCTGCCACGATCTTCAAATGGGCCTGTTCAACTTGTTTTCCGCCTGCGAAGGCAACTCGCGGATCGTTGTTTCTTTTTTCCAACGCTTTTTCGACGCCGTTTCGGGTCGCCGCTATCCTGTCCGCGTTATCCGATAAAAACTGCAAAATGGTCTGCTCGCCGTTCAGGCCATTATCGGCAAGTTGCTCGGCCGAGAAAACTTTGGAGAGCTTCGTCTCGGGAGACAGGGCTACAAGCATGCCGAGATGAAACATTCCGTCGTGATGATCTCTATATTCCAGCGCCTCGCCTTCTTCGCCCAAAAGAATTCGGGCCGCGCCCGTTCCGCCGCCTTTGTTTAAATAATCCCGGACTTGTTGGCTTTCTCCGCGGATCTGATCGATAATAAGAAGGGTTGGAATCTCTTTATCGAGGCACAAACTGGCCAAAAGTTGCGCCATGGGCCTGACATCCTCGGGCAACAATTTGTTTTCGCCTTTGCAGCGGAGCTTATTGCAAAAGGCGCTCAGGGCTTTTTCATGGAGCTGCTTTTTCGAAAGTTTTTGCTCGTCTTCGTCCGGATTTTCGACCGTAAGCCCCTTCACATAGCCCAGCGCATAACGGTAACACGCCAAGGTTTCGGCCGATGCGTTATTTCGAACATATTCAAGATTAGTTTGGCCGAATTTATCGAGCAATCTCGGCATAAACGACAAAAGAATCTCCCAATCCCCGAAAGCGAGCGTTTTTTTGTTGATGCTGACCTTGCCGGGCTCCGTCCCGCCTCTTTCAAGAACCAATTTGACGAGAAGATTTTCGAGAGGAACGTTTTTAATTCTGGAAATCTTCTGCATCACGGCAAGCACGCCGTCGCCGTCGAGATTGTCCATGGACATAACCGCATTGGTTTCGGCCACGCTAATCTGTTTTTTCCTGTTGGGGTTGTTGTATCTGATAGCTTCGATTTTGGCGGCCGCTTTTTCGCGTTCCTCCGCAAGCCAGGCGCGACGCTCAGCTTCTTTTTTCGCCTCTATTTCCTCGGGGGAAAGTTTATGCGCAACCGGCGCCGCGCGCGAACGATCTTCCGGCGTGAAAACGTTGGTCAAACGCGCGACAAGCAAGGTTGACGCAATCAGGAATGCGCCGCCAATGCCGATAACCGTTTTTGCGCGAACACGAATTTTCATATGTCGATCTGTAAAAAAAGCTTCAACCAATGCCTTCAGCATAGCCGAAAAAGATTAAAGTATTTCAAAGACCGCGCGGCGTCGGCGTTTTTAAATCGATTTAAAATCAATCAGTTGACCGCTACCGCCCGTATATTCCCGGGCAGAAGGGCGGAAAAAACCTGCGGCGCGGGCCGGCTCGGCGATGGCTGGGGAAGACCCTCGAGGATTGAAAGAGCCTCGCGGTGAACAACTCTGTCAACCGGCAAGCCGGAAACGACGGGATCCGGCAGCGCTTGCAAAGACGCAAGCGGCGGGAGCGGCGTCCGGTCTTTCGCGCTTTCGCTTGTCCCTTCGTTCGCCGCGATTTCCCATGTTTGTTTTTCGTCCGCGGATTTTTTCTCGGCCACTTCCACCTTTTCCCGCTTCTCGCGCAAGGACATGCGAGCGGCCTCGGTCAGGCTGGCGACATAAAAAGTGCAACCCTCGTACTTTTTCAACCAGGACTCGACAGGCATGATCCTCACGCCGTCTTTGCCGTTCGGGCCCGTTTCAGCCGTGCTTTCCCCGATCCACATTTTTCCGTTTGCGTCGCGCGCGCAAAAAGCGATGTGGGAAATGCGAAGCGCGCGGTCTTGCGCAAAGTCGGGGGTTCGATCCTGAGGCAGCCTCAAGCCGATAATGGAGCCGGAACGCAATTGCGAAACGTCGATTTTGCTCTGACCCACGCTTTTCCTGCCGGATCTTTTGTTCGTGGTCACGATTTCGGCTTCGGATGTGTATCCCAGGCAATCCTGAAGAATTTCCCTTTTGTATGTCACAAGACCGGCTTCTTCCAACTTTCCGGCGGCTTCAAGAAACGCCTTTCGCAAAAAGAGGGAACAGCCGTTGCCGTAAAAATCGTAAGGCTTGCCGATATGCCGTTTGGCGGAAGCCAGCAAAGCCTCGCCCAAAGCCGCATCGAGGCTTCGGTTCCACGCGACCTCCTCCTTCGCTTCTTTTTCAGGCGCGAGGGTTTTAGCTTCGTGTTGCGGGGGCGCCGTTTTTATTTCCGCCTGCTGGGCGGGTGCTGTGGCGCGTTGCGAGGCCAAATAGGCGCTCAGAGCTTTCTTGGTCAGACGGCGCGTATTTTGTGCATAGTATTCGACGGGAAGCTCGCCATGCCGTTCCTGCCAAAGCATGGTGAACCATTCTTTGCTGTACTTCTCGACCCATTTCTCATGGAACCAGACGGTTTTATTTCCCTTCTGCGCCTCGACAGCGTGGTGGGAGGCAAGCTCGCGCCGCTCTTTCTTCTCGCTCTCGGTTTTTTGGAGGGAGGGAACGGGACTCTCTTCGGGCGCGAAAGGACCGAGCCTCGCAAGAAGGGCGGTATCCGGCTCAAGCGAGGCAAGCACAAGACCCGTCGTCGGCTCAACCGGCTGGCTCGTCGCGGCAAGGCGCGCGGCAAGGCTGGAGCCCGACGAAAAATGCATAGTGACGGTCAAAGCAACCGCGCCGAAAAGGGCGGGAAGCCGGGTTCCGAGGATCGAGCGTAACGTCTTTCCCATATGCGTATCGCTTTAAAATAAATAAAAATGTGCATACGGAATATAACATGGCAGAAGGCGACAATTTAATTACTTTCATAATTTGTTAATCATAATCGTAAAAGAAAAAGCGGATTTTCAGCTTTTTTTCTTCAGGATTTCGACGGCTTTCAAATAGGAAACGAGGGGGTAAAACGCGGCAAGCGAGGCGATGGTAAAGCCCATTTTTCCCTCGCGAAAGCCTTGGCGGAGTATGTAGCATTTCCAGAAACGCCCGAAGATGCGCAAAATGTTTTTGCCGAGCGTTCCACACTTTCCTGAATCCGCAAGATCCTGCGCCCGCAATTCCGTATAGCGCACGAAGCGGCTTTTCATATCGGCGACGTCGCGATCCAGATAATGAACCATCCGGTTTTGAAGCGCGCCGCCGGAAACGCCCGTCATCACGACCTTCGGATGGACGCGCTCGCGCGCCCATGATTTCACGCCCTTCCGAAACAAAGCGGCCTTGGCGCCGACGCCCATATGCGCGCCCCATCCATAGCGCACAAGCCGCGTCCCCACGTAATTATCGAACGGAATGCGCCACCAATCAAAGCCCTTGGCAGACCCCTCCGCCTGCGCCGCGCGCGCGGTCAGCGTTTGTTTGATTTCTTCGGCCAGCGCCGATGTCACGCGCTCGTCGGCATCGACTTCAAGAACGAAAGGCGCGGAGCAAGCTTCCACGCCCGCCGCCCTTCTGTCTCCCTCGATGGGCCAAGCGCCTTCGACCAATTTCGCGCCATAGGCAAGCGCAATAGCGCGCGAAGCGTCCGTGGAACGATCCAGAACGACGACGATCTCATCGGCGAAAGAAAGACAGCTTAAACAAGCGCCGAGCTGTTCCGCTTCGTTATGCGCGACGACTAAAGCACTCAGACCAATCATGGGATCTCCTTTTTATTCTCCTCTCCCCTTGCGGGAGAGGATAGACCGAGTTGCCTCGCGCAGCGAGGCTTACAAGGTCTTGGTGAGGGGTAAATTCTTCGTTTTTTCTTCGATTGAACGTGCCCTAACCCCAGCCCGTCTGAATCATTGTGGCTTGCAAAGTGTTTTGCAAGAGGCATGCGATCGTCATGGGCCCGACGCCGCCGGGAACGGGGGTTATGTGCGACGCGACTTCCACGGCCTCGTCGAAGGCGACGTCGCCGACCAGTTTCGTCTTGCCCGTGGCGGGATCGGGCGGAAGGCGCGTGATGCCGACATCGATGACGATGGCGCCCGGCTTGATCCAATCGCCGCGCACCATGCCCGCGCGCCCCGTGGCGGCGATGAGGATATCGGCCCCGCGGCAAAGATCAGGCAGATCGCGCGTCTGTGAATGGGCGACGGTGACGGTCGCGTTTTCCTGAAGCATCATGAGCGCCAAAGGCTTGCCGACGATGTTCGAACGCCCGATGATCAAGGCGCGCTGACCTGCGAAATTGGGCAAAACCTCGTGGATCAGCATGACGCAGCCCATGGGCGTGCAAGGCGCAAGGCACATCAAGCCGGTCGCAAGACGCCCCATATTGACGGGATGAAAGCCGTCCACGTCTTTCGTGGGATCGATGGCGTTGATGATCGCGCGTTCGCTGATATGCGGCGGCAAAGGCAATTGAACGAGAATGCCGTGCACCTGCGGATTGGCGTTCAGTTCGGCGATAAGGGCCAAAAGCTCTTCTTCCGTGGCCGTTTCGGGCAATATCTCGTGATAGGAGCGAAAGCCGCTTTCCTCGCAGGCGCGAACCTTGTTGCGCACATAAACCTGGCTGGCCGGATTTTCGCCGACAAGAACCACGGCGAGCCCGGGAACAAGGCCGTAGCGCACGCGCAAATCGGCGGCATGATCCGCAAGACCGGCGCGCACGCGCTTTGCAACCTCGACGCCCTTGATAAGCTCGGCCGTCATGCGCCGAACACCAAACGGCGCAGGAAGGATTGAAGGAACATCACCAAAAGGATCAGAACGAGCGGCGAAAGATCGATCCCGCCCATGGGCGGAAGAAAGCGGCGAATGGGGCGCAGCAAGGGTTCCGTCACGCGATAGGCGAAGCCCCCCAGCGTTTGAACGAGATGGCTACGCGGATTCACCACGTCGAACGCGATAAGCCAGCTTAGAATCGCGCTGAAAATCAGAACCCAAATGAAAAGATTGAGCACAAGCCCCAAAATCTCAAGCGCGGCGGCTAACAAGGCATAAAAAACGCTCATCGAAGGCTTCCCTCGTTGTTTCGCCCAAACTAAACCATTTCCGCGTTAGATAGAACAAATTTTTCCTCCCACGTCATCCCCGCGAAGGCGGGGATCCCATTTGTTTCTCAAAGACATAAATAGAGGGGATGTTTTTCTGTCATCTCATTCGCCGGGATCAGCCTCCTCAACGCCGCGCTTGACAGAAGGCCTCTCGCCTCTCATAAAGAGCGCTCCAAAAATGCGAAAAGGGCCTGTAGCTCAGCTGGGAGAGCGCATCGTTCGCAATGATGAGGTCGTCGGTTCGATCCCGATCAGGTCCACCACCCTACGCTGCTTCGCAGCTTCGGGTGGCAGGCCACGCCCCTTGGCGTGGGCTGTCCAGCCGAAGACGTAAAGGTGTAGGGTGTCTCCCGAAGCTTCAGCGTAGGGAGACAAGAACCCCGCCGAAGAATTTGCCTACCTCAACACCCCGCCAACCTTCACCGGCCTTTCGGCAAAGCGGCCGAGGCTGATCATGCGGTCATAGATCACAAGCGCGCCCGCGATGCCGACATTGACGCAGAATTTGGTCGGGATTTTCACGATGTGCTGGCAGCGTTTCACGAGCGCGGGCGAAAGACTCCCCTTCTCCGGCCCCAGAACATAGGCCGCGCGAAGCGGATGCGTGAAAGAAGGCAAATCGACGGAATCGTCCATCAATTCCACGCCGACAAGCGCGCAATCTTTCGGAAGCTTGAATTCGTCTAGATTGGGATAGGCGTAAAAAGGCATGTGGATATCGGCGTGCGAGGTATCCGTCGCCTGAATATCGGCGTAATTGACCGAAGAATTGATCGTGAAGAAAAAGCTCGCGCCGAAAGCATGCGAGGTACGCACAAGGTTGCCGAGATTGAAGCCCTTGCTGATCTCCTCGACGCCGACGCCAAAAAAGCCACGCATTGTTTGTTCCTATGCAAAAGTCTGTTATATGCACTTTCTCAAATAAAAGTGCGGAACTTGGAGATAGCACAATGCGTCATTCCCGCGAAAGCGGGAATCCAGTGGGCCTGCGTCCGCAGGCCGCATGAATCAAAAAAGCGTAAATAGGTTCGGTCTGAAAATAATGAAAGAAATCAACCTTACGATCAGAGACCTCGCCGCCCAAGGCGACGGGATCGCGGACTATGACGGAAAAACCTGCTTCGTCGCGGGCGCGCTTGCGGGTGAAGAGGTGCGCGCAAAAATCACGTTAGACGACAAAAAAGAAGTCCGTGCCGTCTGTCTGGAAGCCCTCAAACCAAGCGCCTTCCGCGTTTCCCCGCCCTGCCCGCATTTTTTACGTTGCGGCGGCTGCAAGCTTCAGCATTTTGCGACGCCTGCGATGACGCGCTGGAAAGAGGATAATCTGAAGAAGCTTCTGGCCCGCGAGGGCGTTGACGTTGGAAATTTCCTTCCCTCCTTCGTCACGGCCGCCGAAACGCGCCGCCGCGCGCGGCTTAATGCGCGCCATGCGAAGGCGGGCGTAATCCTCGGTTTCAATGCCGAACGCAGCAACGAAATCGTCGATCTTGCCGCCTGCCCCGTCCTTGTTCCCGCAATCACCGCCCTTCTTCCGGCGCTCCGCAACGAACTCGCTTCATGGCTTCCGAAAAACGAAAGCTGCGATCTTCAAATCACCGCGCTTCCCGAAGGCATCGATCTTGTCGTGATCGGCGGCCGCGCGCTTGATCTTGAATCGCGTGAAATTCTGGGAAGCCTTGCCGAAAAGCTGAACATCGCGCAACTTTCATGGCGCAAATGGGATCGGAGCCCCACCGAGCCACTCGCCCATCGCATGCCTCTATCCGTCCGTTTCGGCGACATTTCCGTTCCTTTTCCTGCCGGTTCTTTTCTTCAGGCAAGCGCGTCGGGCGAGGAAAACCTGATCGCTTTTGCAAAAAACGCCGCGCAAGGCGCGAACAAAATTCTCGATCTTTTTTGCGGCCTCGGCGGCTTCGGTCTTTCGATGATTTCCGCGAAAACAAGGCATTTCGCGGATCTCGACGGCCCTGCCGTGACCTCGCTTGAGCGCGCCGTTCGCGGCGACGCGCACAAAAAGGTCATGCAACGCAATCTGATCCGCGAGCCCTTCACGCCTTATGAATTGAACGCGTTCGATGCCGTGATTTTCGATCCGCCGCGCGGCGGCGCGAAAGCGCAAGTGTCGCAACTGGCGCTCAGCAGCGTCAAAAAAATCGTGGCCATCAGTTGCGATCCGCCAAGTTTCGCCCGCGACGCTAAACTCATAGCCTCCGGCGGCTATAAACTAGAATCGCTCCAAATGACCGACCAGTTCCTCTGGTCTCCGCATTGCGAATTGGCTGCGTCGTTTAGTCGAGATTAACGAGAAATCCCTTCAAATACGCGCTTTCCGGCAAATGCGGATGCTGTGGATGGTCGGGGGCTGCAAAAACCGTGTAAAGAATGCGCCCTTCGCGCTTCGCCTCGGCAAGGCCGCGCGCGACCTCCTGTCCAAAGGCGTCGAGCGTCATATTATGGCTGCAGGACGCGATAAAGAGCAAACCGCCCGGCGTCACAAGCTCGGCAGAAAGCCGCGCAAGCTTCCGGTAGCCCCGCGCGCCCGAAGCCATATCCTTCCGGCTTTTCACGAAAGGCGGGGGATCGGCGATCACGATTTCAAAGCGCTCTTTGGCTCCGGCGCGCTTTTGAAGATCGTCGAAAACATCGGCCTTGACCCATTCGCAAACTTTCGCGACATCATTTTCCGAAGCCGCAGGCGCCGCAAGTTTCAACGCAGACTCGGACGAATCCACGCCGACGACTGAGATCGCCCCCGCCTTCGCGGCACAAATCCCAAATCCGCCCGCATGGCAATAAAGATCGAGAACGCGCGCCCCTTGCGCAAAACGCGCCACAAGCGCGTGATTGTCGCGTTGATCGAAATACCATCCGGTTTTTTGCCCACCGACAAGATCGGCAAAATAGGTAAGCCCGTTTTCGCAGACCCTGATCGGCGACGGCATCTCGCCTTTCAACGCCAAAGTCGCGCGCGCAAGCCCTTCAAGCGCGCGCACCGAGCTTTCATTATGCGCAATGATCGCTTTTGGCGCGAAGACGGCTTCGAGCGCCTCTACAATCGACGGCATCAAACGATCCATACCGGCGCTGTTCGCTTGCAGGCTGAAGCAATCGTCAAATCTGTCGATCACAAGGCCCGGCAAACCGTCGGCTTCGGCATGGATCAGGCGGTAAAAAGGATCCGGAATAAGCCGGTCGCGCAAATCCCGCGCCGCTTTGAACCGCTTCGCAAAAAAAGCGGCATCGATTTCTTCCAAAGGTTTCCGCGTAAAGATGCGGCCAGCGATCAAGCTGTGCGCATTGAAGCTTCCGGTTCCGATAAAGGATCTGTCATGCGCGTAAAAGCGCACAATTTCGCCTGCGGGCAACGCTTTGGCCGCGCCATCCATAACAATTTCGTTTGAGAAGATCCAAGGGCTTCCGAGCGCCGCGCGTTTGTGCCGCCCGGCCTGAATCCGCACGACAGGAATCTCTGGGGCCTCGGTCATGTCAACTCTTCTTTTTATCCGCGATGGGCTGTGCGAATTGAAGCTCGATGTCCCAGGGAAAATAGATCCAGGTGTCCTGGCTGACTTCCGTGACAAAGGTATCGACGAGCGGGCGCCCCAAGGGCTTCGCGAAAATGGTCGCGAAATGCGCCTTCGGCATCAATTTGCGCAAAAGATCGGCCGTGCGGCCCGTATCCACGAGATCGTCGACGATCAGCCAGCCTTCGCCGTCGCCGACATGCGCCGCGACGTTTTTCACGATGCTCGCTTCTTCCTTCTGGTCGCAGGGAACGCCGCCGTTTTCGCGATAGACGACGACGGAAATCGTCTCGATGACGCGGATATCGAGCTCGCGCGCGACGATGGCGGCGGGAACGAGTCCGCCGCGCGTGACGGCGATCAATCCCTTCCACGGCCCGAGATCCAGAAGCCGCCAGGCGAGGGCCTTGGCGTTGCGGTGAAGTTCTTCCCAACTGACGGGATAGTATTTTTGACTGGCCGGCGGCATAGACTCCTCAACTCCTCATCGTTCGAAAAATCCGAAAAGAAAGATGGGGAGGAGGATAGAAGGGTCAGATAGCGCGCGCAAGCCTGATGACGACGTCGCACTTGCAAACCTTCCGGCCCGAAGGCGGTTTGGGAAGGCGGGCGATTTTAATGGCCTTTGCCGGAATGTCCGAAAGATGCCCGTTCGATTCGTCGAGAAAATGATGGTGGTCGGCCCGGTTCGTATCGAAATAGCTGCACGAAGAATCGAGGCAGACCTCGCCCAAAAGGCCCGCGCGCGTGAAGGCGTGCAGATTGTTATAGACGGTCGCCAGCGAGAGGCGCATCCGCCCTTTTTGAGCCTGTTTATGAACCTGTTCAGCGGTCAGATGTTTGTGCTTGCCGTCGAAAAGGATGGCGGCGAGCAAAAGCCGCTGCCGCGTCGGGCGAATGCCGGACGTCTGAAGAAGGGCCGCGAGTTTTTCTTTGTCATATCTGGTGCTCATTCGTTCATTATTGACGATAAAACAGATTTTGTGAAGAAAAATAAGAATAATGAAACCAAAGCCCGACCTTCTGATGCAACAAGGTCACGTATCAGATCAAGTCCATTTCTTAACGATCACCGCGCATTGCCTTCTTTTGTTTCTGTTTTTTTCGCAGGAAAATGCAGGCGGCGACGCGCGGCGCGTAAAGGACTTTCGAAAAACGCTTCGATCGCGTAAAACGAAGAACATCGCTTTTCGCTGAAATGGCGCGACAAATCATGTTTTCATGCAACAAAAACGCCATGAGGCGCGCCCCATGAGCCGCGCGACGGGCAAAGTTCTCGGCGGGCTTTTGGGCCTCGTCCTTGGCAGCTGGGCGGGCGGGCTTCTTGGCTTCGTCCTCGGCCATCTTCACGACGTCAAGGCCGAGCTTGCCGACCGTCGCGATCGCATGGCGGATGCGCGCGCCCAAAACAACGGCTTTTCCGACAGCTTTCAGCAATCGACCTATACGATCGGCATCATCGTTTTGGGCGCGAAGATGGCCAAAACGGACGGTCGCGTCAGCCGCGCCGAGATCGAGGCCTTTCGCCGCGTTTTCCATATTTCGGACGAACGGCTCAATGAAGTCGGCACGCTTTTCGATCAAGCGCGCATGAGCGCTTCGGGTTATGAGCCCTATGCCGCGCGTTTGGCGCAGGTGTTTCGCTATCGCCCGGGCGTTTTGGAAGAAATCCTGACGGGCCTTTTTTACATCGCGCTCGCGGACAGCGCGGCGCTTTCCCGCGACGAGGATCTTTTCCTGCGTCGCGTGGCGAGTCTTTTCGGCTTTACGGAACTCGACTTTCTGCGCATCGCGGCGCGGGCGGGGGTCAAGCTCGCCGACCACCCGAAAGAAGCGAATCCGGAAGCCGAAGCGCTTGCCGTCTTGAATCTGGCCCCGCAAGCCACGGCGATAGAGATCAAGAAATCCTATCGCGCTTTGATCCGCAAGCACCATCCGGACAAACTTGTGGCGCAAGGCCTTCCTTCCGAACTGATCGCGCAGGCAACCGAGAAAATGAAGCGCATCAACGCGGCCTATGCGACGGTCTGTAAGGCGCGAGGGATAAAATGACCCCTTTTGTTTCGATGCCCTCGCCCAATTTTAACGACCGCGATCCGACCGTCAAACTGGATTGCGTCATTTTGCATTACACCGACATGGAAAGCGCGGAAGCGGCGCTGACGCGCCTTTGCGATCCCAAAGCGGAAGTCAGCGCGCATTATATGATCGACGAAGACGGGACGATCTATGCGCTCGTTGCGGAAGAAAAACGAGCCTGGCATGCGGGCAAAAGCTTCTGGCGGGGCGTCACGGATATGAACAGCGCGTCGATCGGCGTCGAACTCGTCAATCCGGGCCATAGCTGCGGTTATCGCCCTTTTCCCGATAGCCAGATCGCGGCGCTGAAAAATCTTTTGGCCGCTATCGTGAAAAGAACGGGCATCGACGCCGCAAACATCATCGGCCATTCGGACGTCGCGCCCGGCCGCCGTCCCGATCCGGGCGAATTATTCCCTTGGCGGGATCTTGCGCAAAGCGGCTTCGGTCTTTGGCCCGAAGCCGGTGAAAACGACGAAACGCCGATGGAAAAAGACGCCGCGGCGCTTCTGGCGGCGATCGGGTACAAGCCGCCTGCGAATGAAGAGGAGCTGCGCCAAACGCTCCGCGCCTTCCAAAGCCATTTCGCGCAGCAAAATTTGACGGGAAAAGCCGATCCCGAAACGTTGGCGCGCCTTTACGCCTTAAAGAAGATCATGAAAAAGCGGGAAGAGTCTCGCCCCTCTGAAGCGCCGCCTCCAAGGATTTAAAGGTCGTCACGACGCTTTCGTAAACGTGGCGCTTGAAATCGACGATCATCCCCGGCGTTTCGGCAAGCGGCGCCCAGCGCCAATTGATGAACTCCGGCAATTCCGGTTCATGCTCGCCCGCGAGGCTGATCTCGGAATCCGCGCCTGTATAAAGAAGCGCGAACCAGATCTGTTCCTGCCCGCGATACTTGCCGCGAAAGATGCCATGCCGGTATTGAAGAAAATCCGGAAATTCATAGCGCAGGATTTCGGGCGCGCGCCCGACGATCCGCGCGTTGTCGGTGCCGACTTCTTCCTTCATTTCGCGAAAGACGGCGGTTTCGGCGGCTTCGTCTTTTTGAATGCCGCCCTGAGGCATCTGCCACGCGCCCGGCCTGTCGCGGCGCTCGGCGCAAAGGACGAGTCCCTTCGCGTTAAAAATGCAAAGCCCGACGCTCTTGCGGTAAGGCAAATCCGAATGCGGTTGTGTCATGGCTTTCGTTCTCCGAGCTCACTCTCGCGTCAGACTATAGACCGCTTCTGGTTAAAACACTTTAAAGAAACGGGCGCGAGCCTTCGCCGAACGGCAATCAGAAGCAGGGCTGATCGAGTCCAAGGCCTCCGCCGATGCGGGGCGAAGGCCTGTCCTGAAAAGAGGTCAAGGTCTCGCCGCGCCGAAGCGCCGCCGCCAAAGGCCCGAAGGCCTCCACGACGCGTTCGTATACGCGTCGCTTGGGCGCGATGACAAGACCGGGCGTTTTCTCGAGCCGCTCCCACCGCCAAGCCTTGAACTCAGGCCCCTCAGGGTCGTGCCCGCTATTGAGATTGATGTCGGAATCCGCGCCGGTGAAAAGAAGCGCGAACCAAACCTGTTTCTGTCCGCAGTATTTGCCTTGGCCCGTACCGTTTTGTATATCCGGAAAATCGTAGCTCAGGATTTCGGGAACGCGCCCGACGATCCGCGCCTTGTCGGTGCCGATTTCTTCCGGCATTTCGCGAAAGACGGTTCTTTCAAAGGTTTCGTCTTTTTGAATGCCGCCCTGCGGCATTTGCCACGCATGCGGCGCCTTGCGGCATTGGCCCAGAAAAACGAGCCCCTCCGGATTGAAAAGACAAAGCCCCACGCCGTTGCGATAGGGTAAACGCGACCTGAATTGCATCATAAATCCCATTTCTTCAAATACGGAAGCGTCGCAATTCTACCCTCAATCCGGTTAAAAGGCCCTAAAGAAAAAGAGGCGAAAGATAATGCCCTGAAAAGGAAAGAAAGTTTTTTTGACCTCCCTTTTCCGCTTCTTATCCGCCCACTTGGGCCGAAAGCGGCGCCAAGGCGAAGCCCCGCGCGGCAAGATCCTTGATCCAAAGATCAAGCCTGTCGAGCGTCAAAGGAAGCGGCGAGACCACGCCTATGGCGCGCCCCTGAAGCCTTGCCGTCTGTTCAAGATCGGACAAGGCGGCGTCGATGGCGGCGGGGGTCGGATTGTCGTCGATCCGGCGCGACGCCATCACAAAGGGAACCTGTTGGGTTTCGGCCAGATCCTTCATGACGCTGTGGGACGTCACGCGCGCGTCGAAGAAAAGAAGCCCGCGTTCGCGAAAAACGTCGATCAAAGGTTTGACCTTCGCGGGGGTCACGGTAAACCGCGATCCGGTTTCCGTGGTCACGCCGATATAGCCCACCCCCTGCCGCAAAGCCCACAAAAAGCGTTCGATATTGTCGCTGTTGGGAAGCGCGGTCAAAAGCGTGTTGGGGCCGGGATCGCTGCTTGGATAATCGAAAGGCTCCATCGGAATGTCCAAAAGCGTCTCGTGGCCGTCTTGCCGCGCGCGCGCAAGCCAGGCGCCGACGGTGGGGCTTTCGACGTCGAAAACAAGCGTGACGGGCGCGGGAAGGCGTTGAAGCGCGGCGTCGGACGCCACGCGCGAAAGCCCAAGCCCCATCACGACGATCGAAATGCGCGGGCGTGGATCCATCCGGTCGAAGGGGCGCGCATAAACCTGCCAGACCTGACGCCCGTCCTCGCCGACCTTCGGGATCTCGCCCTTCACGGTCACTTCGGTTAAGCCCGGATCGGGCACGTGCGACAGGGCTTTTTTCACGTCATAGGCGTCATTTTCTTCGATCGCCGCCTTTTCGCGCGCGGGATCGGCTTTGTGCGGCGCGGCATTTTCCGGTTTCAGAAGGTCGGCCGTTTTTTCCGCCGCCTGACGGTTGATCTTTTCAGGGGATTCGACGACCGAAGCCTGTTTTTTTCCCACGCTCGGCCCCTCGGGCGCATGAAAAGAAAAGAACGGCAAGGCGCAAAGGAAAACGATCAAGACCGTCGCCGCGAGCTTCTGGCTGCGCGGATAATGGGCGAGAAACGTCTCCCGCCGCGCCGGCCTGTCTCCGGCCGGTTCTTTTCCGGAAGGCGTCTCTTGTGGGGCCGAAGCGGTCACGGTCACTTCTTCGTGTCTTGAGGCTGGGCTTCCTTGGTTTCGTAAAGATGGATGCCGCGGAGAAGATCGAGCGCGCGATCGAGCTGATAATCGAACGGCGCCGGCTTGGATTTATCCTTGACGGGCAGATCGTCTTCGTCGTCCCCATCGTCCGTGTCGGCCGGTTTGGCTTTTTCGGATTGAGGCCCCTTCTGATCCTTGGCGTCCTTCTTGTCGGTCTTGTTGCCCTTGACGTCCTCGTTGGCCAAGGCGCCGCGCAAATCGGCCTCATGAAGCCCCTTGCCCTGATTGGTCGCCTCGAGCTTGGCTTGCTGAACCTCGATGTCCGGCTCGATGCCGAGCGCCTGGATCGAGCGTCCCGAAGGCGTGTAGTAACGCGCGGTCGTCAGGCGCATGGCCCCCGCGCCCGGAAGCGGGATGATCGTCTGGACGGAGCCTTTGCCGAAGCTCTTGGTGCCGATCAGGATCGCGCGATGGTAATCCTGCAACGCGCCCGCGACGATTTCCGAAGCCGAAGCCGACCCGCCGTTGATAAGAACGGCCATGGGCTTGCCGTGCAGCCTGTCGCCGCCCTTGGCGACATAGGACTGGTTTTCGTCCTTGCGCCGCGCGCGGGTGGAGACGACTTCTTTTCCGGCGTCGAGGAAGCTTCCGGCGACGGAAACGGCTTCGTCAAGAAGCCCGCCCGGATTGTTGCGCAAATCGAGAACGACGCCGTCAAGCTTTGGCCCCATCTGCTTCTCAATCTCGGCGAAGGCCTTGTCGAGCCCGGGCTGGGTCTGCTCGTTAAACGTCGTGATGCGGATATAGGCGATGTCGCCCTTCGGCTCCCAACGCACGGAAACGACATGAATGACGGCGCGCGTGATCGTGACGTCGAAAGGCTTGCCGCTCAAGCCGCCGCGACGGATGGTGAGCGTGATCTTGGTGCCCGGCGTGCCGCGCATTTTGTCGACGGCGTCATTGAGCGTCATGTCCATGACGGGCTTGGAATCGAGATGCGTGATCAGATCGTTCGGCTGAATGCCGGCCTTCGAGGCGGGCGTGTCGTCGATGGGCGAAATAACTTTTACGATATTGTTTTCCATCGTGACCTCGAGGCCGAGACCGCCGAATTCGCCCCGCGTCTGAGTCTGCATATCCTCATAGTTCTTTTTGTTGAGATAGCCGGAATGCGGGTCGAGCGAGCTCAACATGCCGTTGATGGCGTATTCGATGAGCTTTTCGTCCGAGACGGGATCGACATATTCGGCGCGCGTACGCTCAAGAACGTCCGAAAAGAGCGTCAGTTGCTTATAGGTGTCGTTCGCGGCGTCGGAAGACGAAGAGGAAGGCGGGGCGCTGTCCGCATCCTTGGCATAGCCGTGCTGATGAAAGGCGAAACCGGCAAGCCCGGCGACGAGGGCGAAACCAAGCGCAAAACGCAAAACGGAACGAGGCATAAAGGATTCCCAAGGCAGAGTGAACGAATGCGGGCAAAGGCGGGCCTTCCCGACTCGGACGGCCCGTATCTTTCCCCCCGAACATGCCCTGAACGACCTCTTTTGTCGACTCCATTCGGAATCGCGCCCATGGCATCAAAGCGTTAGGGGCCGGACGTTTCTTTCTTTTTCCTTTCAGGATCGGATGATAAGATCGACGCAGAGCCGTTATTCAAAGCCTTTTTAAAAAGACTATTTTTATGAACGCCTTGTCCCCTCAATTTCTCGACGATTTTGCCCATTGTCTCGGCAGCTCGGACTGGCTTCCCTTTGTCACGCCCGTGCGTTATCGCGTCGTGAAACCGGCGATTCCGAGCAAAGGCCTTTTGCAATTTCAGCTTAATCACGGCAAGATTTTCACTTTTTACTTCCGCATCGGCGACCAACGACCCTTCGGGCATCTGCTCGTCTCGGCTCCAAATCAAGATCGTTCAAACGGCTTTCTTGAGTCTGGAGCGAATCAATTCGTGATTGAAGGCATCGATTCCGGTTATGCCGGCACAGAGCAACATAAGACTCGCCAGAATTTGGGCCGCGAGTTCGTGCGCCGCGCCGTGTTGTTTGCCGATCAACGCGGCTATGCAAAGGTAACGACCTCCATTTTCATCCGCGACGCGGCCAGTTTTTGGTTGGGACTCGGCTTTCGAAGCGACATCCCCGTCGAACCTTCTTGGTCGCCCGACGAAGCCCCTGAAAAAGTTTCCGCTTATTGGCGAAAGGAGATGAAAGCGCATCCGGATTCGATCTGGCGGCTGGCTCGCTCGCAAATCGGGCGCCAAGTCCTTTGCGATATTGACGCACGCGGAATTCTCGATCTTGGCGACAAAGTCCAACGCCGCTACGCTTTCCAACGGCTCAAACTGAATCCCGATTGTTCGCCGCGAAGTTAAGGCGCCAGCGGATTGACGGGTTCGTCGCCGCGCCGCCATTCGAAATAAAGCTCCGGCCGCGCGTTGTTTTTCTCTTCGGGCAAGACGCCCAAAGGTTCGCCCGCTTCGACGATTTGCCCGATCTCGGCGTCGACGCGCCCGAATCCGGCCAAAAAGCTGTGCGCGCCGCCGCCATGTTCCAAAATCACGATAAGCCCATAACCGCGAAAAGGCCCCGCAAAAACGACGCGTCCGTCTTGAGGGGCTACAATCGGCCCCGCATTGCTTCCGGCGAGGGTCAGGCCCTGGCTTGCCACGCCGTCGGCGTCGCGTTCGCCGAAACCGCGCAGGATTTTCCCGCCGACCGGCATTTTCATGCCGCGACGGAGCTTGAAATCTTTCTTCGGGCGCGAAAAGGCCGAAGCCTTATCGACCTTCTCCATCAACTGCCGCAGATCCTTGGCCTCGTCGGCGAGCGTCGCGAGCTGCGCCACGATGACGGCTTTTTGCTCCTCCGTCTTCTGCAGGGAGCCTTGGCGGGTGCGCACAAGCTCGTCGAGATTGTTGCGCTGCCAGGCCAGATTTTGTTTCGCGCCCGCGACAAGGCGTTTTTGCTCGGCGAGGCGCGCCCGCGAAGTCTCCAACCCCTCGAGCGAACCTTCGAGCGCCTCGCTTTCGGCTTTGAGACGCGGCAAAAGCGCGCGCACAAGAAGCGCGCGATGGAATTGATCCGCGCCGTCCTCCGGCTGAAACAGGAAAAGCGCGGGCGGAAGCCGCGAAAGACGCAGCAAAAGGCCGGAAAGATCCCGAAACCGCGCCTCCAATTTATCGGAATCTTCGGTGCGTTTGTCCGTTTCGGCCTCAAGCGCGGCCAGGCGTTCTTCAAGCGCGTCCTGCTCCGCCTGCTTGGCGGTAAAAGCGTCCGTCGCGGCGACAAGCTTGGCCTGAAGATCGCGCAATTCCGTGGCCGTCATCTGTTTTTTTGCGTCGAGCGAAGCGGCGGTCGCTTTTTGCGCTTCCATCTGCTTTTCGATTTTGGCGAGATTTTCTTTCGGCTTTTCGGGCGCGTCTTCGGCCCGCGCGGCTAAACTCGCAATCATAAACAAGCTAAGGAAAAGAAAAAACAGAAATCGTTTTACAGAACAGGCTTTCTTCTTTTCGTCATTCCCGCGAAGGCGGGAATCCAGTGGGCCGCGCGTCTGCGCGGCCGCATGAATCATAAAGGGATCGTCGGTTCTTCCCAACCGTACGTGAGGGTTTGAGCACCGCAGCGACACAGCAATCACCCACGGCAGTCAGGGTTATCTAAGAGACTTTTCCCATCCATTTCAGCGGGCTGTCCCAACCCCATCAAAGCCAGCAAAGTCGGCGCGACGTCCGCCAATTTGCCGTTTTTCAAATGCGCGCCCGAAGGCCCGTTGAACAAGATCAAAGGAACTCGGTTCAGCGTGTGCGCGGTGTGGGGGCCGTGGGTCGCGGGGTCGGCCATAAGCTCGCAATTCCCATGATCCGCCGTCACAAGCATCATCCCGTCTGCGGCCTTGATCGCGTCGAACAGCCGTCCGAGACACGCATCCAAGTCCTCGACCGCCTTGATCGCCGCCGGAAGGGATCCCGTGTGCCCCACCATATCGGCGTTGGCGTAATTCAGAAGGATGAAATCGAAACGGCCGCCTTCGATGGAAGCAAGCACTTTATCCGTCACCTCAAAGGCCGCCATTTCAGGCTTCAAATCGTAGGTCGCGACCTTGGGCGACGGCACCATGACGCGTTCTTCGCCCGCATAAGGCTCCTCGCGCCCGCCGTTGAAAAAGAAAGTGACATGCGGATATTTTTCGGTCTCGGCGATGCGAAGCTGCGTCAATCCGGCCTTCGCCACAATCTCGCCGAAGCCGTTCGTCAAAGCCTTCGGCGGGAAAAGAGCCTTCATCCATGTCTTGAGATCGTCGCTATATTCGACCATGCCGAGCGCGCCCGCAAACGAAACGCGCCGCTTGCGCGCGAACCCGTCAAAAGCGGGATCGAGAAGAGCCGTCAGAATTTCGCGCGCGCGATCCGAACGGAAATTCGCGAACAAAACGCCGTCGCCGTCTTTCATGCCCGCATAGCCGTTCAAACAAACGGGCGCGACGAACTCATCCGTGACGCCCGCCTTATAGCTCGCCTCGATCGCAGCGACGGGATCATTTGCGTGAGCGCCTTCACCCGACACAAGCAGGTCATAGGCTTTCGCGACGCGCTCCCATCTTTTATCGCGATCCATCGCGTGATAGCGCCCGCACAGCGTCGCAATCCGCGCGCCTTTCACGGACGCCAAATCCGCCGCGAGTTTCCCGATCTGCGCGGCGGCGCTTTCGGGCGGCACGTCGCGCCCGTCGAGAAAAGCGTGAAGCGCGACCTGTACGCCCGCCTCCGTCACAAATTGCGCCAGCGCGACCATATGATCCTGATGCGCATGCACGCCGCCCGGAGAAGCCAATCCCATCAAATGGCATGTACCGCCGGTTTCCCGAAGCTTCGCGATCAAGGCCGCGAGAGCGGGATTTTTCGCAAGCTCGCCCGTGGCCAAGGCGCGGTCGATGCGCGGCAAATCCTGAAAAACGACGCGCCCCGCGCCGAGATTCATGTGTCCGACTTCCGAATTGCCGATCTGCCCTTCGGGCAAACCCACGAAACCCTCCGAAGCCTGAAGCAACGCATGCGGGCAATTGTTCCAGGCCTCCCAAAAACGCGGCGCTTTCGCGCAGGTCGTCGCGTTGTCGGCCGCTGCAGCGCGCATTCCCCATCCGTCAAGAACGCATAGAAGAATCGGCCTTTGTCTTTCATTCATGCGAACGAATCCCCGTTTGTTGCGCTTTATTCATAACAGGATATAACGGAAGACAAAACAAATCGTCACAGCGCGCTTGCCACCCTTCAAAATTTTGAGATCAAATTTGCCCTTAAAAAACAATCGTCATTCCCGCGAAGGCGGGAATCCAGCGGCCCATGTCCATGGGCCGCATGACTCAAAAACGACGGAAAGTTGCAAATGCGACCGGTTTTGATTCATACGCCGCGCCGACGCGCGGCAGCTGGATTCCCGCCTTCGCGGGAATGACACAATGTTATGAATGGGTTGTTGCTGTTCATAAAATTGAAGGGTGGCAAGCATAGCGCGGAGCCCCCCTTTGCCTTCCCGTCTGAATCGTTTATAAGGGCTCTCTTCTTTCCCAACATTCTCCCATGCTTGAATCGATGAAACCCCTTCTTCTCGCAATCACCGAAATCGGCGACACCGCCGTCATGACGGCGCTTGCCGCGATTATCGCGCTCTATCTCTTCTGGGCCGGAAGCCGGAAAAGCGCGGGCCTCCTCGTTTTATCGCTTTTGGCGGCGGCGGGCGCGATTTTCATTTTGAAAATCGCCTTTTTGGGCTGTTGGGTCAAAGTTCCCTTTTTCGATCTTCGTTCGCCGAGCGGCCATGCGGCGCTTTCGGCGGCCGTTCTCGGCACCTTTGCCTCGATTATGGCGACGCAGCTCGGCGGCACGGATCGGTGGATTCCCTATCTCGTCGTGGGCCCGCTGATCGTCCTGATCGCGGCCTCGCGCACGCTCCTTGGCATGCACACGCCGGAGGAGGCGCTGGTCGGCCTTTTCGTCGGTTTTTGCGTGGCCGTCGCCGCGTACGTCATTTTAGACCACAGCAACGTGCCGAAGCTGGATTTGCGCCTGATCGCGATCCTCGGCATCGTGGTGATCGTGATCTTCCACGGCACATGGCCTTCGTTCGAGCCTTATGTGAAACGAATCGCCGCGTGGCTCTCAGGCTGCTGAGGCGGATTTACTTCCCCGTCCCGTCCAGAAAGGTAAGCGTATAATCTTTCTGCGTCGCGCCGAGATCGATTTCCTGAAAGCCCTGCGTTTGATAGCCGCGCGATTCGCAATCCCCGTCGCCTTCGACGCGAAAAGCCTTTTTGTCGGTGCAAAAGGCGTATTTTCCGGTCCAAACCATCGGCGGCTTTCCGTCTTTCGAAGGGGGCGCCAGCACATGGGCGTAATAGAAATAAAAGCGCTGCATCAAAGGCTTGTTGTAAACGCGCGCGCATTGGCCCGGCTCGATCTGCCACCAGCCCTCGGAAATCCAACCCTCTTGCTCGCGATAGCCGAAAGCGGCCTCCACCGTGTTTTGCGTATGGTTGCAGTATAGGAACGCCGCCGAGGCCGCCGAGGGCGCCAGAAAGACGCAAGCCGCCGCAAGAGCGGAAAGAAAGAGCTTTGCCCGAGCCATCGCTCTCATCGCGCGCAAAACAAGGAACGGAAAAGAATCATGAAACAGACCCTACCCGAAATCGCAAAAAATGTCGGCAGGAAAAAAAGGGGCTGAGGGATCCACGGGATGAGTGCTTATTCGTAAAATGAACCGTCATTGCGAGCCCTGCGACTTGTCCCCCGAAGCTTTAGCGTAGGGGGGGGAAGCAGGGCGTGGCAATCCAGACTCAAGCAGAGCGGTACAAATGATTCTGGATCGCCACGGCCCCTTACGGGGCCTCGCGATGACGTTGTTTTATGGATTTTGCCGACCGAGAAATTCACCCTATAGAAACCCGAATCTGCTATTTCTTGGGCATGAAGTTTCTCTTTATTTACGATTGCCTCTTTCCCGAAACCGTAGGCGGGGTCGAGCACAGGAATTTCCGGCTCGCGCGCGCCTTGGCCGATCTGGGCCATAAGGTCGCGCTTGCGGGCTGGGGCGATGTCGATCCGCCCGCCCACCCGAACGTCACGATCCTCCGCCTTCCGTTACGCGCGAAATTGCACGATGCGGACGGCAAGCGAGGCCTTCTGCCGACGCTTCGTTTCGCGCTTTCCGTCTTGACGCTCGATCTCCGCTCTTATGACGTGGTCGAGACGGCGAACATCCCCTATCTGCATCTCTTTCCCCTCGCCCTGACCTGCCGCCGCGCCCGAAAACCGCTGATCGTCACATGGCACGAGTATTTCGGCCCGCTGTGGAAAAGCTACAAAAGCCCACTTACAGCCCCCTTTTTCGCGCTTGTCGAATCCCTCGCCGCGCGCCTCGGCTCTTTTGCGGTCGCCGTCAGTTCGCTTACGGCGCAGCGCCTTGCCAAAGCCCGCGACGCGCAAACGATCCCGCTTCTTCCGAACGGCGTGGATCTTGAGGACATCGCAAGCGCCGCGCAAAACCCCGCGACGGGCGTTCCGCCTCTTCTTTATGCAGGCCGCCTGATCCCCGAAAAGCGCGTCGATCTTTTGCTCCGCGCCGTGGCGCTTCTATCGCCAACGAACGACGCGCCTCTTCTCGGCATCATAGGCCTTGGGCCGGACAACGCGCGTCTTGAGGCGCTCGCCCACGCGCTTAACCTTCAAAACAAAGTCCGTTTTTACGGCCGCGTTCCCGAAAGCGCGGACGTTTTGCGCCTTCTTGCCGGAACGCGCATCGCGGTTCAGCCTTCCGCGCGCGAAGGCTTCGGCCTTTTTCCGCTTGAGGCGATGGCGCTCGGCCTGCCGGTCGTTTATTGCGAAAGTCCCGACAACGCGATTGCCGATCTCGTCCGCGACGGAACCGAGGGCCTTATGGCCGCGCCGAATCCGGAATCCCTGGCCGCAAAGCTGGCCGCGCTTCTTGAAGATCGCGCGCTTTGCGCGGCGTTGGGCAAGAAGGGCCGAACCCGCGCGGCTCTTTTCGATTGGAGGGCTCTTGCAAAAGAAGCGGAAGCGTTCTTCACTCAGGCGAAAGCAACCTTTTGAGGCCCGATTCGATGACAGACGCCAAGCACAAATTTGCCATTAGCGATGAAGAGCTTGAAGGGCTGGTCAACCGCTACACGCGCGATTTCACGGCCCAGGACCGCGCCGGACGTTTCGATCCGATCTCGGGCCGCGAGAAGGAACTGGACAACGTCGTCCTCATTCTCCTCCAGCGCATGCGCAAGAACGTGATGCTTCTCGGCCCGGCGGGCGTGGGTAAAACCGCGCTTTTTGTCGGCCTCGCCCAGCGCATCAATCAGGGCCGCGTGCCGGACATGCTGAAAGGCTCGCGCCTTATCGAGCTCGAAATGGCCATGATCGGCGCGGGCTCCTCTTCGCGCGCCGAGTTGGAGGGCCGCCTGATCCCGATCGTCAAAGGCGTGGCCGAGCGCAACGCGACAAAGCAAGGCCCGCCGATCATCTTCTGCATCGACGAAATCCACCAATTGATGATCACCTTCAAATCGTCGAGCTACAGCGGCATCGCGGATCTTCTGAAGCCGCATCTGACGACGGGCGATTTGTTCGTCTGCGGCGCCACGACACGCGAGGAATACGACGATTACGTGAAGCAGGAACCGGCCATCGACCGCCGCTTTCAAAAAGTGACGCTTGAGGTTCCGGACGTTCCCATGACGATCGAGATCATCAAGCACCTGCGCGCCAATTTCGAAAGCCATTACGGCTTCACAATTTCGGATCGCGCGGTGGAGCGCATCGTGAAGCTGACGGACCGCTTCATCCGCAACCGCAACAATCCGGACAAATCGCTGATCGTGATGGATCAGGCCTGCGCCTACGCGCTGACGCGCGGCGTCAAGGACACGCTCGACGACGAATCCATCGCGATTGCGCTGGGAACCGAGGCGAACGTCAACCCGAAAGCGATCGGGTAATGCAGGAGCTTTCGCGTCCTCACGAAGTCCTCGTCGTCACGCCGCACTACACGGCCCACGGCTTTGAGACGGAAGCGATCACGGACACGCTGATCCGCGAGATCGCGCGGCGCGAACATATTCATTTCACCTGGGCCGCGACGGCGGAGAGCGATCTTCCGGAAATGATGGGGCAATCGCTTCTGCCGATGAACGGCACGGTTTTGATCGAGCAGGCGACGGGCAAGGCGTGGCCGCTTTGGTCGAGGCGCGCCTACGGAAGGCTTCAGGAGGTTATGGAGCGCGCGGATCAGGTCTGGATTCACGGCGACATGGCCCCCTGTTTCTACCGCGTTTGGCGGCTCGCCAAAAAATTGCGAAAGCCCGTCGTCATGACCTTTCAGGGCGGGCTTCGAAACAAAGCCGGTTTTCTTGCGCGGCTTTTCGACAAAAGAATCACGATGCCTCTTTTGCGCGCGGTGGATCACGCCTTTTTCACAAGCGACCGCGTAGGCGAGGATTATTACAATCGCGCCGCGTTCACGAAACCGATCAGCATCGTGCCGAACGGCGTTGATTTGCGCGTTTTCCACGCGCCTCTTTTGGAAACGCGGCGCTATTTGCGCCAGCAATTCGCGTTGAAGGCGGAACAGCCGATTTTGCTTTTCGTCGGCCCCTTCACGAAAGCCAAGGGTCTTTTGATGCTGCGCGAGCTTGCGAAACGCATGCCGAACTGGCGCTTTTGGCTTGCGGGCAACGGCAAAATCGACCCGGAACGATGGCTTTTGCCGAACGTGCATGTCTTTCGGGATCGAAGGGGGCCGATGCTCGCCGAATTATATCATGCGGCGGATCTGCTTTTGGCGCCCGGCGAAACGGCGGGTTTTCCGCGCGCCATTCAGGAAGCGATGGCCTGCGGCCTTCCCGTCATGACAAGTCCGGAAATCGCGGCGGGAAGCCGGGCGGCGACGCCGTTTCTTCACCTCGCGCATGTCTGGGCAAGGGATCCCGCGCGCACGGCGGAAGTCTGGCATCGAAAGCTTCTTGATTTTCCGCTTCATCTTCCGCTTTCCGCGCCGCTTTACGACATAGCGGATTTCGCCCAACTGACCTGGGAATGGGCCCCCATCGCATCCGTCTATGCGGAGGTTTTCCATGCCGATAGATAGCTTCCTCGAGCTCCACGACGAACTCTTCAGCCCTTGCCGCATGGCGAAGCAAAAGCCCCCTGCGCCCGCCGCGGAAGAACCGAAGCTTAGCGTCATCGTTCCCTGTTACAACGAGGAAGAGAACCTTGCCGAGCTTTTCAAAAGGCTGAAGGCGGCTTGTCAAAAAAGCGCGGGCGATTCCTATGAAATCCTTTTCGTCGATGACGGTTCGACCGACGAAAGCTGGAGCCTTCTCGCGAAACAGGCGAATGAAGATCCGCATTGCGTCGCGATTGCGCTTTCGCGCAATTACGGCCATCAACTGGCGCTGAGCGCGGGGCTTGCGCTCGCGCGCGGCGCGCGCGTGCTTTTGATCGACGCCGATTTGCAGGATCCGCCCGAATTGCTCGATGAAATGATGAAAATCATGGATGACGGCGCGGACGTCGTCTATGGCAAAAGGCTGGAGCGCGCGGGCGAGACTTTCTTCAAGCGCGCCTCGGCGGCCTTTTTCTATAGGCTTTTGCGCAAAATGGGCGCGGTCGAGATTCCGACGGACACGGGCGATTTCCGCCTTTTGAGCCGCCGCGCGGTAGGCATCTTAAACCGCATGCCGGAACGCAGCCGTTTTTTGCGCGGCATGGTAAGCTGGATCGGCCTCAAGCAAAAACCGCTTCCTTACGAACGCGCCGAACGCTTTGCGGGCGTCACCCATTATTCGCTCGGCAAGATGTTTTCGCTCGCGATGGACGCATTGTCCGGTTTTTCCATCGTGCCTTTACGCCTCGCTTCCTATATGGGGTTCGCGGTGGGCATCGCGGCGCTGGCCCTTATTCTCTACGCGCTCGGCGCTTGGCTCGTCGGCGCCACGACACCCGGCTGGACGAGTCTTTCCGTCATCATCCTCGTCCTCGGCAGCGCCCAGCTGATGAGCCTCGGCGTCTTCGGCGAGTATCTGGGCCGCCTTTATCTCGAATCCAAACAACGCCCGCTTTTCATCATCGATAAGATTGTCAAGGTGGCGAAAGAAGATCGGTAGCGCGGGGTTCCATCCCCGCGTCCTTTCCCTTCACACCGGCTCCGTCCTTCCGAAATCGTCGGCGAAACGCACGATATCGTCCTCGCCGAAATAATCGCCGGATTGCACCTCGATCAAGTGAAGATCGATCTTGCCCGGATTGGTCAGCCTGTGCTTCGCGCCGAGCGGAATAAAGACGGATTCGTTCGTCTGAACCGTAAGCTGATCTTCCCCCCGCTGCACGAGCGCGGTGCCGGAAACGACGATCCAATGCTCGGCGCGATGATGATGCATCTGAAGCGAAAGCGATTTTCCGGGCTGCACGAAAATATGCTTCACCTGAAAACGCTGGCCCGACGCGATGCTTTCATACCAGCCCCAGGGCCGATGAACCTGATGGCAATCGGTCGCCTCCGGTCTTTTTTGCGCGCGCAAGGCCGCGACGACCGCGCGGATCTCCTCCGTCTTCGCCATATCCGCGACAAGAACGGCGTCCGCGGTCGTCACGACGGCGACATTCCGAACCCCCAAAAGCGTCGTCAACTTCCCCCTTGAATGAACGAGGCAGTCGCTTGCGTCCAACATCACGGCGTCGCCGCAAACCGCGTTCCCGTTTTCGTCGCGCGCCATCGTGGCCCAAAGCCCGGGCCATGAGCCGAGATCGCTCCATCCGCAATCCATCGGCACGACAAGCGCGCGCTTCGTTTTTTCCATGACGGCATAATCGATAGAGAGCGAGGGGCATGTTTCGAACGAACCGGGATCGAGACAGGTGAAAAAAAGATCCGGTTTCGCGTCCTGAAGAGCCGCCGTGGCCTGCCGCGCAATTTCGGGCGCGAAAGCTTCGATTTCCGCGCGTATCGTTTTCGCGGGAAAAAGGAAAATCCCGCAATTCCAATCGTAAGCGCCGGACGCGACATAAGAGGTCGCCGTCGCTTCGTCCGGTTTTTCCACGAATCCGGCGACTTCGAAAAGGCCCGTTTCGATTTCCTTTCCGCGATGAATATAGCCGTAGCCCGTGGCGGGGCTGACGGCCTTCGCGCCGAAAATAACGAAATGCTCGCCGCCGGCAACGGCGCAGGCCGTCCGAAAAGCCTTTTGCAACCCGTCATTGTCCCGAATCTTGTGATCGGCGGGCATGACGAGGATCGCGCTGTCCGGATTTTGCGCCTCGGCGATTTCCGCCGCGACGCAAACGGCGGGCGCCGTGTTGCGTCCGAAAGGCTCGGTGACGATAGAGCCAAGCTCGCAGCCCACAAGCCGCGCCTGTTCGGCCACGACGAAGCGATGTTCATAAGAACAAATAACGACCGGCTTTTCGTACAAAGAGCGATCGGCGACGCGCAAAAGCGTTTCCTGAAGCGGCGAAAGATCGCCGGTCAGGCCCAAAAACTGCTTCGGATAGGCTTCGCGCGAGAGCGGCCAAAGGCGCGTGCCCGAACCGCCCGAAAGAATGACGGGCACGACAGGCCGCGCGGATTTATCGATCGTCACAAAACGCCTCCCTCATTAAACGAGCCGCGAGAGTAGAAGAGGGGGCTAAGCCTTGTCAAACAGGCTGCTAGGGTGCGTTGACATTATCCATCCCGATATCCAGTATCGGCGCGCTGTGGGTGATCCATCCGGCTGAGATTATATCGACGCCTGTGGCGGCGATGGACGCTACGGTCGCCAGGGTCACGTTTCCCGAAGCTTCCGTGATAAACCGCTTTTCCACCATCCGCACAGCCTCGGCAAGGACAGGCGGCTTCATATTGTCGAGCAAAACGGCGTCCGGCTGCACCTCCGAAGGCAGGGCCAACACCGCGCGCAATTGATCGAGATCATCCACCTCGATCTCGATTTTCATGAGATGCCCCGCCGCGGCGCGCGCCGCTTGAAGCGCGAGGCCCACGCTGCCCGCGATGGCGATATGGTTGTCCTTGATCAAAAGCGCGTCGTCGAGGCCGAAGCGATGATTGCTTCCGCCGCCCGCGCGCACGGCGTATTTTTCCAAAGCGCGCAATCCCGGGGTCGTCTTCCGCGTGCAGGCGATCCGCGCGGGCCAGGGTTTCACGGCCTCGACCAGTTCCCGCGTCGCGCTCGCGATCCCGCTTAAATGGCAAAGAAAGTTCAACGCCGTCCGCTCCGCGATCAAAAGCGAGGCCGCGCGTCCGGTGATCCGCGCAAGCGCGTCGCCCGCGCGCAAGGCGCTTCCGTCCGGCATCAAAGCCTCAAAACGCGCCGACGCGTCGCAAAGCCGAAAAGCGAGCCGCGCGAGATCAAGGCCCGCGCTCACGCCCGCCTTGCGCGCGACAAGACGCGCCGTCCATTCCCTTTCGGCGGTCGCGCCAAGCGCCGCGCTCGTCACGTCGCCCGCGCGGCCCAGATCTTCGAGCAGAGCGGCCCGCACGAAGGGCTCGATCATCACGTCAGGAAGCGAGGCTAAAGCCATGCCGCCATTCTCCCTCATCCAGAAAAACCAGCTTGCGCCTTTCGAAATCCATCTTCGCGAACGAACTTTTCGCAAAGGCCGGAAGGGGCTCCGGATAATCCGAGCGCCTATGGCTCCCGCGGCTCTCCCGCCGCGCGAGCGCGTCCTCGGCGATCATCAGGCCGACAAGAGCGCGCTCCGAACGCGGCACAAGGCCGCGCAGCTTTTCGGCCGCAAGCTTCATCTCGTCGCCAGACCGCAAAAGCCCGACATGAAGATCCATCAATGCGCGGATAAAAATGCGCTCGTTTTCCATTTCCCCGAACGGAAGATCGGGCAAAGCTTCGACGCTTTTCATCCCGAACGCGCCAAAATCGATTTTTATCTCGGGCAAGGCGCGCGCCACGCGGCATCCCATCACGACCGCCTCGAGAAGCGAATTGCTGGCCAATCTGTTCGCGCCGTGAAACCCCGTGGCCGCGACCTCGCCGCAGGCCCAAAGGCCGGGAACCGAGGTCGCCCCGTCGGCATCCGTCGCTATGCCGCCCATATGATAATGCGCGACGGGCCGCACGGGGATGGGATCCATCATCGGATCGATCCCTTTTTCTACGCATAGGGCGTAAATGGTCGGAAAGCGCGCCGCGAAGGCGGGAATATCCCGCGCATCCAAAAAAAGCCGATGGCCTATCGCCAGTTGATCCCACAGCGCGCGCGCCACGATATCGCGCGGCGCAAGATCGTTCTCCAGAATCTTTTCGCCGTTCTCATTCACAAGCCGCGCGCCTTCGCCCCGCAAAGCCTCGCTGGCGAGCGGCAAGGGATCGCTGCCGCCATCGATGGCGGTCGGATGAAACTGCACGAAGGCCAAATCGCGAAACACGGCGCCCGCCCGCGCGGCCAAGGCCAAGCCCTGCCCCCACGATCCCCCCGGCGCCGTCGTATGGGCATAAAGAGCCCCAAGCCCGCCGGTCGCGAGAATAACGGAGCGGGAGGTGATCCGGCGCGTGCCGCCGCGGTCGCGCACCACGACGCCGCTCACGCGGCCCTCCTGAAGCGCAAGGCGCAAGACTTCGGCCTCTTCCAGAAAAGTGATGGAGGGCGTCTGGCGCGCCGTTGCGACAAGCGCCTTCGTTATACCGGCGCCGGTCGCGTCGCCGCCCACATGCGCGACGCGGCGGCGGCTGTGCGCGCCTTCAAGGCTGAAGGTCAACGCGCCGCTTTTATCGCGATCGAAAGGAACGCCCCACGCGATAAGCCGGTCGAGAGCGACCGGTCCTTCGCCGGTGATCATACGCACAATTTTTTCGTCGCAAAGGCCCGCGCCCGCGGCGATCGTATCGGCGGCGTGAAGGGCGGGGTTGTCGTCGGCGCCTGCGGCGATCGCGATGCCGCCTTGGGCCAGAATACTGCTCGATCCCTCGCCGATGCTGGAACGCGCGATTAAAATAACGGGCCGCGGCGCAAGGCTCAGCGCGACGGAAAGGCCCGCGATGCCCGCGCCGACGATAATCGGCGGGAAAGAGGCATTTGGCATCACCGAACCTCGATCATGCGGGCGACGGCGCGGCGCGCGCGTTCGGCGATTTCTTCCGGTATGGAAACTTCCGCTCTCATCGTCTCAAGAGACGCGCGGATTTTCCTCAGCGTGATCCGCTTCATATGCGGGCAAAGCTGGCAGGGCCGCACGAAGGAGACTTCGGGATGCTCGACGGCCACATTGTCGCTCATGGAACATTCGGTCACGAGCATGGCGGACTTGGGTTTATTTGCGGCGATCCATGCGCTCATCCCGCCGGTGGAACCCGAAAAATCGGCCTCGGCCACAACCTCGGGGGCGCATTCGGGATGGATGAGCACGGAAAGATCGCGATGATCCTTGCGATAAGCGCGTATTTCTTCCGCCGAAAAACGCTTATGCACCTCGCAATGGCCGGGAAATGTAATAACGCGCACGGAAGTTTCACGCGCGACGTTTTGCGCGAGATATTCGTCCGGCAGCATGATGACTTCGGGAACGCCAAGCGATTCCACGATTTTGCGCGCATTGGCGGAGGTGCAGCAAATATCGACCTCGGCCTTCACGACGGCGGACGTGTTCACATAGGCGACGACGGGCACGCCCGGATGCTTGGCGCGCATCGCGCGCACGTCTTCGGGCGTCACGGCCTCGGCGAGCGAGCAACCAGCGTCAAGATCGGGGCAAAGAACGGTGCGCGCGGGATTCAAAAGCTTCGCGCTTTCGGCCATGAAATGAACGCCCGCCACGACGATCACATCCGCGGCGCTCTTCGCGGCTTCTCGCGCCAGAAGAAGGGAATCGCCGACGATATCCGCGACGCCGTAATAAATCTCGGGCGTCATGTAATTATGCGCGAGGATGATCGCGTTCTTTTCGGCTTTCAGTTTTTGAATGGCCAGAATATCCGGCGCGAAAAGCGCCCACTCCGCCGCCGGAATGACGTTCTTCACGCGCGCGTAAAGCCCCGCCGTCGCCGCAAAGGCCGCCTGACAATCGAGGCTCTCTTGACTTACACCGTGCATTTATGCTCCATTTGAGCATTAATAAGGCCAAAGAAACGCGCCGGAAGACTTGAAAGCCCTGAGCGGCGCCTGATTCCTTGCTACGCGCCACGAACCGATTTGTCAAATTCACACGCCCAGAACACACGCGCCTAACCATGCCGTCTTCCTCCCTCCCCGTCGAGCTTAGCGCCGTGATCGTCGCCGTCATGGAGGGCGAGCCCATAATCATGACGGTGCCCGAACGCGCGCTTCCTTCGGGCGCCTTCGGCGCGCAGCACCGCACGCTTGAACAGGCCTTACGGGCCTGGGTCAAAAAACAGAGCGGCATGGAACTCGGCTATGTGGAACAGCTTTACACATTCGCCGATAAAGACCGCAGCGCCGAGGCGGAGCGTCAAATCTCGATCGGCTATCTGGCGCTCGTTCGCGCACCACAGGAAGAAGCGCAAAATCTGAAGCCTACGCCTTGGTACAGCCTCTTCCCATGGGAAGACCGGCGGCAGGGCGTTCCGCAACCCGTCACAAATCTCATTCAAAAAGGCCTTGCGGCATGGAAAAAAGCCGCGCCGGACAGAGCGACGCAACGAGCCCGCGAATCCCGCATCGCGGTCAGTTTTCCCGACGATCCCCGCAAATGGAACGAGGAGTTGGTTCTTCAACGCTATGAGCTTTTGTGGGAAGCCGGTCTTATCGCGGAATCCCATCGCGGCAGGACAGACGCCGCCACGATCCCGGGCCTTCCGATGGCGCAAGACCACCGCCGCATTCTGGCGACCGGCATCGCGCGGCTTCGCGCGAAAATCAAATACCGTCCCGTGGTGTTCGAGCTTCTGCCGGATCGTTTCACACTTCTGGCTTTGCAAACGACCGTCGAGGCGCTGGCTGGATTGCGGCTTCACAAACAGAATTTCCGCCGCCTTGTCCAAAATGAAGGCTTGGTGGAAGAAACGAACGAAACGACGCGCCCCAAAGCGGGCCGCCCCGCGAAACTCTTCGCCTTTCGTCATGAAATCTTGCGCAACCGCGCCGCAGCGGGAACAAAATTGCCCCGATCCTAAGAAATCCCTGCGCCGAGCCCGTTCATCATATCCACAAAGCCGGGGAAGCTCGTGGCGATCACGCTGCCATCGTCGATTTTGACGGGCTCGTCCGTCGCTGTCCCTAAAACGAGAAAACTCATCGCGATCCGGTGATCGAGATGCGTGGCGATTGTGGCCCCGCCCGCGGGCGGCTTGCCGGTTCCATGGATAATCAAATCGTCTTCCTCGATCTCAAGCGCGACGCCGCAAGCCGCAAGACCTTCGGCCACAAGCGCCAATCTGTCGCTTTCCTTCACGCGCAACTCGCCAAGCCCGCAAAGGCGCGTCGTACCCTCGGCGCAGGCAGCCGCCATGGCCAAAACAGGATATTCGTCGATCATGCTCGGCGCGCGTTCGGGCGGAATGACCGCGCCCTTCAAAGGCGCATAGTCGACGCGAATATCCGCGACCGGCTCGCCGCCCTCTTCGCGCTCGTCGAGCAAGGTCAATTTTGCGCCCATGTCCCGAAGCGACGCGATAATCCCCGCGCGGCGCGGATTGACGCCTACGCCCTGAAGAGTCACGCAAGAATCCGGACGCAGCGATGCGGCCACCATCGGAAACGCGGCGGAGCTGATATCGGCGGGCACGAAAATCTCGATTCCATGAAGGCTCGGCAACCCCGTCACCGAAATCGCGTCGGCCCCGTCCTCCGTCTTTTCGACGACAAGCGTCGCGCCGAAAGCGCGGAGCATACGTTCGGAATGGTCGCGCGTGGGGATAGCCTCAATAACCGTCGTCACGCCCGCCGCGCCCAATCCGGCAAGCAGAACGGCTGATTTCACCTGCGCCGAAGCGACGGGAAGGCGATAGGTGATGGGATTGGGAGTCTGCGCGCCGCATACGCCCAAAGGAAGCCTGCCGCCGCCGCGGCTCATAAAAGTTGCGCCCATTTGCTCAAGCGGCGTGATCACGCGCGCCATGGGACGTTTGCGAAGCGAGGCGTCGCCTGTAAAAAAACTTGTAAAAGGCTGCGCGCCCAAAAGGCCTATCAGCAAGCGGGCCGAGGTGCCGCTGTTGCCCATGTTCAAAATGTCGGCGGGTTCGGTAAGCCCGCCGAGTCCCGTGCCGCGAATGCGCCAAATATCGCCCTCGCGTTTGATGACGGCGCCAAGCTGACGCAAAGCGGCGACGGTGGAAAGAACGTCCTCGCCCTCAAGAAGGCCGTGAACGGTCGTTTCGCCCGACGCAATGCCGCCGAACATGATGGAGCGGTGCGAGATGCTTTTATCCCCGGGCGGGCGCAGATTTCCGCGAAGCGGGCCGGATCGTTTCGAAGTCAGGGAATGGGGCGCGTTTTCCATTCTTTCTTTATACCAAGATAAAGAGGGCATGATCAACAAACCAAACAAAAATCGTCATTGCGAGCCTTGTCGTCGCTTGCGGCGGCAAGGCGTGGCAATCCAGTCCTGAAAAACCTGCCAATGCATACCCTTGAAGCACAGAACTGGATCGCCACGCTTCCCCGCTTTGCGGGGGGCGCTCGCGATGACGAAAGATTTTCAAGATTCGGAAAAAAGCTCGGTGCTCAAATAGCGCTCGCCGGTATCGCAAATGATGGCAACGATAAGCTTGCCCGCGTTTTCGGGGCGTTTTGCCAATTGCAGCGCGGCGAAAACATTCGCGCCGGAGGATATGCCGCAAAGCACACCCTCCTCTTTCGCCAGACGTCGCGCCGTGACAAAGGCGTCTTCGTCGACGACCTTGACGACTTCGTCGACATACAACGCGTCATAGATCGGGGGAACGAATCCCGCGCCGATGCCTTGAATCTTGTGCGCCCCCGCCGCACCGCCCGAAAGAACGGGCGAAGAGGCGGGTTCGACCGCGACGATGCGAATGGCGGGATTTTTCCCCTTCAAAAACCGCGCCACGCCGGAAATCGTGCCGCCCGTGCCGACGCCCGCCACAAAAATAGCGACCTTCCCGTCCGTATCTTCCCAGATCTCCGGCCCTGTCGTCGTTTTATGGATCTGCGGATTGGCGGGATTTGTGAATTGCTGCGGCATAAAGGACAAAGGCACCGAGGCCGCCAGAGCCTCGGCCTTCTGAATGGCGCCCGTCATGCCGTCCGCGCCGGGGGTCAGGACGATCTCGGCGCCATAGGCCGCCAAAAGCTTGCGGCGCTCGACGCTCATCGTGTCGGGCATGGTGAGAATCAAGCGATAGCCGCAAACGGCGGCGGCCACGGCAAGGCCGATGCCCGTATTGCCGCTTGTCGGCTCGATGATCGTACTTCCGGGCTTCAGAAGCCCGCGCGCCTCGGCATCGACGATCATGGCAAGCCCTATCCGGTCTTTGACGCTGCCGCCCGGATTGAAGCTCTCAAGCTTGAAAACGAGACGCGCGACGCATCCGGCGGCGATGCGGTTGGCTTGCAAAAGGGGCGTGCGTCCGACGAGGTCGGTAATGCTGGAGGCGATTTTCATCATGAGAACGAGACTAATTGAGGCTTAACGAATTGGCAAGGAAGGTTAAATTACACATTGCGTTCTGACGCGATGTTTGACAGAAACGCGGAAACATGGCAGAGGACTGCGCCTTCCCGAAAAAGGCGTTCATTGAACAGGAGGATATAAAGGTGGCCAAGGCTGAATGGGGTTTGAAGCGGATTTGTCTGCATTGCGGAACGCGTTTCTACGACATGAAAAAGAATCCGCCGGTCTGCCCGAGCTGCGGCAAGAATTTCGATCCCGAATCCTTGGCGAGAACGCGTCGCGGCCGCACCGCGGCCGTCGAAGAAAAGGCCAAGAAACCGATCCCCGCGAGCGCGGAAGTGATCGAAGATCTTCCGGTGATCGAGGCCGATGAAGCGGAAGACACGCTCATCGAAGACGCGGACGAGCTCGGCGAAGACAATGTGGATGTCGAGGATGTCGTCGATCTTGAGGACGGCAAGGACGACGATTCCCACTAAGGGAGATCCCCAGGGATTTTTATCCCTCTTTGGTTGGACGAACGGCACTTGATTGCCGAGCCCAAGATGCAAAAAAGAGCACAAGAACGGTAGCGTCGGCTTCCATGCCGACGCCAACATCGGGGACGCAATAGTTTTATTGTGTCCCCTGACGCGCTTAGCGGCGCACAGAAACGCCGCGCCGCCTTCCACCCTTCAAAATTTTGAAATCAAATTTTCCCTTAAAAATCGTCATTCCCGCGAAGGCGGGAATCCAGCGGCCCATGTCCATGGGCCGCATGACTCAAAAACGACGGAAAGTTGCAAATGTGGTCGGTTTTGATTCATACGCCGCGCCGACGCGCGGCAGCTGATTGTAAAAAGACGCTTTGGCGTCTTTTTATCCTCGGCAAGCCTCGGACTTCGCTTCGCTACGCGCAAAACGCGATGCGTTTTGTCCCGCCGGAGCCTGTCCCCGCGAAAGCGGGGGTGGGAATGACACAATGTGATGAATGGGTTTTTGCTGTTCGTAAAGTTGAAGGGAGGCAAGCCGCGCCGCCGCTTTTGCTTTCCTGCGGCATCAATTGGCGATATGAGGGACGGGCCAAGATGAAACCCAAAAGCCCCTCCCCGCGCGAAGGCCGTCTTCTCATGAAGAAAAACATCCAAAGAGCCTTGATCGAAACAGGCTTCATCATCTTTCTTTTTTATTCCAACCTTTTGATGGGCGATTTTGCCCGATCCGGCGCGGGATGGAAAAACGGCCTGATATGGGCTCTTGGCGACGTCTTTACCGGCGGCAATTTTATCATCGCCGCCATCGCCGCGCTTGCCGGTTATTTTATCGTCGAGCTTCTTCGAAAAAAAGTGTGATCGCGCGCAACCGCGCATCTAGAGAGCAAAATTAGAAAAGGTTGGCACAAAGAAGGTCGACCTAATCCTAGTCGACTGGATGCCCGCCTGCGCGGGCATGACAATTCATGTATGGTGTATCAAATAATAACGAGTCATCCCCGCGAAGGCGGGGATCCAGACTTACAAGAGCAATGCATCGAGGTTTAGGCCAACCTAATACGAAAACGCTCTAAACCTCAAAATCCACGTCTTCGGGATCGGCCCCCAACACTTCCTTCACAAGGTCATAGGAAAAACCGGCCCGCAGAAACGCCGCGATGTCTTTTTTCTTCTGCGCGGCCTCGTCCAGCTTTTTCCGCGCGCCCTCCTTCCGGTAGGGCCCAAGCCCCTTTTTTTTCGCGAAAAGAAGCGCCGCCTTCCTCTCGCGCCCCTCGCCCTCGCGCTCGACCTCTTCTTCAAACGCCGCCGCGATAATGGGAGCCTTCACGCCCTTGACCTGAAGCTTCTGGCTGATCCGCCGCGCGCTCCCGCCGCTGCGACGCAGGCTTCCGATCTTCATTTCGGCATAGGCCGCGTCGTTTAGAACGCCGGCGGTTTTGTATTTTTCGACGAGTTTTTCAATCGCTTCCCGCAAAGCCTTTTGCGCCGCGCGATCTGCGGCAAAAACGGCGTTTTGCATCGCGGCACGCCGCAACCGGTTTTCAAGCACGCGCCGGAACGAAGCCTCCGTCGCGGCATAGCGCCCCAAATAAGCCAAAGCGACGTTCGCAAGATAAGCGGGCGTCGGGATACGGATTGTCTTCGCCTTTTTTTCGCCTTTATTGCGCTTTTCCGTAAAAGACATGCGCGAAATCTCCTTTCGATATTAAAACAATCTTAAAGGTTATCTCATACCTTGGGCCGCCATTGAGAATCGCTCATTGAACCCGAGTTTTCCTGTGCCCAAAGAACGTTATCGTTATTTTATAGAGCTTCAACCTCCCGTCGCGGAGAAGCTTCCCCGTCACAAGGAACAAGAAATACGCCGCAGCGCGGCTTTGGAGTTCGTGCGCAGCCTCCGCGAATGGTTGCAGGAATCGGGCATGACCAAAAAAGTCGGCGCGGTGGATGTCACGCTTTTCGGGCAAGTTTTAATCACCTGCGAAACGGATGTCATCGATTTCGTCCGCGAACAGGATGTTTTGAACATCGCGGCGATCCGCCAGGCCGCCAGCCTCGAAAAAATCAGCCTCTCCCGCGCGCGTTTAAGCGCTTAGAGCCTGTTCAGGCTCTTAACCCTCCGGCCCCTCGGCCGTCATAAAAGCCGGCAATCTTATGATGAGGGAAGGCATGGGCAAAAAATGTTCGCCCGATGCTCCGGCCACGAATTTCCGGTCTATGTTTTTGCCCACGGCTCTTTTCACAAGCTGCCGAATAAAGAAAAGGCGCGTGCTTTGCCGCAACGGAAGATAAACGAGAGGGAAAGAGTCTGTGAATCCGTTTGGAAGCTCGAAGAAAGCCGTGTCGCCCCATCTGTGGCTTACGCCGAACGAAACGACCGTGCCGGAATATCCGGCCTCGGCAAAGGCGGCCTCGTAAGCTTCCTCTGAAATCGGTCTTGGACGAAGACGGCCCATAACGATACCTCAATCCCGATGATACGGATGCCCAGCGTTGATTTGCTGCGCCCTGTAAATCTGTTCCAAAAGCATCACGCGCGCAAGGGCATGAGGCCAGGTCTTGCGCCCCAAGCCCAAAAGAAACGAAGCCCTTGACCGTAAAACGTCGCCAAGCCCGTCCGCGCCGCCGATAACGAAAACAAGCTCGCCAACACCCCCGTCGCGCCACGCCGCCAGCTTACCCGCCAGTTCGCGGCTGGAAAGATCCTTGCCGCGCTCGTCCATCATCACGATAAAGGCTTTTTCGGGCAACGCGGCCAAAAGAGCCTCCTGCTCGGCCTTCGGCGAAGAGGCCACGATCTCGCGAACGGAAGCCTTCGGCACAAGCCGCTTCGCGTAATCGGCGCAAAGTTCGCCCATCGCCCCCTTTAAACGCCCGATCGCGAGGATCGTTGTTTTCAACCGGCGCGTCCCGAACGATGCGGAAGAGACGTGACGTCCCAAATGGATTCAATATCGTAATAGCTGCGCACTTCGGGACGGAAAAGATGAATGATGACGTCGCCGGAATCGATCAAAACCCAATCGCCCTGCGGCAAGCCTTCCACGCGTACGCGCTTCGCGCCCAACTTCTCGAACGCGGCGGAAAGATAATCGGCGATGGCGGCGAGTTGGCGCGCCGAGTTGCCGGTCGCGATCAGCGCGTAATCCGCGAGCGCGCTTTTTCCGCGCAAATCGACGGCGACGATGCCCTCGGCCTTGCGCTCGTCGAGAATCTTGAGGGCGGCGTCGCGCAGCAATTCGGGAACGCCTTTGGGCGCGGAGGCTTTTTTCGGCGCGCTTTTCTTCTTCGGCGCGGCTTTGGCGGCTTTTTTAACGGGGGCCTTTTTTGCGACCGTCTTTACGGGTTTGGCGGTTTTTTTCGCGACGCTTTTCTTTTTCGGCGCGGCTTTGGCGGTTTTTTTCGGCTTGGCCGCTGTTTTCTTCACGGCTCCACTTTTCGCTGCCATAGTTTCAATCCTCTTTCCGTCGTTTTAAAAAGCCCCTCCGGCGCAAAAAAGTGCCGGAGAGAAGATTCCGCCTGTTATCGAGCGCAAGCCAAGCCGGCGGCTTTTGGCTCCCGAGCTTCGACGCGCTTGCAAGCGGTTGCCAGGCCGAAGCGAATCGCGTCGCGGCTTTTCCGATGCCGCGTCCGCAAACATAGCCAAAACGCCGGAAAACGGCAATCGGTACGGTTTCGAAAAGCGTGGCCCAGCGCGCCCAACGTGGAATCTGCCTTAAATTGTCGCTGCCCATAAGCCAAACGAAGCGCGCCTCTGGCATCCGCCGCCGCAGGGCCGCCAGCGTCTGATAGGTATAGCGCGCGCCAAGCTCGGCCTCGATTCCGGTTGCCAGAATGCGTTTCTGCCCTTTTAAAAGGGCCCGCGCTTCGCTGAGCCGCCGCGCCAGAGGCGCCATCTCACGCCTTGATTTTAAAGGATTTTGCGGGCTGACGAGCCACCAGATTTGATCCAATCCCAGTCTTTTAAGGGCATAAAGGCTCATGGCCAGATGGCCCTCATGCGCGGGGTTGAACGAGCCGCCGAGAAGCCCGATTTTCAGCCCTTTAAAAACGGCGCCGTTGCTACGCGTAGGATGGATCATGGGGGATCATATGCTATATTCAGAACCATGAACGCAATATCTCCTTTTTCGCCCGTCTTTGCCGACGCGCCGTCCAACGATCCGGGAACCGTCATCGCGCCGCATACGGATCTGGCCGTCCAAAGCAAGCCCGAAACGAAAAAACCCTCGCTTTATAAGGTTTTCATCCTGAACGACGATTATACGCCGATGGAGTTCGTGATTCAGGTGCTTGAAACTTTTTTCGGCAAAAACAGGGAAGAAGCGACCCGAATCATGATGCATGTGCACCGGAAGGGCGCGGGTCTCTGCGGCGTGTATCCGTTCGACATCGCGGAAACGAAAGTCGCGCAAGTCATGATGGCCGCGCGCCAGGCGCAACATCCGCTGCAATGCACGATGGAGAAAGAATAGCGCAACGCCCCTTGTTTCCCCTTTGCGCCACCCCATATGTGGGAATATGATGATGAACGGTGGTTCCGATGCAGGGCACGGCCTCAATTCAAAGAGATTGAGGCGAAAATCGAAGGTTTCGAGAACCGCAGCGCAGCGTACTTTAAAGGTACGTGAGCAGCGGAAGCGCAGAAACATTCGATTTGCAGCCCAATATCTTTGAATTGAGGCCGTGCCCCATGCTTTCACGCCATCTTGAACGTTCCTTGCACCGCGCTCTCGCGCTCGCCGGCGAACGGCGCCACGAATACGCGACTTTGGAGCATCTCCTCCTCGCGCTGACGGAGGATCCGGACGCGATGGCCGTTATGCGCGCCTGCGGGGTGGATCTCGACCGGCTGCGCACCGAACTTGAACATTATCTTGAAGAAGATCTCGGCAATCTGGTCTCGCCCGTGGATTCGGAGCCGCAGCCGACGGCCGGTTTCCAGCGCGTGCTTCAACGCGCCGTCATCAATGTGCAGGCTGCGGGGCGCGAGGACGTGACGGGGGCGAACGTGCTCGTCGCCTTTTTCGCGGAGCAGGAAAGCCACGCGGTTTATTTCCTTCAAAACCAAAACATGACGCGTTTCGACGCGGTCAATTACATCGCGCACGGCATCACGAAGGCGAAGGGAGGGGCGAAAGGCGGGCCCAATCCGGCCGAGGAAAGCGAAGGCGAAGCCGGCGCGCCGCGCGGCAAGGAAGCGCTTCTCGCCTATTGCGTCAATTTGAACGAAAAGGCGCTGGCCGGAAAGATCGATCCGCTGATCGGCCGCGCGGACGAAGTCGAGCGCACGATCCAGATTCTCTGCCGGCGGCAAAAAAACAATCCGCTTTTCGTGGGCGATCCGGGGGTGGGCAAAACGGCCATCGTCGAAGGGCTTGCGCGGCGCATCGTGAAAAACGAAGTGCCGGAGGTTCTGCGTTCCGCCATCCTCTTCGCGCTCGATATGGGCCTGCTTCTGGCGGGAACGCGCTATCGCGGCGATTTCGAGGAGCGCCTCAAGAACGTTCTCACGGAATTGAAGGCGACGGCGGGCGCCATCCTTTTCATCGACGAGCTTCACACCGTCATCGGCGCGGGCGCAACCTCCGGCGGTTCGATGGACGCGTCCAATCTTCTGAAACCGGCGCTGGCGGACGGTACGCTGCGCTGCATCGGCTCGACGACCTATAAGGAATACAGAAATTACGTCGAAAAGGATCGCGCGCTTGTGCGCCGCTTCCAGAAAATCGACGTGAACGAACCGACGGAAGACGAAACGATCCGCATTCTGGACGGCCTTAAAGCCTCGTACGAAGCGCATCACGGCGTCCAATACACGCCCGAGGCGATCCGCGCGGCGGTGAAGCTTTCGGAGCGTTACATCAACGACCGCAAATTGCCGGACAAGGCGATCGACGTGATCGACGAGGCGGGCGCGGCCCAGCGCCTTTTGACGCAGGAAAACCGCAAGAAAATCCTCGACGTCGCGGATATCGAAAGCATCGTGGCCAAGATCGCGCGCATTCCCGCGAAGGCGGTCAGCACCAACGACCGCGATTTACTGCTCCGGCTTGAGGAGGATCTGAAACGCATGGTCTTCGGCCAGGACGAGGCGCTCGCCACGCTCGCGGCCGCGATCAAATTGGCGCGCGCGGGCCTTCGCGAACCCGAAAAGCCCATAGGCTCCTATCTTTTCGCGGGCCCGACGGGGGTTGGCAAAACCGAAGCGGCGAAGCAATTGGCGAAGAGCCTGGGCATCGAGATCAAGCGCTTCGACATGTCCGAATATATGGAAAAACACAGCATCGCGCGGCTGATCGGCGCGCCCCCGGGCTATGTGGGGTTCGAGCAAGGGGGGCTTTTGACGGACGCGGTCGATCAAACGCCGCATATCGTGCTTTTGCTGGATGAAATCGAAAAAGCGCATCCCGATCTTTTCAACGTCCTTTTGCAAGTGATGGATCACGGCAAATTGACGGATCACAACGGCAAAAGCGTCGATTTCCGCAACGTGATTTTGATCATGACGACGAACGCGGGCGCAGAGGATCTGGCGAAGCCCGCGATAGGCTTCGCGCGCGGCGTGCGCACGGGCGAGGACAAGGACGCGATCGACAAGCTTTTCGCGCCGGAGTTCCGGAACAGGCTCGACGCGATCGTCTCGTTCAAGAGTCTCACGCCGGAAATCATCGGCCGCGTGGTGGATAAATTCGTGCTTCAACTGGAAGCCCAGCTTGCCGACCGGAATGTTTCCATCCGCCTTTCGCCCGAAAGCCGCGCATGGCTCGGCCAAAAAGGTTACGACCCGCTTTTCGGCGCAAGGCCCCTCGCCCGCGTCATTCAGGAACAATTGAAAAAACCGCTGGCGGACGAGCTTTTGTTCGGCAAATTGAAGGAAGGCGGCACGGTGCAAGTCGGACTCGCGGCCGAGGAAGACAAACTGACCTTCCAGATCGCCCCCCTGCCGATAAACCCCGCGCCGGAAAATAAGAACGGTTCAAAAAAAGAAGAAGCCATGGCTTAAAAAATGATTGACGTTGCCATGTGGCAAGAACTTGCCGCGATGAAGGAAAGGGAAGATCGGGAACGCGCGTCGAATCCCGATTGGATTCCCAAACCGGTGCAGAGGCTTAAAGAACGCGCGAGCGGCGTCCTGCTTGTGGGCGACGTCCATGGTCAGTATGAGGCTCTGAACCGACTCGTTCGCGTCCTGAAACCGGACGTCGTTCTTCAGTGCGGAGATTTCGGTTACTGGCCGGAATTTCCAGGCCCGGACGGGGCAAGACCGGGCGATCCTGCGGGCAAGATCCACAGCGACGCCCCCATCCATTTTTGCGATGGCAATCACGACGATCATTCAAGTCTGGCCGCCTTTCGCAGCGAAACGCCGAAGGCGCATGAACTTGCCCCCAATCTTTTCTATCAGGAACGCGGCAGCACGCTGGACTTGCCCGATGGCCGCGTCGTCCTGTTTTTCGGCGGAGCGGAAAGCACGGACAGATTCAAGCGCAAAGAAGGCGAAACTTGGTGGCCCGGCGAGCTGGCGACGCAAAGGGATCTGGAGCGGTTGCCATCAGACCCCGTCGACATCATCATCTCGCACACTTCGCCGAGGTCGCTCAACGGATGGTCGTTTTGCCGCTCCGGCCGTCAAAAAAGCAAGGATCCGAGCCGGGATATTTTGGAAACGGCGCTTGAACTCATGAAACCTCAAAAGGTTTTTTTCGGGCACTGGCATGACGGTTTCTATGGGGGCCATGATTCCAAAAGACAGTTGATGTGGCATTGCTTCGCCCCCATCGACGAGCATTACAGCTGGGGCTGGTTGCCGCTCAAGTTCGACCGGCGGGCAAAACGCAAGAAAGCCGTCTTCAAGAACAGGCATTCGTTCGATCGGTTTCCAGACTTGGATTTTTGACGCAGAACGCGGTGTCCTTCATTTTGCCTTAAGATTTTAGGTGTTTCTCTTTCGTCATGTCGCCCCAATCGAAAAACATCGTTCTCGTCCCGCTCATCATCGCCTGCGCTCTTTTTATGGAGCATCTGGACAGCTCCATCATCGCGACGGCGCTTCCCTCCATCGCGGAATCGCTGAAAACGGATCCGCTTCACCTTAATCTCGCGATCACGTCCTATTTGTTCAGCCTCGCGCTCTTTATCCCGCTTTCCGGCTGGACGGCGGATCGTTATGGCGCGCGCAACGTCTTTCGCGCCGCCATCGTGATTTTTACGGTCGCCTCGATGGCCTGCGGCTTCGCGACGTCCCTTTCCGGGCTTGTGGTCGCGCGTCTTTTGCAGGGCATGGGCGGAGCCATGATGGTGCCGGTGGGCCGCCTCGTCCTTTTGCGGAGTGTCGAGAAAGAAAATCTTTTGAACGCGATGGCGTGGTTTACCGCGCCCGCCCTCTTGGGCCCCGTTCTCGGCCCGCCTTTGGGCGGCTTCATCGTGACCTATTATTCGTGGCGCTGGATTTTCTTTATCAACCTGCCGATAGGGCTTCTTGGCATCTATCTCGCGACGCGCTTTATCGGCGACATCCGCGAGGAGGAACGAACGCCCCTCGATCTCCGCGGATTCGCGCTTATGGCGCTTGCGCTCGGGGGTCTTGTGGTGGGGTTCGAAATGGCGGGCCGCAACCTCGTCTCCGCGCAGATCATCGCCGCCTCGATTCTTGCGGGAACGCTCAGCTTCATTCTCTACGCTTTTCACGCGCGCAAGACGGAGGCCCCCATCGTCGATCTCTCGCTCTTTCGCGTTCCGACCTTTCGCATAAACGTGCTGGGCGGTTCGCTTTTCCGCCTCGGCACGGGGGCGATGCCTTTTCTGCTTCCGCTCCTTTTCCAGATCGGCTTCGGCTATTCGGCCTTTCATTCGGGGCTTTTGACATTCCTGACTTCCGCTGGCGCGGTGACGATGAAGCTTGTCGCGACGCCGCTTCTCCGGCGCTTCGGCTTCCGCCGGATCCTTATGCACAACGCGTGGATCGGCAGTCTTTTCTTCGTCGCCTACACCTATTTTACGAAGGATATGAGCCCATGGGTCATCGGCTTTGTCCTTTTTTGGGGCGGTTTTGGACGCTCGATCCAGTTTACGGCGATCAATACGCTGGCCTTCGCCGACATACCGGCCTCGCATATGAGCCGCGCGGCGACGCTGGCCACGATGATGCAGCAATTATCGCTCAGCTTCGGCGTCGCGGTCGGCGCTTTGACGCTCAACCTGACTTTGGGCGGGCGCGCGGGCGCCCTGTTGCAAACGGCGGACTTCCGGCCCTCTTTCTGGATCGTCGCGCTGATCTCGGCGGCGTCCTTCTTTTCGTTCTACCGGCTTTCCCCGAACGCGGGCGCGGAAATGAGCGGCCACAGGGCCGAAGAATCCTGAAAAGCTCAAGATTAACCCGATCTTAGCAGTCTTTGGGGCATAGAATCATGTGTTTTTCTGCCCCAAAGCCGCTTACGGACATGGTCGATACAGCCGAGATTTCCTTTCCCTTGCCGACGCCGATCGGAACGACGCGCCGTTTTTTGGGCCTTGTCGCGGTTATCGGAACGGCGCTCACGCTGCTTCAGTTCGTTCTCGTGCGGGAAGAAGTCAACCGCTTCGTCGCCCAGCAGCTTGAGCAGCCCGTTTCGCACATGATTTACCGCCTTCAGCGCGAGATCAACCGCGACCAGTATTTGATCGAGGCGATCGCGGGCATGCAGACGATTTCGGCGGATTTGTCGGAAAACGCGCTGCAGCGTTTTCTGACGGTCGCCAATCACGACCAAAGCCTCGTCGCCTACGTCTATCTTTTCACGCCGAAAGAGGACGGCACCATCGACAAGCGCCTGCTTCTGAACATGGCGTCTTCCGACGCGCCCCCCCTGCGGCTCGACGACCTCGCGCGCCTGAAGACGATGCTGAGGCAGGTTGAGCAACTCGGGAAGGCCTCTTCGGGCATCGTCGCGCAAGATCGCGATCCCGAAAACAAGTGGCTCGTCACGATCCGCCCCGTTCTCAACAAACAGTCGGGGTCGACGGTCGTGGTCGGGTTCACGCCCGTCAACGCGCTTTTCGCCGATCTGGCGACGATGCGGGAAAACGGCGAGCTGATCCGCCTTTCGGTTACGGAAGACCGCGGCACGCCCGCCCTTCCGTTTTTATCCTTCGATACGCCCGAGCCCGCTTTTTCGCTTCTTTCGGCCGAGGTCTCGCACGACCGCGTCTTTCTTGAGGATCATTTCTGGCGCATCGATTACGCGAGTTTGCCGACGAACAAGATTCTGTTTGTCGCATGGATTCCCTACATCCTTCTCGTCATCGGGCTTTTGCTGACATGGGCGCTCGTCCTTTATCTCCGCGCCGTCCGCTCAAGGGGCGCGGAAGTGGCGGCGCTCGTCCTTTCGCTGCATCGCGCGAACGACGAGTTGAGCCACAAAATCGCGGACGAAAACCGCATGGCGCGCGCGTTGCGCGAAAGCGAACAGAAATACCGCGCGATCTTCGAAAATGCGGGCATCGGCATCTGCCAAATCGCGCCGACGGGCGAATGGCTGAACGCGAACCGCACGATCGCGCAAATGATGGGCTATGAAACCTCGCAGGAGCTTCTGTTCGCACAGCCCGATTTGCACGGCGCGCTTTTTGTCGACACGCACCAGCGCAAGGACTGGTTTACGCGCCTCGAATCCACGAACCAGCGCGAACAGGAAGCGGCGCTCTACGACAAGAACAAAAACACGATCTGGGTCAACATGAACGGCCACGCCGTGCGGAACACGGAAGGCGATTTACAGTATTTCGAGTGCACGATGTACGACATCACGGAGCGCCGACGGGCCGAGATGGGCCTCATCCGCGCGAAGGAGGAAGCCGATTTTGCAAATCGCAGCAAATCGGAGTTTCTGGCCAATATGAGCCATGAGCTGCGCACGCCTTTGAACGCAATCATCGGTTTCGCCGAGATTTTGAAGGATCAGCTTTTCGGGCCGGTGGGCCAGCCGCAATATGTCGAATACGCCGCCGACATTTACGACAGCGGCCAGCTTTTGCTTTCGCTCATCAACGATATTCTGGACATGTCGAAGATCGAGGCGGGCAAACGTGAATTGGCCGACAGCGAGCTTGACATCGAAGGCATCGCGACCTCGGTGATGCGCCTTGTCGCCGCGCGCGCGAAGGCCGGAAAACTCAAATTCCACGCCGACATTCCGCGCGATCTGCCCAATCTTCGCGCCGAGGAACGCGCGATCAAGCAGATCTTGACGAATCTTCTCACCAACGCGATCAAGTTCACGCCCGAAGGCGGCACGGTCACCTTGTCCGCGAAAATCGACGAAAAAGGCGGCATGGCGATCGGCATCGCGGATACGGGGATCGGAATCGCGCCCGAGGACATCGCGATCGCGATGGCGCCCTTCGGCCAAATCGAAAGCGCGCTCAGCCGCAAAAATCAGGGCACGGGCCTCGGCTTGCCGCTCACGCGCTCGCTCGTCGAGCTTCATGGCGGCGTGTTCGATCTTAAAAGCGAGATCGGCAACGGCACGACCGTCACGGTCACCTTCCCCAAAACCCGCGTCGTGGCGCGGGGATAGATCGTCCGCCTTCTTCGTTCCGACACGCGAATTTCCTGTCTTTCCGCACCGTAATTTGTTATGGGACGCCCCTGCCGCAGGACAGACCTGTGGTCATAAGCTCTTGATAGAAAAAAAGAAAGATTTCCATTTCTCATGTTATCCATACAAAACGTCACCTACCGCATCGGGGGGCGCACCTTACTCGACAATGTCTCGGCCAACATTCCGGCGGGCTGGCGCGTGGGCTTGGTGGGCCCGAACGGCGCGGGAAAATCCACGCTTTTCAAGATCATTTCCGGCGATCTGGCGACCGACGGCGGCGGCGTTTCCTTTATCAAGGGCGCGACGCTCGGCATGGTGCGCCAGGATTTGCCGGACGACGACACGACCATTTTGGACGTCGTGCTTTCGGCCGATACGGAACGCACCGCGCTTTTGAAAGAAGCCGAAACGACGGAAGACATCGACCGCATCGGGCATATCTATGAAAGACTGAACGAGATCGGCGCTTACGACGCGCCGTCCCGCGCGGCTTCCATTCTGGCGGGTCTCGGGTTCAGCGAGGTGGCGCAGGCTTGCCCCATTTCGTCTTTTTCGGGCGGTTGGCGCGCGCGCGTCGCGCTGGCTTCCGCTCTTTTCCATCAGCCGAACGTGCTTTTGCTGGATGAGCCGACGAACCATCTGGATTTCGAATCCATGGTGTGGCTTGAAAATTTCCTGATGCGCTATCGCGAGACACTGATCATCATCAGCCACGACCGCGACATCTTGAACAAAACGGTCGATCATATTCTGCATCTCGAAAACAAAAACCTCGTGCAATATACGGGCAATTACGACGCCTTCGAACGCCGCCGCGCCGAGCGTTTGATGAACCAGCAGGCCTTGCACGAAAAGCAGGTCGCGCAAAAAGCTCATTTGATGAAATTCGTGGATCGCTTCCGCGCTTCGGCCAGCAAGGCGCGGCAAGCGCAAAGCCGCCTGAAAGCCATCGAGCGCATGGACATCGTCGATGCCGTGATGGCGGAGCGCGTGACGGCCTTCACCTTTCCGGAACCCAAGGAAATGAAATCGCCGTTGATCCGGCTTGAATCCGTCGATGCGGGCTATGTCGAGGGCGAGCCGATTTTGCGCAATCTTAATCTCACCATCAACAACAACGACCGCATCGCGCTTTTGGGCGCGAACGGCAACGGCAAATCAACGCTTGTGAAAATCCTTTCGGGCCGACTGCCGCCGCAGGCTGGCAAAATCTATAAATCGGGCCAATTGAAAGTCGGCTATTTCGCGCAGTTCCAGACGGACGAATTGGACATTGCGCTCACGCCGTTTGAGACTTTGCGCGCCGCCACGGGCGAGCCTTCCGAGGTCAAAGTTCGCGCGATGCTGAGCCGTTTCGGTTTCGACAAACGCAAGGCCGACACGCTTGTGGAAGGGCTTTCGGGCGGCGAAAAGGCGCGGCTTCTTTTCTGCCTCATGAGCTTCGATGCGCCACATATCATGCTTCTCGACGAACCGACGAACCATCTCGACATGGACGCGCGCGAGGCCTTGATGCAGGCTTTGAACAATTACAACGGCGCTGTGATTTTGGTGAGCCACGATACGCATTTGGTCGAATGCGTGGCGGATCAATTGTGGCTTGTGGCGGATCGCGGTTGCAAGCCGTTCGACGACGATCTCGACGCCTACCGCAAACTGGTCATCCGGCAACGCAAGCTTGAGCGCGAAAAACTGAAACAGGAAGCGCGCGCGCCGAAACAGAAAAGCAAAACGAGCGCCCCCGATCCCGAACAGGAAGCGCAGAGGCTGGAGCTTTTGATCAAAGAGCTTACGACGCGCAAGCACGATCTTGAAGGCGAAATCGCCGCCGGTTTCGGCGACAAGCGCGATTCCGCGCACCTCAAACATCTCAACGCGACGCATAAGGATCTGCAGGAAGAATTGCAAGGCGCGGAAACCGCACTCGCGAAACTTATCGAGCGGCTTTAGATCTGTTCCCGTTTGATAGAGCTTCTCTGCCCCATTATGTCATTCCCGCGAAAGCGGGAATCCAGTGGGCCCGCGTCTGCGGGCCGCATAGGGACTTATTGCGCAGAGCAATCCGGAACAACAACGCAACTCAAATAGGGACTGCCAGCCTGATCTGTCGTCGTCCCGCAAAAGCCGAGTCTCTCATAGAAACCGGTAAGCGCCGGATAAACGGATAAAAGAGCCGTTGATGTCTTTTGAATTCTCTTTGCAATTTCAGCCAAACAAGCCTTCACAACTGCCGTCCCAATGCCGTTCCTCCTGAAATCGGGATGAACGCCGACCCAACCGATTCCCCATGTGTCCGTCGTGAAAACCGCCTCTGAAATAGCCGCCGCACCAATAATTTTGTCATCCCGCCAACAAAGCAAGAAACACAGGCGCGAAAGATCGTCTGAAAACATGGCTTGGATATGCCGTTGCGCGAGCGTTCGGAATTTTTCTCCAAAGACTGTGACGAGAAACTCTTCGAGCGTTTTTACATGTGTTTTATCCAGCACCTCGATCAAAAGAACCTCCGTCCGCTTTCGTCTCACGAAAACCGGTTGTTCCGCGCAAAACCGTTCGGCGCGAGTTTGCCCGCCTGCGCGCGTTCGCCGATCCAGGCGCGAAGATCCGTCTCCGTCCGGTCGCGGTCGCCGAGCTTCCACACAAGACCCTCTTTAAGAACGAAGCTCTTCACGTCCGAAAGCTCGCCGTCCTTGTATTTCTGCAAAATCACGCCCTTGCCGCGGCCCATTTCCGGCAATTGATCGGCGGGGAAAAGAAGCAGTTTCCGGTTCGTGCCGATCACGGCAATCGTATCGCCCGCCATCGGCGCAACAGCCGCCGCGCGAACGTCGCCATCCACGTTCAAAACCTGCTTGCCGCTTCGCGTCTGCGCCAACACATCCTCGGCTTTCACGATAAAGCCGCGCCCGTCGCTGCTCGCCACGATGAACTTAAGCGAAGAATCGTATTTCATGAGCGTCAGAATCTCCGCCTCGTTCGGCAGATCGAGCATCAAGCGCACGGGATCGCCAAGCCCGCGCCCGCCCGGCAATTTATCCACGCCGAGCGTGTAAAACCGCCCGTTCGTCGCGAACAAAAGCAATTTGTCTGTCGTCTCCGCCTCAAAAATGAAGCGCTCCGCGTCGCCTTCCTTGTATTTTATGGAGGCCGGATCGACGCCATGCCCCTTGATCGCGCGCACCCAGCCTTTATCGGAAAAAACGACCGTCACGTTTTCGCGCACCGTCATGGCCTCCATGGGCACATCGACAATCGCGGGCGCGTCCGCGAGTTCCGTGCGCCGCGCGCCCAATTTCGTGGCTTTGCCGAATTTTTTCTTAAGCTCCACCAATTCCTGATCGATCTTTTCCCAGCGCGCGCCTTCGTCCTTCAAAAGCTTTTTCAGTTCGCTCTGTTCGGCGGCGAGTTTTTTCTGCTCGCCCTTGATCTCCATCTCTTCAAGTTTGCGCAAAGACCGCAACCGCATATTCAAAATCGCCTCGGCCTGATTTTCGGTAAGCGCAAAAGCCTTCATCAAAACGGGCTTGGGTTCATCCTCGGTGCGGATAATCTTGATGACCTTGTCGAGATTGAGGTACGCGATCAAATAACCGCCCAGCACTTCCAAACGCTCTTCGATCCGCGCCAACCGGAAGCGCGAGCGCCGCACCAAAACGTCCTGCCGGTGGTCGAGATAGCATTGCAAAGCCTCGCGCAGATTCATCACCTGCGGCACAAGGTCGCGGTCGAGGATATTGAGGTTCAAGGGCACCTTGACCTCAAGCTCCGACAAGCGGAAAAGCGATTCCATCAAAACGGCGGGATCGACGTTCCGGTTTTTCGGCACGAGGATAAGCCGCACATCGTCGGCGGATTCGTCGCGCAAATCGTCGAGAAGCGGCAGTTTCCGCGCGGTCAAAAGCTCGGCGATTTTTTCGACGAGCCGCGATTTTTGCACCTGATAGGGCATCTCGGTCACGACGATCTGCCACATGCCTTGTTTCAGCTCTTCCTTTTCCCATTTGGCGCGAAGGCGGAAAGAGCCGCGACCGGTTTTATAGGCCTCGACGATCGCCGCGTGGCTTTCGACGAGAATGCCGCCGGTCGGAAAATCGGGGCCCGGCACGAAATCGACGAGTTTTTCGATCGTCGCCTGCGGACGTTGGATCAAATGCCGCATCGCGTCGCAAAGCTCGCTCACATTATGCGGCGGAATGGAGGTCGCCATACCGACGGCGATGCCCGTAGAGCCGTTCGCCAAAAGATTGGGAAAAGCGGCGGGAAGAACGACGGGCTCCGATCCGCTGCCGTCATAGGTGGCCCGGAAATCGACGGCGTCTTCTTCGATGCCTTCAAGCAAAAGCTCGGCGACTTCCGTCAGGCGCGCCTCGGTGTAACGCATCGCGGCGGCGCTGTCGCCGTCGATATTGCCGAAATTGCCCTGCCCCTCGATAAGCGGATAGCGCTGGTTGAAATCCTGCGCCAGACGCACAAGCGCCTCGTAAACGGAAGAATCGCCATGCGGGTGATATTTGCCGATCACGTCGCCGACGACGCGCGCGGATTTCTTGGGCGGCAATTGCGGCGCGAGCTTCAAATCGCGCATGGCGAAAAGCAAGCGGCGATGCACGGGCTTCATGCCGTCGCGCACGTCGGGCAGCGACCGCGCCATGATGGTGGAAAGCGCGTAAGAGAGATAACGCTCCGACAAAGCCTCGGAAAGCTTCTTGTCCAAAATCGGCTGCGGCGGCAATTCGGGAGTCTTTGTTTTTGTGCTTAAACGCGACATATTTATTTTAATCTTCCTCGTAGCCCGCTTCGGTAAAATTTCTTCCCCCCTCCCCTTGCGGGAGGGGTTGGGGGAGGGGTGTAAAAAAGCGATTCTTCAGAATGGGCACTCTAAGTTTTGTCCCTGTAAAAATCAACGAGCCGCTCGCGTGCAGGGGGAAATGGCGTGGAACCAGCATCCCGCCCATGATTGTGCCCCCAAACGCAGCGTTCGAAGAAATGGCCGGTAAGAGCCAATCCATCGGCAATATCCTGCCGTTCCCACGCCCCACCGCCCGTCAGGAAAGCCGGAAGCGGGAGCAGTTTTTCCTTATAGGGCTTTGCGGCGGCGGCGCAAACGGCGCGACCCGTGCGCGGGCTTACATGGGTCAAACCCTCCACGGCGCCCGTCAAAGCGCATTGCGACAAATCCAGCCCATAGCCCAAGGCCCGCAAAAGCCCGATTTCCCATTTAATATAGGAAGGCCCCCATAAAGCGGCCTCCGGAATGTTTAAAAGAGCCGAAAGCGCGGCATAAACGCCGCCCATGGGCTGCCGTTCGGGCAAGCAAAGCTCGGTCATGGCGCAGGCCGAAGCGATGAGCGCCAGAACTTCCGGCTCGTCCATCCACCGCGCGGGAATGGAAGTCTCGCTTTCCAGAGAATAATGGCCGAGATGATCCAAAAGCCGTGCGCGCCACCGCGCCGCGACGCAATTGCCGGGCTGAAGAAGCGCGCCGGATTTCGGCCCCTGCCCGCCCGCGACAAGCCCCGCATAACGGCCATGCGCGGCCGTCAAAAGCGAGACGATCGCGCCTTTTTCGCCATGCGGTCTTGCCGCTAAAACGATGCCTTCGTCATTCCATTCCATGAAACTTGCTTAGCATGAAAAGATGCGCCAAACCCGTTTTAACCATAAGGTTTTGAAATATGGCTTTTTCTTGACCCGCACGCGAAATCCGGCTTAGCTGCGAACCTCATTTTCATAACGGAACGAAACAATGCCGAAAAAGATTTTTATCGCTTGGTCCCTCGCCGCCTTGATAGCCCTGCCTTCGCTTGCCTATGCGAGCGTGGCGTTAGACGGCAAAGCGCCGACGCCCATCCCCCAAACGACGCCCGAATCCGAAGGGTCCCACATCAAGGGCCTTCCCCTCAACAATCACCTTACGTTCATGGACGTCGGATCGGACAGCACGGGCGAGATGATCGCCTGCGGCATCGCGCGCGAAGCGGACGGCAAGATCGACCGCCTTTCGCAACTGGATTTTTGCCTCAAGGATCTTCCGGATCGCGAGGGCCTCGTCGATTACATGGAAATCGATAATAAAATTATCTTTATCGCGCCGACGAACAAAGGCGACGATCTTTATTATGTCGGCCTCGTCGATAACGAAAAAATCAAAATACGGCTTTGCACGCTGGATCGGCAAGGGACTCCGAACGCCGCCCTTAAAGACGTCGCGTTGAAAGATTCGCCCTATCTGACGGATGCAAAAACCATCAAGCGCCTGATGGCCGTCCTTCATGCGACCTGCACCGCGGGATTTGAAGGCTTTGAGCGGCAATATGGCGCAGAGCCTTTCCGCACGATCAAAGATTCGGGCAGCAGCTCGGCCCACGATTATCGCGCGCGCTGCCAAAAGATTCTGCAACTTATGCAAAAACCGCTTCCCTGATTTTTTTCGGAGATTTCTCATGCGCGCAAAACAAGGTTTTCTGTATTCCCTTATTCTTGCCGGCGCTTTGTTTTTGCCAGCCGCCGCGCAAGCGCAAAAGGCGACGATTCTGAACGTGACGCCAAAGCCGGAATATCTTGAGGCCGACGCGACTGTCGAAGGGCGCGGCCGCGTCCATATCCTCTGCGGCATCATGCGCAACGCCGCGAACGAGATTGTCCGCGATCCGCATCTGGACGCGATAACGGAAAGAAGTGTGAACTGGGATTGTGACGCGACCTATCGCGAAGTGGCGGGGAAGCCTTTTTTCGTCGCCGGGGGAAACCCGGATGCCCGTTATGTTTTTGCGGGCATCGTCAGAGGCGAGCGCTTCGTTCTCATGCGCGCCGTCGAAACGGACGGCAAGGGCAATTTTATCAAACTTTCGGCGCCAATCGATCCGAACATTCCCCTCGTGCCGAAAATTGAACCTCTCGCCAGAGAAGCAGCGCGGGCTCATGATCTCAGCGAAAAAGTTTTCCGCGATTACGCGCCGAAAATGACCGAAGATCAGAAAAAAGCGACCGAGGACGCAAACGGCCCCAATCGCACGGCCGATCTTCTTCTTATCAAGCGCCAGCACGACACGCTCATCAACGGCCAACCGGCGCAAAAATAGTCTCGACGGCGGCGGCGCATGGGCTATAAACGAGCCATGTCCGTCGCCATCCACTACAGCGCCATCCGCGCGCCGCAAGATTCAAAAACGATCTATGGCCTTCAAATCGCCGTCGAGGATTGGCTGAGGGCGCATTTCCGTTACGGCCAAACCGATTGTTTTTCCTTTCTTGTCGGCGATGCGCAAAGCCGCGACGAAGTCCTTGCGCTGGCGGCGTCCTGCGGCGTCGATCAAGACCGCTTGTCTTTTCCGGATGCCCGTTTTCCGCGCGAAAATTGCGGCGCTTTTTCGACGATCTTCCGCCCGGATCTCGATCCGCACGATCTTTTTTGGCAGCGCGCGCTTTTGAAGCAGCCCGGTTTTTCCTTTTGCGGCCTTGCGCATGCGGTCGCAGGCTTCGACGGCGGCGCGATCCTCAACAAATACGTCCACGGCCCTTCGGGCGCGGGCGACGCGATCATCTGCCCCTCGCGCGCGATCCGATCCGTTGTCGAACGTTTCTTCGACATCGCGGGCGAAACCGTCGCGCGACGCTTCAACGGCGCGTTTAAATCCGAAATCGCCCTTCCGGTCATCCCGCTCGGCATCGATACATCGCGCATCGAAGCGCGCGTCTCGCCGGAAAAAAGAAAGGCGCAGCGCGAAGCGCTTGCCCTTGCCGAAGACGAAGTTGCGATTCTCTGGGTCGGCCGCTTGAGCGCCGCGATCAAGGCGCATCCGCTGCCAATGTTCCGCGCGGCGGAAGAAGCGGCGAAGCGCACGGGTAAGAAAATCCGCCTTTTGATGCTCGGCTATTTCGTGCCGGAGGAAGCGGCCCGCGATTTTGAGGCCTTGGCCCAAGACATTTGCAAAACGGCCCGCGTCACTTTCGTCGCGCATAACGATCCGCGTTTTCCCGAAGGGCTTTGGGCGGCGGGCGATGTTTTTCTATCGCTGATCGACAGCGTTCAGGAAAGCTTCGGCCTCACGCCGATCGAGGCGATCGCGGCGGGATTGCCGCGCGTCGTCAGCGATTGGGACGGCTATCGCGATCATGTGAGGCATGGCGAGGACGGCTTTCTGATCCCCACGATTCAACCGCCGACGGGAACGGGGGCCGAACTAAGCCAGCTTTTTCTGGGGGGGCGCGAGATGTATGGCGGCGCGCTCGCCAAAACGGCGCTTTCCATCGCGGTGGATCACGAAGCCGCCGCCGCCGCGCTTGTCGCGCTCATCGAAAATCCGGATCGCGCCCGAAAATTGGCCGAAAAGGCGAAAGCGCGCCTTGAAACCTACGCGTGGAAAAACATCATTCCGGCTTACGAAAATCTGTGGAGCGAAAACGCCGCACGCCGCAGGGCGGCGGAAATCGATCCGCGCCCATGGCCCGCCGTGCCGCCCGAAGCGCCGGATGTTTTCACGCTTTACGAATCCTTTCCGTCCCAAATACTGAAGAACGAAACCCGCCTTAGGGTCGCCGCGACGAAAGCCGAGATCAAAAGCCTCTGGAGCCACGGCATCAACGTCCTCGCCGCCGACCTGATGATCGCGCCGGACGCGATCACGACGCTCATCAACCGCATCGCCGCGCAGAAAACGCTTTCGGTCGAAGACTGCAAAACGGCGCTTCCTGCGTCCGATCCCGCGCGGCTTTACCGCACGCTGACCTGGCTTTTGAAGCTCGGAATTTTAGCCAAAACAAATCCCGGCCAAAAGGCCGAAATATAGAAACGGGAGAAAGAAAACGGCGCCGCCTTTGTCTTCGGAAAAAGCGGGTTCTTTCTGCGGCACGAAGCGGCGGACGCCAATCCAAAGAAGCGCAAGCCACGAACCCACGATCCACGCGTAGAGCGCAGGTTTTACACCGAAAGCCATGACGGCGAGCGCCGTCCATTTGGCATCGCCGAAACCGAAGCCGTCGCGTTTGCGGATTTTATAATAAAGCTCATTGAGCGCCCAAAGCAGGAACAAGGTTCCCAGAGCATAACCGAGGCGGTGCGCGGCGAAGACGGGGCTTTCCAAAAGAACGTTCGCGAAAAGGGAAAGCGCGGCGCCCATGATCAGAATGTTGTCGGGAACGCGTCCCGTCTGCCCGTCGATGGCGGCGGCGACGCCGAGGACAATCAAAAGAACGATCGCGATATAGCCCATCGAAGGCGCGGCGCCGACGACCGAGAAAATATGCGCGTGAACGAGGCTGAGAAGATCGAAGGAGTCCATGGGAGGATCAACCCGTTGCCTTCAACGGCAGCGGAGCACCGTCTTCTTCCGGCAACGGATCGGCGGAGACGAAGGCGTTTCCGTTCGTCAATTGGCCGATATCCCAAAGCTTTTCGGCCGTTTCGCGAGCCATCTGTTTCCAGCGCTGCGTTTCGGATTGGCTCAGGTTGAGTTGCTGCTCAAGCTCGAACGCGCGACGCCGCCAGAAATCGAGCTGAACGGATTGGCTCTGGCTTTCCTCGGTCAGGCGCTTGATATCGCGTTGCAGGGGCGCAAGCTGGGCCTCAAGCTCGACCTGCGAGCCGGAAAAGAGCGAACGGGCGAGAGAAAAACGCGAACGGTTGGCCGAGCGAACCAATTCGCCGAAGCTGAGATTCTCGCGCGCGAGAATCTGCCGAGCCTTGCGCAAAGCGACGAGCGCCTCGCCCGCATGATCGGAATCCGCGAGAGCGAGCACTTTTTCCAATTGTTCGGCGGCTGACTGTTCCATAAGGAGATTGTATCACAAGATTCGCCGATTCTTGCAAGAAAGCCGGAAAGGTTAACGAGAATCCGATGGAAACGGGTCTTTGAAACTATTTATTGCGTTCTTTTTCGACCCGTTTTTCCTTTATAATGGCTTTGTGTTTTCGAGCGTTTTCCGAAATGATTGGCCGGATTTATGTGGTCGGAAAACGCTCTAAGTTTTTGTTGTCGATCAGATTCACGCTCGTAAGCTTGGTCGCCGATGCGGCCAACCTTCTCGCGATCTGATCTAAGCCATTTTGCCAAAAGGATTAAAATTGTGTCGAAGCAAGCAAAAAACAGATCCTATGCAAAAGCCATCGGCATCGGCCTTTCGGCAGCTTTGTTGGCTCTCTGGAGCTTCTCCTCCCTGAATCTGACAAAGCGCGCACCCGCACCGGCCACGATTGAAAATCCGCTCGACGAGCATGTTGGCTCGATCCATTTCAAGGCATGGAAGCAAGGCGACGAATGGATCGGCAAAATATATGAGGAAGACACATTCTCGGGGAAAGAAGAACCAGCGGCGACTTTTGATCTTTTGCCCGACGGAATCCTCCATTATCATGAATACGGCTCGACTTTTGTCGTTGGGAAAGACGATGCGGTTCTCTACGCATACGGAAATACGTCGCCAAGCGAGCCTGTCGTCGGAAAACTGCGCAATCTCCGCAACGTCGTTAAGGCCAATCTCCCGGCAAACACGCTCTAAAAATCGGCTTGAAACTATTTTTGAGATTCGTTTTGCCGCTCTTTTTCCTGTAAAATCGCTCCAATTTCAGCCTTCCGCCAGAGATGAGGACAAAAATGTCGAAACACGCAGGTTTGCCGAAATATATTACTTATACTTTGTGCGCTCTTGCGCTAACGGGCCTCGGTTATGCTGGAAAAATCCTTTTCAGCGACGCGCCTACGCCCAACGGCCATTATATGAAAATCAGCGGGCCGGACGGCGAAAGCTGCATCAGGACGTATAAGAATTCGAAAGATGCGGATGTCGTCGACATCACCTTTGAAACCAAGGGCGACGCCCCCGATCATTACCTTGAAACCCATGCGACGCTTGAAGAAACGCCGAAAAGCGCGATCTATCGGGAAGAAACCAAAATCCGCCCGACAGGCGTGCGGGGATTGTTGGCGCGCCTTCTGCCTGCCAAAACGGCGACCGGATCGGAAGTCGCCGTCGAGATCATCGATGGCGCGATGAAAGAAAACATGAAGTTTCGGGGCCTTTCGCCAGAACAGGCCTCTTACGCGCTGGGCAAGCGTGATTTTATGCGCAAAGTGAAGCATGCCATGGACGAAGGCCGCTTGGGTTCGATCCCGCTGCGTTTCGAAAGCTGGTTTACAAAACTTCTTTCGGCTGGCGTCAGACCGACGCCGCGAATCTAGAACGTTTTCCGAATAGGTAGAACAGGCCTTCCTTTTTTTTCGTCATCCCCGCCCCCGCCTGCGCGAGGGCAGGCTCCGGCGGGGATCCCATTTGGTTTTCATCCTAAATAACAAGAAAATGGGACTCCCGCCTTCGCGGGAGTGACGGATTTTTTAATTCCATCTAAACGGATTTTGCTCTAATTTTCTTTCCTCGCCCACGCATCGGGTTTATCCTTCTCCTTAATAATAACGAGAAGGAGAAACCCCATGCCCACCACCATCGCCATCGTCTATCACTCCGGCTACGGCCACACGGCGGCGCAGGCCGAAGCCGTCCGCCAGGGCGCTCTTGAAATCGCCGATACGAAGGTCGATCTTATCAAAACCGAAGATATGGATCGCCATTGGGCGACGCTTGAGAAAGCGGATGCGATTATCTTCGGCGCGCCCACTTATATGGGCAGCGTCTCGGCGCCGATGAAAGGCTTCATGGACTCGACGTCGAAAATCTGGATGCAGCAAGGCTGGAAGAACAAAATCGCGGCGGGTTTCACCAATTCGGGAAGCCAGAGCGGCGACAAGCTGAACAGCCTTATCCAGCTTATGATCTTCGCGATGCAGCACGGCATGATCTGGATCGGGCTGGATCTTCTTCCCGGCAACAATTCAAGCAAAAGCGCGGTAACGGATCTCAACCGGATCGGAAGCTTCGCGGGCGCGATGGCGCAATCGAACGTGGATCAAGGGCCGGACGTCGCGCCGCCGGAGGCAGACCGCAAAACGGCTTCCCACCTCGGCCGCCGCGTCGCTGAAATGGCGGCACGGTTTAAGAAATCGTAAGGCGGCCTTCGGGATCGGGGCCAAAGGCCAAGCCTTTCTTCCAGGGTCGGGGCCTAAACCCCGATTCCCGCCTTTACAAAAAGCGGCCCAAGCTCTTAATATGCCCCTCATGAAGAAAATCATGACCGCCCTTTTGATCGGCTTTGCGCTGGCGTCTTGCTCGACGCCGGAGCCTCGTCCCGCGCCCATGCAACTCGATTTTTCGAACATGGGCCGCCTGACCATCGCGACGCAGGACGTGCACGTGGTGAACCGCGCCTACAGCACGCCGCAATGGGCGCCCTATGTCGGGCATTTGTTCGAGCCGCGTCTGGCCGACGCCGTCGAAAAATGGGGCAACGAGCACATCCAAAGCGGCGGCAATGCGGGCCACGGCACGCTTATCATCAAGGAAGCAAGCGTGACGCAACAGGCCTTGCCGATGGAAGGCGGTTTCGACAGCTGGTTCACGCGCCAACAGGCGACGAAATATGTAGGCCGCGTCGAAGTGACCTTTGAAGTCCAGAATCCGAACGACCGTTCCACGGGCATCGCCTCGGCGCAGGCGGTTCATGCCGTCACGCTGCCGGAAGAGCCCACGGAAGCCGAAAAATACGCGGCCTATCGCTCGCTCGTCGAGGATCTGATGAAAGATCTGAACGCGACGTTCAACCAGTCGGTGCGCGAGCATATGGGTCATTTCCTGATGTCCTCGACGCAAAGCACGGGGCAGGAAAGCGCCCTGTCCGGAAGCCGCGCCAGCCGCGCCGCGCCGATAGCGCCGGTTCAGATTGAGCCGGTGCAAGCCGCGCCCGCAAGAACGGCGCCCGCGCCGGATTCGTCCGCCAATCCCATCGTGATTACAAGCCCTTGAACCAAACACTCTGTCATTTCCGGATTATCGGGAATCCAGATGCCGCGCCTCTGCGCGGCGCCTGACTGAAGAAAGCAAATCTGCAACGAGAGCGACATAAGGCAATCCAAAACCCCATGGCAATCGGCGCACATCCCGAGTTCGAAATCCAGTTCGTTCCGCCCAAAGGCCATCGCGCCCGAAAGCTCGCTCTTTTCATTCTAACGCTGGCGCCCTTCGCCTTCGGCCTTCTGGCTCTGATCTTGGGGCAAGACGCGAATTGGGATTTGCGGAACTATCATTGGTACAACGCCTATGCCTTTTTGAACGGGCGCTATAACGGCCTCGACCTTCTTCCTTCGCAAACGCCCTATTTCTACAATCCGGCGCTCGACGTTCCTTTTTTTCTTCTGGCGAATGAAGTTCCCGCGCGCGTCGCCGCCTTTGTTCTCGGCACGGTCCAAGGCCTCAATTTTCCGCTTCTCTTCATGCTCGGCCACGCTTCGATCATCGTGCCGAACGCGCGGCACAAGGTTCTGACCGCGGCGGGCCTCGCGGCGCTCGGCCTGCTCGGCGGCGGCGGGATCGCGCAAATAGGCACGACCTTTTACGACAACGTCACGAGCCTCGGCGTTTTTCTCGCGGCGCTTCTGGTTCTCGGCAATCTCAAGACGCTGATCGAAGGAAAGCTTGGCCGCGCGCTGCCGCTTGCCTTTTTCGCAGGCGTGCCCGCGGGCCTTATGATGGGCCTTAAGCTGCCCAGCGTCATCTTCGCGGTCGGTCTTTGCTTCGGCCTTCTTTTCCTGACGGGTTCTTTCAGGCGCCGCGTCATGCTGTCTTTCTTCTTCGGCCTTGGCGTCCTTGCCGGCTGCGCCGTCACGCTGGGTCCTTGGGCGGTCTTTCTTGAAACCCATTACGGAAGCCCGCTTTTCCCTTATTTCAACAATTTCTTCCACGCGCCGCTCGCGCCGGATTCCAGCGCGCGCGACACGCAATTCGTGCCGATCGATTGGCATGACAGGCTTCTTTTCCCGTTCATTTTCGCGCGCTATCCGCTGCGCGTGGGCGAGATTCCCTGGAGCGATCTGCGCCTTCCGCTTCTCTACGCGCTTTTGCCGGTCGCGGTCGTCCTCCGCCTCCTTTTCGGAAAGAGCCGAGGTCTGCACGACAAGATCGCGTATCCGCTTCCGGCGCGCTATTTGCTGTGGGTCAGCGTCATCGCCTATGCCGTCTGGGTGGGCATGTTCGCGATTTACCGCTATGCGCTGCCGCTTGAGATGCTTACGCCGCTTTTGATCCTTTTCACGGTCAATATGCTGCCGCTTCACCTTCCGACGCGCGGCCTGATCGCGGCCTTTCTCCTTGTCGCGATCGCGGTGACGATCCAGCCCGGCAATTGGACTCGCCGCGACGCATGGCTCGACCATTTTGTCGAAGCCGATATTCCGAAACTTCCGAACGATCCTTCGGTCATGCTTTTGATGGCGGGGTACGAGCCCTATTCCCACCTGATCCCGCTTTTCCCGCCCGCCATGCCGGTCGTGCGCATCCAAAGCAATTTCACCTCGCCGGAAATAAGCGCAAGTTTCAGCAAAAGCCTGCACGACAGGATCGACGCGCACAAAGGAAGCTTTAAAATCCTGATCCCCGCCAACGAAAAAGAAGCCGCGCAAAAGCCGCTTAGTCTTTTTAAGCTCACGCTTTTGCCGCAAACATGCCAGAAAGTTGTCGATCATCTTTATGAAGCGACTTACGCGCTTTGCGACGTCCAACGCCAACCCTAACGCCTCCGGGGAACCAAAATGAGCCAAGCCCTACGCACAGCAGTCTTGATCCCTTGCTATAACGAGGAAGCAGCCATCGCGCGCGTGATCGAGGATTTTCGGAACGCGCTTCCGGAAGCGATCATCTATGTCTACGACAACAATTCGCGCGACAAGACGGTTGAGATCGCGCGCAAAGCGGGCGCGCTCGTTCGCACGGAACCGCTTCAGGGCAAGGGCAACGTCGTGCGCCGCATGTTCGCGGATATCGAGGCGGACATCTATGTCCTCGTGGACGGCGACGCGACCTATGACGCGACAAGCGCGCCCAAAATGATCGCGAAATTGATCGATGAGTCGCTCGACATGGTGAACGGCGCGCGCGTCACGAATATCGAGGAAGCCTATCGCCCGGGCCACCGCTTCGGCAACTGGATGCTCACGAGCATGGTCGCGTGGGTCTTCGGCAACCGCTTTAAGGATATGCTTTCGGGTTATCGCGTTTTCTCGCGGCGCTACGTCAAAAGCTTTCCGGCGCTCGCGGCGGGCTTTGAGACGGAAACGGAATTGACCATCCATGCGCTCGAACTTCGCATGCCGACCGACGAGATCGAAACGCCCTATAAGGACAGGCCCGTCGGTTCGGTCAGCAAGCTCAACACCTTCAGGGATGGCTTCCGCGTGCTCTGGACAATCGTCGTGATGGTGAAGGAAGAACGCCCGATGCAGTTCTTCTCGCTTCTCTCGGGTTTCCTTGCCATTTCTTCCATCGTCCTTATCGGCCCGATTTTGGCCGAATTTTTCGAAACGGGCCTTGTGCCGCGCTTGCCGACGGCGGTGTTGTCGATGGGCCTGATGATCGTCGGTTTCCTGTCGCTCACCTGCGGGCTGATCCTCGACACGGTCACGCGCGGGCGGCGCGAAATGAAGCGCATGCGCTATCTTAACATACCGGCGGTCGGAAACAGATGATGGAAAAAGAGTCTTTCCCCTCTCCCCTTGCGGGAGAGGATAGAAAACCTTAGTTTGCGCAGCAAACTTTAGGTTTTCTTGGTGAGGGGTATTCCCTTGATCACGAGTGGTTCCGAAGAAATATGCGCCTCACTTTTTTTGCCCCCCCTCTCCCCCTCGTCCGCGAATTCGTCAAATTCGGATTCATCGGTTTTATCGGCTTCATCGTCGACACGGCTTTTCTTTATACGGGGATTCACGTTTTGGGTTTGAGCCGCGTCGCGGCGGGGTTCTTTTCATTTCCCTTCGCCGTGACCGTGACATGGCTTGGCAACAGACTTTTTACCTTCGGCCATCTGGATCATGAACCGATGGCGAAACAGCTTGCCAAGTTTGCCGTCGTCTGCGCCGTAGGTCTCACCTTCAATCGCGGCGCCTATACGCTTTGCGTCAGCACGATCCCGCTCGTTTACGAATATCCGGTTCTTGGCCTTCTGGCGGGCACGGCGGCGGGCATGTTTTTCAACTTTTTTGCCTCTAAAAAGCTGGTTTTCAAATAGCCCCCTTGTAATCGGATCTTTTCTTCCTAAATCTATCGGTAGCGCCGCCTTCCCCGTCTGCCGCCGCTGGCGGCGGCAGGGGCCATGGCGGCGCCTTTCACCCACGGACAGTTAGGCCCAAGGGCGACAGGGAGTGCTGAAGTCTCATGATCGATCCAAACCGCTACACCGACCGCGCCCAAGGCTTTCTGCAAGCCGCGCAGATGCTTGCCCTCAAATTGCAGCACCAGCAGCTTGTGCCCGAGCATCTTCTGAAGGTGCTGCTCGAAGACAAGGAAGGGCTTGCGTCGAACCTGATCCGTTCGGGCGGCGGCGATCCCGCCATCGCGACGCAGGAAACGGACGCGGCTCTCGACAAAATCGCGAAAGTGTTTGCGTCGGGCAACGCCGATCAGATGATCCTCGCCCCCTCTTTCGCGCGTCTTTTGGGATCGGCCGAGGATCAGGCGAAAAAAGCGGGCGATTCTTACGTCACGACGGAACAGCTTCTCCTCGCCCTCGCGCTCGCCGATGGAACCGAGGCGCAAAAAGCGCTGAAGGCCGCGAACGTCACGCCCGCAGGGCTTCAGAACGCGATCGTCAATCTGCGCAAGGGCCGCAAGGCCGACAGCTCGGGCGCCGAACAATCTTATGACGCATTGAAACGCTACACCCGCGATTTGACGGAAGTGGCCCGCGCCGGAAAACTGGATCCCGTCATCGGGCGCGACGAGGAAATCCGCCGCACGGTGCAAGTGCTGGCCCGCCGCACGAAAAACAATCCCGTTTTGATCGGCGAACCCGGGGTCGGCAAAACGGCCATCGTCGAAGGCTTGGCGCAACGCATCGTCAAGGGCGACGTTCCCGAAAGTTTGAAGCAAAAGCGCGTCGTCTCGCTCGATCTCGGATCGCTCGTCGCGGGCGCGAAATACAGGGGCGAGTTCGAAGAACGTTTGAAAGCCGTGCTTGCGGAAATAGGATCGGCGGCGGGCGAGATCATCGTCTTCATCGACGAGCTTCATGTGTTGATCGGCGCGGGCAAGACCGAGGGCGCGATGGACGCGTCGAACATGCTGAAGCCCGCGCTTGCGCGCGGCGAATTGCATTGCGTCGGCGCCACGACGCTCGACGAATACCGGAAATATATCGAAAAGGACGCGGCGCTCGCGCGGCGTTTCCAGCCCGTTTTCGTGAACGAGCCGACGGTGGAGGACACCATCTCGATTCTGCGCGGCCTCAAGGAAAAATACGAACTTCATCACGGCATTCGCATCGCGGATGGCGCGATCGTCGCCGCCGCGACGCTTTCGAACCGCTATATTTCCGACCGTTTTTTGCCGGATAAAGCCATCGACCTGATCGACGAGGCGGCGGCGCGGCTGCGCATGGAGGTTGAAAGCAAGCCCGAAGAAATCGACGAGATCGACCGCAGGATCATTCAGCTTAAGATCGAGCAAGCGGCGCTCAAAAAAGAATCCGACGCGCATTCGAAAGAGCGCCTCAAAAAACTGGCCGTCGAACTTGCCGCGCTTGAAGAAAAAGCGGCGCAAATGAGCGCCCGTTGGCAAGCGGAAAAGGAACAGATCGCGGGCGCGCAAAAAGTGAAGGAACGCTTGGAGCAAGCGCGCGCCGAGCTTGAAAAGGCGCAGCGCGAAGGCCAATACACGCGCGCGGGCGAATTGACCTATGGCGTCATTCCCGCGCTTGAAAAACAAATCGAGGCCGCTTCGGGCAAAGCGGAAAACCCGCTTCTGAACGAGGTCGTGAAGGAACAGGACATAGCCGCGATCGTCAGCCGTTGGACGGGCATTCCGGTCGATAAAATGATGCAGGGCGAACGCGAAAAACTTTTGAAGATGGAAGACGATCTCGAAAAACGCGTGGTGGGTCAGAACGAAGCCGTCGTCGCGGTTTCAGACGCGATCCGCCGCGCGCGCGCGGGCCTTCAGGATCCCAACCGCCCGATGGGTTCGTTCCTTTTCCTCGGCCCCACGGGGGTGGGCAAGACGGAACTCACGAAAGCGCTCGCCGCGTTCTTGTTCGACGACGAACAGGCGATGGTTCGCATCGACATGTCCGAATATATGGAAAAACACGCGGTCGCGCGGCTTATCGGCGCGCCCCCGGGCTATGTCGGCTATGAAGAAGGCGGCGCGCTGACGGAGGCCGTTCGCCGCCGTCCCTATCAGGTGATCCTTTTCGACGAAGTCGAAAAAGCGCATCCGGACGTTTTCAACATTCTTCTTCAGGTTCTCGACGACGGGCGTCTGACGGATGGACAAGGCCGCGTCGTGGATTTCAGGAACACGCTGATCGTCCTCACCTCCAATCTCGGCGCGGACATCATGGCGAGCGACGATGGGGCGGAGCTTTCGCCCCACACGCGCGATCAGGTGATGGACGTGCTGCGCGGTGCGTTCAGGCCGGAGTTTCTCAACAGGCTCGACGAGATTTTGCTCTTCCGCCGCCTTGCGCGTTCCGACATGGCGGCGATCGTGCAGATCCAACTCGACAGGCTTAACGCGCGCCTCGCCGAACATCACATTGTCATGGACGTGACGCCGGAAGCCTTGTCATGGTTGGCGGAAGCCGGTTACGATCCGATCTATGGCGCGCGCCCCTTGAAACGCGTGATCCAGCGCACGATCCAGAACGCGCTGGCGCAGGAATTCCTCGCCGGAAAAATCGCGGAAGGACAAAAAGTTCGCATTAGCGTCGAAAAAGACGAGCTCAAAATCGCGCCGGTTTCATAGGTTTTTTGCTTGTTGAAACTATTTGCGCTGTGTATTGACGCAGGATAGTCAATGCGTAGAAAGCGAAAGAAATTACAATGAGCGATGCGGGCCTTCGGGAAATTCAGATTTTAACCAAAACGATCATGCAAGCCGTTTTCTTCGGCTTGGATAAGTATGGAGATCCCGCGCCTCCGAGCTTTCAATACACGGAAGCCGGAAGGCCCCTCACAGACATCAAGAAAGCTGCCGTTTTGGCGCATGCGGATGAGAATATCTACGGCTTATGCATGGCCCCGCGTAAAGTCACAATAGTCAGCGGCGTTTGGAAATACACGCTCGAAGACGAAGATCCTGCAAAGAACAATCTGCGTCCGACCCTTTATTTCGGAAGCGCCTTTCCGCTCCGCGAAATCAAGGAACAACGCCTTGATCCCGCCCCTATAATCGAAACCTGGAAAAAAGCAGGAGCTCTTTTTGTAGTCAGGGCGCGCGGCGGTCTTTCTTTTCCGCTTGAACTAGGCGACCGCGTGATTTCGCCCAAACCTTCGCCCAAGATGGAAAAAAGTATTTTCAGGCTTCTGAGAGGGGACAAAAACCGCCCAAAACTGCAATTCTGCGGCACCCTCGACTGTGCGCTCTAATCACTTGCAATCCACGCCCACGGCTTCCGCAACATTTTTGAATCCGTCGCGCTTCAAACATTCCACCAATTCGCGCTTGATCTTTTGCACGACAAGCGGCCCTTCGTAGATCAGCGCGGTATAGATCTGTACGATCGAAGCGCCCGCACGTATTTTGGCGTAAGCATCCCGCCCTGAGAAAACCCCGCAATTGCCGATCAGCGGAATCTTGCCGCCCGTCAGCTTGTACATATTGGCCAGAAGCTTGTTCGACGTTTCCAAAAGGATCGGCCCCGAAAAACCGCCCGCTTCTTTCGCAAGCTCCGCCGGTATCACATCGGGCCGCGTCGTCGTCGTGTTGCCGACGACGATTCCCTGAACGCCCGTTTCCAAGACGGCCGCAGCGATGTCTTTTTGCTGTTCCTCCGTCAAATCGACCGAAATCTTCACAAGCACGGGAAGCTTTGGGTAATGGGCGTTCCTTGCTTCCATCACGCGCGACAGAAGCTCCTTCAACCGGTCGCGATCCTGCAAATCGCAAATCCCGGGCGAGTTCGGACAGGAAACGTTGATCGTCACGTAATCGGCATACGCGCCGAGCTTCGTCAAATCGGTGACGAAATCGGCCGCGTCGTCGACCGTCTCCTTGTTCTTGGCCAGATTGATGCCGACGGGATTCGTTGTGCGCTCCTTTTTCGCACGCCACGCCTTCATGCGTTCGGCGAAAACATCCGCGCCCACGCTGTTGAAACCGAAGCGATTGATAAGACCCTTGGCTTCCGACACGCGGAACATGCGCTTTTTCGGATTGCCGGATTGCGGAAGCGGCGTGACGCCGCCGATTTCGACGGAACCGAAACCAAAACCCATGAACGCGTCGATTCGCGTCGCCTGTTTGTCGAGTCCCGCCGCAAGGCCGATGGGATTCGGAAAAACGGCGTCGAAGACCTTGATTTCGAGCATCGGATCGTCGTTTCCGAAGAAGCGCGGCGCAAGACCGAAGCCAAGCATCCGAAGCGTCAAGTTATGCGCGACCTCGGGGTCAAGGCAAAAGAGGAAAGGTTTAATCAACGGATAGGGATTAAGTCCTACGCGATCAAGAAAAGACCAAAGATTAATCATGTTTTACTCGCTCGTTTGCAGTTTCATTCGCATTTTGCATAACAATGACTTTGTTTTTTGCAAATTGCAACGATAAGTTTATAAGAAAATAATATCAGAACAACCATAACGCTGAATTTAAAATGAAAGTTTTACCTTGAATTACTGTGCACACATGGCATAATTTGTGCATAACACGTTTCTTGTCAAGCCGTTGTTTTACGCATTTTTTTGAGGCCAGCTGAATGACAGATCGCCAAAAAAGAGTCAAAGAGCCGAAGGAGAGGGAAAAACCGGCTTCGCAAGAAATAGCGGCGTTGACGCAGTCCAAGGAAAGTCCCGCCTTGGGGGCTGCTTTCGATGCCGTCGCAAACATGAACAACCCGCGCAAGAATTAATTCTGCGCTCTACAGATCTGGAACCGAAAACTCGATGCTTAAACACGCTGACATTTGGCGCGCGATCGACCGGCTCGCCGCAAAGAACAACCTCTCCCCCTCGGGTCTCGCCCGGAAATCCGGCTTAAGCCCGACCTTGTTCAACCCGAGCAAGCGCTCCACGGGAAAACGCAAACGCTGGCCCTCGACGGAGAGCATCGCGCGGATTCTGCTGGCCACGAACACGCCGCTCGACGCTTTTGTGGCGCTGGCGTCCGACGAAGCGCCGACCTCGCGCAAGATCCCGCTGCTCGGCTATGCCGAAGCGGGCCGCGAAGGCTATTTCGACGATGCCGGTTATCCGACGGGCAAAGGGTGGGATGAAATAGCCCTTCCCGGCGCCACGGATGCGCGCGCATTCGCGCTTGAAATTTCGGGCCGCAGCATGGAACCGATCTATCGCGAAGGCGACCGCGTCCTTCTTTCCCCGGCCGAAAAGCCGCGCCGCGGCGATCGCGTCGCCGTGCGCACCGTCAGCGGCGAAGTGCTGGTGAAACAGCTCGGCCGCGAAGGCGCGCAGAAGGTCGAGCTTCTGTCCCTCAATCCGGATTATCCGCCGGTCACGATGCCCCGTTCGGAAGTCGTCTGGATGTATCGCATCCTCTGGGCCAGCCAATAAGGCCGGCCCGCCCTCGACTTTCCCGCAAAAGTGACGCATAAAGAAGGTCTCAGAAACCTTCTTTCTTTATGCGAGAATCTTTATGTCCGATCCCGTCTTGTCCTCCGCCGCCGACGAAAGCGCGCGCCGTCTGGCGCGTCTTGAAAAAATAACGGAAACGTATGGAAGCCCTTTCGATAAAACGAAGTTTTCCAAAACGGACAATGCTTCGGACGTTAAAAAACGTTTCGAGACGCTTGCCTCCGGCGTAAAAACGGATCAACGCGTCGCGGTCGCGGGCCGCATCATGGCGATCCGCAACAACGGCATGTTTCTGGACGTTCTCGACGAAAGCGACCGGATTCAAATTTTTCACGATTTGAAAGCGGCCGCGCCGGAACGCGTCGAACTTCTGAAGCTTTTGGATCTTGGCGACATCGTGGGCGTGAAAGGCGTCGTACGGCGCACGCCGCGCGGCGAGATCACGGTCGACGCCGAAGACATCGAGCTTCTCAGCAAGGCGCTGGAGCCGCCGCCGGAGAAATTCCACGGGCTCAAGGACACGGAAGCGCGCTTTCGCCACCGCGAACAAGATCTCGTAGCGACGCCGCGCACGCGGGAAACGCTGCGCGCGCGCTATCGGATGATCGCGTCGATCCGCCGTTTTCTCGACGAAAAAGGCTTTCTCGAGGTTGAAACGCCGATGCTGCACGTCATCGCGGGCGGCGCTTTGGCAAAACCCTTCACCACGCACCACAACGCGCTCGACATTCCGCTTTATATGCGCGTGGCGCCGGAACTTCATTTGAAGCGGCTTGTGATCGGGGGCGTGGGCGAGAAAATCTTCGAGATCAACCGCTGTTTCAGGAACGAAGGGATCAGCCCCAAGCACAATCCGGAGTTCACGTCGATCGAGGTCTATCAAGCCTATGTCGATTTCACCGCGATGATCGATCTGACCGAAGCGCTTGTCCATCACGCGGCGATGGCGCTCCACGGCACGGCGAAAGTGAGCTATGGAGAAAAGGAAATCGACTTCACGCCGCCATGGCCGCGCAAAACGATGACGGCGCTTATCAAGGACTATGCGGGCGTCGATTTTGACGCGATCAACGATCCTGTCGCGGCGACGCAAGCCGCGCGCAAGGCGGGCGTCAAAATCGAGGACGGCCTCAGCTGGGGTCAAATCGTCGAAGCGACTTTTGGCGAAAAAGTCGAAGACAAATTGATCCAGCCGACCCACGTGATCGATCTGCCGAAGGAAATCTCGCCGCTTTCGAAGGCGTGGCCGGATCGCCCGCATGTGGCCCAACGTTTTGAGACTTACGTGAACGGCTGGGAGCTTGCGAACGCGTTCAGCGAGCTGAACGACCCGCGCGAGCAACGCGCCCGCTTTCTCGAACAGGCCGAACAAAAACGCGGCCCGGACGAGCCGCCGCATCCAATCGACGAGGATTTCATCAAGGCGCTTTCCTTCGGCATGCCGCCGATGGGCGGCATGGGCATGGGGCTCGACCGGCTCGCGATGCTTTTGACGGACAGCCCGACGATCCGCGAAGTCATCGCCTTCCCGACGATGAAACCGGCGGGGTAAAACGAACCGGAAATGCCTGAATCCGCGCGCCCGAAACGCCTCTATCAAGGCCATGATTGGTTCACCTACCGGTGGCCCGTGGCGCAGGCTTTCGACACGATCGACAGGCTTCAGGATCTTTGCCTGTGCCGGATCGGTGGCCCTTCGACGGATTCGCGCGAAGATTCCACAGCCTTGATGTCATCCCTCGCCCTTTTGCTCGACGATCTTCAGGCCGAGCTGACGACGGCGCAAGCCGCGCTTTTAGGCGCGCCCGCGCAGCGGTCTTTTGAGATGTACTGGATGGGCTTTGAAATGGATCTGACTCTGAAAGCGATTCAGGCGCAAACGGAAAGCGTAGCCGCGTCCGCGTGCGACGTTTTTGAGGCGATCCGGCTTCATCTGACGAAAATCAAGAACGCCTTAAAAACGCTGGATCAATAGAGTATTTTCGTATTAGGTTGGCCTTAACCTCAATGCATAGCTCTTGTGAGTCTGGATCCCCGCCTGCGCGGGGATGACAGGTTATTATTTGATTTACCGTCCTTTTTTTGTCATGCCCGCGAAGGCGGGCATCCAGTCGACTGGGGTTGGGTCGGCCTTCTTTGCACCAACCTACTCGAAATTTGCTCTAGTTCACTTCTTCGGCGCATCCTGCGGCGGCGCGTCCATCATCGGCATCGCGGAGCGGTTGCCGCCTTGGCCGAAAGGCCCTCCGTTCGGATCCGGCGGCAGCCCCGCAAAAGGCGGGCGCGGCCTTTCGTGCATATCGAAAGTCAACCGCCCTTCGGCGATGCGATCGGCGATGATCTTGCGGCTTTCGACGGGAATTTCCGTCGCGATCCGCATCAAGACGTCCGCCATATCGCCATGGAAGTCCTTCCCGAGAGCCTGAAGCTTATCGATCGAAGCCTGAAGGGCGGCCTTGTCGGGATTATCCTCGCGAAGAAGCGCCGCGATCGCGAGCGTCGTCTTTTCAACCTCATCGTGATCGACGAGCATGCGTTTATGCGCGTCGGCGTAAATCGCGCGCAATTTCGCGGCGTCCGCCGCGGGCAAAGAGGCCGCGATGGATTCGCCGGGGCCGAACCCGGGCGGGCCGAAAGGCATCGGCGGCGGCATCATGCCGAAGGGACGCAAAAACGAAGACGTCGCCATGCCGACCAAAAAAATATTGAACGCGATCGAAGCCAGAAAAAGCTTCCGCCCATGACAAGAATGGCCGTTGATTGAAAAATCCGATTTTTCCTCCTTTTGCGACATTACCGCCCTCCCTGCACGCCTACAAAATCCTGCCAAGGCGCCGCCATGGCGAAGACCGTAACCTTCGACGAGGTGTAATTCCCGCCATTCGCGGCCGTTTTAACGCTGCCTTCGGGCGTAAAGAAGGTCGTATGGCTGCCGACGAAAGCGCCGAGCCCCAAAAGCATCAAAGCGAACAAGGCGCCGCGCCAAAGCGGCACGACGAAATCCGTGAAAGAAGATTCGGCAGGCGGCATCAACGTGCCCTGCGCGGTCGCGTCGGCGCGTTGTATAAGGCGCGCCTCGATCCGCGCAAGACGCTCGTAACCGATCTCGCCGACCGGATCGTAACGCTTAAGAAGCGTTTCCAGATCAGATGTTTCGTCCATCACAAATCTCCGCTTTGCATAAGTCCCTTGTCCGCAAGTTTGTCGCGCAACGCGCGACGCGCCCGCACCAGAAGCGATTCGACCGCTTTGACCGAGAGATCCATCGCTTCGGCGACCTCCTGTCCCTTCATATCCTCGAAATACGACAAAATCACCGCGACTCTTTGGCGTTCGGGCAATTCCTGAAGCAGCGCGTTGATAAAGCGCCGCTTACCCTGATCCGAAGCCTCCTCAAAACCGCCTTTTGCCTGATCGACAAGCTCGCCCGCTTCCTCAAGCGCTACGAAAGCTTTTTTCCGCCGCAAATCCAAACACAAATTGATGGCCACGCGGCTCAACCATGTGCGAACCGTCGCCGTGCCGTCGGGATCCCAGGCCGGTGCAAAGCGCCAAAGCCTTAAAAAAGCCTCCTGCGCGATTTCGTCGGCGTCCGATGCGTTCCCCGTCATGCGCTGCGCCAAAGCGACGATCCGACGCAAATAGCGCGCGCTCAAACCGGAAAAAGCGCGCATATCGCCGCCCGCCGTCGCGACAATGAGAGCATTGTCCGGAGCGGTAAGCAAAAAATCCTCGCGGGACAGGAGATCGGGCGCCTTTTCGGCGCTCTCCGGCGCTACAGTCAAACGTTCCTCACAAAAGCAGATCGCATTGGATTGTCGATAACAGGCCTTTCTCCATCCCGTTTCATACACGTGGGCCGAGTCGGATTTCCTGCGTTTTCATGATCTTGAAGGCCATATTAGCGCATTTGCCGAAAAAACAAGTTTTTTTGTCCGCCAGCGAAGGAAGAACGCGCTGCGCGCCGTGAATGATCATGCAGGCCTAGGGAACCGGCAAAAAGGAATTGGGGACTAAGAGAAGGGGACGCACCTGATGAAGGGAGTCTCCCATGAGTAGTATAAGCAGCGTATCATCGACCAATCAGTACCTTTCGGCGAAGCAACTTTTTGCGAAGCTGGACACCAACAACGACGGGACTCTCTCGGAATCCGAGTTTGTCGCGGGACGCCCGAGCGACGTCAGCGAGACGCAGGCCGAAACTCTTTACACAAAGCTCGACACAAGCGGCAACGGCATCACGGAATCCCAGTTCGAATCCATGGCGCCGAACAGCAGCACGTCGGCCAGCAGCAGCACGACCGATACGAGCAGCACATCAAGCCTCAGCGCGTCGACTCTGATGTCGCTTCTGTCGCAGCTTGAAACCAGCCTAAGCTCGATCGAAACAAGCTCGACCTCAAGTTCGAGCTCGGTCAGCAGTACATCCAGCTCGAATCCGCTTCAAACGCTTTTGTCGCAGATTGAAAGCACGCTAAGCTCGATCGAATCCAACTCGACCTCAAGCTCAAGCGCGACAACCGACGCGACCAGCACGACCAGCGCAAGCGGCACGTCCGAATCCGACGACTTGTCCACACTGCTCGGCCAGTTGAACGAATTGAGCGACGCCCTTTCGATGGGCCCGCCTCCGCCGCCGCCCGATGGAACAAGTTCGACGGCGAGCGCAAGCGCGACGGATTCTTCTTCGTCGACGGCGGCGTCGGATTCGACGGCCAGCGCAAGCAGCACGTCCGGCTCGGATATGTTTTCGCAGCTTCTCGGCGAACTTGACGGAATGATGGGCCCGCCCCCACCGCCCCCGGGCGGCACGGGATCCGTGGCGAGCGCCAGTTCGACGGACAGTTCTTCTTCGACGACGACGGCTTCGGCGACGGCAAGCTCCACAACGACCGCAAGCGCGAGCGATACGAATCTGGCCGCTTTGTTGCAGGAAATCCTGCAAGCGGCGCGGGCTTATTCGAACAGCAGCTTCGATCCGAGCTCAGTCACGGCTTCCAGCTTGGAAACCATCGCCTGATTGGCATGAAAGAACGACCCTAAACTCGGCGGTGGCGGCAACGTCACCGCCTTTTTTTCTTAACAAAAACAATGCGTAACGAATTATAAACGAGATATGTGATATGAAACTATTGATCCCGATGTATAATCCTTTTCATTCATCGAACCGTTTTTTTGAGGCCCGCCATGAACGCATTATTCAAACAAGCCAAAAAATTCGTCGTTCTCCCTGTTGCAATTTTGGTAGCTTTGGGTCTTGTCGCCTGCAAAAAAGACGAGGCCCCGAAACAGGTTCCTGCGCAAGAACCGGCCAAAGTCGAGCAACAGGGCACGCAATTGCAAAAACTCTCGCCAGAAGCTGAAAAGAAGCTGCGAGAATCCTTTGGAATGCAAACACCCGATGCCTCAAAAGTGAAAACAGAAGAGCAAACGCTCAACATCCCAACCAGACGCACAGCCGAACAAATCAAAAAAGCAGACGAAGAACGTCGCGGATGGATGAAAGATCTTCAAACAAGACGCGGTGGCCCAAGCTAAAACGCAATCCACCTCAAAACAAAAAAGGCCGTCCCATCGGGGACGGCCTTTTTTTATTTGTAAAAATACTTAAGCGGCTTTCTTGTTCGCCTGCGCCTTTTGGAGCTGCTTGCGGATCTTGCGCGCGGTCTCGGTCAGGCGGGAGGGCGGCGTGGAAAGCAACCAGGCGTCGAGGCCGCCCTTATGCTCGATCGTGCGCACGCCGTTGGCGGTCAGGCGCAGCGGCACCATTTTGCCGAGAATATCCGACGGAAACGAGCAGACCTGAAGATTCGGCTGCCAGCGGCGGCGGGTTTTGTTGTTCGCGTGGCTGACTTTATTGCCGAAATGCGGCTTCTTGCCGGTCACAGTGCATACACGAGCCATGATTTCCTCCATCCGCGCTTTATCTGCGGAAGCCTTCCCTAAAGTTCAAACTTTTTTTGAATAAAGGGCCTTTCCGACCCCAACGAGACAGCGCGCAAAAGGCCGAAACCCTCGGCAGCCTGAATCGATCCAAGGCGGGCTTTATAGGGGCAGACGCAACGGCGAGTCAAGCTTTGTTGCCGATTTTGTCGGGAAAAGGGCCTTTTTCCCCGATTTGTTAACCATTCGGCACAGGTTTCGTCGCCGTCATCATGTAATCCATCGCGGTCTTCCCTTTTTGAAGCGAGAAAAGCTTTTTCCTGATGTCGTAAACGACGCCCGTGACGTCGCGCACAGAAAGCTCCTCGCCTTCAAGAATCGCGGCAAGCTCCGACGGCTTGCGGAATTTCTTCCAATCATGCGTGCCGACGGGAACCCAGCCCGTCATATATTCGGCAACGACAATGCCGAGAACGAAGCTGAGCGGCGTCCGGTTGAGCGACGACAGAATCAAAAGCCCCCCGGGCTTCACCAATTGCGAAACGGCCTTGAGAAATGAAGGCAAATGCGCGACATGCTCGACGACTTCAAGAGAAGTCACGACATCGTACGTCGCACCCGCCGATGCCAAAGCTTCCGCGCTTTCGGCGCGGTAATCGATCGACACGCCGCTTTCTTTCGCGTGAAGCCGCGCGACTTCGATCGAATCCGCGGACGCGTCGATGGCCATGACCTTCGCGCCCGCTTTCGCAAGAGACTCCGCCAACAGGCCGCCGCCGCACCCGACATCGAGAAAAGTCAGGCCCGCATAAGGCATCGCCGCCGCGGGATCGCGCTTGAAACGGGAAGCGACCTGCGCCGCGATATAGGCCTGACGCACAGGCCCCATCTTGTGAAGAAAACGGAATTGGCCGTCCGGATTCCACCACTCTTTCGCGAGCGCGGAAAAACCGGCGACGTCTTTTTCCGAGATGCTGGGGGCTGCGATGGGCATGGGCTCTCCTTATTCGCCTTCATTTTATAGCTTTCTTGCGCCAAAACCAGCCCTCATTGCGGAAAAACCTTGACAAGCGGGGACAAGATTCACTCCTATGCGTCCATTGTGACTGCCAATAAATAGATTGCTGGCCGCGTGCGCGTCGCCAAGCGGTTCGGAGCGGGGGATTCTAAACCCCGCCTGTTTTCTTTCTTCGGCGTTTTTTAGAAAAGGCATTCGCATGACTCAAACCCATGACATTCTGGCGTTCGATAAACTTATCGATGCCGCCCGCCGCAAATTCCGCGAATTGCAATCCGTCGATCCTTTCTTGTTCGACGGGATCGAAAATCCCCGCGTTGAAGAAACGATAGGCGCGCGCGCCCCCTTTGGAACCATCGGCGTTCCCGCAGGCGTTGACGTGAGCACGACGCAAGGTCTCATAAGGGGCATCGATCTTACCCTCTTGGACAAAAACGCTTCGGCAAGCGATGTGGGGGCTATCGCCAAACGCGCCGCCGACGAAACGGCGGCAACGGTTTGCGTCTATCCCGAACATGTTGCCGCCGTTCAGACCGTCACGGGCGGCAACCCGCCCCCGATCGCCGTCGTGGGTTTTCCCTCCGTGCCGGTGCCCTATGAGGAAGAAACCGAAAAAACCTTGGCGCAAACCCGCGCGGCCATCAAAGACGGCGCGAAAGAAATCGACATGGTGCTCGCCCTCGCCTTCATGGACGGGAATCCCGATTACGCGGCTCATTATAAATACATACGCCGCGTCGTCGTCGAAGCGGCGCAAAGCGGCTGTCCGGTCAAAGTCATTTTAGAGACGGCCTATCTTACCGACGAACAAAAGGTTGAAGCCTGTTTGCTCGCAAAAATGGCAGGCGCCCGCTTTGTTAAAACCTCGACGGGTTTCGCGCTCGACGATTTGATGCGGCCTGAACTGCCCAAATCTCAAAAAGGCGCCGTGCCTTACGATGTGGCCCTTATGCGGCGCGCCGTCGGCGATACGACGCTCGATGAATCCGGCCTTGTCGTCCCGATGGGGGTCAAGGCATCGGGCGGCGTGCGCAACAGGGAGCAGGCCATCGCCGTTTACGAAGCGGGCGCAAGCCGCATAGGCGCGAGCGGCGGCATCGATGTCAGAACCGATGCCGAAAAGAAACAAGCGCCCCAGGAAGCGGGAAGACCGACCTCGACGGGCCAACGCGGATCCCCCACGCCCTATTGATAACCGTATTTTTTCCAGAAGACCTCAACTCACGGACGCGTTTGTAAAAAATCATGTTGGCTAAAGCCGCAAAGCCGCTTAGTCTCGGACTCCCGCGCGCAATAACGCTCGACAAGCCTGTTGCGTCGCAAACAAGCAAAGTCAAACGGCATTCATCAAATGGCTCTTCTTGTCATGAAATTCGGCGGCACCTCCGTCGGCGATATTGAACGGATTAAAAACGCGGCCAGCAAGGTGGCGGCCGAAGCCAAACGAGGCCACAAAATCGCGGTCGTCGTCTCGGCGATGGCGGGCATGACGGATCAGCTTATCGGTTATTGCCGCGCGATCACGCCGCGCACGAATCCGCGCGAGCACGACGCCGTCGTCTCGGTGGGCGAACAGATCACGGCGGGCCTTATGGCCATCGCGCTTGAGCAACGCGGCCTGAACGCGCGTTCGTGGCAGGGTTGGCAGTTGCCGCTGCGCACGGATTCCCAGCACAACAAAGCGCGCATCCTCGACATCAACACCGCGGGGCTTCGCCAACGGCTCGATAGCGGCGAGATCGCCGTCCTTGCGGGCTTTCAAGGCATCAGCGAGGACAACAGCATCACGACGCTCGGCCGCGGCGGTTCGGACACGTCGGCGGTGGCCCTTGCCGCCGCGCTCAAGGCGGACAGATGCGACATTTATACGGACGTCGACGGCGTCTATACGACCGATCCGCGCATTGTCACGAAGGCCCAAAAACTCAAAACCGTCTCGTACGAAGAAATGCTGGAGCTTGCGTCGCTCGGCGCGAAAGTCCTTCAAACGCGCTCGGTTGAGATGGCGATGCGTTTTCGCGTGCCGGTTCAGGTTCTTTCGACCTTCGGCAACGCGATCGGAAGCGAACTTCCCGGAACTCTTGTGACGGACGAGGATGAAACAATGGAACAGAAAACGATCACCGGCATCGCTTATTCGCTGAACGAAGCGAAGATCACCCTGACGTCGGTGCCGGACAGGCCGGGCGTCGCGGCCGTCGCGTTCAGCGCGCTTGCGCGCGCGGGGGTCAATGTGGACATGATCGTCCAGACCTCCTCGACCGACGGCGAGGTCACGGACATTACCTTCACGGTCAGCCGCACCGATCTGGAGCGCACGCAGCAAATCCTCGAAACCGAACGCAAGGCGATCGGATTCAAGAAAATCGTCGCGGAAAAAGACGTGGTGAAAATTTCGCTCGTGGGCTTCGGCATGCGCAGCCATCCGGGCATCGCGGCCATGATGTTCGAAACGCTCGCGAAAAAGAACATCAACATCCAGGTCGTCGAAACGTCGGAGATCAATATCAGCGTCTTGATCGCCGAAGAATATGCCGAACTGGCGCTTCGGTCCCTGCATACGGCTTATGGGCTGGATTCGGGCGAATAACGGGCCTCTTGAGAAGCCGGATCAAACGCCTTATGGTGGCGGCTCTTCGGCTTGAAGCGATGCGACTTTCTTAAAACAGGGCAATCGATCTCATGATGACAATTTCTCCGCGCCTCAGGGAACTGATGAAACGCGGCTGTGATTTTCTTGGAACGGATCTGGCCATTCTCGGCGGGGCCATGTCCTGGATCAGCGAACGCAATCTCGTCGCTTCCGTGTCGAACGGCGGCGGCTTCGGCGTCATCGCCTGCGGCTCGATGCCGGCGGATTTGCTGCGCGCCGAAATCAAGGCCACGCGGGCGCTGACGACCAAGCCCTTCGGCGTCAATTTGATAACCATCCACCCCCAGCTCGACGAGCTGATCCAGGTCTGCCTCGACGAAAAAGTCGGCCATATCGTGCTTGCGGGCGGCGTTCCCTCGGCGCCTTCCGTGAAAAAGGTCAAGGAAGGCGGGGCCAAACTGATCTGCTTCACGCCCGCGCTGGCCTTGGGCAAAAGGCTTGTGCGGATGGGCGTGGACGCGCTTGTGATCGAAGGCATGGAAGCGGGCGGCCATATCGGCCCCGTCAGCACTTCGGTTCTGGCGCAGGAAATCCTCCCCAATATCAAAGAGATACCGATCTTCGTGGCGGGCGGAATCGGGCGCGGCGAAACCATGCGCGCCTATCTGGAAATGGGCGCGGCAGGCGTCCAACTCGGCACGATTTTCGTCTGCACGGAGGAATGCATCGCGCACGATAATTTCAAACAGGCCTTCATTCGGGCGGCGGCCCGCGAGGCCGTTCCGGCGCCGCAATTGGATCCGCGTTTTCCCGTCATCCCCGTCCGCGCGCTTGCGAACGAAGGGACGAAGCATTTCGTTGAAAAACAACGCCATGTGATCGCCCTTTTCGACAAAGGCGAACTGACGCGTGAGGAAGCGCAGCTTGAAATCGAGCATTTCTGGGCCGGAGCCTTGCGCCGCGCCGTGATCGACGGCGATGTCGAAAACGGATCGGTCATGGCGGGCCAAAGCGTCGGTCTTGTAAGAGAAATCAGGCCGACGCTTCATGTCCTGGAAACTCTTCTTTCGCAGGCCGAATCGGGCTTCGCCTGAGAAGGGAGCGGATTTTTAAATCCCCCGTTTTTGTTAAAGCGATATTAACGATAAACCCCGATATCTTAAACCGACACTGGTTAGAGGTTGTTTACAAAGCCACGATGTTGAGGCGAAAAACGTGCCTTATCAATTTTTTGAGCGCAGCATACAAAAGAGTATGTGAGCATCAAAAAATTGAACAAGGTGTGTTTCGCAGCCCAACAGCGGGGAATTTGTAAACAAGCTCTTAAATCGACGCCGGCATTCGCCGGTTTTTGATGTTGGGTAACCCTTCAAATGAATCTGATTCTCGGCATCATCACCGCCATCGTCTGCACAATCGGCGGCTATGTTTTCGAAGGCGGGTCTCTTCAGGCGCTCATCGATGCTGCGCCGATGGAAATCGTCATCATGGGAGGCACAGCGGCGGCCGGTTTTATCATCGGAAATCCATCGACGGTCATCAAAAAAACAGGGAGCTCGATGAAGCTGCTCCTGCAAGGGGCGCATTTCAACAAGCCCTCCTATATCGAACTTCTTTCGATGATGTACCAAATGTTCAAGCTTGCGAAGCTGAAAGGCATGCTGGCGCTTGAAGCGCATGTCGAAAAGCCGGAAGAAAGCTCGATTTTCACGGCTTTTCCCGGTTTTCTAAAGGAGCATCACGCCGTCGAGTTCTTTTGCGATTACCTCCGGCTCGTCACGCTCGGTTCCGACAAACCCTATGAGATCGAAGCCCTCATGGACGAGGAGCTTGAAACGCACCATGCCGAAAAAGCGGCGATCGTAAGCGCGATCCAGAACATCGCGGACAGTATGCCCGCCATCGGTATCGTCGCGGCCGTGCTCGGCGTCATTCATACGATGGGATCCATCTCGGAACCGCCGGAAGTCCTTGGCCGCTTGATCGGCGGCGCGCTCGTCGGAACGTTCATGGGCGTGTGGACGGCTTATGGATTCATTGGCCCGATGGGCAATTCGCTGGCTGCGAAATTCGCGGCGGAAGCCAAGTATTACCAATGTCTCAAACTCGGCCTTCTCGCCTATCTTCAGGGACTTGCGCCGTCTATCGCGATCGAATACGCGCGCAAGACGCTGACTTCGGACGTACGCCCGAGCTTCACTGAGGTTGAAGAAGCGACGCAAGCGCTCGCCGCGCCTTCGTAATCAAGGGAAAGAAGGGGCAATGGCCGGCATCGACGAGAAACCCGTCATTATTATCCGCCGCAAGAAGGGCGGCGGCCATGCCGGACATCATGGCGGCGCGTGGAAGGTCGCCTATGCCGATTTCGTGACGGCCATGATGTCGTTTTTTCTTCTTCTCTGGCTCTTGAACGTCACGACCTCGGATCAACGCAAGGGCCTTGCGGAATACTTCGCTCCGGCAAGTATATCGGAATCGCACAGCGGCGCAGGCGGCGTCATGGGCGGAAAATCCATCTCAGTCAGCGGCGCGCAAATCTCGGATTCCTCGCCGCCGGGGCTCGATACGCGCACGCTGCCCCCCCCGCCCGCGGGCGAAGAAGGCGATGAAGACGGAAGCGGAAAGGGAAAAGCGGACAATTCGTCCGAAACCGCGACCCTTCAGGATGCCGCGTCCATGGCCGAAGCCATCAAGCACGAAGAAGCGAATTTCAAGGAAGCGGAACAGGTTTTGAAGAAAGCGATCGAGGAAGCGCCCGAATTTCATGATCTGGCGCAACAAATTCTGATCGATCGCACGCCGGAGGGTCTGCGTATCCAGATCATCGACCGCGACAAATTTTCGATGTTTCCCTCGGGCGGCGCCACCCCCTATGAACGCGGGCGAGACCTTCTTCGCCTCGTCGGAAAAGTCATTTCAAAGCTGCCGAACCATATTTCGATCACGGGCCATACCGACAGCGCGCCTTACGCGGCGGGCGCGCGTCACGACAATTGGGGCCTTTCCAGCGACCGCGCGAACGTAAGCCGCGGTGAACTTGTCACGGCGGGCGTCGATCCTGATCGCGTCGCGCGGGTTGTGGGCCTCGCCGACAAGGATCCGCTGATTCCGCAAAACCCCATGGATCCGAAGAATCGCCGGATCAGCATCGTTCTTTTGCGCGAAACGCCAGCGGCGGCGCCGACCGCAAGCGCGCCTCAAACGCCGACCGCACCGCCTTCCCAAAAGCAGTAGGGCGCGGGATAGCTTCTCAAGCGCTCGTCATAACGGACGTATAACCTTCCTGCGGCGGCGGCATAGTTGCGTTCGACGGCATGCTCTTCTCGGCTTTGACGCTAAGTCCGGCTGCGATGTTCCGGTTGATGCTGATAAGGCCTTTCAGCGAATCCGGCTCGTAATTCGTAAGCGCGCGGAAACTCGCCTTATCGACATAGCGGCTGATATTCAGCAACAGAATCTTCAGATCGCGCGGAAGCGTGTTGTCGGGTTCGCAAAGGCACACTTGAAAGATCGTCCATAGCTGCTGGTTATGCTTGATGGCGGCGATATACTCTTCCATCGGCGCATTGGGGGCGCGCGCCGCTTCGAGCTTTCCGGCGCAACTCAAAAGAGCGCGCGCTTCGGTTTCGCGGATGGGTTCGTCCGAACGCTGGGTGGACGTGTAGGCCCCGATGTTTTCTTTTGCGACAATGCTCATTTTACTCTCCTTTACATGGCGATGGCTTGTTGGGGATCCGCGACGGGCGCGGAAGGGTTCGAAAGGTTGGGAGGCGGCGCATCGGGCCCGGCAAGAAGCTTATGCCCCAAACGCAAGGCCTTGAAAGCCTCGCCGGCCTCAAGATGGCGAATGATTTGGTCGACATGTTCGGCAAGTTTCGGATAAATCGTGGCGAAACTCTTGAGCGTATTGACGACAAGATCGTCCAAGGGCTGACCCTTGCCTTTAAAAAGATAGATGATCTGCAAAAGAAAATAGACGTTCGTCACGTCGGATTCGTCGCGGCGATCGGCGTTCATCATATAATCTTCGCGCAAAACGGGGCCGTCGGAAAGAACGAGAAGCTCGGCAGGACGACGTCCCACATTTTTAAGAACGGCGCCACCGGCAAAAATCTTGCCTTCGGGCTTGATGCGAATTTTAAGCGGCATGTTTTGACTCCTTCGAACGGGCCGGCGCTTTTTATAATCCGCAACCCGGCTTCGCGGCAGAAATGAATGTTAGAACTTGTTGATGATCTTGCCAGATTGAGGCGAAAATCAAGGTTTTCGAGAACCGCAGCGTAAGCGTATGTTTGAATACGTGCGCACCCCCGCGAAAGCGGGGGGCAGAAAAACTTGATTTGCAGGCCAATATGGCCAGATCTCAACAAGTTTAAGAAGAGAGCGGGGTCGCCCCCGCTCTCTCTTACAGTCCTTAGAACAAACGCAAAATAGCCGAAGCCTGCGTACCCGAAATACCGAGGGCAACGACGCCCAACTGGCTTTGGGCCTGTAGGGCCTGCATGTTCGCGCCTTCCTCGTTGCTATCCGCAAGGACGAGATTGTCCGAAGCGGTTTGCAACGTGGTGATCATGTTTGTCGTGAAGTCCAAACGCGTGGAAACGATGGTGTTGTTGTTACCAAGCGATGTGGATGTGCTTTGCAGCGTGGTCAACGCCGTTTGCAACTCCGAGACCTGCGAATTGATGTCCGCAGCCCCGCTCCAGTTATTACCCGCCGTAACGACCAACAAACCGGCCGAGGTGATGTTGGTCGTGGCAACGGTCAATGCCGTCGTGTTGGTCGAGTCGAAATTCACGACGAGGTTGTTCGAGCCGCCTTGCAACAGATTGATGCCGTTGAAGGTCGAGTCGCTGACCAGACCGTCGAGCTGCGTCATCAATGCGTTGAACTGCGACGCGTAGCTTTGGCGAGCCGCCGTATCCGCCGTCTGCAAGGCCGAGCTTGTCAGCGATTGCATCTGTTGAACGACGCTGGTAACCGAATCGATAGCATCGCTGGCGGCCGTCAACGTCTGAATGCTCGTTGACATGCTATTTTTAAGGTTATCCAGATCGTTGGCAGATGAAAGGAAGCCCTGCGACTGGAAGTAAGAGGTCGCGTCGTCAAGAGCCGAGTTGACTTTCTTACCCGTGGCAAGGTTTTTTTCCGTCGTGTTGAGCAACGTAGCTGTGTTTTGCAGGGCGAGCAGGTTTTGCCGTGCCGCCGCGCTGATTGAGACTTGACTGATAGTCATGGAAGAACTCCTTTCAAGAGTTACGCGGACTCCAATTCCGCGACGATCCGATCGGAACTCCGGGCAAACGGCGAAAAGAGTGCCCCTTCGCCGAAGACCCATCCGATATCGTCAACCATGCTTTTCCTCACCGATTGAACGACAAAAAACGCATTGCAAGAACGATGCCATAACGCAGCACCGCCCTTTTGAGCGTCGCGTCTATCATTCTTTCTTTTTGTTTTTTCGTTCTTTTTTGATGGCCGCGCGCAAAGCGACAAAATCTTGCCTTCGGGCTTGATGCGAATTTCAAGCGGCATGTATCGACTCCTTCGAACGGACCGGCGCTTTTTATAATCCGCAACCCGGCTTCGCGGCAGAAATTTAAGAAGAGAGCGGGGTCGCCCCCGCTCTCCCTTACAGTCCTTAGAACAAACGCAAAATAGCCGAAGCCTGCGTACCCGAAATACCGAGGGCAACGACGCCCAACTGGCTTTGGGCCTGCAGGGCCTGCATGTTCGCGCCTTCCGCGTTGGTGTCCGCAAGGACAAGATTGTCCGAAGCGGTTTGCAACGTGGAGATCATGTTTGTCGTGAAGTCCAAACGCGTGGAAACGATGGTGTTGTTGTTACCAAGCGATGTGGATGTGCTTTGCAGCGTGGTCAACGCCGTTTGCAACTCCGAGACCTGCGAATCGATGTCCGCAGAAGTGCTCCAGTTGCTGCCCGCCGAAATGATCAACAAACCGGCCGAGGTGATGTTGCTCGTCGCAACGGTCAACGTGGTCGCGTTGGTCGCGTCGAAATTCACGACGAGGTTGTTCGTGCCGCCTTGCAACAGATTGATGCCGTTGAAGGTCGAGTCGCTGACCAGACCGTCGAGCTGCGTCATCAATGCGTTGAACTGCGACGCGTAGCTTTGGCGAGCCGTCGTATCCGCCGTCTGCAAGGCTGAGGTCGTCAGCGATTGCATCTGATTGACGACGCTGGTAACCGAATCGATAGCGTTGCTGGCGGCCGTCAGCGTTTGAACCGACGTCGACATGCTATTTTTAAGGTTATCCAGACTGTTGGCAGATGAAAGAAAGCCTTGCGACTGGAAGTAAGAGCTCGCGTCGTCAAGAGCCGAGTTGACTTTCTTACCCGTGGCAAGGTTTTTTTCCGTCGTGTTGAGCAACGTAGCCGTGTTTTGCAGGGCGAGCAGGTTTTGCCGTGCCGCCGCGCTAATTGAGACTTGACTGATAGACATGGAAGAACTCCTTTCAAGAGTTACGCGGACTCCTTCCGCGAGTTAAAACCGGAAAGCAAAAAAACGAAAAAGAGACCATCTCTTGATCGTTTTTTCATCCGGCGCCGTTAACCATAATTCCCATTCGTGAATAATGATTTAACGGCTTGATGCACATGCAAAATATCATGCAAAAACAATGCCACAGCGCGTTCATACAATCTTCAACTTTGCCCCTTGTTTTTTCATTTCTTTTTGGTTTTTCGCGCAAGGTGGGCGGCAAAAATTGCCCGGCAAGCCGCTCCGTTTTGCAAGACGCGGCAAGTTTTGCCCGTATGCAGGCCCGATAAAAAATGAATTCTGTTTCGGTTCCGAAGGAACCGAAGAGCAGAGTCTAATCCCGAAAGAATTGAGTCCGGCCCCCATTTCGGCTAGATTGCCCCGCGCGCCTCGCCGAACCTTGGCGCGCGCCATACCGCAAGACCATCCATCCAAATTATATGGATCATATAAATCAAGAGGTTGTCATGACAAATTCAAGCCCCGCCGCGCCCTTGACGGGTTCCCTCCTTGCCGGAAAAAAGGGACTCATTATGGGCGTCGCGAATGATCGTTCGCTTGCCTGGGGAATCGCGCAAGTTGCGGCGGCCCATGGCGCCGAACTTGCTTTTACTTATCAAGGCGATGCGCTGATGAAGCGCGTCGTCCCGCTCGCGGAATCGGTCAAAGCGCCAATTATCGCGCCTTGCGACGTGACGGACGAAGAAAGCATGGAAAAGCTCTTCGCCACGATCAAGGAAAAGTGGGGCAAGCTTGATTTCGTCGTGCACGGCATCGCCTATTCCGACAAGAACGAACTCGACGGCCATTATCTCGACACGACGCGCGCGAACTTCCTGCGCTCGATGGACATTTCCTGCTATTCCTTCACAGCCGTAGCGCGCCACGCGACGGCGCTCATGCCGGATGGCGGAAGCCTTTTGACGCTGTCTTACATCGGCGCCGAGCGCGTGATGCCGCATTACAACGTCATGGGCGTCGCGAAAGCGGCGCTTGAGGCGAGCGTCCGTTATCTGGCGGTCGATCTGGGCGGCCGCGACATTCGCGTCAACGCGATTTCGGCGGGCCCGATCAAAACGCTGGCCGCGAGCGGGATCGGCGATTTCCGCGCCATCCTGCGCTGGAACGAATTAAACGCGCCGCTTCAACGCAACGTCTCGACGCTCGATGTGGGGCATGCGGCGCTCTTTTTGCTGAGTCAGCTCGGCGCTGGCGTAACGGGCGAGATCATGCATGTCGATGCCGGCTATCACACGGTCGGCATGTTGGCCGTCGATCAAGCCAAACCGATTGCGGAATTGATGGCGGGCTTCGTCGCCTCGCAGGAAAGTTAAATGGCCAGCAACAGCTTCGGCTCTCTTTTCCGTTTCACGAGTTGGGGCGAAAGCCACGGCCCCGCGATCGGCGTCGTGATCGACGGATGCCCGCCGCTTTTGCCGCTAACGGAAGACTCTATCCAACCCTTTCTCGACAAGCGCCGCCCGGGCCAATCGCGTTTCACGACGCAACGCGCCGAAGCGGACAAGGTCAAAATCCTTTCCGGCACGTTCGAAGGCCAAACGACGGGCGCGCCGATCAGCCTTATGATCGAAAACACGGACACGCGCTCGAAAGATTACGGCGATATCGCCGAAAAATTCCGGCCCGGCCACGCCGATTACACGACATATACGAAATACGGAATCCGCGACCCGCGCGGCGGCGGCAGAACTTCCGCGCGCGAAACGGCGTGCCGCGTAGCGGCGGGCGCGGTGGCGCGGATAATCCTCGGCGCAAAAATCAAAATCCGCGGCGCGCTCGTCCAAATGGGCCCGCATAAAATCAACCGCGACGCTTGGAGCTGGGACGCCTGCGACGAAAACCCGTTTTTCTGCCCCGACGCGGAAGCCGCGCTCGTTTTTGCAAATGAGCTTGAAAAATTGCGCAAGGAAGGCTCCTCCACCGGCGCGATTATCGAGATCGTCGCGGAAGGCGTTCCCGCAGGCCTTGGTGATCCCGTCTATAAGAAACTGGATTCGCAAATCGCCAGCGCGCTCATGTCGATCAACGCCGTCAAGGGCGTCGAGATCGGCGACGGTTTTGCGTGCGCTTCCTTGCGCGGCGAAGAAAACGGCGACGCGATGCGAAAAGGCGAGAACGGAAATCCGGTTTTCCTGACGAACCACGCGGGCGGGATTCTGGGCGGTATATCGACGGGCCAAAACATCGTCGCGCGCTTTGCGGTCAAGCCCACAAGCTCGATCCTCGCGCCGCAGCAAACGATCGACATCCACGGCAACGAATGTGAGGCCGTCACCAATGGCCGCCACGATCCCTGCGTCGGAATCCGCGCCGTTCCGGTAGGTGAAGCCATGATGGCCTGCGTCCTCGCCGACGCGCTTCTGCGCCAAAAAGCGCTAAAATAACAGGTTAACCATCCACGCGACTTTTTTCACGCGTGCGGCCCTGTTATAAAGAAACGCATTCGCTGAATCCCTTTCGCCCAAAAGGATTTCGTCATGGCCGATCCGATAGATTTCAAAACCCTCGACACCTGCGTCGCCGTCGCAGAAAAACGAGGATTCGGCGCCTGCTTGGGCGGACTCTCCGACGCCCCCAAATTTTATATCGAACAAGTCGAAGCCCTTACGGACGAGGAACGCAAAGAACGCGCCCGCGCGCTTATTCCTTATGTCGAAAAAGCCGTCACCATCGCAAGAGCACATGCGTTCCCAAGCTTCGGCGATTTCGGAATCGCGCTCGATTGCGCAAAAAGCTTCGTCAAACTGGGGGATTATCTCCTTGGCCCCGAAGAAAAGCGCAGCGTGCAAGACGATTTCGATGCGCTGCAAACTTACCTGAAGGCAGGCAAGATCCTTGCCGAAGAAAAAACGGCAACGCCCGATTTGATGCACGGCCTATGCGACAAGATCGACGCTTGCGCCTTCGATATGCTGGAAACGGGAACGGAAGAGGCTTACGCGCGTTTTCGCGCGCAAACCGAGGCCTGGCGCAAAGCCCATCCGATCCTTCCCCTTCCTGCTGAGGTCGAAGCGCCAAAATCGTTGCGCGCCTGTCTTGTCGCCTTTGGGCACGCGGCATTGCAACTTGGCCGGTGCCTCTTTACCAAGACGGCTCCTCAAACGCCACCCAAACAAGCCGCGCGATCAAAAACCCCTGCGGAACAGAGAATCTAAAAAAGGCCGATCCATATAATCCGCAGGATTACCGCGTTAGCGATATTTTTCTTGCGCTCATTCTGTTACAATCGAACCTTCGTTCCGAAAAATTGTTCCTTGAAATTTGTTCACGCGCGAAAGGATTTCGCCATGACAAAAAGGCCGGAGGTTCCCGCCTATATCGCCGATGCGGTAAAAACTTTGGAGCAAGAGCCCAAAGCGGCGATAGGCGGCATCTATGAAATCGCCAAAGCTTGTCTTCTCGAAGGCAAGGCCGCCGGAGCGAGCGCCCAAAAAGACCAAGCTGCCCGCGTTATGGTTCGGCTTGCCCTCATGCTCGGCAACAGAGAATTTGACGAACCGGCCGATGCGGCAAAGGCCTTGGCTTGCTGCGCAAAATTGTTCGTCGCCGCTTACGGCCTTACGCGCAAAACAAAGGCAAGTATGGAAGCCTTCAAAAAGTTTTTTATCTTCGTGAACGCAGCGTCAAACGAAGCAAAGGACATGAACGCGTTGGTCGCTCTTGGGCAAGCCTGTCGTGAAGCGCTTTCGTTTCTTCCACCGGCGCAAAATGGGTTCGGTCGTCTTATGGTGAAGGAGCCTCTTAAGTTAATAGCAAAAAGAATGCGCGAAACGAACCTTCCGGAAGCGACGCGCGAAGCCGCCAAACTCGACGCTTTCATCGCGGACAAAGGCGGCCTTCCCCCGGCGCTGCAAATCCAACAAAAACAGGCTCTGCAAACAAAAGGGCAAGCGGCAAAGCATCCGTAAAACGACCATTCATACAATCCAAGGCGTTACAACGTTAATGCGCCGCTTTCCTTGCTTGCGAAAATAATGGTTTTTCGCTAGTCTTCGAGAGAATAGGGAGATATGCGGGCATGAATGGCGCGCCGATCCAAAAACCGTCTTTCGACGAGTATATGTACTGGTCTCAGGTGATCATCGATCGCCTGACGACGGTCGTGCATGTCTATACAAAACCGCCGCATGTCGATGTTTTTATGCCGGAGAATGAGCGCCAGCTTAAAATCGCGCAAACGGCGGATGTCTTGCGCCATCTGCACGACCAGACGGACGACAACGAGCTGCGCGCCGCGCACCCCGCCGAAAAGCCGTTGGAATCCGAAGAGCGCGTGATCGAAAACATTCTGCCGCTTTTCCACGATGTCCTGCATCGCTTGCCCTTATGGTCGTCGGACATGCAGCATCTTTTGAAATCGGCGTGGTTCGACAATTGCGCGGGCAAACTCGCGAACATCCTTTTCCGCGGCCCCGATGGGCGCGAGACCGAAGGCATCGGCAGCGGTCAGGCCATTCATGGCCGCCTTCCGGCGCAGATCGAGGTTTTGCTTGAACGCGAACAAATGGGCGACAGCCGCGCACCGCGCGAAGCCCTGCCCCCCAAGGCCGCCAAACAAATGGGCCGCACGGAACTCGCCAAACGCTGGAGCCAGCAAAACAGCTCCTTCCTTCGCTCTGCAGGCCGCATGGACTAGCGGGCTGGGCCCGCCGCCATTCTTTTTTCTTTCTGGCTGAACCTACCATTCCGAATTTCTGAACCTTCGCGTCTTTCGTCATCCTCGACAAGGGAGCCGACCTGTCCTCCGAAGCGCGCAGCGCGTAGGAGGAAGGCGACCGCTGATCGGGGATCCAGCGCAACATGCCTTCCCCTGTTTTTTGAATCCCCCGTAATCCTCTATTGTTTTCGTATCCTTTTCGCGCAAATATAAGATAAAATTCGGCAGCAAATTATTATAAGGACAAATCATGGCAACGAGTTACAGCCAACGCGCGCCCTTCAACGACTGGTGGTACTGGTCGGAATGTCTTGTGAAGCGTTTCAAAACGATTGCCGACATCTACAAGGAAAACGGCGAGGCCGAGCGCAACGAACAGGCGGCGGAATGGGCGAAAAAGCTGAAAGACAATTGCATGGTGCCCGTCATGGCCGCGCGCAAGGGCATGAAAACGGACGAGGAAAAAGCGAAAGTCAAAGAGCTTGAAGAAACGGCGATCGGCGAATGCGCCGCGATGTTCCGTGAGCTTCTCGTGAATCTGCCTTTTATATCCAGCGCCATTCAGGATTTTCTCTATATCGACTACATGGATTATAAATGGGAAGATCCCGAGGCTGAAGCCGCGCCGGAAGAAATCGACGAAGAAACCGGCCTCCCGATTAAAAAGAAAAAGAAGAAACAGACGGACGGTCGCATTACCGAGCTTTTTTGGGGCCCCAAAGCGCGTCAGGACGAAGGCATCCGCAGCGGCAAGATCGAAGACGGTGGCCTTCCCGGCATTATCTTCAATCTTCTGGTCGCCGAAAAAACGACCTCCAACCGCGCGCCCACGGATTACGGCCAGGTGATGCAAGCGGCCGCTTCACAGCAATACACATCGACAAACGCGAACAAGGCCGGCATGGCCGTCAACTTCAAACCCGGCGGCGGGATCTGATTTTTCATGAACGAAACTGAAGACGGCGAAAAACCTCAAATCATCCTCCACGGGCCGGAGGATTTCGAGGGCATGCGCCGCGCGGGGCGTCTTGCGGCGGCGGTTCTCGATTACATCACGCCTTTCGTGATCCCGGGCGTCGCGACGGAAACGCTCGACGAGCTCTGCGACGCTTTCACGAAGGATCACGGCGCGATTTCGGCGCCAAAAGGTTATCGCGGCTATCCGAAGGCGACTTGCATCTCGGCCAATCACATTGTCTGCCATGGCATTCCAAGCGCCAAGAAACTGGAAGACGGCGACATCGTCAATATCGACATCACGGTCATCCTCGACGGCTGGTACGGCGACACGAGCCGCATGTTCTATGTCGGCGACAAAATCGGCGTGAAGGCCCGCCGCCTTGTGGAAGTCACTTACGAATGCATGATGCGCGGCATCAATGTGGTCAAGCCGGGCGCGACGCTCGGCGACATCGGCGCGGCGATCCAGACTTACGCGGAAGCCGAGCATTTTTCGGTCGTGCGTGATTTCTGCGGCCACGGCTTGGGCCGCGTTTTTCACACTTATCCGTCCGTCCTTCATTACGGGCGTAAAGGCGAAGGCGACGTTTTGAAAGCGGGCATGTTCTTCACGATCGAGCCCATGATCAACGCCGGAAAATTCGCGGTCAAGGTTTTGCAAGACGGCTGGACGGCCGTCACGAAAGACCGATCCCTCTCGGCCCAGTTCGAACATTCGATCGCCGTAACCGAAACGGGCTATGAGATCTTCACCCTCTCGCCCAAAGGCTATACGCTGCCTCCATATTAGGGGCTTGGCGCGGCGCGGCCATGGAAGACCGCCAAGAACACAATAATGGTAGCGTCGGCTTCCATGCCAGCGCCCTTTCTTCCCCCCTCCCCTTGCGGGAGGGGTTGGGGGAGGGGTATAAGAATCCCCTATGCCGCCCAAGAAACCGCCCCTCTTTTCAACCGAAAATCCGGCCTCTGGCCATCGCCAGCGAATGCGCGAAAAGCTTTTCGCACATGGGGCCGAAACGTTTCAGGATTACGAGCTTCTTGAGATGCTTCTTTTCACGGCGATTCCGCGCCGCGACGTCAAACCGATCGCGAAAAAACTTCTCAACAAATTCCAGAATCTCTGGGCGCTTTTGAACGCGCCGCCGCAACAATTGCAAGATTGCGGCCTTTCCGAAACCGCAGTCGCCGCGCTCCTCATCACGGGCGCGGTCGCGCTCCGCGCGCAAAAGGCCGCGCTTTTCGACAGGCCGCTTCTCGATAAATGGCAGCGCATCGTCGATTATTGCCGCGCTTCACTCGCACACAAGACCAAGGAAGAATGTCGGCTTTTGTTTTTCGACCGAAAAAACCACCTGATCGCGGAAGAGATCCATCAAACGGGAACCATCGACCACACCCCCGTCTATCCGCGCGAAATTGTGGAGCGCGCGCTGGCCGTCGGCGCGGGCGCGCTTGTCATCGTGCACAATCATCCGAGCGGCGACGTGACGCCGAGCAAAACGGATATTGAGATGACTCGCGCGATTTTCAACGCCTGCCAAGCCCTCGGCATCACGATTCACGACCACCTCATCATCGGCCGCACCGAAACCGCAAGCTTCAAGACGTTGGGATTGCTTTAGACAACAAAAAACCGCCCCTTTCTTGCGAAGGGGCGGTTTTTTAAGCATTTGAAAGGAAAGAAAACGGTTTTTCTGTCTTGAAGACCTGGCGGCGACCTACTCTCCCGGGCCTTAAGGCACAGTACCATTGGCGCTGGGGATTTTCACGTCCGAGTTCGAGATGGGATCGGGTGCAGGCTCCCCGCCATAACCACCAGGTCATCACGACAGAAAAACATGGATTGAAAGATTTTCGTCAGAAGACTTTTTCAAGAAGTCTTCGTCTGAGTTCTGATAAGGATCAAGCCTATCGAGCTATTAGTACCGGTAAGCTACGCATGTTACCACGCTTTCACATCCGGCCTATCAACGTGATGGTCTATCACGGCTCTCAGGGAATAATTGTTTCGAGGTAAGTTTCACGCTTAGATGCATTCAGCGTTTATCTCGTCCGCACTTAGCTACTCGGCGATGCCACTGGCGTGACAACCGATACACCAGAGGTGCGTCCAACCCGGTCCTCTCGTACTAGGGTCAGCTCCTCTCAATATTCCTACACCCACGGCAGATAGGGACCAAACTGTCTCACGACGTTTTGAACCCAGCTCACGTACCACTTTAATCGGCGAACAGCCGAACCCTTGGGACCTTCTCCAGCCCCAGGATGTGATGAGCCGACATCGAGGTGCCAAACGACGCCGTCGCTATGGACGCTTGGGCGTCATCAGCCTGTTATCCCTAGAGTACCTTTTATCCGTTGAGCGATGGCCCTTCCACGAAGAACCACCGGATCACTATGACCGACTTTCGTCTCTGCTTGACATGTACGTCTCGCAGTCAGGCTAGCTTGTGCCATTGCACTCGACAGATGATTTCCGACCATCCTGAGCTAACCATCGCGCGCCTCCGTTACACTTTGGGAGGCGACCGCCCCAGTCAAACTACCCACCATGCAGGGTCCTTGTCCGTGATTCACCGGACGAAGTTAGATATCAAGGAACATAAGGGTGGTATTTCACTGGCCGCTCCACCAAGACTAGCGTCCCGGCTTCAAAGCGTCCCACCTATTCTACACATACGTTCCCTAATACCACTGCAAAGCTATAGTAAAGGTTCATAGGGTCTTTCCGTCTAACCGCGGGAACCCCGCATCTTCACGGGGAATTCAATTTCACTGAGCAGGTGTTGGAGACAGTGGGGAAGTCGTTACGCCATTCGTGCAGGTCGGAACTTACCCGACAAGGAATTTCGCTACCTTAGGACCGTTATAGTTACGGCCGCCGTTTACTGGGGCTTCAGTTCAGAGCTTGCACTCCTCCCTTTAACCTTCCAGCACCGGGCAGGCGTCAGATCATATACGTCGTCATGTGAGACTTAGCATAACCCTGTGTTTTTGTTAAACAGTCGCCACCCCCAATTCTGTGCCCCCCGCCTGAACTTGCGTTCTGACGGGGCCCTCTTATCCCGAAGTTACGAGGGCAATTTGCCGAGTTCCTTCAACACCCTTCTCTCAAGCGCCTGAGTATACTCAACTCGTCCACCTGTGTCGGTTTAGGGTACGGTCTATACGCTGGGGCTATTTCCTGGACGCTGCGCATCTGCCATCGAAATCCGATAATCTCAAACAGACTTGCAACGCCGTCACCACCAGCAGGCTGTGGAATATTAACCACATTCCCATCGACTACGCCTTTCGGCCTCGCCTTAGGAGCCGGCTCACCCTGCGCGGATTAACCTTGCGCAGGAACCCTTGGACTTACGGCGAAAGTGTTTCTCACACTTTTTATCGTTACTCATGTCAGCATTCTCACTTCCGATACCTCCAACCGCCCTTCCGGGTCGATCTTCACAGGCTTACGGAACGCTCCGCTACCGCGTGTCTTGCGACACACCCATCGCTTCGGTGGATGACTTAATCCCCGTTACATTTTCGGCGCAGGCCGGCTTAACTAGACCAGTGAGCTATTACGCTTTCTTTAAAGGATGGCTGCTTCTAAGCCAACCTCCTGGCTGTCTTGGCCTTCCCACATCCTTTCCAACTTAGTCACCACTTGGGGACCTTAGCGGATGGTCTGGGCTCTTTCCCTCTCGACTACGGACCTTAGCACCCATAGTCTGCCTCCTGAGTTAAACTCTTCGGTATTCGGAGTTTGGTTAAGTTTGGTAAGGCTCGCGCCCCCCTAGCTCATCCAGTGCTCTACCCCCGAAGGTCATCACTCAAGGCTCTACCTAAATAGATTTCGCGGAGAACCAGCTATTTCCTAGTTTGATTGGCCTTTCACCCCTAACCACAGCTCATCCCCGACTTTTTCAACAGGCGTGGGTTCGGTCCTCCAGTGGGTGTTACCCCACCTTCAACCTGGCCATGGCTAGATCACTAGGTTTCGGGTCTCATTCATGCAACTAAGGCGCCCTATTCAGACTCGCTTTCGCTTCGCCTCCACCTAACGGCTTAAGCTTGCTGCATAAACGAACTCGCTGACCCATTATACAAAAGGTACGCTCTCATCCTTGCGGACTCGAACTGTTTGTAAGCATTCGGTTTCAGGTACTATTTCACTCCCCTCATCGGGGTTCTTTTCACCTTTCCCTCACGGTACTTGTTCACTATCGGTCACTGAGGAGTACTTAGGCTTGGAGGGTGGTCCCCCCATGTTCAGACAGGATTTCACGTGTCCCGCCCTACTCAAGTCTTTCGATCTACATCTGCTTATACGGGGCTGTCACCCACTATGGCCCGCCTTTCCAGACGGTTCTAATTTGTAAATCGAAAGCACTGGCCTGGTCCGCGTTCGCTCGCCACTACTTGCGGAGTCTCGGTTGATTTCCTTTCCTCCAGGTACTTAGATGTTTCAGTTCCCTGGGTTTGCTTCCCTAACCTATGTATTCAGTTAGGGATACACCTTGCGGTGTGGGTTTCCCCATTCGGACATGTCCGGATCAAAGCCTACTCGCAGCTCCCCGAACCTTATCGCAGCGTGTCACGTCCTTCATCGCCTCTCAGTGCCAAGGCATCCACCAAATGCTCTTGTCATGCTTGATCCTTATCAGAAGTCAGACTCACAATCGCATGATTTAGGTCTTACGAATACTTATCCGAACCACAGGCTGACATATGTTTAGGTGAGACGGTCATCTTCGGGACAACCGTGCGGCAAAACCAGTATTCTGGCGGCCCGCCCTATCTGTGGCATCTTCTGACGCTTCGTGTCGCTTTCCCGCGTACTTGCCCTCGACAGACAAAAACACACGACACAAAGTCTCTTTCAATCCAATCGAAAGCCCAAGCAAAAGGCCTTCGATCGTTTTCTTTCCTATTCACAATGTCCAAGAACTCCTGCCGCACCCCGTAGAGCGGGGCAGAAACTTTTTTCTTCTCATGGAAAGCCGTGGGCGATTTTTGTACGCATAAGGTGCGCAAAACAAAAAAGCGCCAAACGTTGGTGGAGCTGATCGGGATCGAACCGACGACCTGAAGCTTGCAAAGCTACCGCTCTCCCAACTGAGCTACAGCCCCTCCGGTTAGCACCACGCGTTAAAAATGAATGGTGGGCCTGGTAAGATTTGAACTTACGACCTCACGCTTATCAAGCGCGCGCTCTAACCAGCTGAGCTACAAGCCCCCGATTGTAGACTTGCTACAAACTGGCTTTCCTGAGAAGGGATACGTAGACGGCGATCCGTTTCCGCCGCGAGGACGGAAAGAATTATCATGCTAAGACTTTTTGTGAAGGGCCGTGAGGGCCGTTTCAAACAAAAAGATCCTTAGAAAGGAGGTGATCCAGCCGCAGGTTCCCCTACGGCTACCTTGTTACGACTTCGCCCCAGTCATTAATTTCACCGTGGTCGGCTGCCCCCTTGCGGTTAGCTCACCGACTTCAGATAAAACCAACTCCCATGGCGTGACGGGCGGTGTGTACAAGGCCCGGGAACGTATTCACCGTGGCATGCTGATCCACGATTACTAGCGATTCCAACTTCATGCACGCGAGTTGCAGCGTGCAATCTGAACTGAGATGGCTTTTGGGGATTTGCTCCAGCTCGCGCTTTCGCAGCCCATTGTCACCACCATTGTAGTACGTGTGTAGCCCAGCCCGTAAGGGCCATGAGGACTTGACGTCATCCCCGCCTTCCTCCGGCTTGTCACCGGCGGTTTCTTTAGAGTGCCCAGCCTTACCTGATGGCAACTAAAGATGAGGGTTGCGCTCGTTGCGGGACTTAACCCAACATCTCACGACACGAGCTGACGACAGCCATGCAGCACCTGTGTTGAAGCCGGCCGAACCGAAGGATCTCGTCTCCGAGATCCATACTTCACATGTCAAGAGCTGGTAAGGTTCTTCGCGTAGCGTCGAATTAAACCACATACTCCACCGCTTGTGCGGGCCCCCGTCAATTCATTTGAGTTTCAACCTTGCGGCCGTACTCCCCAGGCGGCATGCTTAGTGCGTTAGCTGCGACACCCAGAGGCTAAGCCTCCTGACGTCTAGCATGCATCGTTTACGGCGTGGACTACCAGGGTATCTAATCCTGTTTGCTCCCCACGCTTTCGCGCCTCAGCGTCAATGTCGGGCCAGTGAGCCGCCTTCGCCACTGGTGTTCTTCCCAATCTCTACGAATTTCACCTCTACACTGGGAATTCCACTCACCTCTCCCGAATTCAAGCTTGGCAGTATCAAACGCAATTCCCGGGTTGAGCCCAGGGCTTTCACATCTGACTGTCCAAACCGCCTACGCGCCCTTTACGCCCAGTAATTCCGAACAACGCTAGCTCCCTTCGTATTACCGCGGCTGCTGGCACGAAGTTAGCCGGAGCTTATTCTGCGGGTACCGTCATCATCGTCCCCGCCAAAAGAACTTTACAACCCGAAGGCCTTCATCATTCACGCGGCATGGCTGGATCAGGGTTTCCCCCATTGTCCAATATTCCCCACTGCTGCCTCCCGTAGGAGTCTGGGCCGTGTCTCAGTCCCAGTGATGCTGATCATCCTCTCAGACCAGCTATAGATCGTCGCCTTGGTGAGCTATTACCTCACCAACTAGCTAATCTAGCGCGGGCCCATCTTTCGGCGATAAATCTTTCCCCCATAGGGCTTATCCGGTATTAGCGTCAGTTTCCCGACGTTATTCCGAACCAAAAGGTAGGTTCCCACGTGTTACTATCCCGTGCGCCGCTCACATATTGCTATGTTCGCTCGACTTGCATGTGTTAGGCCTGCCGCCAGCGTTCGTTCTGAGCCATGATCAAACTCTCAAGTTGAATCTGACTCTGCAATGCTACCGCGCTGACGCAATAACATCGCAAATATCACTTGGTCTTGCCGAAGCAAAACCTATATCAAGGGTTCTTGTACTGTACACTTCATAAGGCTTGCGCCCCATAAAGTGGCATAATCGAACTTGTCGACATAGGATGCGATACGACAACACCGAATACCATTTCTTAACTTTTAACGGTTAAGAAGATGGCGTTTGGATAATCCCGACCAGAGCCTCAAACCTTGCGGTTTGGGGACATCCCATCGCGGGTCGCCGTCTGCGCATCCCTTCTCATCCTATTCACGATGTCCAAGAACGTAGGGTCAAAAAAAACATCGGCCGAAGCCGAAGTCTTATAACCCTCTACCCAATAAAAAAACGACACTTTCAAGCCGCCAATCTTTGCATAAAGCTTGGCTTTGACGGCTAGACATGTCGTAATGTCAAAAGGTCAGCTACCGGAGGCCGTTGTTTCGAACCGCCGATGTCCATGAATGTACTTGCTTTCCGGGAAGCTGTCTAGAGGGAAAATGATAATTTTTTGTGGATAAAATTTTGGCTCAAAAGCTGGCTTTTTTACACATTATGCCGCCGGGCGAAAGTTTTATGGCCGCCCTTTCGATACAAAGACGACCCAGTTTTTGAGTCATTCCAAGCCCTCAGACGCCCTTCACGCGCTGGGCGCACAACTCTTCTGTTTCCAGTTAAGCCTTCTTCGCCCAGCCGCGCGCTTCCTGCTGCCAATAACTGACGTCGAATCCCGATTCTTTGGCTGTTCTCCATTGCGCGCGGGCTTTTTCGAGCGCCAGCGAATCGCCGCCGTCGAAGATTTCGCAAACCAACGAAAAACCGGCTATATCCGCGCTTTCCGCGCCATCCGCCAGAAACAAAACGTTCGCGCCGTTCGGGTTTTCTTCACGTTCCGTGATCCAAATAGGCTGATCTTCCGCGAATCCGTCCTTTCGCGTGCCATGGGGCAGAAAAGCGTCGCCGCGATAGGCCCAAAGATGCTGCGCCAAAGATTCGGCCCGCTCGGCGGAGCTTACGCGCACCACCGCGCGCCAATCTTTGATCAGCGTTTTTTCGAGAAGTGCGGGAAGCGTTTCCTCAAGCGTCGAATGCGTCAGGTGATAGAAACGTATCTCGGCCATATTTATCCCTCGGCCCCATCCGCATGCACATAGGGAACATAGCCGAGATCCATGCCGTGAATATGCTCGATCAGCCACGCCTTCAGAAATTCCATCAGCTCGATCGACACTTCTCGCGTCTGGCCGAAGCGCAGTTTGCTGTAAATTTCCATCAAACGGGCGGTGATTTTTTTATGTTCCGCGACATGTTCGGTTTTGTGGGGATAGTCCGTTTTTAGAAAAAGGCGTTCTTCGTGGTCGAAATGATAGACCGTATAGGCGAGCAAGCCGGAAAGCGTTTTGCCCATACTTTCGGGATCGGTCTTCCGTTCGATGGAATCGTTGAGCGCGTTGAGAAAAGCGAAGAGTTTTTTGTGCTCCTCGTCGATAAGATCGACGCCGACGCGCATGCCTTCATCCCATTCCAACAACATCGGTGCCCCTCCTTCGCTTATGGCCGCCACATCCTACACCAGCGCCGCGGCAAAGAAAAGAAACGCCGCGGGCAGGTTTCAGCATGTTGCCGTTCCGGCGCAACGGGTCTAAGAAGACACGGCATGAAGAAAATCGACCTTTATCTCTTTAAAATGATTCTGACGGCGTTTTTGTTCGCCTGCGGCGCCGTGTCTTTTGTCGTTTTGTTCACGCAGTCTTTCCGGCTTTTGTCCTTCGTCATCGACAATTCGGGAACGGCGCTTATTTTTTTCCAACTGATGAGCTTGATGATCCCGACTTTCCTGCCGCTTATCGTGCCGCTCAGCGTCGGGGTCGCGGTTTTGTTCATCTATCACAAACTGGCGGTGGACAGCGAACTTGTGGTCATGAGCGCCGCAGGCCTAAGCCCCATGCGGCTTGCGAAACCGGCGCTTGCGCTCGCGGGCTTCGCGGTTTTGCTCGGCTATCTGTTGACGGTCTGGGTCACGCCCGCGGCCAACCGCGAGCTTGTCGAAACGCAATATCGGGTGCGCGACAATTTCTCGGTCTTTCTCATCAAACCCGGCGCGTTCAACGATCTGGCGGAAGGCCTGACCTTCTATGCGCGTTCGCGCGGGCCGCAAGGCGAGCTTGAAGACATTTTGGTTCACGACATCCGCAACGCGGAAAAGCCGATCACGATCATGGCGCGGACGGGCCAGTTCATGATGATCGACAATCAGCCGCAAATCGTCGTCTTCAAAGGCAAAAGACAGGAGCTGGATCGCGCGACGGGCCATCTCGGGGTTCTCGCCTTCGACCGCTATGTCCTGGATCTTCAGCTTTTGCGAAACGGCACGGAAAGCCGCCAGCCCGATCCGCGCGAGCAATCCACGTTCGAGCTTCTCAACCCGCCGGAGGATCCGGCCAAACGCCGCGCGACGCTGGATCACATCCGCGCGGAGCTCCACCAACGCTTTGCGGCCCCGCTTCTTTCGCTTTGTTACGCGCTGATCGGCCTGATGGCCATCTTGGCGGGCGATTTCAACCGGCGCGGCATGGCCAAGCGCATTTTGATCGCCGCGATCGGCATTGTGACGGTTCAGGCGATCATGCTCGCGCTCGGAAGCCTTGTCGGCAGGCGCCCCTGGCTTGCGCCGCTTCTGTATTTTTCAATTTTACTGCCCGTTCCGGTCTGCCTTGCGATCCTCAGCGATCGCATCGGCAAAGGGCGCGTTTCGCTTCCGCCTTTTCTTCTCAGGCGTAAAAAGAAAGCGTCGGCGGAGAAAGCGTCATGACAAAAACCTTCACCCTCAGCCGCTATCTGGCGCGCCAATATATGCTTTGGTTCGTGATTTTTCTCCTCGGCCTGACGGGCATCATCTATCTTTTTGAGGTCGCCGAGCTTCTGCGCCGCGCGGCGGATTTGCCGGACGCGACGCTCGGAATCGTGCTCCGCATGGGCGTTTACAAGCTGCCGGACACGATCGAGAAGATCCTTCCCTTCGTCGTGCTCTTCGCGGGCATGTTCACTTTCTGGCGGCTGACGCGCAGCCAGGAACTTGTGATCGCGCGCACGGCGGGCGTTTCGGCCTGGCAGTTTTTGGCGCCTTCGCTTCTCGTGACGTTCCTTTTCGCGAGCCTCAACGTCATGCTCCTCAATCCGGTGGGCGCCGCGCTGAACGCGCGCTTCAAGGCGATGGAAACGCGCTATCTTCATCGCGGCGCGGCGCTCGAATTGACGGGCGCGGGCCTCTGGCTGAGGCAGGAGGAAGGCAACCGCCACTATCTTCTGCACGCGGATCACGTCGATACCGATCCGTTGACGCTTCTGCCCGTCATCGTCTTCATATACGATTCGCACGATCATTATCTGGGCCGCATCGACGCGCCGCAGGCCGTGCTTCACGAGGGCAAGTGGGAAATCAAGGACGCCTGGTTCAATTGGGACAATCAGGCGCCCACGCATGAGGATTCCACGACGCTCGACACCACGCTGACGCTTGAGCGCATTCAGGAAAGCATGGCGCCGCCGAACACCATCTCCTTCTGGCAGCTTCCCGCCTTCATCGAAACGTTGCGCATCATCGGCCTTCCCTCCACGCGGCACGAGCTCGCCTTCCAAACGCTTCTCGCCGAGCCGGTTTTGCTCTGCGCCATGGTCTTTTTCGCGGCGGCGTTCTCGCTGCGCCTCAACCGGCGCGGCGGCATCATGAAGGCCGTCCTCGCGGGCCTTTTCACGGGAAGCGCCGTCTTTTCGCTCAACAGCGTTGTGACGGAGCTTGGCGCGAACCAGTCTTTCCCGATCATCCTCGCCGCCTGGGCCGTCCCCCTCATCGCGCTGGCCGGCGGCCCCGCCATCCTCCTCTATCTCGAAGACGGGTGACGAACCGTCACAGGCGTAATTTTTCTTGCTAACCGAACCGGCCGTTCAAAATTTCTGAACCGCCGGTAGAATCGATGAAACTCCATGCAAAAACCAAAAATCGCCGTCTTCGATCTCGGCAACGTTCTCGTCCGCTGGAATCCGCGTTTCTATACAAGAAAATGTTCGAAGACGAAGCCGCGATGGACGCGTTTCTGGCCGTGCTTCGCGCCTATGATCTGCACAAGAACTGATTGCCCTGCATCCGGAACACGAACGATCATCCCTTAATGGGGTTGCTGCACAGGGGCTTGCGGCTTCTTGCCGACAATCGGCGGGTTTGGCCCCAAACGAATTGAAAGTGGCGCGTTGCGTGTACGGAAAATCATTGTCTGCCCCACCTCAAGCAATTCGATCGTGCTTTCTTTCGCTGGAAGACAATGTCCATAAGGGCCAATTTTCGAAGGCGATGAATTGGGCGACGCAGTAGTGCCTGTTTCCGTAGGAATAGATTGATTGTTTGAAAACAGATCAACGACTCGATCTTTGGCAAAATCAACTGCTCCATAACGCATTGCTATACCAAGGGCGATGCCAGACACGCTAATGGCAAGGCTAGTTTTGAAATATCTTATGGCCCTCTGTTTTGCCAACCCGAGCATTTCGTTGGCCTTATCAAGCTTTTCATGAAGCCGCACATTCTCTTTTACAAGAAGTTCGTTCTGAATCTGAATGGCCATCGCAACATCGGTAACCGTTGACAGCATGGATTCGATTGATTCCAGTCTCCGCGCATTGTCTTTACCGAGATCACCGGTTTGTTTTTCTAGCTCTTGGTGCGCATCGTCAAGAAGGCCATCAATAAAATCTTGATCGGATAGAAGCCTGAGCGAAATTGGCAAGGTTAGCTTGCGACCAAGAACCTCCTCATGAAACATCCGAAGAGCCATTGCTGCGACGGCGCTATCCTCCCGCTTCTTAGGAGAAAACACCTCAAGAGAATATCTGATAAAATCTTTCCACGTCTGTATAATGGCCATAAAAAAACCCATAAATCTCGAATATGGGGTTATCTTACTCATTTAAAGTAAAGGGACTGTTTATTTTATAGGATAAAAAGGCTTTTTACTTGGCCGCCAACTGTTCGAGTTTTGCTTTAATGCGGGCATCAAATCTGGCCCGTATTCTCGGTTCAGCTTTATGAAAAATTCTTCCCAAAACATTCACCGCTTCTTTTGCCGCTTCGCGCTGCAATGGGGTATGTGGAACAATACCTACGTCTTTATTTGACCTATGCTTTGAGGAGCCAACCAACATTTCACACGCCATAACATCAGCGGCAACGGCCACATAATCTTCTCTGATTTGCACTATTTGCCCTTTTAGAGCCTTGCATTGCTCTCCAACAGTCAGAGCTGACATCATCTGCATAGCGGTCTCCCGAGCTACAATCACAAAGCCGCCCCTCATCGCAGCCATATTATCTTGTGACTTTAATAGCATTTTTCGGCTATCCTTGCAAAAGAATTACTTTCATAAAGACCAATGCCCAGGATCGAGTTTACCGATGCATGGTTGATAACCCACTAATTTTTCATGGTTAATATCAAAAATGATTTTTCAGCCTATGCAACGAATTTCCGAGAATGGCGACCAGATTCAGCATTCATAATTCTATCTGAAGTTTTCACTCTATATCCGCGCCTATTACGACCGTTTCGATGAAATGATTTCGCACGTTATCGAAGAATCGGACGCAATCTATAAGCTTTTAATGCAACGCTATGGAAACGACCCGTAAAAAGCCGTTTTCATCGACGATGTTGGAAAGAACGTCAAAGCCGCCGAAAATTTGGGTTTCGCTGCGATTCTCTTCACGACGCCCACCGCGCTCCGCCAGAATCTTGTTAGCCTAAAGCTTCTCTAGGGGCTTTGACCGAACTCTTGAATCTGCTATGCCCGTCTTCATGCGCATCTTTCTTTCCTTCCTCGTCCTTCTCCTTCTCGCTCCAGCCGCGGCGCAAGCCCAAAGGGTTTCGCAGGAGCCGTCGCTCGGCCTAAACGCCGCCGCGCCCACATTTTCGGAAAATTACACCGAAGGCGTCGCGGCCATCGTGAACGACAACGTCATTTCGACGGAGGACGTACGGGATCGCGTGGCGCTTGCGATGTTGAGTGCGAATCTGCCCAACAACGAAGACGTCCGGAACCATCTGCTTCCGCAGGCGCTCCGCGCGCTGATCGACGAACAGCTCCAGCTTCAGGAAGGCAAGAAGATGGACGTGACGGTCACGCAGGCCGAGATCACGAAAGCCCTCGACAAATTGTCCGAGGAAAATCACATCCCGGGCGGCGACATTCTGGCCTTTATCAAAGCGCACGGCATCTCGCCGTCGTCGTTGAGTTCGCAAATCAAGGCGACGCTGACATGGAACAAGGTCGTCGCGCGTGAGATCAGGCCGCGCGTCGACATCGGCGACGACGAAATCGACGCCGTCGTCCAGCGCATGCACGAAAACGCGGGCAAACAGGAATATCTGCTCAGCGAAATCTTCCTTCCGGTGGACAATCCGAAGGACGAGGATCAAACCAAGGCCTTTGCCGAAGATCTTGTGAAGCAAATCAAGGGAGGGGCGTCCTTCGGCGGCATCGCGCGGCAATTTTCGCAAAGCACGGGCGCAAGCACGGGCGGCGACATGGGTTGGGTTCAAGCGGGCCAGCTTGCGCCTGAACTCGATAAAACGCTGCAAACGCTTGAAGCGGGCGAAGTCGCGGGCCCCATCCGAAGCGCGAACGGGTTTCACATTCTGGGCGTGCGCGAACGCCGCACGATTGCGCAAGGGGGCGGGCAAGGAAACGGCGGAAGCGACGTGAAGGGCATAAGCGTCGCGCTCCAGCAAGCCTTTCACCCCTTCACGCCGGATCTGGACAAGGAAATTCTTTTAAAGGAAGCCGACCGGTTGCGTCAGGCCGTGGGTTCTTGCGACGGCTTGCAGCAAAAACTGGCGCAGAATTTCCCCGAATGGCATTGGCAGGATCTCGGCGAGATCAAGCTCGCTGAGGCGGAGCCGTGGCTTGCGGATAAAGTGCGCGACGTTCCGGTCGGGCACTCGAGCGAGGCTTTGGCCACCGACAAAGGCGCCTTGATTCTCTTCGTCTGCGGCCGCAAAGCGCCGGAGACGATCGACAGGACAGCGATCATGAACAGCATCGGCACCGAGCGCATGGAACTTCTGGCGCGGCGGCTTATGCGCGATCTGCGCCGCAACGCCTATATCGACGTCCGCCTCGGCAAGGGGCAGTAAGACAAATGTCGGAAAGAACCTTCCCCTCTCCCCTTGCGGCCCGCCTTCGCAAGAGCTTCGGCGCGGTCTGGAAACGAGTCGCGCCAAAGCCCGACTTGTTGCGCCATAGCGCAAAGCGCGACGGCGGAAGGGCGTAGGCGGAGAGAGGATAGACCGAGTTGCCCTGCAACCTGTCCTCCGAAGCGCGGAGCGCGTAGGAGGAAGCAGGGCTACCGAGGTCTTGGTGAGGGGTAAAATACGGCACATGAACAAACGTGATGTTTCTCAATGAATAAACAGCCCCCCCCTCTCCCGCCCCTTCGCGCCGTCATCGCGGCGAACGGCCTCGGCGCAAAAAAGGGGTTGGGCCAGCATTTTTTGCTCGACCTCAATCTCACGCAAAAAATCGTGGCCTCGGCGGGGGATTTGAACGGTTGCACGGTTTTTGAAATCGGCCCGGGGCCGGGCGGGCTTACCCGCCCTTTGATCGCCAGTAACGCGCGCGAAATCATCGCGATTGAAAAAGATTCCCGCTGCGTCGCGGCCTTGCAACCGCTTGTGCTGGCCGCCGAAGGCCGTCTGAGGCTCATCGACGCCGACGCGCTCACGGTCGATTTGGCAAGCCTTGCGCCAAGCCCCCGCGTCGTCATCGCAAACCTGCCCTATAACGTCGGCACGCTTTTGCTTGTGAACTGGCTGAAGCAAATGGAATCGTTCCAAAGCCTCACCCTCATGTTTCAGGAAGAAGTGGCGGACAGAATTCTGGCAAGTCCGAACACGAAAGCCTATGGCCGCCTTTCGGTCATCGCGCAAAGCCTCTGTAACGTGAAACGCGTTCTTTCCATTCCGGCCCGCGCCTTCACGCCGCCGCCCAAGATCGATTCGGCCGTCGTGCATTTCACGCCGCGCAAGCGCGACGCGGACAAACCGAATATCGAAGATCTGGAAAAAATCACCGCCGCCGCGTTCGGCCAACGCCGGAAAATGCTGCGCTCAAGCCTCAAATCCTTGGGCGGCGAAGAGCTTCTCGCCAAAGCGGGCCTCAATCCCACCGCCCGCGCCGAAGATCTTTCCATTGCGGATTTTGAAAAACTTGCAAGTTTCTTAAAGGCCGCTTCTCCCTTCGAATAAAATGAACTTCGCTCCATCAAACCGGCGTTAATTAAGGGTTTTGAAACAGAGATTTCGGTACAATGGGCGTATCTGTTTTTTAGAGTCTGTCCAGACTTTTAAATTGAGAGAGCGTTATGTGCCTTCATTCGATCAAGCCCTTTCGCTTTTGTTCTTTGATGCTCGCGCTGGCACTGACACTGATGCCGCAAACGGCATGGGCACAACAGGGAATTAACACCACCGGCGATCCGCTTCCCATCGGCGCAGGCGGATCGACTTACATCAATGTCATGCCTGGAACCTCTTCGACCCCCGGCGTGGTCTTCTTCGGCTCGAACGCGACCTCCAAGGCCACAGCCCAAGCGTGGATCGATGCGAGCGACGGCACCGCCTCATTCGCCTCGATCCATTTTGATCCGCTGTTCGGTTTCACTGCAGGCGGCCCCATGGTGTTAAACAATACGCTGACCGTCAACAATACCGCTACCGCTTCGTCGACCGCCGCGGATCTGACGGTCGCCCATCGCATCGCGTCCGGCAGCGCAAGCGGCGGAAACGGGGGGCTTCAGGTCGGCAACGGTCAATTTTTCGGCAGTGCCGACGCGACAAATTTCGGCATGGCCTATGCGGGTGGATGGGGTCTCCTGATGAACGACGGCAGCGGCAATGTCGGCATCGGCACGGCGCCGACAACGAACAAACTCGATGTCGCCGGGCAAATAAACGCCGTCACCTATACGGCCCCGGGCGGCACGACCGCCCTCACGGGCCAGGGGATAGACACCGTGACAAACCTGATCGCGCTGCCGGCCTGCAGCGGAACGCAGGCGCTCCAGAAAACGGGGACGAATACATTCACTTGCGTCAATTTGGTAACGGGAACGTCCACGGGCGGCGCAGGCCTGGTGCAAGGTCAGGTAAAATACAACCCTGTGGGAGATCAGTTTTATTATTGGGATGTGCCCTCACAAAGCTGGATCCTTATTGCCAATGCGGGCGGCTGGTAGCCATAAGGCCAGCAATTCGTACAACCAGTGACTGCGTTCATAAATCGAGGAAGAATACCATGTCCGTTTATTTGATTCGCACCCTTCGCTTTTGCATGATGCTCGCGCTCGCGCTTATGCCGCAGGAAACATGGGCTCAAGCGCAAGGCATCAACACCCCCAATGGCAGCACAACGCCTCTTCCCATCGGCGCAGGCGGATCGACTTACATCAATGTCATGCCTGGAACCTCTTCAACTCCAGGCGTGGTCTTCTTCGGCTCGAACGCGACCTCCAAGGCGACAGCGCAAGCGTGGATAGACGCGACGACCGGGGAAGCTTCCTTCGCTTTGGTCAATTTCACCGCGACCGGCTTAACCGCGACCGGCCCCATGGTGTTAAACAACACGCTGACCGTCAACAATACCGCTACCGCCTCGTCGACCGCCGCGGATCTAACGGTTGCCCATCGCATCGCCGCTGGCAGCGCGAGCGGCGGAAACGGAGGTCTTCAGGTCGGCAACGGTCAATTGTTCGGAAGCTCGGATACGGCAAATTTCGGCATGGCCTGGGGATCCGGGATTTGGGGCCTTCTGATGAATGACGGCAGCGGCAATGTCGGCATCGGCACCGCGCCGACAACGAACAAACTCGATATCGGCGGGCAGGTGAACGCCTTTACCTACACGGCCTCCGGCGGCACGACCGCCCTCACGGGCCAAGGGATAGACGCCGTGACGAACCTGACCACGCTGCCGGCTTGCAGCGGAACGCAGGCGCTCCAGAAAACGGGGACGAATACATTCACTTGCGTTAGCCTGACGGCAGGGACGGCCACGGGCAACGCGGCCTTGCTGCAGGATCAGGTGATGTACAACCCCACGACCACGCAGATGTCTTATTGGGACGTACCCTCTCAAACATGGGTGCCCATCGCCGCCGCGGGCGGCGGCGGCAGTTATTACGGCATTCAGAATCTTACGATGCAGCCCTATGGTGCGCTTGTGCAATCGAGCCTTCTGACTTTCAACGGCAATACGCCCGAGCCCATCTCCATCTCGGGCCCAGGCTCGCCGAGTTTGAGCATCAACGGCGGTGCCTGGGTTTCATCGGGAACGATCTCAAAAGGGCAAACGCTTCAGCTTCAAGCTTACGCGCCTTTTGCCAACGCCGCCTCGGAGACCATCAACTTTACGACCGGCAGCGAGCAAGACACATGGTCGGTTTCGACGGCGAACGCAACTTACATATATGCGAGCTATCTCGACGGCGGCGGAGTTTGTTCAAACCTTTCGGGTTGCCCCCAGATCATTTATTGTCAGGTCGGAACGGCCTGCAGCCTAAGCATGCATAGCAGCAACCCGAGCGAAAATAACTGCAACGACAACTATTATTGGTACGTTTCGACAGCGGCGGGAAGCAATGCGGCCAGCATCTCGATGTATAACCGTTGCGGCGACGGCGGTGCTCGAGGCGATTCGCTCTGCCCGAACTATGGAACCGGAAACCTCTGCGGTTATACGGGCATGGTTTTGTACTGACCTTACCGTCCCGCCTGAACGCCTTTGACGAAATCGGCAAGCCCCGTCTGGCGACGGCGTCTCAGGCGTTCGCTTTGCAAAATGGCCTGAACGGCCCGCACGGAATCCTCAAGATCCCGATTGATGATGACGTAATCATATTCGGCCCAATGGCTCATTTCGGACGAAGCCTCCGCCATGCGCCGCGCGATCACGGACGCGTCGTCCTGAGCCCGCGCGTTCAAGCGACGCTCCAGCTCGCGCCATGAGGGCGGCAGGATAAAAACGCTCACAAGATCGTCGCGGGCCTTTTCGGCAAGTTGCTGCGTGCCCTGCCAATCGATGTCGAAAAGCACGTCGCGCCCGTCCTGAAGCGCTTCTTCCACCGGCGCGCGGGGCGTGCCGTAATAATTGCCGAACACTTTCGCATGTTCCAGAAGCTCGCCGCGATTGATCATAAGATCGAAGCTGGTGAGATCGACGAACCGGTAATCGCGCCCATCCACCTCGCCCGGGCGCGGTTGGCGCGTCGTCGCGGAAACGGAAAGCGAGATCGCGGCATCGGTCTCCAAAAGGCGGCGCGAAATCGCGGTTTTTCCAGCGCCGGATGGCGAGGATAAAACCATCATCACGCCGCGGCGCTGGATCGCGTTGAATGAAAAAGAATCGTTCATGGCCTTGTGCCTTTTTCGAAAAATCACGCAGGCACATTATCGGACTTCTCCTTCCGTTGGAAGCGGGCTTCTGATAGGCTTTCGCGCATGAAAGATCCGCGTCATATCCTTATCACGGGCGCTTCGAGCGGGCTTGGCGCGGCGTTGGCGGAAGCCTATGCCGCAAAAGGAATCCGGCTTACGCTTCTGGCCCGCAACGCCGAACGCCTCGCCTTTGTCGCAAAACATTGCGAAAACAGGGGCGCCGAAGTCGCGACGATCGCCTGCGACGTGACGAACCGCGATGAAATGGCCGAACGCCTTCTGGCCTGCGACGAGGCCAGCCCCATCGACCTTTTGATCGCGAATGCGGGAATCTCGGGCGGCACTTCGGGAAGGAAAGGGGCGGGAAAGAGCGAAAGCGAAGACCAGACGCGCGCGATCTTTGCAACAAATGTCGAAGGCGCGATGAACAGCGTTTTGCCCCTTCTGCCGGTTTTCCGGCTGCGCGGGGCGGGGCAGATCGCGCTGATGAGCTCGCTTGCGAGCTTCCGGGGTTTTCCGGGCGCGCCCGCCTATTGCGCGAGCAAGGCGGCGATCCGAATCTGGGGCGAGGCGCTGCGCGCGGATCTGGCGCAGGACGGCGTAGCGCTTTCGGTTATTTGCCCGGGTTTCGTGAAAACACCGATGACGGATAAAAACGCCTGCCCCATGCCTTTTTTGATGGAAGCGCAAAAAGCGGCGAAGATCATCAAAATCGGCCTCGCGAAAGGAAAAGCGCGCATCGCGTTTCCTTTGCCGCTCGCGTTTTTGGTAGAATTTTTTGCAACCCTGCCGCCTGCGCTCACGGATCGTTTCCTTGCGCAAGCGCCGCGGAAATAAAAGCGTCACATTTCATTCTTTGGCGTTCGGAAGCGCTGCACACGGTGCTTTATGCCAAGCCGCTTGGTCTTTTTATTGAACCCGCCGACTTCAAGGGTCTTTTCCAACAGTTTCTGAACCTCGGCATATTTATTTTCATCGGCGGCAGCGGAAAGCCCGGAAATCGAAAGCTTTGCCGCATAACGCGCGGCGCTTCCCTCCGCGGCGCGCAAAGCCGCGCGAAAACGACCGGCGGTTTTTTCCCTGTGAAGTTCCATGAGAACCTCGACGGACTCATGCGTCAGAAGACGCGCTTTCCGAATCCTCAACCCTTCCTGCATGTTTTTCACAAGCATTTTGACCGTGTTCAAAGAGCCGTTACCGGCCGCCGTGACGAGAGCGCGATCTTTCCAAGCTCTTGGATTTGCCGGAAAAATCTCGTTTTTCGCAAGAAAAACTACCAGATTCGTCCAATCTTTTCCGGCCGCTTTGACGAGCAGGCCATCGACAAAATTCTGTAAAATGCGGCTCATAAAATCCCCTTTTTTTCAATAAGCGCATTTTATCCGAAAAGAATGAAATTTAAGTCAATCTGCGTCACGCGTTACGTGCGTATTTTTCTCGAGCATTAGAAAATTATTAAACCTTCTTGCGCATGGTTAACGCGGTTTTTACTGCCGGTTTTTCCTATGCATCCCTCTTCTTTTCAGCCCCGCCTTTTCAAAGCCGTCCTTGCGGGTGCGCTGCCGCCGCTTATCGGCCTTGCGCTTGCCGCGCCGTCGCAAAATCAGATCATGGCGGCGGGCGTCGGTTTTTGCCTTTCGCTTGCGGGCGGCTGGGCGCTGGCGCAGCATCTGGCGACAAAAATGGCCGAGGAAAGCGCCGCCGAAATCGAAGCCTCAAAGCCCCCCGATTACGGCAAGGATCTTCAGGATCTGCGCTTCGCGGTCAGAGAATCGCTGCCGCCTCTTTTGGGAACGGCGGAAAAACTCGCGCGTTTAACGGACGATCATCAGCAGCGCGCGGCGACGACGACGTCCGCCGCGGCCGAAGCGACGGAAAGCGCGGGCGCGATCGCAAGCGCCACGACGGAAATGAACAGCGCGATCGCCGAAATCGAGCGTCAGGCGGAAGACGCGGCGCAAATCGCGGGGCAAGCGGTCGAAAAAGCGCACACGGCGGACAACGCCGTCAAAACGCTCGCGGATCATACGGATAAAATCATCGCGATGGTCGAGTTGATTCGCGCGGTCGCGCAAAAGACGAATCTTCTGGCGCTCAACGCCTCGATCGAGGCCGCGCGCGCGGGCGAACACGGGCGCGGCTTCGCCGTCGTCGCGCAGGAGGTGAAGGCGCTTGCCAAGCAAACGGCGGAAGCGACCTCCAAAATCGACGAGCAAATGAGCGACGTGCGTCTGTCTTCGGGAACGGCGCGCGAAGAAATGCAGGGCATCGAGGACGTCATCAAACGCATCAACGCGATCACGCTGACGATCAAAGGCGCGTTGCAACAGGAAACGGCGGCGACGCACGAAATCGCGGCCAGCGCGCATAAAACGACGAAAGCGACGAACTCCGTCACCGAAGGCATTTCGCATCTTCTCGTCACGACGGAGGAAATCCGCGCCGCCTGCGTCGCCATCGATCAGAGGATCGAAACCCTGTCGTCGACCGTCAAAGCGAGGAACTGACGCGCGCGCCATAGATTCGACGTGCGTCATAGCTAATAAAACATAAATTTGGCCCTTCATTTAGGGGTTAAAGCAAAAAAGAATCCGCTTTTATGTGCAATTAGTTTCATCATTAGCTGATACAATAAGAGCGCTTTTCTTATTCATTAAGAGTCCTTCAATGTTGATCGATTTTTTTAAACGCGTTGGCAAAGGGCTCGGTCTGCGCCGTCGCGGACAAGAAGACAGCGCCCCGCTTGAGGCCCTGTCGTCCGATGGAAAATGGGTTCAAATCCGCGCCCCGCAAGAACCGGATCGGGGTTTCGTAAAAATTGCAATCAGCACTTCGGAAGGCGAACCTGAATGGCTTGACGTTTTTTGCAAATCCGAGCCTACGCTTACCGCGATCAGGCAACTCTTTGGACATGCGCTTTTAGAAGCCGCAGGCCTTCCCGTCGCCAAGATTTTTGTCACAAAAGCCAGCGAAAGCACGGCTCGTTCGCAAAACCGGCTCTTTTCCGTTAAGGCTTTTCCCGCATGCGGCAGTTTCGAACCCCGCGATGCCAAGGGCGCCGAAAGTTACCTGAGCCAGCATCCCAAAGTGGCCGCGCAAATGTTGTGCGCCGAGATCTTAACCGACGACGACGACGATTGTCCGGCCCAAATGGTTTATAACCGGAACGATCCGGATCAAGCCCTTCGCGTCGATGTCGTGGTGGGTGGCGGGTTCGACGATAAGTTATGCTATTGGTTGGGCGGCTTCGGAAGCAGCCAAAATCCGCATCGTGAAAATTATACGGGTACATGGCTCAACTATTTTGCGATCAAAGCCCGTTATGCCGATCCCGAGACCGTGCTTTCCTGCATGCAACATGCCGAAAGCGTTTTAACGGAACAAAAAATAGGGAAAATAATCAAAAAAATCGAGGAAATAGACGACGGCTTTCCTTCTTCAACTTTCACCCGAGTGGTCAAAAGAAACATGGCTCACTGGCGCGACATCATCAAAACCAATGATCCTGAATTATCCGCCAAGATAGAAGCCTTGGAGGCGCGACCGACCGCGCGCGGGCCCATCTTCGCAAGACCAAATCTAGAAGCGAAAATACGATAAACGGCTCGCCATAAAAACGTGCATCTTAGAGCGTTTTCCGAAGTGATTGGCCGGAATGTTGTGGTTGGAAAACGCTCTAAGTTTTTGTTGTCGATCAGATTCACGCTCGTAAGCTTGGCCGCCGATGCGGCCAACCTTCTCGCGATCTGATCTAGCGCCGCGCGTTCGACAAAGCGCCCGTTCGGCTTTCTCTGTCGGGGCGGCCTACGCCTTCCTGACCCCCTCAAGGAAAGACTGAACGAAGCTCTTCAGATCCGCCGCGTCGTGCGAAAGGATCGCGGCGGCGTGAAGCACTTCGTCGGAGGATCGGCCCGCTTGTTCCGCCGCGCCCGACAATTGATCGACTCCCGATGCGACGTCGCGGGTTCCCGCGGCCACTTCCTGCACGTTCCGCGCGATCTCGGCCGTAGCCGCGCCCTGTTCTTCGACGGCCGTCGCGATGGTCGCCGCGATGCCGTTCAAAGCCGTGATGCGATCGACGATCGCGTCGATCGCTGCGACGGCGGAAGAGGTCGCCGCCTGAACTTCGTTGACTTGCTCCTCGATCTCGCCGGTTGCCCGCGCCGTCTGTCCCGCCAGATTCTTGACCTCGCCCGCGACGACGGCGAAGCCCTTGCCCGCTTCGCCCGCGCGCGCGGCCTCGATGGTGGCGTTCAGCGCGAGAAGATTCGTCTGCGCGGCGATATCGTTGATAAGCCCCACGACTTCGCCGATTTTCGCGGCGGCCTGGGCGAGGTTTTTCACCTGCCCCTGCGTCCGCGCGGCTTGCTCGGAAGCCTCGTTCGAGACATGGGCCGATTCCTCCATCTGCCTGCCGATCTCGCGGATGGAAGAGGTCAGTTCCTCGGCGGCGCTCGCGACGGCCTGAATGTTCGCGGCGGCGTGCCGTGTTGTATTCGCGACGGAAGACGCCTCATGCTGCGTCGTGGAGGCCGTCCCGGCCATGGATTGGGCCGCGCCGTGCATCTGGGTTGCGGCGGCGGCGACGGCGCCGATGACCGTTCCGGCCTTGGAATCGAAAGACGAAATAAGCCCCGAAAGACGCGCGGTCCGTTCCTCGCGCTGCCGCTGCGCCTCTTGCTGCTCGGCGGCCAAACGATCGGCGCGCAAAAGCCCTTCTTTGAATACGCGCACGGCCTGGATCATGTGCCCAAGCTCGTCCGTACGGTCTTGAAGGGCAATCGGCGCGGCAAGATCGCCGTCGGCCATGCGTTTCATGGTCGCCGTCAACGCTTTGACGGGTCTTGAGACCATGCGATTGATCAGAACGAGAATGCCCGCGCCGCCCAAAAGCGCGAGAAAACTGACGAACATGGCGATCTGGATCATGCGATCGAGCGCGGTCGTGAAATCCGTCCGATCCGCGACGATTTCGAGAACGCCCGCGACATTGCCGCCGAAATCCGAGACGGGCGCGATGACGCTTGCGACGGGCTTGCCCTGAAGAGAGCCCGTTTCATAGCCCCGCTCGCCCGCGAAGGCTTTTGCGATGTTTTCGTTCGAGCCGATCGATCCGCCTTCCAGCGTCGAGGCGAAAGCTTTGATCTCGCCGCCCGCATTCCTGGTCAAAAGCGTGACGTCGAAGCCGTAAACTTCCTTCAAATTGTCGAAGAAGTCTTTGCCGAACGAGGTTCCGAACTCGACGGAACCCAACGCCTCGTCGCCGCCGATGGGGACGACGCCGCGAATGCCAAGGCCCGTCACGCCTTTTTCAAGCCCCATGACGGGCTTGCGTTCCTTGTTGGCTTTGACGACGGTCGCGCGAAAAGCGGACAGGTCGTCGCCGAATTTGGCGGGCTGGTTGACGCGCAAAAAAGAGATGGCGGGCGGTTTATGAAATTGCATCTGTTCGAGCGCATAGGGCCCTTTCACGCGATCCCAAACGGGCCCCAAGAGACCGAAAAGCGCTTTGCGATCCTCCGCGCGCATGGCGTCGATTACGGGCGGAAGCGCCGCGACAAGCGCGGCAAGCGAGGCCGCGCGCCGCGCTTCGGCTTCAAGCGCGACTTTTACGGAGGCGATATCGTTATCGAGCGCCTTGCGCTCGGTCGCGCGCGCATATTCGACCTGAACCCAGATGCCGCTTCCGGCGAAAAGCGCGATTGTGACGAGAAGGGCGCCGAAAATCACAAAGCCAAGCCGTCCGCCGATGCCGAGCGTTTGTTTCATGCCGTTTTTTTCCGATGATTCGTTTGTTGCGCAGGAGAAAAAGGTTAACCATATTCTTCGGGATTATGCCAACTTTTTCAAGCCCCCCTACCGGTTGAAGGCGACCCGCCGATAGCTCAGCGCCTCTGCGATATGCGCTTTCGCAACGCCCTCCGCGCGCGAGAGATCGGCGAGCGTCCGCGCGACGCGCAAGACGCGGTGATAGCCCCGCGCCGATAATTTCAGCTTTTCGGCGGCGTCGCCCAAAAGCGCGCGCCCTGCTTGATCCGGCGACGCGACTTTCTCCAACGCCTCGCCGTCCAGTTCCGCATTCGTTCGCGCGGCCAGCGCCGGAAATTGCCTTGCCAACGCATCGCAACGCGCGGCCTGCACCGCCCGCGCTTCTGCGACCCTTGCCGCGATGTCGGCGGAGCCCTCGGACGGCGGCGGCAGGCCGAGATCGGCGGGTGTCACGGCGGGCACGTCCACATGGCAATCGATGCGGTCGAAAAGCGGCCCCGAGATTCGCGACTGATAATCCTGCGCGCATCGCGGCGCGCGCCCACAGGCCAAGGCCGGATCGGCCATATGCCCGCAACGGCAGGGATTCATGGCCGCGATCAGCTGCACGCGCGCGGGATAGGTCACGTGATGATTGGCGCGCGCAACGACGGCGCGGCCCGTTTCCATCGGCTGGCGGAGCGCTTCCAACGTCGCGCGTTGAAACTCCGGCAACTCGTCGAGAAACAAAACACCGTTGTGCGCGAGCGATATTTCCCCGGGCTTCGCGCGCACCCCGCCGCCGATAAGCGCGGCCAAGGTCGCGGAATGATGCGGATCGCGAAAAGGACGCCGCCGCAAAAGCCGCCCGCCCTCAAGCAAACCGGCCAGCGAATGAATCATCGAAACCTCAAGCGCCTCGTCCGGCGCAAGCGGCGGCAAAAGCGAGGGCAAACGCGCGGCGAGCATGCTTTTCCCCGCGCCCGGAGGCCCGATCATAAGCAAATTATGCCCACCCGCCGCGACAACCTCGAGCGCGCGCTTGGCCGTTTCCTGCCCCTTGATGTCGCGCATGTCGAGAGCGGCTCCGGCCTCGTCCTCGCGCACATGCGGATCGGGCCGCGTCAGCACTTGCGTGCCCTTGAAATGATTGATGAGCGCCAAAAGCGAAGGCGCGGCGATGACGTTCAAAGACTCGCCCGCCCAAACAGCCTCGCCGCCGTTTTGGACGGGACAGATAAGCCCCTTGCCGCGCGCATTGGCGTTCACGGCGGCGGGAAGCACGCCGGCCACGGGCGACAACGCGCCGTCGAGCGCAAGCTCGCCGAGCGCCGTATAGCCCGCCATTTCCTCGAGCGGCAAAACGCCCATGGCGGCAAGCGTGCCAAGCGCGATGGGCAAATCGAAATGGCTGCCTTCTTTCAGAACGTCGGCGGGCGCAAGATTCACGGTGATACGCTTCGCGGGCAGCGAAAGGCCGAGCGCATGAAGCGCGCCGCGCACGCGCTCGCGGCTTTCGGCGACGGCCTTGTCGGGAAGGCCCACGACGTTGAACGCCACGACGCCGTTCGAAAGCTGCACCTGAACGTCGATGTCCAGAACATGCGTGCCTTCAAAAGCGACCGTAGCAACCCGCGCAACCAAACCGCACCTATCGGAAAAAAGAATGACAGGCGTATGTCTTATAGGAAAAAAGACCGCTTTGAAAGCGATCCGTTATGGAAAGAAAAAACGGAAATCTAGGGTCAGGACCCATTCATTTCGCGAAGTTCTGTTTATGAAGATTGAAAAAGGACCAGAAAACGAGCGCAGGCGTAGGTTAACTACGGCAAGCGAAGTTGACGCCGTCCTTTTTCAATCTTCATAAACCCGAAGGGCGCGGCGAAAAAACACTCCGGCCAGCCCGTCGGCGCTTGAGACCTTGTGCCGGATCGTTTTTTCGCATCGCGCAGAACCCGCAAAATGAATGGGTCCTGACCCTAAGGTGCAATGCGCGCGCTTTTGACCAATCCGCCCAAAACCAGATTATTGGCCAGCAAGGCCGTTTTTTCCCACCCCGCCCTTCTTTCGCGCTTCGGCAAAAGAACGGATGTGATCGGTCGCGCGGGCTTGAACTTCTCTTCCCGCCCTGCATGCGCGCGCCACTCTTTGCGCACATCGTCTGCATAGGCGTGAAGCTCTTTAATTAACGAATCCCTTCTTTCTCTCTTCGTTTCCGGCGGCATTCGTTCGCTGCCGTCCAGCGGCGGGATTTTTTTATCCGCATAGCCCAAAACCTGCAAAAGCTTCGCCTCGATCGCCTTGCGCCTGTCGTTCAACAAAGAGGCCGCAGGTTTCGGTTGCGCGATTTCCGCAAAAGCGAGGCGCAAAAGAAGATTGTCCTCGCCAAAACCGAGGCGAACGGGATTGGCCAACAGCCAAGCGATTCGTGTCTTGCGATTATCCGGCCCTCTCTTTTCGGGCAGGCGAAAGGCCTCCGTTTCGCTGAGCGCCAGCAAAAGCTCGAAAGCGGCCCGCAATGTTTCCGGTTTTTTATAAAGAAATTGCGGATATTTAAGCGCGATAGAGGCCCATGCCTCGCCGCTGATGCCGTAAGCCTTCAGCCAAGCCAAATTGTCCGAAAAATTCTGTTCCAGCCGTTCCGGTTTGATATAAAAGAGAATGGGTTGTCTGAGCGCAGCCTCCATCCATGCCTCGCCGCTTATACCGTGAGTTTTCAGCCATTTCAGATTGGCCAGAAAATTTTTCCGCAGCGATTCCGCTTTTCGGGTGAAAAGAACCGGTTGCCGAAGCGCGGCCGCCATCAAGGCTTTGCCGGTCGCGCCATAATTTTTCATCCATTCCAGATTGCCCGTGAAATTCGCGCGGATCGTTTCCGGATTTTGATTGAAAAGCTGCTTTTTCTTGAACAGGACGCGCGCCCAACGCAAGCCGTCCACATCATAGTCCCGAAGCAAGGCCAGATTGGCGACTGCTTTTTCGGCAAAATGAAAGAAGTGCGAATCCGTCGCCAGATACCGGTTTCTGCTTACAAGAAATTTGATGGAGGAGCCCCATAAAGCGGCTGCCGCTTTGGAAATCTCCTCATAGGGAATGTCATCCGGCCCGACGCCAAGCGCCCGCAGCGCTTCCATGATGGCATCTTCAATAAGAAGCCTTCCGTCCTGATCGGTTATGTCTTGCAAAGAGTTCGTTATATTTTTCATCCGGATATCCTTATGAAAAACAAACAAGCCTTCATTTCATTATCGCATAAAAACGGATATCGGCCAAATCGCCGCTTCTTCTCCGTTGGCAGGCTTTTTCGAAGAAGAGGGGGATTAAGTCTTTTCCGCCATTTTAAGCGCCTTTGCATAAACGGCGCGGCGCGGCGCGCCTGTTTCCTTGGCGACCTGCACCACGGCTTCTTTCACGCGCATGGTGGGGAGTAACACATCCAACGCCTTTTCAATAATTTCTTCCAAATCCGCAGGCGTCGCGTCGTCGGGCGGGCCGATCAGAACGACGCATTCGCCGCGCGCTTCGTTTGCCGCATAAAAGGCAGCAAGTTCGGCAAGCGAACCCGACCGCATCTCCTCAAATAATTTCGTGAGTTCCCGCGCGACAAGCGCCGCGCGATTTCCCAAAACGGCGTCCATGTCGCGCAAGGAATCCGCCAGACGTTGCGGCGCTTCGTAAAAAACGAGCGTCGCGCGCAAATCCGTAAAACTTTCCAAAACGCGCCGCCGTCCCGTTTCTTTGGGCGGCAGAAAGCCGCCGAAAAGAACCTTGTCCGTCGGCAATCCCGACCCCGCAAGCGCCGTCAAAAGCGCGCTGGCCCCGGGCACGGCTTCAACCTTATGCCCCGCCGCGCGACAGGCGGCAACGATCCGAAAACCCGGATCGGAAAGAAGCGGCGTTCCCGCGTCCGAGACAAGGGCCAGAGCTTCCCCGCCGGAAAGCCGCGCCAAAACCTCGTCCACGCGCGAAGCCTCGTTGTGATCGTGACAGGCGATCAAGGGTTTGGCGATTCCATACCGGTTCAAAAGCCCGCCGGTCACGCGCGTATCCTCGCAATAGACGGCATCGACGCCCGCCAAAGTCATAAGCGCCCGTAGCGTGATGTCGCCGAGATTGCCGATGGGGGTCGCGATGACGTAAAGTCCCGCTTCGGGTTTACTTGCGCCCGCATCCCCGCTAAGTTTCAGCGCCTCACGCCCTATCAGAGAGTAATCCGGCGATGTCTTCTTTTTCTTCGAATCTTGCGTCATGCGCTCTTCTTCTCGGCCTGATTGTCGGGATCGGCGGCTGCGCGTCCCAAAACGACGCCACTCTAGCGCAAATGAACGCGAAAGCTCAAATGGCGGCGCAACAACAGCAGGCGCATAAGCCGACCCCCTCGGCGATGGGAACGCAGGCGTCGCGCCTCGACCAACAACCTTGGCCCGCGACGATGGGCCAGCCCTACGTCAAGCCCGCGCCGCAAGTCGCGATGGCCGCGCCGCCGCCCGCGATCCAGCAAGCGCCGCTTTCCTATCAGGAACAAAATCTTCAATCCATGACCTCGAACAAGATTCAGGTCGCGCTGCTTCTCCCGCTTTCGGGCAAACACGCGGCGCTCGGCCAAGCCATGCTGAACGCCGCGCAACTGGCCGTGTTCGACATGGCGCCCCAGAATTTCGAGCTGATGCCCCGCGACACGGGCGGAACGCCGGAAAGCGCCGCGCTCGCCGCGCGCGACGCGATGGCGAGCGGCGCGCAATTGTTGATCGGCCCGCTTTTCGCGGCCGACGTCGCGGCGGTCAAGCCGCTGGTGCAAACGTCCAACGTCAACATGCTGGCGCTTTCGACGGATGTGAGCCTCGCCGAACCGGGAGCCTACGTCATGGGCTTCGCCCCCGCGCCTCAGGTGGATCGCGTCGTCGCCTATGCGGCGCAACAGGGCGCGAAGCGTTTCGCCGCCATCGTTCCGCCGACGCCTTACGGCGCTCTGGTTCAAAAAGCGTTTGAGGCTTCGGTGCGCAGGCAAGGCGGCGCGGTCGTGGCGTCGCTTCCGCTCGCCAAACTTGCCGAACTGGCGGCGCAGAAAGATTCCATCGACGCGCTTTTTCTTCCCTTCGGCGGGAACGAATTGAAACAGCTCGCGGCGCAGCTTGAAACGGCGGGATTCGACCGCAATAAGGTTCATATGCTCGGCACGGGCCTTTGGGACGAAGCGGGAATCGGAAGCGCGCCGCTTCTCGTCGGCGGCTGGTACGCGGCCTCGGAACCGGATGCCCGCGCCGCCTTCATCGCGAATTATGCGAAAACCTATGGCCAGGAACCGCCGCGCCTCGCGACGCTCGCCTATGACGCCACGGCGCTCGCGGCAGTGCTCGCGACGCAAGGCGGTCATTTCGATCGCGCTTCGCTCGGCAACCCGAGCGGTTTTGCGGGCCTCGACGGCATTTTCCGCTTCACGAGCGGCGGACAGGCCGAACGCGGCCTCGCGATCGACGAAGTCACCGCGACAGGCAACCGCGTCATCGACCCCGCGCCTTCAACTTTCGTGAAAGGGCCATAAAGACCATCCGACGCCCCCTTTCTTTTCTGCGCATTCTCCTCTATAAGCCCGCCACAACGACCAACATTTTAAGGAGAGCCGACTTATGGCCACAGAACGCACCTTTTCGATCCTGAAGCCCGACGCCACGCGCCGCAACCTGACCGGCAAGATCAACGCGAAGTTTGAGGAGCAAGGCCTTCGCATCGTGGCCCAGCGCCGCATCCAGATGACCCGCGCGCAGGCCGAGGGCTTCTATGCCGTGCACAAGGAACGCCCCTTCTTCAACGATCTTTGCACTTTCATGACCTCCGGCCCCGTCGTGATCCAGGTTCTCGAAGGCGAAAACGCCGTCCTGAAAAACCGCGACATCATGGGCGCCACGAACCCCGCAAACGCCGCCCCCGGCACGATCCGCAAGGAATTCGCCGAAAGCATCGAGGCGAACTCGGTTCACGGCTCCGACAGCCTTGAAAACGCCGCCATCGAAATCGCCTATTTCTTCAGCCAGGTCGAAATCGTCGGTTGAGCGGCGAGCCGCATCCTTCTTCTCCCCTCCCCTTGCGGGAGGGGTCGGGGGAGGGGTGTAAAATATCACTTCGTAAAAGAGGGACGGCAAAAACCGTCCCCTTTTTTTATCCCACCGGATTGCACACGCTTTCGGGCGCTTTCACATCCGCAATAAAAACGCGCTCGTCATGCAGATTCACGCGGCCTTCCGCGATCAAACGCAGCGCCATCGGATAAATCTTGTGCTCGGATTCCAGAACGCGCGCCGCGAGGCTATCCGGCGTGTCGTCCTGATGCACAGGCACCGCCGCCTGCGCGATGATCGGGCCGTGATCCATTTCGGCGCGCACGAAATGCACCGTGCAGCCCGTGAATTTCGCGCCATAGGCGATGACTTGCTCATGCACATGAAGGCCCGTAAAAGCGGGCAGAAGCGAGGGGTGGATATTCACGAGCCTGTCGCGCCAATGATCGACGAAAAAGGGCGTCAAAAGCCGCATGAATCCGGCCAGCATCACAAGCTGGCAGCCGTGTTTTTCAATTGCGGCGGTAAGCGCCTCTTCGAATTTCCGGCGATCCTTGCCGAAGCGTTTGTGATCCAGAACTTCCGCCGTCACGCCGTTTTCGCGCGCCCATTCAAGACCGGCGGCCGCAGGATCGTTCGAAATCACGCAGGCGATCTCGGCGGGAAATCCGGCCTCGCGCGTGGCCCTCACAAGAGCCTGCATATTGCTCCCGCGACCGGAGATAAGGATCGCGACTTTCAGCAAGGCCAGTCTCCGCTCATCCCTTCGATCATGACGCGATGCTCGGATTTGTTCGCTTCGACTTCGCCCACGCGATAAATTTTCTCGCCCTCGGCCTCAAACGCTTTCGTTACCTCGGTCGCTTTTTTCGGATCGACGATGACGATCAGCCCAAGCCCGCAATTGAAAGTCCGCGCCATCTGCCGCGCGTCGAGCGGCCCCTTTTGCGCCAACCATTTGAAAATGGCCGGCACGGGCCAGTTTGCAGCCGAGAGCCAGACGCCAAGCCCGTCCGGCAAAACGCGCGGAATGTTTTCGAGAAGCCCGCCGCCCGTGATATGCGCCATCGCTTTCACGCCGCCGGTCTTAAGCGCGGCGAGGCCGGATTTCACGTAAATTTTTGTGGGTTCCAGCAAGATTTCGCCGAGCGTCCGGTTTTTGTCGAAGGGCGCGGGCGCGTCATAAGCCGCGTTTTGTTCCGCCACGATCTTGCGGATCAGAGAAAAACCGTTGCTGTGCACGCCGGAGGACGCCACGCCCAAAACGATATCGCCCGCCGCCACGCCGCAAGGCAGGACGTTTTCGCGTTCGACCGCGCCGACGACGAATCCGGCGAGATCATAATCGCCCGCCGCATAATGGCCGGGCATTTCCGCCGTTTCGCCGCCCACAAGGGCGCAACCGGACATTTTGCAGCCCTCGGCGATGCCGATGACGACCTTTTCGGCAATTCCTACTTCCAGTTTGCCGGTCGCGAAGTAATCGAGAAAGAACAAAGGCTCGGCGCCCTGAACGATAAGGTCGTTCACGCACATGGCGACAAGGTCGATGCCGACGGTATCGTGCTTGCCGCAATCGATGGCGACGCGCAATTTCGTGCCCACGCCGTCGGTGGAACTGACCAAAAGCGGGTCTTTGAAACCGGCGGCCTTCAAATCGAACAAAGCGCCGAAACCGCCTATGCCCGCGTCGCTTCCGGCGCGCGCCGTCGCTTTGACGGCGGGCTTAATGGCGTTCACCAGCGCATTGCCGGCGTCGATATCCACACCCGCGGCGGCGTATGCATCGCGCGACTTGGAAAGATCAGTCTCGTCCGTTATGGTCGTCTCCATCATCCGGTGGGAATCTCCCTCTTTAGGTACCTCGAACCTTGCGGGTTTGCAATGCGACAGCTGCTTTTAACCTTTTTTCTGGCTCTTTTTCTTGTGACCTGCGGTTTTTTGCCGGCTCGCGCCCAGGATAACGACGATGCCGCGACCTACAGGATAACGGATGTCGGCGTGGACGTGACGGCGGATTCGGCGGCCCATGCGCGGGATCAGGCCATTTTGCAGGCCCAGCGCACGGCGTTCGATGAGCTGACTGCGCGCCTCGGGATCGAAGGCAAGGCCCCAAAGCCGGACGACGATGCGCTGGCGGGCCTCGTTCAGGCCTTCGAGGTTCAGGACGAACATATTTCGGCCCTTCGCTATATTGGCACGATGACGGTTCAGTTCAAACCGGCCGCGACGCGCGCCTATCTCGGCAAAAGCGGCAGCGCCTTCTCGGAAATCCGAAGCCGTCCGCTGGTGATCCTGCCCCTCGTCAACAAGGACGGCCGCGCGATCTTGTGGGAAGAAGGCACGCCGTGGCACGCCGCATGGGACGACGCGCAAAAGCAAACGGGCCTTGTGCCGCTTGTGGTTCCTGCGGGCGATCTCGACGATATTGCGGTTATCGGCGCGGCGGACGCGCTTGCCGGAAAAACGGAGGCGCTTCAGGCGCTCATGAAAAAATATCAGGCGGGCGGCGCCGTCGTGGCCACGCTCAACCTGCCGCAAGACCCGCCGGATCCGAAGCAGGCGCTTCGCGTCGACGTCACGCGCTATGACGGCGCGGGCAAAGGCGGCGATCCCGTCCATTTCACGCTGCCGCCGATAGGGGACAAGGGATCCGCAGACGCCAAGGCCTATGCCGCCGTTTTGGCCGACGGCGTGCGTCAGGTGCGCAGCGAGATCGAGAAAAACTGGCGTCAGGCGAGCAAGAACCTCAAGGGCCCGGCCGAACATCTTCCCGTCCTGGTTCCGATCGACAGCCTTGCGCAATGGAACGCGATCAAGACAAAGCTGGGAAGCGTCTTCGGCGTCACGCGCGTGAACGTCATCGCGCTGGCCCGCGACGCCGCGCATATCGAGCTTGAATTCCACGGCGACGTCCCGTCCCTCCAATCCGCGCTGACGGATCAAAGCCTGACGCTCGAACAAACCCCGAACGGCTGGGTTTTACGTCCAAAGGCTGAATAAGCGCCGCTGTCTTAAGGCAACAATATCTGTCAAAATAACTGTTTCTCGTCATTCCGTGTCAATCGTCATCCCGGACGATTTTCTTTCGATCCGGCGAAGGCGGAGCGAAAAAAATTGATCCGGGATCCAGTTTGGTTTTCGTTTCCGGACGTGTCCATATGGAAAAGCGTTTTTGGGTTTATATCGTCACGAACAAACCGTATGGAACCCTCTACACGGGCATAACGAACGATCTATCTCGAAGATCGTATGAACATCGCAACGGTCTTTATCCAGGATTTACAAAAAAGCTCAGCCTCAAAATTCTCGTTTGGTATTCGGAATTTTCGACCGCTATCGAAGCCATTTCATACGAAAAAAGGATCAAAAAATGGCGTCGGGATTGGAAAAAACAGCTTATCGAAAAGCACAATCCAACATGGCGCGATCTCTATGTGAATTTGCAGAATTAGGCCCCAAACTTAAAAAATCCGTCATCCCGCACGAAGCGCGAGGGCCCTTGCCCGAGCGCAAAGATGCGGGATCCAGTTTGTTTTTATGCCGTTGGAAAAGATAACTGGATCCCGGATCACGCTTTGCTTGGAAAACCAAGCAAAGCTTGTCCGGGATGACGAAATTAACTTATTGATTTGATACAATTCATGTCTCTATTCGAGTCCCAAACTTAAAAAATCCGTCATCCCGCACGACTTGTCCGCCGAAGCCTTGGCGAAGGCGGAAGCGGCAAGCGCGGTGCGCTTGTTGCGTAGATGCGGGATCCAGTTTGGTGTTACGTCTTGGAAAAACTTCAAATACTTCCCCTTCCCCAAAAAACACTTTAAGCTCGTCAAAATCGTAATGGCTATTTTGGGAGACCCCATGCCCCGCGTCACGTCCGAAAAACGTTTCTGGTTTTTGGCCCTTGCGGTTTTCATCGGCCTTTTCTGGCTTTTAAGGCCGATTTTGCTTCCTTTCGTGGCGGGATTGGCGCTCGCCTATTTCCTCGATCCCGTCGTGAACGCGCTTACCAAGCGCGGCGTCCCGCGCGTTTTGGGCGCGCTTTGCGTTCTTATCGGCTTTATTCTTCTTTTCGTGCTTACGGGTTTCCTGATCGCGCCGCTTGTCGAGCATCAAATCACGAATCTCATCACCGCGATCCCGAGCCTGATCGACCAGGCCAAGGCGCATCTGCGCCCCTTCGTCGATTACTGGTCTGAAAGGCTTTCGGAAAACGACATGAACCAGTTGCAGACGGCGGCCGGGACCTACGCGGGAAGCGCGGTCGGCTGGGCCAGCGATCTGGCCAAAGGCATCGTCACGAAGAGCTTCGCGCTTTTCGATATTCTGACGCTGATCGTCGTCACGCCGGTGGTTGCCTTTTATCTCATGCGCGATTGGATGAAATTGAAGCAAACCGTGGACGGGCTTTTGCCGCGTCATCACCGCGCGATCATCCACACGCAGATCAAGGCCATCGACCGCGCGCTTTCGGGCTTTTTGCGGGGGCAAGCGCTGGTCTGCCTCTGCCTCGGTCTTATTTACGGCGTCGGGCTGACGCTTACTGGCTTGCAATACGGCGCGACGATAGGATTGATCGCGGGCGTTCTTACCTTCATGCCTTATGTCGGATCGAGCTTCTGTCTGATCAGCAGCCTCTCCCTCGCCTTCGTCCAATTCGGGTTCGGGCCGCATATCGGCGCGGTCTTCGCGGTCTTTCTGTTCGGCCAATCGCTTGAAGGCTATGTGCTGACGCCGAAACTGGTGGGCGACCGCGTGGGCCTTCATCCCGTCTGGATTTTGTTCGCGCTTTTCACGGGCGGTTCGTTGCTGGGCTTTCTCGGCGTTTTGATCGCGGTGCCCGTCGCGGCGGCAAGCGGCGTCTTGATCCGCTTTGCGGCAGGCCGCTATCGCGCCAGCAAATTCTTCCGCGAGGCCTGATGCCCCGCCAGTATCATTTTCCGCTGCCGGTGCAAGAATCCCTCGCGGCGGAGGATTTTTTGCCCTCCGAAAGCAATCGCGCCGCGCTGGTTCAAATTCTCGAACGCGAGCCCGCTTCATGGCCCGCGCCGACGATGGTCCTCACGGGGCCCGAAGGCTGCGGAAAGACCCATCTGCTTGCGATATGGCGCGCGAAACATCGGGCCGCGATGCCCGATCCCGCGAACGAAATCCTCGCGGAAATCGTCAACGCGCCGCAAAGCATCTCGGCCCTCGCGCTCGACGACGCCGACAAACTGGCAGGCGACGCACAAAATGAGGAATGGCTTCAGCATCTTTACAATGCCGCGCGATCCGCCGCGATCCCTTTTCTTTTGACCGCCGCGGCGCCGCCCGCGGCGTGGGGGCTAAAGCTTCCCGACATCGCCTCGCGTCTTAAAAGCTGCCCGCTCGTCGCGCTGGATGAGCCGGACGACGCGTTGATGCGCGGCCTTTTGATGAAACAGTTCGCGGACCGCCAGTTGCGCGTCGAGGACGGCGTGATCGAATATCTGGCAAGGCGCCTCGACCGGACGGGCGCCGCGGTGCGCGAGGCCACAGCGCTTTTGGATCAAGCCGCCCTTGCGGAAGGGCACAAAATCTCGATCCCGTTCATCCAGACCGTTTTGCCGCTTTTGCAGGATCGCGATTGATAGCGCGGTTGAAATTCACGCCAGAAAAAAATCGGTAGCGGCTCCCTTGATTTAAACCGTCTTCACCTTCGTGAGATAGGTATCGATCGCCCCGCGCAAGGAATCGGTTTGCGCCTTCAAGCTTCCGGCGGCCGTGAGGACGGATCCGGCTTCTTCGCCCGTATCCATAGCGCCTTTGTTGACGGCCGTCATGTTTTTCGAGACGCTCGAGGTTCCGTTCGCGGCTTCCTGCACGTTGCGTGAGATTTCGCCCGTCGCGGCCGATTGCTCCTCGACGGCCGAGGCGATGCTGGCCGAGATCGATCCCATCGACTGGATGGTTTCGTTGATGCGCTCGATGGCCAAAACGGCTTCCTGCGTGACGCTTTGCATGCTGGAGATCTGGGTCGTGATCTCCTCGGTCGCGCGTGCGGTCTGGGTCGCGAGATTCTTGACCTCGGACGCCACGACGGCAAATCCTTTGCCGGCTTCGCCCGCGCGCGCCGCCTCGATGGTCGCGTTGAGCGCCAAAAGATTGGTTTGGCCAGCGATATCGTTGATAAGCGCGACGACTTCGCCAATTTTTTGCGCGGCGACGGCAAGGCGTCCGATGGTCGAGGTCGTCTCGGCCGCCTCCGCGACGGCTTTTCCCGCGATCTCGTTGGATTTCGCGACATTGCCGCTGATCTCCGTGATCGAGGTGGAAAGCTCGGTCGTCGCGGCGGCGACGATCTGCACGTTGGCCGAAGCCTCTTCGGCGGCGGCGGAAACGTCCGTCGCGCGGGAACTTGCAGCCTCGGCCGTTTCGGTCAGTTTCTTGGCCGAGCCATGCATGTTCTGCGCATCCTCGTCCAGCGCGCCGAGCGCTTTGCGCACGGTTTCCTCGAAAGCCGCGCTGTATTCGCCCATCAGTTTCGCACGGCGCTCTTTCGCCTCTTCGACGGCGCGTTGATCGGAAGCGATCTTGTTGCCGATCAAAAAGCCCAGCGCAACGCCAAGCAAGGTTCCACCGATGCCCATCAAGATGAGAAGGCTGAGAGCGCCCTTAATCGCGAAATCCATTTCTTCGGTCATCGTTTTTTGCGCGTCCGCCGCGCGTTTCAGGGCGGCATCGGTCTTCTCGCCGATCACTCCGGCCGCCTCGCCCATTTTCGTCACGATGTGGTCGAGATCGCGCTTGGACTTCATCACGGCCAACGCCTCGTCGCTATAGGAGTCGATTTGGGCCGCGATTTCCTTCATTCTGGACTGATAGGGCGTCCCGTTTCCGCCCTGGACAAAATCGCCGATCGATTCTTTCAACGCGGCGAACATTTTGTCCGCGTCGGCCGTCGTGTCCTTGTCGTTATCCATGGCCGCATGAAGCATCGTGATGCGCGCGGTCAAAAAGGCGGTCGTAAACCGCGACGTGGAAAAGGCTATATTCACAGCGCCGCCCTTGCGCGCGTCGTCCTCAAGATCCTGAAGTTCAAGCCGCGCTTTTTTCCCGACATCGCCGGCGGAAGCGAGCGTTTCTTCGAATCCGCGTTTTGCCACTATAACGTCGTCGGCCTGTTTTTCATAACCGTCGAAGAGATCCGTCATGTCCTTGACGAAGGGCAACAGATTCGGGGAACGGACGGCCCCCGTCACGCGCTTCAAGGATTCTTCCGCGTCAACCTTGGCCTTTTTGGCGGACTCGGCCGCCTCTGACTTTCCGCCTGCCCAGTATTCGCGGATGAAACGGCGAAAGTTCAAAAGATCGAGCGAAAAATCCTGTATGGCGTCGCTTTCCGCCGTCGACTTGCGATAATTCGCAAACGAGCCGGCCACGCCATTGAAATTGAAAAAACTTACAGTTGAAGATGCGGCAAGAATGAAAGTGACCGCCAGAAATCCCGCAATGATTTTTTGCTTCAGGGAAAAAGTCGGTTTGGCTTCGGCCATGGGAACACCTTCGGAAAAGAGGGGGCGGAGAAAGAACGAGAATCGAAATCGCCTTCCCTCTTTAAGTCCGAAGAATTACCAATAAATTAAAAATAAAAAAGGACTGAACACGAAAGTATTCAGTCCTTATCTTGTTTTTTACTTGACCTCTTGCAGAACCCGCTGCCGTGAGGAAAGTACAAGGAGCGGCGGCGCGCAAAACCGGAGTGTACAAAAAAGTACATGAGGATTTGAGCACCGCAGCGACGCCGTAATTTCCCACGGCAGTCAGGGGTATGCTGAGGTCTACTGCCTAAGGGCGTATTCAGATCTTACGATTGCTTTCACTTCTTTCATGGGATCGCCTTCCTTCGCCAACGCGCCGCCCGAAAGCCCCTTGCTTGCGGCGGAAGGAGCCTCCGCGTTCACTTCCTCTTCGTGCAAAAGCGCGTCGATTTCCGCTCCGGCCTGATGCGCCAGGGCCTCGGCGTCGGCATGCGCGGCGCGCCCCGCCTGGCTCAGCAAATCGGCGCGAACCTCCGCCTCTTTCGAAAGAAAGAACGAGGGGGTCAGGAAAGCGGGCGCGCCCGCGCCCTCGTCCGTCAAAAGAACGCCGGCCTTGGCGAGATCGCCGCTTTTCAAGCCCGCCTCGTAAAGTTGATCGACATTGCCCGTCGCCGCGCGGATGTTGCCGTAAACGACAAAGCGGTTGTCGTGCGCGTTATCACAACGATCCGCGCGCGCCATCAGATCGATGACCTGAATCGGGCCGGTCTGGATTTCGTCGTCGCCGATCCCGTGCGCTTTCAAAAAATCCTGAACGGTTTTCGTATCGGCATCGATCTTGGCCTGAAGCGTCGCGAGATCGTTGCCGGTCGCCACGATCCTGATGGGCCAGACGCCCTGATCGGCTTTTACGAGGCGCGTCGCACGACCGAAAGCGGCGACGCTGTGCGTGCCGTGCGGATGCAAAAAGCCGGTTTCAAGGGCTTGCGCGACGAAATAAATGCCGGTGCCGACGCCGAGCGCAAGCACGAAAGCGGCCGCGACAAGGGCGAGGCCGGAACTTTTTTCGGACGGCGTGTTTTCATCAAGGCTCATGGTAAGATCCTCTGCGACAAGATCCGCATGGGGCAAGGAAAAGCCCTTGCTTCCCCCCTCCCCTTGCGGGAGGGGTTGGGGGAGGGGTGTATAAGGGCTTTGCTTTCAAGTTAGGCAATACAGACCACTAGGCAATTTAATCATTTAATCATATGAAGATCAACATGAACGCTGTCGAACCCGAAACGCCCGCGCCGCTGGATGAAGCGGAATTCGGGCTTCGCCTCGCGCCGCTTGTCGCAAAAGCGAACCCGCAAAGGATCGGGCTTGCGGTTTCGGGCGGGCCGGACAGCATGGCGCTCGCTTTTTGCGCAAGCCGTTGGGCGAAAACGGCAAAGCGCGAAAGCCGCGCCTTTATCGTCGATCATCGCCTGCGCCCGGAATCGGAAGAGGAAGCGCAAACGGTGCGCGCGCACCTCGAGGCGCTGGGGATCGAAACGGAAATCCTCGTCTGGCATCATGACGAGGTCACGACCCGCGTCCATGTAAAAGCGCGCGAAGCGCGCTATGCACTCCTCGCCGAGGCTTGCGCGAAACACGGGATCGCGGATCTTCTTCTTGCGCATCAGGCGGAGGATCAGGCGGAAACGATTTTGCTGCGTTTTGCAAAAGGAAGCGGCATCGACGGGCTTTCGGGCATGGCGCCCGCCGCCGAACAAACGACCAAGGCGGGAAAAATCCGCCTTCTGCGCCCGCTTCTCGGCGTTCCGAAAGCGCGGCTAATCGCGACCTGCAATGACGCGAACATCGCCTTTGTCATCGACCCCAGCAACGCGAAAGAGAAATATGCGCGGGGTCGTTTGCGCAAAATCATGCCGCTTCTCGAAGCGGAAGGCTTTACGCTCGAACGGCTTCTCGATTTGGGATCCCGCGCCCGCGACGCGCAAGAAGCCTTGAATTGGGTGATGGATGCCTTCCTCGCGCAATCCGCCGAGGCGGATCCCTTCGGCGTCATCCGCTTGAATCGCGCAAACTTCGCCCCCCTTCCCCGCGAGATCGCGCTCCGCGTGCTGGCCTTTTGCCTCCGGAAAATCGCGCCATCGTCCCATCCGCCCCAGCGCGAAGCGCTCTTAACTCTCTATGAAGCCCTCGTCGCCGAAGAAGAGTTCAGCTTGCGCAGCCTCCACGGCTGCCTCGTCACGCGCAAAAAAGACGAAATCGCGCTTTTGCGCGAGGAAGCCGCGATTCTGGAAAACCCGCCCATCGCCCCGAACCAAACGATTATCTGGGACAATCGCTGGAAAATCACTTGGCAGTCCTCGACCGAACCGGCGCAAGCCGCGATCTTTACCCTCCGCCCCCTCGGCCGACAGACGGATGAAACGCTTGACCGCCTCGCCCCGGATTTACGCAAAAAGTGCCCCGAAGGCCGCGCGCGCGCCGCGCTTCCGGCTCTTTTTCAGGCGCAAACGCCTGTCGCGCTCCCGCATTTCGGCCCGTCTGACGAAAATTCGCCTTTTTTCGCCGAATTATTGTAGAAGAGGCCGCAAAAGCGCGGAATTGAAGTGACAAGGAGCCTTTTCATCCAAATAAAAGCCCTTTCTCTTGCCTTCCGCTCTTGCAGAATCGCCCCGACGAGGCAATAACACACGTGATCAACGAAACAATGGTTCCATAATGCTCCGGTTTTTAGATAGGCAATACACAGGCAAGGTCGCCGTGTATACGCGCACGCTTTTGCCTTATTGCGGGCGACGCAAGGCGGCGAAGTTTTTTCTCAGCGCGATGACGCATCCATCCCTCTATGCGACATGGTTTGATTATTGCGAAACCAGGCTTCCGAAAGGCGTGCATTCCAACACCCTCAAACATTGCGTCGAACATACGACGCGGCGTTATTTGCGCCGATGGTTCGCGCCGAAGGAAAAAATGGAGCTTCTTCGCTGTCACTACGACCTGTTCGGCGCGCGGTTTTCTTCCGCGTCCTTGGAACGCATGCAGGGACAGGACGGTATCTTGCTCGGCGAGCTCGTCGGGAAAAGCGGGCATCGTTATCAAATGACTTTTTATCAGTCGATGACGAAAGAGGGCGAACTCGTCTTCCGTTTTACAGACTCCGATCTTCCCGCCGAACTGGCGACGCTTCGCGGCACCTTCGGCCCGGGCGCGGACGGTCGCGCCGTTTTCTGGGTTGGCGCGATTCAAGGGCCGCCGCAACCGTCAAAACGCGAAATCATAGCCCACGCCACGCGCGACCTGAGCGTGTTGCGTCCGAAACAGGCCGTGCTGCACGCCGTTTGCGCTTTTTGCGCATGGATGGGCGTCGAAACGCTTTATGCCCCGACGCATGAAAATCATGTTTCCTACAACTGGTGGCGCGCATGGCTTTCAAAGCATAAGATTCTCAGCGATTACGATGGATTTTGGAAAGAATTTACGACGCAGAAAACCTCGCGGGGGGATGCCTGCATTTCGCTGCCGTTGCCTCGCCGCAAGCTTGAAGATGTGCAACCCAAACGCCGCAAGGACTGGATCCAGCGTCACGCCCATATCGACGCCTTGACCGCAAGCGCAGCCGCAGCGCTTACGGCCCTCGCGCATGTCCGTCCGCGCTTGTTTTCGGAAGAACCCGCTCCCGATCAAAAAAAAGACGCCTTCATGCCTGTCTATGGCAAAAACGAAGGAGTCCGCCCTTGCGCCGGAGCGGCCCAAACGGGCACCGCGCATTAGGTTGTATTGACATACAGCACGGGAGGTTCTGTGCCCTCTATCGGGGGCAAGCCAAGCGCACAGCCCTTTGGCCCTTTGGCGCGGCGGCCAAAACCCCGTCTTTTCTCTGAATTGTTGTTTTAATACAAGTCATTATCAATATGCGCATCTTCATAATTACTTTCCTTTTTCTGTGGTAAAATCGCCCCATAAAGGAAAACGCACGCATTTCGCAACCGGCACGACAATGTCAAAAAATTATCATTCCATGAAAATGAGCGCCGCCGAGCGTTATTTTCTCGACCTTCCGCCCGAGGCTCCGGCTCCGCAGATTCAGCCAAAACCAAAAAAACCGAGCCTTCGCGCCGGATTGCTGCGCACGGTTGCACGAAACGTTTTCATGTTGGCTATCAATTTTGTCATCGGCTACCAAGTTATCGGCGCGGGCTTAACAGGAATACATCATGGGCTCTCAGGCCCCAACGTCAAAGCGCCGCCCATCGCCGGCTTCGAGATTAAAAACGGCTTCGACCCTTTTAGCGAAGGCGCAGGAAGATTCGATCACGATAAAACGCAATACACGGATTACCAAAGGCGCCGCGGCGATTTGAACGCGCAGATCGAAGCCTGCCGTAAAGATGGAAAAGCCTTCAACCCGCGTTTCGCGGCTTGGGTCGATCTGATCGACGCGGCCAAAAAGCTGAAGGAAAAAGATCCGATTCTGGCGATCAAGCTCGTCAATGGATGGGTCAACAGCTGCATTAACTTTGACGATGAAAAAGAGGAAAAAGCCTCAACTTCAGAGAATTGGATTCATTGGGACGCAACGCCGCAAGAAACGCTGGAAAAAGGCAAGGAAGTTTGCGCGGGCTACACCCTCCTCAAGATGGAAACCTTGAAACAGATCGGTTTCGATGCGCAGAAAATACATTATTTTGATGTTGGTTATATCCAGTCCGAGAAAGTTGGCGACAAAATTGTGCAAAAGGAGATTCCTCACGCCGTTGTTCTTGTTGAAGCGGAGGGCAAAAAATGGGTGTTAAACAGTCAGACTCATCACCCCGACAACTCTTACAAAAGTGCAGACGATAAATATACTATTCCCGCTGTTTTTGAAGAAAACGCGCGGATTGAGACGGTCGAGTCTTTCCTGAATCGCAACGGCTCTTCGATTGTGGACGGCAACTTTATCCCGCTTGAACTCCTGAACGATCAAGGGGCCTGCGTTTTTAAGGCCGCTTACACGATTGACGTCATCGGAAGAACGATCACATGGCACAAAGACGGCCCCGATATACCGAAAAAGCAAATTATGATACGCGATGACGAATCCGCTTGGCGTAATATCCTTGGGTCTTCTTCGCAGAAGTTCGGCGCTATAAAGAAGGTTCTTACAGCATCCCTTGTCCTTAACGCGGACGTTCAGGCGCACATCGCCGCGCAAACCGGCCCGAACGAACCGAAAAAAGGGGGCGGCACCTTTGCCGGCTCCCTCAAAACAAGCTTCAAATACTAAAACGCCCCCCATGGTTGCAATCGGCCCAACTTTACCTATATCTTAGGGGTACGGAGGCGCGCGCCGCGCGCCGACGGTTTGCGACACCCGACCCCCGATTAGCTTCATGAACAACACCGGCAAAAACATCGCGCTTCTGATCGTCATCGGCCTGCTTCTGGGCGCGCTTTGGAACATGTTCCAAGGCCCGGGCCCCATGGCGCAGCAAAGCATGATGCCGTTCAGCGATTTTATGGATCGCGTGGACGAGGGCAAGGTCGCGGACGTCACGATCAAGGGCGGGCTTGTCTCGGGCCATCTGGACGGCGGCACGGCGTTTGCGACCTATCTTCCGGGGGACGCCACGATCGTCGACAAGCTGATGGCGAAAAAAGTGAAGATTGTGGCCCAGCCGGACGACGGCAACGCGGTGACTTTCTGGGGCGTTTTGCTGTCTTCGTGGCCGATGCTTTTGATGATTGCGGTCTATATCTTCTTCATGCGCCAGATGAACGGCGCGGGCGGCAAGGCGATGGGCTTCGGGCGTTCGCGCGCGCGCCTTCTCACGGAAAAAACGGGCAAGGTGACGTTCGCGGACGTGGCGGGCGTTGAGGAAGCGAAACAGGAATTGGAGGAAGTGGTCGAGTTCCTCCGCGATCCGCAGAAATTCCAGCGTCTCGGCGGCAAGATCCCGAAGGGCGTCCTCCTCGTCGGCCCGCCGGGGACAGGTAAAACGCTGATCGGCCGCGCGGTGGCTGGCGAGGCGAATGTGCCGTTTTTCTCGATTTCAGGCTCCGATTTCGTCGAAATGTTCGTGGGCGTGGGCGCGAGCCGCGTGCGCGACATGTTCGAGCAAGGCAAAAAGAACGCGCCCTGCATCATCTTCATCGACGAAATCGACGCGGTGGGCCGCCATCGCGGCGCAGGCCTCGGCGGCGGCAACGACGAACGCGAGCAAACCTTGAACCAGATGCTGGTTGAGATGGACGGGTTCGAGGCGAACGAGGGCGTGATCCTCATCGCCGCGACGAACAGGCCGGACGTGCTCGATCCCGCGCTTCTGCGCCCGGGCCGCTTCGACCGCCAGGTGGTGGTGCCGAATCCCGACATTCTGGGCCGCGAGCGCATCTTGCGCGTCCATATGCGCAAAGTCCCCTTGGCGACGGATGTCGATGCGCGCGTGATCGCGCGGGGAACGCCCGGCTTTTCCGGCGCGGATCTGGCCAATCTCGTCAACGAAGCGGCGCTTCTCGCGGCGCGGAACAACAAATCCGCCGTCGGCATGGCCGATCTCGAAACCGCGAAGGACAAGGTCATGATGGGCACCGAGCGCCGCTCGATGGTCATGACGGACAAGGAACGCGAACTGACGGCCTATCACGAAGCGGGCCACGCGCTGATCGGCCTCAACACGCCGCAAAGCGACCCGCTGCACAAGGTCACGATCATCCCGCGCGGGCGCGCCTTGGGCCTCACGATGAATCTGCCCGAACGCGACAAATACAGCCAGACGAAGACCGAGCTCGAATCCCGCCTCGCCATGATGTTCGGCGGCCGCATGGCGGAGGAACTGATCTTCGGCAAGGAAAACGTCACGACGGGCGCATCGAGCGACATTTCGCAGGCGACGTCGATCGCGCGGCGCATGGTCATGGAATTCGGCATGTCGGACAAATTGGGCCGCGTGCGCTATAACGCGAACGAACAGGAAATTTTCCTCGGCCATTCGGTGGCCCAGCAAACGAACATATCGGAAGAAACCGCGCGTCTTGTGGATGCCGAAGTCCGCCGCCTGATCGAGGAAGCGGAAGCCAGCGCCCGCAAAATCCTTACGGAACACATGGCCGATCTGCATACGATCGCGAAAGCCCTGCTTGAATATGAAACGCTGTCCGGCGACGAGGTCGCGACGCTTCTGCGCGGCGAGAAGATCAAGCGGGATGAGCCGCGTCCGCCGAAACCCGTTGAGCCGCCGCTTGCGGGAACGGCCCAAAGCTCCCTTCCGCCGGTCGCCCCCGACACGCCGCCCGCGCCGCCCAAAGGCTCGGTCGTGGTCTAGTCGCGAAGCCGCGACGGGCATGACTTTTCTCTCTGGCGGAACCTGCCGTTCTCAATTGCTGAACCGCTCTTCTCTTAATTCGGCGTGGCGTCCTTGACGGAAGGATAGCGCGAGAGGATAAGGCGCGTTTTGTCGCCATCGTTTTTGGGGGTTTCCGGCGCAAGGGCGACGGCAAGATCGCCTTTTTCATCCGTCGCTATAGCGACATTGAATTTTTCATTGCCCAACATAGCGGATTTCGTGGCCTTACCGGATTGGGAAGAAAGCGGCTGCGCCAGAGAAACGCCCACATCGTTGGCGCTCTTGGGATAAACAGGCTCGATCTGAAGCGAAAGCTTTCCGGTCTCGTCGATCGAGGTCAATAATTCATATTCCGTCCCGTTGAAGAAAGTGCGCGCAGGCGTTTCGATACGCTCGACGGCGGAAGCTGGTGAAAGGGCCGCGCGCTTCCCGACTTCTTTCGCGGCGTGGCCGAAAGCGATCGCTTGCGCAACCAGCACACCCGCCACAACGCCAATGCCACAGAGTATAAGAATTTTTTTCGATAAAGAGCGCCCCGGCGCGCGTGCCAGCGCGGCATGCGCCGCAGCTGTCATCGCCTTTTGCTCTTTTTTGCGCAGGGCATCTTGAAGCGCATTCGCAGTCGAATTGAGCTGCGAAAAACTGCCCTTCTCAAAAAGCATCTCTCCCATAAAGACACCGTAAATCAGGTGGAGCGGGTTCTCGCGTTTGCCCATCGAGGGCGAGGCCGATCAAAAGTCATGATAAGGCCTCAAACGTTACCCGTTCCGGAGGCGAAATGCCTCATGGCGCGGGAAGCTAGGCGCAGCAAAAATGAAAAGCAAATGAAAAGTGGCGAGACTGTGGCAGGACAATAAATTCCTTATATATTAAACGGTTAATGGGTTAACAATAGCAATTTTATTATCGATTTTTTATCTTTTCGCGTCGAATCGACATCCTATGCTGCAAATGCGAAGCGACGGGGTTTACTTCTTCTCTGCCCATGCTGTAGCTTTTGCCGCGTTTTCATCTTCGATTTTGGAAGGATAATTTATGCCGCAAGATCAAGCCTGCATTCCGAGAAGAAAAACGAACGCCGAGATCTTAGAAGCAGCCCTGAAAACCGTCAGAAACTGGGCTCTGCCGGGCAGACCCGCGATATTCAAATGTGATGGAAAGTTGCATACCGAAATCATGCCGTCCTTTGTGTGCCGCAAGCCCAGCGGAACGCTGATTGAGCTTTATGCGACATACGGAAAAATCCATACCGTCCATGTCAAAACGGCCAAAAAAGATATCGCTATTTTATTTCAAGACGAAGGCGACGGAAAACGCGAATATGACGTGATTGTCGTCGATCCCGTAAGAGGCGGTTTGTTGAAGGTAGGCCATCATGCGGTCAAAAAGTATGATCCCGCCCCGAAATAAATGACAGCAGAGGAAACAACGGTTAGAGATAACGGGCCTTCTTCCCTTTTGCCCGATCTTTTTTCCATGCCCTTTTTCTCGTCCCTCGCGTCCGCTCTTTTCAAGCCGCCTTTTCGCTATCTGCCCGCTCTTTGCCTCTGTTTTTTTCTGCTCGTTTTGATCCTCGCGCCGGAAAGCCAGTTCCGCTTTTTCGATCCGAGCGACCCCGACGATTACATGCGCCTCGTGCAGGTTCGGGATTTTCTGGGTGGCCAAAACTGGTTCGACGTCGGCCAGCACAGATTGGCGCCGGGCCTTTTTTCCGACCTTCATTGGTCGCGGCTTGTGGATCTTCCGCTTGCGGGAATGACGCTTGCGTTCGAACGTTTGCTTGCCCCGAAACTGGCGCTTATGGCCACGGCGCTCCTTCTGCCCATCCTGCTTTTGGGCTTCGGCCTTATGCCGATGACGATGGCCTTCGCAAGGCCGTTCGTTTCACGCGTCCGCGCCGCCTTTATGGCGCCTTTTCTTTTCACGGCCGCGCCCGCGCTTTTGTATAATTTTACGCCCACGCGCATCGGCCATCACGCCTATCAGCTTCTCATCGCGGCCTTCGGCCTTTACGTTCTTCCGCGCTTCGTCTTTTGCAAAAACACGAAACATCTTGCGCCGCTTGCGGGCCTTGCCTTCGCGCTCGCCCTTTGGATCGGCGTCGAGGCCGTCCCGAGCTTCGCTCTTTTCTGCCTTTTCTTTTCTCTCGCCGCCGCTTTTTTCGGCGGAAAAGCTCTCGATCGCTGCGTCCCGTTCGGCGTGACGCTTGCGCTTGCCGCGTTGATCGAGCTTCCGTTGGCGCGGCCGCGCGCGGATTGGTTCGCGATGGATGTGACGTGGTTTTCGGCGACCTATGTCGTCCTTGCCTGCCTTGCGGGCGGCGTTTTCATCCTTTTGGGCCTTGTCGGGAAAAAACTTCAGACGCCGGCGAAACGCGTCGTTTTTCTTTTCCTTGCATGGCTTGCCGCCTTGGCGGCTTTTGCCGCGCTTGCGCCGCGCCTTTTCACCGAAGGCCCATACGGCAATCTGGATTCCGTGACGGCGCCCTTCATTCTCGACCATATCGGCGAGGCGAAGCCGCTCGCGTATTTTCTCTTCCGGCACGCCGCGAAGAATATGGCGGGTTTTGTCCGTTTTCTGTTCATCCCGCTTGTGTCGCTCGCGCTTTTCGCCCTCGCCTTCCGGCGTTTAAGCAAAAGGCGGCGTTTGGTCGGCCTTTTGATTTGCGGCTATGTTGTTTTTTTCCTGGCGACGACACTTTATTACCAATTACGCCTGATGACGTTCCTTCAGCTTTTCACGCTGCCGCTCGCGCTTTTCGGTTTCTGGTTTTTATGGGACGGCGCCCGCAGGCGCTTAAAGCTACGCGCGCGCTTTTGGGCGGAGCTTGCGGCTTTCGGCTTTCTCGGGCCGCTTGCCACGATGTTCATTCCCGTTTTCTTGGCGGGCGAGCCCTTGACCCCCGCCAAGCTTCTTTTTCCGGCCTTGCACGAAAACAAAACCTGTTCCTTGAAAAACGTAGCGTCCGTATTGAACGACCCCGATTCGTTCGGCGACCGCCCGCGCGTGATCATGAACACGATGAACGACGGGCCGGAGCTTTTGTTCCGCACGAACCACAGCGTGCTCTCCGCGTCCTACGGCACCTATGGCAATCAGGAAAGCCTGTCTTTCTTTTCGGCAAAGGACGACGCCGCCGCGCTTGAAATCGCCCGCCGCGACAACATCGATCTCGTCTTGATCTGCCGCTTTGCGCCTGCTTTTTACACGGGGCTAACGAAAGAAACGCTGATGAAGGCCGTGCTTTCGACGACGCCCGGCAACGAGCTTAAAATCCGCAACAGACAGCCGACGCTTTTCGAAAAGCTCGTTGACAAAGAAACCCCGACCTGGCTCCGCCCGGTCGAGGTTCCTTTCGAGAAAAATTACATGCTGTATGAGGTCAGGGAATAAATTTTTACTGTTTGCTCAAATCTGCAATTCTGCCCTTAAGCTTTTCTTGTTGAGAGCGCCCCGGTTCGTACGCCTCGGTTCCTTTAAGCTTGCTTTTTTGATAGGTATCGCCTCTGAGATCGAAAAGACAATTTTTTCGTTCGTCAAGCTTGTCTGCCAAATTCGCAAGAACGGTTTCCGCGCCTCGAACCCTTTCAAATCCCGAATCATCGCTCATTGTCCACATTGCCAGCAAATTGTTGCTGTTCCTGATCTTTCCGAAGGGAAACATCTGCGTTATCATCGCGCCCCTATCGATAAACAATTTCTGACCTGTTCTGCCTATAACCTGCATCTTCCCCTTTTTCCCCTTGTAAACCACGATCGAATAGGGTTCCGCAGACTCATTCTTGCTGTCTTGGCAGAAAGCAGGATCATTATTGATCGGCACGTTCGCATCGATAACGAGTATCGGCGCCCCCGAGAAATCGCTTTCAACGACGATTTCACATGAAAAATCGAATTTCGATCCCGGTGCATCGGCCAAACCAGTCAAAGTTGGAAGGATCTTTTTCTTGGCAAAGCGCGCGATTTCCTTCTCTGCCTTAAGCTCTTTTTTGAATTGCGTGATGGTCTCGGCCTTCTCCCTTTTCAGAAACTTTTTTTCCGCCGTTGAATCGCGATCGGCAACGCCCATCACGACTTGCCGCCCCTTGGGATCCACGATAGAGGGCGCTGAAACAACGGTTGACATATCCGTGGTCGGAACGCCCTTCATCGGCACGCCATCAAATGCCATCGCCGCCAGAGCCGCTCCTATGCTTTCGAAGGCCTCGCGCGTGTTCGCGTCGGGCACGGCCGCCTCTGTCGCCTTCATCGCCCTATATTTTATAATCTCATGCCCACCCCATGCGAACGCAGCGACGGCAAGAACCGCGGTGGTCGTGCGCACGAATATCTTTTTTGCCGCACCCCATTCTTTCTTCATCATCTCACGACCCTCACGGTTGCGGTTCGATTGCACCGACGCGCTTCGCCGCATTGGCACGAAAATTTTGATGCCCATCCAAATTGAAGGCATGTTCCACCGTCTCGCCCTTGGCATACCGCCACAAACCTTGAATGGCCCCGCCGGCCAAACCGATAGCAAAGGTCGCAAGGATCATACTCGCTCCAAATCGCACCGCTTCCTTGGCCAAATCCTTATATGTGTACGCCATTCTTTTTTCTCCGTTTCAAAACCGAAATCCCGAAAGCAATTTATCACAAAACGGCCTTTTCTTATTATTTTCATAAGTAGTTTGTTAACTTTCCAAGCCTTTTTCCATGTCTTTTTCATTTAACATTATGATATTCCTTGCCATAGTGTGAGCCGCAATCACTCAACGCCACAAAAACAAATGTCGAAAGCACCCTCTAAAAACCCCACCCCCAACAACCGCAGCCTTTTCGGCACCGACGGCATCAGGGGCCGCGCGAACACCGAGCCGATGACGGCTGCCACCGCGCTTTCCGTAGCAAGCGCCGCCGCGCGCCTTTTTCGGCGAGGCAAGCACAGGCACCGCGTCGTGATCGGCAAGGATACGCGCCTTTCGGGCTATTTGATCGAGCCCGCGCTGACGGCAGGTTTCATTTCCGAGGGCATGGATGTCATCCTCCTCGGCCCGCTTCCCACCCCCGCCGTCGCGATGCTGACGAAGAGTCTCCGCGCCGATATGGGCGTCATGATTTCGGCCTCGCACAATCCTTACGAAGACAACGGCATCAAGCTTTTCGGCCCCGACGGCAACAAATTGTCGGATGCGCTCGAAGCGCAAATCGAAACACTGATGAAAGACGATGCGCCGAAAGATCCTGTTTCTTCGGCGGATCTTGGCCGCGCGAGCCGCCTTGACGACGCGATCGGCCGCTATGTGGAGTTCGTGAAAGGCACCTCGCCGAACGGTCTTCGGCTCGACGGTTTGAAAATCGTCGTCGATTGCGCGAACGGCGCGGCGTACAAAGTCGCGCCCACGGTTTTGTGGGAATTGGGCGCGGAAGTCGTGCCCGTCGCCGTTCATCCCGACGGACGCAACATCAACGCCAAATGCGGCGCCGCGCATCCCGAAATGATGCGCGAAGCGGTGGTCGCCCACGGCGCGGATCTCGGCATCGCGCTCGACGGCGACGCCGACCGGCTTATCATGGCGGACGAAAAAGGCGAGATCATCGACGGCGACCAATTGATGGCTCTTATCGCGACTTCATGGAAGAAAGAAGGCCGTTTGAAAGGCGGCAAGCTCGTCGCGACGGTCATGTCGAATCTGGGGCTCGAACGCTATTTGAAGGCGCAGGGAATCGACCTTCTCCGCACGCCGGTTGGCGACCGCTATGTGGTCGAGGCCATGCGCGCGGAAGGCTGCAACGTGGGCGGCGAGCAATCGGGCCATATGGTGCTGAGCGATTACAGCACGACGGGCGACGGTCTTCTTGCGGCCTTGCAGATTCTCGCCGTCATCCGCGCGATGGGCGAGCCCGCCAGCAAAACTTGCGCGCTTTTCACGCCTTTGCCGCAGGTTTTAAGGAATGTCCGCGCAGACGGCGCGGTTCTTGAAACCCCTATCATCCGCGAAGCCTTGAAGGTTGCCGAAAAACAGCTCAAAAACAAAGGCCGCCTGATCGTGCGCAAATCGGGCACCGAGCCCCTCATCCGCATCATGGCCGAAGGCGAAGATCCGCACGAAATCGAATCCCTCGTCGTCGCGCTCGCCGCAAAGATTGCCTCAGCCGCCTGAATCCTGTTTGAGCAAGCTTTGATAATACGCGATCATCTGCGCGGTGACGGCCTCGCGCGTATAGCCCGCGAGATAGCTTGCGAAACCTTCCGCACGAAGGCTGCGGCGAAGATCCTGATCCTCAAGCGCGCGCCGAAGGGCCGCGGACAAAGCCGTGCTGTCGTCGATCGGAACGAGAAGCCCGTTCCGCCCGTCTTCGATATGTCCCAAAGGCCCGGCGCTTTTCGCGGCAACGAGCGGCGTCCCCGCCGCCCAGGCCTCCAAAATAACGGTGCCGAACGGCTCATAACGCGAAGGCAGCGCGCAAACGTCCGCCGCGCGCAAAAGCGCCCCGCGATCCGTCCGCCAGCCCAAAAACCGCACGCGATCCTGCATGCCGAGCTTTTGCGCCAAAACCTCAAGCTCCTCGCGCAAAGGCCCCTCGCCCGCAAGCCAGACATAGACGCCGCCGAGTTTCTTCACGGCTTCCAAAAGCGTATCGAGTCCTTTTTTCGGATGCAGTCTTGAGAGCGCCAAAACAACCTTGGCATCGGGCGGCGTGTCGAGCTTCCTTTTATCGACCGGCGGTTCGGGCTTCACGTCGGGGAAAGTTGGAATGAAACGCGCGAACGCTTCCGGCACGCCCTTTTCGACCATGTGCTGCACGATGTCGCGCGTCACGCCGACGAAATGCGAACAGCTCTGGAAATGTTTCGGATCGTAATAGCCGCCGAACCAGCCGATGACGGGCGTATCATAGGCAGGCGGCATGAGGCTCGCGGCGCGGCGCATCCAGCAATGCACGATATCCGGCTTCTCGCGCTTCAAAAGACGGCGCAGAAGAAAGCGCTGCAAGGGTTGAAAGGGGATGCGAAGAATGTCGGGCGCCGTCTTGATCCCCGCCGCGACGATTTCTTCATAGCGAGGGGCGCGCGGATGCATGACGACGATCTGTTCCACGCCTTCGTCGTGAAGGCTCAACATAACGTCGGTTGCATAGGTTTCGGCGCCGCCAAATCCGCGGCTCGCCATAATGTGAAGAATTTTCATAGCATAAAGCTCAGAACGCGGCGTCGCCGAAAAGAGATTAGGTCGAAGGGAGACGCCCTTGCCTTCAACCTTCTCTTTTCTAGCACGACAAGTGTATGAACCGCACGATCAAAAATGTAAAAGTTAATAGACCTCTTGCATAACCCGCTGCCGTGAGGGGAATGCAAGGAACGAGGAGCGCAGAACCCGAAGCGTACGTTTAGGTACGTGAGGGTTCGAGCACCGCAAGTGACACAGCAGTCACCCACGACAGATAGGGTTATGGAGAGGTCTATTCGTTGATGCCTTTATTGAGTCGTTCAGCCGCCTGTTCGACGAGCGCGGCCAAATCCTCGGGAAGAGCGAGGCGCGTCACATCCACATTCTCGCCTTCGTCGGCGCCGTGCGGCACCACCCCCATATCGATTTCGGCGGGAATATAGCCGGAGGATACGAGCATGGCGGGTGCGGCTTTGTCTTGCACGGCGGGCGTTCCTGTCGAAGCCGCCTGAATAAGCTCGTCGATCGCGTATTCGTCGCCTTCCTTCAAAGGCAGGCCCTGGCCCGTCGCGCCGATCTGAACCGGCGCGGCGTAAGAGGCCGCGCCTTTTCCGGCAGCGCCGTTCTTCGGCGGCGCCGTTGCCCCCGAAGGTGCAGTTACCGTCGCGCTCCGCGCGCGTTGCTCGACTTTCGCAAGGCTGGCAAGCGCGATAATGCCTGTCTCAAGCGGATCTTTTCCGGCCTCATTTGCGGCTTTGACGTTCGCGGCAAGCGCGGCGATCTCGGCAGAGGCTGATCCGGGCGCGGTTGCCGTTCCCGACGCGGCCCAATCGGGCGTTTTCAGGCGCGCGGTAATCTCGCTGATCATGCGTTCGCGACCGGCGGTGACGGGCGTGCTTCCCGGAACCGGCAGCAATTTATGGACGCGCAGCGCTTTCACCTTGTCCGGCACGGCGTAAAACATGCGGGCGCGCACGATGAATTCGGCGAAAATCATATGGACTTCGCCCTCGCGCTGGCCGCGCAAATGATCGTAATCGGCCCGCACGCGGACTTGCGCCGCCGTCGCGCCATGCTCGTCTTCGAAGGCTTGGTGAAAGAACATGCTCGAAACGGTGTTGTGCTTCGCGACCATGCCCCTGTTTTCCATGACCCAGGCGGAGCCCACGTGATCCTGGAAGAATTTCTTCGTGTCGGTCGGATCTTCGAGCTTGCCGAAGATCTTAAGGTTGCAGTTACCGAGAATGGATTGCGCTTCCTGCTTCACGCGCTTTTCCATCGAGGGCAAATCCTGCGCGGCGAAGATGAGCGAAAAGCCGAGCGAGCGCGCCTGCGCCGCCATAACGGCCATGCCCTGCGCGGTGTAATAGCCGACTTCGTCGAACACGGTCATGAACGAGGAGGCGGAGCGCGTCTGCTTGCTGCCGATGGCGTTTTCCCAGCTTCCTTCGACCGTGTTGCCGAGCGTGGCGCCCATCATGCCTTTCAGACAAGCGGCGATGATTTTGCCGAGATTGGCCGCTTCGTCGCCGGATTTTTCAAGCGCGGGGATCAGCGCGACCAGAATGCGGCGGTTCAAAACGACGTCGAGAACGTCCACGTCGGCGAGTTCCGCCTTGAAGATATAGCCGTATTCGTCGGCGAGCGACTGCAAGGAACGCGTGAACTGCATGGACAGATAGCCGTGCTGCTGGCGCGCGACCTGAAGGTCGTACATGGGTTGGTCGGGCGCTGGCGGACGCTCGTTGCCTTCGTCGTCGAAGGCCGCGTCGACATAGCCGGGCAGCGTGTTCAAATAGCCTTGCATCGCGCGAATGATGCGCTCGGGCAGATTTGGGTCGCGCGACAGACGGATGATGGCGGGAAGCTCGATATAATCGCGCAAAACGCCGACGTCGAGCAAAAGCCCTTCCTTGTCGCGCTTCCAGGTCAGCGCGGGCATCAAGGCGCCCATAAGCGCCACGGCGCGCTCTTTCCACATGGCGTTGTCACCGCCCGCGTCGGGCATCAGGTTCACGATCATGTTCGTGAGGTACGAGGCCGAGCCGTTCGAAAACGGGTTCATGGTGTTGGAAACGGCCCCGTCGTCGGAGTTCGCCGTCATGTAGTTGAGAACGAGCAAATCGTCGTCACGGCCAAACCGCCGCGCCAAAGCGAACAAGGAGGCCCAAAGATCAGTATCGGCCTTGCCGTCCACATAAACAAAGCCGGATCCCCAGGACAGCGCGTTGGCCACAAGGGATTTCAAACCCTCGGTTTTACCGGAACCGGTGGTTCCGAGAAAAAGGATATGCGTGCGCGCGTCGTTGTTGGTCAGCCATAATTCGCGGCCATTGTCGGGGTGCTTGGCCTCGTCGAGATTGCCGAGAAAAAGAATGCCTTCGGCCTTCCCCGATCCGCCCCTGCCCGGCGGCGGATTATGCGCGTCCTTCATGTCGGCGTTTTTAGGCAGCTTGAAGGGCAGAACGAGATCGCGCTTCAAAACCCACTTGCCGTAGTAATAGAGGAGAACGAGAAGAATGTCCGCGAACCAGCTGACGGTGGGCTCGACGACAAGCCAGAACGCCGCCAGCGCGAAGACCGCGGCAAGCGTATCCGTCTGGGCCAAAAACTCGGCAAGGCGCACGCGCGCGGGACGCACGTCGCGCAAAATGGCGTCGCGCTGGTTGACGTAGTATTTAGGAAGAATGGGCATCTTCGTTCATCCTTGTGCTTGCGCGGTTTTTTCAGTCCGCGGGCGGCTTCAACACATCGTCGGCGCTGACGGGCATGCCTTCTTCCAATTTATCCTGAACCGATTTCGTCGAAAGCGGCTGCTGAATGGAAGAGGTCAGCTTGTCGCCAACGACGGCATCGACGGCGGCTTTGCCGTGAGGCCAAAGGGTAAAGGCCAGAAAAACAAGCGCCAAAACGACGATCCAGCGCGCGCGTAAAGGCCTGTGGCGGCGGGTCATTAACGCGCGGCGCGCGGCTGTGAATGCGGCGTCGGCTTCGTCGCGCGTCACGAATTGCGCGACGGAAACGAAAGGCTTCTGGGGCGCGATAAACCCGAGAGACCAAGCGCCTTCCTGCTCGATAACCTGAAGCGAAAAATCGGGATTTTGCGCCAAATTGAAATGCCAGACGCAGGGCTGCAGGCTCGCCTGAAAAGCGGCGACAAGAACGTCCGCATCGCCGCGCCGGATCAGCTTGGCTTCGATTTCTTTCTGTTTGCAGAGCGGCATCGGCATCGTTTTGTCCTCTTTGGCTGATTGCGTTCTTGTTATTGCTGCGCGCGCGCTTGAAGGGAAGCGGGTTCGGCGCGCGGCGGAATTTTGATCGGGCTTTTGGCGAAATAGGTGTTGAGCGTGATGATCGCGGTTTCGATCCGCGGAATGGAAAGCGCCTTTCCGGCTCCCTCTTCCGCCATGAAATGCGCAAGCGCGCCCGCGCCTTCCGTATGGAACGAGCGGCGCCCCAGATTGTTGGCGGGATACCAAAGCGCGCGATCGACCGCGCGCAGCCAAACGAACTGGCCGGGCGCAAGAACGCCGCCCATCATGCGGGCCCATTTCAAAACGCCGAGAAAAGCCGTCGTGCGGAAAGCGTGTCGGTTCGCGATTTCGAGCGCCTTGCCGCCGACCGCGGGATCGTCGATCAGTTTACGCACTTCCTGAACGATTTCCGCCGACGGGACGAACCCTTTTTCCTGCGACCAGCACAAGGCGAGTTTGCCGAGCAGAACGTCGCATTCCTCGCGTTTCTGAACGCCCTGAAGCGCGAACGCGGCGTAGAGACAGAGCATATAGGGCGGAAGGCTGCGCACGCCGCGCCAGCGCGGCCCGAGCTGAAGCAGAAACGCGCGGCGCGCCAGCTCGCGGTCGGGAACGCTGTTCACGACGGGAATGCGGTGAAAGGAAACCCATTCTTCGGGGTTCAGCGCCTCGGCGAAAATCGGCAATTTGTCGGGAATCGTATCGCCCGGAATGCGCGCGCTCGCTTTCGTGGGATTGAAATTCACGACGGGTTTGATGACGGGCCACATGTCGGCTTGCGCCTGGATGAAGCTTTCGAGCGTGTGCCGTTTTTTATATTTGTTCAAAGGCGTGTAGCGATAGCCGTACACGGCGACGGCGATGCATCCGGCAGCGCCGATCCAACGCATCGGCTGGGCGACGAGAACCGTCATGGAAAGAAGGCTCTGGCTCGTGAAATTATAGTATTTCAACGCCTCGATGGGCGGAAGCTGGGCAAGTTCGGGGCCATAGCAGGCCGAAGCCGCCTGAACGACGCCGACGGATGGAATCTCCATGCCGGGACGCGCTTGCCAAAGCCAGGACAGACAGGCCCGCGCGTGCGCGCTGAACAAGCTCATGACGCCCAGTTCGGCAAGGCGCACATAGCGAAGAACCCACAAAATCTCGTCCTGAAGAAAATGCCAAACCGCCCAGCCAAATCCGCCAACAATGGCGAACATAAGCAGCAAGGCCCATGTTGGATCTTCTTCGCCTTTTGCGCTCATCGTCCGTTCCTATTCCTCATTCTTAATCCCACGGGAATTTGCCCTAAAAGCATTTAATATCGCAAGTATTTTCACCTTTATACGAGGCAAACGCCTCCCTTTGGCCGCCATAAACCGTCCCCAAAGGCTCTTTTTGGTTAAGAAGGCCGTCAGGAAGGCTGTTTATCCCCCGACTGCGGCTTCTGGGTTCGCACAAAGGCGGTCAGTTCGTCGATCAATTCATTGATCACAACGCTCATCGCGCCGGATTCAACCTCGCCTTTTTCGGTTCGCTGAACCACGCGGCGGTGAATTTCGTGACGCGCCGATCCGCCCGGGAAGAAATCCGCCAAGACCTGCCGCGCGCGGGTCGCGCCGACGGCATCGTAAAGCCGGTTGCGCACCTGAACATCCTCGCCGGAGGTCGAAAGAGCCCAAAGCTCGATGGGGCCGAGCGTGTTGATCAGATGCTGTTCATAGCGCCCTTCGTTCGTGCTCAAAAGGAACAAAACGGGCGCGCCGCTTGGGCGCGGCCCTGTCAGGCGATAGCGCATGATCCAGCGCGCGGTATCGGAAAGGCCGAAACGATCGGCGGTATCGTTGATCGCGCGTTCGGAAACGGCCGTGCCGCAAACCCAAACGCCCGTCGCGAGATCGACCATGTCGGCGCTGAAATCGTCGAGCAGCTGCGAGGCGAGGACGATCTGAACGCCCCATTTGCGGCCCTCGCGCACGTCGCGCACGACCTGCGAACGCACGGCGTTGGTTTTGCTGGTGCGATGGAATTCGTCGAAACAAATGCGTTTTGGGCACTCGCGAATATCGCGCAAACGGGCTTCGTGATAGGGCCGGTAGCGTTCGGGCATCATGCGGAGCGAATCCGGCCCGAGCCACCAGGATCGCACCATGACGTGGCGCGCCAGCATGTACATGATGGCGGTCTGGCGATCCGCGATATCGTCGCCCTGGGGCGCTACGTCCTGCAAATCGACGGCGGCGATGCGCGCCGAGCCGACGTCGAAACGCGTGATTGAGGCCAAAATGGGAAATTCGCGGATTGAGGAAGCGATCATGCGCTCGAAGGCGTGAATGACGCCCTCGGCCGACGCGCCGATGGCCGTTTCCTCGAGAAGCGCGCGGATTTGAGGACGGCGCGCGGCGGTGACGGCATCGACGAGCGTGGGAACGGCATGGCGTTGCGCCAAAAGGCACTCGTGAAAAGCGCCGTGCTCGTAAAGGGCGTCGACGACGTCCCACCAGAAGGGATCGACCGGAAGATGAAGATCGTAGCGCGCGATGGCCTCGTCGACCTCGGCTTCGACGTGCTGAAGATAGGGACGCGCCTCGGTGTTGGCGCCGCTGTCGTCGCGCCAGCGGTACATTTCGTCGATGCAAAGCCCGACGAGCTGCGTCATGCCGTCATAGGGCGCTTTCTGCCCGGGCGGCGTGCAAAGAAGCGACAAAAGTTCGGTCAGATAGGATCGCTCTTCCGGCAAGGGATAGCGGCAACCAAGCTGCGTGTCGAACGGATTGACGGCGTATTCGGGCGTCATGCGCAACTTGAAATGCATGGCTTCATAGCGCCGGTGGGGCGGAAGCGCGTCGCGAAGCAGCGAGATCAGGCCCGACGAAGAAGGCCCGATATCGAGAATGGCGATGAAGGGAAGCCGCGCGTTGCCCGCCGTTAAAACGGTGCCGAGATTGAGCGCGTTCATCAAAACGGATTTGCCGGAGCCCGGCTGGGCGAAGATCAGGTCGAACCAGGTGGTGGTCAGCGTCGTGCCCATCTGATAGGGCCAGATGCGGCCGTCGGCGGTGCGAAAGGTGACGGCGCCTTCGTCGAAAGGCGAGGAAGCGCGTTGCCAGGGCAAAAGCTTCACGACGTCGCGGAAGGGCGCGACGGCCGCGGGCGCGGTCGAGGCGCAAGCGATCCCGAGGGCCGAAGACAAAACAGCCTCAAGCGGATCGCCGCCCGCGCTCGACCCTTGGCAATAGCCCCAGGATTCGAGCGATTGCGTCAAGGCCGCAAGCCGGTTGTCCATCAATTTGCGATCGCGGGCGGGCGCATAGGTCGCCAACGAGACGCGCAATCGCACGACGGGTTCGCTCTGCGAAAGAAGCTGAAGCGCCTTCAGGGATTCGCGGATCTGGCGGTTGACCTGATTGGTGAAGGCGAGAACGGCGGCGGCGAAAGCGCGAAAGCCGACGCCCTGCGCCCCCGCGCTTTCGATGAGAAACGAGATGCGGAACGGCACGTCGCTGTCGATCAGGCGCGCAAGAAGTTGCGGAAAGGGCGAAGGATCCGCGGGGCCGAGCGTCATGTCCACGCCGCCCCAAATCAAATCGCCGATGCGCACGATGGTAGAAGAAATCGTCTCGGCGTCGCCGACGCAAAGCTGGCGCGGCAGCGAGGGCCACAAAACGTCGGAAACGTCGTTCTTTTCATCGGACGCGCGCGGCATCAAGGGATCGCCCGGCAGGTTGGCGCGAAAATCGTCGTTCGCGAGCGTGGGATAAAGGCTTGTGCGCACGGCGACGAGCGCCTCGTGAACGTTGATGACGCGCGCTTTGATCGCAATTTCCTCAAGCGCGGCCATCACGGAGGAAACGTAGCTTTTGTGACGGATGCGAAGCGGATCGATGGCCGTAAACGGGTATTGGGCTTTTTGCGCAGGCACCCATTTTTGCTCGGTGCGGTGCTTCATCGCGACCGCCATTTCGTTCTTGCTGACGGCCGAAGGGCGCGTCCAGACGGCGAAATAGATTTCCTCATGCGCCAGAAACCGCGTCATGTGGCGGCGGCGCTCGTTCAAAAGATCGTCAAGACCAAGTTCCAGCGCCTGAACGGCGACGCGATTGCCGCGCATGACCTTGTCGAGGTCGGAGCCCACCATCTGCGGATCGCGGAAAAAATAAACCTGCAGCGCATAGCCGGGCCGGTCGAAACGCGCGCCCAGCTTCGTCGTGGCCTGATCGACGATCCAGCGATATTCGGCGTCGCCGATGATCTGGCGCGAACCGAAGATCTTGACGAACGACACCATCGAGCCGTCGGCCGCGACCAGCGTGTTGGGGTCGTCGGCCGTCTCAAGCTGGATAAAGGATTCCATCGGCTGGCGGACAAGCATTTGCATGGACGCGAGAAGATCGTCCAGAACATTCATCATGGCACACCCCCGTGAACCCGAGGGATGCCGCGCCCCAACAGAGCAGAAAAAGCTTCGTTACCCATATGTTAGCTATAGACTTCCGATTATGAACAAAACGCTAAAAGCGCGCTGCCACGGCGTCCCAATCGACCAGATGATCGAGGAAAACCTGAATGAAATCGGGCCGCCGGTTTTGGTAGTCGAGGTAATAGGCATGCTCCCAAACATCGCAGGTCAAAAGCGGGATCTGGCCTTCGGCGAGCGGCGTCATCGCATTGGAAGTCTTGGTGATTTTGAGCGCGCCTTGATCGAGAACGAGCCAGGCCCAGCCGCTGCCGAATTGCGTCACGCCAGCCTGCTTGAATTGATCCTTGAAAGCGTCGAAACCGCCGAAAGCAGCCTCGATTTTGGACAGAAGCGCGCCCGAAGGCTTCCCGCCGCCGCCCTTTTTCATGCAATTCCAAAAGAAGGTATGATTCCAAACCTGCGCCGCATTGTTGAAGATTCCGGCCTTGGCCGCGTCGCCCGCGCTTTTGACGATGATTTCCTCAAGCGACAAATCCGCCGACGGCGTGTCCTTGATAAGATTGTTGAGATTGGTCACATAGGCCTGATGATGCTTGCCGTAATGAAAGGACAAAGTCCGCGCGGACATATGGGGTTCAAGAGCGTCTTCGGCGAAAGGCAGAGGGGGCAAAGCGATGGGCATGGCGTTTCTCCTTTGGAAAGAATCGGGAGTCTCCGTCTATAGGGGCGGATCGTCGATCTGCTGCGCCTCGGCGCGACAAGCCTCAATGCCGCTACGATACCCCTCCGCGTCGCCATATTCGAGGAAATTCAGATAATGGCGATGGGGATCGCGCAAACGGCGGGAATGTTTGATGGGGCACCAATACTGTTCGGTCCGCGCGGCGATTTCGCGCGCATACGCGAAGACGCCGTTGCCATAGCCGCAATAGACGCAGTTCAGAACCTCGATCCCGTTCAAATAACGCAAATGCTGCCGGTCGATGACGACATGATCGGAGCGCCGCACGCGCGGAATCTTGTAAGCGCGGAAACAGACATGCTGATAGATCGTGAGCGAAAGATCCAAAAGCGCGATGGGCACTATCATGGCATAGATAACGGGCGCCGCGAGGATGGAAAGGATATCGGCCTTGACGAGATAGGAGATGATCCCCTGCCGCAAAGCCCTATGCCGCACCAGCGCCTCGGCGCGAAAGACGGCCAATTTGCCGCGTAAATTATAGTCGTAAAAAGCGCGGCTTTTCTCAAGCTCTTGCTCCAGGCGCTCTTCAAGCCCGCGCATGCGTTCAAGGATTTCGGCAATTTGTTCGTTCATAGGCACCCCCTCGCCTATGAGATGCTAAAGAACCCCATTCGCGCCGTCAATCAGGCTCCCTTCAAATCCCTTTCGAAGCTTCGCGTGAACCACAGCTTCGCGGCGAACGCGAGCGCCATATAGGAACCCACGATCACGACCATGCAAGGCCCGTAAATCCAGGGCAGCGTCGTAAAGCCGAAAACAGGCGCGAAAGGCGAGAAAGGCAGCCATGCGCCGATAAAACAGATCAAAAGGCTGGTCACGATCATCGGCCCGCTGGCCCAGCTTTGCACGAAGGGAATGCGGTTCGTGCGGATGATGTGGATGATCAGCGTCTGGGACAGGATGGATTCCACGAACCAGCCGGTCTGGAAGAACGCGGCGTCGGCGGGCGCGTTCGCGCCAAAGACGTAATAGAGAAGCGCAAACGTCGCGTAATCGAAGATCGAGCTGATGGGCCCCATCACGAGCATGAACTTGGCGATGATGCCGATGTCCCATTTGCGCGGCTTTGTGAGGTATTCGGGATCGACCTGATCGGTCGGAATGGCCACCTGCGAGAAATCGTAAAGCAGGCTGTTCGCCAAAACTTGCACGGGGGCCATGGGCAAAAAGGGCAAAAGCGCGGAAGCGCCGATCATGCTGAACATGTTCCCGAAGCTTGAACTCGCGCCCATGCGGATATATTTCGTGATATTGCCGAAAACCTTGCGCCCTTCGATCACGCCGTCGCCCAAGACCGCGAGGCTTTTTTCAAGAAGAATGATCGCCGCGGATTCCTTCGCGATATCCACGGCCGTATCGACGGAAATGCCGACATCCGCGACTTTCAGAGCCGGCCCGTCGTTGATCCCGTCGCCGAGATAGCCGACGACATGCCCGTTTTTATGCAAGGCGTCGATCACGCGCGCTTTTTGCGCGGGCGAAAGTTTCGCGAAAACGGTCGTCGCCTCGACCTTTTGCGCGAGAGTCGCGTCGTCCATCGCCTCGATCTCGCGGCCCAAAAGCGTCCCCGCCACGGCAAGCCCCACGTCGCGGCAGATTTTGAGCGTCACGATATCGTTGTCGCCGGTCAGGATCTTGACCGCCACGCCGTAATCCTTGAGCGTCGCCAAAGCGGGCGCGGCGCTGTCCTTCGGCGGATCGAGAAACGCAATGAAGCCGAGAAGCGTCAGGTCGCTCTCATCCTTCACGCTATAGGATTCCTGCCCCGTCGGCATGGTCTTGGAGGCGACGGCGACGACGCGGAATCCATCCTCGTTCAAATCGCGCTTCAGAATGTCGATGGTTTTTTTATGGGTGTCGTCGAGCGGAAAAACAATGCCGCCGACTTCGCCGCGCGTGCAAACATCCATCACCTCTTCGACCGCGCCCTTGCAGATCAAGATGTGGCGCGCCTGATCCTTCGCCAAAACGACGGACAGGCGCCGTCTTTCGAAATCGAACGGGATTTCGTCGATGCGCGCATAGCCCTTTTCGATCTGGAGCTTTTCGGCGAGATCGACATGTTCGAGAACAGCAACATCCAGAAGATTTTTCAATCCCGTCTGGAAGAAACTGTTGAGATAGGCGTAAGACAAAACCTCGTCGCATTCCTCGCCCTTCAGGTTCAGATGCTTTTTCAGAATGACCTTGTCTTGGGTCAGCGTGCCGGTCTTATCCGTGCAAAGCACGTCCATCGCGCCGAAGTTTTGTATTGAATTCAGGCGCTTGACGATGACCTTTTTCTTCGCGATGGCCATGGCCCCCTTGCTGAGATTGACCGTCACGATCATGGGCAGCATCTCGGGCGTAAGGCCGACGGCGACGGCGATGGCGAAGACGAAAGCCTCCATCCAATCGCCTTTCATATATCCGTTGATGACGAAAACGAGCGGCGCCATCACGGCCATGAAACCGATCATGAGCCAGGTGAAGCGCGTGGTTCCTTTTTCGAAGCTTGTCGCCGCGCGCGTTGCGACGATCGCGTGCGCAAGCGATCCGAAATAGGTCGAAAGCCCCGTGGCCACGACGAGCGCGCGCCCCGTTCCGCTCGTCACATGACTTCCCATGAAAGCCATGTTGGGAAGCGAAAGCGCGTCGTCGAAAGCGCCCGCTTTGACTTCGTTCGGAAATTTTTCGACCGGCATGGATTCGCCGGTCAAGGCGGCCTGATCGAGGAACAGATCGCGTCCCGCAAGAAGACGCACGTCGGCGGGAATCAAATCGCCCGCGGCAAGCGCCACGACGTCGCCCGGCACAAGCTGGCCGATGGGAATCTCGACGCGTTTCTCGCCGCCCGACGCCCCTAGAGAATCGTCCGGCCGCAAAACGGTGCATGTCGTGCCGACAAGCGCCTGCAGTTTTTCGGCGGCGTGGCTGGATCTGTTTTCCTGATAAAGCGACAACGCGACGCTGAGCACGATCATGCCGCCGACCAGCATGCCGGAGGAAGGGTCGTCGAGCGCAAAAACGTCGATCAGCACGAGCGACAGCATCATCAGATTGAGCGGATTGATCATCCGCTCGAGAATCTGGCGCGGAAGCCCCTTCTTTTCTTCTTTCGCGACGCTGTTGGGCCCAAAGGTCGCGCGCGCCGCCGCGGCCTGCGCTTCGCCGATTCCGTTCATCGCGCTTTCGAAGCGCGCCAACGCGTCCTGGGGCGCAAGCCGCGCGATTTCCTCACTTTTTTCGGAAAGCTGCGCTTTCGGTCGCGAGGAGATCTTTGCTTTGTCTTGCGCTTTGGCGCTTTCAAGGGAATCGGGAGAAAGCATGCTGATCTCGCTTCTTTTTATAACGCGCCACTTCATTGTATGCAAAATTGTATGCAAACCATCCCAGCGAACTGCCTTGATCGTCAACAAGGGCCGTTTGTCAGCTGATCTTGTCGATCGACAGGTAAACGAGCGTCTGGTTCAAAAGCATATAGGCAACCTCGCCGAAAGTGATCGGCCCGACGAGCGCGCCTGTTTTCTTGCCCTCGAGATTGGCATAAAGAAAATTGAGGATGCAGTTGCAGGAAAAGGCGATGGTTCCCAAATCGCCCATGCTGACGGCTTTGGCGAAGCGGTCGATATAATTATCGACGGGGCGCGCAAAACGATATTCTATGCCCTTGAAAACAGGGGCGTAGAAGGAGACCTTCCGGCTCGCCGCATCGACCGCCTGGATCGAGACATTGATCATCGCGCCGTTATAGTCCGCGACGAGCGGACATTTCGTATCGATCTTCTTTTCAAGAATATAAGCCGCAAGATTGGCCGGTTTTCCATTGATCGCACAATCCCCCTCGCTGGAAAAGCCATCTTCCGGAAAAGAAATCAAGTCGCCGTCGCTTTGCGTGAAAAGATTGATGATGTCGAGCCGCGCGACGAAGCCTTCCGGCAAAGAAACATGCATGGCCGCCGCTTGATTGCTTAGCGCCGTGCCGGATCCGGCAAAGGCTTTGGGCGGGGTTTTCCCGATTTCCTCGACCGGAACGCCGCTGATCCAGCCAGCGAGCGGCGCATTGAAAACGCCGTCGAACCCTTGAACTTCCTTGGCGAAAAGAGCGTGAATCGCGCTAAGCCCCGGAACGACGAGCGCCGTAAAGCCGTTTTCGGGATAGTTTTGTCCGATTGTCATCAACGTCGCGGAATCATAGGTGCGAACGGCGACCTTGGCGACGATATCGGAAAGATCGGTCACGAAGATTTTGTCTTTTGTCGTCGTTCCGCCGTCCTCGGCCATGAAATTGGCGGAGGTTCCGCCGATCCAATTGCCTTCGGGAAGCGTGGTGAGCAAGGATTCGTCACCCGCTAAAAGAAGGGTTTTTCCGGCTTTGACGAGTTCCGCGACTTCGGCTGCGGTTTTCAAGCTGTGCGTGGGCATGGGCAAACTCCGTAACGATGGGGGCTGGTCTTAGCCGAAAAGGGATTGAAGGTCGGGTTGGGCGATTTTCATGTTTTTCTCAAAAAAAGCATAGATTTCGTCGATCGCTTTCTGAAGGGTCGCGGGCGACGGGTCGTTCTTGACCATTCCCGTTATGCGCATCATCATGATTTTAAGCGCAAGCGTTTGCCAGGGCCTGACAAGCGTTCCGTTTGCCAGATCGCGCCAGCGCGGATCCGTTTTCGGCGGCAGAGTCGTGATTTCGCCCATCTTTTTTTTCTTTCTTTCAGAAGTCTTGCGAATGAATAAGAGAGGCTCTCTCCTATCATCTTCGTCTTAAGAAAGAATAAAAAGGGCTCAAAAACAGAGGCTCAAAGAGCGCCATGCCGGAACATCCTCCGGAATGCCGTAAGACGGGCCCTTGCGCAGGATTTCTTCAGCAAAAGCGCAAGCGGGGGTTGGGGTCAGACCCTAACATACGCCCTGTTCAAACGAAAAAAATTAAGGTAAACGTAAGACCCTCCTTGTACGTTTCGTCCGAAACGTCCTTTTTCCCTATTCATGAGGCCGCCAGGTCATGTCTGAAACCGTTCTTGAGAATAAAGTCTTTGACGAGATCACCATCGGGGAAAGCGCGCGCATCGTGCGGCGTCTGACCAAACGGGATATCGAGCTTTTTGCCGTCGTCACGGGCGATTTGAACCCGACGCACATCGATCAGCAATTCGCGAAAGAACCAAGCGCGCTCGTGGCGCATCGTCTTCTGGGCGGCGCGCTTTTTTCGGCCGTTCTGGGCACGAAGCTGCCGGGCCCGGGCACGATCTATCACAAGCAGGAATTGAGTTTCTTCCAGCCGATGCATATCGACGACGTGATCGAGGCGCGCGTGACCGTGTGCGGCAAGGATCCGATTCAAAAGATCGTTTTTCTCGACTGCGTCGCCGTCAACCAGCGCGGCGAGGAAATCGTCAAGGGCGTGGCGCAAGTGTTCGCGCCCACGGAAAAAGTCAGCCGCCCGTTCACCGATCTGCCGGAAGTTGAGGTCGTCCATCACGACCGCCTGCGCCAATTGATCGAGAACGCCCAGAAACATCCGGCGCTCCGCACGGCTGTCATTCATCCCTGCGATCAGGTTTCGCTTGAAGGCGCGATCGACGCGGCGAAAGAAAACCTTATCGTCCCCGTTTTCGTCGGCCCCGAATCGAAGATTCGCGCCGCGGCGGACGCCGCGCGGATCGACATCAGCGGTTATGAAATCGTTTCCGTCCCGCACAGCCACGCGGCGGCCGAGATGGGCGCCGTCCTGGCGCGCGACGGCAAAGTCGGCGCGCTTATGAAAGGAAGCCTGCATTCCGACGAATATCTCTCCGCCGTTTTAGGCAAAAACTCGGGCCTGCGCACGGATCGCCGGATGAGCCATGTTTTCGCGATGGACGTGCCCACCTACAAATGGCCGCTTCTGATCACCGACGCGGCGCTGAATATCGCGCCGGATCTTCCGACGAAGCGCGACATTTGCCAAAACGCCGTTTATCTCGCGCACGATATCGGGCTTGAAAAGCCGAAGGCGGCGCTTCTCGCGGCAGCGGAAACGGTCAGCTTCGGCATGCCGGCGACGATGGACGCGGCGATTTTGTGCAAAATGGCGGATCGCGGCCAGATCGAGGGCGGCGTCTTCGACGGCCCGCTCGCTTTCGACAACGCCATCAGCATGGAAGCCGTCCGCATCAAAAAGATCACATCGCTCGTCGCGGGCCAGGCCGATCTTCTTATCGCGCCGAATATCGAAGCGGGCAACATGATGGTGAAACAGCTGGTTTACCTCGCCGCCGCCGTCGCCGCCGGAATTGTCGTCGGCGCCAAGGTTCCCGTCATGCTGACAAGCCGGGCGGATCCGGCGAACGCCCGCATGGCCTCGGCGGCTTTGGCCGTTCTTGCGGCCGAAGGCGACAGAAAACGCGCGGAAGCGACCCTTGCAGGAAAGGCCTAAACGATGGAAAAGCATGAATGCGTTCTCTGCCTCAACGGCGGATCTTCCAGCCTGAAATTCGCCCTGTATCAGGGGGATGAAAAAAATTGCGTCGGACGCGGCTCGATCACGGGCATCGGAACCAATCCGGTGCTTACGGTCAAAGGCCCGATTTTCGGCGACATGAAGCCCGAGCTCGGCCATTGCAACTCCACGACGGACGCGGCGGGCGTCGTCGCCCGCCTGCTTCAAAGCGTGATGCCCGAAAACGCGCTGATCGGCATTGGCCATCGCGTCTTGCACGGCCAGGACATGACGGAGCCGACGATCGTGCGCCCCTATGTCCTCGCCTATCTCAAAACGCTGATCCCTCTTGCGCCGTTGCACCAGCCCTTCAACATCGAAGGGATCGAAATGATGATGAAGATGTATCCGAAGGTGCCTCAGGTGGCCTGCTTCGATACGGCTTTTCATACGACGATCGCGCCCCTGCACACGCGTTTCGCGATCCCGCGCATCTGGCACGACAAGGGCGTCCGGCGTTACGGTTTTCACGGCCTTTCGTACGATTATATCGCAAGCCGCTTGAAGGACGTCGCCCCCAAGGCCTATGCGGGCAAAACGATTGTCGCGCATCTCGGCAGCGGCGCCAGCCTTTGCGCGATCGAGGGCGGCAAAAGCTTCGCGTCGACGATGGGCTTTTCGGTTCTCGACGGCCTTATCATGGGGACGCGCCCGGGCGTTCTCGATCCCGGCGTCATGCTTTATTTCATGCGCGAGGCGAAGCTGGACGAAAAAGCGATCGAACGCATGCTCTATCACGATTCCGGCCTGCGCGGCGTCTCGGGCATCAGCAACGACATGGCCGTTTTGCTCGCCAGCAAGGAACCGGAAGCGCGCGAAGCGATCGATCTGTTCTGCCTGCGCGTGACGCGCGAACTCGGCGGGCTCGTCTCCGTCATGGGCGGCATCAATTCCATGGTCTTTACGGGCGGCCTCGGCGAGAACGCGGTTTCCGTGCGCGCGCAAATAGCCGAATCGCTCCGCTGGCTCGGGATCGATCTCGATCTTCAGAAAAACGCGAACCCGGGAAAGGGGGAAATCCTCATCTCGTCGCCGAGCAGCAAGATCGACGTCTGGCTGATTCCGACGGACGAGGAATCGGTCATCGCGCGTTATACGCGGGATCTGGTGGAAACCTACGTCAAGGAAGTCGAAGCCGGCCACGAAGCCAGAAGAAAAATCCACGCGACAAAAGAAACGGTCATGTGAAATGTGCGCGGGGCCTTAGTCCCCGCGCCTTTTCTTCCGTCTTTTGAACCTTTTCTTAGGGGTGGGGCTCTTATACGAGTTCACGATGAATGGTTCTCCCCAAAAACCATCGTCATCCCCGCGAAGGCGGGGATCCAGTTTGGTTTCTTTTTGATGGCAGGGAATCATTCAAAGCAAATCGATATTATCCCTTCGCCGCAACGCCTTCAAACATCTCCTGCCATTTTTCGGCGGGAAAGGCCGCGAACGGGCCTTCGGATGAGCGCCAATAGCTCAACATCTCGGGAAATTGGTCGACGTCGCCTTCCTTCGTGCGCACAAGATATTTGTCCGCGGGCAGAAAGCGAATGCCGTCAAGTTTTGCGGCCCGCGCCGCGTAATCTTCCGCCGAAAGATTTTCTTCGAAAGCGGTTGCAAGCAAGAGTGGATCGTCGCTGCCAAGGCGCTTTTTGACCTCGGTGCGGCGCATTCTCAACGCTTCAAGCGCGCGATCGGCCAAAGCCGCGACAGGCCCGCCCGATGCGCGCGCGACATAGGCGGCGCGAACAATGTGATGAAGCTCGTCCTGACCGATCTCGGGCAGCCAGATCAGGATTCCGGTTCCCGTCATGCCGGCGCGGTCGAGATTGAAGCAGGATTCGCAAAAGGAACAAACGGTGATGAACGGATCGGCGGTCTTTTGCTCGGGCTCCGCGGGGATTACGCGCTGAAATTTTTCGGAACGAAAACCGCAGCAGCGGCAGGTATAATCGTCGCGCCGAAGCGCGTTTTCATATTGTTCTTTGGATACGGAACGGAGTGCGGCCGCGCCATTGGCGGCCGTCCCCTTGGCGACCGGCGATTGCCGGACGCCAAGGGAAATCGGCAAATTTTGCAAGATCTCAGAAGGTCGCGTTAAAGCTCGTATAGGTCACAGCCGTTCCCGCGGTTCCGATTGTCGACGATTTAATGACATTCGCCAAGGTCGGAAGCGAAATAATCGCGCCGCCGGTCAAAAGACGCGCAATGCCCGGCGCCAGTTTTTCGTTTGGCGATTCGGCATGCGCCTTCAACTTCAAAGCGCCGCTCACAAGAAGGAACGCGCCGATCGTATAGCTGAGCGCGCCGATGATGGTCGGGACGGGCGATAATTCCTGCGTGGCAAAGCTCTTCGTCAACGAACCGACGTCCGTGCCGGAGACTTGGGCAACCGCAAGATCCGGCATCGCGACGGCGACGATGGCGGCCAAAACGGCCCAATGGAATAATTCATAGAAAAATTTGCTCTTGGTCATGGTCTTTTCCTCCTTGGTGAAAATCGTCGTGCGATCCGTTAACCCGTGTTGCGTGTCCCAAGCCCCGTCGTTAACATCTTGTTCCCGAACGACTTCGGGCGACAAAAGCGTATCACATCAGGGGGCCCACATACAAGGCCCGCGCCCTTTAAAAGGCGGTGCCATGCCTACTACCAGTCTCGTTCAGGTCCCTTAATTTAGTCTTAATTCGCTTTTCAAAAACCCTCCTTTTTTCATGGTCTTAACTTCAACAATTCCCCGAAATCATGCAAGTTCCGAACGTTTTATCAAAAATCGTAAGCATCTTGTCGATATTGATGGCCATGGCGCCGCCGATGATATGGGTGGCACCTTGCGGAATCGTTGCCTGTCCGTTGCCTTCGATGGCCGTTTTGAGGATCATCCATCCGCGCACGAAGGATATAAGGCCGATGACCTGAACGAAGGACAGAACGGCGTCTATGGCCGTGTTGACTTTCGAGAAATCGGTGCTGCTGTTCGTGATCTTCGACCAATTGATTCCCTGAAAGGTGCTCATCTGGCTGATGGTCGAGCTTCCGAAAATGCTTTGCAGCGAGACCGGCAACATCTGGCCTATCGACACCATGATCGCGCCGATGACGAAATTGACGATGATGGTTTTCGGCGCGGCGGCGCGCGGGTCGGTTCCGATCTTCGCGGCGGCGAGAAGCCCGCGCGCGATCAGGAAAAGCCCCACGCAAATGCTGATGCCCGAAAGGAAAATGGCCATGGGGTTGTGAATGTTCTGGACGAGATTGGAAAGAATGACGTCGAGGCTGCTCGAAGCGGGCGTATTCACTTGCGGCGCGGCGCAAGTTAAGTTGGCCCCGCCCGTCACGCTGCCCACGACGGATGCTTGGAAGATGCTGGCCGCGGTTGGAAGGGAAATCGCGAAGCCGCCCGCAAGAGTCCGCGCCGTCGCGGGAAGGATCTTGCTTTCGCCGCCTTCGGCATGTTTTTTGTAAAGAAGGATGCCGTTGAGGATCAGAAAGATTCCGATAATGTAGCAGAAAGCGTTGAAGACATAGGGGAGCGCGCCCGCGTTCGAATGAAGATTGCAAATGATATCGCCGAACGTCGCCGCCTGCTTTTCGTCCGCGAAGGAATTCACCGGCCAAAGGGTCGCCGCGACAAGGCTGACCAAAAGCCAGCTGTTCATCAGAGACCATGTGTCGGATCCGGCCGCATTTTGCTTTGTGCCGCAGGGCTTGTTTTTTTCGAGCCGCCGCGCGAATGGATTCATTTTGCCCATTGGGCTCCTCCATAAAAAGGCTTTTCGCCCTAATTTCTTATCCTCACATGAAGATTGTGCCCGAAACAATTAAAAAGCTTATTAATTTTAAACGAATTTAGGCCGCTCAAGAAAAAATCCGGTCTTCTTTCGAAGACCGGATCATTTCATCTTTTTTTTACCTTAAAGTTTTTTGCGTGCCGACGATTTCCCAAACATCGCCCTTTTGCCGGATCGCTTTCACGCGGCCAAATCCGGGCAAAACCTCCCCGACGCTGACCTGACGGAGCTCGGGATCGCCCGGCGTTCTGGAAACCCAGGCCGAATCGGGCGTCGCGGCGCGAAGATACCAGCTTATTTTTGCTTCGCTCTTCTCGTCTTTCGCCTTTTTCTTAAGCTTGTGCTTTTCAACCGTTTTTTTCGTCTTTACGTGCTCCGTTTTCTTCGCGGCGTGCGGCGGCGAAACGGAAGAAACGGGCTGTTCGTCGAGCGCCGCAGGACTGAGCAGCGCCGAATCGGCTTCCCGAGCAGGCGCGGCCTTTGTCGCCTTTGCGGCAGCCAAAGTCGCTATCTGCGTTTCAAGTCGCGCCAAACGTTCCTCCAACGCCGCATTTCCCGAAGCGTTCGAAGTCTGAGCGTCCATCTTGCCGGCAAGCTGCGTCGCTTGTTGCGCCGTTTGATCCATCGTCTTCTTCAAGGCGTCGATCTCGGTCGTCAAAGCGTTCAAACGCGCTTCAAGCGCGGGCGTCATGGACGAGGCGACCGGCGCTGCGGGTTGCGCCGCAGGTTGCGTTGAGGCCAGATCCTTCGCCGCGGGTTCTTTCGCGACGGGTTGAAGCGCCGGCATGGGCGGATTGGCAAGAACCGATGCCGCCTTCGGCGCGGTATCATTGGCCGCTGCCTTCGGCGCGGCGGCGGGTTGCGCCGCCGGAAGCTGCGCGACGACCGCTTTCGGCGCAGACGGCGCGACAGACGACGTCATGCTCATGATCTCGGAACTGGCAACCGTCTCGTCGCTCGTTTTATCGGCGCTTTTGGGCGCAGCGGCGCCGGTCGGAACGGCGACGGCGCTTTGCGACGTGTTCGTCTTGTCGAGACCGGCATTGTAAATCGAGGTGATGTCGGCTTCGCCGGTGGTCGGCGAAACGTTCTGATCGGCGCCGTAATCGTGCGTCTTCGCCGCTTTATTGTCCGCCTTTGTGTCCATGACGGAAGCGGCGGGAATGGCGGTCGGGGTAGAGGGGCCGTTCGTGGCGAATTGAAGGTAAACGAGAACGCCCACCAGAAGGACGCTGCCCGCGACGGCGCTGAGCGCAATCATCGTGCCGCGCTTTTTGGCGTTCGCGGCGATATCGATCTGTTCGACTTCTTCGGGCATCGATTCCTCGGCGAGCGATTCGGCTTCGTCGTGAAAATCGTCTTCAGGCGGCAATTCCCCCTCCCAGGATGAGGAAGAAATTTCATCCGAACCTAAAGTCTCGCTTTGCTCAGCCGATTCGAGGCCGGGCTCCTGTTCTTTTTCCGTCATCGCAAAAACTCCCGAGACTCGCGTAAGGCGGGCTGAAGCCGCTCGCGCGATTAGTACCGATTATAGACAGTCCCGCCAGCAGAGGACGGGATGAGCGTTACGGCATTGTTGCTACCATAAGGCAGCGCCCCTGTCGTCCCATAATAGCCGGTCGCGTAAGGATTGTAACCCGTATTTGCCGCCCCAGAGACGTTTGTTCCGTAGGGATTCGTCTGCTGCGCGGTATTGCCGTAACCGTTGATGACGGAATAGCCGCCGTTCATCCCTTGCTGCCCTTGTTGCTGAACCCCCGAACCCTGCAAAGCGCCGTATGCGTTCGCCAAGGCGGCGGCGCTTGCCTGAGCCTGATTGGGATAGAGTTGCTGCGCTTGATTTTGAGCGTTCTGTTGCGTATCGGGATCGCGCACGGACGTCAAAAAGAAAAGACCCAACGGCGTGCCGACGGCGACGCGAACGAGCGTCTTCGTCTGGTTGGCCTCGTTCTGGAAAAACTGGCCGGCGGTCGTACCGGCCGCGCCGACGCCCGCATACATGGCCTCCGTCTTGCTCTTCGCGGTTTGGCTGATAACGGTTTCGTCTCCGGTAACAGTCGTGTTGGCGCCGCCCTGCCCCAAAGCCGTTCCAAAGGACGACACAAAGGCCCCCGCCGCCGGAAGAAGGATGCGCGTGAAATAGCGGTGATCGACTTCGGTCGCCATGCCGGAAAGCGTCGTGTTGGGATCGAGGGCAAGCGCATCGACCGTATATTCCTTGCCCTTCAGCGTCACGGTCGCAAACTCCATGACAAGATAATCGTTCGAGACCTTGAAACGCCCGATGGCCCGCCCGCCCGCCAGAGGCCCCGAAAGGATCTGGGCGAGAATCGGGGATGGAACGTCCGAATTGGCCTCGGTCAAAAGCTGCGCATAATTGACCGTACCCGCGGCGATAACGGGTTTCTGGGCGGCGAGCGGTATCGCGTTCGCTTGCGTCGCAGCCGCGGCTTCGCCGTTGTTGCCGTCGCGTTCCGAAGTCCGATCGGCGCGCGCCGTCGGGCCGGCCGTTCCCGTCGCCGTTCCGGCCACGAGCTTCATGCTGTGAGGCGCCCAGCCGTCCATAAGCTGCTGCATCTGGCGCTGCATGGCGCGCGCGAGGCTGTCGTCTTCCTGTTGCTGTTGCGGCTGTTGGACTTGTTGCTGAAGCACTTGCATTTGCTGGGCTTGCACCTGCTTCTGTTGCTTCATTTCTTCCTTAAGGCGTTCCGTTTCCTGCCGGAATTCCATCAGGGGATCTTTTTTGTTCGGATTCGTCAGATCTTCGATATCGACGGGATTGCCGACGGGGGTGGGCAAGGCGCTGCCGCCTTGCTGGAGCGCCTGATTGGCGCGTTGCGCGTTGGCTTGCTTGTTTTGCTCGATGAAATAGGGGGAAGCCTTGCCGCCGGGCGCTTCGTTCAGCGAAGGCGCCGAAACGAGAGTCGAGTTCGCAGGCGCGGGCGGCGTCGAAAAAGCGCCAAGCGCGGCCGCGACGGCCAACCCGACGCCCGCCATGATGATCATAAGCTTGAAGATCGGTTTCGTGCGCCAAGCCTCGGTGAGGTTATGGACGACCCCCTTTTTTCCTTGGGGCTCCTCGAAACCTTCAAGGCCTTCCTGTTCGAATTCGTCCATATTATTTGTCATGTTCGTCATCCCGTATCAAACGCGCCCGCAGCATAGCGCCATTGTCAGACATCAAAAGCACGGGCGCGTCGCCGATTTCATAAACGGTCATCCCGTCGGGGGAGGAAGCGCTGGCGTTCCATGCCGGCGAAAGCATGGTAAGCGGCGTCCGGACATAGGTCTTGTCGCCGATGCGCCAGGCCATGGTGCGCGCGTCGAGACCGCCGACCTTGAGTCGTTTGGCGTCCTTGGGCGGCGCGTTTTCGAGAAGCGACGAAATGACCTGATCTCCGGCGGTCAGCATGGTTCCGCGCGGCCTTTCGATGATCGGCGTACGCGCGTCGGGGCCCATTTTGGGGATGCGCGCGTCATAGCGCATATGGAAGGACGGCCCGCCCGCGTTCAAACGGAAGATGATCGGCGTCGAAAGACCCTTCAAAAGAATCGATAGATTGCCGTTGCCGACGCGCGTCAAAGGCACGACGCGCACGACATGCGATCCGGCCTGCGTGGGCGTGACTTCGAAGCTGCCGCCGACGCCGACGTCGAGAATGGGCCAAGGCTGGCCCGAAGCGTCGATCATATCGATGGTTGTGATGTAGCCCGCGGCCAGATTGACGGTGGGCGGTTCGCCGCCGGGGTCAAGCGAGATGGTCGCGACCTTGACCTCGCCTTTGGGCGGGCCGGAAGAAGGCGCCTGCGCCGCGTTCTGCGTGTCTTCGAGGCGGTGCAGAAAATCGCGGATTTGTTCGGACGAAAGCGGCAAAAGGCCGGATGAAGCCTTGTCGAACGAACGGTGATTGTGCTCTTCCTCGCGTTTGGCTTCCTCGGCGGCGGCGCGCGCGGCGGTTTCCTCGGCCTGATGCTCAAGCACCGAGGCATCGACGGCCAGCGACGGCGGCGATCCCGCGACGTCGATGCCCGAAGCGGGCGTGTTGGCTTTTGCGGGCGCGGCGGAAGACGCAGCGGCGGCGGCAGCGGTAATTTTGGCGACGGTCTCTTGCGCCGAAGCGGCAGACATTCCCGAAGAAGCCGACGTTGAAGACGGCGTCGCGACGGAAGACGGCATCGCAGCCGACGCCGGCGACGGAATGTCCGTCGCAGCGCTTTTGGTTGCGGTGTCGGGGACAAGCGAAGGGAGCGCGCTCGCGGAACCCGCGATGGCGCCTGCGGGCGTCGCTGCATTCGCAGAGCTGATAAGCGAAGGCGGCCCGTTATCCGCCCAAACGGGGCCGGGAAAACCAAAAAAAACACCCCCCGCCGCCAGGCTTGCCAGCGTCGAAGCGATTAAAGCTTCTCTGATCGTACGCAACAAATGACATCCCCGAATCAGTTTGTAACTTTCGGATAAACCTCACTCTTTGATCAGAGTGAGGTTAATATAACGTTTACGCGTTGGGCCCGGATTTTGACCACGACCCTTTGCCGTCCCTCCGACGGCAAAGCACAACGCAAAAAATCTTCTGCAAAACAGACCCGCCCGCAAGAACCCGCCTGCGCCGCGCGTTGCGGAAATTGTATAAAGGACGCCCAAACGAAAACCAATGGGATTTCACATTCATTCACATGAATCTTTGCTTAAAAACAGCATATTAACCATAAACGCGCGCAAATGAATTTGATTAGAGGTTGTTTACGATCTCGATCCGGCTAAGGATTTTTGTTCATTTTCGAGGATCGCAGCGTAAGCGTAGATTTTACTACGTGGCAGCAGCGAACCGCAGAAAATAGGCAAAAAGCCAACGTCGGGCGAGATCGTAAACAGGTTCTTACGCCCCCGCGACCTGCCAAGACTTGATAGCGACGCCCCGAAAACTGTCTTTTGACGGAACGCGCACGATCGTCAAACGAATGATGGAACGCGACTGGCGCTTCACGTTGTTGTTGGTGACATAGGTCATGATAATCGGCATTTCGACAACCCATTGATATTCGTCGCCGCTTAGCGGATCGACGCCTTGCGCAACGATGACGGGCGTGTTCGAAGGAACGGTCGTCAGGACGAGCTGCTGCGATTTGAAGGCGGCGCGCAAATCCTGATCGCGAACGGCTTTCAGAAAACTCTCCCAACCCTCGGACGTAAAACGCTGTTTCTGGCCAAGAATCTGCTTGTCAAAATCGCCGAAGCCGATGGTCATGATCTCGGTGATGCTGGTCGTCGCCCAGGAAAGGATCGCGCGATCGGTCATGTTGGGTTTTTCGAGTGGCACGAGGGCGCCGACTTCCTTGCTCGGCGACTGGGTGCGGTATTTGTAATAAGGTCGCAGGAAAGGCGCGCTGAAAATCAGAAGCGCCGCAAGCGCTATGATCACGATGCCTTGCCACCAGACCATCGTCATAAGGCGATGATAACGGCGCATGGCATCGGCCTCGTCCGGAACGTTGTCTTCGGAAAGACGATCCTGCCTGAACAAAGAACCCAAAAGGGCGAACGCTTTTTGGATGTCGTCGAACGCCCCTTTTTTCGGCTTCGGCACTGCCTCGGGCGCGGGCGCGGCGGCCCTGCGACGCGCCTTTCGCGCTTCCGCTTTCGGCGGCTCGACTGGCGGCGGCGGCTTCGGCGTATCGTGTGGAGGCGTTGTCGTCATTTGCTTTCCCGTAGAACCATTCAGAATCTTGTTCCGGCTAAGGATTTTTGTTCTTTTTCGAGAACCGCAGCGCAAGCGTACGTTAAGGTACGTGCGCAGCGGATCGCAGAAAAAGAACAAAAAGCCAACGCCGGGGCGAGATTATGAATGGTTCTAATTGGCGATCCATTGCTCGATGCTAATCCCGTCCGGATTCTGAAGAGTCGAAACGCGAACGACTTGGAGGATGAGATTCGCATGAATGGGCGCGGGAACGTCGTTGCCGTCGAACTTGATCACGATCGGAAATTGCAGATACCAGGTATAGATCCCGTCGTGAACGAAGCTGTTCTTGATTTCGGGCGCGGCGTCGATATCGAGTGAAACGACGAGTTTACGCGCGTCGACCGCTTCGAGAACGCGCGATTCCTTCAAGGCCTTTGTGAAGCTTTCCCATCCGGTCGGCGTGAAGTTGCTTGCCGCTTGCTGAAGACGCTGGCGATAATCGCGGTAATCGAAGCGCAGGACGTTTTGCGCCGTTCCCGCCGCCCAGGCGATCACTTCCGCGGGCGAACGGAAAGGCTCGTTCAGCGGCACGATGTTGATGATGCGCCCGTCGGACGTCGTGGCGAAATAGACATAGCGCGTCTCGACGGTCATCAGCATGCCGATGATCGACGCGATCAAAAGCACGATGACGAGGCCCTGCAGAATGCTGATGCGCAACAGCATCCTGTACCCGTCGCGGTAAAAGGCGTTGCGGGAAAGAACGGTTGAGATGGCGTCTTTGATCGGCATGTTCAGGTTTCTACCTTAAATCCCATATCCGGCAAACTGCTCGCCGAAGCATATTGCGCCGTTCCCTTGCAGGCCGGACAAATGCGGTTGTGCCGCCCCTCGGAGAGAAAACTGCGCAGGCACATCAAGCAAATGCGCTCGGCCGCCTGCGGATTCTCGCGCCGCGCTTCCTCAACCTCGTGAACGAGCGCCGCGTCGCGATTGAGTTTCGCGACGCCGGCCGAAACTTTTTTGGGCGGCCGCAGCGTCGAGGGCGCGCGCTTATAGCCCGGCTTGCGGCCTGGCGCCGCGCGGCGTGGAAGGCCGAGGCGAACCGCGCGCGTCATAATGGCGGCGACGGAACGCCCAAGCGTCTCGGCAATCTGCGCCGGCGTATTGTTTTGAAGCCACATCTCGCGCAGCCGATCGTCCTGATCCTGCCAGCTCGGCACGGACGCCTGCACGCCGCCGCCCACGACCGACGGAATCGCGATTTCTATACTTTTTTCTTCTGCCAACCCGTCTTCCATCGCGCCTATGCCCCAAACAACCCATTCATGAAAGTAATTTGGAATAGCGCAACAATTATCAAATTTCCCTTAACACGACGCCGACGAGCCGTCGGAGTCCTAAATCTCTTTCTGACGAAACCGCCCCTCCTTTGTTGCTTGACTGTAGCCACATATTGTGTACACTTATGCGCCATGCAGTTCGTATGGGACGAGAAAAAGCGGCTCTCAAACCTTGAAAAGCATGGCCTCGATTTTATCGACGTCATTGCCGTTTTTAAGGCGCCGCACCTCGTCATTCCATCGTCCTATGAGGGCGGTGAAAAAAGATTCCTTGCCGTGGGTCAATTGGAATCCCGTTTTGTGACCGTGATTTACACGCACAGGGACAGGGCAATAAGAATCATCTCTTTCCGGAGGGCGCGTCATGAAGAAAGACAAGGATATCAGAAGCTATTCGGCGGAAGAGCTTAAGGACAAAAAAACGGAAAGCCGGACGGACTTTCGCCGTGTCGATGCGATGACGGACGAAGGGCTTGAGCGCCTCATCGCAAAAGACCCCGACGAAAAAGATCTTCGCCCCGATTGGACAAAGGCAAAACTCGTCTTGCCTGAGGCGAAGAAATCCGTTCATTTACGCCTCGAACGCGACATCGTCGATTATTTCCGCGCACAAGGCAAAGGACATATCGCCCGCATGCAAGCCGTCCTTAAGGCCTATGTGGATGCCCACCACACGCGCGCAAAAAGATAATTCCTACGCTTCGATTCTCTTCAGCACCTCATCCCGTCCCATCAACGCCGCCGCGGTGAAAAGCGGCGGCGAGACGGCGCGGCCTGTGAGCGCCGCACGGAAAGGCTGCGCGATTCCACCAAGCTTGACGCCCTTCCTTTCGGCAAAGGAACGAAATAAGGCCTCGATCGACGGCCCGTCGAAAACGGGGAGCATTTTCATCTCTTCGGCCAATGCGCCCAAAAGCGCCCGCGCCTCGGGCGTCAGCAATTTCTGCGCCTTTTCGTCGGGCGCGATTCGCTCAAACAAAAACCGGCTCGCCTCGGCGGCCTCGACGAGCGTCTGCGATCTCGGTTTGATGTCCGGCATCATGCCCGCCAGGATTCCGGTCTCGGCTTCCGTCAGATCCCGCCCCAAAAGCTTCGCCACAAAAGGCACGGTCAGCTTCGCAAGCTCGGCGTCGGGCGTAATACCCATATAATGCGCGTTGACGGAATTGAGCTTCGTGAAATCGAAGCGCGCGGGCGATTTGCCGATGCCGTCGAAATCGAACCATTTGATCGCCTGCTCGGTCGGAATGATCTCGTCGTCGCCGTGGCTCCAGCAAAGGCGCAAAAGATAATTCCGCACCGCCTCGGGCAAATAGCCGCGGTCGCGGTAATCGGATACGGCGGGCGCGCCGTGGCGCTTGGAAAGCTTCGCGCCGTCGGGCCCAAGGATGAGCGGCAAATGGGCATAGACCGGCACATCCCAATCCATCGCTTTGTAAATCTGAACCTGCCGAAAGGTATTGGTCATATGATCGTCGCCGCGAATGATGTGCGTGACGCCCATATCGTGATCGTCCACGACGACCGCAAGCATATAAGTGGGGGATCCGTCCGCGCGCAAAAGGATCATATCGTCCATCTGCGTGTTTTGAACGACGATGCGGCCCAGAACCTTGTCCTCGATGATTGTCTCGCCCGTCTGCGGCGCTTTCAAACGCACGACCGGTTTCACACCGGCGGGAGCCTCGCTTGCGGGCCTGTCGCGCCAGCGTCCGTCATAGCGCATGGGCTGGCCCGCGGCCTTTTGCGCGGCGCGCATCGCGTCCAATTCTTCGGGCGAGCAATAGCAGTAATAGGCTTTTCCGGCGGCAAGCAATTGCTTCGCGACTTCGACATGCCGCGCGCTGTGCTCAAATTGCGAATACCAGCTTTTGCCGTTGTTGGCGGGATCGTTCTTGTTGTCCCAATCGAAACCAAGCCATTGCAGGCCTTCGATGATGGTCTGAACGGATTCGGGCGTCGAGCGTTCGCGGTCGGTATCCTCGACGCGCATCAAAAACTTGCCGCCGGTATGCTTGGCGTAAAGCCAGTTGAAAAGCGCGGTTCGCGCCCCTCCGATATGAAGGAATCCGGTGGGCGAAGGCGGAAAACGAACGACGACGGACATGGTAAAACCCCAATAACGACCTGATTTTCATGAAGCGCGAAGGGGGGACTATATCGAAGTTGAAAAGCGGGAACAAGAAAAGCTCACAGGCGCCCCCGCGCGAATTTCAAAATTCTCTCTCTTAACCACTTATTTCGGATGCAGATTCTAGAGTCTTTCCATTAAGCTTAAACGGAACTGATTCGCGAAAGGGAAATGAATTATGATTTCCGCCATCGACGCCGATCCTTCCTTTTTTATCATTCCCCTTCCCGGGCGAATACGCCCCGACTTTCCCGATGCCTTGAAACGCGCGAGCTGCGCTTTCCGCATCGAACACGATTATGCCCGATCCCTCAAGGAAGGCCGCAACATCCATGGCGCGCAGGTTCAGACGCTTCGGAACAGAAGCAATGGCCGCCGTCTGCTGCAATGGGAGGACGGGATCGGCTCCGACAGAAAGGATGACGCCCGCCTCATTATCGACGCCGCGCCGCTGGAGCGCGACAAAGCGCCCCTGCCTCTGCCGCCTTTTTCAAACGCGGGTGACGCGGCCCTTTATCGCCGGAGCATGGCGCCCGTCATTTCTTTTGAGACGATCGCCGCTTTTTTGAACGCCGGCACATCGCCTCAGGCGCGGCGTTTCGCGGCCCTCGCCCTTCCTCTGATCGACGCGGCCTATCAAAAACGCGAGCAGGCGCTTACCGAGGCCGAGGACGCGCAAAAAAAGCTCATGCCGCCGGATGTCGCGCAGGCGCTTGCCCGTTTTTCAAATGCCATCGAGCCGTTTTCGCTTATGGGCCTTGCGCCGCGACGCCTGAACGATCCCAAAGGCGATCCAGCCCAGCCCTTTCCCTATTATTACGGCGACATTCTCGATTACATGCATGTCGGCCTGACATGGAACGACAGCCACAAAAAGATTCATTTTCAGTCCTATGTGGACGCGACGGCGATCCTTCTTCAGGTCGCCTATCAACGCGGCGATCTGCCCGCACCGCCGAGCTGGTACAGACATGCCGACGACGACCACACGCCGCTAGGTCTTCATCCGGTTCGTTTTTTGGGATTGGAAAACGGAAAATGGAACGACGCGCGGCGCGACGATTGTTGGCGATCGACGCTCGATTATATTCTGGAGCGCACCTGCGTGGAGGATCCCGCCCGTTTGAAGGATTCGGTCGTGGATCTTGCGCGTCTTTCTTTTTGCCGCCGGCGGCTTTCTTTCGAGGAGGCAGAGACCATCGGCGATTGGTGGGAACGGAGCTTTCTTTTGTCCGACCCTCCGGCCTGGACGTCCGCGTCGCAGCAAACCAAAACGCCTTCGCGCAAGGTTTGCCGCGCCGCCTTTCCGCGCGCGGGCTGGGATTGACGCTTATGCCCCTTCGCGCGTCGCGGGGTTGCCCTCGAACGCGTAATTGCCGACATGGGTCAGGCGCGTTTTTTCGTCGAGCCAGATCTTGCCGCCCAGCGCCTTCCATCTTTTGCAAAAAGTGAAGTCTTCGCTGAGATAGGTTCCGGTTTCGGGATCGATCTGGCAATCGAAGATGTTGTAAAGATTCGGGCTCTGGCTCTGCGAGGGCGGATAGGTCTGCATGCTCTTGAACTTGGTCTCGGGATAGCCCGCCGCCATGCGCTCGGCGACGCAGCGCTTCATCATCATGAAGCCGGTTCCGGCATAAGTGCCCGTAACAAAGCCTTCGCGCGCCTCGCGCTCGGCCCCCGCGCAGGGCACACCGACATAATTCAGCCCCGCCTGCGGCAACGCGTCGGACGCCTCGCCCCGCTTCACGCGTTTATCGACCTGCGGCCAATGAATGACCTTTAAGGGATACATGCCCGCGACAAGATCCTGATCGAAATCCAGCATGCGCAAAACGGCTTCGGGTTCGAAAGCTATGTCGGCGTCGATGAAGAAAAGATGCGTGATATCGGGCTGATCCAGAAACGTGGCGAAGATCTTGTTGCGGCTGCGCGGCACGAGGCTGTCATGCGCGAGAAGCCCCAAAAGAAAGGTGACATCCCACGTCGCGGCGACCGACATCAGCCGGATGACGGATTGCATATAGAGATGGGAGACAAGCCCGCCATAGCAAGGCGTTCCGATAAGGATATTCGCGCGCGGCATGAAGCGAGACCAGAAACGAGGGACGAGAGATGAGGAACTCTAGCATTCACGATCCGCGAGAACAACAAAGACGAATCGATCATCGCCGTTACATTCAGCGAGCGGCGCCAAAGAATGTTTTTGCCAATCCTTGTTCTCTGGAGCGCGCCTGCATTTGAACAAGCTTGAGGCGAAAAACGGGCTTTTCAAAAATTTTGAGCGCAGCGTACAAAAAGGTACGTGAGCATCAAAATTTTGGAAAAGTGCGTTTTGCAGCCCAAGATCGTTCAAATGTCAAAAAGCCTCAATACTTCCGCAACAGTCCCACCAGCTTTCCCTGCACCTTCACGCGATCGGCGGCGAAGATGCGCGTTTCATAGCGGTCGTTGGCGGGAATGAGCGCGACGCCTTCGGCGCGGCGTTCGATATATTTCAGCGTCGCCTCGTGATCGTCCACGAGGGCCACGACGATGGCGCCGTTTTCGGCGGTATCGGCCTTGCGGATCACGACGCGGTCGCCGTCCAGAATGCCGGCATCGATCATGGAATCGCCCGCAATTTCCAAAGCATAGTGATCGTCGGGCGCGCGCATGCCTTTGGCCGAGGCCAAAAGACCGGCGGGCACATCCAGTTGCGCCCCCGTGTCGGAAAGCGCCTCAATGGGCGTTCCGGCGGCGATGCGACCGAGCAAAGGAAGGCTCAGGCTCTCGGCGACGAATTGGGCTACGTCCTCGACAAGGCTTCCAATCCCCTTTTCCTTGCGGCCAAGCTTGGGCGTTTTGGCTTCGCTTCCTTCGGGAAGGCGTAAAATCTCCAAAGCGCGCGCGCGATGCGGAAGGCGCTTGATGAAACCGCGCTCCTCAAGCCCCGTGATCAGGCGATGAATGCCCGATTTGGATTTCAATCCCAAGGCGGCCTTCATTTCGTCGAAAGAGGGCGGAATGCCGTCGGCGGCGAGCCGGTCACGAATGAGAAGGAGAAGTTCCCTCTGTTTGCGCGTTAACATGGGGCGTTTTCCTTGAAAAAGACATGATTGGAACAAAACAGGAATTATCCGTTCTACTTTGGTTCCCCTTTCCCGTCAAGGGGCTTTCTTCTTTCCTTTCTTAAGCTGGGCAAAAACAGCGAAAAGGCAAAAAATTCCTGCCGCGGTGGCAAAAAGACCGGCTTTCAATTTCAACAGAACATAAGAATAACAATACCTTATACTGTTTTCTGTTTTGGCACGGCGCTTGCTTCGAAGGTGAAGAGATTTGGTGTCTTTATTGCCAAAAACAGCCTGAGGTGAAACATGTCATCCCTTTTCGCAGCCCTCCAGGTCGCGGTCAGCGGCCTGAACGCCCAATCGAGCGCGATCGGCAATATTTCGGACGATTTATCCAACACGAATACCATCGGTTATAAAGGCGTCGATACGAAGTTCGAATCGCTCGTCACGGAATCGAACGCGACGACGAACAGCCCGGGCGGCGTCAAATCCTATCCCTATTACACGAACTCCATCGAAGGCGATATCACAAGCTCGAACGTGGACACGTCGCTCGCGATCTCCGGTTCCGGTTATTTTGCCGTCGGCCAGTCGGTTCAGGACGCAACGGGCGCGACATCCTTTACAGGAACGACTTACTACACACGCGAAGGCGATTTTACGCTGAACGCGCAGGGTTATCTTGTCAACGGTTCCGGCTATTACCTCGAAGGCTGGGGCGTGACACAGTCCGGAACGACGACCACTGTCGATTCTTCAAAGGTCGCGCCAATTCAGATCTCGGATCTTCTCGACAATCCCGTCGCGACGGAAAAGGTCGATTACGCGGCCAACCTTCCGTCGAACGCGGCCACCGATTATACCTCGGCGGCTTCCACAATCGTTATCTACGACTCCCTCGGTGCGCAGCACACGCTGTCGCTTTCCTGGTCCAACACGACGGTGGCGAACGAATGGACGCTGACGGCGGCCTGCGCCGACGCGGGCGTCTCCCAAACCTACACCGTCGATTTCAACACGAGCGGCGGCACGGCGGCGGCGGGCACGCTGAAAGACATCCTCGATTCGGGGGGGAACCCGGAAACGTCGGCGGCCATATCGCTCACCCTGCCCTTCACCGGCGCGGGCAGCCAGACGCTCAGCGTCAATTTCGGAAGCTTCGGCTCCTCGACGGGCCTGACCCAGTTTTCGGATTCCTCGTCCTCGCCGACGGTTTCCGTCAGCTCGTTCGATCAGGACGGCATTCCGCGCGGTTCGTTTCAAAGCCTTTCCATCGACGACAACGGCTTTCTTTCGATCAATTACGACAACGGCACGAACCGCGTCGTCGATCAGATTCCGGTCGTCACGTTTTTCGACGAAGACAAGTTGCAGCGCAGTTCCGGCGGCGTTTTCACGCAAACGCTGACTTCGGGCACGGCGCGCTACACGGTGGCCGGCACGAACGGCGCGGGCACGATCGATCCCAGTTCGCTTGAAAGCTCGAACGTCGACATCGCGACCGAGTTCACGAACATGATTCAGGCGCAACGCGTCTATTCGGCGAACGCGAAAACGGTCACGACCACCGACAGCATGCTGCAGGAAGTCATCAACATCATCCGGTAACGCCCCTCGCCTAAGGGAATCTCTTCATGTCTCTTTTTTCTGCGATCACCACGGCCATGTCGGGCATTACGGCGGTCACGGCGCAAGCGCAGATCGTGTCGGACAACATCTCGAACGCCACGACGACGGGCTATACGGAAAAAGGGGTCACGCTTGCGCCGACGACGACGGGCGGCGTCCTCATCACGGGCTATACGCGCTCGACGGATACGGCGGTTTTCAGTTCGCTTTGCTCGGCTTTATCGGATAGCGGTTATTGCAGCACGCAAAACGGCTATATGCAGCAGCTCGAGACGATTCTCGGAACGTCGGGCTCCAGCAGCGACAGTCCGGCCCTTGAAACGGCGCTGACGAATTTCACGTCGGCCTGGTCCTCGCTCGAAGCCGATCCCACCAACAGCTCCCTGCAAACGGCAACCATCAACGCCGCCACGAATCTTGTAAGCGCGGTGCAAACGATTTCCTCGCAGGTCGATTCCCTCAACACGCAGATAAACACGGACATCTCGAGCGACTGCACGGATCTCAATAGCGATCTTCAGCAGGTGGCCGACCTCAACACAAAAATCGCGGTCGCGACAAGCGGCGGCCAACCGACGGGCGATCTTGAGGATTCGCGCGACGCCCTGGTCCAAAAAATTGCGGCCATCACGAACGTTCAGGTCATCACGCGTTCACAAGGACAAATCGCGCTTTACACGAACAGCGGCTACGCCCTTTTGGACGGATCGAAACCGCAGACTTTCGCCTATGACGGGACGAACGTCTATTCGACCCTCAATCCTTCGACCTCGCTCAACACGACGCTTTCGGGCGGATCCCTGCAAGCGGCCATCAATTTCTCCGCGACGGCGACGGGGACGCCAAGCACGGATTCGGGCACGAACGTCATCCAGAAAGTCAGGGAACAGCTGAACGCTTTTGTCAGTTCGTTGACGACGGGAACAAACACGAACGATTTTGCCAACGAATACAACTCCGCCACACAAGGAACGGGCGAGTCGGCCGATTTCTTCACAGGCACGACGACCTCCGATTTCGGGGTCGATGCGGGGCTTGTGGCCGGCACTTCGACGATCAAACAGGCGGCCATTACGCCTTGCGAAACGGCCCTCGGCGACGCGACGAAAAGTTTTTCGGGCGGCAACCTCAATCTTACGAACGTCAGCTATGCGACGATGGTGACGGGCATTTTGTCGGCCGTCCAGACGGCGGCCAGCAATATCTCCGGCCTCAGCACGTCGGCGTCGAACACCGAAAGCTATCTGAGCGAGAGTTATTCGAACGATACGGGCGTGAACTCGGATTCGGAAACGGTGAAGCTTCAAACGCTCGAAAACGCCTACAACGCGACCTCGCACGTTATCCAAGTCATTGAAACCATGTTCACCGATCTTGAAGATATGTTCTCCTCGACCAGTTAGGCTTTAAGGTTCCGTTATGTCCGTCAGCGCTTACAGCACGCTCGGCCTCGAGCTCACCAACCTGCAAGTCCTAAGCAGCGGGCAGGCCGCGCTCGGCAATCTTTCGACGCAGCTTACGACGCAAAAAAAGTCGGAAGATCTTGCCGATTACAGCACAAGCGACGCCCAGAACATTCTGAACGACGCGGCGTCTTTGGCCTCGCAGAATTCCTATCTTTCGGTCATCAACACGATTTCTGCGCGCGTCTCCTCGTACGACACGACGTTGACGAGCATGGAAAGCACGATGAGCACGATATCGTCGGCGCTGACATCCGCGCAAACCTATAACTCTTCGTCGAACGCGTCTCTGACGACCCAGATCACAAGCGCGCTTCAAAGCGTCGGGGATTACCTCAACACGACCGTGGACGGAAAATACATCTTTTCCGGTTCGCGCTATACCGAAGCGCCGGTGACCGATCTTACGGCGCTTCCGGTGCCGCCGACGGACACGGTCGTCACCAGCCCCACGCTGCCGGTTTACGACGCGGATTATACCGGCCCGGGAAGCACCTCGACGACGGCCTGGACGCAGAATCAAATCTCGATCGACGATTCAAATCAGCTGACCTATGGCGTCACGAGCACGCAAAAAGGCTTTCAGGAATTGATCCTCGGTCTGCGCTGGGCCTATGCGGCGACGCAGGATCCCACGAATTACACGGCAGACATGACAACGGCCCGCAACTTGATGACGGCGGCCACAAACGACATCCAAAGCATCCATACAAGCGTGTCCAATTCCAGCGCCATGCTCAGCACGACGCAAAGCACCATCAACACGACGATCTCGAACCTGCAAACCTCGAAAGACGCGCTTGAAAACGTCGATACGAACCAGGTTTCGGTCGAGATTACGACCTATCAATCGACGCTTGAAGCGTCTTACGCCGCCGTCGCCGTCCTGGCGAAACTTAGCATCGTTCAGTACCTGACGTAGGAGGAGCGACAGACCCATGCCTTCATGATATGCTTGAGGTTCCTCCGGAACCCGAGAAAAGCCTCTTTCCTTTTTCTTCCTTCCCTTTTTTTTTACAGGAGTTCCGCCATGTCGTTCACTTCATCCGCCGCGCCCACATTCAGCCCCGTCGATCTGAGCTATGCCGCCGCGCTTCGCGGCCTTACGCCGCGTGCGCCGGGCGCGACTTTCAATTATGCGCAAATCGTGATCGAGAATGTAGAGTCCATCCTCTGCCTCGCCGCGAGCAATCCCGAAGGACGTTTCTTCGGCCTGACCGACAACGACGGCCTCGCGACGGAAGGGCAAAATCTGGCCGATCAGCGCCAGGTCGCGAACATCTCGTTCCTGGCCTCGCCGTTCGAGCGTCTCGCGAAGGAAGACAGCGTTCTTCCGGCGCTTGATATGCTCGTATGCGACGCTGCGGCGCAGGCGCTGTCCGCCGATCGGCGCGACGCGCTCTTCGCGCTTGCCGAAAAGAAAGTCAAGCCGACCGGCCTTTTCGCCTATCGTTACCAAGCCTATCCGAACGTCGCCTCGATCCTGCGCTTTCTGGTGAACGAGTTGGCGCCGGACATGAGCGTCGCGCAGGCGAACGTGTTTCTTTCCGAAATCAAATATCTGGGTTCCGGTTGGATCGAGACGCAACCCGCGCTCAAGGCCTCGCTGGATCAGGCGATCGCGAAAGCGGTTCCGGACGCCTTTTTTGCGCAATTCGCGGATAAGGAACCCGTGAAGGCCGAAAGTTTCGCGACGATGGAAGGCTTGCTTCCGCGCGGTTTTTCGTTCGTGGGCGACGCCGTTCCGGCAAGCAACTACAGGGAGCTTTCGACGGCGCCCGCCGCGCACGCGATCCTGGAGAAATGCAAGGCCTCCCTGTTCTACGAAATCGTCAAGGATTTTGCCATGCAGCGCCTCGTGCGCAACGACGTCTGGTGCCGCCTTCCCGCGACGCTGTCGTCCGATCTCGGCGCCCTTTTCGGCTCTTTCACCTACGGCATGACGATGCCGCGCGACAGGGTTCCCGGCAGCATCACGGTGTTTGACAAACAGATCGATCTGACTCAACCGCTCTTCGCGGGCATGATCGATTTGATGACGCTGCTGCCGATGACGATCGGCGACTTCCTGAAACACCCGAACGGCAAGGATTTCACGCCTGAAAACGCGGTCGAGGCGATGCAGGTTTTGATCGCGCTCGGCTTCGCGCAACCGATGCGCACAAGCTATCAGGGCGCGTCGAAGGCGCCGACCGACTTGCCGCATTGGGCGCTGGGCTACAACGCTTTTCACAACGTCACGCCGGTTGTCTCGTCGAAAGTCCGCTTTGCTTCGAAGATCGTCGGCGGCAGTGTCACGCTTCCGGCCCGCGACGCGCTTGTGCTTCAGGCGATCGGGCGCGTCGGGCTTCAAAACTCGGCGGGCGCCGTTTTCCTTGAAATGCAGCGCATCGCGAAGGATCCCATTCTTGCGAACGAGGTCATGCAAACGACCGCGCCCACACCAGAGATGGCCGACGAGATCACCAAGAATACGGTGGCGTCATCCCTCGTCCGCTGGTACGCCTACGGTCTGCTCGCCGCCTGACGACGACGTTTGGATCCTGCCGTTGCGCGTGTATTTGGCGCAACGGTAGAGTCCGTAAAGGCTGATGACGACCCAGATCACGTTGCCGAGAAAGGAAGCGAGATTCCAGTCGAACGCAAGCGTATAAAGATAGAAGAAAGCGCTGACCAGATTCCAAAGGGAATAGCCCCAACTCTTCGCGTAATCGCGCCTCCATTGAACACGCCCATAGGCGTAAATGGTCATGGCGACGCCAAGAAGGCCGACAATTTCATAAGGTTTAATCATGCAAAAAGGTATAGCCGAAAAAAGAAAAGGCACAATGTCTTTTAAACTGTAAGCATCAAAGGCCTTTTTTCCTACGCCCTTTACCCCACCCCTTGAAGTGGCGCGTAAAAAAAAGCATTCTATGCGTTATGCCGCCTATTCGCAAAGCCCCCCGCATTCCTGAAGGCCTCCGGCTTTATGTCGTCGGCGATATCCATGGCCGCGCGGATCTTCTGCATCAAATGCTTGAAATGATACGGAAAGACGAGGAGCTTAAACCGGCGCCGGCGGCCGAGCTTTTTTTCCTCGGCGATTATATCGACCGCGGGCTTGATTCGCGCGGCGTGATCGAAAGCCTTCTCCACGCGCTCCCCCTCTCGATGCGGGCCGTTTTTCTGCGCGGCAATCACGACGATGCGATGCTCCGTTTTCTGGATGGCGAACTTGACCTGGCGCAGGGCTGGTTGTTGCTCGGCGGCACGGCCACGCTGGCCAGCTATGGCCTCAATCCGTTTCAGGCGAACGCGGGGCGCGATCTTGGAAAATTACGCGACGATCTCGCCGCGAAAGTCCCGCCCGAGCATCTGGCTTTTCTCAAAGCCACGGAATTTTCCGCAACGCGCGGCGATTATTATTTCGTGCATGCGGGCGTTCGCCCGGGCGTGCCGCTTGAAGCCCAAACGAGCGAAGACCAGCTTTGGATCCGCCATGCTTTTCTGGCGTCGAACGAAGATCACGGCAAAGTCGTCGTCCATGGCCATACGGTCGAAGACAAGCCCCTCTTGCTTTGGAACCGGATAGGAATCGATACGGGCGCTTTCGCCACGGGCCGCCTCACCTGCCTCATCCTCGAAGGCGCATCGCAACGGATTCTGCAAACCTAGGGCCAGGACTCAAGGCACCGAACAATGGGAATCGGTCGTTCCCGTCGGGCGCGTGATGAAAACGACGAATTTCTGCGAGGTCGAGGCGTGAATATAGGAAGCTTCCTGGCTTGAGAATTTTGCCGCCGCAAGCTTCAAACCTTCCACGACGCCGCTATTGTTGTTTCCGTTCGCTGGTGCGGTCCAGGTCGTCGCCGTGCTGCTTCCGGGCGAAGTCCAGATGCAGCGCCCGCCGGCATCGCCGGCATTCATGTAAAACCAGGGCGTAAAACCGGTCGATGGCTGCGGCAGGAGCGTGACGCGAAGGCCGGTCCAAATGCTTTGCTGCGCGCCGGAAATCAAAGGATCCCCCGGACAGGTCAGACTCGAGACAAGGGATCCGTTCGTCTGGTCGGAACAGGGATAGGCGTCGCCCGCGCAAGGCGCGGCCGAATTGTTCACGCCGTTCGTCACATATTGCATATAGCATTCGTTGATCTTGCTGCGGATCAGGTTGGCCTGATTGGAGACGTCGGCATTGACGCGATCGGCCGTGCCCGCGACGTTGAATCCGCCGCCGCCGCTTGCCGACATAACCGCCGCGATCACGCCGAGAAGCGCCAACATGAAAAGAATGGGGCCGAGAGCGATACCGGCCTGAGGCGAAAGACGGGACATTTGGGCGCGCACCGTAAACGAGAAAAGTAAGGAACGCGCGAGCTTACAGGAAAAAAGGGGAAGGCGCAAACGCGAAGCCCTGTCGTTCTCAGGGCGACGGCGCTGGCGCCTTTATCGTTTCGGGAGCGCCTTCTTTCTTCATGGTCTCGAGCCGCGCCTTGGCTTCCAAAAACAAGGACGATCCTTCTGGCGCGACGAGCACGGCCTGAAAAACATAACGAACCGCCACCAAAGGATCGTCGGACTGCAAATGCCGTATTTCGTCGATGGCAGCCGTCCAATCGCCGAGCAATTGCGGATCAAGCGCGCCGAAATCCCTTTCCGGCTTCTTTTGTTCGCCGTTTTTAGCAATAAAGGCGGCAAGCGGCAACGATGCGATGCCCCGTTCTTCCGTCCAAGTCGCTTGACGTTGCGTAATTTCAATCATCGCGGCAAGAGCAATGTCTTCAAACAACTTCAGCAGGCGCGTGCTTCGTTCCAGCTCGTTTTCCAAAAGCTTGCGCGCCTTTGCGGCTTTGATCCACGCCGCGAGGGGAATAATTTTTGCCATAAAATCACTTCAAAAAAATCAAAAACTAAAAACAATCTTTTGCCAAATCAGGAATGAAGCTGCGGCAACGAACAGGCATTCGACGGCACAACCGGGGAAGCCTCCGGTCGGAAGACTGCCCCTACGCGCCCCACGAGCGACGCAAAGGCGGCCCTAATCTCTTTATAAGAAGGGGCCTTAAATTCGTAAAGCTTTCCATATACACTGCTTACCGCCTTTGCCTCACGCGGAAGAACGCCAAGATCTTTCAAGCGGCAATAGAAATGCAAGGGATTAAAATGATGCTTAAGCGAGTTGCCGAACGTCTTTTGATCCCGGGTCAAAAAACGGTAACATGTAAGCCCCGCAGCAACGGGGAAAAGGAAAGGAAGAATAACGGCGCCTTTGGCGACCTGAAGCGGCGAAATGCGGGGTTTCGGTTGAGCCGCACGCGTGTGCAAGCCGGACGCGGCCTCTGGGCCGCTGGAAATATCTCCGTTCAAAATCATTGTTGCCTCCAACAATTGATATTCGAAACTATCTTTCCTAATACACCTCAAAATCATAACAAATCGTTTATAAGTTGCGCCACAAAATAATTACCGAATCATTGAAAAAATGTCACAGTATAGTTAACAGCTGTGCATAAAATTCTTAGAAACCCTACAAAACCCTCCCCAAAGGAGGTTTTTTGGGGCATTCTATTAACGATCCGTTAAAACCGAGGGAGGCCGTTCATGCAAATCACTCAACGCGTCCGCGAAATTCTTGCGGCTTACGAAGGCGAAACGCCCGGCACAAAGGCAAATCTCGCCCGCATGTTGATGGCCGGTCGCCTCGGCGGCACGGGACGCATGGTGATCTTGCCCGTCGATCAGGGATTCGAACACGGCCCCGCGCGCAGCTTCGCGATGAACCCGCCCGCTTACGATCCGCATTATCACTACAAGCTCGCGATCGAAGCGGGCTTGAACGCCTATGCCGCGCCTTTGGGTTCCTTGGCGGCGGGCGCCGATACATTTGCGGGCGCCATCCCGACGATTTTGAAAATGAACAGCGCGAACAGCCTTTCTCGCGCGAAGGAAGCGCCGGACCAAGCGGTGACGGCATGCGTGGACGACGCGCTGCGCCTCGGTTGCGCGGCGATCGGCTTCACGATCTATCCGGGATCGGACGCGATGTTCGCGCAATATGAAGAACTCCGCGAGCTGACGCGCGAGGCGAAGGCGAAGGGACTTGCGGTCGTCGTCTGGTCCTATCCGCGCGGGGGGGATCTTTCGAAGGACGGCGAACTCGCGATCGACATCATCGCCTATGGTGCGCACATGGCGGCGCTTTTGGACGCGAACATCATCAAGGTGAAATTGCCGAGCGCGCATCTTGAAAACAAGGATTCGAAAAAAGTCTACGAAGACAAGAAAATCCCCATCGCGACGGCGGCGGAGCGCGTGCGCCACATCATGCAATGCTGTTTTGACGGCAAGCGCATCGTGGTGTTTTCGGGCGGCGCCGCCAAAGGCGCGGACAGCGTGATCGAAGACGCGAAGGCGATCCGCGCGGGCGGGGGCAACGGCTCGATCATCGGCCGCAATTGCTTCCAGCGCCCGCGCGAGGAAGCGCTGAAACTTCTCGATCAGCTCGTCGCGATTTATGCGTAACGAAAAATGTTTGCGCTCGATCTCCTTACGTCCGACAAGGCGTTGGATCACGCGCTGACAGAGCAATTTCGCGCGATGGACGCCGCGTCCGTCACTTTTTCGTCCCTCGCGGCGGCGGAAAAAGCGTGGAAAGACCGAACGCCGGCGCTCATTCTTTTGGACGCGGCGCTTTTGAACGCGACCTCAGGCGCCTCACTCATAGAGGCGCTCGAAAATCTCACGCCCGCGCCGCGCCTTGTTTTCCTCGGCGTCCCTCCGAACGATCTGGACGCGCCGCCGCGCAGCGATTTTTTTCCGAAACCGTTCCGTCTGGGCCGCCTTCTCGCGCGAATTCGATTGCTTCAAAATACGCCGCGCACGGATCAAGCCCAAAACTTCAAGCTCGGGCCATGGCTTTTCAAGCCCGAAGAAAGGTTGGTCTTGATCGAAGGCGCGGACGAGAGGGAGCGCCTTACGGAAAAGGAATCCGCGCTTCTGGCGCGGCTTTGCGAGGCGGAGGGCAAGCTGACGCGCGAAGATCTTCTGGCGAGCGTCTGGGGCTACGATTCCGAAATCGACACGCACACGCTTGAGACTCATATCTACAAATTGCGCCGCAAATTGATGATCGAACGCGAAGACGTGCCGGAAGACGATCTTTTCGAAGTCGATCAGGGTTTCATCGGCCTTAACCCGGCATGGATAAAAAGCTGAATTATTCTTGTAGGCCCATCAGACCTGAAGCGTTGGGCGTGAACGACCACCGGCTAAAGCCGGTGGCTTCGGGTTCCGGCTAGAAGCCGGGGTGGTCGGCCCAAGAGGGCCGACAGGGATATAGGATTCCTCTCCCCTTGCGGGAGAGGATAGAAATGAGGACGAAAGTAAGACGACAGAGAAGCCCCTGTGTCATGCCCGCGAAGGCGGGCATCCAGCGCCGAGCGTCCGCGAGGCGTATGAATCAAAAAGCGCAAAAACAGCGCATTTGCTTGCTTTTTTGAGTCATGCGCGCCGCAGACGCGGCGCAGCTGGATCCCCGCCTTCGCGGGGATGACGAGAGTGTTGTGGGGCGCGCTGTGTCTGCTTACTTATGGACTCATTAATAGAAAAACTTGGGCTTACGAAGTAAGTCCATAGTTTTTCTTGGTGAGGGGTTTTCTTGCTGCACCAACCCCTCCCCTAACCCCTCCCGCAAGGGGAGGGGGACTCCTCGGTTCTGCTTGTCTTTCTTCTCTATCCCAGCCGGCTAAAGCCGGGGGGTTTACGGATCCCAAAGGGAGACTCTAAACGCCCCCGTTAATTATCCCTGAACCAAATTATGCTAGTCCCGCTTGTGATGAAAAAGCGGGTTTTCCTGATCCTCCTCCTTCTGCTTCCGCTCCTTGCCGCCTGCGGCGGGCCGTCCGGCGCAAACGTCTATTCCGGCAAGCTCGTCAAGCAATATGGCGGCGAGAAAACGCGCCCCGACCCCGCCGCGACGCGCCGGATCGTCCTTCTCTATCCGCCCACGGGCGAAAGGCTCGACCTCGTCTATTATCATGACGGCTGTTACGATCAGGCGGCGCTTCGAAAGATCGACGCGCTTTTCCGCGACCGTCATGCGAACGAAATTTTCAAGATCGATCCGGAGCTTATCGATTTTCTCGTGGATATCCGCACGCGCCTCGACCTGCCGCCGAACGTGGTTTTCGAGATTCTCTCCGGCTACCGTTCGCCCGCCACAAACGCGATGCTCACCGTCGCGAACAATCAGGTCGCGAAGGAAAGCCTGCATATGCAAGGGCTGGCGGTCGATTTCCGCATTGCGGGCGTAAACGGAAGCGCGATTGCGGAAATCGCGAAAACCATGGAACGCGGCGGGGTTTCCTTCTATCCGCGCGACAATCACGTGCATGTGGATATCGGAAATATCCGTACCTGGGCAACGCGTTAGAACCCAGGGATCCTTTCGGTTCCGAAGGTAACATTTCGGTAAGATTCCCGCGCTAGGCTGGGGGTTATGCAGCTAGACCCTGAATCCGTCATTAATTTCTGGTTTTTTGAAATCGGGCCCGATCGCTGGTTTGAAAAAAGCGCGGCGCTGGATGCTTCCGTGCGCAGTCAGTTTCAGTCCTTTTACGAAGACGCCCGCGCGGGCAAATTGAAAAAGTGGCAGGAAACGCCAGAAGGCATGCTTGCGACGCTTTTGCTTTTGGATGTTTTTCCGCGCCGGATGTTCGCGGGAACGGCGAAGGCGTATGAGACGGACGACGAAGCGCTGGAGCTTGCGCGCGAGGGCATCATCAAGCATTTCGACGACCGCATCGACCGCGCGCTGAAACTCCTTTTTTATCTTCCCTTCGCGCATTCGGAACATCTCAGCGACCAGCGCCTGGCGCTTTTTTATATCCGCGAGCGAACGAAGGAGCCGCGCTGGATCGAGGAAGCCGAGCGCCGCCTCGACGTGATCCAGCGCTTCGGACGTTTTCCTCACCGCAACGCGCTTTTGGGCCGCCCTTCGACGCCCGAAGAAGAAAGCTTCCTGAAAACGGAAAAACCGCTTTAATAGCCCTCAAACGCCGGGCGCATCCCTCCGGGATGCTTGGCTTCGCGCGCATTAGCGCGCGGGGCCTCAATGGCCCATGAAAAACCATCGGTTTTTCGAGGTTTTTTATGATTTGTAAAAGATGATGGTGCCGCCCCTTCTTTACACGACCCCTTGATCCAAAAGCGCATGCACCGAAGCCTCGTCGTTTTTAGCCATGATGGATTCGGCGAACGCGCGCGCCTGCGGCAAAGAAAGATTGCGGATTTCCTGCTTCACATGCAAAAGGCGCGAAGGCGCCATCGAAAAATCGCGAAGCCCGAGGCCTAAAAGAAGCGCCGTCGCGCGCGGATCGCCCGCCATTTCGCCGCACAGGCTGACGGGAATGTTGGCGCGCCACGCGGCGGCGATAACGAACTGGATCAGACGCAACACCGCCGGATGAAAAGGATCGTACAGATCGGCCACGCGTTCGTCGCCGCGGTCGATGGCGAGCGTGTATTGGGTCAGATCGTTGCTGCCGATGGAAAAAAAGTCGCAGACCTTCGAAAGCGCGTCGGCGTCGAGCGCGGCGGCCGGTATTTCGATCATCGCGCCCAAGGGCGGCAGGGCATGGGCGAGCCTTACGCCGCGCCGCCGCAGCTTTTTCTCAATGGCGACGAGACGTTCGCGCACGGCGATCATCTGCGAAATGGACGAGACCATCGGAATAAGAATGCGCACGGGGCCATAGGCGGCCGCGCGCAAAGCGGCGGCGAGTTGCGCGTCGAGAAGCTTCGGCTCTTTCAGGCCCAGACGAATGGCGCGAAGCCCGAGCGCGGGATTGGCGCTGACGTCGTAAACGCCGAGCGCCGAGGCGATCTTTTCGCCGCCGACGTCCAGCGTGCGAACGGTCAGCTGGCGATGCCCCATCGTCTTGATAATGTCGTGCAGAATCTCGAATTGCTCTTCTTCCGACGGAAGATCGGGCCGGTTCATGAAAAGAAACTCGGAGCGCAAAAGGCCGATCCCCTCGGCGCCGGCCCGCAGCGCGCCTTCGGCCTCGCGCGGAAGCTCGAGATTGGCGTGGAGCGCAATTTTGATTCCGTCGGTGGTCGCGGCGGGAAGATCGACAAGGCCGCTCAGCCGTTTTTGTTCGCGCGCGCGCCGCGCGGCCTCCTGGCGATAGGTTTGCAAGGTCTCCGGCGTCGGACGCACGATGACCAAGCCCTTCGCACCGTCGATGATGATCGCGTCGCCGGTCTCAATGCCGGAAATCAGCCCGCCGACGGCCAGAACGGCGGGCAAGACCATCGCGCGCGCCATGATGGCGGCGTGGCCCTCCGGCCCGCCGAGAACGGCGGCAAAACCGCCGACGCGCGCGGGATCCATCAGCGCCGTATCGGCGGGCGTGATTTCCTCGGCGATCAAAAGGCTGCCTTCGGGCGCGGCGGCGAAGGGGTTGTAATTCTGATGCAGAAGCTTGCGGATCAGACGAATGCCGACCTCGCGCACGTCGGCGACGCGGGACGCCAGATAGGCGTCGTCCATTTTGGCGAAGGCGGTGGAAAGCGCGTCGATCTGGCGCTGGATGGCGGCTTCGGCGTTCAAACGCTCCTCGCGGATGAGGTTTTCGACGCCGCGCACAAGCCGCGAGCCCGAAAGCATGCCGCCATAGGCCTCAAGCAAAAGCGTGATTTCCTCGCCCGCGTTCGCGGGAAGGGTTTTCGTCCTTTCCTGAAGCTGTTTCAGCTGGCGTTTCGTCTTGCCGACGGCGTCGTGGAAGCGATGCACTTCCTTTTCGACCTGCGCCGCGGTCAGGCTGTATTCCGGAACGGGAAGCTTGTTGTGATCGATGACGAAAGCGGGGCCGATCGCGATGCCGGGCGCGACCCCGATGCCGGTCAGAACGAGTTCTTCCGTCGCGCGGGGCGTGTTTTCAATTTTCATCGAACCCTCGCTTCACAAGATCCGCCAGAGCATGAACCGTCGCGGCGGCATCGCCGCCGGAGGCGTAAAGCTTAAGCTGCGAGCCCTTCGTCGCAGCCAACATCATAAGGCCCATGATCGAAAGGCCGGAAACGCGCATGTCCGCGCATTCCACATCGATCCGCGCGCGGTGGGCCGAGGCGACGCGAACGAATTTCGCGGCGGCGCGGGCATGAAGGCCGCGTTCATTCTCGACAACGACGATCTCGCACAACTCGTCGATTTCCTCGTTATGCATTTGCATAATCCAAACTCAGGCCGAAGGCTGCGTCAAGGTTTCGGTGACAAGCTGGATGTAACGGCGGCCCGCGGCCTCGGCCTCGCGCACCGCGTCGAGCAAGGGCGCGCTTTCGCGCATGGAAGCGAGCTTGATGAGCGTGGGCAGATTGACGCCGGCCAACACGACGGCGTTGGTGCGCGGCATGACGGAAAGCGCGAGATTGCTCGGCGTGCCGCCGAACATGTCGGTCAAAAGCACGACCCCGTCGCCGGTATTGACGGCGCGGATGGCTTCGATGATGGAGGTGCGGCATTTATCCATGTCGTCGTCGGCGCCGATGCTCATGGCCGAGGCCTGCTCCTGAGGGCCTACGATCTGGTTCAAGGCCTCCAGCATCTCGACGCCGATGCGCCCGTGGGTGACAAGAACGATACCGAACATAAAAAGCCTCCCGAAAGATTTAAACCCATTTTCAGGTCAGTATGCTTCGGAGAGCCGGAAAAGCGCAAAGAAAAAACGAAATTCCCTCACCACCCGTCAAAATATGGATCAAACTTTCCCTTAAAAAAACAATCGTCATGCCCGCGCAGGCGGGCATCCAGCGGCCCATGTCTATGGGCCGCATGACTCAAAAACGACAAGAATGTGTATTTTTCGGGATTTTTAATTCATACGCCGCGCAGACGCGCGGCTGCTGGATTCCCGCCTTCGCGGGAATGACGCATGTTATTAATGGGTTATGCCTGCTTATAAAATTGACGGGTGGTGAGCGAAATTCCTCATTCCGTGCGCAACAACGTCATTATTTATACTTATGTTTCAAAGAGTCACGAACCGGATGTCAGTTTCGGGCCGCGCCCCCAATGACCGGCATAGGCTTTGCCGCTGCTGGCCAGAAGTCGCGCCGCAGATTCGCCGTTTCCGCCTATCGTCACGCCGGGAGGCAGGCTTTCGCCCCGATTTGGAAAACAGCGGCTCGTCAAGGCCCGCGCTGCGTATTTTGAATTGTCTCCGTCACGATACCCATTTCCCATATTGGCTCTCCTTAAAATGACGCTTCTGCTGAAATTTATAAGCTGCGAAACGCAAAAGAAAAAGCGATAATCGCAAAAGAACGCACGACAAAATGAGATTTATGCAAAAAACGCAAATGAACCTTCACGCCTTAACCATAAGCGCCATCGAACGCCTTCAACAAGCGGGCATCGACAACCCGTCGCTGGACGCGCGGCTTTTGATCTGTGAAGCCCTGTCTTGCGACCGCGCCGCGTTGCTCGCCCAAAACGAAAGAATCCTGACCCAAGCCGAAACCGACAAAAGCGAATTCCTGATCGCGCGGCGCGCCGCGCACGAACCCGTGGGCCGCATTCTCGGCAGGCGCGAATTCTGGGGCCTTTCCTTTGCGCTCAACGAGGCGACGCTTGAGCCCCGCCCCGACAGCGAAAGCTTGATAGCCTTGGCGCTCACGCTTCAACTTCCCGAAAAACCGCGCCTTTTGGATCTCGGGACGGGAACGGGCTGTCTTTTGCTCGCGCTTTTGCACGAATGGCCGGAAGCGACGGGCCTCGGCATCGATCTTGCGCCCCGCGCCGTGGAGGCCGCGCAAAAGAACGCCGAGTCGCTTGGCCTTACCGCGCGCGCGTCTTTTCAAACCGGCGACTGGCTGAAAGATGTGACAGGCTCTTTCGATCTTATTCTCAGCAACCCGCCCTATATCCCGACGCCCGAAATCGCCGCGCTTATGCCGGAGGTGCGGCTTTTCGATCCAAAGGCGGCGCTGGACGGCGGAAAGGACGGGCTTGACCCTTACCGCAAGCTCATTCCGCTTTTCCCGCGCTTTCTGACCCCCGAAGGCTGGGCGCTTTTTGAGGTCGGCGCGGGTCAGGCCGAAGACGTCGTCGCCTTGTTCGAAACGCACGGTTTCAAAAACATCCAAACCCAAAAAGACCTCGGCGGCATTTCACGCTGTGTTGCCGGACAAGTCGCGCACGGGTCGCGCCATCGCGACGCAAAAAACGCTAACGGCCCTGTAACGGATTGTCTATAAACCCTCCATGCTTGAAAAAAACGCCCCTGTCCGCCTTTTCGCCTTCCTGGATTCGCCGAAGGATAAAACCGCCCCCGCGCATTATCGCCCCGATATCGACGGGTTGCGCGCGCTGGCCATTCTGGCCGTCGTCATCTTTCACGCCTTTCCGAGCCGCCTTCACGGCGGTTTTATCGGCGTCGATGTCTTTTTCGTCATCTCGGGCTATCTGATCAGCGGTCACATTTTGAAAGAGATGCGCGAGGAAAGATTCTCCTTCGCAAGCTTCTACGGCCGCCGCTGCCGCCGCATCGTTCCGGCCTTGAGCCTCGTGCTGGCCGCGGTTTGGGCTGCGGGATGGCTTCTGCTGCTGCCGAACGAATACAAAAGCCTGGGCCAGCACATTCTTGCGGGCGCTGGTTTTTCCGCGAATCTCCTTCTATGGAAGGAATCGGGCTATTTCGACGTCGCGGGCGAGCTTAAACCGCTGCTCCATCTATGGTCGCTCGGCATCGAAGAACAATTTTACATCACATGGCCCATTCTTCTTTGGCTTGCGGCGCGGCGACGCTGGGATATCGCAGCGCCGCTTTTTTTCGTCATGGGCGCTTCGCTCGCCGCAAATCTTTCCATCGCCCATACAGACAAAATCGCGGATTTCTATTCGCCCATGGCCCGCTTTTGGGAATTGGGCGTCGGCGCGATCCTTGCCTGGCGGCAAATGACGAAATTGTCCGAACAAGACTGGAACCTGGCGCAAGGAAGCCCGTTGCCCCTCCGCGTCCAAAAGCTTTCCGCTTTTCTGAAACATCCGGCGCACCGCGCCAACGTCATGGCCTTCGCGGGTCTGGCTCTGCTTGTCGCGGGATCGCTTGTGCTCAACAAGAAAATGAGTTTCCCCGGATGGTGGGCCTTGATCCCGACCGCGGGCGCGGCGCTTCTCCTTCAGGCGGGCCCGAAGACCTTTATAAACCGCGTGTTTTTGTCGAACCGGTTTATGATTCTGATCGGCCTTATCAGCTACCCCCTCTATCTTTGGCATTGGCCCTTGCTGTCTTTCGCGCGCATCGTGCTCGGCCAAACGCCCGGCATGGCGACGCGTCTTGAACTCGTCGCGCTCGCGTTTCTTCTGGCCTGGCTCACTTGGCGGTTTGTCGAATTGCCGGTTCGCAAGAACCTTTTTGCGCACGCCGCGCCGCGTCTGCGCATGAAAAAGATGATCGCCGTCTCCCTTCTTCTTCTATTCATCCTCGGCGGCGCTGGCGCAGCCGTCTTTTGGGGAAACGGTTTCAGCAAGCGCTTTGCGCATTTTGAGCGCGCCGCCACGGATATCGGCGAGAACAGCAGCGACTACATTATCGCGATGAAGTTGAACGAGACAATCTGCGATCCCATCCGTTCGGGTCTCGACGAAGACAGCGTCTGCAAAACCAACGCCAAAGATCGCATCCGCTTCGCGCTTCTCGGCGACAGCCACGCGGCGCATTACATCCCGGGCCTGATGGGCCCATGGACGGCGCAAGACGGCTGGCTCGTTCTGTCGCATTCCGGCTGTCCCGCCGTCGCGCATTTCGACGTGGTGGAAAAGGACATCGACCGCAAATGCGCCGCCTTCAACGAGCTTTCGTACAAAATGCTGAAAGCGCATCCCGAGATTGAAACGGCGATCCTCTCTTCGATGGAAACGCCCTATTTCATGGGATCGGCGAAAGGCTCGCCCTATGTTCGCGACGGCCATATGGCGATAAGTTCGCCCGTCTATCATGGTTCGCCGGAGGACATGTACGAACAAGGCCTCGCCGAAAACATCGCGCGCTATCAAGCGCTCGGCAAGAAAGTCGTTCTTATCGTGGACGATCCGGAAATGCCGTTCGACATTAACGCCTGCCTGGGCGGCCGCCCGCTGCACCCGGCGGCGCGCACGATGGATTCCTGCGCCGTGTCGCGCGCGGCCTATCTGGAGCGCACGAAAGCCTTCCGCCAGATCATGGCGAGGCTGCGCGCGAAGTTCCCTTCGCTTCTCGTCTACGACCCCATGGATCTTTTCTGCGATGCCGACCGATGCAGCCCCTGGCACGGCGAACATTCGCTTTACCGCGATGTTGATCATCTTTCGATCTGGGGCGGCAAATACGCCAGCCGCTTCTTCCTGCGCTGGCTCGATGCAAACGGCTTCGCGCTCTCGAACGAAGCGCGCGACTGGGCAGACGCGCCGCTGAACTAAAGTTTCGGTAAAATTTTCCGCCCCCAAAGCACGGCAGGCTTCTCGATAAAGCGATAGGAAAGATGCCCGAACATAAAGGCCACGGGAACGGTTCCGGCGACCGCGAACAGATACATCAAAAGCCCGTTACCCGAGATAAACGTCGGCGATAAAAAGCGGCAAACAAGATGGATGAACGCGTTTAAGAAAAACAAATGATAAAGATAAAAGGAAAAGGAAATCAGCCCGCTCCAACGAATGAAATCCGTCCGCAAAAAACGAGAAACCGGATTGTCCCTGCGCTCGTAAACGACGAGTCCCACAAGAATAAAAGCGGCGGCGGCTTCGCCCAACAGAACCAAGGGCGGCCGCCCCGGCATCAGCATCGCCGGAAGAACAAGGCCGAGCCAGCCTGCGCCAAACAAAGCGCTTGGATTCCGAACTCTTTTCCTGAGCCAGACGGACGTTTCGCGGCCGCGCGTCGGCACGATCATGCCGAGATAAAACACGAATAAATGTTTGCCGCCAACGAACGCAGGAAATAGGCAAGTCAGGGCAAAAAGGAAGAAAACAAACACCACGTCCAGCAGCCTGTTGTCCCTGTTTCGCAACAGATAGAAAAAGGGAAGGGCAAAGGCCGCGACGATTTCGGAATAGGCCGACCAAACGACAGGGTTAAGGGACCAATCCGTCATCAATAAATTCTGCAAAAAGATCTTTCCCGTGATCGTCCGAAAGGCTTCGCCGTTCCATGTTGCGGTTCCGAGCGCCAAAAAATCATTCCATGAAAAGTTTAGGACCGACGTGAAAACAAGATATTTCCCGATCAAAAGAATAAGGATTGTCGCGACAATATGGGCGGGGTAAAGGCGAACCAGGCGTCGTACTAAAAAAAGAATATAAGGGAGAACGCGTATCCCAAAGCGGCGATTATCCAAGGATCGTCCGATAACAAAGCCGCTGATGACAAAAAAGACGATGACGGCGGACTGTCCGTTCAGCAAAGATGAAATAAGACCAAAAATGATGTCGTGAGCGCCGCGCAGCGTGTATATGGGCCGATCGCAATTGACGAGAAACAAGCAACAACAATGCCCCAAAGCGACGCAAAGCGCCAACACGCCGCGTAGGGCTTCAACGTCGTAAAGAAAAGCACCCTTGGCTTTCCGCGTGGTGGGTTCAACGGTCATGCGTCACAAGATAGGGAGCGAGAATCTTTTCGGCCTGAAACCGGCTTCCCGAAACGGATAAATGATCGTCGTCGGCATACATCAAGCGTCCGTCGCGATCAAAAACGGAGCAAACGCCGTTCGGGCAAAAAGCAGGCAAAACGTCTATGACCGTGACATTTTTCAGCGCGGGCAAAAGGGACAGATAGGATTCCTGCCGCGCGCGAACCGCTTCCTCGCTTTGCGTGCATTCGCTTTTTCCCTGCCGGAAGGGACGATGAATACAAAGCGCGGGATCATAAGCCAAATCGGGATTCTCGGTGATGTAGTAAACCTTCTTCCCCATGGCGCTCAACGCGTCGATCGTGTTTTGGAGCGCCGTAGAAAAAAGAGCCGCCGAAACTTTTGGCCGCTTTCCTTCTTCCGGATCCGCTCCGCGAAGCCTTATTCCTGTCAGATAAACGGCCCCGCGCGAAAAAAGAAAAACGTTCTTGATATCCTTCTTTTCGGAAAGCTTCCTGAAAAGAATATCGAAACGTTCCTCGCACACATCGAGTCTCGTTTCCGTCACCCTTATGGCCCGACCGCTAAAGGGCGGACAGGGCGCCAAAGCCAGCGTATTCTTTCCCTGTTTTGCAAAGATTTCCGCAGCGCCCGTGAAGGCGGCATAGGCGTGACTGTCGCCAAGCAACGCTATCGTTTCATCGGCCCCGATGTCGTTGAGGCGACAATCGGCGACATGGCTGCCTGAATCGAACCCCATATATTTTGCGCAGGCTTCGTCATTTTGCGGCGGCTTCACAAGCTCTTGATTATTCTCTTCCATCAAACGCGCGGCATCGCGCGCAGGCATCCCGCCTTCGCCATAAAGGCCCAACCCCGCGCCCCCCATGATCGCCATCAGCACGAAAAGAACAATCGCCTTCGCCCGCCCTTGCTTCCCGAACCGTATAGGTCGCTCCACCAAAACGTAAGTCAGACACGCCAAAACAAGCGCCGCCGTCACGGCGGCGCAGCGCAGCGCCAAGGGCGGTTGCTCGCCTTCGACGATCCGCGCAAAGGAAAGAAGCGGCCAATGCCAAAGATAAAGCGGATAGCTTATAAGCCCGATCCCAACACAAGCCCTGTTTCCTAAAATCTTCCGGTTTATCCAGGCCTTTTCGCCCGCCATGATAAGAAGGGCCGCGCCTGCCGTCGGCAAAAGCGCATTCCATCCCGGGAAAAGGCTCCTCCGCGCGATCGTGCAAAGCCCGACGCCAATCAGCGCCAAACCCAAAAGGGACTGAACATTGCGCAAAACCGCCCCGTCCGCCTTTGGAGCCGGCGCATAGATCAAGCGGCCCAGAACGCGATCCAGCCCCTCGCGCATTTTTGTCGCGAAAGCGCTCTTGTGACGTGCGGCATAGGCGCACCCTGCGCCCAAAAGCAGTTCCCAAAAGCGCGACAGCGGCGAATAAAACGCCGCAGCTTCGTTCCCGCGAACCGTGCCGATATTCGCGCCGAATGAGGCCAAAACGATTAAAAAGATCATCGTCAAAGGATTGATCCGCCTTTTCCACACAAACCACAAAGCCAGCGGCCACAGCAGATAAAACTGCTCCTCGATGCCGAGCGACCAAAGATGAAGAAGCGGCTTCACCTCTGCCGCCGCGTCGAAATAGCCGCTTTCATTCCAGAGAATGAGGTTCGATATGAACCCCGCGCCCGCCGCCGCGTGCTTCCCGAGCTGGGCGTATTCACCCGCCATAAGCGCGAACCAACCGAAACCCAGGCATGCGCCCAAAACAAGAAGCAGCGCCGGAAAGATGCGGCGCACGCGCCGCGCGTAAAATTCGAGAAAACTGAATTTTTTGTGTTCAAGGCTTCCGATAATGATCGTCGAAATCAAAAAGCCCGAGATCACGAAAAAAATATCGACGCCGATAAAACCGCCCGTCAAAAACTTGGGAAAAGCGTGATACAGAACGACCGACAAGACGGCCACGGCCCGCAATCCGTCGATGTCTTTCCGGTATTTCGGAAGCGCTAAATGATCCCCTTGCGGCGCAGGGGCGTTCATGGATTCGGCTTTCATACGGATCAGGGGGTAATTTAAAACGCCCCATCATGCCTTTTTAACCCTCCAAGGCAACTTTTTTCCTCTTTTTCCCGCTTGCCTCGCCTTCGTTCCACCCCCATAACAGGAGCATGGAAGCCCAAGAAATTTATACCCAGCTTCTCTGGCAGATCGAATCCGGCGCGGACGAAGCCCTCGATTCCGCGCCGACGCTTGCGTCCTGGGACTCCAAACCCCTTACGGCGAAAAGTTTTTTAAAACCGGCTTTTGCGCTTCAACCGGCATCGCCTTCCGTCGCGCCGCCGCCCGAACGGCCTGTGCCGCGCCTACGCGCCGTCGCGGCCGCGACGCCTGCGCCGCGGCCCCAAAACAGCGTTGAGCCGCCAAAAGCGGCGACGCTTGAAGAACTTGAAGCCCAGATCCGCGCCTTCGAAGGCTGTCCCTTGAAACAAACGGCCATGAATCTGGTCTTTGCGGACGGAAATCCGGCTTCGGGCGTGATGTTCGTGGGCGAGGCCCCGGGCGAGGACGAAGACCGCCAAGGCAAACCCTTCGTCGGCGTCAGCGGTCAGCTGCTCGACCGGATGCTCGCGCCCATCGGCCTTGCGGACAGAAGCGCCTATTATATAAGCAACATGCTTTTCTGGCGACCGCCCGGCAACCGTTCGCCGACGGACGCGGAAATCGCGTCCTGCCTTCCTTTTGTCGAGCAGCATATCGCGCTCGTGAAGCCGAAGATCCTCGTTCTTCTGGGCGGCGTTCCAGCCAAAAGCCTCCTTCGAACGCAGACCGGCATCCTTCGTCTGCGCGGGCGATGGACGGGTTACACGCCCTTCCGTGGTCAGGATGAGGAAAGCCCGATCCGCTGCCTGCCCTTTTTGCATCCGGCCTATCTGCTGCGCCAACCGGCTTCAAAACGTCAGGCTTGGGCCGATTTGTTGCTTTTGAAGCAAAGGTTAAAAGAAACTAACTAGCTGAAAAACAAAGAATTAACAACAATTAATCGCCCAAAAGCCGAAATTCGCTTGCGCTTGCCCCTGTATCGGGTTAGTAGGGCGCCACATGTCGATCACAGGGACTTCAGGACGAAGCCTCGTCACTTTGGCAAGATTTGCTTTGGTGACCATAATAATAACAGGCTCGACCGCGACAACTCATAACAGCGCTGCCAATACTTTGTTTCCTAAAGAAACGAGCATGACGGTTGCTGTACAAAGCGCAGTCAAAGTGAAGGTTCAGGATCTTACAAATCCGACGGGCCAGCCGCTTGATTACGCAATGGACGCGCTTACCCCGAGCGACGCCGCGCTTTACCGCGCTCTTTTTGCAGCGCACAAAAAGCAGGATTGGGCGAAAGCCGAGACTATTCAGGCTAAAATTGCCGATAAGAGATTGATGGGTCACGTTCTGGCCGACCGCTATGCGCGGCGCGGCGCGAGCGCGGAAGAATTGAAAGCTTGGCTGACCGCTTATTCGGACTTGCCGGAAGCGGAGGATCTTTACGATCTCGCGGTCGAAAAAGCGAAAAAAGAGCGGAAAACGGCCCCCGCACGTTTGCCGGAGCCCGCGACGCCGGCCGTTTGGACGGGAACGGGCACGGACACAGCCGTCGATTTTCCGACGGATCTTAAAGCGAATATCGCGGCAGGCGACACGAAACTCGAGAAACTGGCTCAAAAGCTGAGCCTTGCGCTCCGGCGGCACGATCCGGCCAAGGCGCGCGATCTTCTGATCGCGGCTCAGGCCAACGAACCGCTTGCGGGAACCTTCGTCGCGGACGCCGAAGCGGCCATTGCCGCCCGCTTCTTCTATGCGGGTGAGAGGGCGCAGGCGCAAGCGCTGGCCATGGCGGCCGCGGGCGCGAACCAACCGCTTGGGCTTTGGATCAAGGGCCTGATCGCCTGGGAACAAGACGATTTGCCGACGGCAACGGCCAGCTTCGCGCGTCTTGCGGAACATCCATCGCTGGAACCGGCCACGCGAGCGGCCGCGCAATTCTGGGCCGCGCGGGCCGAAAGCCGCGGCGGCAACGTCCACGGGTCGCGCGCGTTTCTTGAAGAAGCCGCGCGCCAGCCGCGCAGCTTCTACGGCCTTCTGGCGGCGCAGCTTTTGGGCCGCAAACCCGGATCGGGCGTGACGAAGGATTCGCTTCCCAAATGGGATCGCGAACAACGCGCCGTTTTGGTGGCCCAACCGGCAGGATGGCGGGCCTTGGCCCTTATTCAGGTGGGCGAAAACGATCTTGCGCAGGACGAACTGCGCCGCCTGAACCCGCAGGGTCAGGGCGAATTGCAGCAAGCGATGCTGGCGCTCGGCGGCTTCGTGCCGATGCCGGGCCTTGTCGTCCAGCTTGCGAGCCTGACTGCGCAGGCTGAAAATTCGATGTTCGATTCGGCGTCCTATCCGGTGCCGCCTTGGCAGCCGCAACAGGGCTTCGAAGTCGACCGCGCCCTTCTCTATGCCTTGATGCGCCATGAATCGCACTTCGACCCCGCGGCGATCAGCGCGCAGGGCGCGCTTGGGCTTATGCAGATCATGCCGAAAACGGCCACGATCATGCATGCGAGCCTGAAGAACGACGAAGGCCTTTCAGACACCGGCTTTTCGAACGACAAGCTTTTCGATCCCGCGTTCAACATGGCGATGGGGCAGCGTTATCTCGCCTATCTGGCGAGCCAGCCGCGCATAGGGGACAATCTGATCCTGCTTCTGGCTTCCTACAATGGCGGGCCGACGAAACTGACCGATTGGGCCGAGGGCCAGAAAACGCGCCTGACCGGCGCGGCGAGCCGCGATCCGCTTCTGTTCCTCGAATCCATCCCCGCGCGCGAAACGCGTTCCTATGTGATGCGCGTGCTTCCGCATTATTGGGCCTATCGCGCGAAATTGGGCGAATCGCTCACCTCGCTGCGCCAATTGGCCGAAGGCCAATGGCCGCGCTTCACGCTGGCCGACAGCCAGTCTCAAACGGCGGCGACCGGCATCCTCGTGCCCGCGCGCAAGCCGCTCCGCGTCGCCGAAGGCCCCGCGCTTTAACAAGAAAGAATTGGTAGCGCCGCCTTCCATGGCGGCGTCTTTTTGTCTGCAGGCCTTCATTTCAAACCGTTATCTGTCAAAGCCCTTCGGCTTATTAAACGGCCTTCGGCCCGGGGTTATTTGTTCGTCGCGTTGTGCCAACGGCAAGGACGGTGGTGTTGTTTGAGAAGCCGGGAGCGGCGGCGGGACGACACCCACCCGAAGCGCCCCATGGGGAAGGCGATTGGCTTTTTGCGGCACCAGCGGAGGCGGTGGCGGCGGGATAGGCACGTAATTATACGACTCCACCGCATCGGGACGCCCTTGGAAGGCTTTGTATAGGCTTTTCTCATAAGCAACGCGTTTTTCATTCGTCAATTCTTTATCGCTTAGGCTCTCTTTTATCTGTTCCGCCAGCGTCGCGGATCCGCCTTCAAGCGCTTGATCAAGCGGCTTTCCGGCTGAAAGGGCCTTCAACAGACTTTGACGCCACCAGTCATTGAGGCAATCCTCAAAACGGGGGGATGTCAGGCTGATGGGATTTCCATTCATCCTTTGCGTAACAAGCTGGTGAACATAGAACTGATGTGACGTATTGAAATCGCTCGAGACCTTTAAAAGCCGCGCAAGCCGATCTGGCGTGGCTTGAGGGGTTTGAATGGCCTCGATCAGTTTTTGCCGTCTTTCAGGCGTCCCTGTATGACTTTCCCAAAGCTTGCGGTAACGAGTGTCTTCACTTTTTGAATCGTTTTGGGCTGCTAAAATAACACCCTCGATATATTGCGCTTGAACAAATTCCTTGAATAATTGAGAATCCAAGGCCTGTTTTGCGAAAGAACGGACGGACGGATGGGCCGATGGATCGTCCGCAATTTGTTGAACAGAATCTCTTTGCCCAGCATTCAAAAAAGTGCTGAGAAGATCGCCGGGCATGCCGCTATGGCGTCCAAAAGCGGGAAGGTATTCCGCTTCGTCTTTATTTTTCGCCGAAGTCCGAATGAGATCTTGAAGGTTTTTTTTAAACTCCCCTTCATTTTCGATAGCCCAGCCGTCCATACCCATGCTTAGATTCCGGCGCGGAGCCTGACCATTTCCAGCGTATGAAAGACCAATCCCCTCAAGAATGCACATATAATCATCGCCCTTATTATTAAGGGCGTCTTCGACATAGGTGTCGTCAAGCATCACGTTGGGATTTCTTTTTTGCAATTCAGCAACGGCTTTAAGAGCCTGATCCTTGTTTTTCTCCGTAATGGCAGGAGCGATGAAAATACGGCGGCCATTTTCGGCAACCCTCATGAACTCGGTTTCACTTAGATGCTGCCCCTTAAGGTCTCTTGTTACAACAACGCCTTCCGGAAGATCCAAAGGCTGGCCAGGTTTGCGCGGAAAAGCGACATCCGACGTCGCAAAGGTCTCCATGGGGCCGTTGGCTATGACGGCTTGCTTAAGCGGTGCAAAAACGAAGTGAGGTTTGCCGGAAAATTTGCCGTAGACATGGTCCTTGACAGCCTTCTGAACCGTAAAATGATTTGTCCCTCTCCAATAGGGGATGGTTCGCGTACTTCCACCGAAGTCGCTCTGCAATTCGCCGTCATAAACGCTTTGCGAAAACCCGCCGGAGCGATCAAACGATGTGCGAAGCTGAACACCGTTTTCCGTCACAACCACGTCATCGTCCGTCGTATGGACAAGGATCATATTGTCAAGGCCGAGGCCACGGCTATCTCCAGTATCGTTAATCATTTTAAGCCTCAAATGATTCAAAAAAACATATTCAAAAAACGGTTTTATGCTGGGCTAAGCCTAGCAATTTTGGAATAACATTTTGTTAATTTTGCTTTTTTGCCTTGGTGTGACGGAAAGACAAAATGAGGCCCAAAAAACCTATTTTCCAAAGAATCTTTTCCTGTTCCTTCCTTGTTCTCCTCGACTCTTTTGTTAAAAACAGGTTAATTTCGCATAATCTAGTGTTCTATTAGGAATGGTGTCTCTTGCGTTCCCGCATAATTCCGAACTTATTGCTCTTTTTTTTGGCGAGTTTTCTGGTTTCGGGATGCGGCCGTTATCTTCCGTCCGATAAAATCGATCCTTCCGGCAATTTGTCGCGGGGCGACTATCTGGCGCTTCGCAAACGCGGCGGCGCGGCGGAGGAAGAAGCGCAGGACGAGGCCAAACAGCCCCCCATTCCCGCGCCCCCGCCCGTCACGGCGATGAAGCCGCCCGCGCCGCCCGAAAAGAAGGTGAGCGTCGCGGTCACGCAAGACGTGCCGCTGCGCGACGTTTTGATCGAGCTTGGCCGCGAAGGCGGCGTGAATCTGGAGCTGGATCCCCGCATCGAAGGCGGGATCATCTTCACCGCGCAAAACCAGCCTTTTCATGAAGTCCTGCACCGGATTTGCGATCTTGCGGGCCTGCGCTGGAAGCAGGAAGGCGCTTATCTGCGCATCGAGCTGGACGAGCCGTACCAAAAGAACTATCCGGTCGATTATCTGAACGTCGCGCGCAAAATGTCGAGCGAGACGACGATTTCGACGAACGTTTTCGACATGGACGTCTCGACGGGCGGCACGCGCACGACGGCGGGCGATACGGGCGAAAACAACTCCACCTCGAAAGTGACGTCCTCGGGCGATTCCGATTTCTGGGCCGAATTGGATAAATCGCTGACGCAGATTCTGGCCTCGACGGCGCAATCGCGGCCCTTGCTCCGCAAGGACGGCGACGGCGAAAAAACGAAACGCGGCTTCGACAAGGAAAGCGCGCAAGCGAGCTTCAGCATCGACAAGCAGGCGGGGCTTTTAACCGTCTACGGCAATGCCGGCCAGCAGGAAGCGGTCGAGGATTACCTGTCCCGCCTGCGCGCCAAGGCGACGGCGCAAGTGCTGATCGAAGCGCGGATCGTCGAGGTCGAGCTTAACGACACCTATCAAAGCGGCATCGATTGGCAGACTCTTTTCAAAGGCGCTTTTAACGCCACGGCCAATTTCGGGGCTTTTTCGGCGGCCACGTCGCCGAGCGGCGCGTTCACGGCGCTTGTCTCGGGCAAGGATTTTTCGGGCGCGCTCGATCTCATCCGCGGCTTCGGAACGACGCGCATTCTGTCCTCGCCGCGCCTGACCGCGCTCAACAACCAGACGGCGGTGCTTAAAGTCGCGCGGAACGAGGTCTATTTCATCACGACGGCGCAATTCCCGACGGCGGTGAACACAAGCGGCGTCACGGTTTCGGGAACGCCCGTGTTCTCAAGCACGCCGCGCACGGTGCCCGTCGGGCTCGTCATGACGGTTCAACCCTCCATCGATCCCGAACGCGGGCTTGTCACCATGACGCTGCGGCCTACGGTCTCGCGCGTTTTAAGCTACGTCTCGGATCCTTCCATCGGCCTTAATGCGGCGGAAGCGGGGGTCAGCACGACCGTCAATTCGCAGATCCCCGTGCTTGCGGTGCGCGAGATGGATTCGGTGCTTCAGCTTCATTCGGGCGAGGTCGCGGTCATGGGCGGCTTGATGCAGGACAGCTCGGAAAATCAGGAAAACGGCGTTCCGCCTTTCGACACGATTCCGGTTTTGGGCAATCTCGCAAAATCGAGGAACGATTCCGGCACGACGAACGAGCTTGTGATCCTGCTTCGCGCCACGATCATGGACCGCCCCGCGCCCGACGCCGCCGACGCCGATCTTTTGGCGAATTACGCGAACGACCCCCGTCCGTTGCCCACGCACACAGCCGAAAACAAAGGAGAGACCCCATGAAACGTAATGCTGAAAAAGCTTTTACGCTTGTCGAAATCTCGATCGTCCTCGTCATCATCGGCCTTATCATTGGCGGCGTGCTGACGGGCCAGCAGATTATCGAGAACGCGCGCATCACGAACGCGGTGAACGCGATCCAGGCCTATGAGGCCGCGTTTCAAAGCTATTCCCAGAATTACGGCGTCCTTCCGGGCGACGATCCCAGCGCGACGCACCGTTTTTCGGGAAGCAGCAACGTTCCGGCGGCGAACGGCGACGGCAATGGAATTGTTTCGGGCACATTCGATTCATCGACCGCGACGGATGAAAGCCGCTTGATCTGGGCCGATCTTCGCGCGGCGGAGCTTGTGAAAAATCAGGTCACGTCGGGCACGACGGCGGTGCAGCCCCCCAATCCGTGGGGCGGGATCTATGGCTTTCAAAACGGCGCGTTCGGCATTTTCACGACGCCGGTTTTGTGCCTGAACGACGTGCCGACCGACGCGGCGCAAATGCTCGACACAAGGCTCGACGACGGCAATTCGGACAGCGGCTCGGTTCAGGCGAGTTCGACCTCCGCGACGGCAAGCCCCGACGCGAGCAGCGCCACAAGCTCCGGCTATGTCGCGGGCAAAACCTATACCGTCTGCATCAAATTCTGATGCGCAAGGCTAGCGTAAACGTTCGTGCGGTCTTTCTTCCCCCCTCCCCTTGCGGGAGGGGTTGGGGGAGGGGTGCAATAAAGGATAAAGCATATCGCGCCTTCACGCTCGTCGAAATGAGCCTCGTCCTCGTCGTCATCGGCCTTATCATCCTGATCGTGTTTCCTTCCCTTATGGCGCTGCGCAAGGACATGGCGCAGGCGGCGACGCAAAGCAATCTTCAATCCCTTTTGCGCGCGACGGCCGCCTTTGCGCAGGCGAACGGCTGTCTTCCCTGCCCCGCGCCGGCCGCGACGACAGGCGCGGGTTTCGCCCATCTGCGCGGCGATACGAGCGCGAGCCCGGCGGCCTGCAACGGTTGCACGAATCCCGAAGGCATCGTCCCTTATCTTTCGATGGGCGTTCCGCGCCGTCTTGCCATGGACGGCTGGGGCCGTTGGATCACGATGCGCGTCGATCCCGCACTGACATCGTCCGCTTTCGCGGGCGTTACGCCCACGGGAACGAACGGGCTTTGCAACGCGACGTTCAGCGCGACAACAAGCCCGACCGTCCGCGCGCCCGGCCAGACATCTTCGCAAGGCGCGCACGCCGCGGTCGTTTTCGTCAGCTACGGCCCGGACGGCTACGGCGCCTTTATGGCGGATTCGTACGCGAACGGCGCGGGCGGGCTTCAGGAACAGTTCCCCTCGACCGCTCTGGCCTGTTCCACAAACGCGGGTTTTGAGGAATGCAACGCGAGCCAGACGACAAGCTTCGTCGATGCGCCGCCCGCGATCAGCGAAACGGATCCCTTCGGCGACCTGTTGTCTTATATGGATCGCAACGGCCTCGTCAGTTATTTCGGCACGACGACCGTCTGCACGAAGGCATGGTGAACCCTATGACGGCCCGCCACACCACAGCCCCTTGCCCCAACGACAATTTCGACGAAGATTCGGCGGAAGAATTCGGATCCTTGATTGACGGATCCGAAATCTGGCCCGCGCCCGCCGGCAAGGAAAGATTGGGCGCGCGCCTTTTGGCCGAAGGCGCGGTCACCGAAGACCAGCTTCGCATCGCGCTCCACGAACAAAAACAAAGCGGCGCGCTTTTGGGCACGCTTTTGGTGCGCCTTGGTTTTCTGAAGGAAGAAACGCTCGCTTCGCTTCTGGCCGCGCGCACCGGCTTTGCGACCATCGATGGCGACGCGATCGACGCCGATCCGGCGCTTCTCGCCGCATGGCCGAAAAACGTCGCCTTGCGCTGCCGCGCCTTGCCGCTTGAGGATCGCGCGGGACAGCTTCGCGTCGCGATGGCGGATCCCTACGATCTCGTCGCGATGGACGAAATCCGCCGCGCCTTTCCGGCCTTTGCGGCGCTAAGCCCCCAGGTGATCGAGGAAACGCCGCTTCTTGAGGCGATCGAACGGCTCTATGGCCCCTTGGGCGCGGTTGAGGATCTTTTGTCCGAGATGGAGGATGGCTTCGCGTCGCCCGCGCGCGCCGAACATCCCATCGTCCGGCTTCTGGATTGGGTATTAGAGGACGCCGCGCGGCGCGGCGCGAGCGACATTCATCTGGAGCCGGAAAACAGCTTCATCCGCCTGCGCTATCGCGTCGACGGGCGTTTGCAGGAAGTCCGTTCGCTTCATAAAGCGCATTGGCCCGCGCTTTCGCATCGTTTGAAGATTTTGGCGGGCATGAACATCGCGGATCAGCGCAGCATTCAAGACGGGCGTTTCCGGCGCGTCATCGGCGGCAGCGAAGTGGATTTCCGCGCGGCGCTTATGCCGACTTCGTGGGGCGAGACGATCGTCATCCGCCTGCTCGATCACAAGCGCGGGCTTTTGTCGCTTGAAGAACTTGGCTTCGACGCGCACAACCGCGCCGCGCTCGATGAAATTCTCATCCGTCCCGAAGGCCTCACGCTTGTCACGGGCCCCACGGGAAGCGGCAAAACGACGACGCTCTACGCGATCTTGCGCGCGCTCAGCGCGACGGACGTGAACATCGCGACGCTCGAAGAGCCCGTGGAATATCAGCTTCCCTTGCTGCGCCAAACGGAGATTCAGGAAGAAATCGGCCTCAATTTCGCGGCGGGCGTGCGCGGCGTCTTGCGCATGGATCCGGACGTTATCTTTATCGGCGAGATTCGCGACGCCGAGACGGCGCAAATGGCGCTTCGCGCCTCCATGACGGGCCACCGTGTCTTTTCGACGCTTCATTGCATCGATGCGCTTGGCGCGATTACGCGTTTTGCCGATCTCGGCGTCAATCCCCGCCTTTTGATGGGCAATCTTTCGGGCCTGATGGCCCAGCGCCTTGTCCGCAAGCTTTGCCCGAAATGCAAGATCTGGCGCAAGGCGAGCGCGGACGAAGCGCTGCGCCTCGGCGCGGATCCCAAAAATCCGCCGAAAATCGCGGCGGCTAAAGGCTGCGCTTCGTGCAACGGTTCCGGCACGAAAGGCCGCATCGCGCTCGCCGAAGTCCTGCCGCTGACGCCGGAGATCGACGATCTCGTCGCGGCGGAAGCCTCGCGCCTCACGCTCCTTCGCGCCGCACAAAAAGCGGGCTTCAGAAGGCTTCGCGCCGACGGAAGCGCGCGCGTGTTGCGCGGCGAGATAAGTTTCGCCGATCTCTGCCGCGCCGTCGATATGCGGAAGGGCGTCTGATGCCCCTCTACCGCTATCGCGCGCTTCAAACGGAAGCCAAAAAACAGGGTCGCATCAGCCGCGGCGCGATGATGGCCGCGAACGAAGCCGAGCTTTCCCAAATTCTCGCTTCCATGCGCTGTGAGCTGATCGAAGCGAAGCAGGAGGCGATAAAAACCGCGCGCGGGCCTTCCTTTTCCTCAGGCTTTGAGGCGGGGCCGATCATCCTTTGCCGCCAGATGGAGGATTTGTTGCGCGCGGGTCTTCCTTTTCCGGAATCCCTGCGCCAAATCGCGGCCGCCATGCCGGAAGGTTCCTTTCGCGACGCGCTCGCGGCCATTCTTCAGGCGATCACGCAAGGAAGCGGCCTTCGCGCGGCTTTCGCGGCGCATCCACGTTTTTTTTCCGCGCCTTTTCTTGCCGCGTTGGCGGCGGGCGAAAAAGCGGGCGCCTTGGATCGCTGCTTCGCGCAGCTTGGCGCGGATCTGCGGTGGCAAAGCGATGTAAGCAAGAAAATCCGCCGCGCGCTTCGCTATCCGCTTTTTCTTCTTTGCGTCGCGGGGGGCGTCACGTCGTTCATGATGATCCTCGTCGTGCCGCAAATCGTCGCTTTCCTTGAAAGCTTTGGAACGGCCCTGCCGCTCTCCACGCGCCTTTTGATCGGAACGGCGAACATCCTGACGCGCTTTGGGGGCCCCGCCGTTGCGCTTTTTCTTATGGGCGCGCTCGCCCTCGTTCCGTTGCGCCGCTTCAACGAAGGTTTCGCGCTTTTCACGGATCGCGCAGCCCTTCGCCTTCCCTTTCTGGGCGACGCCTTGGAAAAAATCGCGCTCGCGCGTTTCGCCCGCACGCTGACGCTTCTTTTGCAAAACGGCCTTTCGCTGCCGGAAAGCCTCGACCTTTCCATACCGGCGCTCGCGAATCGCGCACTTATCGAAAGAGGAAAAGCGGCGTCGGAAAAACTCGTAGAAGGAGCGCCGCTCTCGCAAGCCGGGCAAGAGCTTTTCCCGCCCTTCGCGCTTCAGATGATCCGCATCGGCGAAACGAGCGGCCGCCTGACGGCCTCGCTCGCCGACGTGACGCGTAGCTACGACGCTGAAGTGGAGTCCGTTCTTCAACGCTTGATCGGCGGGTTGGAGCCCGCGCTTACGCTTTTCGTCGGCGGCATCCTCGTCTGGATTGTGCTTGCGGTTTTGGGCCCCGTTTACGGCTCGCTCGGCAAACTGGGCGCGGGGATTTGAAATGATCCTTCGCCGCCCCTTTGTCTTTCTTATCGGCGACGACGGCGCGCTTCTTGTGCCGCCCGGCAAAGGCGCCGCGCCTCTGTTCATGGACGCGCAAGATTTCAAATCCGCCGATAAAGCCCGCACCGCGCTGTTGCGTGCGCCGCAAACGCCGTTGCTTTTTCTGGCGGACAATCTTGCGCAATCCTTTCAATCTTCGGATCTTCCGCGCCTCGGCTTTTTCGACCGCCGGAAATTGCTGCGCCGCCGCTTGGCGCAGGCCTTTCCCGACGCGCCGATGAAAGAAGCGCGCGCGCTCGGCAAAACAAAGGCGCTTTTGATGGCGCTTCATGAAAATCCGGCGCTTGAAAAAGCGCGATCCTTCCTTGCCGACACGCCGAACCCGAAGGCGGGAACCTGCCTTTTGCCGCTTGAGAGCGCGCGGCTTTTCCTGAAAATTTGTCCGGCGGCTGCGAAAGGCTGGGGCTTGTTCCTGACGCTGGACGCCGTGGGCGGCTGCCGCCAGATCGTGACGCAGGACGGCGCGTTGATCTTCACGCGCCTCACGCCCCTGCCGCAGATGGGCGCGAGCCCCGCCTTTATCGCCGCGAGCTTGAACGGCAACATCGCCGCAAGCCGCGCCTATCTCGCCCGCTTCGGGCTTGAGGCCGAAACGGAAATGACGACCGTCGCGATCCTGCCGCCCGATCTTCACGAAGCCTTCGCCGCGACGCAGCCGCAAGGCGCGACGCTTTGCGTTATCAGCCCGCGAAGCGCGGCGGCGCGGCTGAAACGCGGCCCGCTGCCGGACGATGATGAAATTTTCAGCGATTTCCTTCACGCCGCTTTTTTGCAAAAAACAGCCGCCGCAGCGCTTCCGTTGTTTTCAGCGCGTGAAATAAACGAGAACCGCGCGCATGGCCTCCGCGTCGCGGGAAAAGCCGCGCTCGCCGCCTTTTGGCTTTTGCTGATCGCCTTGACCTGCCTGAACACCGCATCCCTTCTTTCGAATTTTCACCAGAAACAAAATCTCATCGCCGAAACGCGCGCGTTGCAACAGGATCTGAAACAATCCCGCGGCGCAAGCGGCGGCCTTTCGGAGCCTTTGGGACGGCTTCGCGCCGCGCTTGCGCACGACCGGCTTTTCGCGCATCAGCCGCCCGCCTTCAACGCCCTTCTTGAAAAACTGGCGACGCTTTTTCCGAGCGAGGCGCAACCGCTCGCCCTCCATTGGCAGGACAAAGCGGGCACCGAGGCTCTCAAACTCGCGCTGCGCTTGAAGCCGCCGCAGGATGCGTTGTTGCAAGACCCCGCGGACGATCCGCGTCTGCAAACCGAGGCTCTTTTGGATAAAATGTGCGCGGCTTTTCCTTCGATGAAGATCGAAGTCGCAAGCTGGCCCGAGGCGCGAACGGACAGCGCGACGGCGAAAGACGATCCCGCGCTTTTATCGGCCACGTTCCTATTGTCGCAAAAGGCCGCGCCATGAAACGAACGCGCCGCGCCGATAAAACGCTTCTTTTAACGCTCGCCACGTTTGCGCTTCTGGGCTTTTGCGCCTTGAGTTTCTTTTGGCGCGACGCGACGGCCGAAGATGTCGCGGCCCTGACGGCGCATAAACAAGAACGCGAATCCGAGCTTCGCCAATTGCGCGCGGACGCCGAAGCGACAAAAGAACTTGCGGGCCGTTACAGCGAGGACGAAGTCGCGGCCAAGCTTGCGCCGCCCGACAAGCCGCGCCTTGTGATCGCGCTTGAAAAACAGGCCGCTTCGCTTTTTCTTCATCCCTTCGCGGCCGCGTTCGGCCCCGAGACGATTCCCCTGGCGCGCGAAGCCGTGCCGGAGGGCCTGGCGGAAAGCACGCTTACGCTGGAAGGCGACGCGCCGGACGATCTTGCCGCGCGCGCGCTCATTGACGCGGCGCTTCAAACGCTTCCCGGCAAGGCGACTTTACGGGAAGCGGATTTGACGCGCGACAAACCGGCCGAGGCTTTGGACGCCGCGAACGTTCATTTCAAGATCGCTATTGATTTGCTTGCGAACGCAAGCGAAAGGAAAAAATAAATGCGCGCGCCGAAGCTTCTTCTTGCCGCCCTCTTTCTCGGTTTTTTTCTCGCGCGCCCGCTTTTCGCCGAAGACGCGACGCCTTCCTTGACGCCGGAGCAGAAAAGCGCGGCTTCGTCGCTTTTCTTCACGCCTTCCGAACTGGATAAAATCGCGATCGAGGTGAATAAAACGCTCCCCGCGCCCAAGGCGGACATCCTCCGCCTCGAAGCGATCCTCTATTTCGGGCCGACGCATTGGAAAGTCTGGCTCGGCGGCAAAAGCTTTGCGCCGAACGAGGCGAACGATAAGGAGATTCATATCGTGAAAGTGACGCCGGATTCCGTGAGCTTCACGCTTAACGCGGACGAAGGCAAAGAGGCCGCCCCCGTCACGCTCCATCTGCACGAGACCTATAATCGCCGCGCGAAATAGAACTAGCGACGCCGGAACCGATACAGCATCTCGACCAAACGACAGCGGAAGTTCAGATCCGGCGTTTCCTTGATCGCGCGGGCGACGTGGAGCGCCTCGACGAGCGGCTTTCCTTCGGCATAAGCGGCCAAAAGCGCCTTATCGGCGAGAAGATGCACGATGCGCGGCAAACCGCGCGAGGCCTGGGCGAGTTTTTTCAAGGCAGGCGGCGCGAACAAAAGACGCCGTCCTTCGGGTTTCGCGCAACGCTCGATCCGGAAACGCACATAATCCTCGACGGCCTGCGCGTTAAAGCTCTGGGTCGTGAAAGCGAAGTTGATGCGCTGAGCGACCTGTCGCAATTCGTGGCGTTGAAGAAGCTCGTCCAGCTCCGGCTGGCCGAAAAGAATGATCTGAAGAAGCTTGTCTTTCTCGGTCTCAAGATTCGAAAGCAGCCGCACGGCTTCCAGACCCGAAGGCCCCAAAGCCTGCGCCTCATCGATGATCAGAAGATTCTTTTTCTTCGCCTTGTTGGTCTTGGTCAAAAAATCGTTCAGTTTTTTCGCGGGATCTGTTTTTTCCGTCAACCCTTTGATGCCGAAAGCTTTGGCGATCTCAAGCGGCATTTTCGCGGCGTCCCAAGCCCCCGTCGCGGTGAGAGATCCTATATGAACGGGGTGCTCGCCCATGCGCTCGACCAGCTTGCGGCACAGCAAGGTCTTGCCGCTGCCGACCTCGCCCACGACCTTCAAAAGCCCGTCGCCGCGCAAAACGGCGAAAGTCAGGGCGCCGAGAAGAGCCTGCGCATGTTCATCGGGATAATAGAGGTCGAGGTTGGGCGTCAGATTGAAAGGATAATCGGTCAATCCGAAATGATCGAGAAAAGGCATTAAAAATCCTATTGTGGGTCTGGCGCAGCCCCACTCTTCTGCTCTTTTTCCGCGCGTTCGGCAAGATAGGCGACGCGATCCTCGACCTGCTTCGGCCAAGGCTGGGAAAGCCCGCGATAGGCCTCCAGAGCGGCGGATCCTTGCCCCAAACGATCGCACAGGATCGCGAGGCTGAGGCGGTACAGATTGTTCGAAGGATCGAGCGCGACGGCCTGCCGCCAGGAAGCCAGAGCGGCATCGTCCGCATCGCGCCGCGTTTGCGTGCGGGCAAGGCCCGCGAAAGCGGGGGCGAAATCGCCGTGCGCCTTCGTCACTTTGGCAAGTGCGCCTTCCGCTTCGGTCACGGGAAATTGCTGAAGCGCGTAAACCTTGCCTTCCAAAGCCGCGCGATTGTCGGGGTTTTTGGAAAGAATTTCGTCGTAACGTTGCAGCGCGGCGCGGTATTTGCCGGATTCCAGAAGATCGTGCGCTTCATCAAGGGCAAGATCCGGCGCCGCGCCTTGATCTTCCGTCGCGACGACGCGCTTTTGTTCTTTCGTATTTTTCGTTTTTTCAGGCTTGGCTTGCGTCGCCTGCGCCTCGGCTTTCTGGGCCTTCGCGGCCTTGATTCTGGCCTTCTTTTCGGCTTTCGCGGCGGCAGCGGCGGCGCGCCGTTCTTTTTTCGTCATCGGCTTTTTGCCCTTGTCGGCCTTTGCGGCGGCGGCAAGGCCTGGATCCGTGGCCGACATTTCCTTCAAAGCCTCGACCGGCAAAGCGATCCCGTCGGGATCGGCTTGAATGGTCTTTTTATGCGCGGGACGAACGGGCCCCGTTGCCGTCTTGGCCGGAGCGGCGGGCGCAGAATCCGTCTGCGCAACCGTATTCTGCGCGGGCGCCGCGACGGCCTGCGTCACGAACGGCGTCGCCGATCTGGCCCAGAAAAGACCGCCGCCCAAAGCGAGCGCGAGGACGCAAAAGGTCACAAGGCCGCGCCGAAAAAACGATTTCGGTTTTGGCGCAAACAAGGTAACGATTTCGGCCTGCGGCAGGGAAACTTCTTTTTTTTGTTCTTCCTGCGCAACCCGTTCAAGGGCATGGAACAGAACACTCATGGGCAGCTTGATAAGCCTTTTTGCAGGTCAAGGTAAAGCGAAAACAAAGGGCGAAAAGATTCGCAAAACGCGGCAGGAAAGAGGAACCCAACGGCAGAAAAAGGACTTAGAGCCTGTTCAGGGAATTAGGGTTCAGGCTCTTAGGCGACTTTTGCCGCAACCAACCCATCCAAAGACGCAATGGCATCACTTAGAAGCTGCGATTCGACCTGAGCGTCGATCTTCTCGGAAAGAAGCGCGCGCACCTGATGCATCGATTGTTCGATCACCTTGCTGCGCACATCGGCGACAGCCGCGATTTCGGCGAGACGAATGCGCTCGATGGCCTGCTCTTCGTGTATGCGAAGCCTTTTCTCGAGCTCGGCTTCGGCTTCGGCGCGCATACGTTCGGCATCGGCTTGGGCCTGAGCCAGAATGGCCTCGGCCTCGTGCATTGCCTTTTCCTGGCGCTTTTCATAGTCGATCAAGGTGGCTTCGGCCGTCGCGCGCAAGCGATGCGCCTGATCAAGCTCGGCGCGAACCTTGGCGATCTCGGCGTCGAGCATGGCATAAATGGGCGCGCGGCCTTTCCAAACGATCCCGCCAACGACGATGATGACGGCCAGCGCGTACCAAACAATAGGATCGTTCAGAATGTCGTTCATGGGAGAGCCTTTTCTATCTCCTTGCGGCCAAAATCTTGGCGGCAATCGAGGCGGAAAGATCCGCGACCATTGCGGGAACTTCTTTAAGCGCGGCGGCCCGCGCCGCTTCGATTTTACCGGACGCTTCGGCGAGACGCGTCTGGATTTTTTTATCCTGAGCCTCTTTTTGCGCGGCGGCTTTTTTATTGGCCTCCGCCGTGATCGATTCGACGTTCGCACGAACCGTAGCGCGCGCGTCGGCAAGAGCTTTCTCGCCTTCGGACATGATGGTCTTGGCGTGATCGCTCGCCTTGCGCGCGGCGCCGAGATCGCCGTCGAGAATCTGCCGCCTGTTCTCCTGCGTTTTCTGAACCTTGGGCACCGCCCAATAGCTCATCAGCAGGAAGAACAGGGGAAAGCAGATGGCAAGCCAGAAAATCTGCCCGGGATAAAGCGTCGCATCGAGCTGAGGCAATGAGCCGCTGCCTTCGCCCGCCAAAGCCGGCAAGGAAGAAAGCGCAACGGCGCCCAAAACCGCGACAAGAAGCCTTAAGGACTTCATGTGTTCTCTTTTCATGACGAAATTCCAAGCATCCGACATAGCAACGCCCAGACCTCTTCGCAGAACCCGCTGCCGTGAGGAAAGTACAAGAAACGAGGAGCGCAGAACCCGATGCGTACAAATTGGTACGTGAGGGTTCGAGCACCGCAAGTGACGCCGTAATTTCCCATGGCAGTTAGGGTTATGCAAGGGGTCTATTACGTGGCGAAGATCAAAAGGGAGGCCACGGCGAAGCTCATGAGAAGCACGAGTTCGACGCCGGCGAAGCCGATCAGGCCGACCATGCGAAGCTTGCCGTCGGTCGCGGGGTTGCGCGCGATCCCGTTCAGCCAGGCCGAAAAGACCGTGCTGAGACCAAAGCCGGCGCCGATGCCGCCGCCCAACATGGTGATACCGACACCGATAAATTTCATTGCCGCAGCATCCATTTTAGAGACTCCCTTTTTCTGTTGCTGGTTGAGGTTAAACGCTACTCCAGATTATCCGTCAATGCATTTCAAGCGCATCGCGCAGATAAACCGAACTCAGAACGGTGAAGACATAGGCCTGAAGACCGGCCACGAAAAGCTCGAACGCCACGATGATGATGTTCAAAAGCAGGGGGAAGATTCCCGCCGTCGCGACCCAGCCGGAGGTGGCGATCGCCGCGGTCATGCCCGCGAACACCTTCAAAAGAATATGGCCCGCCAGCATATTGCCGAAAAGACGGAGCGAAAGGCTGAAAGAACGAACCCAGAAGGAAATGAACTCGATCATCGAAAGGAAGGGCAGAAGAACCGGCGGCACGCCGTGCGGCACGAAAACCCTTATGAAGGAAGGCCCGTGTTTGACGAAGCCGGTCACGATGACGGTCAGCAAAACCGTCAAAGCGAGGGCGAAATTGACGACGATGTGCGCGGTCACGGTCAGGCTGTGCGGAAAAAGCCCCCACAGATTGCACGAAAAAACGAACATGAAGATCGTGAAGATGAACGGAATGAACGCTTTCGCCTTGGGCCCCGCGGCTTCAAGAAGCGTGCCCGCGATCATGTTGAAAAGCATCTCGGCGAACATCTGCAAGCGCCCGGGAATGACGGCCTGGCGGCGCATGGCGTAGAGCATGAAAAAACCGGCGGACGCGGCCGAGAACATCATCCAAAAAGCGGAATTAGTGAACGTGACCGGCTGGCCGGCCAAATGAAAGAGGGTCGGCGAAAGGGCGTGAATCTCGAATTGTTCAATCGGTGAGGCTATCCCCATGCGGATCATCCTTCTCTTTTTGCGCAGCTTCCGTCCCCGAACGGTTCAAGATCCGCACCACATTCACAAAACCTACGGCGAAACCGCCGAAAAGAAAACCCAAAAGCCCCCAGGGTTGCGTTCCGAAACCCAGATCGAAGCCCCACCCCAGAATCGCGCCGCCGATGATGGCGGCCACGAAATCGGCGCCGATACGCGTGGCGCCGATGGTCTTCCGAACGTCAAGCATGACAGGGTTGGCCCCCGCGCTTTGGCTTCGCTTTGCGCGACGCTCCGCTTCGGCCCTGCCAATCCGGTTTGAAAGCTCGTCCAACCTCTCGCGTTCAGACTTTTCGGCCATTTGGTTCCCTTCCCGCTTGGCCCGCCTTTCATTCCGGCCCTTGGAAAAACAGGCGCAAAAACCGCAAAGGCCATGCGCCGAGTCCCCCTTCGGGTTCGGCGCAAAGTAGGGGGGCGGAAGGGCGAAGTCAAGCCCTTGCTGCAAGCCTTTTCGGCTCACTTCGCCGGACGGACGGGCGCTTCTGCATGCGGGTGCAACGCGGCTTCCTCAAGCCTGTATTTCTGCCAGGCCGCGCCGAGGACGAGGAGCGGCAAAACGATAAGCGTGACCACGCCGACAATCAGGCACATGCGGATGATCCGTTTTTCTTTGGAAGAGGACATGCTGCCCAAAACCTAATGCGCCAAGGCGCGGCTGACGGCCTCGGGTTCATGCGCGATGACAGTAAGAAGAACGCGCGCCGCCCGTTCGGGCTGGCGGCGCTTTTGTTCCCAGTCCTGCACGGCGCGCACGTCGAAGCCGAAGCGCAGCGAGAATTCGAGTTGAGTCAGTCCCAAACGGGTGCGGATCGACTTGACGTCAACCTCCTCGGGGACATGAACGACGAAGTCGGAATGCGCCTCGCCGCGCGCATAGGCAAGGGCTTGGCGGGCGGATTCGATAAGTTTACGTCCTGCCTTGGACATGGCGTTTGACTCCTTTCCTGTAAGCTTCAGCCAACGACCCCAAAACTTGTTTAAGCTCGTTTTTCTCGGCTTGGGACAAATTGGCTTTTTCCCCTTTTGAAAAAAGGGACAGCAAAAACACCGGAATGTCTTTTCCAGCGTAAAAAGTGATAACCCTGTAACCGCCGCTTTTTCCTTTGCCGCGTCCGGCGAAACGAATTTTTCGCGCGCCGCCCGTGCCCTTCATTTCATCGCCGACATTGGGGGTTTGCGCTATATAATCGACGATCGCCCTGCGTTCTTCGGCCTTAAGGCCAAGAGACTTGGCATCGGCGAGATAATCCGGCGTTTCAATAACGACCTGCATGGAAAAGTTATACGGCAATGCCGTATATTGTGCAAGGACTATTTTTATTAGACTAGAGAACCCCCAGCATGCTCGCAACAAGCGGATGCCGCACGATGTCCTGATCCTTCATCTGCACGATGGCGATGCCGGGCACGGGCTCAAGCTTGCGCGCGACGTCGCCGAGTCCCGAAAGTCCGTCCAGCAAATCGCTCTGATCCGGATCGCCGGTCAAAACCATGGTGGAATGCCAACCGAGGCGCGTCAGAAGCATCTTGATCTGGTTATAGGTGCAGTTTTGCGCCTCGTCGATCACGACGAACGCGTTGTTGAGCGTGCGCCCGCGCATATAGGCGATGGGCGCGATCTCCACGATGCCGTCGGCGATATATTGTTTCAGGCGCTTGACGCCGAGCCGGTCGTTCAGGGCGTCGTAAAGCGGGCGCAGGAAGGGCGCCATCTTTTCGTGCAAATCTCCCGGCAGAAAGCCTAAAGTCTCGCCCGCTTCGATGGCGGGGCGGGACAGGACAATGCGATCGACGCGTCCGGCCTCAAGCGCTTCGACGGCGGCGCTGATGGCGAGATAGGTCTTGCCGGTTCCGGCAGGCCCCGTCGCGATGACGAGATTGTGTTTCGCCATGGCTTCCAGAAGCGCGGCCTGATTGGGGCTTTGCGGCTTCACCGTCCGGACATAGCTTTGGTCGCGGCGGTTCAGGAAAGCGGGTTGATCGAGCGGATTCCACGGATTGCCGCCCTGCCGCCGATCCTGATGCCCCGCGCCGTGATGATCTTGTCCGCGGCGCTCCGTTTCGGCGCCCCGCCCATCGCGTTCATCGCGATCGCGCCCCTCTTGGCCGCGTGAATGAGCAAGCTCAAAACGATGATTGCGCTTCGCCATAGATTCCTCTTTCGGTTGTTAAAGGATAAGGACGCACGAAAAAACCGCGCAAAGGCGCGGTCTTTTTTTCAGATCCCGTTTTTAAAGAAGGCAAGCAGACGAAAAGACCTCCCGCACCAGACGCTGGTTTTTTAGGGAAAGGTCTCAAAAGAGCGTTAATAGCGGGCTCCTCCTCTGTCTTAAGGAAAGTTTAAGGCAGGCCGGTTAACAAATCCCTAAAAAAGGTTGCAAATCAACTGTTTCGAAGACGCAACGAAACGAAAATCTCAGCGAATCGGCGTAACTGGCCTTTTCCTGAACGCCGTAATCTTTTGATCTGATTCTCAAAAAGTGGGCTCTTTATTCCCCTTTTCAACCGTTTGGCTTGACAACCCGCGCCCCAGCCTCTAGGTTGCGGCCTCTTTTGAAGAAAAGTCCGGTTCGCGCCCGCAAAGACGGCGCGACCCTCGAAAAAGCCAAAATAAAGGTTCGAACGATGAAAATCGCCAATTCGCTCAAAGCGCTCAAGAAACGCGACGCCGCCTGCAAAATCGTCAAGCGCAAGGGCCGCGTCTATGTCATCAACAAAAAGAACCCGCGCTATAAAGCCCGTCAGGGATAAGCGGACGTTGGAATAAAGCATCGATAGCGCCGCCTGACATGGCGGCGCTTTTATTTTATGCGCATGCGCGCGGCTGTTTTCTTTTCCGCTCTTCCAGCGCCGCCTTCACCTGCTCCAAAACCCCCGTCCAATCCCCCGCTTTTTCCTGCCGGAAAAGCCGCGCCGTCGGATACCAAGGGCTATCCGCGCGCCGCAACAGCCAGCGCCAATCGGGTATGAAGGGAAGCAAAACCCAAACTTCTTTCCCCATCGCGCCCGCAAGATGCGCGGTCGCCGTATCGCAGGAAACGATCAGATCCATCTCCGCGATCTTTTCCGCAAGCGCGGCGAAATCCGAAAGCGCGGGCGCAAGATCGGCGATTTGCCTTTTGGCCAGCAGGGCGTCGTCGCCGTCCCGCTTGTCGCGATTAAGGCTGATAAAAGAAATCCCGGGAACCGAAAACAAATCCGCAAAAACCGCAAGCGGAAGGCTCCGCCGCGCGTCGTGCTTGTGCTTCGGCGTTCCGGCCCAAACGACGCCGACGCGGAAATCCGCGTGCGGCGGCGCGTCGGGGACGGGCAAATAGGGGATTTCCGCCGGAATCGTCGCAAGCTCCGTCTTGAAAAGATAAGGCAAATCGAAAAGCGAGGCGTAACAATCGAAAGCGGGATCGAAAGGCTCGTCCCTCGTGATGAGCCGGTCGATAAAAGCGCATTGTTTCAAATAAGGGACGAGCGGCTTTTGCGCGAGAAAGAACACGCGCGCGCCCCGCGCCTTCAAAAGAGGCAGATAACGCGCCATCATCAAGCTGTCGCCGAAACCCTGTTCGTCGTAAACGAGGATCGTTTTGCCGGAAAGATCCTCGCCCTTCCAAAGAGGGCTCTTCCAAGGAGGCCGCTTCAGCGCCGGAATCGCGTTCACGCGCGCGCGGTAACGCGCGAAGCCGTGAAGAAGATCGCCGCGCAAAAGCTCCAAAAGCGCAAGATGCCAATGACGGCTCCCGATTTTCGCCTCGTCGCAAATCGGGATCTCCGCGTCCGCCAGAGTCTGGCCTTCGAGCGCGATCATCTTGCGATAGGCGGCGTCGGCTTCGTCGAACCGGTCGAGATATTGAAGCGTCTGTCCAAGATTGTCCCAAAGGGCCCAGTCGGATCCCAGCGCAAGCGCCTTTTCGTAAACATCCGCCGCTTCCGCGTGCTGCTCAAGGCGGCTCAGCGCGACGCCGAGCCCGAACCAGCAAGCCGCGTCTTCGGGCGCCAGCGAAGCGGCGCGCCGTCCGGCCTCTTCGGCCAGGCCGTAAGCGCCGCTCTGCTCCGCCACATTGGAAAGATTTTTCCACGCTTCGGCAAAAGCGGGCGCTTCCGCGACGAGCGTTTTGAACGCCGCAAGGGCGGATTCCAAGCGCTTCTGTTTTTCGAAAAGAAGCGCCCGATTGTTCCGCGCCCAAAGATGCGCGGGCGCAAGGCTTAAGCACGAAGCATAGGCTTTTTCGGCCTCGTCCCACTTTTTTTGAAGGCTCAAAGCGTTGCCGAGATTGTACCAGGCCTCGGCCATGCGCGGATCGCGCGAAAGCGCTTCGCGAAACGAAACGACCGCGCGCTCCAACGCGCCCGCCGCCTGCGCAGCGTTGCCGAGATAGAAATGAAACAAGGCGGCCGAGGGATCGAGCACGACGGCGCGTTCGGCAAGGCGCAGCGCTTCTTCCGTCGCGCCCTTCGCGCCGCATAGCACGCCGAGAAGCGCTATGGCGTCGGGCTGTTCGGGCGAAACCGCAAGCGCCGCGCGATAAAGCGCCTCGGCCTCCTGAAGCCGCCCTTCCCGATGCGCCGCCACGGCGCGCTGCAACAAATCCGCGCTCATTTCATGCCAACGCCCGCAAAGCGTCCGCGACCCGCGCGACGACTTCGTCCCAAGGGCCGGGTTCTTTCTGCCGGAACAGGCGCATGGACGCGTACCACGGACTGTCGTCGCGCCCAAGAAGCCATCGCCAATCGGGACAGAAGGGCAGAAGAACCCAGACTTTTTTCCCCATCCCACCCGCCAGATGCGCGACGGCCGTGTCGCAGGTTATGATCAAATCCATGGAAGCGACGCGGGCGGCGAGATCCTTGAAATCATGAACGCCGTCCAAAAGCGCCTCGAGGCGTTTTTGCGCGGAAGCCGTCGCCTCGCCTTCTCTCTTGTCGCGCGTCAGATCGAAAAACCGGACGGAGGGGACGTCGAAAAGCGCCTGAAAAACGGAAAGCGGAATGCTGCGGCAGGAATCGTTCGGGTGAAGGGGCGACCCCGCCCAAACGACGCCGACCTTCAGAAAACCTTCCTGTCCCCGCGCCAAAGGCCACGGCGTCACGAACGGGAGATAGGCGCCGGAAAAGGGGATCGTGTCCGGCGTCGTCCCGAGCGCCAAAGGAAGGTCGAAGGTCGAGGCGTAAAAATCGAACGGATCGGGCACAAAAGTATCGTGGGGATAAAGCGCGTCGATTCCGGGCCAGTCCTTGAAAAACGAAATCAAAGGTTCGTACAATACGGCGATCACGCGCGCGCCCCGTTGTTTCAGGGTAAGCAGGAATCGCGCCATCATCAACGTGTCGCCGAAACCCTGTTCGTCGTAAACGAGGATGCTTTTACCCGCGAGCGGCTCGCCCCGCCAAAGCGGCCGCGGAAGATGAATCCGTTTCAATTTGGGAAATACCTTGAAGCGCGCGCGAAAACGGGCGAAGCCGCGTTCGTACCTGCCGCGCAAAAGATCTATAAGCGAAAGATCCCAAAACGCCGGGTCATAGGCTTCTTCGGGCACAAAGCGCGTTTCGTCGAGATCTATGCGCGCGACCTCGCGCAGATACCGCGTCAACGCGGCCTCGGCCTCGTCGAGACGCTCAAGCCGCATGAGGCACTGGCTCAAAAGCTTCAAGACCACAAGAAGCGTGGGATCGCAATCCAGCGCCCGCTGAAGCGCGACCTGGGCCTCGGCGAAACGGGCCTGCTTGACGAGCGCCACGCCGAGCGCCGCGTGCAACGGGGCCGCGTCCGGCGCGAGGGCGAGCGCCTTCAGGGCAAGCGTTTCGGAAAGCGGATAGGCGCCGCGCGCCTGCGCCGCGTTCACGTCCGCAAAAAGTTTTTCGGCCTCCGCGTTCATGGAAGGGCCGGCATCAAGGCGTCGTCGCGCTTTTCGTCGATGCGCGCGATCCGCAACACGTTGGTCGAACCCGGCTTGCCGAAAGGAACGCCCGCAGTGATGACGATGCTGTCGCCGCTGTGCGCGATTCCGTCGGCGACGGCGATTTGGACGGCCTCCAGGACGACGTCGTGCAATTGGGCAAAAGCGGAAGTCGGAACGGCATGAACGCCGAAGGAAAGAACGAGCCGCCGCGCAAGCCCGGGATTGGGCGTCAGGCTGAGAACGGGCACTTCGGGCCGCTCGCGCGAGGCCAGCATCGTGGTGAGGCCGGAGGTCGTATAGGTCACGATCGCGACCGCGCCGATGGTCGCGGCCACCTGATGCGCGGCGGCGGTGATCGCGCCCGAGGCCGTGGCGCCAAGCCCGGGGTGCTGCGCGACGAGCGCGCCGAAATAGGTCGGATCTTCCTGCGTATGCTGCGCGATCCGATCCATCATGCGCACGGCTTCGACGGGATAGGCGCCGCTCGCGCTTTCGGCGGACAGCATGATCGCGTCGGCGCCTTCATAAACGGCGTTGGCGACGTCGGAGGCCTCGGCGCGCGTCGGCGCGGGCGATGAGATCATGGATTCGAGCATCTGCGTCGCGACGATGGCGGGTTTGCCCGCGCGCCGCGCCGCGCGCAAAATAAGGCGTTGCAGGCGGGGCACGTCCTCGGGCGGCATCTCGACGCCCAAATCGCCTCTTGCTATCATCACGCCATCGGCTAGCTCAATGATTTCGTTCAATTTCTCAATGGCGGAGGGTTTTTCGAGCTTTGCCATGACGCCCGCGCGTTCGCGGATCAGATCGCGCGCTTCGGCCACGTCTTCGGGTCTTTGCACGAAGGAAAGCGCGATCCAGTCCGCGCCGAGATCGAGCGCGACATCAAGATCGGCGCGATCCTTCGGCGTCAACGGCGAAAGCGGAATGACCGCGCTGGGCAGATTGACGCCCTTGCGATCCGAAAGCCGCGTGCCCGCGATCACAAGCGTTTCCGCGAAAGCGGGGCCGACCTTCACGACTTCAAGCCGCACCTTGCCGTCGTCCAAAAGCAGTTTTTGGCCCACGGAAAGCGCCGCGAAAATCTCGGGATGCGGCAAAGGCGCGCGCGTGGCATCGCCCGCGGTCGGATCCAAATCCAGCCGGAAAGCCTGTCCCGCCTTCAAATCCACGAAACCGGCGGCAAAAGCGCCGAGCCGCAATTTCGGCCCCTGAAGATCGGCGATGACGGCGATGGGCCGCCCGACTTCTTCTTCAAGCGCGCGAATCGCTTCCATGCGCTTTCTGTGGTCGTCGGCGGTGCCGTGGCTGAAATTGAGGCGAAAAACGTCGGCCCCCGCCTCGAAAAGCGCGCGGATCATGGAAGGATCGGAACTCGCCGGCCCCAAAGTTGCGACGATTTTCGTAAAGCGCGTCCGCGCGGGCGTTTTCGAAAAAATCATGGAAGACTCCTAGGCTGTATCGTCAATCTCTTTCAATTGACTATAACCTCTTAAAAACAAAACGCCTGACAACTCGTCTCCGTCACCACTTTGCCGCCGCAACGCTCGTAACACGCCTCATAGTCGCGCTCACAGGAAGCGAGACAGCCGACGGGCTTGCATTTTTCGGGACGTTCGAAATCGCGCGGCATAAGGTCCATCGGCTGATGGGCCGCGAATTGCTGGCGGGCATATTGATCGTAATCGTGAATGGCCTGCGACTGCATTTCGTTGGTGCAACCGCGTTCGGTCAGGCTGCAAGTCTCGTTGCAGGCGTCGTGCGCCTCGCCGCATTGAACGGCGCAAAGGCGGCCGCCCGCGCGGGGGGGCGGTTCGAAACGGGTGGTTGTGGCGGCGGGAGCCCCGCAAGCGCCGAGAAGCAGGAGAAGGCCGAAAAAAGCGATTTTCACCGGATGAGGCATAGGAAAGGGTTACCGCGCCCAAGAAGGGATGACAAGCAAGAAGCTTTTCGCTATAGGGGATCGGGTCTTTTTTTAAGGCAAGCCCCTATAGCTCAGCTGGTAGAGCAACTGATTTGTAATCAGTAGGTCGCGCGTTCGAATCGTGCTGGGGGCACCATCAAGCAAATGGCCAACGGCCATTTACTTGATGGTTCTCTCAGACCGTGTGAAGAACGCGCCGCGTTCGACCAAACGCGACGGTCAGGAGCGTTTGGCGCGTAAGGCCGAAGGCCTGAAGTCCGAGGCTTTGCCGAGGATAAAAAGACGCCAAAGCGGCTTTTTACAATCGTGCTGGGGGCACCATCAAGTAAATGGCCAACGGCCATTTATAAATGAGGATGAAAGTAAGACGACAAATAAGCTCCTCTGTCATGCCCGCGAAGGCGGGCATCCAGCGCCGAGCGTCCGCGAGGCGTATGAGTCAAAAAGCGCAAGAACAGCGCATTTGTTTGTTTCTTTGAGTCATACGCGCCGCAGACGCGGCGCAGCTGGATCCCCGCCTTCGCGGGGATGACGAGAGTATCGAGGTGCGCGCTGTGTCTGCTTACTTATGGACTCGTTAATACTTGATGGTATTTTCGGATCGTGTGAAGAACGCGCCGCGTTCGATAAACCTTATTTTCGTCTCTTTCTCAATTTATGGTCGTTTTTTTCAAGAAAGCGCTTTCGCCCGCGGAGTTTGAACAACCGATGCTTGATAAACTGATCGACGTTTTGAACGAAGTCTGCCTCCCCCATCAGGAGCAAATCGAGCCTTATGCCCTTCCCTACACGGAAGGCTACAGCCTCACGATTGTGGCCGTGCGTCAGGCGCCGTTCGCTTGTCCGGAGCTCACCGGCCTCGGACAATTTGTCGATTATTCCGTCGATGTTTTGGGCCATATCGCCGTGATGCTGCGGGAGGGAAGAACGCCGCTTTCCGTCCACGGGATGAATCTGTTCGGCTTGGCCCCGACTTTCATGTGCAAACACGCCGATCAAGGCGCGATTAAATACCGCGAAGATCTCAGCCTTTTTGAGCGCGTCGCGCGCCTTTCCCTGCGCAGCGCCGAGATTCAGGATGCCTCTCTTTCCGACGATACGTTCCGTCCGGCGGTCAACGCGGCCATTTATCCCGTCGATACGCCGCGGTTTTCGGCCCTGAACGACAGGATCGAGGGCGCTTATGTCGAAGGAAAATACAATCTTTTTTCGAATGGCGCGCCGAATTGCGCGACCTTTGCCCTCACTTTGATCGAACAAACGAAGGCCGCGCCCGTTTCCTCCTCTTTCTTTCCCTATGTGACGGAACAAGGGATCAATAAGCTTGCCCAGTCCGCCACGGCTTGCGATCAATGGAGGCGGGCGCCGGACGAGCCCTTTTGCGTATCGGGCCCGGAACTGAAGGCCTTGCATCAAGCCTATAGAAACCTTGGCGACGCCTTCGCGCCGCCGTTTCTCAGCGAAGAATCCCCCCGCCGCGCCTCTTTCGTTTGTTGCGAACTTTAGGCTGTTTTCTGTTTACTTGGAACGAAACCTCCGATCTCGTCATCCCGCACGGAGCGCGAGGGTTATTGCCCGAGCGCGCAGATGCGGGATCCAGTTTTTTATTTCAACGGAATAAAACCGAACTGGATTCCGCATCTGCGTCCCAAGCAAACGGAAAAGACCCTAAACCCGCCGCCCGATGGACAGATACCGCGCGCCGAAAAGCGCCGCCGGATCGAAAAAGCGGCGCGGATCGAGCACGATCTTGCCCGCCAGATTCATGGCCGCCAGTTTTTGATAATCCGGCCATTTGGTCGTGACGATCACAACGTCGGCCGCCGCGACAAATTCTTCCCAATCCGCACAGAAACCAACTTCCGCTTCGCGCGCGCCCAAAAGCTTTTTGAAATTCGCCGCCGCGACGGGATCGTGAAGCGTGACGTGCGCGCCGCGATCCAAAAGCCCCCGAACGACGGGAAGCGAAGCCGTCTCCCTCACATCGTCCGTGCCGGGCTTGAAGGCGAGGCCGAGAATAAGGCAGCGCAGCCCCTTCAAATCGCCCGCCGCGCGTTCAAGAACCGAAACGACTTCCAAAGGTTGCCTTTCATTTACCGCCAACACGGCCTCGACCATCGCCATCGGAAGCCCGCGCTTTTTTCCTTCCGCGCAAAGCGCCTGCACGTCTTTCGGAAAACAGCTTCCGCCGAAGCCGCACCCGGGGATGAGATAAGTCAAAATTTCGGGTTCGACCCGTTTCCCGTCCAAAAGCGGATTCCATCTTTTATCGAGATGAACGCCCCGCATGACCTCCATAATGTCGATCCCGCCGAGCGAGGCCGCGAGATTCGCAAGCTCGTTCGTCGCCGAGATTTGCGCGGCCAGCAGAAAATTGCCCGCATATTTGATGAGTTCGGCCGTCCGCGTGTTGACGCGCAGCTTGTCGCAATCCCACGACGCGTAAAGCGCCTCCAAAAAGGCGAGCGTTTGCGCGTCTTCATGGCCTAAAACGATCCGATCGGGATCCATGAAATCGGAAACGGCGTTTCCTTCCCGCAAAAACTCGGGATTCATGCCGAGGCCGAAAGCCCCGTGCTTTTTGCCCGAAGCCTCTTCGATTTCCTGCCGCAGAACCGTATCCGTCGTGCCGGGCACGATTGTGCTTTTCACGATGATCGGCAGAAACCGGTCGCGCGTTTTCAAAAACGCGCCGATCTGCCGCGCCGCCTGCCGCACATGGGACAAATCGATTTCGCCCGCGCGGCTCGGCGTGCCGACCGCGATGATGACGCCGTCCGCATCCTCCAACGCCGCTTGCAAAGCCACGGTCGCTTGAAACATTCCGCGCCGCACGACATCGCCCAGCAAGGCTTCGAGCTTCGCTTCGTAAAGCGTCGGCTTGCCCTTGTTCAAGGAATCCACGATTGAGGGATCGAGATCGACGCAAACAACTTCGTGCCCGCGCGCGGCGAGGCATACGCCCGAAACAAGTCCGACATAACCCGCACCGAGAATCGCGACCCGCATGCTCAGTGCCCCTCTTCCGCGGCAAGGAATTCAAGATAGCGCCGCACGCCGTCCTCGACCGCAATCTGCGGATCGTAGCCAAGCACGCGCCGCGCCTTTTCTATGACAGGGCAACGCCGCTGCGGATTGTGGCTTAGATAGTCCTTGTCCGGGCTGACGGCGAAACGCACCGCGCCTTTATAGCCCACGCTTTCGCTGCCGATACGCTGGAAAAGCGCGGCCAAGGTCGCGACGGAAATCTCCGGCTTTTCCACGCCGATGTTGAAAACGTCGAACTTGCCGTGCAAAAGCGCCTTCAAATAGCCCGCAATCGCATCCGCGATATAGCAAAAAGTCCGCGTCGGCGTGCCGTCGGAAAAAAGGACGATATCCTCGCCCGCCATGACGCAGCGCGCGAGATCCGCGGGCAAGCGCCGGTCGTCGAGCCGCATGCCGGGCCCGTAATTGTTGAAAGGCCGCACAAGCGCGATCGGCAGGCCGCGCGTGGCGGCAAAGACATGGCATAAGGTTTCGCCGAAGCGCTTCGCCTCGTCGTAGCACGCGCGCGGGCCGAGACAGCTCACATGGCCGCGATAATCCTCAGCCGTCGGGATGTGCGCTTCGTCCGGATCGCCGTAAATCTCGCTGCTCGAAAAGAACAAAAGCCCTTCCAGCGCCTTCGAACCCGCATAAAAATCCAGAAGACGGCGAAGCCCCCAAACATTGGCGTCGATCGTCGCAAGCGGATGAAGCCTGTAAAAATGCGGCGAGGCGATCGAGGCCATATGAATAACAAAGCGCGCCCCCGCCGCTCCCTCGATCGCCGCAAGATCGTCGCGCGCGATGTCGAAATCTTTTAAAACGACGCTTTCCGGATAGGCCGCGGCCAATTCTTCAAGCCACGCGGGCTTGGCCAGCATGAAATTGTCGAGTCCGATGATTTTCCGGATGCCGAGCGCGTCCGCATAACGCGCAAAATACTGCATCATATAAAAACCGAGGAATCCGGCGCATCCCGTAACGAGAATGACGGAATCCCGAAACCTTTCGCGCTTTGTGCCAAGCGCCGCATGGATAAGCGCGAGATCGGAAAGCACAATTTTGTTTTCGAACGCGTTCATTTGCGTCGCGGCGCCTTGCGCGGATCGCCGCCTTTCCTTTCCGCTTTTCGCACATGCTTCATCCATGGCGGGTTGCCTTTGGCCCACAAATCCTCAAGCAAGCTCCGGTCGCGAAGCGTGTCCATCGGCTTCCAGAAGCCTTCATGCAGGAAACAACTCAACTGTCCCGCGAGCGCCAATTGCTCAAGCGGCTCGCGTTCCCAGAAGATTTCGTCGCCCGCGACGAAATCCAATGCCTCCGGCTCAAGAACGAAAAACCCGCCATTGATGATGCCGGATTCGTTCTTTGGTTTTTCATGGATCATTTTGACGCGGTCGCCCGCCAGATCGAGAACGCCGAAACGCCCGGGCGGAATGACACCTGTCACGGTCGCAATCCGTTTTTTCTTGTTATGAAAGGCGATAAGCGCGCCGATATCGACATCGGAAAGCCCGTCGCCGTAGGTCATGCAAAACGTGTCGTCGAGATAGGGCTTGATGCGCTTCAAGCGCCCGCCCGTCATGGTGGCAAGGCCGGTATCGACAAGCGTGACGCGCCACGCGTCGGGCTGGCGGCGATGCACGATCGTCTCGCCGGAGCCGAGATCGAAGGTGATGTCCGAATTGTGCATCGCGTAATTCGCGAAATACTCCTTGATGACATAACCGCGATAGCCAAGGCAGATGATGAATTCGTTGATGCCGAACGCGCTATAGATTTTCAGCAAATGCCAAAGAAGCGGCTTGCCGCCGACTTCGACCATCGGTTTCGGCCTGACTTCGGTTTCTTCGCTGAGGCGCGATCCCAAACCGCCCGCAAGTATAACGGCCTTCATTTCACAAGCTCCCCGATCATGGCTTTCAGCGTCTCAATCATATAGGCGCGAGCGTCCGCACCGATGCCGGGCCATAGGCCGAGCGCGAAACCATTGTTCATAAGGATGTCGGTGTTGGTCAAGTCCCCCTGCACGCGATGTTCGATGTCTTTAAAAGCGGGCTGGCGGATCAGATTGCCCGCGAACAAAAGCCGCGTGCCGATTTTATGGGCCTCGAGATAGCGCACGGCGTCGAGCCGCTTCAAAGGCGAGCCGGGCCGGATCGTCAAAAGAAAGCCGAACCAGCTCGGCTCGGCATTGGGCGTCGCCTCGGGCAAAAGGAAATGCTCGTCGAGTTTTTCCGCGCGCAAGGCGTTTGTCAAAAAAGCGAAGTTCGCACGCCGCGCTTCGATAAAAGAATCCACTTTGCCGAGCTGGCTGAGGCCCAGCGCGGCCTGCATGTCCGTCATCTTCAAATTATAGCCGATATGGCTATAGATATATTTGTGGTCATAGCCTTCCGGCATGTCGCCGAACGTCCAATCGAACCGGCGGCCGCAGGTGCCGTCCTTGCCGGGATCGCACCAGCAATCGCGCCCCCAGTCGCGAAAGGATTCGACGATCGTTTTAAGGCGCGAGGATCGGGTAAGAACCGCCCCGCCCTCGCCCGTGGTGATGTGATGCGCGGGATAGAAGCTGAGGCTCGCGGCGTCGCCGAAGCTTCCGACCGGCTTGCCGTCGAAACGCGCGCCGAATGCGTCGCAGCAATCCTCGATGAGATAAAGGTTGTTTTTCTTCGCCAGTTCGGCGACGCGATCGAGCGCAAAAGGATTGCCGAGCGTGTGCGCAAGCATGATCGCCTTCGTCTTCGGCGAAATGGCCTCGGCGATGCGATCCACTTTCGCGTTGGCCGTCGCGAGATCGACGTCGACGAAAACGGGCACGCAGCCGTTTTGCACGATGGGCGCGAGCGTCGTCGGAAAGCCCGCCGCCACGGTGACGACTTCCTGCCCTTTTCGAAGCGCTTCCGCGCCGAGCTTCGGCGAAGTGAGGGCCGTCAGCGCAAGCAAATTGGCGGCGGAGCCGGAAACCGTGAGCGACGCGTATTTGACGCCCGCGCGCGCGGCCAAATCCGCCTCAAAACGTTCGGCGAACCGTCCCGTCGTCAACCACATGTCGAGGCACGCGTCGATCAACGTCCCCAGATCGTCCTGATCGACGACCTTGCCGGTCGCGGGGATGAAGGTTTCGCCCGCGACGAACTTTTTGCGCGGCTGTTCCTCGTACCATTGTTTGCAATGATCGATCACATCTTGCCGGGTAAGGCTTTTTTGCATGTCCGTGAAAACCGGAATGATACGTTTTTGAAAGAGGCTCAATTTGCGCCGAACGGCGCTTCTTGATTCATGCGAAGATTAGCGATCCCGCCCCCTTATTGCAAATGGGATCCCCTTTTGACCAAATGGCGTTAACCAATTATCGCGTCTTTTCTTGCAAAAAAACTGTGCTAAACTTGCGCCCATAGAGACGTAAAATTTGAAAAAATCGTTTTAGGAACAGCCCATGCCCGAGTCCCTTTCTTTTTTGGAATCGCGACAGGAGATTCTCGCCCGCAAACTTGAAGAACGAAGCGCCGCCCTTGAGAGAAAAATTCTGGCGACGTTCCAGCGCATCGATTCTTTTTCCATCAAGGATTGCGGCGACTTGATTAACGAGACGTTCGAAGCCAGCTGGGAAAAAGGCCTTGACGCGATTTATCCTGTTGCCGCGATGGAAGATGTCTTCAAAAGGGCCACACGTGGCGAACGCCCGGTGACGAACGAAAAGGCCGACGATCTTTTTGAACGTCGGCTCCTCATCGCCTGGAAGAGAAGCCTGATCGGCAAGGGCCGAACGCTCGCGCCTGCGAACTTTTCCTTCAGCGTTTTCTACAAACGGGATCCCATGGCCTGCTACACGGGTAAAATGGCCGAATCTTTGTTTTTATCCGCCTATATGACCGCGCGTCCCGGCGCGGAACAACTTTCGATGGGAACGTTGTTTGAGATAATCGAAGCGGAATTGAACGCGGATCCGGCGCTTGTCCCCCGTTCGATGGATCTGGCCCAAGCGGTTTTCAACTTGCTTTTCGAGGATTTGAAGGCGGGCTCCGTCATGTATTTGGCGCGCCTCGGCCTGACGCCGCACATGTTGACGGATTCCTGGAAAGGCCTGGATCGCGTCAGCAAGCTTCGGGCGAAGCTGGACGAAATGACGGATGCCTTTTATGAAAAAGGACTCCCTGCCGATAAAAGCTTCCGCGCCGCCCTCCCTTTTTTCACAACGCTCGTTCGCATCGAAAAAGCGGCGCGACAGATCGAAAGCGCGATCAAGGCCATCCCGATTCTTTCCGTAACGCCCAAGCAAGCCCAAACTGGCCCGATCGCAAGGGGCGCGGACGGACTGCGGCTGCAATAAGCGATAACAGGCTCGAAAATGACCAAATCTCTCCCTTTTTTCAGTCTTCCAACCGTCATCGGGCGTGAAACTTTCGTTCATTCGAAGCGCATCGCGTTTACCTTGACCCCGTCCGGCCTTAAAAGGAAACCGCCGCGCCCCGATGGCCGCCTTTACACATTGGCTTACGGCAATAACCAGCGAAAGAAAGTTTTTGTCTTTGGATCGTCTGCTTTTTTGCCTTGCGCTTCGGAAAGCTTTTTTGTTCGCCCTTCTTTTGCGGACGCTTTCTTTTGGGATCTTCCGCCCGAAAAATGGCTTTTTAAAAAAGAAGTTCCGCACGAAATACTTGTCAAACTTGGCAATTTCGAGTTCGCCCTGCGTGAAAAAAATGTCGCCAATCTTGCGGCCCCCGCGGTCACGGGAACCCGCGCCTATGCCGAACCGGATGCGGAAAAGGGCGCTCTAAACGGTTATTTTTATACGCTCGCCTATCCTGATAAAACGTCGCGCCTGTTGTTCCAACCATGGAACGGCATCGGCCCAAAACGGCCCGACAATATGGTCTTCATCGAAAAGGGCCTTGAAAAAGGCGTGTTCGATAAGCCTATTCAGGAAGCGGACTGGTCGCCGGAAGCGGTCTCGCTCGAAGTTCAAAAGGCCGTCGAGGCCTATGACAGAAAATGGAGCGAAAATCTGCGCAAAAGACTTTTCAGAAAGCCCCGCCCGATGCTTACCCTCAACCCACGCCTTCAAACCGCGACGCTTTAGTCCCGCAAACCCTTCAAAAACGCGCCGACGGCTTCTGCGCCTTGTTCCTCGTGGATCTGGAAAAGCTTCGTGCCGATAATGGCGATATCGACTTTGCCGCGCAGAAAATCCACGTCCGCCTTGGTTTGGATCCCGAAACCGAGCGCAAGCGGAAGATCGGTGGCATCCCTGTAACGCGCGATAAGATCGTCCATGTCGCGGCCCATTTCGGTCTTGACGCCCGTGACGCCGCGACGGCCCACGCAATAAATCATGCCCTTCGCGTATCCGGCCTGCGTTTTAAGCCGCGCGTCGGTCGTCGTCGGCGTGAAGAAGAAAATCGGCGCGATTCCGGCCTTGTCGCAGCAAGCTATAACCTCATCCGCTTCTTCGGGCGGAAGATCGGGAATGATAAGCCCTTCCACGCCGCACGCCTTCGCCTTTTCGACAAAACGCGGAACGCCATAGGCGAACGGCACGTTGTAATAGGTCATGAAAAGAAAAATCACGTCGGGATAAAGCGCGGTGATTTTTTCGGCAAAACCCAAACATTTTGTCGTCGTCGCGCCGCGCTTCAAAGCCTCGCCGTTCGCGCGCAAAAGCACAGGCCCATCGGCCATCGGCTCGGAGAACGGAATCTGCATCTCGATAATATCGGCCCCTGCCCCGACCATCGCGGCGATGACTTTTTCGTTTTCCTCAAACGACGGAAAGCCGAGCACGAGATGCGGCATCAAAAGAAGGCCCTTTTTGGCCTTCGCTTTTTCGATTTTATCCTGAAGCGTTTTACCTTCCAGCACGATAGGCCTCCGCTTTCTCGATGACGAAATCTTCCCACGCGCGGTCTTTTAACGCGTCGGCGATGATGAAGATGTCTTTATCGCCGCGCCCTGATTGATTGATGATGATGATTTCGTCTTTCCCCATCTTCGGCGCTTCCTTAAACGCCTGCGCGAACGCATGTGAGGATTCAAGCGCCGGAATGATCCCTTCCTTCTTGATGGTGAGTGAAAGAGCCTCCACGACCTCGTCATCCGTCGCAGCTTCGAAACGCACGCGCCCCCGCTCGTTCAATTCCGCGAAAATCGGCGAGACGCCGATGTAATCCAAGCCCGCCGATATGGAATGAGTCTCAAGCATCTGGCCTTCGGCATCCTGAAGAAACATCGTCTTCATGCCTTGCGCCACGCCCACATGCCCGTCGGAGGATGCCAAACGCGCCGCGTGCTTATGGCTTTCAAGCCCATAGCCGCCCGCCTCAACGCCGATCAATTCAACCCCTGCATCCTCGAAAAATTCCGCAAACAAACCGAGCGCGTTCGACCCACCGCCGACGCAGGCATAAAGCCTGTCCGGCAATCTGCCCTCGGCTTCCAGAATCTGCTTCTTCGCTTCCTTGCCGATGATGGATTGAAACCACGCGACCATTTCGGGAAAAGGATGCGGCCCGCAAGCCGTTCCCAAAACGTAATGCGTCTCTTCCATGCTCGCGCTCCAATCGCGGAACGCGGCGTTGATCGCGTCTTTCAAGGTTTTCGTGCCGTTCTTCACGACATTGACCTTGGCGCCCAGTTTTTCCATCCAGAACACGTTCGGGCGCTGGCGCTTCACATCCACCTCGCCCATATAGATCTCGCATTCAAGGCCGAATTTCGCCGCCATCGTGGCCGTCGCGACGCCATGTTGCCCTGCGCCGGTTTCCGCGATCACGCGCTTTTTGCCCATGCGTTTGGCGAGCAAGCCCTGCCCCATCACATTGTTGAGCTTATGCGCGCCCGTGTGGTTCAAATCCTCGCGCTTGATATAAATCTTCGCGCCGCCGAAATGTTTGGTCAGATTTTCCGCGAAAGTCAGCGGCGTCGCGCGGCAGGAATAATTCGCCATCAGTTTTTCGTAAGAATCCCAAAAAGCGGGATCCGCCTTTGCCGCGCGATAGGCCGCGATCAGCTCCTCGAAATTGGCTTCGAGAATCTCGGGAATGAACATCCCGCCGAATTGGCCGTAATAACCCTCGCGCTCGTTTTTCATGGTCTTACTGCTTCCTCATTTTATTCGTTAGGATGCGGACTCAATTGAAAGAGGTTGAGGCGAAAATCAAGGGTTTCGAGAACCGCAGCGCAGCGACCATTTGAGGTCGTGAGCAGCGGAAGCGCAGAAACACTTGATTTGCAGACCAACATATTTCAATTGAACGCATCCTAATTTGTTAGACTTCGTATCGGCGTCGGTATCCGCCCGCCCCGCGCAATGAACGCATCCGCCTTATATTTGCTGACCGCCATCACGGGGCAATGGCCCAAAAGCCCGCCGAACTCCACGCGATCCCCCACCTTTTTGCCCGGTACCGGTATCAAACGCACGGCGGTCGTCTTGTTGTTGATCATGCCGATGGCGGCCTCGTCCGCGATGATCGCAGAAATCGTGGCCGCCGAAGTATCGCCCGGAATGGCGATCATATCCAAGCCGACCGAGCAAACGCAGGTCATCGCCTCAAGCTTCTCAAGCGTCAAAGCGCCGCATTCGGCTGCCGCAATCATGCCCGCGTCTTCGCTGACGGGAATAAACGCGCCCGAAAGCCCGCCGACATGGGATGCGGCCATCAAACCGCCCTTCTTCACGGCGTCGTTCAAAAGCGCGAGCGCAGCCGTCGTGCCCGGCCCCCCGCAACGCTCCAAACCCATTTCTTCCAGAATATAAGCGACGCTGTCGCCGACGGCGGGCGTCGGGGCCAACGACAAATCGATGATGCCGAGCGGATAACCCAAACGCCGCGCGGCTTCCTGCGCCACCAATTGCCCCACGCGCGTGATCTTGAAGGCCGTCCGCTTAACCGTTTCGGCCACGACGTCGAAGCTTTCGCCGCGCACGTCTTCAAGCGCGCGCTTCACGACGCCCGGGCCGGAAACGCCCACATTGACCGCCGTGTCGCCCTCGCTCACGCCGTGAAAAGCGCCCGCCATAAAGGGATTGTCTTCGACCGCGTTGCAAAAAATCACAAGCTTCGCGCAACCCAGCGCGTCTTTGGCTGCCGTCAGTTCCGCCGTTTTTTTCACGACTTCGCCCATTTCGCGCACGCCGTCCATATTGATCCCCGCCTTCGAAGATCCGATATTCACGGAAGAACAAACGATCTCGGTCGCGGCCAAGGCCTCCGGTATCGAATTGACGAGGATCCGGTCGCCTTTCGTGAATCCCTTTTCGATGCGCGATGAAAAACCGCCGATGAAATTGACGCCGACTTCTTTCGCCGCCTTGTCCATCGCCTCGGCCACGGGGACATAGCTGTCCATGCGGCAGCTTTCGGCGGCGATCGCGATGGGGGTCACCGAAATGCGCTTGTTGATGATCGGAATGCCATAGGTGGCCTCGATCTCCTCGCCCACGCGCACAAGATTGGCCGCCGTTTTGGTGATCTTGTCGTAAATGTTCGCGCAAAAGATTTTGCCGTCGGGGTTTCCGCAATCGCGCAAACTGATGCCGAGCGTGATCGTGCGCACGTCGAGCTTGTTTTCGACGATCATGCGGTTCGTCTCGCGAATGTCTTGAGCTAATAACAAAAATTCCTCCTACGTCCCGCTTACAAAGGCTTTAGGTTGAGGCGAAAATCGCATTTTTCGAGAACCGAAGCGCAGCGTACTTAAAGGGTACGTGAGCATCGGAAGCGCAGAAAAAGGCGATTTGCAGACCAACATAAAGCCTTTGTCAAATCTTATGCATACAATTAAAAATATCCTCATGCTGAAGCTTGATCTCAAGCCCCATCGCCTCGCCTTTGTCGCGCAGCATGGATTGAAGATCCTTCAGGCTGACGGACGCGTCCGTCGCGTCGGCGATCATGATCATGTTGAAAAAATCGGCCATCGTGTTCTGGTTGATGTCCAGAATGTTGACCTTGTGCGCGGCAAGCGCCGTGCTGACCATCGCCACGATGCCAACCTGGTCTTTGCCCGTAATCGTCACGACAATTTTCATGCGTCCCTTTCCCACAAAACGAAAATGCGAAAGACCCTCCTCCCGCGCGCCCACTAAAGCCTAATTTGCCTCTTCCCGCAATTCCTTTGCCCGCCTTACGGCCGCTTCCATCGCGCGGCGCACAAGAGGAAAAAGTCCGCCCTCGCCCAAAAGCGCGTCAAGCGCCGCCGCCGTCGTTCCGCCCTTGCTTGTGACCGAGGCGCGAAGCGCCGAAGCCGCCTCATCCAATTCCGCCAGCAACGCCCCGCTTCCGACGATCGTTTCCCGCGCCAAAAGAGCCGCAAGTTCCGGCGGAAGGCCGCGTTTTTCCCCGGCTTCCGCCATCGCCTCGCATAAAGCGAAAACATAGGCGGGGCCGCTTCCGGAAAGCGCCGTGACGGCGTCGATCAGATCTTCATCCGCGACCCAAGCGACTTTGCCCACGGCCCGCATAAGTTTTTCGCCAAGCTCTTTCTGCGCCGCGCTTGCCTTTTTATTGGCCACAAGCGCCGTGATCCCGGCGCCGACGCTGGCCGGAAGATTGGGCATCGCGCGTAAAATCGCGGCGTTGGGCTTTCCCAAAAACGCGGCCAGCTTTTCAAGGCTCATCCCCGCCGCGATGGAAAGAAAAAGACTGTCCTCAAAGCGTCCGTAAAAAGGCAGAAGCGTTTCCATCTGTTGCGGCTTGATCGCGAAGACGACGCAAGCGGGAACGAAGGCCGGATCGATCTTTTCGGGCGCGTCGGCCCACATGATCTCAGCCGCGTCTTGCGGCGCAGAAGGATCGACGACGGCGATTTCGAACGAAGCCTCGCGCCGCCAGCCGCGCAAAAGCGCGCCGCCCATTTTACCGCAACCGACGAGAAGGATTTTTGTTCGCGCCATTATACGGGCCTCACCTGGCCCGCGCCACGCACGACATATTTGAAAGTCGTCAATTGTTCCAAACCCACGGGCCCGCGCGCGTGAAGGCGTCCCGTCGCGATTCCGATTTCCGCGCCCATGCCGAATTCGCCGCCGTCCGCGAATTGGGTGGAGGCGTTGTGAAGCACGATCGCGCTGTCCACGCGATCCAGAAAAAACCGCGCGGCGCCTTCATCCGCCGTCACGATGCTGTCCGTATGATGCGATCCGTAACGTTCGATATGCCGTACGGCGTCATTGACGCCGTCCACAAGCTTCACGGCCATGATGGCGTCGAGATATTCCGTGCCCCAATCTTCTTCCGTCGCCGCTTTCACGCGCGGATCGCAAGCCGCCGCCGCCGCGTCGCCGCGCACTTCGCAGCCCGCGTCCAGAAGCATTGTCACAAGCGGTTTCAAATGCGTCGCGGCGCAAGCGCGATCCACAAGCAAAGTCTCGGCCGCGCCGCAAATGCCGGTGCGCCGCATCTTGGCGTTGAGCGCGATCTTCTTCGCCATATCGAGATCGGCGGCAGCATCGACATAAACGTGATTGTTCCCATCCAGATGCGCCAAAACAGGCACGCGGCTTTCGGCTTTCACGCGCGCAATGAGCGATTTGCCGCCGCGCGGGATCATGACGTCCACCGTGTCTTCCATGCGCAAAAGTTCGCCGACCAGCGCGCGGTCGGGCGAAGGCACAAGCTGAACGCAAGCCTCCGGCAATCCCGCAAAAAGCAAAGCCGCGCGCAAAACGCGGCCTATGGCCCCTGCGCTCGCGAAACTTTCCGATCCGGGCCGCAGGATGCACGCATTACCGGATTTCAGGCACAAAGCCGCGGCATCCGCCGTGACGTTGGGCCTGCTTTCGAAGATCACGCCGATAACGCCCAGCGGCACGCGCACGCGTTCAAACCGCAAACCGTTCGGAACCGTCCACGCGGCGCTTACGCTGCCGACGGGATCGGGCAAGGACGCGACTTTTTCAAGACCCGAAGCCATCGCCTCGACCCGCGCCGCGTCGAGCCTCAAACGGTCGATCTGCGCTTCGGTCAGCGAAGGATTTTCTTCGACGTCCCGCGCGTTGGCGGCGAGAATATCCGGCGTCGCAAGACGCAAAAGCCGCGCCGCCTCAAGAAGCGCCTTATCCTTTTGCGCCGTCGGAACGCTTTTCAAAACATCCGAGGCCGCGCGCGCGGCTTTTCCGATTTCCAGCATGCTCATAAAACCGCCAAATCGTCGCGATGGATGATTTCCTCGCGCCCGCCATAGCCCAAAACAGATTCGAAATCCTCGCTGTGCTTGCCCATGATCTTGCGCGAATCCGTATCGTTATAGGCGACGAGCCCGCGCGCGATCTCGGCCCCGTCGGGGGCCAGCACGCTCACCGGATCGCCGCGCTCAAACGCGCCGCAAACGGACGTGACGCCGACGGAGAGAAGGCTGCGCCCAAGCTGAAGCGCTTTCACGGCCCCCGCATCGATCAAAAGGCTGCCCTTCGGGTTCAGGCTTCCGGCGATCCAGATCTTTCGCGCGGCGACGGGCGTGCAACATGGCAGAAACCAGCTGCACCGCCCACCCTCCAGAATGGAGCGAAGCGGATGCAAAACGTCGCCCCGCGCGATCGCCATCGCGCAACCGGAACCGAGGGCGATGCGCGCGGCCTCGATCTTGGTGCGCATGCCGCCCTGCCCGAAACCGGAACGCGCCTCGCCGCCCATCGCGGTGATTTCGGGCGTAAGAGTCCGGATCTCGGGAATGAAACGCGCACCGGGATCGACGCTCGGATCGGCAGAGTAAAGCCCGTCGATATCGGAAAGAAGGATAAGGCAGTCGGCCTCGATCATCGCGGCCACGCGCGCGGCGAGGCGGTCGTTGTCGCCATAGCGCCGCATGGGGGTCGCGACGGTGTCGTTTTCGTTGATGACGGGAACGGTGCCGAGGCCGAGAAGATTGCGCAACGTCGCGCGCACGTTCAGATAGGCCTGCCGCTCCTCGGTATCGGCGAGGGTGAGCAAAACCTGCGCCGCGCCGAGATCGTGCCAGGCGAGAATCTGCTGATAGGCGTGCATAAGGCGCACCTGACCGCACGCGGCGGCGGCCTGCGATTCCTCGAGCTTCAAAGCGCCGTCGTGAATCTTGAGAACGCGCCGCCCGAGCGCGACGGAGCCGGAGGAAACAAGAACCACCTCCTGCCCCCGCGCGCGGCAGGCAACGACATCCTCGATCAGCGCCAAAAGCCAAGGATGCCGGATCTCGTTCTTCGCGCCGTCGATCAGAAGCGACGAGCCGATCTTGACGACGACGCGCCTGGCCGCGCCAAAAGGCTCCGCGTTTTGATCGGTTTTTTCAAGAGTCTCTTGCGGTCTCATCATGCCGCCAGCGTAAGCGATTCCCGAAAGGATTCAATATGTTTTAGAGTCTCCTTTTGGGATCTGTAACCCCCGGCTTTAGCCGATTGGGTGGAGGAAGGACGAATAAGGAGAAGCGGCATTCCTCTCCCCTTGCGGGAGAGGATAGACCGAGTTGCCCTGCGACCTGTCCTCCGAAGCGCGGAGCGCGTAGGAGGAAGCAGGGCTTACGAGGTCTTGGTGAGGGGTAAATTTGGTTGTCGAAGGAATACCCCTCACCAAGAAAACCTAACCTTTGCTGCGCAAAGGAAGGTTTTCTATCCTCTCCCGCAAGGGGAGAGGAAAAGAAGAGTCGGCTTTTTCGGGCCGACCAATCCGGCTTCTAGCCGGTTGGCGTTCACAAGGTTAATGCTTGCAGCAGCAGCTTTTGCCTTCTTCGCTTTTCGCCTCTTCCGGCTTCGCGCCGCCTTCGATCGCGCAAGCGCCATCGACGAAGCATGTGGATCCCGTCGGCACGCCGCATTTACGCAAAAGCGTCGCGATCGGGCAAAACCCCGTCAGAGGCCCCTGAACCAGCATGACGCCCACGAAAGCGGTCAGCCAAAGCCAGTCGTAGCTGAAGAAAACGGCGAGACCGAGGCTTACAAGAACCATCGCCCCCGCAACAATCATCACGCCTTTATAGATCGTCATTTCCGTCTCCCCGGGTTGTTTTCCAATAAAGCGCAGGAAAGGTTTGCACGGCCACGCCTTGCGCCGATCCGCGCGGCCGCTTCGGACAGCTTGCCCCGCGCGACGCGTTTTGACAAGTCCGGCGCGTCGGCCCTATCTTCCCCGCATGCAACATACGGAAATCAAACGCCCTTCGCTGGCGCTCTATCAACCGGACATCGCGGCCAACACGGGGGCGATGATGCGGCTTTGCGCCTGTTTCGGCGCAGCGCTTGAGATTATCGAGCCCTGCGGCTTCGTTTTCGACGATAAAAAGCTGAAACGGTCGGCGATGGATTATCTCGAACGGCTTGACTGGCGAAGGCACCGCGATTGGCAAAGCTTTCGCGAAGCTTTTCCGAAGCGCCGCCTTGTCTTGATGACGACGAAGGGCGCGGTTCCCTATCGGGATTTCGCGTTTCAATCGGACGATATTCTCTTGATGGGTCGCGAGAGCGCGGGCGTGCCGGATGAGGTTCACGCAGCGGCCGACGCGCGCATCGTCATTCCGATGAACCCCGCCTGCCGCTCGCTGAACGTCGCGCTGAGCGCCGCCATCGCGCTCAGCGAAGCGTTACGGCAAACGAACGGCTTTTACGATCCGGCGACGCATTTGTCCCCGGCGACAGGCGCGCGATAAACCATATTCTTGCGCGACGCTTTCTTTTGGTTATCGATTTCTTTTTTAAGCGTCTCTATGCAAGCACCCGCAGCCATATCGATGACTGTGCCTAAAGGCGCGATATCTTTATCGTCCTTAATTTCCTTATTGTCTTGGAACAGCCGCCCATTCGGCGATACCAAAACGGTTCGCCGCGCAAAAGTAAGCCCGCCTTCTGCTTCGCGTATATAGACCGTCTGTTCGACGGCTGCACCGTGCGTATAAACCGTAACGTCTGAAACAAGAAGATCTCCTTCCGGCGTAAGCGCAGGGATCTTCACCTCGCACAAAGCCGCGCCCTCGGGCCCTCTGGACAAAGGCCTATAATGGTGAGAATAAACGAGAGCAGCGCTGAAAAAAGCGGCCAAAATCCCTGCCTTCTTTATGCCCTTGATCATTTTCTTCGCGTTCATGATTCCCTCAAATGTTATAAACGACTGGGTTAAAACCATTGGCCGCGCCGGCGTCCTTCGCCGCCGCATCCGGCGCCGTCGGCGCGGATTCTGTCTTCACGCCCGCGCACAGTTCCTGCGCGCGGCGGTAAACGTCGATAACTTCGGCGCGCACCGCGCTTTCGGGCTTTTTCCCGTCGGGCGCGACGACCGCGCCTTCCGCCGTCACATTATAATGGTACGAAATGCCGCCATGCGGCTTTCCGTCGGCGTCGCGTGAGATGTAAAGCTGCGTGATCTTCGCGCCTTTTTCGAAAAGCGTGACGATGCTTTTGCGCACGAAAGCGCCGGAGAAGGGATCGTCGATTTCTTTCGTGCAAAGAGCCTTGCCCTCCGGCTCCGCCGAACGCTTGTCTTCGGCAAAAGCGGGCGCCATCCCGACGATCTGCGCCGCCAAAACCAAGCCGGATAACAAACCGAAAACGCCGCGCTTCATTCTTTATTCCCCAACTTCAAAATCAAGGCTGCGCCTTCAAAGCGAAAAGCCGGTCGGCCAACGCGCCGAGCTTTTTCGCCTCGTCCGGCTTGACGTCCGCAAGGCCCGGGAAACGATAGCCGCTAATATGCCCGTACGTCTCAAGAATGCCTCGATTGACAATGGAAGAGACGATCGAATGAAATTCGAGCGCGACGTCGGAAACGCCCAGATTGGCCTTGTCGCTCCTCACTTCGCCGGAAGCGCTTATTTCAAGGGTCTCGTAAGCTCCGCCCGCGACATTCCTTGTCACGGAAAAAGAGCCGTCGGAATAGCCCGAGGCGATAATTCCTCTTTTTTCTTCATCCCCAAAACAAACATTGCCGACGGGATTCGGCTGCGGGTCTTTTAGCGTTTGGGGTGAAAGCAAGCCGCTCAACTTTGAGCCAAATCTTATCAATAAAGAAGCTCTCATCAAAAATCTCCTCAAGAAAATCAAATATGTTCCGACTATACTTGGGTTTCTTCGAAACCCGAAAAAGACATTCGCAAAAAAGTCAAACGCTTACCGCGTTTAAGCGTTTTTTGCGAAAAGGCATACTCGGCTTTCCAAGGAAACCGAGTATATAAAAAATTATCGGCGCTTTTTGCCAATTTTATTAGTTTCAAACAAATAATACCCATTCCTTTGAAAAACAATGTATTTTATCCGCGCAACGTTCCGCCCACATCCTTCGAAACGGCCGCTTCGATGCGTTTTGACAGGCCTTCGAGCTCCGCTTCGGTAAGCGAGGCTTCAAGCGGCTGCAACATCACGCCGACGGCGACGGATTTCTTGCCCGCCTCGACGCCCTTGCCCGTGTAAATATCGAAAAGCACGACCTCGCGGATCAGTTTTTTGTCCGCGCCGCGTATCGCCTTCACCAGTTTCTCGGCGCTCACATTCGCGTCCACAAGAAACGCGAAATCGCGCCCGACGGGCTGCAAGGCCTCAAGCTTCAACAAAGGCTTCGCCGTTCCCGTTTTGCGCGGCGCGGGGATCATGGCCGGAAACAATTCAAAACCGACGACCGGCCCCGCGCAATCGCACGCGGCGAGAATGGAAGGATGAATCTCGCCAAACGCGCCAAGCACGACCGGCCCCAAACGGAAGCAACCGGAACGGCCCGGATGATACCAGGCGGGCGCATCGGCGCTGACCTGCACCGAACCCACCGGTGCGCCGCAAGCCTCAAGCGCCGCGAGCGCGTCCGCTTTCGCGCCGAAAGCATCGACCGCGCGCGAAGGCTGCGCCCAGTTGCGCGGGCTCGATCCCGCGCGGATTCCGGCGATGGCGATGGGTTGTGCGTCGGGCGCGGTTCCTTTGAAAACAGGCCCGATCTCAAAAAGCCCGACATCCGCAAAGCCGCGATCCGCGTTGCGTTTCACGGCAAGAATCAGATTCCCCAAAATCGAGGGCCGCATTTGATCCAGATCGGCGCTGATGGGATTGGAAAGCCGCAAGGCGGGATCCGTCCCGCCGAAAGAAGCGGCCAAAGCGCTCGGCATAAAGGACCAGGTCACGGCCTCGTTCAAACCCGCCGCGGCCAAGGCGCGACGCGCGCGCGTTGTGCGCTGATCGGTCAAATCCAAAGCGCAAGGCGTCATCACTTCCGCGCGCGTCATGGAAAGCGCGGGAATGGAATCGAATCCCTTGATGCGCGTCACTTCCTCGGTGAAATCGACGTCTTCCTCGATATCGGGACGCCAGCTTGGAATCGCGATATTCCACTTCCCGCCTGTTTTTTCGATGCCGAAACCGAGCGTGGACAAAATCTCAAGCTGCTCTGCTTCGGCCACATCCAATCCGATATGTTTCAAACACAAAGCGGGATCATAGGAAAGCGTGCGCGTGGCGTCGGGAACGCGGCCCGCGACGACATTTTCGCTGACGATTGTTTTATCCGTTCCGCAGATTTCGAGGATCAGACGCGTCGCGATCTCAAGCCCGGGCAGAACGAAAGCCGGATCGACGCCGCGCTCGAAACGGTAACGCGCATCCGATGAAAGCTGCAAAGCGCGGCCCGTTTTCGCGGTGCGCACGGGATCGAAGGTCGCGGATTCGACGAACACATCGACGGTCTCATTCGTGCACCCCGTCGAAGCCCCGCCCATCACGCCCGCGAGGCTCAAAACGCCCGCATCGTCGCTGATCGCCGTCATGCCGGGGCCGAGCGTATAATTTTTTTCATTCAAAGCGTCGAAGCTCTCGCCGCCCTGCGAAAGATGAACGCGCAAAGCGCCCTTGATCTTCGCGGCGTCGAACACGTGCATGGGCCGCGCAAAGGCAAAGCACATGTAATTCGTTATATCGACGAGCGCCGAAATGGGCCGCAGGCCGATGGCTTGCAATTTCGCCTGAAGCCATGCGGGGCTTGGCCCGTTTTTAACATTGCGGATCAAACGTCCCGCAAAAACGGGGCAAGCGTTTTTCGCATCTTCCGGAAAATCGAGAGAAACGGAGATGCGGCTTTTTTCCGTGCCCTTCACGGGCGTCAAATCAAGCGCCTTTAATTTTCCCATGCCCGCCGCCGCAAGATCGCGCGCCACGCCGCGCACGCCCGCGCAATCGCCGCGGTTCGGGGTCAGGTTGATTTCGATAATGGGATCGCCAAGACGCGCATAGTCCACATAATTTCCGCCAACGGGCGCATCTTCCGGCAATTCGACGATGCCTTCGGATTCATCCGACAATTTGAGTTCGGCGGCGGAGCACATCATGCCTTGCGATTCCTCGCCCCTGATCTTGCCGATTTTCAAAGCCGTTCCGGTGGAGGGAATAACGTCCCCGGGCCTTGCCAAAATAACCTTGATCCCCGCCCGCGCGTTCGGCGCGCCGCACACGACGCGGATTTTCTCAGTCCCCGTATCGACGACGCACAATTTGAGGCGATCCGCCTGCGGATGCTTTTCCGCCGTCACAATAAGCGCAATCTTGAAAGGCGCAAGTGACGCCGCCTTGTCCTCGACGCCCTCGACCTCAAGCCCGATGGATGTCAGTTTCTCGCACAACGCCTCAAGCGAAGCTTCCGTCTCCAAATGCTCTTTGAGCCAGCTCAACGTGAATTTCATAGTGTTTCCCCGCTATCGCGCATCTATTTCGGTTGATAAATAATCAATACCAACGAAGCGATCCCCAAAACGATGCCGAATGCTTTTTGAAGTGTGAGTGTTTCATGAAAAAAGAAGAAGGCGACGAGGGTGAACGCCAACAACCCGCCGATGGTCCAAACGGATTGGCAGGCAACAGCGGAACCGGTGCGCATCGCAAAAAAGTAAGCGACATTGATAAGTGCAACGGCCGCTCCGGCAAGAACCGCAAGCCCAACGTTTTGCGGCGTCGCACCAGCAAAGACGTCAATCTTTCCAACGCCTCTAGCAAAACCGATGACGATTATTTGAGAAACGAATTCTGCAAAGGCAAGAAGACAAGCGAACAAAAATCCGTTCATACTCGCCGTCGCAAGCTTGACGCACACATTGTACATCAAACTTCCCACGACCGTCAGGCTCGCAAAGATAATCCAAGGGAAAAGCACATCAACCTCCGAACACTAATTTCGTGATCCCCGCCCTGCCGCCGTTGGCGGCAGTAGAGCAAACGCCAGAGCACATTCCCCGATTATCAAGACCGATAAAAAATACCGTCATCGCGAGGCCCCGTGGGGGCCGTGGCGATCCAGAGTCATTTGCACCGCTCCGCTCATTAAGTCTGGATTGCTTCGTCGCTGCGCTCCTCGCAATGACGAGATGCTTTAACGATTGATAAATTTGCCCTAAGGCAGACTCCGGCGGTGATCTCATTTTTTTCTCTAACCCCCGAAAGCCGGATTGGGAATATCAAGCGCGGCGAATCCGTAATGCCTCAACCACCGCAAATCGGCTTCAAAAAACGTCCGCAAATCGGGAATGCCGTATTTCAGCATTGCAAGCCGTTCGATGCCCGTACCGAAGGCGAAGCCCTGATAACGCGCCGGATCGATGCCGCAATTCCGCAGCACATTGTGGTTCACCATGCCGCAGCCGAGAACCTCGAGCCAATCGCCGTAATTCCCAAGCTTCAATTCGCCGCCTTTGCGCGAACAGCCGATATCCACTTCCGCGCTGGGCTCCGTAAACGGAAAATAGGAAGGACGGAAACGAAGCGGCAAATCGGGCACGCCAAAAAAGGCGCGCAGAAAATCCATCAAACAGCCCTTCAAATGCGCCATGTTCGTGGCCTCGTCGATGACGAGTCCCTCGAACTGATGGAACATGGGCGTGTGGGTCATGTCATAGTCGCAGCGATAGGTGCGGCCCGGCGCGATGATGCGGATGGGCGGCTTTTGACTCAGCATCGTGCGGGCCTGCACCGGCGATGTGTGCGTGCGCAAAACCATGGGCCGCTCGCCCGTCTGCGGCAAATAGAACGTATCCTGCATCTGCCGCGCGGGATGATCGGGCGGCATGTTGAGCGCCGTAAAATTATGCCAATCGTCTTCGACATCCGGCCCTTTGGCGAGCTTGAAACCCATGCTCGCGAAAAGCGTGACGATCTCATCGACCGTCTGCGAAATCGGATGAATGCGGCCATCGGATGCCGGCCGCGCGGGCAAGGTGATGTCGATTTTTTCTTTGATAAGCCGTTCGGCAAGCGCGGCTTCGGCGAGTTCCTTTTGACGCGCGGCGATTTTCGCGGCCACTTCGTCTTTCAAAACATTGAGCGCCGCGCCGCGCGCCTTCCGCGCCTCGGCGTCCAGCCCGCCCAGCTCTTTCATAAGCGCCGTCAGCTTGCCCTTTTTGCCGAGCGCGTCCACGCGCACGGCGTCCAACGCCGCTTCGTCGGAAGCAGATTCCAGCGCTTCAAAAAGCGCGGATTTGATGGTGGTAAGATCTTGATAATCGGTAGTCTGGGCGGCCTCGGACATAATCACCTCTGTTGTCCCTGAACTGAATCGGAATATACACGGCTTCACTATGAAAAGAAGCCGGTTTGCCGATCAGGCCGCCCCGAAAACCGGAGATTTAGTTACGCAGCTTTTTTATCCAAAGCAGCCTTTGCCTGATCGACGAGGGCCTTGAAGACCTCGGGCTCAGTGGCTGCAAGATCGGAAAGCTGTTTGCGATCCAGCTCGATGCCTGCAAGCTTAAGCCCGTTCATAAATCGGGCATAGGTCAGGCCGAGTTCGCGCACGCCCGCATTGATGCGGACGATCCAAAGGGAACGCATATCGCGCTTTTTGGCCTTGCGATCGCGGTACGAATAGCGAAGCCCTTTTTCGAGCTTCTCAATCGCAACACGAAAGCAAGTGCTCGCGCGACCGCGAAAACCTTTGCTGAGTTTGATAACTTCTTTGTGCCGAGCGCTGCCGGTCACACCACGTTTAACGCGAGCCATGTTCGATCCCCCTTATTGCGGACGCAAGAAATGTTGAATGACGTTGTCGGCGTCGGTCTTGAAAAGAAGAACGCCCTGACGCGCTTCACGCTTCATGCTTTGGGGACGCTTGCGCATTCCGTGACGTTTGCCTGCAGCACCGCACTTGACTTTGCCCTTGCCGGTGATGCGGAAACGCTTTTTGGACCCGCTGTGGGTCTTGAGCTTAGACATTTGATGTTCCTTCGTTTAGCGTTATTTCTTTGCTTTATCAATGGCTTATGCCAAAAACAAACCAAAGTCGCGGCCGGGCATGTCTACGCGCCGGCGCGCTGGAGGGGGATTTTTAGCGACTCTCCGGCCTGAAAGCAAGGAAAAGAGTCAAAAAAGCCGCCTTCTTTCAAAGGCGGCTTTTTCTATCTCTATTTAATTATTAAAGGTTTTCCTCAATCCACGCCTGCACGGATTGCTTCGGCACGGATCCAACCTTTGTGGCGATCAGCTTCCCGCCTTTGAAGAGCATGAGGGTGGGAATGCTGCGGATTCCGTGTTGCGAGGCGACATTCGGGCTTTGATCGACATTGACCTTGGCGATGGTGACCTTGCCGGCCATCTCGCCCGCCAATTCCTCAAGCACAGGCCCGATCATCTTGCAGGGCCCGCACCATTCGGCCCAAAAATCGACGAGGACGAGGCCTTCGGCCTTCAAAACGTCTTGTTCGAAGCTTGCATCGGTGACTTGTTTTGCGGCGCCGGACATGAATCCTCCTCTTCGCTGATGGCCTGTCTATCTTATGTGGGATGATCCTAGCGTCCCGTCAAGGGGGAGAAAAGCTCTTTTCAATCCCCTGCCATTACAATCAAACCAAAATAAAAACCGTCATTGCGAGGGCCCCTTGGGCCCGAAGCAATCCAGACTCAGAAAGAGCGCTGTAAACGACTCTGGATTGCTTCGTCGTCCTTCCGCCGCAAGCGAGGGAAGGACTCCTCGCAATGACGTCTGATGCGGAAACGCTTCGGGCTGACTACGCTTCCATCAACAGCGCCGTATGCGTCCAAAGAAGAAACGAACGGATCCGTTTGGCCGGATAGATTCGTTCTAAAACGGCGCGATAAGCCGCCAATTGCCGCCGATAAACGGGCGGCACAAACCGCGCATCCGTCGGCGGCGGACGGTTCGTCTTGTAATCGACGATCCAGACTTCGTCTTCCAGAACGCAAAGCCGGTCGACCTGTCCCGCAATCGCGCGGCCCTCGACCAGCCCGAGAATGGGTACTTCCGCGCGGCTTGCGGGCCCGAAAAGCGGGGCAAAACGCAAATCCGCAAGCAAGCCCAAAACCTCGTCCAGAATAAGCGCCTGATCCTTGGCCGTAAGCCCCTGCTGCGGGTTGGCCAAATAGCGCGCGGCCGCTTCGCGCCGCCGCGCTTCTTCCATGTCCGGCAGATTCTGCAAAAGCGCGTGGATGATCCGCCCCCGCGCGAAAGAAGGCGCGTTCGGCGAAAGAAAAGCGGGCTCGTCCTCATCCGGCCGCGAGGGCGTCAAAGGTCGCGGCGGCAAGGGCTCATCGGGTGCTGCCTGCCGCGCCCACGCGGGCAGCCGCGAGCCGCAGCGGGCCGCTTTTTTCTCTCTTCCTTGTTCTTCCGTTCTCAATTTCTGATCCAGCGGCATTTCCTTTTCTTCGCCAAACCCCTCGATACCCCCCACGCAAAGCGGCTTCAGCACCTTTTGCATCAAGGCATACCAACTTCCGGGCTTCAGCTTTTCCTCTTCCACGCCCCATCCGGCGACATAAAGACGTTCGCCCGCGCGGGTCATCGCGACGTAAAGAAGCCGTCGGTATTCCTCCGTCTGTTTTTCAAGCGCGGATGCGCGAAGCGCTTTCAGAAAACCGTTTTGCGGCTCTTTCGAAACGAAAAACGGCGCCGGCGTTTTGTCTTCGCCGCCCTTCGGCAAATCCCAAAGGATTTTGTCGATCTTCTGCGCCTCCGGCGGCTTGGTCGTATCCGGCAAAATCACGATGGGCGCCTCGAGCCCCTTGGCTGCGTGCACGGTCATGATGCGCACCTCGCCCGCATCCTGGCTCATCTCGCGCTTGATTTCGACCTCCGACGCCGTCAGCCAATGCAGAAAAGCCTGAAGCGAGGGCGTCGCGCGGCTTCCGAAAAGGAGCGCTGCGTCCAAAAGCTCGTCGAGCGGATCCGCAGCCTCATGCCCAAGCCGCGTTATCAAGGCGCGCCTTCCGCTGATCGCGTCGGCGGGACAAGGCGTGTTCAAAAAGCGCGAGAGCGTGGCGTAAGGCGTCGCGAGATCCGCGGCATCGAGGGCTTCGCGCAAATAAAAGCACATCGCCCGAAAAGCGGGATCCGTTTCCGCCGCCTTGTTCAAACTCTGCCAAAGCGAGCCTTTTCGCCCGATGGCAAGCGTCATCAATTGCTCTTCCGTCGCACCGATCAAGGGCCCCCGCAAAAGCGCGGCGAGGTTCAGATCGTCTTCCGGCAAAAGCATAAAGGCCAAAAGCGCCGCGCAATCCATCACGACGATTTCATTTGCGAGAACCATCCGGTCGATTCCCATGACCGGCACGTTCTTTTGCTTCAGCGCGCGCACAAGATGCGCGACGAAGCTTCCGCGTTTCCGCGTGGGCACAAGGATCATCGCGTCGCTTGGCCGAAAGGCGCGCCGCGCCCCAAGATCGCGATCGAAAACGGGCAAACCGTCCGCCATCCAGCTTTTGATTTGCGCCGCGATTTTTGCGGCCAAAAAAGCGGCCGGTTTTTCCTCGATCTCATAGGCGTCCGGAACCACCCAGTTTTCCTCGCTTTTGTCCTTAACGGGCGGGGGGATCAGAGGCCAGATTTCGACATGCCCCTGCGCGTCCTCGTGAAAGGAGAAATGCGCCACCTGTTTTTCCGAAACGCCCGCGCGCGCCGCGTCGTCGGCAAAGACGGCATCGACGGCTTTCAAGATCGCGGGCGCCGAGCGGAACGAGACGTTCATCTCGACCTCGCGGTATTTTTTTTCGGCGGCGACGATCCTCGTTTCGAAATGCGCGCGCATGATTCTGAACAATTCCGGATCGGCGTTTTGAAAACTGTAGATGGATTGTTTTTCGTCGCCGACGACGAAAAGCGTTCGGATCGCGTCGGATCGCGAACCGATTCCGTCGAAAAACGCGCCCGCCAGCGCCTTCACGATGCGCCATTGATGCGGGTTCGTGTCCTGCGCTTCGTCGAGCAAAATATGGTCGAGCCCGCCGTCGAGCTTGTAAAGCACCCAATCCGCGATCCCGGGCCTTTCGAGAAGCGCCGTCGTTTTGCGGATCAAATCGTCGAAATCGAGAAGCGCGCGCGAAGCCTTTTCTTTTTCGAGCCGTTTTAAATACGCGTCGGCCAAAATCAAAAGCGCCGCCGTTTCCTCGGCGATCCGCAAGCTGTCGAGCCGTTCGGCCATGCCCAAAACGCGCGCCGCCTCGTCGCGCAAAAGCGCGTCCGCTTCGGGATATTCCTTCGCAAGCGGCTTGTTCATCAAATCCGCGCGAATCTCGCTTTTGTCGGTCAAAAAGGCTTTGCGATAGGATTCGAAACCCGCGATCCGCGCCGTATCCTTCGAAGCGAGCCAAGCGAGCATCGCCTGCGCGCCGGACGTATATTTCGCCGTTCCCTTTTCGGCGACGATCCGCGCCGCTTCGCGCACTTTCGCGGCGGGGAAATTTTTTTCCTTCGCGAAATCCTTTAAAAGATTTTCGGGCGCGTCGTCCGGCTCCAGCATAAGCCGCCGGTAAAGCGACGCGATCAATTCTTTGCGCCCGCCCGCCTCCGCGATCGCATGCAAAAGCCGCTCCGGCTGCGCAGCCATTTTCTCGAGCGCCTCGACGAAGCTTTCCGCGCCCAAACGCTCGTTCAGGCGGCGAAGCGCGCGGCCTTCCGCCGATCGCGGTTTTTGCGACGCTTCGATCAAAAGACCGGCCCGCGCATCGGCCCGCAGCGCCGCTGCTTCCGCTTCCTCCATCGCCGTAAAATGCGGCTGCACGCCCGCTTCCAACGGAAAGCGCCGCAAAATCTCCTGCGCAAACGCATGGATGGTGCCGATGCGCATGCCGCCGGGGGTGGCCAAAGTCTCGGCGAACAAGCGCCGCGCCGCCTCGATCTGCCTTCCTTCCGGCCTTGCCGGCGCAAAAAGCGCGTCGAGATCCGCATAAAGAACGGCATCCTCGCAGGTCGCCCATTTCGCGAGAAGCCGCGTGAGGCGCACCGCCATTTCGGCGGCGGCCGCGCGCGTGAAAGTGAGGCAAAGAATTTTTTCCGGTTGAGCGCCGTCAAGCAAAAGCCGTATCACGCGGTCGGCGAGAACCTTCGTCTTGCCGGATCCGGCGGACGCCGAAACCCAGATCGAGGCGCGCGGATCGGCGGCCGCGTGCTGGGCGCGGTTGGGGTCGCGCGGGTTCGGATTCTCGCCGCGGTATACGCCCTCAACCCCCGCCTCGAATTTCTGGGGTTCGATCATTTCTGCCCCCATTCTTTTTGCCGCGAGAGATGCGCATAATCGTCATATTCGGGCGCAAGCGCGGGGCGGGGCGCAACGCGATAGGGCATCATCGGATCGGCATAACGCGCGATAAGGGATTGAAGCCCCGCCAAGGCTTCTTCGGCAAGTTGCGCGACGTCGGCCTTGACGGGTTTTTCCTCGCCCGCGACCGCGCCGCCCGAAAGCTTGAGATAGCCGATCCGGCCCACGTCGCGCGCCGCAAGATTTTCAAATCCGCCCTTCATGGCCATCAGCGCAAGAAGCGGCAATTGCGGTTCGATCCCGCGCGCGACTTCCGCGCCGCTTGGAACCTCCCCCGTTTTATAATCGAGGATCGAAAGATGTCCGTCCGGCAACAAATCGATCCTATCCGCGCGTCCGGTCAAACGAAACGATTCCGTAATCCGCAAAACGCCCGCGCCCTCAACCGCGCAAGGCTTGATCCCGTCCTTCCGTCGCGCGGCCTCGAAATCCACGAACCACGCCGCAAGGCGCGCGAAACGCGGCTCCCAGAACGCGGCGGCCTCGGGCCTGTCCGCGAACGCTTCCAAAGCCTCGCGCCCCGCTTCGAGCAAAAGCGGCAAGGGATCTTCCGGCCATTTTTCCATTGTCGCCTTGATAAAACGCTCAAGCGCCGCGTGAACGAGATTGCCGAAATCCGCCGCCGAAATATCTTCCTCGAGCGCGTCGAGCTTTTTCAGTTTTAAAATCCGCTTTGCGTAAAGCGCGTAAGGATTGCGTTGCCACGCGCCGATGTCGGTGACGGAAAGGGCGCGCGGCCGCGCATCGGCGGGCGGGCAAGGCGCGGGCCTGTCGCACGGCTTGATCGCATCCGGCGCATCCAGTTCCCGCGCCCAAGCGGCAAAAGGCGCAGGCGGAGCCAGATGATCGCCCGCGCCGTACGCGGCCAAAAGAACGGCTTCCAATTGCAAAAGAAAACGCGACGGCACTTTGGGCGCGCCTTCGACGCGGCGCGCGCGGGTGAGCAGAACTTCGGGTACGCAGCCAAGCTGCGCAAGATCGTGCGCGGAAAGTCCCACGCGCCGTTCCGGCAAAGGCAGGCCGAAAGCGCGCTTCATGGGTCGCGAAAGCCAAGGATCCACGGGAGGCGCGGGCGGCCAGACGCCTTCGTTCATGCCGCCCAGAATCACGAGATCAGGATGCCAGAGCCGCGCCTCAAGCGGCCCCAAAATCGAAAGCCTTTGATGCCCGCCATAGGCGGGCCGGATCGTGACGCCGCGAAAAAGCCCCGTAAGAAGCGACCTGTAAGCGTCGCCGTCCAACGCGGGCAGGCCGAAAGCGGCCTGTTTCAATTGATCGAAGAAAGTCGCCGCCGCCTCGCCCGCGCTTCCGCGCCAAAGAATCGCCGCGCCATCCACCGATGGTTGAGCCGCGCCTTTTTCCGCAAGCGCAAGATGAAGCGCGAGCCGTTCGGCAAAAGAAATCTTTTCATCCCATGCGTTTTGAAGATCCGCGAAAGCCGCCGCAATATCTTCAAGCCATGCGGCGATCCTCTTTCCCTCTTTTGCGGAACAAATTTCACTTTCTTCCGTCATCCCCGCGAAGGCGGGGATCCCATTTGTTTCTTTTGTATCGAAAGAGTTTTGTTCCCGCATCGTTTCCGCCGCGCCGCGCAATCCGTCGGATCGCATCAGGCCGCGCCAGCACGCGATCTCAATCTTCCGCGCGCGCTCTCTGCATTCCGCGGTCTCGACGCCGAAGGCGGCGAAAGGATTTTTGAAAAGCGTGAGATAGGCAAGCCCCGAAGCTTCGGGCGCGCCTGCGTCCAAAAGCGCCGAAAGATAAGCCCCCAAAGAGGTGCGCGGCAAACTGACGCCTGCGGAATCGTCGATTTCGATGCCCCACCGCCGCAAGGCCACGGAAACGCGCTCCGCCAACGCGCGGTCGGGCGTCACGAGCGCGGCTGTTTTTTCGGGAATCTCCAACGCGCCGCGCAGGCAAAGCGCGATGATCTCGGCTTCCTCGCCCGCATGTTCGGCCTCGATGCGGGAAAGCCCCGCGACGGCGTCGCGCGGCAAGATTTCCGGCGTCAATTTGCGCCACGCTTCGGTTGTTTTCGGCGGCCTTAAAGCCTCGCGCCATAAACGCGCGCGCGCGGGTCTTTCGCCCGCCGCGCTCCACAGATCCACTTCGCTTCGCTTCGTCCCGCAAAGCTCCAGAAATTTCTTCATGCCATATTGCGGATGATTTTCCTGAACCTCGTCCCAGGATTCGGCGTCCATGTCCCGATCCAACGCGGGCAAGACCACGCGCCCTAAGGGCAGTCCGGCGATACATTTCAAAAGCCGCGCAACGGCGGGGATCGAGGCCGTCGATCCGGCCGCGAGAACGGGATAAGACGGCGGATGGCGCGTCCAGGCATCCACGCGCGCGTCCAGCTCAAAACTGCGCCGCGCCGCGGGATCGAGGCACCCTTCGGCGGCCAAAAGAACTGGCCATTGTTTTGTCAGGATTTCCAAAAAATCGAGTGTCAATTTCCAATGTTCCGCAAGCTCGCCTTCCACAAGCTTGGGGAGATCCGCAAAATCCCGCTCATTCGTCTGAACCTCGTCGAGCAACGCGCCAAGCGCCCGCGCCAATTCGACGGTTTGATCGAAGGGAAGCGTCGGATCCTTCTTTCCGATCAGCGTCGCCAAAAGAAGCGTGCGGCGCAAAACCGGTATCGCGGGCGGCAAATCGGGGCTCAGGCTTTCCGCGCCCCAATCTTCCTCGCCCGCATCCCCCACCGCCTCGAGCTTGGGCAAAAGCACGGCCTTACCGCCGGCGATTCGCAAAAAAGCGTCGCGCAAAACGCGGCAAGCGCGCCGCGTCGGCAAAAGAACAAGCCCGTCCGAAAGGCGCAGGGGGTCGCCCGCGGCCTCGTCCCACAAACGCGCGGCGAGAGCCTCGACAAAATTCACATCGGAAGGAATGGTGAATAGGTTCAAGAGAGAACGTCCCAATTTTAATAATGAATGGTAGCGCCGCCTTCCATGGCGGCGCTCTTTTCACCAACCTTCGCCCGTCTCCAACAACCTGTTCGCCATCGCCCAATCTTCCGGCGTGCCGACATGAAAACAGGTGCCGGTATGTTCAAGGCCGAAAAGCCGCCCCGCTTCCTCGGCCTTGTCCCAGATTTTGTTGTTCGAAAAAACGCGCTCGGCTTCGGCGGCGAAAAGCGCGGGCTTCAAAATCTGCGCGCCGATCCACACATGCGAACGCGGCGGCGATGAAGGATGCCGCCGCAACCGCCCGCCTTCTTCAAGCGTGCCGTCCAGATTGAAATCCCCTTGCGGCCCGAAGCCGCGCGCCTTTTCCGTTTTCATCATCAGAAGCAAGGCGTCCATGCGCGCGGGATCCCAAAGGCGCGCCAAGCGCGCAAGGGCAGGTTCTTCGCCGTCCAGCCACATCAAATCGGCGTTAAGCGCAAAAAACGGCTTGCCGCCGAAAGCGGAAAGGACGTGCCGAATGCCGCCGCCCGTATCCAAAAGTTCGTCCTCACGCGAGATGACGATCTCCACATCGCGCCGTTTCGCAAGATGATCGACGATTTGATCCGCGAGATAAAAGCAGTTGACGACGACGCGCCGCACGCCGCTTTCCACAAGCCGATCCAGCGCGTGATCGAGCATCGCGCGCCCGCCGACTTCGAACAAAGGCTTGGGCTTCATGAGCGTCAACGGTCGAAGCCGCTCGCCGCGTCCGGCGGCCAAAAGCATCGCCGTGTCGGATAGGCCTGTATTTTTCAATAAATCGGTATCGCGCTCTGTCATGTCCCTGTCTACCATGGAATTGGACGCGGCGAATCAAAGCTTCTCGAACCACCGCGCCACGGGGGCCAAAGATTCTTCTTCTCCTAGCGCCGTCATCAAAGCCGCTTCCACGCGCGCCACGACGTCGAAACGTTGAAAACGGGTAAAATTGCCGAGCGTCCGCGCATGGCGCTGCGCCAACAAAACAGAGGCAGCGCGCTTCAATTCCACCCTGTCCACGCCCTGCCGCGCCTTCGCGTAACGTTCAAGAACGAAATCCAGAATCTCCCGCGGCGGTACGCGCCTGCAATGTTCGCAAAGCGAGGCGAGGTCATAGGCGACGGGCCCGATCGCCGCGTCCTGAAAATCGATGATCCCCGCGCGCGCCGCGCCTTCGCGTTCCGGCAAGGGCATAAGATTTTCTAGCATGTAATCGCGCAGCACAAGCGTGCGCGGCATATCGTCGACAAAAGCCAAAACCTCAAGCCACGCCGCCGTGAATCCCTCGCGTTCGCCTGAAGTCGCCGCGCGTCCACGCTTGTAAGGAAAATAAAGATCGATATGACGAAGCGTGACGAAATCGGCGAAAAACCGCGCATCGAATAGCGGCAATTCTTTTTCAGGCAAAAATTCCGGCTTCAAGCGTTCATGAAGCGCGATCAAAACATCCGTACCCGCTTCGTAAAAAGGCATCGGATCGGCGCCGCCCGCGACCCTGTCGCCCATGGTGCCAAAGCCGAAATCCTCCATCAACACAAGTCCCGCCGGAATATCCGCCGCATAAATCTCCGGCGGGGAAAGCCCTGCGCCCCGCAAAATCCCGTCGATCAAAACGAATTTGTCCGTTTTTTGATCCTTCGCGGCTTCCATCAAGATCGCGCTTTTGCCGTTATGCCTGAGGCGCGTGAAAGCACGGGTCGAAAAATCTCCCGCCATCGTCTCTTTGATCGCTTCGCCCCAACCCGCTTTTTCAAGAAAGGCGTTTGCGCTTTTTTTCTCGTCCATTACAACACGTCATCCCCGCGAAGGCGGGGATCCCATTTTTGTTTTATTTTTTCCTGACCCGCCTGATCTCCACGCGCCGCGCCGCGCCCGTTCCTTCGAACTTCATTTCGATCCGCGCACGCGGCATATAGACCAACGCCTTTTCCGGCCATTCGACGATGACCAAGCCCTCGGCCACCGCCTCGTCGAAGCCGATTTCCTCCATCTCCTCCGGCTTTTCAAGCCGATAGAGGTCGAAATGAAAAACGGGAAAGCGCGGCGTGTCATAGCTTTGCACAAGCGTGAAAGTCGGGCTCGGCACCTCGCCCGCGACGCCGAGTGTTCTTAAGAGAGCGCGCGCGAAAGTCGTCTTTCCGGCGCCGAGATCGCCGCTTAAAAGAAGCGCATCGCGGCGATCGAGCGTCGCCGCCATGCGCGCCGCCAATTCTTCCGTCGCGGCGAGATCGGGAAGCGGGAAAAGACCCTCAGGCGTCGACATCTTCATCGGCGTCGCGCGCGGCCAAAGCGGGCGGCGTTTCGCTTTCGGCGGACGCCTTTTCGGGGATGAAGCAGCTTACGGTCGTCCCTGTTTTGACGTCGCTTTCTATTTCGACGCGGCCGCCGTGAAGCTCGATGAAACTTTTCACGAGGCTGAGGCCGAGACCGACGCCGCTTTGCCGCGTTTGCAGATTGGCGCGCTCGAACTTGCCGAAAACGCGCTCGCGATCCACTTCCGGAATGCCGATGCCCGTGTCGCTGACGCGGAGCGCAAGATTCCCGCCTTCGCGCGCGGCGCTCATCGTGACGCGCCCGCCCTTCGGCGTGTATTTCACGGCGTTGCCGATCAGGTTGAAAAGAACCTGCTTCAGGCGGTGCGGGTCGGCGTCGATCTTGCCGATGTCCGAGGGGCAGTCGATGACGATGGCGAGGCCCTGCTGGCGCGCCCAGGGCGCGGCGATTTGCTTGGCGTCGTTCAAAAGATCGGCGACGTCGAGCGTCTGGCGCTCCACGGCCATGCGACCGGCTTCGATCATGGCGAGGTCGAGCACGTCGTTGATAAGGCGCGTCAGCTTTTCGCTCTCCGATTTGATGGTGGCCGTGTATTCCATCTGCCGTTCGTTGAGCGTGCCGAAATACTGCGCGGCGAGAATGTCGGCGAAGCCGGTGATGGTGTTGAGCGGCGTGCGCAATTGATAGGACACGTTCGCGACGAAGTCGGATTTGAGGCGATCCGCCGTGGCGAGCGCCTCGTTGCTCGCGCGAAGCGCCTGTTCGACGCGCGCGGAATCGGTCACGTCGAGATAGGCGTTCAAGATCGCGCCGTCGGGAAGCGGAAGCGTCGAGAACTCGACCACTTCCTGATCCGCGCGTTCGATGCGGCCGGTGCGCGGATTGCGATCGAGCGTATAGCGCACCATGTCGGCCTTAAAAGCGGCCCAGTTCGCGCCATAGGCGAAAAGCGGCTTCATGTGCTCAAGAAGATCGGCGATGTGCGGCTCGGATCCCAGAAACTCGTGCGACAATTTCCAGATGCGCGCGAAAGCGGGGTTGGAAAGGCGCAATTTGCCGTCCGCTCCGAAAACGGCGATGCCTTCGGCGAGATTGTCGAGCGTCTCGCGCTGCACCGCGATCAGCGTGTTATAGGAGGATTCGAGCGCCAGGCGATCCGTCACGTCCTCATGCACGAAGATCAACCCGCCGAAGGGATGCGGCGCCGCGAGAATGCGAAGCGTCGTGCCATCGGGCAGATACATCAAATCTTCCTGCGGCTCGAGAAGCGAGGTGAAAAGCCCGAGCCTGTCTTTTTTATAGCGTTGGAAATCCGCCTGTTCGGGAAGGCGGCGGCGCGTGCGCAAATCCTCAAGCACCTCGCCGAAGGTCGGCTTGCCGTCCAAAAAGTTTTCCGGCGAGTCCCAAAGGCGCTGATAGGCGCGATTGTAGAATTCGAGCTTCATATCCGCGCCGTAAATCGCGATGGCGGATCCCAAATGCTCCATCACTTCGTGATGCGCAGCCTGATGGCGTTGAAGCTCGGTTTCTTTTTCCTCCTCAACCGTCACGTCGAGCGCGTAGCCCAGAATCTTTTGCGCCGCGCCGTCCTCAAGCGGAATCTCATTGATTTCGAGAAGCCTGCGCTTGCCGTCGATAATGACGTGGCGGCGTTCGCGTTGAAGCTCTTTTTTCGCCAAGGCGTTGGCGGCAAGCGTCCTTCCGCTTCCGCCCCGCGCCGTCTGCGAGTTCAGCTCGATTTGCTGGCCTATGGCGTCGCGCGGCGTGGAATCCAGGGCCGAGGCATAGGCCTTATTGCAAAGCGAAAGCTGCAAATCCTGCGCGCGCGCCCAAACGGGGAACGGCATCGCGTCGATCAAAAATTGAAGGCAGGCCGTATCGCAAATCTGGCCGGATTCGAGCGCGGGCTTAAGCGCGGCTTCGGCGAGGGCGGCCGGCACGGCGACGTCGCCGAACCACAGCATATCGACCTGCGGCCCCTCGGATCCGACGCGAAAACGCATGCCCGCGATTTGAAGGGCTTTGCCGCCCGCCGCGGCGTGCGCGGTAAAGGTGAAGCCCGCGCCCGTCATCTGAAGCTTGCGGAACAACGGGATCAGATCCGCGCCTTCCTTAATCTGGGCTACGATCTCGTCGAAATGCGCGATTTTCTCCGCGCCCAAACGCTCGGCCACGCCGTGCGATTCGCGCAAAAGCCCCTGCGGCGTGAAAAGGCAGTAGCCGCCCGGAAGCGCGCGCAGCATGGATTGAAAACGTTCGGCGATGAAGCGCACCTGCCGCGTGTGGCGTTGGTTGTGCGCCATAGCGGACTGCGCCGCGATCAGAAGAGCCAAGGATCCCAGCGTCACGAAACCGAAGGCGATCAGCGTCAAATGCGCGAAAGACGCGCCGAACTGCGCCGCGACGGCAAGGCAAAAGAATGCGACAAGCGCGCCGACGATGACAAAAGGGGCCTTGGCGTAAAGAATCTGGAACATGACAACCCAATACCGGAGCAGACGGACACACAGCGCAGCAGGTTAAGACAATCCGCGCCCGAATGAAATGGCTTTGATAGGGTTAATGGGACTAGGGACTGGGGACTAGGGACGAGGAAAGAAAGAATCAGTCCATGGTCCCAAGTCCCGCCCTTTAATACCTGTACCGCTCCGGCTTATAGGGCCCCTCGACATCCACGCCGATATAGGCCGCCTGTTTCGGGGTCAGCTTCGTGAGCGAAACCCCAAGCTTTGCGAGATGCAAACGCGCGACTTTTTCATCGAGCCGCTTCGGCAAAATATAAACCTCGTTTTTATATTTGCCCGGATTCTGCCAAAGCTCGATCTGCGCGAGCGTCTGATTCGTGAAGGACGCGCTCATGACAAAGCTCGGATGCCCCGTGGCGCAGCCGAGATTGACGAGCCGCCCTTTGGCCAAAACGATCAACCTCTTGCCGTCGGGGAAAACGACCTCATCCACCTGCGGCTTCACCTCTTCCCATTTGTAGTTTTTCAAAGCATCGACCTGAATCTCGGCGTCGAAATGGCCGATATTGCAGACAATGGCGCGGTCTTTCATGAGCCGCATATGCTCAAGCGTGATGACTTCCGCGTTGCCGGTCGCGGTCACGAAAATATCGCCTTGCGGCGCGGCTTGTTCCATCGTCACGACCTGATAGCCTTCCATCGCGGCCTGAAGCGCGGTGATGGGATCGATTTCGGTGATCAAAACGCGCGCGCCGGAATTGCGGAGCGAAGCCGCCGAGCCCTTGCCCACATCGCCGAAGCCGCAAACGACCGCGATCTTGCCCGCCAGCATCACATCCGTCGCGCGGCGGATGCCGTCCACCAAACTTTCGCGGCAGCCGTAAAGATTGTCGAATTTCGATTTCGTCACGCTGTCGTTCACGTTGAAAGCGGGGATCTTCAGCGTTCCCGCCTTCATCATGTCGTAAAGCCGGTGCACGCCGGTCGTCGTTTCTTCCGAAACGCCGCGCAATCCTTCCAAAAGATCGGGGCGCTTTTCGTGGATATATTGCGTCAAATCCCCGCCATCGTCCAAAAGCAGGTTCGGTTTCCAGCCATCGGGGCCCTCGACGCTCGCCTTCACGCATTCCCAGTATTCGTCTTCCGTCTCGCCCTTCCAGGCAAAAACGGGAATGCCGGCAGCCGCGATGGCCGAGGCCGCATGATCCTGCGTCGAGAAAATGTTGCAAGACGACCAACGGACGGTGGCGCCCAAATGAATAAGCGTCTCGATCAAAACGGCGGTCTGGATCGTCATGTGCAAACAGCCCGCGATCCGCGCCCCCGCCAAAGGTTTCGAAGCGCCATATTCGGCGCGGAGCGCCATCAACCCGGGCATCTCTGTCTCGGCGATCGTGATTTCCTTCCGCCCCCAACCGGCCAGGGACATATCCTTAACTTTGAAATCCGAGAAAGAAGCGTTGGTCATGGAACATCCGTGAAAGTGGGAGGAGGAAGAAAGAAAGGGAAGGAAGTCAGAGGTCAGGAAGAAACGGTAGCGCCGCCTAAACAAAGCTTTGTGCGCCTACGCGCACGGCGGCGGCACAGATTAGACTCCCCCCGCTTATAAAGCCCCAATCCCCTCACGGCAATGGGGAAGAAAATGGATAAATACATAATCGCCGTTCCGTTCGCCTATGCGGGGAACGGCGATTATGATTGATCTCAACCCTCAAGCGGTTAATTGACGCTGCACGCTTTGCTGACCAAAGTGTTCATCCAACGGCCTGGGGCGACAAAGACCCTCGTTTCCTGATCTTGGGAGCCGTTGATCATTTGATAGCGTTGAAATACACGCTTGCCATCCTCAAAAACGTCAAGAATCTCACGATAGGCAAATGTATCCAAAATAACGCTTTTAACTGTCAGTTCATCAACTTTTATTTCTCTGCAAAGGTCGCCCCGCTGATTGCTTTGATAATTAGCGCCTTTCAACAATTGTTCAGCCGCTTCAACCAACCCAGTTTTCAGGGCCAGCCTTACTTGTTTAACGCCCGTCGTCGAAAAAAGTCGCTGGCGATTTTTTTCTTGTCTGTATTCGCGATCAAAAATGCCTTTGGCCACATCGCTCAGAATGGTCATGATTTTCATATGAAGCTCCTTCAATAAAACGTTCCATCTGTTTACAAAGCTAATTATACCATATGTTTACGAAACTAATTATACGTCTAACTATCTGAAGCATAAGCAGGATCTATTTTGCGAGCCGTTTTCTTAATCAACGACTCCTCAATGCGCCTCGGCCCAATTCTTCGCCCACCCCGCCTCGGCGACGAGAGGCACACCGAGTTTTAACGCAGGATTTGGCGCTTCTTCCATCACGCGTTTCACAAGCTTCGCCGTCGCCTCGATCTCGTCCTCAGGCACTTCGAAGATCAGTTCGTCATGCACCTGAAGCAAAAGCCGCGCGGCAAGGTTCGCGCCCGCCAAAGCCTCCGGCATGCGGATCATCGCGCGTTTCATAATGTCCGCCGCCGTTCCTTGAAGCGGCGCGTTGATCGCCTGCCGCTCGGCGGCCTGCCGCCGCATCGCCAGTTTTTCCGCAATACCCATGATCGGCACGCGCCGCCCAAAAAGCGTTTCCACATAGCCGTGCGTGTGCGCGAAACTTTTCGTCGCCTCCATCCAGTCGCGAAGTTCGCTGAAACGGTCGAGATAGGCGCGAATGAAAGCGGCGGCCTCACCGGGCGAGCACCCGATTTGTTTCGCCAATCCAAACCCACTGATCCCATAAATGATGCCGAAATTGATCGCCTTCGCCTGTCGCCTTTTTTCGGGCGGAAGCTCGGCCAAAGGTATCCCAAACACCTGACTTGCGGTCAGCGCGTGAATATCGACGCCGTCGCGAAACGCCTGTTTGAGGGCCGCAATATCCGCCGCCTCCGCCGCCAAGCGCAACTCGATCTGCGAATAATCGACGGAGAGCAAAAGCTTGCCGTCCCCCGCCACAAAGGCGCGGCGGATCGCGCGCCCATCTTCGGTGCGGATCGGAATATTCTGCAAATTGGGATCGGTCGAGGAAAGCCGCCCCGTTGTCGCCCCCACAAGCGAGAAGGACGTGTGCACGCGCCCCGTCTTCCGGTCGATCTGTTCCGGCAGCGCGTCGATATAAGTGGATTTCAGTTTCGCAATCCCGCGCCAATCCAAGATTTTCTGCACGATTTCGTGACCTGCCTCGGCCAAAGGTTCCAGCACATCGTGGCTTGTGCTGAACGCGCCCGCCTTACCCTTGCCCGCGCTCGGCAACCCCATTTCGACGAAAAGCACTTCCGCCATCTGCTTCGGCGAGCCGAGATTGAACGCGCGTCCCGCCAGTTTGTGCACCTCGGATTCCAACGCAGCCAGACGATTGCCCAACACCGCGCCCTGCTTTTTCAAAAGCGCCACGTCGATCTCGACGCCCGCGCGCTCCATCGCGGCGACCACGGGGATCAAAGGCCGTTCAAGCCTTTCATAAACGCGCATCACATGATCTTGCGCCACGCGCGGTTTCAGAATGAGCCACAGCCGCAGCGTAAAATCGGCGTCCTCTGCGGCATAGTCGCAAGCTTTCGCCAAAGGCACGCGGTCGAAACTGATCTTCGCTTTTCCCGTCCCCGTGACTTCCGAAAACGAAATCATTTTATGCCCGCAATAAAGCTGAGCCAATTCATCCAGCCCATGCCCGTGCCCGCCCTCGCCGAGAACATAGGAAAGCAGCATGGTATCTTCGTGCGCGCAAAACGTGCCGCCGATAGAGCTTTCCAGCACCTGCAAATCGAATTTCCAATTATGCGCGATTTTTAAAACGGAAGGATCGGCCAAAAGCGGCCCAAGTATTGAGGCAAGTTCCTTGATCGAAATCTGCTTCAAATCCGCCTTACCCATCAAGGCAAGCCCCTCGCCGTCTTCGGGATCGACGTGCCCCACGGGGATATAGCAAGCGCGACCGGGCGCGGTGGCCAAGGAAACGCCCACAAGCTTCGCCGTGGAAGGAGTCAATGAATCCGTCTCGGTGTCGATCGCGACATAACCGACGCGCTCCGCCTCCACGATCCAAAGCTTCAAGGTCTCGACATCCTGCACGAGTTGGTAGGAAGGCACGTCCACAGATTCACCGTGGAATCCCCCTCCCCTTGCGGGAGGGGTTAGGGGAGGGGTCGCTCCCTTTTCGTCATTCCCGCCCCGTGTCGGGGCACGGGGCGGGCTCCGGCGGGAATCCAGTGGGCCCGCGTCCGCGGGCCGCTTGAGTCCTGCGGCAACAACGCCCACCCCCAATTCCGTCTGCCCCAACCGCGCGAGCAACGATTTGAACCCCTGCGCCGCGAGAAAAGCGCTTCGATCCTCGATGTGGTTTTCGCGCACGATCAAAGCTTCAAGCGGCGCGGGCAAAGGCGCGGTATCGCAAAGCGTCACGAGTTTCTTCGAAATCCGCGCCAGTTCCGCGTTCGCCATAAGCGCCTCGCGACGCTTCGGTTGCTTGATCGAAGGCGCCGCGGCCAAAAGAGATTCCAGATCGCCATATTCGTCGATCAATTGCGCGGCGGTCTTCACGCCGATGCCGGGAACCCCAGGCACATTGTCCGAACTGTCGCCCGCCAAGGCCTGCACTTCGATCACTTTTTCGGGCGCGACGCCGAATTTCGCCATGACTTCCGCCGATCCTATCGCGATGCCCTTCATCGGGTCGTACAATTCGACCCCGTCGCGGATCAGTTGCATCAAATCCTTGTCGGCGGAAACCACGCGCACGGGCCATCCCGCATCGCTTGCCAACCGCGCATAGGTCGCGATCAGATCGTCGGCCTCGTAATTCGGAACTTCAAGCGCAGGCAGACCAAACGCGCGAACGGCCTCGCGGATCAAGGGGAATTGAGGGATCAATTCTTCGGGCGTCGGCGGCCTGTGCGCCTTGTAATCGGGATAAATCTCGTTCCGAAAGGTTTTCCGCGCCGCGTCGAAAATCACGGCGATGCGTTTTGCGCGAAGCTCATTCAAAAGCTTCACCATCATGGAACAAAAGCCATAGACGGCGTTCACGGGCGTGCCGTCCGCGCGGTTCATCAGCGGAAGCGCGTGAAACGCCCGGAAAATATAGCCCGAGCCGTCGATCAAATAGAGTGTTTCCTCCGGCTTTTCGGCCATCATCCCCGCCTTTTTTGGGTTAGGTCAAAAACATAGCATGACCCGCAAAAGGGGGAAAGGAAGGTTCCGCCTTCGGCTTTATCTACTTTTCCAATCTCGCCGGATCATGAGGGCTGGGAAGAAAGGGTTCTATGGCGCGACGGCGCTTCGGCGAGAACCTGCTCTGGCTTCGGATCTTCACGCGTGTTGCGCAAAAAGAAAAAGCCGCGAAACGTCAACCGAACATCGGTATCAAGGAAGGGGACGCCACACCGCCCCTGCTCATCATCAAAGATTTGCGAATTGGGGAGCGTCCATGTCGGCCCCCAGCCCACATCAACAGCAACGGGCGGTTCAAGAGGACCGGCTTGAGAAATCATCTTGCCAAGATCGTCAAGTGTGCCCGGCCCGACAAGCTTAATCATCTTTGTCTCTTCCAGCTTCCGAAGCGACGCCAGAAATTCATTTGCCGGCATAGGGGAGAAAGCAATAAAATTGCTAAGCGGCAGTGACGCAAAGTCCCAAGCGTTACGAAGCATTTCCAAACGCTCGGCTTTCGTCTGATGACCGTTAAGCAGTGCAAAAGCAGTCCCTTTAAAGGCCTGCGTCAGAGGATTTTTATTAAAGCCCCGCAAGGACCTCAAATTATAAATATCCTGCGCGTTAAAGGCCGTCATTTTGTAGGCTCCTTAAAGTATAAATAGGGATATAATTCCGACAATATTAGTCGTTCTTTTCGTATGTTTATAGAAATTTTTGGTGCCCTCAGGAGGGAATTGATCAAAAACGTTCGATTCCTCACATTTTTAACCCATCGGGCGCCCCCACCTTCCGCCTTCGCCAAGGCTTCAGCGGACAGGTCGGCGGGATGCGTCCCAAACGCTCCTGACCGTTGCGTTTGGCTTGCCCTCCGTAGCTTTAGCGTAGGGGGGTGAACCCCACTTGGTTCGATTGCCTCCCAAAATACCAATAAAAAACCCGTCCAAAGGACGGGTTTTTTATTGGTGCCCCAGAAGGGAATCGAACCCCCACTTCTTTGCAGAAAACAGATTTTGAGTCTGCCGCGTCTACCAATTCCGCCACTGGGGCAAACGCTGAAATCCTTCGGCCCGAAAGCCGAACGAGGACGGGATCATACCGAGATCCGCCATCGGGTCAACAGGGAATAAGCCGAAAAAGCCCTTCTTTCACGCCTTATTTCTTGCCGCCCGCGTCGTCGTCGCCGAAATCGGGAAGCGGCGGCGGCTGGTCGAGCCTGTATTGCTGGGCCAATTGCACGGACAGCTTTTCAAGCGCCTCCATGATGGCGCGGGGCTGGTTCGTCGCGCTGCTGTCGATCAAAAGACCGCCCTGCCAATAGGCCACGACAACGTTGCGCGGCGTCTCGATGGGCGGCACGCGCACGGTGCTGTGCGTCTGGGCCGAAAGCGCGACCCAGCTTGCGCATTCGGTTCCCTGGCTGCTGATGGACACGATCTCGGGAATCAGGTCGATGCGTCCGACGCCGAGCATCGGCGGCTTGGCGTCGACGGGCGAGAAAACGGGAAGGCCCGCGTTTTTCAGCATCTTCAAAAGCGCGGTATCGACCTCGCCGCGCGCCAAGGCGCAACCGGTTCCGTTCGCCGTCAGGCTCATATGAACGCTATCGACGATGATCTCCTTCACGCCGGAAAAAGCGGGCGCAGAGACCGCCGTCGCGGTTTCCGCCGCGGAGGGCGAAGCGTAAAGGCCGAGCGCCAGAAGAATTCCGGCAAAACGGACTCCCAAGTCCCGCTTATTCACGGTCGTCTCTTTGCGTCTTCTCTCGGCGCTCATGGCGTTCCTGCGCTTCGATGGTCAGCGTCGCGACGGGGCGGGCTTCAAGGCGCTTCACGCCGATGGGGTCGCCCGATTCTTCGCAATAGCCGTATTCGCCGTTTTTGATCCGATCGAGGGCTTCGTCGATTTTGCTGATCAATTTGCGCTGGCGATCGCGCGCGCGAAGCTCGAGGGCGACTTCGGTTTCGACCGAGGCACGGTCGGCGATGTCGGGTTCCTGAAGGCCGCCTTCGTCCTGAAGTTCCTGCAGAGTCAAATCGGCGTCTTTGAGAATCGAAGCCTTCCAATCCAAAAGCTTCTGGCGGAAATAAGCCAGCATGGCCGGATTCATATAGGGCTCTTTTTCCGTGGGCTTATAATTGTTGGGCGCGGTTGCCATAAGAGGGGTGTCTCCTTCACCTGATGAATTAGGGTTGCGTTATGCCGGAAGCGAGCCGAATTTGGCCAATTCCACCTGCGCGCGCAAGTCGATTTCTTCGAGGATTTCGGCCAAATGAGGATCCTGGATCTCGACCTTGCGGCTGTTGATGGTTTGGGAAAGCTCCATAAGGTCTTCGCGCGACATGGAGCCGTCGAGAAGCGCCATGCGCAAAGCGTCGAGTTTATCCAGAATATCCTTGGCGCGCTTTTTTCCGCGCGCGGCCCGCGCAAGCGCGTCGTCGACTTCCTGTATGCCGAAAACGCCCGCGACGGAGCCGAGCTGGCTCGTCTCTTGCGCGGCGGACGCGCCTTCGGTCTCGTCGGATTCGTCGAGATGCTTCGAAAAAGACGCGTCGCCCACGGCGCCGGTCTTCGTTTTCCGACGCACCGTCTGCGGGGTGATAACCGGCCCGGTTCCATCGATGCGGCTAATCATATTCCACTCCTCAAGCTCCAGACCCTCATAAGACCATCACAAGGGCTTGCCCCTTCCGCACGGAAGCCGCCTCCTTTAGCACAGGCGGACTCATTATACCATAGATCAGAGGCTTGTCTCGTTTTCGGAACCAAAGGCGTACGCCCTCCGCTTTGACGCGACAAAGCCTCGGCAAAAACTGCCCCGCCTTGAAAAACGCGCCCCGCAAACCTCGGCAGAGCTTGCCCTCTTCGCGGCGCGTTATTTTACAGCAAGTCAAAGGCGTCGAGCAAGCGGCCGCATAAAAAACGAGATTTGCCAATAAGATAAGGGGCGGCCTCGTCTTTTTTCGTCACAGCCGTTCTTCTGGCACGCTGATTGCACAGAATACGCCAGAGGATTAGGTGTCATGCTGCCGATCGTAATATTCCTGTGTCTCTTCTCCATACCCCCCCTTCTTTCGGGCGCGTTGCGCCATGCCCGAAAGATTTCCCTGATCGCGGCGCTGGGCGGCATGATCCTGATCCTCATCCCTTTTTCTGCGGCCCAGGCCTCTTCGCGCCTGAAAGACGTCGTCGATTTCGAAGGCGTGCGCGACAATATGCTGATTGGCTATGGGCTTGTCGTCGGCTTGAACGGAACGGGCGACAGCTTGACGAACGCGCCTTTCACCGAAACGAGCCTTATCGGCATGCTGGAACGGCTCGGAATCAAAACGGACGCCACGACGGCCTCGTCGATGAAAACCAAAAACGTCGCCGCCGTCATGGTCACCGCGACGCTGCCTGCTTTCGCGGCGCAGGGATCGCATATCGACGTTTCGGTTTCGACCTTGGGCGACGCGAAAAGCCTTTTGGGCGGCGTTTTGCTCGTCACGCCGCTTTTGGGCGCGGACGGCGAGGTTTATGCGGTGTCGCAAGGCTCTTTGGCCGTGGGCGGCTTCAGCGCGCAGGGGCAAGGCACGACGGTCACAAAAGGCGTCCCGACGGCGGGCCGCATCGCGAATGGTGGCATCGTCGAGCGCGAGGTCAATTTCCGCCTGTCCGATCTGGGTTCGATCCGGCTTTCGCTGCACAATCCGGATTTCACGACGGCGCGGCGCGTGGCCGAATCCATCAACAAATATCTTAAAGTTCAGGCGGCCGAGGCCGTGGATTCGGGCACGGTGCGCGTGCTGGTTCCGGACGAGCGGCGCAACGACGTGGTCGGCCTTCTGACGGATATTGAACAGCTTCAGGTCGAGCCGGATCAACCCGCCCGCGTGGTGATCGACGAGCAATCGGGCGTCATCGTGATGGGCGAGAACGTGCGGATCAACACGGTGGCGATCGCGCAGGGAAGCCTGACGATCAAGATCACGGAAACGCCGCAAGTCTCGCAGCCCGCGCCGCTCTCGCAGGGCGGAACGACGACGGTCGTGCCCCGCACGGACGTGAACGTGAACGAAGACGAAGGGAAAAAGATAGCCATGCTCCGCCACGGCGTCAGCCTTCAGGAAGTCGTGCAAAGCCTGAACGCGCTGGGCATAGGCCCCCGCGACATGATTACGATTCTTCAATCCATCAAAGCGGCGGGCGCGCTGCAAGCCGATCTTGAGGTGCTGTAATGGACGCCCTTTCCCTTCAGGCCGATCCGTCGACGAACGCGCAGAACGCGCTGGCCGCCAAAAGTTTCGCGCGAAAACCGCGCACGGACGCGGATTTCGACAAGACGGCGAAGGATTTCGAAGGCGTCTTTATGGCGCAGATGCTTCAACCGATGTTCGAAAGCGTCGGCGTGGACGATATCTTCGGCGGCGGGCACGGCGAGGAAATGGTGCGCGGCATGCTGACGCAGGAATACGGAAAAGCGGTGGCGGCGGCCGACAAATCGGGCCTTTCCGACGCGATCAAGGATCAGATGATCCGTCTTCAGGAAAAAGCGAACAAGGGAGCTGTGGCATGAAGCAAGACGCCCAAACGCCAAACGCCGCCGCGAACGCGGCCGGTGTTTTCTTGAATGGCTGCCTCGCGACGATGGCGGCGCTTTCGAACGTCATGACGGAGGAAACGCGGCTCGTGAAGACGCAGAACGTCGCGCGCCTACAGGAACTCGTCGCGCAGAAAAACCGCCTCGTTCTGGACTATCGCGCCCAGATGAAAAGCATCGCGCAGGATCCGGGCCTTGTCAAAAACGCGCCGCGCGAGATGCGCGACCGCCTGTTGCTGGAGGGCACAAAACTCGCGGAAGCGACCGGAAAGAACGAAAAGCTTCTCAAAACGGCGGTTTTCGCAACGCGCCTCATTCTTAAAAACATTTTTGGCGCCATCAAGGAAGAAGCCCTGCCCGTGGAAGGTTACGGGCACTTGCGGCAACGCAGAGGTCATCTTCCCCCGAATCAAATGGCGCCTTCCGTCATCATCAGCCGTTCCGCTTAACGCCGAAAATTTATCGAGAGGATCCTATGACCCAAGCCTCCAACACAGAAATTGCCGCTTCGCTTTCGAGCGCCGCCTCAAGCTTTCTGGCCGCGTTGCGCAACGGATTCGATTCGGACGCGGTCGAAAACGACGGTTTTTCGGCGCTCCTGAGCCATTTCACGGCGGCGGACGAACAGACCGCGGCGGATCAGACGGCGCCCCAGCCTGTCGCGGCGCCGCAAGACACGGCCGCGGCCGCTAACGCGAACGCCGATACGACCGCTCAAAACGGGCCGAAAACCGACACGACGCAACAAACCGCGACGCAACAGGACGCCGCGCCTCTTCCCGAAAAAACGGGGCCGGAAGACGGGGCCGCTCTTTCGGGGAGCGCGAACGAAACGGCGACGACGGACGCCGCGCCCGCGACGCCGGTTCAAACGGAAAGCCCGAAAATCGCCTTGGCGCGCGTGCGCACGGACATCAAGCGTATCGCCGAAGCGAAAAAGGAAGCGCAGACGGATCAAACGCAAACCGTCGCAAACACGGCGAGCGACGCTGCGACGCAGGCGACGACGGTAGCCACGAGCGCCGCGCCGCAGACGAAAAGCGCGCAAACGCAAGCCTCGGCCCAAACGGGAAGCGATTCGTCGGCGAAAACGGACGATTCCGCGACGACGGAAAGCCTGCTTTCAAATCTGGCGGCGCAGGAAAGCGCGGCCCTTCTTCTTCTGCAAAAAGGGGCGGAACCGAAGTCGAACGCAAGCAAGGAAACGGGATCGGCGAACGACGAACAGGCCGCCGCAAACGCGCCTACGAACGCGAACGCAAACGCGGGCGCACTCGCCCTTCAGGCGGAGCTGTCTTCGAAAGAAAAGGGCTTTTCGGGTTTGAAGGATCAGGCGCAAACGAACGCAACAGCCGGAACGCAAAACGCGACGGATGCGGCTTCTTCGGCGACAACGGGCGCGTCGCAAACTTCCACGGCGACGACAAACGGCGCCAATGCGCTTTCGAACAATACGCAAAATTCCGATAACGGCAACAAGATCGATTTCACGGCCGTTTTCGCGGGCCTTGCTTCCGGCGCGGGCACGAGCACAACCGCCCCGCAAACCGCGGCAACGGCAACCGCGCCGACGGTCGCCGGCGGGACAGGGGCGGCGGGTGCGCCGACCCTCGCGGCCACGGGATCGTCTTCCGGCGCATCGCAGACCGCCGCGCTCGGGGCGACCGAAGGCGCGCGTTCGGCCGGATCCTACGATTTCGCGAGCCAGCTTTCTTCCCAAAGCGCGGGCAAGGGAACGGCCGGCACGACGGCGTCGAACATGATCGAACAGGTCGCGGTTCAGATCCGCAAAATGGCCAAAATCGGCCAAAGCGAGGTGACGCTTCAATTGCGGCCGGAGGATTTGGGCCGCGTCGACGTCAAGCTGACCTTCGGCAAGGACAGCACGGTCACGGGAACGGTGGTCGCCGACAATCAGGCGACACTCGATATGCTTTCCAAGGATGTGGGAGGACTTCAGCGCGCGCTGCAGGACGCGGGCCTGCGCGCTGACGGAAACAGCCTGCAGTTCAGCCTGCGCGGCGACGGCCAGCAAAACGCCTTTGCGCAGAATCAGAGCCAGCAGCAGAACGCGAACGGTTCAAGCCGCTTCGTGTCGACTTCGCTTAACGTCGCGCCGACGGCCGCATCCGACGCGACCGCCACGGTCGCGCAATACGTTCTGACGCCCGGGCGCGTCAATCTTCAGGTTTAAAGGGGAATCCGCCATGTCAACCGTAGGCAACACATCAAGCATCCTCTCGGCCTATGTCGCAAGCCAGGCGGCGGCCAGTTCGACGAGTTCCGCAAGCTCGTCGGACGCCTCCTCGCTCACGAGCGCGACGGGCGATCTTTCGACCTTCCTGAAAATTCTCACAACCCAATTGTCGAATCAGGATCCGACGGACGCTACAAACACGGACCAGTTCACGCAGGAGTTGGTGGAGTTTTCGAGCGTCGAGCAACAGATCAACACGAACACGAAACTCGACAATATCTACGCCACGATCCAGTCGAACGGCATCACGCCGGTCATCAGCTATGTCGGCCAGACGGTTCAGGCCTCGGACAAGAACCAGATCGCGCTTCAGGACGGAACGGCGGATTTTTCCTATACGCTTTCTGCGGCCTCTTCCAACGTCACGACGACAATCAAGGATTCAGGCGGCAACACGGTCGCGACCTTCACGGGATCGGGAACGAAGGGCACGAACAACGTTTCATGGAACGGTTCGGAAACAAACGGGGGCACCGCGAGCGACGGCGTTTACACGGTCACGGTCACGGCGACGGACAGCAACGGCAAAGCGCTTACGGTCGGCGATGTCAATTTGATCGGCGTGGTGTCGGGCATTTCGACGGATTCGACGGGTGCGGCCTCGCTTACCATCGGCGCTCTCAGCGTGCCGGTTTCGGACGTCAACGCCGTCTATGCGGCCGTATCGACGGCCTCGAGCTCCAGCTCGACCTCCTCATCCAGCTCGACTTCTTCGTCCAGTTCGACTTCGTAACAAGGTCGGGCTTAGCATTCTGCCGAAAAACTTTTTCTGACCTTCAACACCTTTTTTTTGCGTGAAGGAAATGAGACTCCCACCTTCGCGGGAGTGACGGTTATTTTGTTGATAGATCAAACAAAAACAGGCGTCATCCCCGCGACCGCCTTCGCTACACTACGGCGCGTCTTGGTGCAAGTCGCGTCGAAGCCCAAAGGGCGAAGACGGAAGGCGGGGATCCCATTTGTTTTTCAGCCCAATAACAAGAAAAGGGGACTCCTGCCGGAGCCTGCCCTCGCGGAGGCGGGGGCGATAGTGACGGTATCTTTTCGTTCCGTCTAAACGCGTTTTGCTTTAGAATTCTTTTCCCCTTAAGGGAGGATTTAGGGAAGAGGGCGGCTCGCTTGAATGGGACCCTCTGCCATCTCCCTCTCTAAAAAGGCGCGCGCCTCGGGCGCCGTCCAGTCGGGCACGCCGGATACGCGCCCGATCTCGCGCCCCTGCGCGTCGAAAAGGATCGTCACGGGAAACCACCGAACGCCAAGCAGCCGCCGCGCATCGCCTTCAGGATCGATATAGATTGGAAGATGCGCCAGCCCGTGCCGCTGAAAAAAAGCCCGAACGGCGGCGCTTTCTTTTTCCTCCGCCAGCGTCGCGATTTTCAAATCGCTTCCGCCCGCCGCGCTCAAGGCGTCCAGCGCGGGAAGTTCGCGCACGCAAGGCTGACACCAGGTCGCCCAGATATTCAAAAGAAGCCCCCCTTTGGGAGGAATCCCGGCCAAAAGATCCTTAAGCGTCGTTTCCCTCCCGTTTTCGGCCTGAAAAACGACGGAAGGCGCCGGAACGCGGCTTTTCGCGGCCTGAAAGCGCAGTGCCAGAGAGGAAGACGGGGTCAAATCGCCGTCCGCGCGCGCAGGCGCGCCAAAAAAAGCCCCGAAGAGGCAGAAAAACAAAAGGGTTATTGCGAAAAGACGCGTTCTCATTTTATTGTGGCGAGCAACCTTCGGGACGATTCTATGGTGATGTTCTCTTTTTTCCGCGCGGTCAAGCGGGGCGCTTTTTTTTCTGGAAAAAGGCGACGCTTGGCGTCCGTGTTTTTTCTTCTTCTGACGTGCGGTTTTCTTCTCGCTTCGTGCGGCAAGAAACCGGCGAGCGTCGATCCGCCGGAAGGCGTTCCGAAATCGGCCTTCCCCCGCCCTTATCCCGACATCGCAACGGATCCCAAGCCATGACCGGTTCTTTTCCCGCCTGTTTTTCCTACCGCAACGGCATTCTGCATATCGAGGAGGTTCCGGTTCCCGTTTTGGCGGCGGATCTGGGCACGCCTTTTTACGCCACATCGACGCAGCGTCTTAAGGAAAATTACGCTTCGTTCGCAGCGCCGTTCAAGGATCTGCGCGCGCGGATTCATTACGCGAACAAGGCCAACCCGAACCTCGCGATCACGCGCGTCCTCGCTTCCTGCGGCGCGGGCGCGGACATCACGTCGGTGGGCGAGATGGAGCGCGCGCTTCAAGCGGGCATGCCGCCGGACAAGATCGTCTTTTCGGGCGTGGGCAAAACGCGCGATGAGATCATGGCCGCGCTTTTGGCGGGAATCTATCAAATCAACGCGGAATCGATTCCCGAATTGCGCATGATTTCCGCCGTCGCGGCGGGGCTTGAGCGCAAAGCTTCCGTCGTGCTCCGCGTCAATCCGGATGTCAACGCGCGCACGCACGAAAAGGTCGCGACGGGCCATAAAGGCGCGAAATTCGGCATCGACCTCGACCAGCTCGACGCGGCGCTTCACATCGCGACGAACGATCCGCATCTTGTTTTCAAGGGCTTGATGGTTCATGTCGGCTCGCACATTTCGGATTACGAACCCTTTCGCGAGGCCTATCAAAAACTCGCGGATCTCGTTCGCGCGCTTCGCGCGAAGGGGCTCAAAATCGAAAGGCTCGATCTCGGCGGCGGGGTCGGCATCGCGTATGACGGCAAAACGCTTGCGCCTTTCGCGGATTACGCCGCCGTGGTGCATGAAACGGTGGGATCGCTCGATTGCGAATTGATCTTTGAGCCGGGGCGCCGCCTTGTGGGCGATGCGAGCGTTCTGATTACCCGCGTCACTTACGTCAAGGAAACCGCGCACACGCATTTCGCGATCGTCGACGCGGGCATGAACGATCTTATCCGGCCCGCGATGTACGGCGCGCGCCACGGAATCGCGCCCGTCGCCGAAAAAGCGGACGCGCCCCGCGCGCTCTTCACGATCGTCGGCCCCGTTTGCGAATCCTCGGACGTTTTCGGCGCGGCCTACGATCTCCCCCCGCTCAAGGAAGGCGATTTGATCGCGATTCTTCAGGCGGGCGCGTACGGAAGCGCCATGGCCTCGACCTACAACGGCCGCCCGCTCATTCCGGACGCGCTCGTCGCGGGAAAGGCGCATGCGCTGACGCGCCGCCGCCTTTCCGTGGCCGAACAGATCGCGCTCGAATCCTATCCGGCCTGGATGGCCGGAAAGCAGGAAGGATAAAAATTCCATGCCGCAAAGACCCGTGCTCAAAAGCGTCGCGCCGCGCAATCGCCGTTCCCAAAGGAAGTTCGCGCCTTCGCTTTCGGCCGTCTGGGCGACGCCGCGACGCAAAGCGGGGCTTTTGGCCGCCTTTGCGCTGGCGCTTCTTCTCGGCTTCGTTTTACGTTCCGCACCCGCGTTCAAGGCCGAAATCACGCTCATTCCGCCGGAATACGCCCATCTGCCGTCCGTCGTTTTGGCTGGATCCGAGGGCCAGCGCGCCGCGCGTTCGCATAATGCGGAAGCGACGGAAGGCAGCGTGATCAATGTTCGCCTCAAGAAAGAAAGCGGGGCGACGCCCGTTCTGACCTTCGACGGCGTGGATCAGCCCTTTGCGGAAGAAGGAGCCAAGGATTCGCCGGACAAAACGCTCGCCGCGAACGTGGCGCTGGATCGACCGACGACGGAACCGCACATTCTGCGCCTTGCGCTCGACGCGCATGAAGGCGGCGTCTGGCGCATCCGCGTGCGCGCGGACAAGCCGCCGCAAATAGCGATCACGGCCCCGCCCGCGAACACGGGGCCCCACACGACGCGCCTCAGCTTCGAAGCCGAAGGGGCCTACCCGATCCAGGGGATCGAGGCCGAAATCGCGCCGATCGCGCCCGAGGCGACAAACGCCAGAACGCGCGTCAAATTGTCCGCGCCGCGCGCGAAAAGCGTCCAGGAAATGCTTTTCACCGACCTGACGGATCAACCTTTGGCGGGCAAGCCCGTTTCCTTGCGCCTGATCGCGATCGACGCCGCGGGCCACGAAGGGATGAGCGATCCCGTGACGCTGACGCTGCCGGAGCGCGCCTTCAAGAACCCGTTGGCGCTGGCGCTTCTTGAGGAGCGGCAGAAGCTTTTAAAATCGCCGGACGCGCCCACGCGCGACGCCGTCGCGAACATCATGGCGGGCGTCGCGCATCAGCAACCCAGCTACGGCTACGATCTTGTCGTTCTGATGGCGCTGCGCGGCGGCGCGGTGCGCCTTGTGCTCGACCCCACGGCGGCGACAGCGCAAATCGTGGGCGATCTTCTCTGGCACGTCGCGGCGCGGATCGAGGACGGATCGGCGAGCGTCGCGCTTGAGAAAATGCGCGAAATCGGGCGCGGCCTTTCCGACGCGCTGGAACGCGAAAACAACGAGGCCGAAATCGACACGCTGCTCGCGCTCGAACACGAAGCGCTTACGGATTATCTCGACGCGCTCGCCGAGCGCGGCGTTCCCCAGCCGCAACAGCTTGAAGGAAGGGGGCCGTTGTTCGAATCGCAAAAAACGCCGCTCGGACAGGAAGAACTGCACGGCCGGATCGAAGCGATGCGCAGGGTCGCGCTTGAGAACAAGCGCGGCGAGCTTCGCGAGGAACTGGCGTCCTGGCAGGATATGATCGAAAATCTCCATCTGGCGGCAAGACCGCTTTCGCTCGAACAGCGCAACGCGCTTGAGGCGCTCGTCGCGCTCCGCGCGCTCGCGCACGACCAGCAGACGCTGCGCGATCAAATGGCCGCAGGCTTGAAGGCCAAAAGCGCCGCGACGAAAAAGGTGAAACAAATCTGGCTTGCGCGCCAGAAAGAAATCCTTAAACGCGCGCGCCTTGTGCTTGACGCGCTTCAAAAAGACGGCGCCTTCGAAGATCTCGGCGTCGAGGCGGGCGAAGCGGCGATGACCCGCGCGGCCGAAAATATCGAGGCGGGCGCGCTTCAAGCGGCCTCGCAACAACAATTTGGCGCGACATTGGCGCTGAACAAGGCGCTTCATGCGCTGACGGACAAGATTCGCGGCATCGGCCTCGCGGCCGAAGGCGGCGACGGTGCCGCGCCCTGACTTTCTTTCCGGCGAAAGAACCAGCCGTCTTCAATTCCTGAACGGGGAAAATGAAATCGTCATCGCGAGGAGGCCGACTTGTCGCGCCGAAGCGCGTAGCGCGAAGGCGGAAGGAAGACGGGGCAATCCAGTCTCAAACTCACCCCAAAAAAGGCGGCTTGGCGGTAAAGCCCGCTTCTTTTTCGAGCGCCGAGGCGACGGTGAAAAGCGTTTCCTCGTCGAACGCGCGACCGATCAGCTGAAGCCCCAAAGGCAAGCCGTTCGCGGCCAAACCCACAGGCACCGAAATCCCGGGCAGACCCGCGAGGTTCAAAGTCACGGTAAACACGTCTTCCAAATACATCTGGATCGGATCGTCGGTCTTTTCGCCGATGCCGAACGCGGTTGAAGGCGCGGCGGGCGTCAGGATCGCGTCGCAATCCTTCAAAACGTCCAGAAAATCGTTCCGAATGCGCCGACGCACTTTCTGCGCCTTGACGTAGTAAGCGTCATAATAACCGGCTGAAAGCACATAGGTGCCAATGAGAATCCGGCGGCGCACTTCCTTGCCGAAACCGGCCCCGCGCGTGTTTTCATACATCTGGATCAAATTGTCGCCGTCCACGCGTTTGCCGAAACGCACGCCGTCATAGCGCGCGAGATTCGACGAAGCCTCTGCCGGCGCGATGATGTAATAGGTCGGGAGCGCATATTTCGTATGCGGCAGCGAAACCTCGATAATCTCGGCCCCGGCGGCGCGCAGCATATCCGCGCCCTTCTGCCAATAGGCCTCGACCTCGGGCGACATGCCGTCGATGCGGTATTCGCGCGGAATGCCGATCTTCATGCCCTTCACCGATTTGCCGATCGCTGACGTGTAATCGGGCACGGGCGTATCGACGGACGTGGAATCCTTTTCGTCATATCCCGCCATCGTGCGCAGCATCAGCGCCGCGTCGGCGACGGAGCGCGTCATGGGCCCCGCCTGATCAAGCGAGGACGCATAGGCAATGATGCCGTAACGCGAGCAACGGCCGTAAGTCGGCTTGATGCCGACGATGCCGGTGACGGAAGCCGGTTGGCGGATTGAACCGCCCGTATCCGTTCCCGTCGCGGCCATCGCGAAACGGCCCGCGACAGCGGCGGCCGATCCGCCCGAAGAACCGCCCGGCACAAGCTGCCGCGCGGCCTTTTCGGGATCGGGGCCCGACCATGGGCTGATCACGTTGCCGAAGGCGCTTGTCGTATTGCTCGATCCCATCGCGAATTCGTCAAGACTCGTCTTGCCGAGCATGACGATGCCCGCGTCGAAAAGTTTCTGGGAAACCGTCGATTCATAGGGCGGGACGAAATTTTCGAGAATCCGGCTGCACGCCGTCGTGCGAATGCCCTTCGTGCAATAAAGATCCTTGATCGCGAGCGGCAAGCCTTCCATCGCGCCCGCAACGCCCTTGGCGCGCCGCGCGTCGGAAGCCTTGGCTTGATCGCGGGCCAAATCGAAAGTCTCGGTCACAAAGGCGTTCAAAGGCCGCGCCCGCGTGGCGGCGTTGATATAATCTTCGGTCAATTCCACAGACGTGAATTCGCCCTTGGCCATGCCCTTCAAGCCTTCGACCATCGTCAAATCGGTAAGTTTGCTCATCGAGCCGTTCCCTGCTTCTTTGCGTCATTCCCGCGAAAGCGGGAATCCAGTGGCCGCGCGTCTGCGCGGCGTATGAATCAAATGTTTACTCTATCACCTTCGGCACCACGAAAAATCCCGCCGTTTGTTCGGGCGCGTTCGAAAGAATGTCGGCGACGCGATTGCCGTCCGTCACGACATCGGCGCGCACGCGCAGCGAAGCGTCGTTGACGGAGGCCAAAGGCTCAATGCCGGTAACATCAACCTCGTCCAGTTGCTCGACGAATTTCAAGATCGAGCCCAATTCGCCCGCGACGCGCTGAAGCTCCTCCTCCGGAACCTTCAAACGGGCCAAATGCGCGATCCGCGCGACTGTTTTCGTGTCCATCAACTCCCCCTCTCCCTCGTCATTCCCGCGACCTGTCCTCCGAAGCCTTGGCGAAGGAGGAAGGCGGGGATCCCATTTGTTTTCAGGGAAGGCTCTTTTCCTTTGGGAAAGAACCTGCGGCAAGTTATCATCCGGCCCCATGATCTGCAACCTTTCAGACCTGAAGCGCCTCTGCCCGCCCAAAACCTGCCTTCTCGGCATCGACCCGGGAAGCGTGGTGGTGGGTCTTGCCATTTCCGACCCCGACTGGCGCGTTGCCTCGCCGCTCGTGGGGCTGGAAAAGGGCAAATTCAGCGCCCTCGCCCCCAAAATTGCGAATATCGTCAAGGAAAGAAATGTGGGCGGCCTGATCGTAGGCCTGCCCAAAAACATGGACGGGACAGAAGGCCCGTCTTCGCAAGCGGCCCGCACCTTCGCCTCGAACCTGAAGCGCAGCGGCCTTTTGCCGAACGCCGATATGCCGATTGTCTTCTGGGATGAAAGGCTTTCCACGGCCGCCGTCACGCGCTTCATGATTTCGGACGATCTGAGCCGCAAGCGCCGCGACGCTACCATCGACAAAGCGGCGGCGGCCTATATTTTACAAGGAGCGCTGGATGCGCTGGCAAGAACGGAAGACGGAAAATAATACCAGCGGCCTCATGAAGAGACGCACGACAGTCGAGCGCCCGCGCGCGTAGGCGCGCATGGCGTTAAGTTGCGGGGAGCAACGCCTTGTCAGACAAGGCGTTGTGTACCGCAGAGCGATGACTTTTGTACCGCCCTATGAGTCAGTTCATAAACCCATTGGTATAAAAGCGGAAAGAAGGAAAAACCATCATGCCAATCTATGAATTCCTCCCGACCCCCGAAGCCAAAAAACTTTTCGGCCTGAAAAAGGATCTTTATAGCGGCGAGGGCATGACCCCGCTCTTAATTGAAGCGCTCGGCAAGAAGAATTACGAAAAACTCGGAGCGCAAGACCCCTTATCCGGCGGCAAGACCAAAGGCGAGATCGTCATGCAGGATCCCCCCAGATTCCGCCATTCAGGAATAGGATCCCCGCGCATCGGCACCGTCAGAAGGCGCGACTCCGCACCGGCGCCCGCCTGAAAACGGGGCCTATTTCCCCGCGCCCTGAGATGTTTATCTCGACCCGAGGCCGAAAAACTGCAGAAAGTGGTAGACTCGGGAAGCTATCCGTCTCTGGCTTCTCTGATAATTATAGGAACTGACGCCCTCTATGCAAACGGCGTTCAGTGATACGGCATCATTTTTTAAAAGCGCTTCTTTCTCTGGATCGCTTGTTCGTTCCGTTATCAAGGGTTCTGTATTGTAATTATTCTTCACGGTTTTCCGACTGGAATAGGCGCCGGTTTTAAAATTAAGGGTTTCGGTTTCATCGGAAGAACGCCTGAAAGAATCGGATCGGGTTTGCTCTTTAAAGTTGGGTTCTTCAAAAGATTCTTCAATAACGAAACCCCCGTTAGAAAACCGCGATTTTTCGATCCCTCGTTCGACAAGCTCGACTTTTTTATGGCTTGCGTCGTCTTTGATCTCGCATTCGTAGGTGGAGTATTCGTGCGTATCCCTGATCAAAAATTTTCTCCCATCCTTGAAGACAACCGAATAGCTGGATCCGTCGCCGTTACCAAAGATGTCATGCCCTAAACTGGTTGGCGCATCGGGAATATCTTCTCTTCCATCCCATCTGCTGTAAGCGCCCGCGCAATAAGCGACCGCGCACAGAGCAAAAAGAGCGCCAACAAAAACGCCGATTGTGGCCAAAGCTTCTTTTGAATCTTGTTTCATAAAATCACCTTTAAAAAAAAGAGAATTATCTCGACCCAAGCCCGAAAATACTTAAGAGACGACCGACGTTCAGGGCGATAAGCCGCTTGGGCAGGGTCTGGTTATACCTATCGGCATTTTGCTTGCAGGCACCGGCAAGCTCGTAAGGCGCGCTGTTTAAAATATCATCCATTTTTTTTGATTGAACGAACGTCATATGTTCCGTTTCTGTTGTTGTCTCTCCGCTATCTTTTTCTGTGATTACAAGGTCGGAACGCGCACGCGTTTTCAGATCGAGCACATGCATGTATTTTTTGTTTTCATGCGGCCCTCGAAAAAACGTTTCATTTCTTGCTTCATTTCGTTCGATAAAAAGGCCTGATACGACTTCCTTCCTGAAAGTCTTCCCGCCATCGACGCTCTTTTCCGTCATGGAGACATAGCTTTTCAATCCACCCTCGACAAGATTTACCGTTCCGTCGGCGGTCTTTTCGATTTCGCAATCGCATTCGGATTGCTGAGCGTCAACGGCCCCTTTGCTGGCATAAACCAGAAACTTCTTGCCCTCTTTTGCGGAGACGGAAAGCGTTGCGCCATTTTTCAAGGCAATGGGATCTTCAAGGGAAGAACGCCCATATTCCTTGTATATATTTGCACAATACCAAGTCGCCCCCAGACCAAAAAGCGCAAGAACAGATCCTACACCGGTAAAAATCTTTGTGCTTGTTTTCATCAAAATATGCTCCTGATTATGAAATCATAACGCTTCTTGCGTCATTTAATTATGTGCAAAGCGCCAGGAAAACAGCCGAAAGGCCGAGAACCGCCGCAAAGCATGGCGCGCTTATCTCCGGCAAAATAAATGTTTCTATCGGAGGCCCGCTGTAAAGACCCTCTATACGACAAAAATAAAGCGCAAATCATGGTTAATTTGGGCGACGTAATAATTTTATTGTAGCAATAAGGCGAAAACTATTTCCCCTCGCCCTTCCTGTACGCATCCAAAAAGCCGCGGAACATATCGACTTCGGAGAGTTTTGTCTGCGCGGCGGCGATATCGCGCACCTGCATGGCCTTTTCGGGCCGCGTCAGGACGCGGAAGGTGTCTTCCTGCGCCGTTCCGGTCATGGCCGCCCCGTAATCGATGGCGAGTTTGTCGAGGCCCGGATTGTCGTTGGCAAGGGACAATGCGATGGCGGCGCTTAAAAGCGCGTCGGCCTGATCTTTCGTCAAAACGGCTCCGGCCTTTGGGGGCGGGCCCGCAACGTCCAAAAGCGCTTTGGCGGCGTCGGGCCAACGCTGCGCCTTCATCAGAATATCGGCGCGAAGCGCCAGCGCGGCGGGCTGTTTGGCGTTTTGAAGCAGCGCCAGCGCGTCGTCGTATTTCTTCGTCTCGGCCATCGCGCGCGCGCGCAAAACGAGTCTTTCGGCCTGCATTTCGGGGGGCGCCTGCGCGGCTTCGGCCTGTGAGAGATCGAGCGCGGCAAGCGCGAGATCGGGCCTGTGATCCAAAAGACGGATACCGGCAAGCCGCGTGCCGACGCGCGCTTTTTCCGCGCCCTTCAAGCCGTTTTTGACGAGATCCGTCATCAAATTTCCGGCCTGATCCAAAAGGTCGATGGGAACCAGTTTTTCGGCGAGCGAAAGCTGGATGGCGTTGCCGTCGTCGCCCGTCGGCTTCAAATCTTGGTATTCCTCATAAAGCGCAAGCGCTTCGATGGGCGAAAACCCGTCGCCCTTCGGCGTCAGGAAAAGATCGCGAAAAACCTTGCTCATTTCGGCGCGCAAAGCGGAGGCAAGCGGGCTTGTCGGATAATAACGCAAGGCCTGGCCAAGCGCGCCAAGACCGGCTTTGTAATTCTTGGCGTCGAAATAATACTCGCCGAGGCGCTGAAGAATATCGATTTCAAGCTCGTCGCCGCGCCACGCGAAGCGAAGCCCTTCAAGCCGGTCGACGGCCTGAAGCGGGGTCAGCGAATGGGTCGCGACGCCGAGATCCGTCAAAGCAAGCTCGGCCCTGATTTTGTAAAGCCGGTCGTCGCCGTGCGCGGCCTCGCGCCAAAGCGCGCCCGCCTGTTCGGCGTGGCCCGCCTTGCTGGCGAGAACGCCTTTCAGATATTTGACCGCAGGTTCCACCTTTTCGTCATAGGGGCCGGCTTCGAACGTGGCCAGCCAATCGGCGGCTTCATGATCCTTACCCGCGGCGAGCGCGGCTTCGACGGAAAGGATCGTAAAATGCGAGCGGAACGGCTCAGGATAATCGGCAAGGACGTCCTGACCGACGAGGAATCTTTGTTCGGCGTTGTCCCAGTCGCGCAAATTGGCGTAACCGACCGCTTTCCAAAGATCGATTTCGGGGGATTGCGTTCCCTCAAGAAGCGGGGATTCGAGATCTTTCAAACCCTCCTCGTCGGCGCCTTCAAGAATGCGATCTGCGCCGCGAAAGGCGATATATTCGGGATGGCCGACAAGATCGGGATTTTGTTTTTCCATAAGTCCGAGGATCGCGAGCGATTCTTCCGCCATGCCGCGCGCGAAATAGAAACGGGCGAGTTCGAGCCGCGCCAAGGGCTTTTGCGCTTCCGGCACGTCGGCGATCGTCTGCATCAGCGTCTGGCGCGCCTCGGTAAAGGGCTGTCCGGGACGCCCGCGCCAGGCGTTCAGATTGAAAATCGTCTTGGCTTTCGTGCGCTTTTTCCGCGCGTCGCCCGTCACGGTGGTCCGATCGTGCGCGGGCGAAAGCTTAAGCCCGCCTTCGGACGTGATCTCGACGCCGTCCGAGACGATGCGCGCGACGACCTGGCTGTGCTCGGGCCTGACGACAAGCCCCTGCGCCGAAGGAAGAATCTGCAAATCGGCGAGGCGTCGGGGTTCCAGAAAATCGATCGTGTCGCGCAAAGGAACGAGAATCAGGGTGTCGCCCACGACCGGATCGACATAGCGCACGGGCTCGGACGCGTTTGCGGTGGGCAGCAAAAGCCGCGCGCCGAGCGCGAAATCGGGTTGGGCGACAAGCTGCGTGGCGACGGCGATTTCGTTTTTCGGGCGCGTCACGAAAATCTGCCAGGCGGTTCCGGCGCGCGTCGCGTGAAGTTCGGCGCCTTCGGGCATTTCGAAACGAAAGCCGCTGTTGCGCGGAAGGTCGATAGGCTCAAGCTGCACGTGAAGCGGATTGCCCCCCGAAAGCGCCGCCGGATCGAGCGTGATCTTCCGGTCGAAAAAAACGGTTCCGACGCCCGCGCGCGCATAAGCCACAAGCCCCACGACGACGCGCGGATCGAAGGTCGCGATCTGAACGGGATCGTCGCCGATCTGTATGGCGGGCGCTGCGACGGATGAAGGCTTCGCTTTGTCGGCAATTAGAGCATTTTCCGAATGGGTTGGCGCATTATCTTTTGCCGGAAAATGCTCTAAGTTTTTGTTGTCGATCAGATTCACGCTTGTAAGCTTGGCGGCTGATGCCGCCAAGCTTCTCGCGATCTGATCTAATGGTTTCTGCGGTGCGGCGACTGGATTCGTCGGCGCTTGGGACGGCGCGGCTTGGGCCGCAGCGGGCGGCAAGGAAACCGGCGGCGGCGCGGCGGGCGCGGAAGACGCAACGGGGGTCGGCGTTTTCGCCGGTTCGGGTTTCTGCGGCGCTTCTTTCGCCGTTTCCTGCGGCTTCGCGGCTTGTTCAGGCGCGGGTGGCCCATAAACGTCGATCACGATGGAGGCGCCGCTTAGAAAATCTTTCAAAATCGCTTTTGCGGCAACGTTGAAACGAACGACGAGATGCGGTTTCGTCCCGGGCTCCATCGCCGCGCGAAGGCCGCGTACGCGCGACAAGCCGGGTTCCTTGATTTTCACTTCGGCGGGCGCGGCGAAAACGATCTGGACTTCCGCCCCCTCGCGCTGGAGCTTATAGGAAAAACCGCGCGGCGCGTCGAAAACAAGGCGGTCGAAATCCGGATGCTCGGCGGCGCGAAAAACCAAAGACACAGGCGCTCGTTGGGGCGCGGTCTGGGGCGCCTCCGGCGCAGCCCAAAGGGGGCCCGCGCCGGTCAAAGCGGCGCAAAGAAAGGCGAAAACGAAGATCTTTCTGCGAAGAGGCGCGAACAAAGGCGAAAACATGTTTTCCGTTCCGGATCAGAACGTCAAGAAAAGATCGCCCGCGCGGAACCCCCGCTCAGGCCCCCTTTTATCGCGTGAAATCGCAAACGGAACAACAAGAAAAGCAGAAACAGGCCCGCCTTCTGAACAAAACGCGCTCTGACGAGGCGGCCTGCCGACGCGGCAATCCAGAATCGGGTGCGCGGGGTTGCATCCCCGCGCCCTTTTTTCTATTCGCCCGAAAGCAGCTTGTCGATCGCGTCCTGATCGATGGCGTTATGGGGAAGTTGCGGCCCGTTCAAAAGCATCTTTTCGGGATCGCCTTCGCCTTCGGTTTCGCCGCCATGATGAATTTCGTCGCCCAGAGCTTTTAAAAGGCCGGCGACTTTCTCATCGATATATTTCAGCGTCTGGACGACCTTCGTGATGCGCTGGCCGGTGATGTCCTGAAAATTGCAGGCTTCGAAGATGCGCGTGGTGCAAGCGACCAGTTGGTCGCTGATCTCGGGCGCGCAATTTCCGGCGATGCCGCTGATCGTATCGCACACGTCCATGATCTTGTTGGTGGCTTCTTCCGTCGCGCCGACGACGGCGTCGAGCTCGTCGGTCGCATGCGGAATATGGCTGACCGTGATGTCCTTCGGCTTGATGGCCGCGATTTCCTGCTTGGCGTGATTGATATATTTCGCCAGTTCTTCAAGCTCGCCGTAAAATTTCAGGTCGGTCGCGGTGATGTCGCCGGTCAAGGACGCGATGACGCCCTTGACGATATCGGTCACTTCTTCCGTGGTCAAAGGCTTCCGCGCCGCCGCATGGGCCGCCTGGATTTTATTTTGCAAGCTCGCCTCGAGCTTGGAAAGATGCTCCGCGCCGGCCATTGCATGACCTCCCTGTTTGGCGATGATCAGAAAGCGCCGAGAACGGCCGAGATTTTTTGTTTGAGCGTTTCGGCGTTGAAGGGCTTGACGATATAGTTGTTGACGCCGGCTTCCTTGGCGGCGGCCACGTTTTCGACCTTGCTTTCGGCGGTGACCATGATGAAGGGCGTGCCTTTCAGCTTTTCGTCCGCGCGAACTTCCTTGAGGAACTGAAGGCCGGTCATCGGCTCCATGTTCCAGTCGGAGATCACGAGTCCGCAAGGCGTTTCGCGCAAGACTTTCAACGCCATCGATCCGTCCGTCGCTTGAAGGACGTTCTTAAAGCCCAACTGCTTCAAGAGATTTTCGATGATTCGCAGCATCGTCTTGTAATCGTCGACGATGAGGATGTTCATGTGCATATCAACAGCCATGGGGGCGGTTCCTTTTATTCCCAAAACAAGCGCCTGCGCGCGATACGAAGATCCGCCGCGCAAAAACGCCGGACGTAACGCCCCTAACCTAACCCGAAGAACCTAAAAAAAGTGTTACCGGCCCCAAAGGCTTATTTCACCTGCGGCAACTGATCCTGTTTCGTCAGCGCAACGGTGACTTCCTTGGCCTTTTCGGGGGCCATTTCGGCCATGACGGCCGCCACGCGGGTCGGCTTCATCTTCTGGACGACGCCCAAAAGAACGGGCATATCGAGCGTTTCGAAGATCTTGGCGGCTTCCTTGGGCTTCATGGTTTCGTATATTTTGACGAGATTTTCGATCTGGGCGGCCTGCGCGCCGCTGGCCTGATTGACGAGCGCCTGCACCTGTGTGCGCAGCGTTTCCATTTCCTTCATTTTTTGATCGACGCGTTGCTCGGCGACGCGAATCAAAGATTCGCGCGCGTCGAGCGCGGCGGCGCGGTCGTCGAGTTGCTTCCGCCTGTCCGCCAGTTGTTTCACGACGGCCATTTCGCTGCCGGACATGGACATTTCGTTGCCGTCGTCTTTCGCATCGTCCTTGGCCGCCGCCTGATCGGCTTTCTGCGCGGAAGAAGGGCCCTCATCCGCGGCGGCGGCGGGCGGCGTCGCGGTTTCGGGCGCAGCTTGGGCTTCATTGACGGGCCTGAGCAAAGATCCGTCCTCGAGCGCGGCGAAAACATTGTTGAGATGCCCGCTGACCGCGCCGAGCGCGCAGAGAATCAAAAGCGGCAGAACGAGCCGCGGTTTCAAGCCGGAGAGCTGGGGTAATTTCTTCATCGCAATTTTCCCAGCGCGCGAAGAAGTTCGCGTTCGGCGCCCGAAGACGGCGCGGAAGAAGGCGGCGTCTCAGATTTTTGCGTTTTTTGCGTCGCCTCCGTCTTTTCGGCTTTCGGCGCCGCTTCGCGTCTTTCCGGACGAGGCTTTTCATCGCTCCGGTTCAGGACGGGCTCATCCGTCTTGGCGCGTTCTTTCACCGTCTTGGCGGCGGCGTCGGTCAGGCGCGAAGCCGCTTGATCCGCGCTTTCGACGAGATAGGTCAGCTCGTCGCGCAGTTGGCTCGCCCGCTCGATGAGTTTTTCAAGATCGTCGCCGCCGCTCCGCGCCGCCTGCTTCAGGCCGCGAATGCCGGCCTCGGCGCGGCCGACGGTCGCGCTGAACTCGACGATAAAACGCTCCATTTCGGCGCGGCTTTGGCGCAGACCCGTCAATTGCTGCAAAAGCCGGATCGCATAAAAGATTCCCGCGATCAAAAGCAAGATCAGCGCGACGTCAAGGGCGAAGGTCAAAAGAGGCGGCATTGGCTCCTACTGCTACTGCGCGTATTGATAAGTTATAACCTTCCCGCAAAAAAAAATCTCGCTTGCTTCCCCCCTCCCCTTGCGGGAGGGGTTGGGGGAGGGGTGTATAAAGACCTGTTTCTAAGACATTAGACTGTTTATCTAATGTAGCACAAACTCCGACGCTTTTTGTCGAAGAACCCTCATGCCGCCAAATAATTCTAGAACTTTCGCTTGTTCCCAGAATCGTTCGTGAACCTGCACGGCCAAAGCAAGGGTTCCTTTTTCGTCTTTCGTAACCGACACCGCCTCAACGCCCTGCTCCTTGCGAAGAAAATCCGAGAGTTTATCGCGGACTTCGCGAAGTTGGTCGGCCGTAGGGTTCATAGGGCAAGCCCTCCTTCAATTGTTTCGGTCAGCCTTCTTGATGTTTGATGTCTTCGATCGTCACTTCTTCGACCCTAACGGCGATTTTGTCGTTAAGCGACCCCATTTTTCCCTTGAAAAGCGTGACGTCGCCCGCGCGCAGCGCGATCAAATCGTCGGGCTTGACGTTGAGCATAAGGCGCGAGCCGACCTTCCAGTTGATAATATCGCCGAGCGGCATCGTCACTTCGTCCAAAACGGCATTCATGTGCATGTTGGTTTGCAGCAATTCGTTACCCAAATGGGTTTCCCAAATGGAATCGCGGCCGAATTTCTCGCCCATGAACATCTGGAGCAAAAGCTCGCGCACGGGCTCCAAAGTGGCATAGGGGATCAGGATTTCGATGCGCCCGCCGCGATCTTCCATGTCGATGCGAAGCTTCGCCAGAACGGCGGCGTTGGCAGGGCGCGCGATGGTCGCGAAACGCGGGTTCGTCTCCAAACGGTCGAAACGGAAGGTCACGGGCGAAAGCGGATCGAAAGCGCCGCTCAAATCGGCGAGCACGACGCGCACAAGCCGCTCGACCAGATTGCGTTCGATGGTGGTATAGGGCCGTCCTTCGATGCGCATGGCCGCCGTGCCGCGACGACCGCCCAAAAGCACGTCCACGATGGAATAGATCATGGCGCTGTCGATGGTCATCAGCGCGGAATTGTCCCATTCCTCGGCCTTGAAAACGGCGAGCATGGCGGGAAGCGGGATCGAGTTCAGATAATCCCCGAAGCGCACAGAGGTGATCTGATCGAGACTCACTTCCACGTTGTCCGACGTGAAATTCCGCATGCTGGTGGACATCATGCGCACAAGCCGGTCGAACACGACCTCAAGCATCGGCAGGCGCTCGTAATTGACGAGCGCGCTGTTGATGATGGCCATAATGCCGGAATTATCTTCCGCGACCGCCGCGCCGCCGAAACCGAGCAGGCTGTCGATCTCGTTCTGGCTTAAAACGCGCGCGGTGCTGTCGCCTCCGGCAGCCTCGGTTTCGGCCATGGCCGCCCATTCGGCGGCCTGGCGCTCTTCTTCGGACATTTCGGCGTTTGCGGTATCGGTCATAAGAGATCAGGGGTCGAGGATCGGAGGTTGAGGAATTTATAATCGTCAAGCCGAAGAATAACAAGGGCGCGAGATAAAAGGGGAGAGATGATCGGTAGCGCCGCCTTCCATGGCGGCGCTTGTCTCGCGTTTACGATTTAAGGGCGCGGGGATGGAACCCCGCGCTACCGATCCCCGCTCTCCTCCCGCTCTATTGCACCAGCATCTCCTGAAACAAGACGTCGCGCACGCGAATGGGCTGGGCGATCTCGGTCACGCGCAGCAGCAATTCCTCGCGCAGCCGGTAAAGGCCTGCGGAACCGCGCAAATCCTCAATTCGAAGTTCGCGCAGATAGACCTGAAAGCTGTCGATGATGCGCGGTTTCATGGCCTCGAGCGCGGGCGAGTCCTTTTCGTCGGCGAGTTCAAGACTGACTTTGATTTTCAGAAAATTGGGATGTTTCGGATCGCTGTTCAAATTGACGAGTATATCGCCGAGCGAAAAATACGCAGGCTTGGCGTCTTTGTCTTCTTTTGCATCCTTGGCGTCTTTGGCGGCCTTATCGCCGCCCTTTGCCGAAGCGTCGGCCTCGACGGGCGTCTTGGGCGCTAAAAGGCCCGAAAAGAAAAGGCCCGCGCCGCCGCCCGCCAAAAGAAGCACAGCCGCGGCGGCAATAATAATCAGCTTTTTCTTGCCGCCCTTTTTCTTGCCCTCTTCGCCAAGGCCGTCTTCGCCGCCTTCTTCTCCTTTGGCTTCGCCTTCCGCGCCCTCGGCTTCTTCTTTTTTCTCGGCCTTTTCGTCCTCTTTTTCTTCCTTTTTGGCCACAGGGGCGCTCCTTTATTTAGCTATTTCACGGCAAAGCAATGGAAATCCGCGTTTGGTTAACAGATTAGAGCATTTTCCACGGCTTCGCAAAAGGGTTTTTCGCCGCAGCGCAGCATGCCGTCCTCTTCGCCAAGGCATCTCATAGCGCGCGGGGAAAGAACGAAGAAGGAAGCCAAGACATCCCGAAGGGATGCGCCCGGCGTTTGAGGATTCGTTATGAGACTCGAAAAACCGAAGGTTTTTCATGGCCCCCAGAACCCTTTTTTACGGGCCCGCGCGCTAATGCGCGCGAAGCCAAGCATCCCGAAGGGATGCGCCCGGCGTTTGAGGATTCGTTATGAGACTCGAAAAACCGAAGGTTTTTCATGGCCCATTGAGGGCCCGCGCGCTAATGCGCGCGAAGCCAAGCATCCCGAAGGGATGCGCCCGGCGTTTGAGGGCTTATTGATAAAGAGGCATCTTTTGCCGCAGGTTTTTTGAACATTCTTTCCTCTCCACTCCGAATTTTCATTGCCATCATCAAGCCATCCTACTGACAAACAACGATATTCCAATTTGGCATGCAGCATGCATAGGGTTTCCTGAACGGTTTTACGACAGGAGACACCCAATGCAGGGCGCCAATTTCGTCCTCACTTCGTATCAAGACGGGCTTACCCGCGCGATGGATGTTGTCGCGAACAATATCGCGAACAGCAACACGACGGGTTTCAAGCGTCAGGAAATGGGCTTCGAATCATTGATCGACCGTCCGGCGAACGACCCCATGCAGGAACTTGTTTTCGCCGTCGATCGCGGTTCCTATCGCGACGCGGGACAAGGGCCGCTTATGACGACGGGCAACGATTTGGATATCGCCATTCAGGGCGCGGGTTATTTTCCGATCCAAACGAAAAACGGCACGCGCTATACGCGCGCGGGATCGTTTCAGTTGAATCAAGAGGGCGAGATCGTCACGGTCTCGGGCGATAAATTGCTGGGCGACGGCGACCAGCCGATCACGGTTCCCGACGACGCGACGGAGATCAGCATCGCGGGCGACGGCACGGTGAACGCGGTTCAGCAAGGCAACCGGCTGGAGCTTGGCCGCGTCAAAGTCGTGAAATTCGACAACGAACAAGCCATGCAATATGTGGGCGACAACCAATACACGACGAACCAGCAACCCACGCAGGATATGGACAGCCATCTCGTCCAGGGCATGCTGGAGCAGTCGAACGTCCAGTCCGTCACCGAGATGACCCACATGATCGCGATCATGCGCTCCTACCAAATGGCGGTGCATCTCGTCGATCTGGACAATCAGCGTCTTACCAACGCCATTTCGCGTCTTTCGAAAACGTCGGCCTAAGGTTTAAGGAGAAACACTCATATGCGTGCGCTTGCAACCGGTGCGACGGGCATGAAAGCCCAGGAACTCAGCATCGAAGTCATCTCGAACAACATCGCCAACTTGTCCACGACAGGCTTCAAGCGTTCGCGCGCCGAGTTTCAGGACATGTTGTACGAAAACCTGCGCGCCGTCGGCTCGGCCTCAAGCGACACGGGAACGCTTCTTCCCTCCGGCCTTCAGGTGGGGCTTGGCGTGCGGCCGGTCGCGACCTATCGCATCAACGAGCAAGGCTCGCTTTCGGAAACGGACAACACCTACGATCTCGCGATCAACGGGCGCGGCTATTTCCAGGTTCAGATGCCGGACAGCACGATCGCCTATACGCGCGACGGCTCGTTTCAGTTGAACGAAAACGGGAATCTCGTGACGGCGGACGGGCTTCAGGTTCTTCCGGCGATCACGGTGCCTTCGACGGCGACGTCCATCACGATCAATTCGAGCGGCCAGGTTTTGGCGACCATCCCGGGCCAGACGAACCAGCAAACGCTGGGTCAATTGCAGTTGGCGACCTTCATCAACCAGTCGGGCCTCAACTCCATCGGCAACAACTTGCTTCAGGAAACCCAATCTTCGGGTTCGCCGACCGTGGGGACGCCGAACGTCGCGGGCGTGGGCAGCCTCATGCAGGGCGAGCTTGAAAGCTCGAACGTCGACGTCGTGAACGAAGTCACCAGCCTGATTACGGCGCAACGCGCCTATGAAATGAACTCGCGCGTCATCAAGACTGCAGACGACATGCTTTCCACCATTACGCAGTTGAAGTGACCGCCATGACGAAACGCCTTTTGTTCGGTCTTTTTCTCCTCGCTTTCGGCCTTCTTGGGGCGGGCGTTTCCGCGCGCGCCGACGCGCCGCCCGCCGCCGATGCGCCGTCGGGTGTGGCCTTGCGCTCGACTATGGAGATCAAGGGTTCGACGATCAAGCTTTCGGACGTTTTTTCAGGCGTGCCGGACGGCATCGACCGCGCCATCGCCATCGCGCCCGCGCCCGGCAAAAGCGTGACTTACGATTTGCGAATCCTCACGCGCCTCGCCGAGCAATACAGGTTGGATTGGCAGCCGCAAAGCGTGGGGGATCGCGCGGTTTTGACACGCGCGGCGACGCGCATCACGCAAGACCTGATCCGTCCGGCCGTGATCGCGAACCTGACCGCGCCCGACGCGCCTGTAAAAATCGACGGCAAGGTTGAAATCGCGTTCGACAACAAGGCGCTTGAGGTCGATTTGCCCGCGGACAAAAGCCCCGATTTCAAGCTCAACAATTTCGATTACGACGCGCAGGACAGGCGCTTTCACGCGGATCTCGTCGCGAACGCAGGAAACGCGCCGATCGTGATTCCGATTTCGGGCCGCGTGACCGTGAAGCGCGACGTCGCGATCTTTGCCCACAAGCTTGAAGCGGGAACGATCGTCAATGCGGGCGATCTGGACTGGATGACTTTGACGGACGACAGGATTACGCCCGACATGATCACCGACGCGTCCGAAGCCGTGGGGCGCGAGGTTCGCCGCGAGACGCCGGAAGGCGAACCGATCCATGCGCGCGATCTTTCCGCGCCGCGTCTTGTGAAACGCGGTTCGCTCGTGACGCTGAAGGTCGAGACGCCGCTTCTTCTGGTCACGGCGCAGGGCCGCGCCCTGCAAGACGGCCAGGCGGGCGAAGTCGTCCGCGTCGTGAACACGCAAAGCAACCGCGTCGTCGAGGGAACGGTCGCCTCGGCGGGCGTGGTCGCTGTGCACACCGCGCAAAAAGTCGCGTCGGTCGAATAGAAAGGGATTTGGTTCGATGCCATGCACGCCACGTTTTCGCTCTCTCTTGCTGCTCGGCTCGGCGCTTTTGATCTTATCGGGCTGCAACGCTATGGACCGCTTGAACGAGATCGGCGCTGCGCCGAAAACGGATGCGGTTCAGGATCCTTCGAAGATTGCGTCGCCGATGCCCGTGCGCATGCCGATGCCCAACCCGACCTTGAACGAGCGGCAACCGAACTCGCTTTGGCAAACGGGTTCGCGGGCCTTCTTCCGCGACCAGCGGGCGAGCCGCGTCGGCGATATCCTGACCGTCGTCATCAGCATGAACGAAAACGCGCAGCTTTCGGACGAGACGACGCGGGCGCGGACGGATTCGGAGAGCGACGGCATCACGAATTTCCTCGGTTTTGAATCGAGCTTCGGCCACGTTCTGCCCACCGCCATCGATCCCAAGAACCTTATCAACACGAACAGCGCCCTCAGCAACGACGGCAAAGGCTCCATCAACCGGTCGGAACAGATCAACCTTCAGGTTGCGGCCACGATCACGCAGGTTCTGCCGAACGGAAATCTCGTCCTTGCGGGACGCCAGCAAGTCGTCGTGAATTTCGATTTACGCGAATTGAAGGTTTCCGGCGTCATACGGCCCGAGGATATAAGCTCCGAAAACACGGTCAATTACTTCCAGATCGCAGAGGCGCGCATCTCCTACGGCGGCCATGGCAGCATCCAGGATGTCCAGCAGCCCCGTTACGGAAGCCAGATCCTCGACGTTATCGCGCCCTTCTAGATCATATTGGCGTTAGATTGGCCTAAAAATACGGACACTATATTCCTAGTCGACTGGATGCCCGCCTGCGCGGGCATGACAATTTATGTATGGTGTATCAAATAATAACGAGTCATCCCCGCGAAGGCGGGGATCCAGACTTACAAGAGCAATGCATCGAGGTTTAGGCCAACCCAATACGAAAATGCTCTAGGAAGGGTGTGGGTGGCCCCGCCGCCGGATTTTGTTTCTCCGGCAGAATCGATCGTTTATCATTTCCGAACCTATGGTAGCGCCGGCTTCCATGCCGGCGCCCTTTCGTCAGGCGCGGCCATGCAAGGCCGCGTCATCACTATCTCTGAAGCCCTGCCCTCGCCGCCTTGTCCCAACCGAAACAATGTGTTATCCCTCTATCGGCTTGCGGAAACCGCCCCCACAAGCGCTTGAGGAATCCTATGCCAGACGCCGTTTCCCACAAAATCTGCCTTGCGCTCGGATCCAATGTGGGCGACCGGCTCGGTTCGCTCCGCGCGGCGGTGGAAGCGCTCCGCCCTTACGTCAAAATCATTGCCGCCTCCCGCATTTATGAAACGGATCCCGTTTACGCGACGGATCAACCGGCTTTTTTAAACGCGGCGGTAACCGGAACGACCGCGCTCGCGCCGGAAGGGCTTCTTTACACGCTCAAAGACATCGAAACGGATCTGGGCCGCCAGCCGACCTTCCGTTACGGCCCGCGCGTCATCGATATCGACATTCTTTTTTACGACGATCTGGTGCTCCGCGCCCAAAATCTCACGATTCCGCACGCCCTCATGCACGAAAGGCTGTTCGTCCTGCGCCCGCTTGCGGATGTTGCGCCGGATTGGGTTCATCCCGTTTTGGGCGAGACGGTCGCGACGCTTTTAAGCTGCGTGCTTGATAAAAGCGGCGTCTTTCCCACGGAAGATTCGCTTCTTCCGCCCGCATGAAACGAAACGACGACATCCCCGCTCTCGGCGTTCGCCCCCTCATCATGGGAATCCTGAACGCGACGCCGGATTCTTTTTCCGGCGACGGGCTTTGGACGGGAAAAGAGCGGCATGAAGCGGCTCTTGCGCAAGCCGCGCGCATGATCGAAGAAGGCGCCGACATTCTGGATATCGGCGGCGAAAGCACGAGGCCCGGGGCCGCGCCCGTTTCCATCGAAGAAGAAATCGCCCGCACCGCGCCGCTTCTCAAAGAGCTTCATGCGCGCTTTCCGGACACGCCGCTCAGCATCGACACAATGAAGCCGGACGTCGCCGAAGCCGCGCTCGAAGCGGGAGCGCGCCTCATCAACGATGTCGCGGGCGACGCGCAGGGACGCGAGATGCTCCGCCTCGCCGCAAAACACAACGCCTATCTCGTCCTCATGCACAATGGCGCGGATACGGCAAAGATCGCGACAAGCCCCCGCATCGGCGGGGAATATAAGGCCAATCTCCCACACGTCATCCCCGCGAAGGCGGGGATCCCATTTCCTTCTTTTGGTTTTTTCAAGAAATCCTTTTATAAAATGGGGAAAGATTGCGACATCGTATCCCGCATCCCCGAAAGCCTCTCGTTTCAAAAAAAACGCGCTTTCGCGGCCGGCGTTCCCGCAAACAGATTGATCCTCGATCCGGGCCTCGGCTTCGGCAAAACTTTGGAAGAAAATCTCGCCCTCGTCCGCGCGATTCCCAAAATCATGGGTCTTGGCGCGCCTATTTTGATCGGCGCGTCGCGCAAGAGTTTCATCGGCCGCATTCTGGACGCCGAGCCGCAAGATCGCCTTGAAGGCACGCTTGCCATCACCGCCATCGCGGCCTTTCTCGGCGCGTCGATCATCCGCGTCCACGATGTCCGCGCAAACGCCCGCTGCGCGAAGGTCGCCGCCGCGGCGCGGCGCTGCTGACATGACTCTCTTTCAAACTGAACCACCGCTCACGATTTCTTGGCCCCTATCTCTCCCCCGCCTCGTCCCATAATTTCTGCCATTGGCGGGCATAGGCTTCGACGAGTTTCGGATCGTCGTGGATCACAAGCACGTTCTCGGCATTTCCGCGCTCGGCGGCTTGCGTGAAATTGAACGAGCCTGTCTCCAGCGTCCTGTCGTCCACAATGATGAATTTGTCGTGCAGGATGTCATAGCGATCGTTGATCCGCTTATGCACGCAGGATCCGTCGAAAAAACGCTCGATCAAATCGTTCTCGCGCTGGCTTTTGTCGAAAACGATCCGCACATCCACGCCGCGCGCGCAGGCCTTGTTCAAAGCCTGCGCGATCGGGTGCGAGGTGAACATATAGGAAGCGACGCGCAGGGACGCGCGCGCCTCTTCGATGGTGCGAACGACAAGCGCCGTAGCGCCCTGATTGGGGGAAAACGCTTCCTCGATGGAAGGTTGAGCCCACGCAAGGGCCGGAAAGAAAAGCAGCATAAGGCCGAAAAGAAGAAGGCCGGACAAAAAATAATTCTGAGGATTTGCTTTGGTCATAGAACCCTGCGCCGCCTTTTCGCCATGTCCACTACGCTAAAGCTATTGCGGAACTATTATCTTCCTTGATCAGGGGCAGGACGAAAAAGTTTGCCAAAGCCGACAGGGCAATTTTTTTCACGTCCGACCGCTATCCGCCGACCAACATCGTCTTCTCTTTTGCTTTAAACAAGTTTTAAAATCTTCGCTTTGCCGTTTCACAAAAAAAGGGGTTGCAAGAAATTCCCTGCAGCCTTCTTTCCTTCTCAGGCAGCTTGCCTTTCACGGGCGAAGCGATAAGACCGTCCCTGAACACGGTCGGGCGCGTCAGATCCCGTTCATGCGGCATCGTTTCTCTGCGTACGGACGAAACGATTAGACAGAATTAAGGCCGGCAAGAAACTTATCGACTTCGCCATGCAAGGAATCTGCCTGCAGCGATAGGTTCTTCGCTGACTCAAGCACAGCGTTTGAGATTCCAACTGTCTGCTCCGCTGCTGCAGCAACGCTATGAATGCTATCCGCTATTTCATGGTTGCTTTGCGCTGCGCGCTGTGCGTTCGATGAAATCTCTCCGGCGGCACTGATTTGCTCTTGAAGCGCCGCTGCAATGCCTGTTGAAACGGTATTGATTTCTCGTATAGCCCCCTCAACCCCCGCCATTGCTGAGACAGTCAGTTGCGTGGCATTCTGCACTTCATTGATTTGCGCTGAGATTTCTTCCGTTGCTTTGGACGTCTGGTTTGCAAGCGACTTGACTTCCGAGGCGACGACCGCGAACCCTTTTCCAGCTTCTCCGGCGCGCGCTGCTTCGATCGTTGCATTAAGAGCGAGCAGATTGGTCTGGGCCGCAATTTGCTGGATCAACTCGACGACCGTGCCTATCCTCTGAGCGGCCTGCGCAAGCCCATCGATGACTTGGCTCGTCTTGTTCGTTTCAGAAACGGCATTCGTTGCCAAATGCGACGCCTTATCCATTTGCGAGCCTATCTCACGGCTCGACGCCGTCATTTCTTCCGTAGCCCCGGCAACCGATTGCACGTTCGCCGAAGCCTCTTTCGTAGACGAGGCCACAGACGAACTTTTCTGCTGCGTTAAATTACAGGCGGAAAGCATGGAGGAAGCTGCGCTCTGTAATTCGGATGCCGATACGGAAAGAGCGTTCATAAATCTACGGATCGTATCTTCGAACGATTTGACGAGCGCGGCTATTTTTTCAGCTCTGACGGCTTTTTGTCGATCTTCGTCATGTTGCCGCTCTTCAAGCTCACGCGCCTTAACAAGGCTGTTGCGCAAATCTTCGAAAGCATTGGCGATCTCTCCGATCTCATCTTTGCGATCGCTACCTTCGACCTGAAACGACAAATTATTTTTTGCAAGCGCCGAAAGAGCTGCAGAAACTTTGCGAATTGGAGTCGAGATGACCTTGCGCGTCAAGAATACCGCCAAAACAAGAACCGCGATAAGACCGCTTCCGCTAAAAATATAATTAGCTAGAATCGTCGCGTTGGTAACCTTGAGGGCATCGTCTGAACTCTGGTCATTGATTTTAAGAATTTCATTCGTTAGGCCTGCCAAATCATCCATAACATCGTGAAGGGCGGGATCGCACTTCTCCCGCATCACGGCGGCCGCCGCCGCTTTGTCTTCCTCTCGGGTAGAATTTCCCAGATTCATGACAGCCGTGCAAGCGCCTGCATAGGCACCTTCATACTTTCCGGAAACCGCTTTTATTTCGTTTTCTTTGGTTGGCATAGCCCGAATGGCTGCCTTGATTTGCTTATCAAAGAAGCCGTTCGTGTCGGTAATTTCCTTAATTGCTTTCTCATTTCCGTCCGCGCTTATCTCGGTGATAAGGCGAAATAAAGACCGATCCACATAAACAAGGTTTCGATTGGCTCTGGCTATGGCAAGGTTGGCTTTTGCCGGGCCATCCAGAAGATTTCCATAAGTGTCATCGATATAGCGCATCTTCATGGATGCGAAGATTGTCGTCCCCATACAAACCAAGGACAGAAGCCCCAATAGCGTAAGAATCTTGGCCTGCATCGAAATGTTAGAGAAACTGGTCATCTTCAACTCTTGAAAAAAGAAACAGCATCAGGAACAAGAACGACGCTTCAAAAGGGCATCTTGAGAACGACTATTTCCCGTTCTGCCCGACGCAATCGGGATCCGTGCTTCCGGCGACGCAATCGTCTGCTGATTGCCCCCCCCGAGCTTCGGCTGCCGTGACACAGAAAAGGGAAGCCAACAAGATCAGAACAGCAACTATTTTACGCATGAGTTCCTCCGAATTCCTCTCGTCAAGATATTGTCTTACAGATCGAACCAACGCCCGATTTCGAAATGAATGCCAAAAACAAGGCTGTCCTTTTCGCTCGGCGAACCGTACACATTGGTGGGCTCATACATATATTGAACGTCCGGCTGGACTCGCAGCCACCGGTTAATCGGCGCGTGATACGTAAGTTCATAGAACTTCTCATAATCGACGACGCTGCTTCCCAGAGATTCCGCATATTTTCTGTAAGGGTCGCCAAACCCGTTCGCCGCAAAGGCGAACCCGATCTTGTCGTTTGGTCGAGCGGCGAGCAGGCCCGTATAAGTCAGGCCTGTGTTCGCGCTACGGTTAAGCTCGTTCGCCGTCGGATCCGCAACGGAGATATTGGCAAAAGCGTCGAGGCCGCGCCGCCCTTCATATGTATAAAGGCGCGTTTCACCGCCGATATAGCCGCCATCGCTTCCATAAATGTAATGCTGCGACCCGTCGGCATTCGTCTGATTGATCGCCGCCTGCCTTCCCGTATAAGCGAAATAACCGGCATACAGTTTTGTCCGGGCAATCGGCGTGTAATCGACTTCGCCCTTGAACGACGCACCATAATCGCTGTGGATCAAGATGTCATTGACCCCCAAATGCTTGGGGTTATCCGCCATACCGTCGCCGACCGCGCCCAAAACCGTCCATTGGTCATCGATCTTCTGACGAACCCGAAGGACGGGCGCCGTCCACGGATAGTTCCCCGCATAATTCAGCGAGCTGGCGGAATTGTCGATAACGCCGTTCCATGAAAAATTCCGATTCAAGAACACATTCTGCGTCTGGGTATTGGCAAACTCCGACTGAGGATCCCAAAGCCCAAACAGGATGTTCGTGTTGCCGAGCGTCTGGTCATAATAGGCTTGGTAAAAGCGGAACATCTCATAGCCATAGCTATCGATAGGGCTCGGGCTATCGGAACCGTTTGTAAGCTGCTTGCTGACCGAACGCGAACTTTCATAAAAGCCTTCAAAAAAGGCATGCCCGCCAGTCCACCCAAAAGCCTTGGATGTGTTCACATCCAATTGGGTGTCGACATTATTCATGTAAACATTTCCGGTTTCGCGGCCGCCCGATGTGTTGTCCCACTCCTCGCCCGAGTACTGCAGCTTGAGTTTGTACGGCGACGATTCTTCGGGCGCTTTTTGTTGCGCTGAGACGCTTGGCGAATTCGGCTGTGTCGCGCCATCTGCGGAGAAAGAAGGCGACGCGTTCATTGTCCCTGTCGCATCTTGCGCTTGGGTTGGAGAGAGATTCTGCTGGGCAACCGCGTCAGCATGTGCCGGACAAGAAAACCCAAGAACAGAAAGGGCACAAAAAGACAGCAACAACGTCTTGTTTTTCGACATGGGGAAATGCTCCAACGTAAAGAAGCGGAAGGGAAGAAGGTGGCGGGGAGATTTTGAACGAAAACGAACGAGGTAGGTCTGAGGCAGGTCTGTAGACGACCGGTTCCTACAATATCGCCCCGTACCAATCAATTTTTTTTATTGGCAAAAATAAAGACCCCGACATGTGTTTCATATTAACAACACGCGAAGAGGGATAAATGCCCACCATGGCATTCTGTTGGGGCATGAAATGCCATAGGCCGCAAGATTAGATTAAAATAGAATAAGAAAAGATATAAATTTAACATCGCTAAAAATCGCCGACCTTCTCACCCGCGATTTATGAGAATGCGCGGCATAATTCAAACCCGAACGGCTTGTCGGCTGGGGATGCGCCTCAAACGGGCGGCAATAAATCGGATGTCAAAAAATTTGGATTTCTTTGGAGGATTTTGGACGCCCCTGGAGAGGGGCTTGGTGCGGTCGAGAAGACTCGAACTTCCACGAGATTTCTCCCACAGCGACCTCAACGCTGCGCGTCTACCAGTTCCGCCACGACCGCACATCGTCCACGAGGTAGGCGCAAAGGGGTAGCAGAAGCCAAAAACCGAATCAAGCTGATCTTTTGAGAAAATGCGGACAAAAGAAAAGGGCAATCGGATGATCTCCGATTGCCCAAATTTATAAAAACAGGATGGTTAAGCCCTGTTTTTCGCGAGATCCGCAAGCTGCCGCTGCAAGCTGGCGATTTTCTGCTGCATGTCGTCGGCCTCCGACGCGGCGGGTGCCGCGGCGGCCTTGACGTTCGGCATCGGCGTGGACGGGATGGGGGTCGAGGCTATGGGCGTCGAGGGAATCGGCGTGGATTGAATCGGCGTCGAGGAAATCGGGGCCGCCGGTTTCGCATTATCCTTCGCAATCGTCTCCTTCGCGCCGTCGCCGGTCGCGCAGCAGGCATTCTCAGCGCGCACCGAAATGTTCGTCACGTTGCAGGTCTCGGCCGGCTTGGTGGTGCAGCAAGACGAAGGTGCGCAGCACCCGGCTGGCGTTTCGTTTTCCGAAGACGCGGCGTCGCCGTCGCCCATGACGCCGGAGGGCGAAAAGAGCCGCATGGCGCGTTCGAACATGGCGAGGTTCTGCTTACCCACTTCCTCGAAGGTCGTGCCGAAGGGGAAGATGCTGCCGAAGGTGTTCTGGAAATAGCTCTTGATCTGATCCTGATTGTTGGAAAACATATCGAGGCTGTGCTCAAGATATTTCGGCACCATCCATTGCATGTTGTTGCCGTAATAGCCGATGAGGTTGCGCAAGAAACCGATGGGCAGAAGATTGAGCTGCCCGTCCTTGCCCTCTTCCTCGACGATGATTTGCGTCAGAACCGAGCGCGTGATGTCCTCGCTGGTCTTGGCGTCATAGACGTTGAACTCGATTCCTTCCTTGACCATGGCCGAGAGATCCTCGAGCGTGACGTAAGAACTCGTCGCCGTATTGTAAAGACGCCGGTTGGCGTATTTCTTGATGGTGACGGTTTGCTTGGGCGTGTTCGTATCGTTCATGATGAATGTCCCGAGAAGAGCCGCCGCCTCGAGGTTCGGAGCGGCAAGAAAAGAAGAAGATAGTTAATTCTCACAAAACCTATATAAAACTCAAGCTGAATCCGACAAACGCGATAAATTTTCTTTTTTCCCGATTCTGTGATTTATTCGGCCCATGACAGACGAAAACGAAGCGAACAAAGCGCCAAAGGCTCCCGATTGGGCTTCCTTGGCCAAAGAAGCCTTGGATTTGTGGCAAGATCACCTGACTTCGCTGGCGAACGATCCGCAGGCGAAGGCGGAAATGGCGCGTATGATCCAGCCCATGGGGCAAATGTTCTCGCATTGGACGGCGATGATGCAACAACAGGGACATTATGGAACGACAGCGACACAGCAACGAGAGGCGGCCAACAACGGATCCCCGAACGCCGCAACAGGCAAAACCGCCGACGGAACCGGCGACCGAGCCGACGGGCGCGCGCCGCAAGCGGACGCGCCCGCGCGCAGCGACGCCGCACCTGCCGCTGGCGATGGGAACCTGGATGAGCTTGCCCGCCGCCTGGCCGAGCTTGAGCGCCAATTGGACGAGCGCAAGCTCAAATCCGACGCAAGACGCGATGGCGTTGATTCGAAAGGCGTTCGCGCCGTTCGGCGCAAAACTGCCGCAGCCGCTGAATCCGCAGGATCAGGCAAAATTGCAGGAAGCGATCGCGCAAGCGGCGTTTGACCGCACGCGGAGCTTTCTCGACGGCATCCGCGCCTATCAAAAACACGGAACGCAGCGCAAACCCGAAAAAACGGGCGATCCGGTCGAAATCTGGCGGAGCGGCACGACCTCGCTTCTGGATTACGCGCCGGACGATAAAGACGCGCCGCTTCTTTTCGTCGTCCCGTCGCTTATCAACCGCTTCGACATTCTGGATCTCGCGCCGGATCATTCCTTTTTGCGCTTTCTGGCGCAGCAAGGCTTTCGCCCCGTCGTGGTGGATTGGGACGCGCCCGGCGAAGACGAGAAAGATTTCACGGTTTCGGATTACGTCACGAAACGGCTTATTCCCGCGCTGGATAGGCTTATGCGCGAAGCGGATGGAAAACCCTGTATTATTTTAGGTTATTGCATGGGGGGGCTTTTGGCGCTGGCGCTCGCGCTTTTAAAGCCCGAAAGCCTGCATACGCTTGTGCTCATGGCGACGCCGTGGGACATGACGCAAGGAAGCCCGGAAGGCCCGGCGGCCCTCGCGCAGGCGATGCTTTCGTTGACCGAGCAATTGGATCCGTGGCTTTCCCAGCTCGGCTATCTTCCCGTCGCAATTCTCCAGGCGATGTTCAACAGCGTCCAGCCGAGCCACGCGCTCAAAAAATTCATCCGCTTCGCGAATCTCGATCCCGAGAGCCTCGAGGCGCGGCTTTTCGTGCTGACGGAAGATTGGCTGAACGACGGCGTGCCGCTCACCGCCCCCGTCGCGCGCGAATGTCTCCACGATTGGTACGGCGAAAACAGGCCCGGCAAAGGCGTTTGGGAAATCGCGGGCAAAATCGTCGACCCGGGCGAAATTAAAGTCCCGACCTATGTTATCGTTCCCGGACTCGACAAGATCGTCGCGCCCGAAAGCGCGCGGCCCTTGGCCGCGCTTATTCCGAACGCGTTTTTGGCCGAGCCCATGATGGGCCATATCGGCCTTCTTTCAAGCCGCCACGCGACGGAAAGGGTCTGGAACCCTCTGGTTGCGTGGCTTCGAAGCCAGCAAGCCGCGCGCGCTTGACCCCAACCGCGTTACAAAGCCAAAAGCCCCGGTAATTGGGCGATAAGTTCGCTGCGCGCGACTTCGTGTTGCGCCTTGCGGGCAAGGTTTTTCACAAGCACGGTGCCTTTCGCGGCTTCGTCCGGCCCCATGATGATCGCAAGCGGAATGCCGGTTTTATCGGCGTATTTCAGCTGTTTTTCGAGCTTCGCGGGCTCAAGGTAATTTTCGACGCGATAGCCCGCGCGGCGCAGATCGGTGGCGAGCGCGAGATAGGCCGCTTGCTGCGCCTGATCGAATTGCGTCACGAGAATCTGGACGCTGTTCGGCACGGGCTGCAAAAGCCCACAATCTTGAAGCTGGTCGTAAAGCCGCGTCAGGCCGATGGATAGGCCCACCCCCGGCAGATGCGATTTCGTATAGAAGCTCGCGAGATTTTCGTAACGCCCGCCCGAACAGACGGAGCCGAATTCGGGGTGCGCGTCGATCAGCGTTTCATAGACCGTGCCCGTATAATAATCGAGGCCGCGCGCGATGGCGAGATCGAGCGCGGTGCGGCGATCCGGAACGCCGAGCGCCTTCAAAGCGGCGACCATTTGCGCGAGTTCCGCGACGCCTTCCTTGAAAACCGGATCTTCGCATCCGGTGGCCGCCAGCGCGGCCAGCACTTGATCTTTCGTGCCCGAATCCGCGACGAGAACCAAAAGAGCTTCCGCGTGTTTTTCCGCAAGGCCGAGTTCGATGAGCGCTTTTTTCACCGACCCCACGCCAATCTTCGCAAGCTTGTCGATTTCGCGCAGCGCCAATTTCTGTTTTTCCGGATCCTGAAGACCCCAACCCGTCAAAAGGCCGAGAAGCACTTTCCTGTTGCTGAAACGGATCGTGAAATCGCCCACGCCCAAATCCGTGAAGATCTGGACGATGATGGCCGGAAGCTCGGCGTCATAGGCGGGATCAAGCTTGTCCTTGCCGATCACGTCGATATCGCATTGATAGAACTCGCGGAAACGGCCCTTTTGCGCGCGCTCGCCCCGATAGACTTTCTGGATCTGATAGCGGCGGAAGGGGAAGGCCAGATCGCGCTCATGCTCGGCGACGTAACGCGCGAGCGGCACCGTCAGATCGAAACGAAGCGCAAGCTCGGCCTCCTGTCCCTGTTTGACCGCGCCCGTGGATTGAACGAAATAAACCTGCTTTTCCGTCTCGCCGCCTTCCTTCGTCAAAAGAACGTCTTTCAGCTCGAACACGGGCGTCTCCACCGGAACGAAGCCAAAACGCTCATAGCCGCGGCGGATCACATCCAGCATATGCTGAAAGACCATCTGATCGCGGGGAAGAAGTTCCAAAGTTCCGGCTGCTGTGCGAGGTTGGATCAAGGCCATTTGTTTCATCTCTTAAAAAGAAAAGATTCTATAGTCGAACCAAATAGTTTCCCTATTCTTTCGGGCGTCATTGCGAGGGATCTCTTGATCCCGAAGCAATCCAGTCCTGAAATTCACATGGACGCACCTGCTTGAAATTCAGGACTGGATCGCCACGCTCCCTCCGGTCGCTCGCGATGACAGTTTTTATTTGGCTCGACCACAATCCGGCCTTCCTTATAACCAATTGAAAAGGATTTTGCGATACAGAGAATTGCTGTATTCTTAAGGCCTCCAGAAAGTCCATCTTATGATCGAACCCTCCTTGCGTTTAACCATCGCGCGGCCCGACGACGCGCACCTTCATTTGCGCGACGGCGCAATGCTGCGGGCCGTTTTGCCTTTTTCCGCGCGGCAATTCGGGCGCGCGCTGATTATGCCCAATTTGAAGCCCCCCGTGACGACAAGCGCGGAGGCCGCGGCCTATCGCAAGGAAATCATGGCGGCTTTGCCGGAAAACGCGGATTTCACGCCGCTTATGACGCTTTACCTGACCGACGCGACCGATCCGGACGATGTCGAAAAAGGCGCGCGCGACGGCATTGTTGCGGCTGCGAAACTTTATCCCGCGGGCGCGACGACCAATTCCGCCGAGGGCGTGACCGATATTCAAGCCCTGGCCCCCGTTTTCGAACGCATGCAGCGCATTGGCCTTCCGCTTGCGATCCATGGCGAAGTGACGGATCCGAATGTCGATATTTTCGACCGCGAGGCGGTTTTTATCGACCGCGTTCTGGTTCCCTTGCGGCGGCATTTCCCCGCGCTTCGGATCGTTTTCGAGCATGTGACGACGACGGAAGGCGTTTCCTATGTCTTTTCCGAAGGACAGGAAGGAACGCTTGCCGCGACCATTACGGCCCATCATTTGCGCATCAACCGGAACGCGCTTTTCGCGGGCGGGCTTCAACCCCACGCCTATTGCCTTCCCGTCGCCAAACGCGAAAAGCATCGCCGCGCTCTTGTGGAAGCCGCGACGTCGGGCGCGTCCATGTTCTTTCTTGGCACCGATTCCGCGCCGCACCCGCGCGCGCTGAAGGAATGCGCGAACGGTTGCGCGGGCCTTTTTACGGCGCCCGCGGCGATGGCCCTTTACGCCGAAACCTTTGACGAGGCGGACGCTTTGGACCGTCTTGAGGCTTTCGCGTCCGTCAACGCCGCGCAATTCTATAAACTTCCGATCAATAAGGGCTTTCTCACGCTTGAAAAGAGCGCGAAGCCGCGCGAACCTCTTAAGCCGATCTTAACGTCCGATGGGGCAGAGATAGTTGCGTTCCAGGATGCGACACCCCTGTTCTGGGAGGTCGTCGCGTGACCTTTTCAAGGACGCCTTGCAACGAGAGAGTTTAAATGGCGGGAGCGCTCGCAGACCTTCCTTTCATCGATCTTTATATCCGGCTGGACGAATCCGACCGGCCGCTTTTCCGTTCGAACCTTCGCGGCAAGGGAAACCTGAACCAGTTCGTGCCCGACGCCTATCTGGACGCCGTCAATCGTTTCGCCGCGACGGCCATCGCCGCGCTTGCGGAAGAGCAAGAACGCTCGATCGATTTCGAAAATGTGCGCTGCCGCCTTTCGCGCCAAAGTCTGGCCGATGGAACCGTTTGGGCCTGCGCGCGCCGCATCAACACGCATGTTCCCGAGCTTGCCAAGCTCGGATTCGCGCCGCATATCCACGCCCATTTGCATCAATTGGGGGCGCGCGACGGGCTGATCATCGTCTCGGGCTCGGCGGGACAGGGGAAAACCACGACGGCCGCGGGTCTTTTGGCCGATTTCATGCGCACCTATGGCGGGCTCGCCATCACGATCGAGGATCCCGTCGAATATGTCATGAAGGGCCGCCACGGCGATTACGGCCAATGCTTCCAGCTTGAAGCCAAGGGCGACGACGATTGGGAGATTCATTTGAAACGCGGCCTTCGCTGGGCGCCGCGTTACGTTTTTGTGGGCGAGGTGCGCACGCCGAAAGCGGCGGAGCAGCTTTTACGCGCCGCGACCACGGGCCACATGGTCGTCACGACCGTTCACGCGAGCGCGCCCGAAGAAGCCTTGATGAGCCTTCTTTTTCTTGCCGAGCAGGCGATGGGCGCGGGCGCGACCGAGATTCTGGCCGGATGCCTGACGGCGCTTGTGCACCAATCCATGAAGGAAATGGGGCCTTTCGTGCGCTATCTCTTCACCGAGGAAAACGCGCCCGGCGATCCCATCCGCTCGCTGATCCGCGAGGGCAAGATCGGCATGATCTCGACCTATATCGACCGCATCGCCGCGCGTCTCGCCAACCAACCCGGCATGGCGCAAACCATGCCCGCTTTTTCCATGCCGCAGGGGGGCTTGCCCCCTCTTCCGTCGCATGGCGGAAAGGCGCCCGACAAATGAGGTTGTAAAAGATGAGTCTTCTTCCGTCCGATGCCGTTCCCGCAAGCAAGCGCCTGCGCGATTTTGCGCTTATGGATCTGTACGTGCGCGTCGATCAGGCCGCGCCCGCGCGCTATCGCAGCCCCGCGCGCGATTACACGAACAACTGGACGCGCGTTTTGCCCGCGGATTTCGCGCCCGAGATTGAGCGCATCGCGGGCGATCTGCGCGGCGCGATCGACAATCCCGATTCCGCTTATGAATATGACGGCATGCGTTTTCGCTTGTCGCACCAGCGTTTGGCGAACGGGCAGGAATGGGTCGTGCTTCGCCGCATCAGTTCGCGCGTGCCGAAGCTTGAGGAGCTTTCCTTCGCTTCGCATATTTGCACGCATCTGCGCCGCCTCGGCCAGCGCGACGGCCTTATCATGATTTCGGGCGCGACGGGACACGGGAAAACGACGACCTCCTTCGCGCTTCTGTCCGATTATCTGCAAAGCTTCGGCGGGGTGGGCATCACGATCGAGGATCCCGTCGAATACAATCTCGACGGGCCGCAGGGCGAATATGGCTATTGCTATCAGGTTCAGGTGGGCAAGGACGAAGATTGGTCGACGCCGCTCAAACGCGCGCTCCGCTGGACGCCGCGCTATATCCTCGTGGGCGAAGTGCGCACCCCCCGCGCGGCCGAGCAAATTCTCCGCGCCGCGACGACGGGCCATTTGGTCATCACGACCATTCATGCGGGCTCCATCGAGGAAAGCCTGATGGGCCTCATGCATCTGGCCGAACAGAGCATGGGATCGGCGGCCAATTACATGCTCGCCCAAGGGCTTACCGCGGGGATGCACCAGACGCTCAGCACCACGGGGCCGTTTTTGCGCTATGTCATGACGGAAGACGGCAACAACGGCGACCCCGTGCGCGCGCTCATCCGCGAAAACCGCGTGGGCATGATCAATTCCTATATCGACAAGCAAATCGCGCGCATGAATACGGCGCATGGCACGACCATGGCGCCGCCGCAAATCGCCCAGCCGCCGAAGCGGATTTAAGTTAAGACGGCGTTGCCGCTTTATTCGTCGGGTAAAGCAACGCTCTGGCCCGATCGACATATTTCCGCGCTTCTTCGATCGGCATGGGGGCAAGAAGGTCGCAAGCGTCTTTTCCGCCGACGGGGAGATCCCATGCGTGACTCCGGTATGAATCGTCCCAAGGGTAAGGGTTTTTTGCGATCTTGATTATTGTTCCTTCGCCATCCGGCAGATGCTCGCCGACGGATCTCAGAAATGTTAAGTTAAAGTCAAGAACTTCCGCACTTCTTCCTGATGCAAGTATGGTCTGTTCGATGGTTTTCACAGCGTATTTTTCCAACGTCGCGTTTTCCAGACGACGCGCCATGACACCTTGGTCTTTTAGGACATGTCCAAGAAAACGAAAAGAAAGACCGCTTCCGTTTTCAGGCGCACAGATAGCTATAACTGTCGGCACGGCGACGTACGGTTCGGCAAGAAAAAGCTGCTTTTGTTGGCGCCGGTTTTTAAGCCAAGCCCCGGTCTGTTTAAAAAGGGCGCGCGGGGACAAATTGGGGAAAGAGAAAAGATTCATGATAATGCCGTTCTTCAAGTTGATCCGGTGAATAAGCCGCTGGGATTATAGCAATCGGCTTGTACCAAGATCAATCTTCCGATTACTTTCATGCTCGTCAAAAAAGAGATAGGGCCATCCCCACGCAAGCAAGGACGGCCCAAAAGGGAGTCTATGTTTCAAAACGAAGAAAAAAGTTCAGGCCGCTTCGTCGTTCAAACGGTCGCGGAGTTGCTTGCCCGTTTTAAAGAAGGGGACGCTTTTTTCTGCGACGGAAACGGCTTCGCCCGTGCGCGGATTGCGCCCCTGGCGCGCCTCGCGACGTTTGACTGAAAAAGCGCCAAATCCGCGCAATTCCACACGATTTCCGCGCGCAAGCGCGTTCGAGATTTCATCGAACACCGTGTTGACGATGCGCTCGATATCCCGTTGAAGAAGATGCGGATATTTTTCTGAGAGCCGCAAGATAAGGTCGGACTTGGTCATGGCCGCGCTCCGCAAAAAGGGCGATTCGGAAAAGTTTCTTTCAGTCTGCCAAGGGGTTAGGGATGAGTCAAGTAACATCGGCAAAAGAGCGGGCTTACATTAACCCAAACACAATCCGTCATCGCGAGGCCCCGCAAGGGGCCGTGGCGATCCAGACTCAAGCGGAGCGATGCTAACGACTCTGGATTGCTTCGTCGCTGCGCTCCTCGCAATGACGGGGAAAAAGGAAAACTATTTGGATCTGCGTGTCCGCTCTTTTGCCGATGTTACTGTGTCAAGCGCCTTCCGCCGGTTTCAAAATCCCGCCCGTCTGGATGCGTTGGACGACGGTTGCTTTGCCCGTTTTATCGTCGGTTTCAACGAAAAGGCCGCAGATCGTGGCCTCGCCTTCGGCGGCGATGAAGCGCCCGCCCGGGGTTAGTTTCGTGAAATTCCAGATGGGTTGTTCCTTTTTCACGCCGATCACGCTGTCGTAATCGCCGCACATGCCGGCATCGGTTTGATAGGCCGTGCCGTTCGGAAGGATTTGCTCGTCGGCCGTGGGGACATGCGTATGTGTGCCGATGATTGCCGAAACGCGGCCATCGAAGGCGTGGGCAAAGGCCATTTTTTCTGACGTGGCCTCGGCGTGAAAATCGACGAGGATCGCGTTCACATTGCCGCCAACTTTATGCGAAGCCAGCATTTTTTCCGCGACCGCAAAGGGATTGTCGAGCGTTGGCTCCATCCAGGCGCGGCCCATCAAATGCAGGATCAGAAGCTTGCGGCGATCCGGCAGTTCGAGAAGAAAGGAGCCGCGGCCCGGCGTGCCTTCCGGATAATTCAGCGGGCGCAAAAGACGCGGCATCTGGTCGATCGCGCCGAAGATTTCCTTTTGCGCCCAGACATGGTTCCCGCCCGTCAGGCAATCCGCGCCCGCCGCAAAAAATTCCTCGGCGATCTTGATCGTGACGCCATGGCCCGCCGCCGCGTTGTCCACATTGACGATCACAGCGTCGGCTTTGAAGCGCGCGCGGAAATCGACAAGCCGCGCCAAAACGGCCTCGCGCCCGCTGCGCCCCGCAATGTCCCCGAAAAATAGAATGCGCATGCCTTGCTCCCCTTTCCTCTTTTTCTATCACCTGACGGGACGCAAGGCGCGAAAAAAATACGGCGACCGGCGCGCGTTACGAAGACGCGTTACGAAGAAAAGGGCGTCGGTTTTCCGTAACGCGTCATCGGGTAGGGAAGACTCCAGACGGTGTTTATCCTTTGCCGAGGCGTGAAAAAAGGCGGCCCGGGACGGTCTTTGAGCGACAAGGCGACATTTAAGAAGGCCTTCCGCGCCTCTTCGGGCATCTTCGGAATGGCCTGCGCGAATTCCTGCGTGGAAATATAAAAAATTTGGCGCTTCTTTTTGTGGTATTCGATTTCTCGCCCTACGGCCTTGAACGCGATGCCCAGAGATTTCAGCCTTTTTGCAAGCGCGGGCACCATGAGCGAGCAGCAATGGGGAATGTTTTTTTCCACCGCCAATCGATACGAACTGGCGATCAAAGCCAACATCGCGCCTTCGCCGATGGCAAGCGCTTCGGCCTTGACCGAGGAAAGCCCCCCGCCTTCAGCCGCATGAAAAAGAGCTTGTCGGACGCGTGTTTTCGATACCACAAAACGCGAAATTTCGATGGAATTTTCCGGACGGCATAAATCGCGAAGCGAAAAGCCGTATTCATCGGAAATCTGAAACACAGGATGAACCGGCAGTTCCGTTTTTCCATCGCAAGGCGGAATGACGCGCACGGTTGCGATATAGCGCTTCGCGTGCGCGTCCCAGACCATGAAGTGCGACGCGTGTCGGTCGTAAGGATCGCAAGGATCCATCTCGTCTTCATTCGGCGGCTCAAAAGGATTTTCGAGGCTGTACCCCAGATAGCGGAGGTGATGGCTTTCCATCCTTCGCACGGGCGTGTCCACGGCAACAACGACAAAACGGTAGGAAGGGGCTTGAAAAACGAAGGGCGGATTATGGGGGAAGGGGTCGAAGCCCTGATCCATTAACATTGATTGACTCCAATTGTTAACCCAGATAGCAGCGGCTCCCGCTTATAGGTAAGGCTTGTTAAAATCAAGTAAATCTATGTATACATGTACATAATAATGATAATACGATAGAACAATGATGGAAATATATGGTTAAGATAGCTATTTATGATTACGTTGATTTAGACAAACAAAGCAATATCAATCAATTATAGAGGCTTTCCTTTATATGGTTTGGAATTCGTGCGCGCTTTCTTTATTTGGAAAAAAAGCGTTTAAGGCAAATAGTAAATACAATGATATTCATCAATCGAACCTTTCTGAGGCGTAAAACGAATCAGGCGCGCGACGACGCGGGAGGAAAGCTGCCCCACTTCGGTGAGACGGCGTGTTTCTTTTGTGAAAATAATTGTTTTTGGCGCGTACCGGGAATACACTTTCCTCTGAAAGAATATTCGGGATTTTACAGTCATGCGCTTTTTAAATCTATTGAGACGGAATAAAAAACCGCACGAATATGCGGCGCTTGCAAAAGCAAGCGCGGATTTAGGCGTGCGCGCTTATTCTTCGGCGATCGAGGCCCTTCGCCGGGAAGATAAGGAGGGGGACTTGGCGGTTCCCATGATCGCCGTTTTTTGTCGGTGGTTCGTGGCCGATCAAGCAGCCGCTTTTCAAGGGCTTGCGCAGACGATTTCTTGCACCGGCGGGGCGCTTCAAGAACAGCTCGGCGAAGCGTTTCAGGAACTTGCGTTGCGTTGGCATAAGCAAGACCCGGAAGCGGCCAAAGAAGCCGTAAGAAAAGCGATGGTTTATGCGGGACGTGATCGGACATCGCTTCGCATAGAAGTAGCAAATTCTCTGATTCCTAGCTCGGGACGGGGTTCGCTCGGCGTCGACCTAAAGCAAATCCCGGACAGCGTTCTGGACGATGTTGCCCGGACACGCCCGCTCTACAAAATGGCAGAAGCTACATTGAAGGTTTTGGAAACGCCTGCACACTCTGTGCATCCGGAAGCAATGACCGTCGACCGATTCATCCTGAAGCATGGGTGCGGCACAAACTGAATTTTCCGGTCTTATACGAATTCAGGATGAATGGTTCCTCCAAAAACCATCGTCATCCCCGCGAAGGCGGGGATCCAGTTTGGTTTTTTTTGATGGCAGGGAATCGTTCAAGGCGAATTGATATTATCATAAAAAAAGGGAGAAGAGCGATCTTCCCCCTTTTTTTGAAGGGCGTCGGCATGGAAGCCGACGCTACCGATTCTTGCTTACTTCGACTTCCGCGACTAACTCGCCCTGTTGCGGATCAAATGATCGACGACATCGGGTTCGGCCAGCGTCGAGGTGTCGCCGAGATTGTCGATGTCGTGCGCGGCGATTTTGCGCAAGATGCGGCGCATGATCTTGCCCGAACGCGTTTTCGGCAAAGAAGGCGCGTACTGGATGTGATCCGGCGTCGCGATGGGGCCTATTTCCTTCCGCACCCACGCGATCATCTGCTTGCGAAGTTCCTCGGTCGGTTCGGCGTCGGCGTTCAGCGTGACATAGGCATAGATCCCCTGCCCCTTGATATCGTGCGGATAGCCGACCACGGCGGCCTCGGCGACTTCCGAAAGCGCCACAAGCGCGCTTTCGATTTCCGCCGTGCCGAGTCTGTGGCCCGAGACGTTGATGACGTCGTCCACGCGGCCCGTGATCCAGAAATAGCCGTCCGAATCGCGGCGGCAGCCGTCGCCCGTGAAGTATTTGCCTTTGTAGGTGCTGAAATAGGTCTGGACGAAGCGGTCGTGATCGCCCCAAAGCGTCCGCGCCTGACCGGGCCAGCTGTCGTTGATGCAAAGATAGCCTTCGCCCGCGCCTTCGATGACCGCGCCTTGCTGATCCACCAACACCGGCTGGATGCCGAAGAAGGGCTTTGAGGCCGAGCCGGGCTTCAACGCCATAGCGCCCGGGAAGGGCGCGATCATGTGGCCGCCCGTTTCCGTTTGCCACCATGTATCGATGACGGGGCATCGTTCCTCGCCCACCGTGCGGTAATACCAGAGCCAGGCTTCCGGATTGATCGGCTCGCCGACCGAGGCGAGAAGGCGGAGGCTTTTCCGCTTCGTGCATTTGACGTAATCGTCGCCTTCGCGCATCAGCGCGCGGATCAGCGTCGGCGCGGTATAGAAGATGTTGACCTTGTGCTTGTCCACGATCTGCCACATGCGCGAAGCGTCCGGATAATGCGGAACGCCCTCAAACATCAGCGTCGTCGCGCCATTCGCGAGCGGGCCATAGACGACGTAAGAGTGCCCCGTCACCCAGCCCACGTCCGCGCTACACCAATAGACTTCGCCGTCGTGGTAATCGAGCACCCATTGGTGGGTAAGCGAGGCGTAAACCATATAGCCGCCCGTCGTATGGACGACTCCCTTCGGTTTGCCCGTCGAGCCGGAGGTATAGAGGATGAAAAGGGGATCTTCCGCCCCCATCGCTACGGCTTCGCAATCGCCCGAAGCAGCCGCGCAAGCTTCGTGATACCAGGCGTCGCGTTCCTTGTTCCATTCGATCGCGCCGCCCGTGCGCCGCACGACGAGGACGGAGGCGACGTCCGGACAGGATTCGAGCGCTTCGTCCACGTTGGCCTTGAGCGGCACCTTGCGGCCGCCGCGCATGCCTTCATCCGACGTCACGACGACTTTGGGTTGGCAATCGAGAATGCGATCCCGCAAGCTTTCCGGCGAAAAACCGGCGAAGACGACGGCATGGATGGCGCCGATGCGCGCGCAGGCGAGCATCGCGACGGCGGTTTCGGGAATCATCGGCATATAGATAATCACGCGGTCGCCTTTGCCGACGCCCTTGGCTTTCAGGACGTTCGCGAAACGGCAAACTTCGTCGTGCAATTCGGCATAGCTGATATGGCGCGCTTCGCGCGGGCTGTCGCCTTCCCAGATGATCGCGGTTTGATCGCCGCGGAGCGCGAGATGCCGGTCGAGGCAATTCGCGCTTGCGTTCAGCTGGCCGTCTTCATACCAGCGGATCGAAACGTTGCCGTTGAAATTCGTGTTTTTTACCTTGGTGAAAGGCTTTATCCAGTCGAGCCTTCTTCCCATGTCGCCCCAAAAGCCCTCGGGGTTCATGAGCGAACGGTCGTAATAAGCCGTGTAGCGGGCGGAATCGATCCAGGCGTTTTCAGCCATCGCGGGCGAGATCGGAACGGTCGGCATAAGGCGGACTCCCTGAGCCAGAAAGTTGGGACAAATCGCGCCTTTCGGTTGCATCGCTGCTGCACGCCAACCCTGCGCGAAAAAGAGGCTCATGGTGCCCAGATCGGGATTCGCGGAACAAGAGACTCATCTCGCAAAGCAGCATGGTTAATTGGCTCTAAACCTTTGTTGTTGCGGCGCAAAACGGCGAAATAAAAAGTCTTTTTTCGATGCTGCAGCGCGAAGATTCGCATGTTGCAGCGCAAGAAGGGAAAAAGCGCGCGAATCAGCGCGCCGACAGGCGCCCGTAATTTAGAATCGTTCTATTTTATATCTTTCGTCACGGGCGTGGATTTCTTGGGGGACAAAACCCGTTTTTTACCCCCCCCCACTACGACGAGCGCCCCTCCGGCCATTCATTGGTGAACGCCCACCGGCTAAAGCCGGTAGCTTCGGGTTCCGGCTAGAAGCCTGATTGGTTGACCCGAAAAAGCCGTCTCTTCTTTTCCTCTCCCCTTGCGGGAGAGGATAGAAAACCTTCCTTTGCGCAGCAAAGGTTAGGTTTTCTTGGTGAGGGGTATTCCTTCGACAACCAAATTTACCCCTCACCAAGACCTCGTATGCCCTGCTTCCTCCTACGCGCTCCGCGCTTCGGAGGACAGGGCGCAGGGCAACTCGGTCTATCCTCTCCCGCAAGGGGAGAGGAATGCCGCTTCTCCTTATTCGTCCTTCCTCCACCCAACCGGCTAAAGCCGGGGGGTTACAGATCCCAAAAGGAGACTCTAAGCAGCTTGGCCACAAAATCCTGAGAACCTGTTTACGATCTCGATCCGGCTAAGGATTTTTGTTCATTTTCGAGGATCGCAGCGCAAGCGTAGGTTTTACTACGTGCGCAGCGAACCGCAGAAAATGGGCAAAAAGCCAACGTCGGGCGAGATCGTAAACAGGTTCTGAAAAACCCGCCCTTCCCCCTCCCCTTGCGGGAGGGGGCTGTGGCGGAGTATAAAGCCCGATCTTGTTTTTCCGCTCTTTTTCCTTTTTTGTTTCTTTATTGAAAAGGTGCGTTTTGCAGCCCGACAGCGGGGAATTTGCAAACAACCTCTGAGATAAAGGGATCGTTCGAGCAGCCTCAGTGCCCATTCGCAATCCGCCTTCTTCCCGCCCTCAGGGTCGCCGTCCGCCGCCCCGCACGCCCCATGCGCCAAAACCCCGCGCGCGCGCCGCGCAGAGGCCCGCCAAGGCGCAGAATTACAAAATGCGTCTTTTTCCGTCGCTCTGGCTCGTGCCGATGGCGATGCTTCTTGGATTCGGCGGCGTGCTCGGCTTTTTCGCGAAGCAGGAAATGGATACGTCGCGTTTTCAGGCGGCCTTTTTCACGAACGTGGCGAGCAAAATCCAGTTTCATATGGAAGACGGCGCGGATCCGGATTTTCGCGTCCCGTCCTTCGGGCCTTACAACCAGCGGCTCGGCTACAGCTATCTGCCTTTCTTCGAAAAAGCCCTGACGGGCGACGCTTTCAAGATCGCAAGCCAGATGCGCGCGAACCCCGATTACCGCTTTCTGATTCAAAAAGGCGTCTATCCGATCTATCGCGCGAAGACGGTCACGGGCCTGACGCTTCTCGATCGGAACGGGCTTTCGCTTTACGCCGCGAGTTATCCCTCGCACGTTTTCAAAAGCTTCGAGGAAATCCCGCCGGTTCTGGTGAACACGCTCCTCTTCATCGAAAACCGCGAATTGCTGAAAGACGGCATTCCGACGCGCAATCCCGTGATCGAATGGGATCGTTTCTTCTACGCGCTTATGGGAAGATTCGTGCAGATCTTCGCGCCCGGCTTCAACGCGGGCGGCGGCAGCACGCTGGCCACGCAAATCGAGAAATTCCGCTTCTCCCCGGGCGGCCAGACGGGAAGCGTGCTTGAAAAACTGCGGCAAATCGCCTCGGCGAGCCTTCGCGTCTATCAAGACGGCCCCGACACGCGCGCGGCGCGCAAGCGCATCGTCCTCGATTATTTCAACAGCACGCCGCTTTCGGCGCGCGGCGGGTTCGGCGAGATCAACAGCATCGGCGACGGGCTTTGGGCGTGGTTCGGGCACGATCTCGGGACGATCGACGCCGCGCTTGCCTTTCCCGAGGAAAACGAAACGCTTTTGCGCGCGAAAGCGGAGGCGTACCGCGAGGCGCTCGGCCTCATTCTCGCGCAAAGGCGGCCAACGGCCTATCTTCTCACGAATCGCGAGGCGCTCGACGATCTGACGGACGCGACGCTGGATCGCCTTGCAAACGCGGGCGTCATCTCGCGCGTTCTTCGCGACGCGGCGCGCACCGTGCGCTTTCATTTCCTGCCGGAACCTCCCGCTTCGCAACAACCCTCCTATCTCGACCAAAAAGCGGGGTTTGCGCTTCGCAATCACTTGCTTTCGATGCTGGGGCTCAAGAATTTTTACGAGCTGGACAGGCTCGATCTGACCGCGACGAGCACGCTCGACCAGCCGACGCAAAAACGCGTGACCGATTTCCTGAAGCAAATGGGCGATCCGGCTTTTCTGAAGAGCATCGGGCTTTACGGCTTCCGGCTTCTCAATCCCGACAACGATCCCACCAAAATCAAATGGAGCGTCATTTTGTACGAACGCGGGACGGACGGCAACAAGCTCCGCGTTCAGGCGGACAACATCGACGGCCCCTTCGACATGAACGAAGGCGTGAAGCTCGATCTCGGCTCGACGGCGAAGCTCCGCACGCTCGTCACCTATCTTGAGATCGTCGGCGAACTGCACCGCCGCTATGCGGGGCTTTCGAAGGACGATCTTCTCGATCTGGTCGAAGACGCGCCCGATCCGCTGACGGAATGGGCGATCACGTGGCTCGCGGCGAACCCGAACGCGACGCTTCAACAAATGCTGGACGCATCGATGGATCGCAAATATGCGGGCAATCCCGGCGAGACTTTTTTTACGGGCGGCGGCGCGCATCATTTCGTCAATTTCGAGAAATCCGAAGATTACAGATCCATGAATCTGCACGAGGCGTTCCGCGATTCGGTCAACCTCGTCTTTATCCGCGTGATGCGCGACATCGTGAATTACACGATCGGCCAGAGCGCGAATACGAAGGAGGAGATCCTCGACGACGCGAAAAATCCGGCGCGCCGCGCCTATCTGGAACGCTTCGCGGATCGCGAGGGCGCCGTCTTCCTCAATCGCTACATAACGGACTATGCGCATCTTGCGCCGTCCGCGATTCTCGAAAAAGCGGCGAGTCACGCGCACAAAGGCGCGACGGCGCGGACGGTTCTTTTCCGTTCGCTTCGCCCCAAGGCGTCCTATGCCGACTATGTCGCCTTTATGGAACGCGAAATGCCGCCGACCTTCGATACGGATCGCCTGCCGAAACTTTTCGCCGATTATCCCGCCTCCCGCTTCAATCTGGCCGATCAAGGCTATGTGACGGGCCTTAACCCGCTTGAGCTTTGGCTTGCGGGCTATATCGCGGAAAATCCGACGGCGTCGCGCGCGGCGATCCTCGCCGACAGCAAGCAAACGCGCATCGACAGCTATGCGTGGCTTTACCGTCCGCACAAAACGGGCGCGCAAAACACGCGCATTCGCATTTTGCTCGAAGCGGACGCCTTCGCCCGCATTCAACAGCGCTGGGCGCGTCTCGGCTATCCGTTCGACCATCTTGTGCCGAGTTTGGCGACGGCGATCGGAAGCTCGGCGGATAAACCGGAAGCGCTCGCCGAGCTTGTCGGCATTCTTCTGAACGACGGCGTGAAGAAGCCGAATCTGCGCTTTGAAAAACTCCATTTCGCGGACGACACGCCCTATGAAACGCTGATGCTTCCGGCGGACGATCGGGCGGTTCAGGTTCTGGATCCGGCCATCGCGAAAACGGTGCGCGCCGTCATGGCCGAGGTCGTCGAAAACGGGACGGCCAAGCGTCTCAAAGGCGCCTATCTGGGCGCCGACGGCAAACCGCTTGCCGTGGGCGGCAAAACGGGAACGGGCGATCATCGCTTCGACGAATTCGGCGCGGGCGGGCGGTTGATCTCCTCGCGCGTCGTGAATCGCACGGGCACGCTCGTCTTTTATATCGGCGACAAATTTTTCGGAACCGTAACGGCCCACGTCGCGGGCGAGGAAGCGGCAAATTACAAATTCACGAGCGCGCTATCGGCCCAAATGCTGCGTTCGCTCGCGCCGGTTCTCCAGCCGCTTATCACGCCGGAGATCACGACGCCCATTCCGACCAAGGCGCCGACGCTCGACAAACCGGAACCCGACGAAGGGAACGCCACCGACGACGACACGGACGACGCGGATCCGGCCAGCAAGATCAAGCCGACGGACGACAGCGAGCCCGACGATGCGGACGAATCGCAATAGGGCGCAAACGGACTTGCCTCGCGTTTCGCATCGCCTTATGCTCCGCCGCATGTTGCGCTTGAACTATCTCCCCCTCGTTTTCCTTGCCGCTCTGCTCGCGATGCCCGCCCAGGCCGCTGGCCCGAAAAGTCTCGGCAAATCCGGTTTCTGGTCGTCCTACAGCCTCGGCGAAGGCAAGCAGGCCGTTTGCTATATGAGCCTTTCGGCCAAGCCGCCCCAGCCCAAGAACGTTTCCAAAGCGGCGAAGCGCGGCGAGGTCGTTTTGATGATCACGCACCGTCCGGCGGAAGACGCGACGGACGTCGTCAGCTATACGGCGGGCCTTAAGTTCAAGCCGTCAAGCGACGTCGCGCTCAAGATCGGCGCGAAGCAATTCGACCTTTTCACGCAGGGCGACACGGCTTGGTCGCGCGACGCGGCGACGGATCATGCGCTGGCGGCGGCGATCCGCGCGGGCCAAAGCCTTACGATCACGGGGGTCGCCGCTTCGGGCGCGCCGATCGCGGACACGCTGAATCTCAAGGGCGCCGACGCGGCCTACGTTACCGTCGGCAAAGCCTGCGGGCTTAAAGTGGAAGAACCGAAACCCGCGCCGAAAAAACCCGCGAAAAATTCCGCGGCGGTCAAGCATAAATAGAAAAGGCCCTAGGCTTGCTTGACGCCGATCGCGCCCCTCACATCCGCCTTGCTGAGATCGACGCCGCGCAAATCCGCGCCCGTCAAATCTGCATCGACGAAAATCGCGCCCTCGACGTTGGCGCCGCGCAAATCGCTGTGATTGAGCAAGGCTCCTTCGAAATTGGCGTGGCTTAAATTGGCTTCGTTCAGCTTGCTGAAGCGTAAATTGGCCTGCGAGAAGTTGGAGGGCCACCGCACGGGGCGCGATCCGGAAAAGCCTGTCAAAATCGACATGGGCGCGCAATTCGCCTCGCGCAAATCGATTTCCTCGAGATTCGCGTTCGCGAAATTGATGCCGCGGCAATCGGCCTTTAAAAAGAATCCGCCCGTCGCGTTGCATTCGGAAAGATCGGCCATGGACAGAACGCCGGCGCTGAAGGAAGCGCCGCGCAAAAGCGCCATTTTGAGGTTCGCGGCCTGAAGCTGCACGCCGTTCAGGATCGCCATCGCGAGGCTGACGCCGGAAAGATTGGCCTGTTGCCCCTGGCGCCCCAGCGTATTGATCCAAAGCTGGTGGTTGGCGAGAATTTCCTGAATCTCGACGTCCAGATGCTCGAGCGAGCGCGGCAGTTTGGCGCCCTGAAAGGCGATGCTCGAATAATCGCCGGAATCGATGACGCTTGCGGTCAGGTCGGCGTTGTCGAATTTCGCGCCCTTCAGGATCGCGCCGCTTAAAATGACCGAGTTCATGTTCGTGTTGCTGAAATTGCAGTCGGTCAGATCGGCCTGCGAAAAAGAAACGCCGCGCAGATTGCTTCCGGCGAAATTGACGCCGCACAATTTCGCGCCGCGAAAATTGGCGAAGCTAAGGTCGGTCGAAAGCGCCACGGCGCTCGAAAAACGCGCGCGTTCGGCCGAGGCGTTCCTGAAAACGGTGTCCCGCATGCGGGACAGGCTCGCGCCGAAATCGTGGACGGGCGCGATATCGCCGTCTACATCGCGCCGCAAAAGCGAGCCCTCGCCGAAATTGGCCTCGTCGAGCTTGGCGTTCGTAAAATCGGCGGCGCGCATGTGCGCGCCCCGCATGTCCGCTTGGCTGACGTCCGCGCCCTTGAAATCGCACCGCGCCATATTGGCGCCGAAGAAATTGGTGCGCTGCGCTTGCGCGCCCGAAAAATTGCTTCCGTCGAGAATGGCGCCGACGAAATCGCCTTCAGTCAGGATCTTTTTCGAAAAATTGAGGCTCCGCGCCTTTTGCATGGAAAGGTCGAGACGCCGCGCATTCGTTTGTTGCTTCAGAAATTTTTCATGAAGCGCAATAACGTTATCGAGTTCGTCCTGAAGAATAATCGCCATAGGGGCTCTTTTTGTTTCGGATTGCGCGCAACGCTACCTCGGCCAAGGTTAGTATCAGGTTAATGGCGTAAAAATGCGGTTTTGCGGCTAAGCCGCGCACTCGACCCGATTGCGTCCCTTATCCTTCGCGGCATAAAGGGCTTCGTCCGCGCGGCGCAGAAGATCGTCGATGGTGATGTCCTGCGCGTGAAGCTGGGCCACGCCGATGCTGGCCGTGCACAGAAGGCGATGGCCGACCGTCTCGATGGGCGAGGCGGCGACATGCGCGCGCAACCGCTCGGCGACTTCGAGGCCCGCGGCGAGATTGGTTTCGGGAAGTATGACGGCGAACTCCTCGCCGCCCAAACGGCCCATCACGTCGGATTCGCGCAAGCTTTCAAGCGCGGCGCGCACAACGCCTTCAAGCACGGCGTCGCCCGCCGCGTGGCCAAGGCTGTCATTCACGTTCTTGAAATGATCGAGATCGATCATCATCACGGCCATATCGCGCGCGAACCGGCGCGCGCGGCGCATTTCCTGTTCGGCCTGCACCATGAAATGGCGGCGGTTGCTGATGCCGGTCAGGGCGTCCGTGTTGGCTTGAAGGAAAAGCTCGGCCTCAAGCTGTTTCCTTTGCGAGATATCGTTCAGCGAAACGAGGATCGCGGGCTCGCCGTCGTAATCCATCTGGATCGCGGCGAGCTCGGCCGTGAAGATGCGGCCTTGCGCCGAGCGCATGCGCACCTCGATCTCGCGAATATCGCGCACCTGATCCAAAAGCTCGATCAGCTTGTTGTGATCCTCGCCCTCTTCGAAAAAATCGGGCGCGCGCGCGTGAAGCAAAGGCCCCGTGCTCTGCTGCAAAAGAAGGCAGGTCTTGCGATTGACGAACAAAAGCCGCCCGTCGCGCTGCCGCTCGATGTAAATGGGAACGGGCAGAATCTCGAGCATCGCGCGCAAAAGCTGCTCATTATCGAGCATCATCTGCTCGATGGCGATCTGGCTTGTGACGTCGAAAGCATTGATCTGGACGGCGGTGGATCCGTGCCAATCAATGACGCGCTCGGTCACGGAAACCCAGATTTCCTGCCCGTCATGGCGCACGGCCCGCGTGCGCGTGATGGTGGGTTTCTTCAGCCCGTGGATCAGCTCGTTATAATCCTCTTCGACCTGCGCCCATTTGTCGGCGGGGATCAAGGGCCGGATGAGGGGCAGCGCCATGATTTCTTCGGGCTTGTCGAAACCGTAAAGCCGCGCGAAGGCGCGGTTGGCGTAAAGCGGCTTGAAATTGGCGTGCACGAGAATGCCCTGCACGGCGTTGTCGGTCAGATCGCGAAAATTGGGGAGCGTATCTTCGGCGCGCCGCCCGCGGGCGCGGCGGCGTTCTTCGGGCGTTGAAGGATCATGCGGCTTTTTCATGGCTTAAACTATAAGCAGCCTCTATCTCCCCCCATAATGTCCTATTTTACTTACAAAATCCAGTTGATAAGCTTTACATCGTCAAATGGGGCGCATATTCGCCAAGCACGACTTTCGCCTGCCCCCGCGCGACTTCTGGCCCGACGCCTTTGGCGCAAACATTTTGAATGTGCGTAAGGATTTCACCGAATAAGTTTTGAAGCACGGGATCGACAAAGCGCGCCGTCAAGGCCTCTTCCGGCGCTTTTCCGGCCCTGTTGTCGATCTCCGCCCCCACGAATTTAAACATCACAATCTGCTGGTTCTTCAGGATAGGCTCACCCGTCACTTCGTCGATGACAGGAAAGGCATCGACTTCGCGCGTTGTCGTTTCTTCGTGATAAAGCCGACTTTGCACACGCCACAAACGCTCATCCAACCCATAGGAGGGCACCATGTCGCACCCCTTCAGGATCATCGTGCGAAAGGCCAGATTCTGATCCCCCTCAAGGGCCTCGAGAAATTTCTGCACCTCTTCTCGCTTCTCGGCCGGAAGCTCCTCGATTTTCGCGGACACTTGATCCCGCGAAAGAGTCAAACAATCCGTCTTGAAATGACGCCCATAGGCATAAAGCGCAATTTCACCCGGAAGCGCGGCATCTGTCCCATAAAGCAAGTTACGAATAAAGGCTTGATCTTCGGAAGCAACGCCCGCTTCTTGCAAGAGAGGTTCCAAGGCACGGAACGAAGCCACCTCAAGCCGTCCGGGTTCATAGGTTCCTGTCGCCTTATTGCTCGTCCCGTCAACCAAGAGATCATGCCCAATCGCGGCGACAAGGTCGCGCGCGTCTTCGACCATCTCGCGCGTCGAAGACACGCCGCGACGATAGGTCTCTGCCACGCGCATACGCATAAGGCGCGTCGCCATAACGAGAAGCCCGTGCGACCGGTTATGATAGGCGGGGGCGCCTTCTTCCACTTTATCGAGCTTTTCGCCCGCAAGAACGAGCGCCTTACACAACGCGTCAAGGCGGACGCCATCGCCCGCAATGCTCGGGGCGGCGGTTAGGTCGGTCTTGGCGTAAGGGCGATTCCGCATAAAGCCTGCGGTCATAAAGGCGACATAGCGCCCCGCGCCGACCTGTGACGAGGTCGCTGCGACGCTATCGTTAAAAGCGCAAAGCGCTGCGCGCACTTTTTCCGGCTTGAGCGGATCAACCCGAAAAAGGCCGTCCGTCGTATCCGCGATGGGCTGGATCGAAATTTCCTGTAACATGGCAACCTCCTAATGAAATCCTTGACTGCCTCAAGGATCTCTCTTTCCGGCCTGAAAAGATGTGAAGCGGATCACATCTGTCCGGAAAATAAAAAATTATTTATTATCAATAAGCTAATGTGCGTCCGGCTATTTTATCGAGCGCTTCTTTATCGTTCAGAAGTATACTTTGTCGAGGTAAAAGAGAGATTAAATTGGCCCCCTGCCAAGCATTAAGAAGCTTATTGATCGCCTCGCGCGAGGCGGCCAGATGATCGGCCAAATCGCTTTGCCTGAGACCGGCGCCGATCCGAATGCCGTGGGCTGCGGGTTTGCCGTCTTCTTCCGCCAATTCGAGCAAATAGCGCGCAAGACGCGCGGGCAGGGTCTGAAGCGCGATCATCTCCATCTGTGCGGTCGTGCGGCGCAGACGCGCGCAAAGCAGGCGGATAAGGCCGTGCCTTGCGGCGGCGTTCCCGTCGAGAAGTTTGAAAAAAGCGGTGCGCTCAATCCGCAAACACACCGTTTCTACAACAGCCTCCACGTCCGCCGAGCGCGGTTCGCCGTCCAAAAGCGCCATTTCGCCAAGCAAAGAGCCTTCGCGCGCCATGTCAATCATCACGGAAGCGCCATCTTCAGTTCCCACCGAAACGCGAAGGCAGCCGGAAATGATAAGAAGGCAAAAAGAGCCTTCGTCCCCCTTTTGAAACAAAACCTGTCCGGCGGAAAAAGATTCCGTTCGGGATTCGGCGAAAAGACGATTTCTCTCCGCGACGGGGAAAAGCGAAAAGATTTCGTTCTTCGCCAACAAAGCACCGGCCGAGGAAGAGCCTTGCTTCGTCACAAAATCCACCCCGTATGGATGACGGCCACGCCGCCCATAAGGTTCATGTGCCGGATATTCGCGAGCCCGGCGCGCGCCATGCGCCGCGCCAGTTCGTCCTGAGCGGGAAATTTGCGGATGCTTTCGGCAAGATAGCGATAGGCTTCGCGATCCGCCGCGACGATCTGCCCAAGCCTCGGCAAAACGGCCTCGCAGTATTTTTCGTAAAAGACCTTCAGCCAAGGCGAAACGCCGGAGCTGAACTCAAGGCAAAAAAACCGTCCTCCAGGCTTCAAAACGCGCGCGAAAGATGCAAGCGCTTCGTCGATATGCGTGACGTTGCGAAGCCCGAACGCGATGCAAAGCTTATCGACGCTCCGCGCGGCAAAGGGCAAAACCTCGGCGTTGCCCGCAACCCATGAAATCTCGCTTGTCCAGCCGCGATCCATCGCCCTTTCGCGCCCGACTTCCATCATGGCGGGATTGATGTCGCACAAAATAATTTTCGCCTTGCCGCCCGTGCGTTCGGCGATGCGAAAAGAGATATCGCCCGTTCCGCCCGCGACATCCAGAATGGTTTCGCCCGCCCTTGGGGCGATCATCTCCACAAAATAATCTTTCCAAAGCCGGTGCAGCCCCGCCGACATCAGATCGTTCATCAAATCGTAGCGCGAGGCGACAGAACGAAACACGGCGCCCACACGCGCGGTCTTTTCTTCGGCCTCCACGCGCGTAAAGCCGAACCATCCGGCTTCGGGATTGAGGGAATCATGGGACGAAATGGTCTTGGACATGGCGGCAACCCTACGCGCGTTTCGATTGTTGCTCAATGGATTGGATCTTCGCAAGAATCCGGCACTTTCAAGCCTTTTGTGCATTGCAACAAAGCGGAGATTTCTTCATAATCTCTCTTATTGCTTCCTTTTTTCAGGGTTTGAGATGAGCGATTTTGAGACTCCATCGTTATCCGATACGCTGACCAAAGCGGAAAAATCCTTACGACAGGATCCAACTTTCTTCGCCATGATTGTTCAGGAAATGACGCGAAGATTAGATCAAAACCAAAGAACGGCCTTTTTATACGAACAGGCGCTTCGCCTTCAAGATATTCCTGCGGTTTGCTATCGCCTTGCTCATCATGCGCTTTTCACAATGGAGCATGGCGACCGGCGGCGCGAGCGATTTGTCGAAATCTGGGGCAAAGCCGTGGAAGGATTGCACAAAACCACGCCCGCGGAAGCCGCGCGGGAAATCGAGATTGTTTTGACTTTCGCCGACGCGAACGGCTCCTTTCATAAGCGCGCGAAAGACGCCGTCGAACATCTTAAGATCTTCGTGACTTATACCGATTCAGATGGCTGTTTTCATAGCTGCGGCGTGAAAAGGAAAGCGAATGTTTTTCCCTTGCGCCCCGCACCCTTGCGGGAAATTGCGCGCGGACTCGGCGCCGAACTTTCTGCGGTCGCCCTCGGCGACTAGCTCGGCTGCGTCCCCAGCATAATGTTGTAAAGCTCGAACAGACTCGCACTCCAGACCTCTTGAGGGAAATTTTCGGCGACGAACGCGCGCGTCGCGAGTGCGAGGTCGATGCGCCGTTCGCCGCTGAGCTGGATCGCCTCGTCGAGCGCGCTTGCCAGAGAGGGCACATGGCCGGAGGGTATCACCCAGGCCGTTTCGCCCGCCTTGACCATTTCGGGATTGGCGCCGTTTTCGGTGACGATCACGGGCCGACCCATGGCTTGCGCAGCCAGAAGCTCAAGACCCTGTCCGCGCGGAATCGTGTTGGGCGCGACGATAAAGCTGGCCAGCCAACAGGCGGCGGGCCAATCGACGCAGCGGTCGGGCATGATGACTTTGCCCGCGAGTCCCTTGGCGTGAATGAGTTTCTCGATCTCGGCGCGCGCGCCGGGCGCTGTCCGATCGTCGCCCACGAGAACGGCGAAAAGATCCGGACGCTTCAAAAGCACGAGCGCGTCAAGAAGCTCCTTATGGCCGGAACCGGGCGCGAAAGGCAGGCCCATGACGATGACGGAGCCTTGCTCCGGCAACCGCCAAAGGGCGCTGAGCGTCTGGATGCGTTCGGGCGTCACGCGCTGGGGATCGTACCAGGAAAGATCGATTCCCGGCAAAATCCGGTATAAATGCTCGGTCGCGAGCTGGAAATCCTGCCTGAGGTGCCGCACCATATAATCGGTCGGCACGCGAAAATAAGCGCCGCGCGCGGATGCCGCCTGAAGAAGCTTCTGCCGCGCAGGCGTCACGGGAATGGGATGCGTCAGATCCAGAAGAAGGGGCAGTTTTTTGGCCATCGTCAATTTGAGCGCGGGCGCGATCATAGCGAAGCCGTGCGCGTGCAAAAGGACGGGCCTTTCGCGCTGGATCAGGGCTTCGAGCTGAACGCGCGTGCGCCAGCGGGAAATAAGCCCGCGCTTGTCGATCGGCATGCGCACATGGCGAACGGCGGTGCGTTCGGCCTCGATGACGAGCGAACCGCCCGATGAAGCGACGAAAGGCCGCCATTGGCCGCGATGCGTCTGAACGCCGAGATCGATAACCTCGCGCGCGGCCCAGCCGACTTCAAGATCGGGGGCCAGGTGCAGGATGGCCGGACGGTTCGCGCGACTGCTCTTGAGCGAGGCGACGTTTTTGATAGACTGCGCGGACGCGACGGATTGAACGAACTGCGGCGATGTCATTGAAGGGGGCCTGAGAAAAACATGAACGAGGAACCGTCCAAGCTTACCTTAGCGGATCGACGCCTTGCCTATCAACAACAGTCTGCACGGCGAGGAAAAGAAGGCGCGGGCGTTGTTTTTCTCGGCGGCTACGGCTCGGACATGAACGGCACGAAAGCGAGCTTTCTGGCCGAAAAATGCGCGGCGGAAGGCCGCGGGCTTCTGCGCTTCGATTATCGGGGCCACGGACAATCGAGCGATGTTTTCGAAAACGGCACGATCGGCGACTGGTTCTCGGATGCCTGCGCCGCCTTCGACCTCCTGACGCAAGGCCCGCAGATTTTGGTCGGCTCCTCGATGGGCGGCTGGATCGGGCTTCTTTTGGCGCGCGCAAGACCCGAACGCGTGGTGGGTTTTGTGGGCGTCGCGGCCGCACCCGATTTCACGGAAGACCTGATTCGCCCCATGCTTACGGAAAAACAAAAAGAAGAGCTCGCGCGCGACGGCATAACTTGGGAGAAAAGCGACGAAGAAGGCGATAAAGAAAAATGCGACGACAAAACGCGCGACAACGCCATGCCGCAGGATCGAGGCCTTCCGATTACGCAAAAACTGATGGAGGAGGCGAAGGCCTGGCAGATTTTAAAGGAACCGCTCGCGATCCATGGCCCCGTTCGCCTGCTTCAAGGCCAGAAGGACAAGGAAGTTCCTTGGCGACACGCCCTTAAAATCATGGAAAAACTCGCGACAGAGAACGCCCGCCTCACGCTCATCAAGGACGGCGAACACAACCTCAACCGCCCCGAAGATCTCGAGCTTCTTTGGGAAACGCTGCTGAGGGTGGGGTAAACCGATCAAGCCGCCGTTACACGATTATCCCGCATATTCGGGGACTGCGCCCCATGCGCAAGCGCATTATAGGTGAAAACGTCCGTCACTTTTGACCACTCAGCCGGATAATTCCTAGCAAGCGCTGTCGCTTTTATACCAAGAAGATCATGGATCTTCGTTTGAAGAATCTTTTGATCCTTCCAGAAATTAGGGATATGGTGGCCAGCGCCAGAAACCGTCTCTACCGTAGCTTGAGGCATGAGCAGTTTGAGGTAGTAGACAAGCGGCCGCTCCTTCAAAAGATGTTCTTCAAGATGAAGTCCTTGTATGATTTTCACCTTCATTTTTTGGGGATACGGTTCTATTTGCGGCAAGCACCAAGTGCTGCAAAATTTTTCAAAATCTTGTTGCCACTGATTGTTCTCAATTGCGTTTAGCGTCGTTACAGATTGTATGGCTGGCGAAAGCAGAACAAGTTCGTCTGCCACATATTCCCTTGCCAACCGCACGCAAAGCTCACAACCAAGAGAAAACCCGAAAAGAACAAGACGTTTTATACCGTGCTGTTCTCTTATATCGTGGAGGAATTCGGGCAACAAGTCGCAATCGTTTGTAACATTTGCCTCATTATAATCACCTTCATAAACGGATCTGATAAACAAAACATCCGCATTGCTGCCGTTTAAGACATCCCATAAAAAAGCAGGGCTTTTATCGGGAGGTATATGATTCTGCCGATTGCCTTTTCGTCCGGGAAAAGAAACAATAAGCGTTTTTGCGTCGTCGCTTTCAGGCGCGGCGCGATAGCAGTATTCAAAATATGACGTCGCCCTTTTTTTATGTTTTACGGTCATTTTTGCTCCCCCGTTTCCGGAAGCGGCGGATCTTTCGCGACGGCCCACGCAACGTCAAAAGCTTGGCGATAGGCTTCAGCTAGAGGAGCGGATCTTAAAACAACGACGTAAGGGGGCCGATGATGAACAAAAGAAATAAGCGCAAGACATTCCCCAAAAGCCCAAAATCCGGTTGGCGATACGCCTCCCTCCGGTTGTACTTTGAAAACGGAAAAGAGCGGACGATGAAAATATTCGCTCTTTGACGCAAGGATGCGGAATTTCTTGATGCTTCCGCTATCATATAGGGCCTTCACGCGTGTGTAGTGCACGCTTGGATCTTTTCTATATTTATCCAGCAAGCTTTGGTCGGAAATGCTCAAGCAAACCTCGCCTCCATTGCGTTTTAAATACTCATAAAGAAAATCAAAAAAATCGTCGAACCGCTCCGGCCCTTCAAAAATCTCGACACCCTCCGGCCGCCGCCTCACGCCTTCGTTTTCGGTGAACTCGATTCCCGCGTCGGAAAAAGCGCGAACGATCTTGTCCATCGTATCGGCCTTGGGGCGCGCTTCGCCGCGCTCAATGTTCTGTATGGAGATGCGGCTCATGCCGACGCGCTTGGCCAGATCGTCCGCATCCCAATCGACGAGCACGCGCGCCGCTCGAATTTGTTTCCCCGTTGGCATCAACACATTCCTTTATGATAAGCGCGACTATATATAATGATAATCGTTTCTTTAGTCAAATAAATAAAATTAGTCGTTTTTTAACCCTGTTTATGAAATTTTATTAACAAAAATTAGCTATTTTATGGCCAAAATGCCAAAAACACATCTTTTTGATATGTGTTGGTTATCTTTTTGACGAAAATAATTGCTTTCATCCCTTCCGAATGATATTTTCAAAACATGGGACGGATATTGAACCCATTATTTTTAAAAAGAACGATTTTTAAGGGACAAAAAACATGATTATCCAATTCGACGCTTTTGTTGCGAAACACGGTGAAGTCGGGGCCCAGGCTCTCGTCGAGAATTGGGAACAGTATCGTGGCATCCGCCACACGGCGCCCTTGCCGTTGGAGCATCGATGGGAGATGTTCATCAACGCCACGGCGGAACCCGCGCGCAAAGCCGCCTGATTTTTGAAGGAACCGCTTCCATGTCGAAATTGAAAATGCGCCCGATGTTTCAGGATACGACGGCTTCCGCAACGCCTTCGCCGAAGGCGGCCCAAAATCCCGCCTCGCCGCTTAAAACCTACCGCCGCCTGAAAAGCGCACCCGAAGCGGCAACGCTCAACAAAATGGAATTGACCGCGATTACGGCCGTCGTCGCCTATGTCGCGCACACCCAGAACGCCAGCGAAACCACGGTCGTCTCGATTCTGACGTCCCAGTTCGGCGTCACGAAAGTCGATACCCTCCCCTCTCAAAAATACGACGAAGCCATCCGCTTTCTCGTCGATCTTAAGCTCGACGAAGTCATCAACTGAGCGGCGCTCCGTCGGTCGCGAGCCGCGACAGGCATGATTTTTCTTTCGGGCAGAACCTTCTTTTCAAAATTTTTGAACCAACTGAAAACACCGTCATTGCGAGTCCTGCGTTTTATCCCCCGAGGCTTCAACATAGGGAGAAAGCAAGGTGCGGCAATCCCGTTCTTCGCTTTCTCCGCTTTCGTTTTCTGCTATCCTTGCCCAAGCTTTCTTCTGCCGCTGAATCTTATGGAATCGCGATGCCCGACCCCCTGTCGCCCAAACCTCGTCTTCCCCGAGCCATCTGGATGCTCGGCTTCGTCAGCCTTTTCATGGATGTTTCGTCCGAGCTTGTGCACAGCCTTCTTCCCATCTTCATGGTCACGACATTGGGCGCTTCGGTCGCAGCGCTCGGGCTTCTTGAAGGGCTTGCCGAGGCCACCGCGCTTATCGCCAAAATGTTTTCAGGCGTTTTGAGCGACTGGCTCCATAAACGAAAGGCGCTTGCGGTTATCGGCTACGGCCTTTCCGCGCTGACAAAGCCGCTTTTTCCGCTTGCGCAATCGCTCGCATGGATTTTTGCCGCGCGCCTGACCGACCGCCTCGGCAAAGGCATCCGGGGCGCGCCCCGCGACGCCTTGGTGGGCGAGCTTGCGCCGCCGAAATTGCGCGGCGCGGCCTATGGCCTCCGCCAGGCGCTCGACACCGTCGGCGCTTTCATCGGCCCGGGCCTTGCCATCCTTCTGATGCTGCTTCTGAACAATAATATCCGCGCCGTTTATTGGTTCGCCGTCATTCCCGCGTTTTTCTGCGTCGCGATTCTCATCTTCGGCGTTCAAGAGCCCGCGCCGAAAAACAACGGCGCGCAAAGGCGCTTTCCCATCAACCGGGGAGAGCTCGCGCAAATGGGCGGCGCGTTCTGGTGGGTCGTGATTGTCGGCGGCGTTTTGACGTTCGCGCGCTTCAGCGAGGCGTTTCTTGTCCTCCGCGCGCAAAGCGTCGGCCTGCCCGAGGCCTGGATTCCCTTGGTCATGGTGGTGATGAGCCTCGTCTATGCGTTGGCCGCCTATCCCGTCGGCATCTTATCGGACAGGCTCGACCGGCGCTTGATCCTTACGCTCGGCACGGGAATTCTTGTCGTCGCGGATCTCGTTCTCGCTTTTGCAAGCTCCGTTTGGAGCGTGATGCTGGGCGTCGCGCTTTGGGGGCTTTATATGGGCTTTTCGCAAGGGCTCCTCGCGGCGCTTGTGGCCGACGCGACCGCCGAAGACAAACGGGGAACGGCCTTCGGCCTCTTCAATCTCATCAGCGGCATCGTGTTGCTTGCGGCAAGCGCTCTGGCGGGGCTTTTGTGGACGGCCTACGGGCCCGAGGCGACGTTTTTGGCGGGCGCAGGTTTTTCGCTTTTGGCGCTTCTGGGCCTTCTTTTGACGCGCGCCCCAAAAGAGATCAAGCGGCCTCGGCCTTCATAAGCGGCGCCTTGCGCGGATCGGGACAAGGATGCGGAATGACGCCTTTGTCGTCATCCCACATCACAAGCTCCCTGCGTCCGTCCGGATGCACGACATAGGCCGTGCAGTTGCTCAACCAATCGCCGCCGTTTCCATAAATTTTCCCGTTTTCCTCATAGGCGGCGGGCGTATGGTTATGCCCTACAACAATGCCGTCGAGCAGAGGCTGGTTGGCCCAAGCGGGATCCGTCTTTCGTTTGCGGAGCGTTATCTCATTATGGGCATCCACGGATTCGATGGCCACGCGCGGCAGATCCACGTCGGCTTTCGTTTTAAAGTTATGAACCTGTTCCGCGAGCGAGAAATCGGAGCCGAGCCCCAGCATATTGCGCATGATGCCGCGCACGATCCAATGCTTGTCGTTTTGCGAAAGCCATTCGCTGAGCATAAAAAGATTGTCGCGCGTCTTCGTGCCGAGAATTTCGAGGAAACGCGCATGTTTGATAAGCATGTCGAACTCGTCGCCATGTTTGACGAGAAGCCTTTTGTCGTCGGGCGTTTTATAGGTGACATAAGGAAGACACACGACGCGACCGCGGCTTTTGATTTCCTGCAATCGCAAAAAGGCCTCGCCGTACGGCCCAAAAAGTTTGCCCATTTGTTTTTTAGCAAGAGCTTTCGCGGCGGCGTCATACGCGATACATTGATCGACAACGCCTTCCGGAAGATCGGGTAAAGTGCTCAAATTGGGCCGCAAAAAAGCGTCGTGATTCCCCGGGATGTAAAAGGTGTCGGCTCCCTTTTTCGACGCCTTGCTCCAAAACGCCGATAAAACGTCGAGATGTTCAGGAAGAAGCCTCATCTCGTCTTTTTCCGGCTTCGCGAAAATCAGCCGATCCATATGATGCAGAACGGCGAACATTTCCTCCTTTTTCGCGTTTGTGGAAACCAACCGGCCCGCGTGGCGGAAAAGCGCATGGATCTCTTCCCTTTTCTGTTTCGTGCTTGCGCAGTAAATGCGGCCGATATCGTGCATACGCGCGATGCCAAGGCTATGCCCATCGAGAAAATCGCCGTCGAGAAAAATGTTTTTGGGCGCAATGTGCTTCAGGAAACGAAGGGCCTTCTTGGCCTTGAATTCTCTGGCGCCGATATGCTCGTCGCAGAAAAAAACGGCGTCGAGAGGGATGGGCTCGTGAAGCAGTTGAATCTTCGCCCACGGCGTTTCGTGATTCGCCGAAAAATACTGAAGCGCTCGAATAATTTCTTCGTGATTCATCGCCGTGCCAAACCGTAAAATACACGGCTTCTATGGCAGATCGGCCCACGATTTGCCAGCCCCCACGAAAAAAATGTTACCGAACGATGAGATTATCCTTAACGGATTTCACGCCCTCTTCATGGCGCGCAATAGAAACGGCTTTGGCCTCGCTTTTTTGCGAATCGACGAAGCCGCTCAGCTGAACGACGCCCTGCATTGTCTCGACGTTGATTTGCAGCACCTTCAAAGCGGCATCGCCGACGATGTCGGCCTTGATTCTGGCCGTAATCGTCGCATCGTCAACATATTGACCGGCCGTTTCGCGCCCTTCGATGGCGGCGCAAGCCCCAAGCGAGGCGACAAGAAGAAGGGTCGTCAATAATTTTGGAAAAGTATCGACTGTTTTCATGGCGGCTCTCCCAACAGGTGGAAGGGGCCTTTGTGTGGCCCAGAAACACGAAGGGAAGTCTTTCGACTTCCCCTAATGTAACACAGATTACGACTTTTTACTAACCTCAGCCTCAGGCGCTGCCTTCTTATCGGCATCCGCCGCGCACGGGGCGCAAGAACCCGAATCTGTCTTTTTCTCTTGTTCGGGCAACGGGTTCGTCTGTGTGGAAGATTGGGTCAATACATACACCTCATGTTTGCCGGCAATGATCTGCCGACGGATTTACATATGGGCACGACGCCCCCTCATTACAAGGGGGCGCCCCGTCGGTAACAAGGGCTGCGTTTTTACGCCTTATCCTGGCGCAAGGATCTCTTGTTATAAGGCCTGCCTGTTGTATGATTGGAAAGCCTTTTTCTTGTGAAAGCCCCGTCATGTTGAAGACTCCGGATCAAAAATACCGCCCCTTTCCGCCCATCGCTCTGCCCGAAAGGCAATGGCCGTCCCGCACGCTCGCCAAGCCCCCCATCTGGTGCGCGGTGGATTTGCGCGACGGGAATCAGGCGCTGATCGATCCCATGGATTCGGATCGCAAGCGGCGGCTTTTCGATTTGATGGTGCGCTGCGGTTTTCGCGAGATCGAGGTCGGCTTTCCCTCGGCCTCGCAGACGGATTACGATTTCACGCGCGATCTGATCGAAACGGGCCGCGCGACGAAAGACATCGCGCTTCAGGTTTTGATGCCCGCGCGGGAAGAATTCATCGACAAAACCTTTGAGGCTTTGGCGGGCGTGCCGAAGGCGATCGTGCATCTTTACAATTCGACATCGCCCACGCAGCGCCGCGTGGTTTTCCAGAAAAGCCGCGAGGAAATCGTCGCGATCGCCGTAAGCGGTGCCGAACACATCCTGAAACATGTGAAGGCGCGCCCGGAAACGGAGTGGGTTTTCGAATATTCGCCGGAGAGCTTCAGCGCGACCGAATTGGATTTCGCGATCGAGATCACCGAGGCCGTGATGTCCGTCTGGCAACCGACGCCCGATCGCAAGGCCATCGTCAATCTTCCGGCCACGGTCGAATGCGCCACGCCGAACGTCTATGCCGACCAGATCGAGTATTTCGGAAAGCATGTCAAAGGCCGTGAAAATCTGATCATCAGCACGCACCCGCACAATGATCGCGGCACGGCGGTCGCGGCGGCGGAATTGTCGCTTCTGGCGGGGGCCGACCGCGTGGAAGGAACCTTGTTCGGCAACGGCGAACGCACGGGCAATGTCGATCTTATCACGCTCGCGCTCAACCTCTATTCGCAAGGCGTGGCCCCGGGCCTCGATTTCTCGAACATGCCGGAATTGGTGGAGATTGCGGAATACTGCAATCAACTGCCGGTTCATCCGCGCCACCCTTACGCGGGCGAGCTTGTCTTCACGGCTTTTTCGGGCTCGCATCAGGACGCGATCCGCAAGGGGCTGCGCGCGATGGCGCCGGACGGGATCTGGGACGTTCCCTATCTGCCGATCGATCCGGCGGATCTGGGCCGCGCCTATGAGCCGATCATCCGCATCAACAGCCAGTCCGGCAAGGGCGGCGTGGCCTTCGTGATGGAACAGGATCACGGGTTCAATTTGCCGAAGAAATTACAAGCCGATTTCAGCGCCTTGGTCCAAAAAATCACGGACGACACGAAACAGGCCCTAGGATCGGCGGATTTGCTGAAGATCTTTCTCGCCGAATATGTCCAGCGCAAGGATCCCTTCCGCCTGCTCGCCTATTACGAACGGCACGACGGCGATAGCTGGCAAGGATCTTTCCAGCTCGACGAGGAAGGCAAGCCCATCACGATCGCGGCTTCGGGCAACGGTCTTCTGGATACTTTTACAAAGGCGCTTTCGTCCCATACGAGCCTCGCGCTCGACATTCTGTCCTACAGCGAACACGCGGCGACGCGCGGTTCGGAATCCAAGGCCATCGCGTATGTGGAGACGGGAAGCGGCAAATGGGAATCCTCTTTCGGCGTGGGAGAGGATACGAACACCGCCATGGCGGCCCTGAAAGCGATCTTAAGCTCCCTCAACCGCGGACTGGCAAAATCTTCACAAGCCTGACTTTCTCTTTTACAAAATCAGTCTTTCGCGATTTCCGAACGATTCTTTCCCTTACGCCGCGCCGATTCCCAATTTCTGCGCGATGGCGTCGAGCATCGCGTTCTGGTGCTCAAGATGCGCCATGATCGCCTCGACCTCTTGCTCGGCCTTGATGTTGACGTCCAGGTCGTTTTCGGCCCGCGCCTCGGCATGCGCGCCTTGAATGTTCTGCCCCACCATGATGAGGGGCATCAGCAAAATCTGGATCAGGTTCGAGATGAAGAGCCAGAACACGAATCCCATGGGCGGATCGAATTGCAAAGCCTTTGGCGCGAGCAGATTCCAGCCGAGCCACAAAACCGTCCACACGAAAATCATCAGGAAAAAACCCATCGTCCCGACATGCTCGGTAATCCAGACGGCGAGCCGGTCGAGCGGCGTCAGCTTTTCGCGCATTTCCTTGTTGACGTTCCGCAACGGCTTCCGCCGCCTTTTCAGCTCTTCCAAAGAAACGAGCGGCTGCGCTTTCAAGTGTTTTGTCTTTTCCGTCATGCGATCCTCGTCGTCAAAAGGGCCGAAACAAACGCGCCTATTCGATGCCGGCGGCGACGAAATGCACGCTGTAATCTTTGTCTTTCCCCATGATGTGATCCATAAGCCATGTCACAAGGAAAAGAAGCGTATCCTCCGAAAGCGCGTCCACGGCGCCCCGATTGTAGCGCGCGACGACCTCGGCGAGCGCGTTGATCAATTCGTCGTGTTCTTTGACGTGCGCCGCCGCCGCTTCCTCGGGATAGTTCGTTTCGCGAAAAAGCCGTTCTTCATAGTGAAAATGCTCGACCGTATCGTCGATCAGGCTTTCAAGCGTCTTGCCGACGATCGCCGCGCCCCAATTGCCCTTTGACGCCGAATAAAGCGTGTTGACCATGGCGATAAGGCTTTTGTGTTGAGCGTCGATGGAAGCGACGCCGACGCTCATATCCGGAGTCCAGATCATAATGGCCATGTTGTCCTCTTACGCAGAAGGAGTTTCGGGCGAGGCCGTTACGCGAGTATTTCCAGATTCCCGCGCCCTTGTCGATGAGATTTAAGGGGACGCCTTTGGGGCGCATGACGCCCGCGTGAAAAACGCTTTAATCTCTTGGCAATCTTCATCAAATAGGCTCGGCTCTAGTACAGTTGACGATTGGTCGCAAAGCAGACAAAAATTCCTGACTAGAAAGAGGATAAGAATACAGCATGTTTTGCGTCAGGTCGTGTGCTTTGCGCTCGCGCTCAAAAAAGGCGCTGCGGGGAACCGCGACAAGGTCGGACAGGCAGATGCAATTATATCCGAATGTCGAGCCGCCGATAATGTTTGCGTACACGCATCTTGTTGCAAACACGCCTGAAAAGGCGATGGTATCGATGCCTTTTTCGTGCAAATAGGCGTGCAGTGCCGGGGCCGGATCATCCTTTTCTGTTTTGCTGTCTGTCGGAGCGAAAGCATCGGATCCGGCGGCGCGGACTCTCGCATCCTTGTGAAAAGCTGAGAGATGGGTTTTAAGAATCTCCCTCTCGTGCGGTTCGGGCGCAACAAGATGGTAGTCAAAACCGAGTGTGCCACGCAGGCAAAGGCGATGAAAATCGGCATGCCGATCCATGGGTAAATTCGGCGCAAGCGTCTCTTCATTTTCCTCCATATGTGTCCAGATAATATGTTCCGGAGGCAGGAGGTTGCGCACCTCGGCCAAAAACGAAAGATGTCGTTCACAAACCTCATGCAGAGGTGAACAATCCCAGCCCAAGGCTTTGGCGATATCGCCGCCGACCTCACAATATCCTTTCTGCAGGTCGGAGATAAGAAGAGCGGTCTTTGATCGGTTAAGCACGAAAGGAAGCATCGGGAAGCCTCGCCGGAAACAGAAAGATCTATACTCGGTTTCCTTGGAAAGCCGCGTATGCCTTTTCGCAAAAAACACGCGGTCGCGGCATGCGCACGCCTTTTTTGCGAATTCTTTTTTCGGGCCCCGAAGGAACCCAAGAACAATGAACCATATCGCCCGTCGAAAGACTATATTTCAAGGGCCATTCCAAAACGGATTATGCCCGTGAAAGGAGGGCTATCGAGGCGCGGCGATCGGATGGAAAGATGCATCTGGCCGAGACGGGGTTGTGGGTCGCGAGGCAGATGACCATCCGCATGGTATTTGTTCCGGAGGTAGCAAGGGCGAGAAGTCATGGGCAAAGGAGGGCATCGCCACCCCTTCCTTCGTTGCGAGAGGGCCAAAGCCGTCCGCCGCAAGAGGATCGATATAGGGCCCACGAAAAAACAGGGACGGATTTATTCTTTTGCCGCTTTGTGCTGTTTGTTCGAGGTGCTGAGCGAATGGCCCAAGAGACTGTTTCCAAAGCGCGAAGAAATATTCCTCCACCTTGTATTGCATGTTCATGGTGGTTTGTATCCCCGCTTTGGGGCGCAGATTAAGCCATCTTTGCTCGGCTAAAGCCAAGAAGGAGGATGACCCCGTGTTTTCGCCAGCCCCCGAACTCAGAGGAAGGGGGCTTTTGGGACTATCCACCACACAATCTGGAACAGAACCCCTGAAGGCCTCTCGTAAAAACAATTTGATTCTATCGTCAGAAGGCGATGCAAAGGGGACTTTTTCTTGAATGGGAAGACTCATGGCTAGGTTTGCAAAGGTTGTATCGAGAAACGGAACGCGCAGTTCTAGACCAAAAGCCGCCGTCATGCGGTCACCGCGCTGGAGTTCGCTTGAACACAAATATTCAGACAAAGCCGTTCTCGATCCCATCTCCATTATGGCCCATTTGTTTTGAACCTCCGTAAGGCCCTTGCTGTGCAAATAGGGAGCACAACGTTCAACCCAGTCCAGATAATATTTATAACCGCCGAAAAGTTCGTCGCTACCGTCCCCGCTCAGAACAACTTTCATGCCCAGTTCTTTCGCCCTTTTGGAAAGAAACCAGAAAGGAAGGGCACATAAAACCTGAAAATAATCATAGTTTTCCAAATGACGGATAACATCAGGAAGTGCGTTGAGCATTTCCACGGGCCGCATGGTGACGATCTCGTATTCGATCCCCAACCGCTCCGCCAAGAGACGCGCAGGTTCGGCGTCTGATCCGCCGTCTTCTGTCTTTGCAATCAAGGCAACAATGTTGTTGCGCTTTTGTGAGGCGATATAAGCAACAAGCCCGCTGTCTAGTCCGCCGCTTAGAAAGATTCCCGTCGGCATAGCACTGTCTGGAGGCAGATGGGAGTCAACAGCGTCGATAAAGGCGTCTCGCAAAACCTTATAGCTCGGAGGCATGCCAATTTGTGGGCAAAAATACTTTTCGCTTTTCCCGTTTACCCATAGCGTCCCCGGCTCGATGACTCGAACGTCCCCGGGCGTTGCTGCAAGGTTTTGAAGGGGCCTAATTTCGCTACAAAAAATGGTGCGGCCCCGTTTGTCCGTAACGTAATAAAGGGGTTTGATGCCGAAAGGATCGCGCGCGGCAATAAATTCGTCTTTTTGCGAATCATAGGCCAGTGCGGCAAACATCCCGTTTGTTTTTGCCGGAAAAGTTGTTCCATATTCTGCATAAAGATGCGCCAATGTTTCGGTGTCGCAGTCCGAATGAAACCTGTGCCCACGTGCGGATAGGTCGGCGTTCGTCTTTCGATGATTGTAGACCTCGCCATTCAGCACAAGCGCAAGCGTCCCGTCGTTGATCGTCACGGGCTGTTGTCCTTTTTCCGGATCAACAATAGCTAGCCGAACAGCGCCAATGGTTGCGCCCCGCGACGGATCGACAGAGATCATCGATAAAAGTTTAAGGTCGTCGGGACCGCGATAAGCAATTTGTTCCAGAAGATGCCGTACAAGGACTTCATCCCCCGAGTCTTTTGCTCCCCAAACTCCGGCAATGCCACACATCGAATACCTTAAAATTAATCAGTTTTTATCATTCACCAAATATAGGCCAAATTTTGTAAAAGCAATAAACATAAAATATCGCCTTTTTCAGACAGAATGGGGTCGCCAATACTTTTTCCCATAGTCGCGTTGGTGCTCGACCTGTGGAAAAAACTAACTCCTTGAAATATTTTCTGAAAAATGGTGCTGCCGCGCGGAATTGAACCGCGGACCCCGTCCTTACCAAGGACGTGCTCTACCCCTGAGCTACGGCAGCGTCTTGATTAAGGCCGCTTTTTGCCACAGCTTGCGAAGCCATGCAAGCCGCGCTTTCGAAAAACGCCCTTTTTATCGATTGGTTAAGTCGTGCGATCCACGACAAAACGCGCGACATCTTCAAGGTTTTTGGCGCGGCCTTCAAAGACGCTTAAGTGTCCAATCGCCTGTTCCGAAAGCAAAATCGCCTGGCTTCGCGCGCGATCGTGGCCGAGGATTGTCACGAACGTGGCCTTGCCCGCCACCGCGTCGCGGCCGACGGGTTTGCCGGTTTGCTCTTCCGTGCCCTCGGCATCCAAAAGATCGTCGATGATCTGGAAGGCGAGGCCGAGATCGTGCGCATAGGCGCGAAGCGCGCCCAAATGCTGTTGCGAGGCCTTGCCCAAAATCCCGCCCGCTTCGGCGGAAAACGCGATCAGATCGCCGGTTTTCATGCGCTGAAGGCGCGTGATGGCGCCGATATCGAAGCTCGTCGTCTCGGCGATGATGTCGAGCATCTGCCCGCCCACCATGCCCGCCGCGCCGGAGGCCTTGGCAAGCGCGGTCACGAGATTGCAGCGAACCTTGGGGTCTTCGTGCGTGCGCGGATCGGCCAGAATCTCGAACGCATAGGTCAAAAGCGCGTCGCCCGCCAGAATGGCGGTCGCCTCATCGAACTTCTTGTGCGTCGTGGGCACGCCGCGGCGCAGGTCGGAATTGTCCATGGCGGGCAAATCGTCGTGGATCAGGGAATAGCAATGCAAACATTCAACGGCGGCCGCCGTGCGAAGGGCGCATTCGCCGCCCACGCCGAAAAGCGAGGCCGAATTGATGACGAGAAACGGGCGCAGGCGCTTGCCGCCGTTCAAAACGCCGTAACGCATGGCGTCGAAAAGCTTTTGCTCGGCATATTCGGTATTGGGCAAAAGCTTGTTGAGCGCGTCGGCGACGGCCTCGGCGGTTTTGGTCATGGCGGCGGCGAGAGAGGGGCTGACGGAGGGCATGAGAAATTCCCGAAATTACTGAATGTTGACGGGGGAAAGCGAAGGGCCGGACTCGGAAAGCGAGATCTGCTCGATTCGGGCCTGAGCCTCGCGCAGTTTGGCCTCGCAGGCGCGTTTGAGCATCGCGCCGCGCTCGTAAAAACCGATCGCGTCCTCAAGTTTGGCGCGGCCGTCTTCAAGCCTTTTGACGAGGCTTTCAAGCTCGGCCAAAGCCTCTTCGAAGCTCATTTTGGCGATGTCGGGCGGCAAGGCGTTTTGCGTTTTTTCCATGGGGAGGGACTTTAGGGGCAGAAGGCGCAGCGCGCAAGCCCCCGGATATTCGCACTTGAAAAAAGACAAAACGCGAACGCCAGCCCCCGTTCCTCTTTTATCAAACTATGCTATATAAGAACATGGCATCAAATAACAGAACTGCCGTCTTGGGATTCAATCCGTGCATTCACGGCTTGCGCGGCTTTGCGGCGCTCAGCGTCTTTGTTTTCCATATTTACGACATGTCGCGCAAGCTGGACGTGATACCGGAAGATCTCTGGCTGCCGCTCAAAATCGCGATCACGAGCCTTTCGTCCGGCGTGGATTTGTTTTTCATGATCAGCGGCTTTCTGATCACGGGAAGCCTTATCCGTCACGCGAATATCGCCGCCTTTTTGAAAGACCGCGTCATTCGCATTTATCCGGTTTTTTTCTTTCTTCACGTCGCGCTTTTCACCCTCGCGCCCTTCATCGGCTACAAATGGATGGAAGGCATCACGCCGCTTGCCTGGACAAGCGCCTTTTTCAGCAATCTGTTTTTCCTGCCCGGCATTTTCGATTTGCCTTTGATGCAGTTAAACGCCTGGTCGCTTAGCTATGAGTTCGCGTTTTATCTTTTCAGCGCCGCAATCTATGGGCTTTTCCAGATCAAGCGCGAAGCCGCATGGATAGCGCTTTTTGCGGGCCTTTCCGTCCTTTTCGCGCTTTATCCCCGCGCTGTTTTCTTCTTTGTCGGAAGTTCCGTCTTTTTTCTTTTACGTTCGGGCAAAGTGCGCCTCCCCGCGCTTGGGATTTTTGCCGTGATTCCCTATTTCGCGATTATGGGTTGGTTTCTGGCCGCGGAAAAATACGGTTATGCCGCGCTCGGCGCGCCGTTCGGTTTTTTCATTTTCTGGGACGTCGCTTCAGGCGCGCCGCTTTTCGGACATTTTCTGAAAACCCGCTTCATGCTGTTTTTCGGCACGATCAGCTACAGCTTTTACCTTTGGCACGCGGTCGTGACGTTTCCGCTAAAACATATCATGGCGAAAATCCTGATCGCGCGCTTTGGCCTTCCGCCCGCGCTTGCGATTTTTCTTTTCGGCGTCACGGCCTTTGCCGCGAGCACCCTCGTCTCATGGCTCAGCTATCAATGGTTAGAGCAAAAGGGCGGCCGGTTCCTGCGGGCGAAGCTCAAACCCGCCGCGCTTGAAGCGGCCTAAAATTTCTGCACCAGCGCCCCGAAGACTCCGCGTCTTGCGCCCCATTGCGGCGCGCCGACGCCTATGCCCGTGCCGTCGCGCAATTCATAGGCCGTGTCGAACAGATTGACGACGCTGAACCGAAACGCTGTTTCGTCATGCGGGAAGAGATTCAGTTTCTGCTCGACGCTGGCATTAAAAACGGCATAGGCGGGCAGATGTTCAGTGTTCGCAAAGCCCTTGCGCAACCCGCTTCCGATATTATCGTCGAGACCGAGCGTCGTGCCTTTAACCACTTCATAGCTGGCGCCGCTTGAGGCCGTTATGGTCTGATCGTGGTCGAGATGCACATAATGGTTGCTAATGTAAGAAAGCTCGCTCGGATCGGTAAAATTGAATTGAGCAGAAACGACGTCTTCGCCCATCGCGCGCGAAAGGGCGAGATTGCCATAGGCCTTCAGCCGCTCGCCCGTATAACTCACCGTCAATTCCGAGCCATAAATATATCCGTGATCGTAATTGAACGGCGTCAGGATCAAGGCCTGTCCGAATTGCCCTTCGTCGAGCAAGTCATGCACAAGCTTGTAATACCCATCAAGACCGACCTCCCAGCGATCTGCCAGTTTTTGGGTAACGCCCGCGTCGAAATTGTGCGACCGCTCCGGTTGAACGGGGCTGTTTTGCGTGACTTGGGCGGCATTCGTTGTATTGGCAAAGCCGTTGATGTCGCCGTTCGAGACAAGCTCCATCGGCGGCGGCGTGAAATAGCGCGCATAACCGGCGTGCAGGGTCGTCGTGTCCGTCGCCTTGTAAACGAAGCCCAAACGGGGGCTGAGCTGGTTCGCGCTGACATATTGCTCCATATCGTCGAAGCGCGCGCCGTAATTCATCGTCAATTTGTCGGAAAGCTTCCATTCGTCTTGCAGATAGAATCCGTAAAGCTGCCCATCCTTCGTGTGGTCGCTGACGATCGGCGACGACAAAAGATCGTTCCCGTTATTGTCGGTCAAAGGATTGCCGCTCGCGTCGGTCTGAAAGGCCAGAGAAGAACTATTGTTCTGCACATGGTCGTTTTGCGCGGTAAACCCTGTCCGCAACGTGTGTTCGGCATTGATGCGCCAGCTATTATCGTTCTGCAAACCGACGGCGAGATCCGTTTCCTCCACGTTGGAGGCGACGCCGTTGAACAGCAAATCGCCGAGGGTATCGGGACGATAATGCGTTTCCGAATTGCGGATATAAGGCGCGATTTGAACATTAACCCCGTCCGCGCTTCCATGCCACGCGAGCGTCGCATATTGGTTGCTCTCATACTGGTGCTCATTGAGATTCGCCGAGTTAAAATCGCTGATCCCGTTGAGTTGATAGCTTGTCTGCTGGCCCGGATTGTTTGGAATCTGGTAATTGCTGATCGAATTGCCCATGACGACCTCGACCCTTTGATCCGCATTGATCATGGCGGAGGCATAGGCGAACTGCTTGTCCTGATCCGTATGATCGTGGATCGCGTCCGGTTTGCTCGTCGGGTTTTCGATGCCGAGGTCGGAAGAAAGGTGGCTCGCCGCGACGAAATAATCCGTATCGTTGAACCTTCCGCCATAGCTCGCCGAGGGCTGGATCGTGTTGTTGCTTCCGCCGCTCATGCTGACCGTGCCGCCGTCTTGAAACCCGTCCTTGGTGGTAATGTCGATGACCCCCGCCGTGCGAAAGCCGTATTGCGCGGGCAAAGCGCCGTCCAGAAGCGTCGCGCTCTCGATAATATGCGAGTCAATCGTGTCGCCGAAACCGCTGATCCCGTCGGGCAGCACAATGCCGTTCAGCCTGTATTGTTCGTTGGCGTGCTCACCGCGAATATGGAAGCCGCCGCTCGCCGCCGAATCTTCCGCGACGCCGGGCGCCTGCAAAAGAAGTTTGTTCACCGGCGTATCGTCCCCTTGGGGCAGGGATTCGATGGCCTTATCATCAAGCTTATAGGAATTTGTGCCCGTTTTGGGCGACAAATCGTTGCGCATTTCCTCGCGCTTTTGCGCGATCACCAGATTCAACGCCTGCGCGTCGGCGAGATTCAGATCCTTGTGCAAATCTTCCGCGCCCGTAACGGCAAGCGGCACCGAGCCTAAAACGACATCTTTTTGCACCGCCATCAACACATAACTCGCGGCGGGAACGTCCATGAACTGATAATGACCGTTAGAATCGCTTGTCGTCGTTTTGACGATAGCACCAAGCCCGTTTTGAAGCTCTATTTCCGCGCCCGCCATGGGCGCGCCCGTCTTGTCGCGAAGCGTGCCGTCCACGCCGACATCCGAAGCCCAAGCAGGAGAGGCAAAAAGCAAGGCAGCGAGAACAAGCGCGCGTTTCATAAAGGCGACCCCCAAAGAGTTACGTTATAACATCCGATATGTTATATTATAACACCTAGAGAAGGATCGAAACGGAGTCAAGTCCCCAAAAAACCTATTCCTCTTCCATCTTGCCGTCCCAACCGCCCCCCAAAGCGGCGATCAGGGATACGCTGGTCAAGAACCGGTTTTGCCGGAGCGTCAGCGCCGTTTGCGCGGCGGATAGGCGCGCGACCTGCGCGGTCACCACGCTGCTATAGGGAACAAGTCCCGCCTGATATTGATTGAGGGCGAGCTTTTCGCTGAGCTGGGCGTTCTTCAGGGCGGATTCGCTCGCGGCTTCCTGCTCGGCCAAAAGGCGCTGACCCGCAAGATCGTCCTCGACCTCCTGAAAGGCGTTCAACACGGTCTGACGATAGGAAGCGACGCTTTTGTCGTAGCCGGCCTTGGCTTCTTCAAGCCGCGCTTCGCGCGCGCCCGCGTCGAAAACCGTCTCGCCGATCGCGGGGCCGAAGGACCAAAGGCTGTTGGAGGCCTGAAACAATTTGCTGAGCGCCGTGGCCGCATAGCCATAAGAGGCGGAAAGCGTGACGTTCGGAAAGAACGCCGCCGTCTCCACGCCGATTTGGGCGTTGGCCGCCGCCATGCCGCGTTCGGCGACGGCGACGTCGGGCCTGCGCTCAAGAAGAACGGAAGAAAGTTCGGCCGGAACGGGCGGCGCTTCGCCCGTAAGCGGCGCAGAACCCAACGAAAAAGCCGCGGGCACCTTGCCGATCAAACCGGCGATCGCATGCTCGTTTTGCGCGCGCGTCAAGGCCGCGCCGGTGGCAAGCGCCCGCGCCGCTTCAAGCTGCGTCTTCGCGGCCGCCACGTCGGCGAAGGCCACGACGCCTTGCTTATATTGGTTTTCGACGATTGTCAGCGTGCGGCCATAGGCCGCGACGGTCGCGTCCAAAAGCGTCTTCAAACTGTCGGTCGCGCGCAAATCGAAATAGGCCTGCGCCAAGGCGGCCTGCATCGCAAGCTTCGTCGCGGCGAGGTTTGCGGCGCTGGCCTGAAAAGAGGCTTCGCTTGCCTCGACGCTGCGGCGCGTGCCGCCCCAGATATCCGGCTCCCAGCTTGCGCCCGCGCCCGCTTTATGCGCCCACGCGACCGTTTTGGGGCTTGCGCCGGTGCCGGATTTCGTGGACGCGGCGTCGAGCGTCAGCGTCGGAAACAAAGCGGCGTCGGTTTCGTCGACGGTCGCGCGCGCTTGCCGCCACGCGGCTTCCGAAGCCTTGATGTTTTCATTTGAAACGAGAACCTGATCCATCAACGAGTCCAGGACGGGATCGTTATAAACCCGCCACCAGGCACCGCGCGCGGCATCGTCCTGTGGCGCGGCTTTTTTCCATTCGCCCGCCTCCTTGAAAGCGGGGGGCGCCTCGAAAGGCGGGCGCTGATAATCGGGCCCCACGGCGCAAGCGCCGAGAAGCGTCACCATGGCTCCCAATAACACGGGGTGGAATGAAAACGGCTTTTTCATAATCAATGCATCGTCATCCCCGCGAAGGCGGGGATCCCATTTTATCTTTTTTGTGCCGCCGAATTTCATCATGCCGTTTCTCCTTGCACCGTCTTCGGCCGCGAGACCCAAAGACGGAAGCGATCCAGATAAAGATAAATCACAGGTGTCGTGTAAAGCGTCAAGGCTTGGCTGAAGATCAGGCCGCCGATGATGGTGATGCCGAGCGGTCGGCGCAGCTCCGCGCCCTCGCCCGCGCCGAGCGCAAGCGGCATCGCGCCGAAAAGCGCGGCCATGGTCGTCATCATAATGGGGCGAAAGCGCTTTTCGCACGCCTCGCGAATGGCGGCGGCGGGATCGAGTCCGCGCTCGCGCTCGGCCGCGATGGCGAAATCGATCATCATGATCGCGTTTTTCTTGACGATGCCGATCAAAAGAATGACGCCGATCAGCGCCATGATGGTGAAATCGATCTTGAAAAGCAAAAGCGCGGCGACCGCGCCCACGCCAGCGGAGGGCAGCGTGGACAAAATCGTGACAGGATGGATGAGGCTCTCATACAAAATCCCGAGCACGATATAGATGGCCAAAAGCGCGGCGATGATCAAAAGTCCTTCGTTCGCCAGCGAATCCTGAAACAGTTTGGCGGAACCTTGAAAGCTTCCCTGAACGTTGGCGGGCATGCCGATGGCCCGCATGGCCTTTTGAATGACGGCCACGGCGTCGCTCAGCGATTTGCCGGGCGCGAGATTGAAGGAAACGGTCGAGGCGGCGAAATGGCCCTGGTGATTGACGGCAAGCGGCGTCTTTCCGGGGGTGAAACGCGCAAAAGCGGAAAGCGGGATCATGCTGTCGGGCGCCGTTGAAACGGCGGAGCCGGTCGAAAGAACCGTCCGTCCGACGGCGCCGATCTGGTTGTAAAGCGCGCCGCGCGCCGCGGCGCTGAGCGTGGCGCTCGAAGCGGTGCTGCCGCTGATGGCGGCGCCGGAGGTGCTGACGTAAAGCGCATCGAGCGCCGTGGCGTCCTGCCAATAGGCGGGCGCAAGCTCCATCACGACGTGGTATTGATTGAGATCCTTATAGATCGTCGAAACCTGCCTTTGCCCATAAGCGTCATAGAGCGTGTTGTCGATGGCGTTCATGGAAAGGCCGAGTTCGGACGCGCGGTCGCGATCGACGGCAAGATCGGTTTCAAGCCCCGCGTCCATCTGATCGGTGTTCACGTCGAGAAGGATCTTGGATTTCTGAAGCTCCGTCACGAGTCGCGGCGTCCAAAGGCGCAGCGCGGAAAGGCTGTCGGATTCGAGCGTATATTGGTATTGCGCGGCGCCGGGACGGCCGCCCATGCGGATGTCCTGAACGGATTGCAGGAAGAGCGTCGCGCCCGGAACGGCGGCCAGCTTGGCGCGCAGCCGGTTGATGATCGCGTCGCCGGAAACATGCTTGCGTTCCGCGAGCGTCTTCAACGCGATGAACATGAAGCCCGAATTGGTCGTGCCGCCGCCGGTAAAGGCCGTGACGCTGTCGGTGCCGGGATCCTGATCCACGATATCGACGTAAGCGCGCATTTTTTTCTTCATCGCCTGAAAGGAAATGCTCTGATCGGCGACGATGTTGCCAGTGATGCGGCCTGTGTCCTGCTGCGGGAAAAAACCCTTCGGCACGATGGAGAAAAGATAGAAATTGAGGCCGATCGTCGCGGCGAGAATAAGCATCACAAGCCGCCCGTGCCGCAAGGCCATGTCCAGCGTGGCGCTGTAAGCGCCCAAAAGCCAGTCGAAAAAGCGGTGAATGACGGCGAAAAACCCGCCTTCTTCGTGCGGATGCGCGCCCGCATGGCGGTCGTGCAAAAGCCTGGCTGCAAGCATCGGCGTCGTGGTGAGCGAGACGACGAGCGAAACGAGAATCGCGACCGACAAAGTGACGGCGAACTCGCGGAACAGGCGGCCCACGATCCCGCCCATCAAAAGAATGGGCGTAAAGACGGCGATCAGCGAAAGGCTCATCGAAAGGACGGTGAACCCGACCTCGCCCGCCCCCCTGCGCGCGGCTTCCCAACGCGGCATGCCTTCCTCGATATGGCGCATGATGTTTTCGGTGACGACGATCGCGTCGTCCACGACGAATCCGGCGCTGACGACAAGCGCCATCAGCGAAAGATTGTCGAGGCTATAGCCCAAAAGATACATAATTCCGAACGTGCCGATCAGGGACACGGGAACGGCGATGGAGGGGATCAAGGCGGCATGCGCGTTGCGCAGGAAAACGAAAACCACGAAGATCACGAGCATGATGGTGATCAAAAGCGTTTTCTGCACGTCGGCCAGAGACGTGCGGATGGTCGTCGTGGGATCCATCGCGATGGCGAGATGGATGGAGGCGGGAATAGAGGCGCGCAGATTCGGCATCAGCGCGTGAATGCGGTCGACCGTGTCGATGATGTTCGCGCCCGGCTGGCGAAAGACGATGACGAGAATGGCGCTTTTGCCGTTGTTAAGGCCCATATTCCGCAAATCCTCGACGCCGTCGGACACGTCGGCGACGTCCGAAAGCCGGACGGGCGCATTGTTTCGCCAGGCGATCACAAGATCCCGATAGGCCTCGGCCGCGCGCGCCTGATCGTTGGTCTGGATCTGAAAGCGCATGGCGCCGTTTTCCAGAACGCCCTTGGGGCTGTTGACGTTCGTGGCGGCAAGCGCGGCGCGCACGTCTTCAAGCCCGATCGCGTATTTGAACAAGGCGTTCGGATTGATCTCGACGCGCACGGCGGGAAGCGAACCGCCGCCAACGGTCGCCTGTCCCACGCCGTCGACCTGCGAAAGCTTTTGCACGAGCACGGTGGAGGCGGCGTCGTAAATCTGCCCGGGCGTCAGCGTGTCGGAGGTCAGCGCAAGAATTTGAATCGGCGCGTCGGCGGGATTCATCTTGCGATAGGTCGGGTTGCTGCGGAGGCTCGTGGGCAAATCGGCGCGCGCGGCGTTGATGGCCGCCTGAACGTCGCGCGCCGCGCCGTCGATATCGCGCGACAGGCCGAATTGAAGGATCACGCGCGTGTTGCCGACCGAGCTTGAAGACGTCATCTCGCTTACGTCGGCGATCTGGCCCAAATGCCGTTCGAGCGGCGTGGCGACGCTCGTCGCCATCGTCTCGGGGCTTGCGCCCGGCAGGTTCGCCATGACGGCGATCGTCGGGAAATCCACCTGCGGCAGGGGGGCGACGGGCAAAAGGAAATAGGCGAGCCCGCCCGCCAAAGCGACGGCCAACGTCAAAAGCGTCGTCGCGACGGGCCGTTTGATGAAGGGGGCGGAAAGATTCACGGGGAGCCCCCGTAGGCCTTCGCCTCTTTCGGGCTTGACCCGCCGCGCTCGACTTCTGAACCGTCAGAATGGGTGCGCCTTCTTTCTTCCCCCCTCCGCTTGCGGGAAGGGTTGGGGGAGGGGTGTAAAAAGCGAGTGCGTTGCTTCTTAAGAAACAACATCATGCGCTCTCCTCGGAACGATCCTCTTCAACCCCGCCCTTCGCGTCGAAACCGAGCCGCCGCGCCAAAGCGTCGAACGCCAGATAAATCACGGGCGTCGTGAACAAGGTCAGCATCTGGCTGACGATCAGACCGCCGACAATGCTGATGCCGAGTGGACGGCGCAGCTCGGATCCCACGCCGGAGCCGAGCATCAAGGGCAAAGCGCCCAAAAGCGCGGCCATGGTCGTCATCAAGATTGGGCGAAAGCGCAAAAGACAGGCCTGATAAATGGCCTCGCGCGGCGGTTTGCCTTCCTTGCGCTCGGCCTCGAGCGCGAAATCGATCATCATGATCGCGTTTTTCTTCACGATGCCGATCAGCAAAATGATGCCGATGATGCCGATGACGCCCAAATCCTGCCCCGCGACCATCAGCGCGAGCAAAGCGCCGACGCCCGCCGACGGCAGCGTGGACAAAATCGTGATGGGATGGATCGTGCTTTCGTACAAAATGCCCAGCACGATATACATCGTCACGATGGCGGCGAGGATCAAAAGCAGCGTGTTGGAAAGCGAAGACCGGAAGGCGAGCGCCGCGCCCTGAAAACGCGTCGTCACGCTTTCGGGCATATGGATTTCGGCCTCGGCCTGCTCGATGGCATTGACGGCCTCGCCCAGCGAAGCGCCCGAGGTCAGATTGAAGCTGATCAGCGCCGAAGGAAATTGCCCCAGATGATTGATGACGAGAGGCGTCGGCGTCTCATTGATGCTCGCAAAAGCGCCCAAAGGCACTTGCCCGCCGCTGCCGGGGACGTAAATGGAATCGAGCGTCGCGTGCGCGGGATCGGCCTCCAATATCACGCGGTATTGGTTGCTCTGCGTAAAGATCGTCGAGATGATGCGTTGGCCGAAGGCGTCGTAAAGCGCGTTGTCGACGGTGGCGAGAGTCACGCCGAGGCGCGCCGCCGCGTCGCGGTTGACGGTGATCGAAAGCGCGGTTCCCATCTCCTGCGCGTCGCTTGCGACGTCGGCAAGAACGGGCGAGGCGCGCAGTTTCGCCAAAAGCCGCGTCAAGATTCCGTTCAATTCGACCGAATCGGCGTCTTGCAAAATGAACTGATATTGCGTGCGGCTGACGGCCGTATCGATCGTCAGATCCTGAACCGGCTGCATGTAAAGCGAAATGCCCTGCACGCCCGCGACTTCTTTTTGTAAGCGCCGGATGATCGCGCTTACGTCTTGCTTGCGCTGGTCGTGCGGCTTCAAATTGATCGCGAAGCGACCGGCGTTCGGCGTTACGTTCACGCCGTCCACGCCGATGAACGAAGACAGGCTCGCGACGTCCGGATCGCGCAGGATCGCGTCCGCGAGCGCCTGCTGCCGCTCGGCCATCGCCGCAAAGGACGCCGTCGCGGGCGCTTCCGAAATGCCCTGGATAAGGCCGGTATCCTGAACGGGGAAAAAGCCCTTTGGCACGATGATGTAAAGCCAGGCCGTGAGTCCCAAGGTCGCGAGAGCTACGGCAAGCGTCAAGCCCGCATGATCCAGAACCCAACGCAGCGCATCCCCGTAAAGCGCGATAAGGCCGTCGAAGAAGCGCAGCGAAGCGCGCCCGAACGCGCTTTCCTCGTTCTTTTCGTGATGGCGCAAAATCTTTGCGCACATCATCGGCACGAGCGTCAGCGACACGACCGCCGAAATCAGAATCGTAACCGCGAGCGTGATCGCGAACTCGCGGAACAGGCGGCCCACCACGTCGGCCATGAACAAAAGCGGGATCAGGACGGCGATCAGCGAGACGGTCAAAGACACGATGGTAAAGCCGATCTGCTCGGAGCCTTTAAGCGCGGCTTCTTTCGGGCTGTACCCCTGCTCGACGAAACGCGAGATGTTTTCGATCATCACGATGGCGTCGTCCACGACGAAACCAGTCGCGACGGTAAGCGCCATCAGCGACAGATTGTTCAGGCTGAACCCGGCGAGATACATGATCGCGAACGTGCCGATCAGCGACAGCGGCACCGAAAGGCTCGGAATGATCGTCGCGGGAACATTGCGCAGAAAAAGGAACATCACGCCGACGACGAGCGCGACGGAAAGAACGAGCTCGAACTCCACGTCTTCCACCGAGGCGCGGATCGTCGTCGTGCGATCGGTCAAAACGTCGACTTCGAGCGCCGCGGGAAGCGCGGCCTTCAATTCCGGCAAAAGTTTCTTGATCGTATCGACGACGGCGATCACGTTCGCGCCCGGCTGCCTCTGCACGTTCAAAATGATCGCGGGCGTTTTGTCCTTCCACGCCGCGAGCTTCGTGTTTTCGGGCGCGGCGATGATTTTCGCGACGTCGCCGAGCCGCACAGGCGCGCCGTTTTTGTACGCGACGACGATGGCGGCGTAATCGGCGGCGTTCTTCAATTGATCGTTGGCGTCGATCGTCGAGGCGCGCAAAGCCCCGTCGAACGAGCCCTTCGGCGTGTTGACGTTCGCGTTCCCGATGGTGGAGCGCAGATCGTCGAGCGCAAGCCCGTAGGCGGACAAGGCCTCGATATTCGCCTGAACGCGGACGGCGGGGCGCTCGCCGCCGCTCAGGCTTACAAGACCGACGCCCGGCAATTGCGATATTTTCTGCGCGAGCCGCGTGTCGGCAAGATCCTGCACCTGCGTCAAAGGAAGGGTTTTCGAGGTCACGGCAAGCGTGATGATCGGCGCGTCGGCGGGATTGACCTTGGCGTAAATGGGGGGCGCCGGAAGATCGGCGGGCAAAAGATTGCCGGCGGCGTTGATCGCGGCCTGCACCTCCTGCTCGGCGATGTCGATGGAGAGCGCCAAATCGAATTGCAGCGTGATCATCGACGCGCCGGCGGCGTTTTGCGACGCCATCTGGCTCAGGCCCGGCATCTGCCCGAACTGGCGCTCAAGCGGCGCGGTCACGGCGGCGGTCATCACCTCGGGGCTTGCGCCCGGATAAAAGGTCTGAACCTGAATGGTGGGATAATCGACCTGCGGCAAAGCGGACAGCGGCAAAAATTTATATGCCATCATGCCGACGAGCAAAATCGCCGCCATTAAAAGCGACGTCGCCACGGGCCGGAGAATGAAAGGACGGGATGGGTTCATGGCGGTCACGCCCGCCCTTCTTCGTCATCCTCGACAAGGGGGTCACCGGCGAAAGCGGGGGCGACCGCCGATCGGGGATCCAGCGCAACATGTGTCTTTCCGTCGCACGCGACGGAAAGACCTTCAAAATTCTTGATCATCCGCCCTATCCCCCAGAAAATTTTATTCCGTAATCGTCGCGCCGTCGTGAAGCTTGTCCATGCCGTCGATCGCGACCCTGTCGCCGGGCGCAAGCCCGTCGGTGACGACGGTTTTCTGTCCGTTGTCGGAACCGATTTTGATCGTGCGCACGGAAACGGTTTTGTTGTCGTTCACAAGATAGACGAAAATCCCGGGCACGCCGCGCTGCACGGCGGCCGAAGGAACGAGCGTCGCGTCTTTCAGCGTCCGCACCAAAAGCCGCACATTCACGAACTGGTTCGGAAAAAGCGCGCCGTCCTCGTTCGCGAAAAGCGCGCGTAATTTAAGCGTGCCGGTCGTGTCGTCGATCTGGTTGTTGAGCGCGGCCAAAGTCCCGCTGGCCAGTTTTACGTTCTGCGCGCGGTCGTACACATCGACGGCGACGGGGCCGTCTTCCTTCATGCGGCGCAAAAGGGTCGGCACGTCGTCCTCGGGCAGGGTGAAAAGAACGGAGATCGGCTGCATTTGCGTCAGCGTCACGAGGCCGTTCGCGTCGCTTGTCTGCACGTAGTTTCCGGCGTCGACCTGCCGTAGCCCCACAAGTCCCGTGATGGGCGAGATGATATGGCAATAAGTCAGGTTCAGTTTCGCGGCGTCGATGGCGGCCTGATCTGTCTCGATCGCGCCCTTGTATTGATCGACGAGCGAGGCTTGGGTGTCGAGTTGCTGCTTCGCGAGCGAATCCTGCGCCACGAGTTTCTGATAGCGCGCAAGATCCGTTTCGGCGTCTTTCAAAAGCGCCTGATCCTTCGTCAGCTGCCCCTCGGCCTGATGCAGCGCGTTTTCATAGGGACGCGGGTCGATCTGCGCCAGAAAATCGCCTTGCTTGACGGTCTTTCCTTCCTCGAACCCCACTTCCGTCAACTGGCCGTTGATCTGGGTGCGGACGGTTACGGTGGCAAGAGGCGTCACGGTGCCGAGCGCGTTCAAGATCACGTCGCTGTCGCCCTTTTCGGCGGCGGCGGCAACGATGGAGACGGGCCCCTCATGCCCGCCGCCGTGGCGCGCCGTGGCCGCGAGCTTCGCGCCCTCGGACGGTTTCAAAACGGCCCATGCGCCGCCCGCAAGCGCCGCGAAAATAAGGATCCAGAGAAGAATATGCCTCTTTCTGGTTTTCGGCGGCGGATTCTGGGATGCGCCTTGCGACGGCTCCGGTTTGGGGGCAAGCGTGGTAAAAGAACCGGGTGTTTCAGGCGCCGTCATAAGAACCTCTATAAAACCAACAAATCCAATTCGCCACTACTTCACGACGCGCCAGGAACCGTCCGCCTCGAGACAAGCCGTTCCATGAGCGGGCTTCGCGACCCCGTCGATCGTGACGGAGGTTTGATATTCGCGGCAGGTGCGGCCTTGCTTGTCGACATAGATGGACGAAGCCGGCGTCGCCTCAATGGGCGGCGTCGCGGGCGTTTTAAAGTTCACGACAGCGCCGGTGGATGCCGGAGCCGTCGTCGTTACGGTCGTCGCTGGCGCGGGCGTGGTCACAACCGTTGCCGTGGGCGCGGGCGTCGTTACGACGACCGGCGCGGGCGCAGGCGTGGTCACAATTGTCGTTGTGGCGGGGGTCTGGTAAATGACGGGCGCTTGCCCGGGCTCCATGATGACCATCGGCTGGAGATAGGGATCGGGATAGGTGTCGTAATGCGTGCCGTAAAGAAACCACGTGCCGTCGACGATCCACCACCAGCCGTCATACCCCTCGTGAAAGCCGTGAAACCAGTGGCCGCCATGCCAATGATCGAGGGGGCCGTGAAAAAAAGGATCATGATCGTGATGTTCGTAACGATAATGATCGTGATCGCGATCCCACGGATCCGCGAGCGCGGGCGTCGCGAGAAGCGGGATAAGGGCAAGGGAAAGAAGGAGAAGGATGTATTTTTTCATGGGGGATCTCGTCGGCGAAGGTCGTGTTTTCCGCCTTAAGTATAGAACCGTTAATATGGCAAAGCAAAGGCAAGATCGGCTGTTTTGCGCCGTCCCGAGACCGTTCAAAGGCCCCGCGATCTGATCTAACGAACCTCCTCTTTCGTCGCCATGCTATTCACGCGACGATTGGTTTTTTCCTTCGCCCGACCTTTTCCTTCTTTCTGCGACAAAATTGATACGCGTAATTGTTATATGGAAAACAAGGGTTTTTTGGATTTATTCCTCTTTTCGCGCCGAAAAAGAGGGTGTAAACTCGAATTTGCGTTCTCGTTCTCTGCCAAAAAAGAAGCTGTAGTAATTGTTTATTAACGGGATTTCGGCATAGTCCGGCCTGTCGTCACCTGATTTATCCCCTTGGTTCGTCACACGAATCTTACTCGATCGATGGAGCAAAACATGACAAAGTCCGTGAAACTTCTTTTGGCCGGCGCGCTTGTGGTCGCGTCTTTCGGCGTCGCGCACGCCGAGACCGGCAAGTCCTATGTGCCGAACACGCACGCCGTCGTGCGTGACGCCCGCGGCAATCCCGTCATGACGAAGGATGGCGAATGCGTCCGCACGATGTGGGATGCGGGCGAAGACGCCTGCGCCCCCAAAATGCCCGCGCCCGCGCCCGTGATGGAGCCGATCGCGCGCGAAGATCGCACGGTCTATTTCGCCTTCAATAAAGCGACATTGACGCCCGAAGCCAAGAGCCGCCTCGACTCGCTGGTCGGCGCCATCAATGCGCGCGGCCCGGTCAAAGCCGTCCATGTCGCGGGTTATGCGGATCGCATCGGCAACGCCGCCTATAACGAAAAGCTTTCGAAGAAGCGCGCCGACGCCGTCCGCGAATATCTGATGGCAAAAGGCATCGTCGCGGCCGATGTGGTCGAAACCCGTTGGTTCGGCGACAGCATCGCGGCGGCGAATTGCCCCAAGAAGCTGAAGCGCGCGGAAAAGATCGCCTGCATGCAACCCGACCGTCGCGTCGAAGTCGAGATTGACTTTGCGGCCCCGGGCGAAGCTGTTGCGGCGCCGATTCCTTCGGCTCCCGCGGCCACGGCTCCGGCGAAGCATCATCACCATAAAAAGCACAAAGAAGCGCCGAAGCAGTAAGCCAACCGCTTTTTTCTAAAAAAATAAAAAACCCGTCGCCCGAAAAGGCGGCGGGTTTTTGTTTGTCCCGGAACGGATGAGAAAATCCGGAGATCGGGAGCGGAAAAAATTGGTAGCGCCGCCTACGCCCTATTCAACTTCAACGCGACCTTCTCAAGCGCATCCGTCACCACGCCCCCATAAGCTTTCGCGGCGCCACGAATGGGTTCAGGCGTGCGTGGAGAATCAATTGTTCTTTGAATAATTTTCCACGCTTTCGCGGGGTCGCAGGAACCGAGCACTCCAACGGCGGAGACCCACAAATCCTCAGCTCCAAGCCTTCGCGCTTGCTGCATGGCGAAATACGCAAGTTTCGACGCTGTATCCTTTTCCGTTCCGGATATTTCTTTTGCCGTCGCAACCATGGCCTGTAACAAGTCATAGTGAGCGCAGGAGCCTGCGGTAAAAAAAATCGAATGCATCGCAAAGGCTTCTTGGCAAACGTCGAATACGAAATTCGCGCGGCCCTTCTTCATCAGGAACCTGGCCCAAGCGACGACGTCGCCCAAGTTTCTTATATGCGCGACCACATTCGATGCCGACGGATCTTTAATTTTACCACGGAAGTCTACAAGTTGAACCCTTTCGCTCACGCGCGGTGCAGCGACGGACTCCTCTTTTTCAACTTCGCTCATAATTTCTCTCTTTAAAACAAAAGGCTCAAACTTTTCCATCCCAAGCCGGATTTCGTAAAAAAGGCAAAGGGCACTGAACTTTAACGCGGCATAATCGCGCACACGTGTTCAACGCAATAGCGGCGCGCGGCGTCGCGGACAGGTTCGGGAACTTTCGGGTTGAGCAGTGCAGTCCAAGCAAGTTCGCATATTTCATTCATTTTTTCCGCGTCATGCGCCGCCTTTTCCGTCGCGCGCACGGCATGCGCCCACAAAACACCATCCCCAAGAAATTTCGACTGAAACACGGCGCGCCGCGCAAGAAAAAAAGGTATTTCCTCATCATGCTTTTCCGCCGTTCCAAGCATGGCGGCCAACAAATTGCGCACGCGCTTCTTGTTTTCTTCCGCATAAAATTTTTGACAAGCCAGATCGTACGGAAAATAAAGCAAGGGAGTCATCACCCCCCGATTTCTTAGATAATCGGTCCAGGCGACCATCTCCCCCGCCTCGATACGTCCGGATGTGGACAAAGGATCCGGCCTATCGAGTGCAAGCGCGGCATAATATCCGGAGGCATGATATTCTTCGATGCGCGCTTTGACTCGTTCGCTTATAATCGGTTTGGGAACAACGAGCGGCGGTAGAGCTTCTTCGGTCTCGGCCATAATCTTCTTCCTCAAAAAAACAAAGAATGGGCTTATTTTAGGCGGCCTTTTGCAAAAAAAGCAAAGCCCGATTTTGTTAACCATGCGGGCGCAAAAAGCTGGCCTCTTTCCGCCGCGCCGCCTATCCTTTGCCCATGTCTACACGTCGCTTTTTCTTTCTCGCCCTTTTTCTCCTTGCCGCGCATCCCGCGAACGCCGCCGCGCCGCAGCCTTCCTTGGCCATGCTGGGCGCGCCCAAATACGACGCCACATTCACGCATTTCGCTTACGCCAATCCCGACGCGCCCCAAGGCGGTGCGCTGAAACTGGGGCTTGTCGGCACGTTCGACAGCCTCAACCCCTTCATCATTCGCGGCAAGGCGCCGATGGGCATCGAGACGGGCGTTTTTTCGCTTGTCTATGAAAGCCTGATGACGCGCAGTTGGGATGAACCCTTCACGCTCTATGGCCTGATCGCGGAAAGCGTAGAGGTGCCGGAAGATCGCGCCTCCATCACCTTCAATCTGAATCCCAAGGCGCATTGGCAGGACGGAAAGCCGATCACGGCGGACGACGTGCTGTTTTCCTATCAAACGCTGCGCGATCAGGGACGCCCGAACCACCGCACTTATTACAAGAAAGTGGCCGCCGCCGAAAAACTTTCGGATCGCCGCGTGCGCTTTACTTTCAAGCCGAACGCGGACGGCACGATCGACCGCGAATTGCCGCTTATCATGGGCTTGATGCCGGTCTTGCCGAAGCACGATTGGGAGGGCCGTGTTTTCAACGAAACCACCCTTAAAATCCCCGTCGGCAGCGGCCCCTATAAGATCGCGAATCTCAATCCGGGCCGCTCCATCACTTACGCGCGCGACCCATATTATTGGGCGACCGACCTTCCCGTCGTCAAAGGCCTTTATAATTTTGCGACCATCCAAATCGACTATTACCGCGACGACGGCGCGGCGCTTCAAGCCTTCAAAGGCGGCGCGTTCGATCTGCGCCGCGAGGGTGGTCCGACGAAATGGGCGACCGCCTATGACACGCAAGCCGTGACGGAGGGCAAGATCAAGCTTGCGGCGTTTCCTCATGAAAGCCCCGAGCCCGCGCGCGGTTTCGCGCTCAACGCGCGCCGCCCGCTTTTCGCGGATAAGGTTTTGCGAAAGGCCGTCGCCTATGCCTTCGATTCCGCCTGGATCGACCGCACACTTTTTCACGGGCTTGTGAAACGCGCCGAAAGCTTCTTTCCCGGCTCCGAACTTGCGACCGACGCGACCCGCCCGCCCGAAGGCGAGGAACGCGCGATCCTTGAAAAATATCGCGCCGCTTTACCGCCTGAAATCTTCACGGAGTCCGTCGCCTCGCCCTCGACTACGGACGAACCTGAATCGCTCCGCGACAATCTTCTGATCGCGGCCTCGCTTTTGAAGAACGCGGGCTATACATTGAGAAATGAAACACTGTTCACGCCGCAGGGCGCACTTGTTTCCTTTGAGATTTTGCTGAGCGATCCGGCGGACGAGAAAATCGCGCTCACCTGGGCCCACGCGCTGAAACGCCTCGGCATCGCGGCCACGGTTCGCACGGTGGACAGCGCGCAATATCAAGCGCGGCTGACAAGCTTCGATTACGACGTGACGATCGCGCAATGGTTCAACACGCTGTCCCCGGGAAACGAGCAAAGCGCCTATTGGGGATCGGCGGCGGCTTCGCAAAAAGGAAGCCGCAATTACGTGGGGATCAGCGACAAGATTGTCGATGCGCTGGCGACCGCGATCCCCGCCTCAAAAACCCGCGAGGATCTTGTCGCGACGACGCGCGCGCTGGATCGCGTTTTGCTGGAAGGCGCTTATGTGATTCCGTTCTTCTATCGCGGCGCGGATCCCATCGCCTATTGGCAAACGCGCCTCGACCATCCGGACCACGCCTCGCTTTACGGTTCGATCCTCGAATCCTGGTGGGCGCGCGGCGGCCGCGAGGCCGCGACAGGCAAAAATCCTCTTTCTAACTAAACCCAGCGCTCTCGATTGCTGATCTAAAGCTTCAAGCTCTTCGAATCGTAACGGCGGCCGAGGAAGGCCGGCATTTTCGAGCCTTGCTGGCTGCCCGGGAACGCGTTCATCTGGGTCGAGAGATCGGTTTTCGTGCGATAGCTCCACAACGCGTCCGGATTCTGGTGATAGAAAAGGTCGGAGGCCATTTCGGTTCGCGCCCAATCGAACACCTCTTTCCGGTGCATGATCTTCCAAACGCCGTTCGGGCCTGCGGGCCTGCGCTCAAACCGGTCGAGATAGCGGCTGCCGAGGAAAAGATCCTCACGCCCCGTGGGCTTGTCGAGGCGGATATAGGTCTGGCAATAGGATTCGACCAAAGCGGCGTCGCCCTCGACCCGGGCATGGATATTGCCGATCAAATGATGGGACGAACGCGCAGCGCTCATCGCGCCCAAAACCCAGTGAATATAATCCTGGCTTGTGCCCTGAAACACGCCCGGCCCCATATCGAGCGTCGCATCCGGATGAAAGACGGAACGCAAAATCGTTTCGTCCATCCGGTCGATGCCGCGCGCCACAAGATAAAGCACGTCGGCGATTTCGGCGCGATCGACAACCGTCTGAAGACGCGCAGGCAAAACGGGCGCATTGCCGGAAAACGAAGCCAAAAGGGACGGCCGCGGCATAAGAAGCGGAGCTGTTCGCTTTGTGGGTTTTTGCGTTTTGGTCGATTGGGAAGGCTTGGCTTTCGGCGCGGCGGCTTTTTTGGCGCCATGCGCGGAAGGCGGGCTTTTCTTGGAAGATGAAGCGCCCTGTTTGCCCGCTTGCTTTTTGTCCTTCACCGGTTTTTTCCCAGAAATTTTTTTGGTCGTCGCCATCGTCTGTCTCGATTCCGGATTACATTTGAAGTCTCTGCAGTTCGCGAAACCGTCATTTTGGAACAGTAACGTTTCGCACTAATCCTTGGCCGTTTCTTCCTTTAGCACGATTTCTTGTGTTTTCGTATATGTTTTTCAGTCACTTAGTAAATAATGGGAAAATTTGGCGTTTTGACGCCTTTCACACCTTTTTAAAATAGATGGATTTTTTGCCCTTAAAAGCTGAAAAACGGCTCTTTTTATGCCTTCATAGACGAAAAACGAGTTCATAGGCTCTTTTTTGGGCATAAAAAAGCCTTTCTATGCCGTTTTAACCGCTTTAACAGAAAATTTTGAGCCTCAGACGTCGTTTTTTGGCTCATTCATCGGTCAATTGCGGCGACAAAAACGGTTTTTAGCCCATTCTTCTTTTGAGTCCTGTCAAAAGAAATAAAGCTTCCCAAAAAGCGAATCGTCGCCTTATTTCGCCGCCAAATGAAACCTCCGGCCACGCCCCTGCATGTGGCCTTAATCAATTTTTTAGCCCTGTCCGCTATTTTTCAAACTCCTCAAGAGAAAAGCCGCCATGACCGAAGATTTTAAAGAACGCCTCGTCGGGACGAACATCGATCCAAATTCGTTGCTTTCGACCGACTATTTCAATCACTTTAACGAGGTCATCATGCTGTTCAGCATGATGGCGGACGCGCCCGAGCTTCTCGACGAAGTCGATAAATGGAATTACATCACTTATCGCGAACATTTCAAGCAAAGCGGGCTCGGTTTCGCGGATCTCGCGATCGAAGCCTATGAGACCGCGCCCTTTCAGGTTCGTGAACGTTTCGAGAAAATCGCGACGGAAATGAGCATGCTTGTGGTTGAGACGCGCGTACGCCTGCGCCAATATCTTGAGCAGGGCGACATGGCCCGCTTCGCCGACATGGCGATGCTGAACTCGATGCAGCTTCAGGGCATGGTCGACGATGGTGCCTCAGTCGTCCACGGCCGCAGCGCTTCCATGGATCAATCAGCCATCGACGCGATGTTTTGAGCAACGCGCCGTTGCAGGCATGACTTCTCTTTCTTGCGGAACATTTCTTTCAAAATTTCTGAACCGGCAGCCCCAAAAATTTAATAAACAACCACCCGTCCATCCGGCGCGGTGAGCCGCCACGTTCCATCTTCGTTCGGCGTCGCATTGGCGGCGTTCAGGTTTATCTTTCCGCCGCCGCCCGGAATCGAAAGGATATAAGCGGGCTGGGGAAGGCCCGAAAGGCGCTTCTCCAGCTCTTTCATAATCGCAAGCCCCTCTCCGAGCGGAAAGCGGAAATGCGCGGTGCCCATCGCCTTGTCGGGATGATGGATGTAGTGCGGAAGAATCCTGTTTTCGACGAACGCCTTCATCAGTTCTTCCAAAACGTCCGGATCGTCGTTCACGCCGCGCAAAAGGACGCTTTGCGACAAAAGAACGACGCCCGCGTCGGCGAGTTTCCGGCACGCGGCGCGCGCGGCGGACGTAAGCTCGCGCGGATGGTTGCAATGCAAGAAAAGATAAACGGGGCACCGCCCCTCAAGCGCCCGCAAAAAGGAATCCGTGATGCGCGCGGGATCGACCACCGGCATGCGCGTGTGGATGCGAAGAATCTTGATATGAGGCATCGCGTTCAAGCGCGCGACCAAAGAGCCGAAGCGCTTGTCCGAAAGCGTCAAAGGATCGCCGCCCGAGAAAATGACCTCGCGCACGGCTTTTTGCTCCGCAATATAGGCAAGCGCGCGCTCCACAGCCTCGGCGTCGAGCATGCCGTCCCCGCGCCCCACGCCCTTGCGCCGGAAACAAAAACGGCAATAAGCGCCGCAGCTTGAGACGGGGTTGAAAAGAAGCCGGTCGGCATAATAATGCAAAATACCGGCGATGGGCGCATGGCTTTCGTCCCCGATGGGATCTTCGATCATTCCCTCGCCCGCGACGCTTTCCTCTTCGCGCGGAACGAATTGCCGCGCGATGGGATCTTCGGGATCTTTCGCATCGATAAGACCAAGCAAATCCGCCGTCACGCCCACGGGTAAAAACCGCACGGCTTCTTCAAGCGCGGGCGTAACGCCCTCCGGCAAAAACCCACGTTCATCCAATGCGGAAAGTGTTTTGATTGTCTTTGTCATGCCTTGAAAACAATAAACATAATTGCTGCAACTTCGTTATGATGAACAAAGTCAATTGGAAGAGTTTGAGGCGAAAATCAAGGGTTTCGAGAACCGCAGCGCAAGCGTATGTTTGAATACGCGCGCAGCGGAAGCGCAGAAACATTTGATTTGCAGCCCAAAATATTCCAATTGACGGCGCCTCAATGGTAAAAATGCCTGATCCCCGTCAACACCATGGCCAGCCCCTTTTCGTCCGCTGCCGCGATCACCTCATCGTCGCGCACGGATCCGCCCGGCTGAATAACGGCGGTCACGCCCGCCTCCGCCGCCGCCAACAATCCATCCGCGAAGGGAAAGAACGCGTCCGAGGCCACGACGCTTCCCTTTGCAAGAGAAACGGCGGATCCGATGGCTTTCGCGGCGTCTTCGGCCTTGCGGGCCGCGATGCGCGCCGAATCGACGCGGCTCATCTGCCCCGCGCCGATGCCGACGGCGGCAAGATCCTTCGCATAGACGATGGTGTTGGATTTCACATGCTTCGCGACGGTGAAAGCGAAGATCAAATCGCGCATTTCGTTTTCGGTGGGCGCGCGCTTCGTGACGATTTTCAATTCCGCCTGATTGAGAACAATGTTGTCGGCGGATTGAAGAAGAAAGCCGCCGGAAACGTTTTTGATCACGCGCCCCGCGCGTTTCGGATCGGGCATCGTTTTCGTTAAAAGAACGCGCAGGTTTTTCTTGGCCGCGAGAATCGCCTTCGCCTCGTCGTCGAGGTCTGGCGCGATGATGACTTCGGAAAAGATGGCGGTGATGGCTTTCGCGGTCGCGCCGTCCAAGGGGCGGTTGCTGGCGATGATGCCGCCAAAGGCGCTGAGGGGATCGCAGCGCAAGGCGCGTTCATAGGCCTCGATCAAGCTGTCCGCCGTGGCGACGCCGCAGGGATTGGCGTGCTTGATGATCGCGATGGCGGGCCGGCCCGCGAACTCGCTCACAAGCTCGAACGCGGCGTCCGTATCGGCGAAATTGTTATAGCTCAGCTCCTTGCCCTGGATCTGGATCGCGGAGGCGACGCCGACTTGCGCGGGATCGCTCACGTAAAAAGCCGCGCTTTGATGAGGGTTTTCGCCGTAACGCAAGGTCTGGCGTAGTTCGCCCGCAAGCGTAATCGTCTCCGGCCAGGTCTCGCCGATCGCCCCCGCGAACCAGGCGCTGACGGCGGAATCATAGGAAGCCGTGTGCGCATAGGCCGCGGCGGCGAGCTTTTTGCGGAAAGCGGAGCTTGTCGCGTTGCCGCGCTCCTTCATTTCGGCCATAAGTTCTTCATACTGCGCGGGATCGGTCACGACGGCGACGAAGGCGTGGTTTTTCGCGGCGGCGCGCACCATGGCGGGGCCGCCGATATCGATATTCTCGACGCAAGTCTCATAATCCGCGCCCGAGGCCACCGTTTCGCGGAACGGATAAAGATTGACGATCAACAAATCGATGGGCGGAATGTCGTGCGCGGCGGCCGCTTTTTGGTCTTCTTCATTGTCGCGGCGTTGAAGAAGCCCGCCATGGATTTTCGGGTGCAACGTCTTGACGCGCCCGTCCATCATTTCGGGAAAGCCCGTGTAAGCCGAAACCTCGATCACCGGAACGCCCGCATCGGCGAGCTTTTTGGCCGATCCGCCGGTCGAAAGAATCTCGACGCCCTCGGCCGCAAGAAATTGGGCCAATGCGACGAGGCCGGTTTTGTCGGAAACGGAAATAAGGGCCCGCTTGATGGGGCTTGCGTTCGTCATGGCGCGTCCACAGGTGAAAAGGATGGTCAAGGCGGTGCTTTTTCGGGCCGCCAGTCTTCCACGCCTTATACCGCGCTCCCCGCCCCGCTTCAACACAGAAGCTTTTTCGGCATGAAACTATTTTCTTTCGCGCCGATTTGTGCTTTTTAGCGCCTCCCTGTCAACGGCTTTTGAATGAAACAAAAATGAATGCTACGGAACCGCTTAATCCCTATACAGACCTCCAGAAAATCGTTGAATCCGCCCTCGCCCATCTCGATCGATTTAAGGCCTTGTGCGACGAGACGCTTCATGACAACGAGATCTCTAAAAAGAATAAAAAGATCCTTGAGTCCGTTGAAGAGGATTCAAAAACAGGCATCAAGAATTTTCAGGAAGCTGCGAAGGAATTTTTCAAGGATACGCGCAGAAAGATAGAACCGAAGAAAAAGGAAGATAAGGTTCTTCTTGCGCTGCATAAAGCCTCGCGGGAACTTTTGCATACATATAACGACGATAAAGTGTTCGACGCCTTGTTCGACGTTTATCACAAAGCGCCGATGGAAGACGAACATACGATGAATCGCTTTCGCGCGTTGTTCGAGTGCCTCGCCGAGGCCGCTTCGAAAACGCACGCGGACATCGCGCACCACGCGCTGTTGCAAGCGATCTTCGCACCGTCCAAAAAGAAAATCTGCGGTTTGGGTTAAAAGGGGCGGGATCGGCCCCCCTTGAACGCCCCGCACGAAAATTATGGCAGGATTGCCGCGGCGGGAACGACGGCGTCTTCCCGCGTCCGCGCCCCGTGCCACAGCACGTAAAGGCCCGCCGCGATGATAATCGAAGCGCCCGCGATCAAATGCGGGGTCGGCACGTCGCCCCAAATAAAATAACCGAAAAGCCCGCCCGCGACGATCTGCGAATAATGAAAGGACGCGACGAAGGCGTTTTTGGCGCGGCGATATGCCGCCGTAATCAGAAGTCCCGCAAAGCCGTTGAAGAAGCCGGAACAACCGATATAAGCCAATCCACGCAACGAATAGCCCCAATCGCCCCGCATCGCGACAATAAGCAGAAACGCCACGACCGTGACAAGCTCAGTGTAAAAGTTCAGAGCCACGGGGCTTTCCTTTCCGCCGCCCGTTTTGATGGAAAGCGCGTAAAAGGCGTAACAAAGATTGGCCAGAACCATGGCGGCCACGCCCCAAAGATTCCAGGCCGCAGGATCGTAATGTTCGGGATTGATTGCGACAAGAACGCCGAAAAAACCGGCCAAAATAGCGGCCCACACGCCGATTGAAACGGATTCTTTGAGAAAAAAGAAGCTGATCAGCGCGATCATGAAAGGCGAGGTAAAGGCGATCGCATAAAAATTCGCGAGCGGAAGGATCGTCACGGCGTAATAAAGCGTGAAGACGTTGAGGACGTTAATTCCACCCCTCAAAAGATGGAACAGGGGTTTTTTCGTTTCAAGCTCGCGAATGCCCCGCCCATGAAAAGCGGCGGCAAGAAAAACGAGCGTCGCGACGCCCTGATTGACCAAGCCGCGCTGAAAAAGCGAAAGCGTGTCGCCGCTCAATTTATTGAAGCTGTCGGCAAAAACCCAGCACGTAAACGCGCCCAAAGCCCACAGCGCCGCGAGCACCATTTTTTTATCAAATTTCACTTTTGGCGCCCCGCGCTTTCACGACTCGCTCCCGCGTCAAAGACCAGGCCAGCGTCGTCACGCTTCCCTGCAAACGGCCCGAAGCCTTGATCTGAAGCGTGCGGCGCAGCGCGGCGCTTCCTGCGTAAATGCTGCCCTCAAGCCCCAGATCGGCGCGACCCGAACTGTTTTCGATCCTGAAGCGCCAACCGATGCCAGAGGGCGTGCGCAAAAGCACCGAGCGCCCGTCCTGCACCAGATTGGCCTGAACGGAAGGATGCAAATGAAAGCGCAGCGCATAATCGGATCCAGCGCCGCCCGCGACGCTTTCGCGCCCCTGCAAAAGATCGCCGGTCGCGGAAAGGCCGAGCGTCCTTTGGCATACCGCGCGCAGGCTGGCTTCATAGCCGTCATGGCTCGTCTCGACGAAGGAGGTTCCTTCCTGTTCGTAGCGCTGCGCGGTCACGCTCTGCGGCCCGCGTCCAAGCCCGCCGTCTTGAAGAATCTCGCACGCGTTCCGGTCGCCGAGGGTCAACGCGCTGTGCGCCGCCGTCGCGGCGAGCGCCTTGTGCCAGGCAAGTTCGGCCATGGGCGCAGCCCCGCAATTGACGATCAGGCGTTCGCGCCCGATGCTGAACTCGAAGCTGCCGAGTCCCGCATGCGCGTCTTCCTCGAAAAGAGGGGGCGGCGGCGCGCCCGTATCGACGAGAAGAAGGCTCCGCCCGTTTTGCACGCGCTCATAGCCCATATCCGGCAGGCGACGCAAAACGCGGCCCTTGCCTTCGGCGAGCAAAAGCGCGGTTTCGATCTCGGCCGTTTCGCCTTCGCGCGCGCCGTTGAACAAGGCGAAGCCGCCGTCGCCGTGACGGAAGAATTTCAAGGCGGGCACAAGCCGCGCGAGCGCCATGGCAAGCTCCTGCGGCACTTCGAGCTGCACGGCGCGAAGGGCGCTCCGGATGTCGATCAGCGCGCGAAGCACGGCCAGAAGAAGGGCGGGATTGCGCCCGATATGGCCGCCGTCGGGAAGAATCTCCGTCGCGATCTGCCGCTGCAAAAGCTCGAGCGCCAGGCCCAGCGCGCGCTCGCCCTCGATCAAACTCACCCCGCCATAAACAAGGCCCTTGATCGCGCGCAGGCTTTCAAGCCCGGGCGCGGTCACGGGCACGGTGCGCATCAAATGGCGCAATTGCCGCACCATGCTGGCGATGAGTTTTTCCTCGAATCCCGTTCCGGGCGCGGCGGGCGCGTAAAAATCGTGAAAAGCGAGCCAGTTCGCAAGCCGTTCGCCCAAAATGGCGGGAGCCCAATAAGCTTCCTCCCACGAATCCTGTTCGTCGAGCCAAAGCGAAAGGAGGGCCGCCGCGCGACGGCGCGCGCTGTCGGTTCCGACGGCGCGCAGATCGCGCAGCCATCCGTGGGCAGGATCGTCGATGGCGGCGGCAAGGGCGGTTTCGGCGAAAAGCTCGGTCTGTCCTGCGATCAGCGCCTGTCCCACCTCCGCGCGCCCGGGCCAGGGATCGGCAAGCGAAACGCGCAGCCGGTCGGGCACGGGGCCCTGATCCAGCATCATGCGGTAAAGCGGGCTTCCATAGGTGACGGCCTGAACTTTATGGCGCAGTTGGCGTAAAAGTTTTACAGGCCCTTCCACGAAGAACGCCCCTTGCCCTGCATGAAATCAACATATACTCGGTTTCCTTGGAAAGCCGCGTATGCCTTTTCGCAAAAAACACGCGGGCGCGGCACGCGCACGCCTTTTTTGCGAATTCTTTTTTCGGGTTTTGAAAAAACACGAGTATAAGGAGAGAACAAAAGGAATCCCCCTCCCCTCGAGGAAGGGGTTAGGGGAGGGGGCGGCGCGCCGGAGCGGCTATCGTCTCCGAAATCGCACCTCACGCCTTCGCCCCACGCAGTTTTCCCAGATTATCGCCATAGCAGGAAGGCCCGCCCTGAAAGCTGGCCGTTCCCGCGACGAGAAGATCGGCCCCCGCCTCATAGGCAAGGCGCGCGGTTTCGAAATTGACGCCGCCATCGACTTCAAGGTCGATATCCCTGCCGCTTTCGTCGATCATGCGCCGCAGCGCGCGGATCTTATGAAGTTGGGATTCGATGAAAGCCTGCCCGCCGAAGCCCGGATTCACGGACATGACGAGAATAAGATCGAGATCGCCCAGCACATGTTCGATCAGCGCGATCGGCGTGGCGGGATTGAGCGCGACGCCCGCTTTTTTGCCGTGGGCTTTGATAAGCTGGATCGAGCGGTGCAGATGAGGGCCAGCCTCGGGATGAAGCGTGATGATGTCGGCCCCGGCCGCCGCGAAAAGCGGCACGAAAGGATCGACGGGCGCGATCATCAAATGCACGTCGAACGGTTTTTTGGTCAAAGGCCGCAAGGCCTTCACGATGGCTGGGCCGATCGTGATATTGGGCACGAAATGGCCGTCCATGACGTCGATATGGATCATGTCGGCGCCGGCTTCGTCCATTGCGCGGACTTCCTCGCCCAATTTGGCGAAATCGGCGGACAGGATCGAGGGCGCAAGGCGAAGTTTCTGTTGCATACTGGGAGGTTACCAGTTTCTCCCAGCGGCGGCAAGAAGCAGACGCGGCCTTAGGATCAGGATCTATCCGTGCTGGCGCCGTCGGTTACCCCGACACACCATCCGGCGCCTTTGCGCGGGCACGGCGGCGCTGGCGAACAGTCTCTGCACCTCTTCATAAGAAGGCGCCTCGGAAAGGTTTCCAGTCAAAAGAAGCGTTATGGGGCCCTTTAAAAGCGCGCGTCCGGCCTCTTGAATCTGCCGGATCGATGGCGGTTTTACCTCCAGCATCACAGCCTCCGGCCCTTTTGTCCGTACCCGCTCGGCGACGCAAAGATAGTCGTTCATTTTGTCTTCAAAAACTTCGCTGGCCTGTTCCAGATGAAAATCAATGAAATCCGCGTGCGAGGTGCGGGAAAGCCGCCCCATCGTGTCGGCAAGGATGGCCAGAAAAGGGCGAACGTTTTTTGTTAGAGCATAGCCCTGAACGCAAAAAAGGCTCCCGTTCTGCAATACAAAATTATCGACGTTCGAACCGGCGTAAGTAAGGCCGCGCTTGGTGCGCAATTCCTCGTAAAGAAGCCCGTTTGCTTCGCCGCCAAGCATCAAAGCAAAAACTTCCGTCGCAAAAACCCCGGCTGCATGGCCGAAGCTCGGGGCTGCAAACCCGATCGTTATGCGCGCGCCCAGCAAATCCTGATGTTCGCGCACCTCGCCGCCGACAAAGGGTATTTGCGGCGGAAGCGAAACCATGCCCGACGGCAAGTCCCATAAAGGCTCCGCCAAAGAAACGACGGCGTCTGGATCGACGGGGCCGTTGACAAAAAGAGCCGTCCGTTCCGCACGAAAGCAGGCGGCATGAAACATTTCCAAATGCCCCGGCGTGATCGTTTGCACGCTTTCAAAAGTGCCGTTGATCGTCGCGAAATAAGGGTGGCCGCCGAACGCCGTGTGCCAAAGAAGATTGTCGTCGCGCTCGTCGCCGTGAAATTGCGCCTCCATGATTTCGCTCATAACCACGTCGCGTTCGCGTTCAAAATGTTTCAGGCTCAGCCTTGGGCGACAAACAAGATCGGCGACGGCCTCGATCCCCGCCTTTACTTCCTCGGGCGGAACGAAGACGCGGAGAGCCATGCTTTCCTGATCGACCTCGGCGGCCAGAGACCCGCCACAGCTTTTAATGATGGCTTCGGCCTGATTGGGTCCGAAATTTGCGCTTCCCAGCCCCAGACAATGTTCTGTCATGTGCGCCGTGCCGCGGGGACAATCCAACCCCAATTCCTCGCCCGACCCAGCATAAATGAGCGCGCCGATTTCGACCAGCTTGGCCACGGAATTTTGTTCAATGATAACGGGCGTCCGGCCTCTTAAGAACCGCACGGCCGAAGCATCGACAGAGCCTTCTTGGTGCGGCAAATCTTTTTTCTGAAAATCGCTCATCAAACAAACCTCCCTGAAATAGGAGCCCTCAATATCAAAAAACGCGCCGAAAAAAATGCTTAATTTTTTATAGGGTTTTTCCGCAAAGCCGCCAAAAGAGGCCCATCCGCTGGTGGCATGGGATATTTTCCGGCTTCCTCAAGCGTCGCCCAAACGAAACGCTGCCCCTCATGCGGATGCGGGATTCCTTGCCATCTCCGGCAGGCGAAAAGCGGCATCAAAAGATGGAAATCGGGATAGTCGAACGAGGCGAAGGTAATGGGCGCAAGATCCGCCGGATCGACCGCGATCCCCAATTCTTCCTTCAATTCGCGACAAAGCGCCGCCTCCGGCGTTTCGTCCTCCGCCACTTTGCCGCCCGGAAACTCCCAAAGCCCCGCCATATTCTTGCCGGATGGCCGTTCGGCCAAAAGAACGCGCCCCTCGCCGTCAAAAAGCGCCGCCGCGACCACAAGAAGAAGCTTTTTGCTCACCGCGCCGCCCGTTCCCGCGCTTCAAACGCCGCGCGCGCCATCTCCCAGCGCGTGCAATTCGGTCCGCCGCGCAAATCCTTTTCGACGCGGGGCGAAATGCCGAGATATTTCATCCCGATTTTCTTCATCACGCCTTGCGAAGCCATGTTTTCCGGATCGGTTCGCCCGATCACCCTCGCGATCCAGGGTCGCTTGAAGGCAAGCCCCAGAACGATCTCGGCCGCCTCACCCATAATCCCCTGCCCCCAATAAGGCTTGCCGAGCCAATAGCCGATCTCGACGACCTCTTTCGGCGGATCGGGAACGCGCGGCGGATGAAGCCCCACGACGCCCATGATTTCATCCGTCTTGGCGTCGGCGATGGCGTGAAGTTGCGGCTCCCCGCTTTCATAAGTTGGCTCGGTCGCCGTGAAATAATCTTCGGCGTCTTTCATCGCATAAGGGAAAGGAACGACGCTAAGCCACCGCGTTACGTCCCAATCGTTCAGAAAATCGACCGTACGCGGCAAATCCGCGCGCGTCCGGCGTCTTATAATCAGCCGTTCCGTTTGCGCGTAGATCATGCCTAATTCCGCGCGCGCGACAACTGAAAGCTCTCGATCCCCTTAAGGGTGGGAAGCGTTTCGGCGAGTTCGGTGATGGGCATGGCCTTGTGCCCCCCTTGCGAGGTCGCGACGAAGCGCCATTCGACCTGTCCGCCGCGATAATTGATGGCGATGGAGCCGCTCGCGATTTCATAGCCGTGCTCAAGCGTGATTTCGCGCACGTCGTCCTCGCTCGGCAGGTAATCTTTTTTAAACTGCACGACGACGAAAACGGGCCTGCGCGAGGGAAGATAGGTCGCGAAGCGGGAGCCGAGCATCACGGCCAGCGTCGAAAGGAGCGTGAGAGCGATGGCGGGCAGATAAAGCTCGGCGCCGACAAGAACGCCGATGGAGGCTGCCGACCAGATCGAGGCCGCCGTCGTCAGGCCGCTGATCTTAAGCCCGTCTTTCATAATGATGCCCGCGCCCAGAAACCCGACGCCGGTCACGATGCCCTGAATGGTGCGCGTCGGATCGATCGGCCCCAAATTCATGGCATGGCCCGAAAACCATTGTTCGGGATGCCCCGAAAGCGCGGTCAGCGCCGCGCCCACCATGCAAACGAGGGCGTAGGTTCGCATGCCCGCCGCGCGCCCGTGATAGGAGCGTTCATACCCGAAAACGACGCCCAGAAAAAGGGCGACGGCCATATCGAAATAAATCACATATTCGGGCCTCAGCGCGGTTTGATACAGAAGGTTCAGCGTCTCTTGAAAAGGCAACACAGGCATAGAGTCTCCCGTTTCAAATGGCATCGGGCCGCCAGTTTCGGGCCAATCGCCGGAAAAAACAAGAGCCATGGTTTCCTCTGTTCTTCGTTCAAGACTTGCCTTCGGGGCAAAAAAAGGGGAAAAGGGGCGCCGACAAGATTTTTCGACGCACAAAACGCCATGAAACCGGGACTTGCCGATATCGTCAGAACGTTCCAGATGCCGCGCCTTATTCTCTATATGGCGTGGAGCGACATCCGCGCGCGGTACAAACGCAGCGTCCTCGGGCCTTTCTGGATCACGCTCAGCACGGCGGTCGGCGTTGTCGGCCTCGGCTTCGTCTGGAGCGAGCTTTTTCACATGGATCGCGCCAGCTTTATCCCGCTCCTGACGGTCGGGCTGATCCTCTGGCAGTTTCTTTCGGCCTGCATCATGGAAGCGGCGCAGGTTTTCGGACGTCAGTCCAATATCATCCGCAACCTCAATTTGCCCATCGCGCTGCATCCGGCCCAGCTCGTTTTGCGCCATGTGCTGAATCTTGCGCACAATATCCCGCTTTTCGCCGTCGTTTTTCTTCTTCTCGGCCAAAGTTTTTCTTGGCACAGCTTGATGTTTTTTCCGGGCCTTTTGCTCGTGATCGCCAATTTGTACTGGATCTCGTTGATGATCGGCACGCTCGGCGCGCGGTTTCGCGATTTCGAGTATATCGTCTCGATGGTCATGCCTCTCCTGATGTTCCTCAGCCCCGTCATGTACAAATCAAGCTCCCTTTCGTCTTTGGGTCGCTATATGTGGATGAACCCGCTTGCGGACATGATCGACATCGTCCGCTGCCCACTGCTTGGCGACCCGACCCCGCCGATCGTTTTCATCATGAATATCGGCATGCTTCTTGTCGGCGGCGCCCTGACGCTTGCGATCTTCAACGCGAAGCGCAACCGCATCGCTTTTTGGGTGTAGCGCCATGGACGCCTTGCTTCAATTCGACGATGTGACGATCCAATATCCCATTTACAACAGCCGCAACATGTCGCTGCGCAACCATCTGGTGCGCATCAGCACGGGCGGGCGCATCGAAAGCGAGGCGGGCCACGTGCAGATCGTGACGGCGCTCCGCAACGTCAGTTTCACGATCAATCACGGCGATTCCGTCGGCCTTATAGGTCATAACGGCGCGGGCAAAAGCACGATGTTGCGCACGATGGCCGGCGTCTATACGCCCATCCAGGGCAAGGTTACGCGCCAAGGCCGCGTGGCGACGGTGCTTGAACTGGGCGCGGGCATGGACCCCGAGCTTTCGGGCTATGAGAACATCGTGCGCATGTCGATGCTCTTGGGCATGGACAAGGAGCAAATCCGCAAATGCGCTGAGGAAGTCGAAGCCTTTACGCAGCTCGGCACTTTTTTAGAACTTCCCGTTCGCACTTATTCGTCCGGCATGGCGACAAGGCTTATGTTCGCGGTCGCGACCTCGACGAAACCGGACATTCTTCTCGTCGACGAAATGTTCGGCACGGGCGACGCCGCGTTTCAGGTTCAGGCGAAGAAACGCATGGAGGAGCTGATCCGCTCGGTCGGGATCTTCGTCTTCGCCTCGCACAGCAACGATCTCGTCAAAGCCTATTGCAACCGCTTTTTCTATCTTGAGCACGGCGTGACGACGGAAATCTCGCGCGCAGAAATCGACAAAAGAACGGCCGGATAGACGGGCAAGACGCGAAGGGTGGTTTCGCGCAAATTTAATACGCGAAGCTCACCTTTCGCAGCAGCATAAGGCCCGAGGCCTGAGTCACGCTCTCCTGAAGCTTACCGAAATCGGATTGAAGTTCAACGGGATCCATACCGGCCAAAACGCCGGACGGAAGCGCGTTCCCGTCGATTTTGAAGCAGGTGCGCGGATCCATCTTTTCAACGATTGCGCGCGTTTCGGCATTGGTTTGCGTGTTGCAAACGGAAACGCCCTGCAAGATGGAGGCGCGGAAGCCGATCTTGTTGAGGCCGTCCTTTATTTTGTCGGCAGGCAGCGCGATGCGGATCTGCTTCCAGCCCGGGCCATCGATGAGGGTTTCATCGACCTTCTTTCCGGCGCGGTCTGTGGCGCGGTCGTATATATCGAGATCAAGATTCAAATAGGCGCTTAATTGGGTTTTTCCGAGCATATAGGCATCCAAAACGATCGCGCGCGGTTTTTTGTCTGCCGTCGCGAAAAAAGTGATGTCGGCGTCGGCCCATGGGCGAAGACGCTCCGGCCTATCCGCAAAGCGCAGACGCACATCGTCGCTCATCAAAACGACCTTTTTGCCGTCAAGGCTTCCCGTCTCGCCGAAGCCGGAAACGAAATGGATTCGGTCGGCGGGGTTATCGGCGCTATAGGATTCGGGCGGTTCCATCATCCTCTTGAAATCGAATCCCGGGATGCGCTTGTAAAGGGCGATCTCGCGCGGAAACGGATCGACATTATAGCGGGGATAGGCGTCGTTCTCGACCCTGTAATCGACCAGATCGAATCCGGGAATGGGCGCGGCTAACCGCCCAATCAAAGGATAGGAAACATAGGATGGCGCCCAAATGCGCGCGTTCGAATGCAAAAACCAGTTCATTGCGCCGTCGAGATAGACCGCATCGACGGGAAGCCCGTCTTTCACAATCATCTCATAAATATAAGCAGGATATTCGGGCAGCCCCAGCGCGCGGCGGCCCGTAAGCCACGGCAAGGCATAGGCGCCGTTGAAGGAAAGAACGATGCTCTTTTCGTTCGTCACGGCGACAAGCTTTTGCAAGGCGGGCGTCACCTTCGGAAGCGCGGCGATCTCGCTTTCTTTCATGCCGGCGTTCGGCGTCGCCGCAGAAAGGGCTAAAAACAGAAACCCCGCCCACACCCAGAAGGCGGCTAAACGCATACCGGCATTTCGCGCGCGCACGAAAAGCGCCAGAAGAAAGGCAAGCGCAACCATTGCAACGACTATCATCGCGATGCGCATCGCAAAGAGGCCGAGTCCCGTTCCCTCGATGCCGAAATGATGGATAAAGGGAAAGTAGGTTCGCATGAAATAAAGCGCCGTGACGGACGCGGCGCCCATCAGTAAAAATTCATGTACGATGATTTTCAGCGGCTTTTCGATATATCGAAGAAACGGCTTGATAAGGAACGTCTTGTGAAGATGCTCCGCCAACGTCTTAACAAAGACGGAAAACAGGCGCGCGAATCCGTCCGCCGCGAGAATAAGAAAAGCGGGAAAAATATAGATCAAATAGGCTGCGGCATAGTTCGCCTCGACGAACGGCCCTAAGGCCAGAAGATTGAAAAGAAACAACGTCCCGAGAAGAATAAAGGCGGGGCGCAAGCGGCGAATGCTTTTATCCAGCGTGCGCGTGAAGCACATATAGGCAACGCCGCAAAGGGGGAAGATATAGGCGGAAACAAGCCCCTTGACGTTAACGGTGATGAATTTGGCCGTGTTCGCCAAAAAGGGCGCGGGATCCTGAAGAAACAGATCGAAATTCGCAATTTTACCCACCGGCGAGTGAAGCTTCCACCAAGGATCTGTGTCCATTTGATAGGGCGTGTAAAAAGAAAACTGGTAAAGCGAATTGGCGGAAAAGAAGGGTTTCCCCCAAATCTGATAGGAATAGAGTCCAAAGGGCGCGATGGTGGCCGCAAAACCGAGAAAGCTCAAAAGGCCCGTCTGAAAAACGGATCCGAAGCGCGCCTCCTTTTTCGAAAGCGCCCAAAGCGCGTCGATACCCATGCCAAGAATGAAAAAAGCCGCCATGTTGGGCCGGCACAGAAAGGCGAGGCCGATAAAAAGGCCCAGCAAAAGCGCGCGCAAATCGAGCTTCGCGAAAAGCCTGTCGCGCCAGCTTAAATAGGCCCAAAGGCAAAGCGTCATGTAAAACATGTCGTCCGCGCCTTTATAGACGATCGTCTCGGTTATATCGCCCGTTACGCCCATAAGAACGACGGCGAAAAGCGCGATGGCGGCGCTTCCGGTCAGCCGTCGCGCAAGAAGATAAACAAGGACGCAAGTCCCGACGAAGAAAAGGAAGCCGAAAAGCGCAATGCCGATGATAAAATGCGTTGAGCCGAAAAGCTTGAACAAAAGGAAGATGCCGAAAATCGTCATCGGAAAGCGGTCGCTGTTTTCCCACAACCCGTCGACGTTCAGTTTCCCGAGTTGGGCGTAATAATCAATCATCGCGTCGGGAAGAAGCGGCGTCTTATAGCCGATCCCGTGCGCGAGGCTCCGCGCAACAAGCGCCGAACGCGCCTGATCCGTGTCCAGCATATAATACAGATGCGCAAAATTAAGCGTGTCGTAGAGATAAAAGGTAAAAAGCGCGATCAGGACGGCAAGAAGGATCGCGCCCGGCAAGCCAATCCACGCCTCGGCTGTGACAAGGTGCGCCTGTTTCGATCCGGTCTTTTTCTTTTGCATCGCGTCCTCTTCGCTCAAGCCCGTCTTTCTCAAGACCTTTTGCACAAAGGCTGATCCGTCACAACAGGGATCCAGCTTTCGCCGTCTCTATCCTCCGGCGCCGTTTCGAAAAGCCAGCGCATGCAAAGATTGTTGCCGTGACAGGGCGGAACGGAAACCTGATGGATGCAAGGCGAGCAAAGCGTCTTGCGATAATGGATCTCCTCGGCGAGGCCGGGAACGGGGCGCAGCCGGATGGGATGCGTCGGGCCGAGAAAAGCCCGGAGCCGGATGCCGAACAAACGCGCGTAATGGAGAAGCGAGGATTCGATGCCCCAAAATTCCTCGCTGCCCGCCAGAATCCGCAGCGACTCGACAAGCGTCATCGTGCCGCAGCTGTTCTTCAGGGGGCCCAGCCATCCGTTCGCGCCCAGCGCCCGCACGGCACTCATCACTTTTTCGGATTCGTTTTTGTCGCCCTTTGCGCCGAGAAACACGACTTCGCGCTCCTTATCCGCCGCTTTCGCGAAAACGTGCCGCGCCCAAAGTTCGGGCGCAAGCTTTCGTTCGTGCGAAAGATCGGAACACCCGCAGCCGACGGCGACAAGCCCCGCGCCGCGCTTCACATTGGCCTCGGGCGCGCCGATAACGGCGCGCACATGGGCGCCGCAATCCTGCATGGAAACGAGGGGCGCGCCCATAAGCGCGGCGATCCGGTCGTAATGCCGGTAAAGGGCGGAGGCCGGATGAAAAAAGATCCGGTGCGTGTGAAGAACCTGCCGAAAGCCAGCTTCCTCGAAGAAAAAGCCGATCCGGTTCCGCGCGCAGGTCAAAAGGCTGAGAACGGTGCTGAGGCAGCTGTAAATCTCGAGATCGATGACCGTGTCGTTGCCGAAGCATGCGAAAAGGCAGCGAAAGCCGCTCGCAAAAAAAGCGAAGATGTTTTTATCGTTTAAAACGAGGATCGCGTCGAACAGCCCCAAAGTCTCGGCGAACGGCTTCACGGCGTTCGTGGTGAAAAGCCGCATCTTGACCTTCGGATAGGCGCGGCGGATGCCGAGAAGCGCGGGAAGCGCCATAACAAGGCTGCCGCCGCCCAGCATCTTGATGACGAGAATGTCGCCCTTCGCGGCGAGATCGTGGTCGCGGCACATGACGAGGCCGAGAAAGCGCGCCGCGAAATTCAGCCAAAAAATCAAAAACGCGCCGAGATACCGGTCGAGCAAAAGTTTGAAATTCAGGGACATGGTATCTCGTCCATCGCTTCCTTGGCCAGCGCCGCTTCGGCCGCCGCGCGCCGCCCTTCGGAAAACAAGAAGACCGCCCCGCCCGGCAAGGCGGCGAGCAGGCTCACAAAGCCATAAAGAACGGAAAGGGTCAATGCCGGCCCAGGCGCTATGCCCAGGAAACCGAACGCGGTGACCATCGCGCCCTCGCGCAAACCCCAGCCCGCAATCGAGATGGGCAAAGTCATGATCAAAATGATCGGCGGGATCAAAACCATGCAATCGACGGCCGCAACGTCAAGCCCCAGGCCGCGCGCGAGAAAATAGGCCGACAAAGCCAGATTGATATTGCCGATCAGGGCGACGACCAACGCAAAAAGCCCGAAGCGCGGTGCGAAAAAAACGCGGCGCGAATCGACGGCGAGTTGCGCGAGCCCGCGCACGACGCGCAGGTGGCGGAAACGTTCCGGCAAGCGATCCAAAACGCACAGCGCGGCCACGCTTAAAAAGCCGAGCGCCAAAAGCGCGGGAAAGATCCATGATCCCGGGATCCCCGGCACGCGGGCCAGAAGAAAAGGCTGCGTCGCGACGACGAGACAAACGAGCGCCAGAACCGTGATCCCGCGCTCAAGAAGAACGGAATCGATCGCGGCGGAAAGCGGCAATCCCGCTTTCCGCGTAAACCACATGCGCACGGCGTCGCCGCCGACTGCGCCCGGAAGCACTTGTGCGAAAAAATTGCTGATCCAGTAAACGGAAAGCGTCTGACGGCCCGAAACGGGCCCCGCCAAAGCGCGCAAAAGAACGCCCCATCGCAGGGCGCCCAGAAAGATCTGCACAAGCATCAAAAGGATCGCGACGGCGGCCATGTCGGGGCGCAGCCCTTGCGCCTGCTGCCACACCGAAGCAAGACCGACTTTCGAAATCAGCCATGCGACAAGCCCCGCCGAAACGCACCCTTTCGCAAGGAACAAAACTGAACGCGGAACCTTCATCGAATCTCTCAACTCTCGCTTGCGTAATGACCGGAAGGCATAGCCTATCTACCGACTTCTGTCTTGCGTCTTCTGGGTCTCCAGAAACACCTTTATGACAAAATCGGGCGAAAAAGTGGCATAGCCCTTTTCGTCGAGTTCGTAATTTTCGCGTCGCGCCAGGCAGAGGGAGGTGACGGGAATCGTCGGATAATCGATATGCGAGATCACGAAAATGTTCGGATACCAGACATTGTGAATGCCCGGATCAAGGAAGTGCTGCATGCCGACATTCCGGATTCCGAGGCTCGAAGAAACCGACCAAAAAACGGAAACGATTGTCAACAGGGCGATTTTGTCGCCCAAAGATTCCTTGAGCAGTTTCAAGAGGTAAATCGAATCCGTGATCGTAAATTTCTTGATGTCGATGACAAAGCCCGCCTCGTTCACAGCCTCGTGTTTCGCAACCGAGAGCGTAGCATAGCCTTCGTCCCAAAGCCGTTGCGCCAAGGCGTCGCCATGCGGATAGGAATAACCGCTCGACCGCGCATCGAGTTGGAGGAAAACGACGCCTTTCAGTCCCTTTTTCGCGACGCAGGCGAGGATCGCGTCGCGCATTTCAAAGACCGCTTCCGCTGGCTTTTTCGGAAGCGGAATGATCGGCCAAGGCATGAAAAGCGGGCGCGGCAACGAAAAAGTTTCGAAAAGGGACATGACGCGGCTTCGCGTCTTCCGTGAGTATTCGTAAAGCAGCGGCACAACGAGAAAATCCGCAGGCGCTTTTTCGTAGACTTCCGTGTACTCGTAATTTTTCCAATTATCCGGCGAAATCATGCCCTTAAAGGTAAAAACCGCATCGACGTTCGGATCGTTTTCCAGCAATTTGGCAACAAGGGGCGCGTTGTTCGCGTCCATGACGCTCGACACATAGGCATGAATCGGCACGCCTTCGAAACGACGGCGCAAAGCAGCCAAAAAAGGCGTCGCATAGAAATAATCGCCCATGCCCATAAAGAAAACGAGCGCGATCCCCTTCGCCCCGCGCTTAAGCCCGACCTCCAAATCAAAAACAACATGCTGATTATAACCAAGTTTTTTCGAAAACTGGTTCCAGGGACGCGCGATTTCCTTGAATTTTTTAACCGGCCCGGTTCCGCGCAGGCGAACAATTTCGTACCATTCCGTTTTTTCTGCCGCCGTCGTTTTCGGCTTCGCCTTTCTCGGCACGGCGGAAACCAGCCGCCCGACGAAAGGCCGCAAACAGGTGCGATAAAATTTATCCCGCCAGCTCTTCGGCGGAAGAATTGCCAAGCGCAGATCAATCAGAAAATCGACGATTCCCTCGAGGATCACCGGATTTTCTTCTTCTTTATTGTACTTCGTCATAAGCCCCCGCAAAAACCATTGCGCGGATATAAGCATAATTTGCATGCCGCGCAAATCGCGCAGATTGCGCGGCCGCGCAGCCAAAACAAAGCGGGCCGACACGTATTTATGAGCCTGCGGACGCGAGAGCGGCGCTTCTTCCGGCTTGAAGCGCCCCCTTAAAAAGTCCACATATCATAAATGACCGAGCCCGACCTCGCCCCGTTCGCCACGCAGGAATCCCCGAACGCTTTTGCGCTTACGCTTCGCGTCGAGGGCATGCATTGCGCGGCTTGCGCGCAACGGATCGCAGCCGCGTTGAACGCCGAAAAAGACGCGAACGCCAATGTCGATCTTGCGTCCGCGCTTTTGACGCTGCGTTGGAAAGGCGAAGCTTCCCGCGCCGACGCGCTTATCGCGAAAGCCGCCGCGCTGGGCTATGGCTTCGCCCCCTTTGCGCCCAAGGAAAAAGAGGATTCCGAAAACCGCGAATCCCGAAGCCTTAGGCGCTGTCTTTGGGTTTCGGGCGTCGCGACGTTTCTTTTGATGGCGCTTTCGGCTTTGGGTGATCCGGTTCCGTTTCTCGCGGCGCTTATCGCGATCCCAAGCGCCCTTTACGCGGGCCGCCCCTTTTATTTGTCGGCCTTTCGCGCCCTGAAAAACATTCATTCAAATATGGACGTTCCCATCGCGGCGGCGATTATCCTGACCTTAGGCTTGGGACTTTTCGCTTTGGCGCAAGGCACCACGGATCAAGGCTTCGATTCCGTCCTGATGCTGATTTTCCTTCTTCTTGTCGGCCGCGCGCTCGATGCGCGCGCACGGGGTCGCGCGCGAAGCGCGGCGGAAGGCCTGCTCGCCTTCATGACGGAAAGCGCCACGATCAAGGAAGGCGATCAAACGCGGCGCGTGCCGATACGAGAATTGCGCGAAGGCATGGTGCTTGTCGTCGCGGCGGGCGAGAAAATCGCGGCGGACGGCGTCGTGCTTTCCGGCGCTTCCGAGATCGACCCCGCTTTCATCACGGGCGAAACGCTGGCGCAAAGCGTGAAAGAAGGCGATACGGTTTTCGGCGGCATGATCAATCTTCTCGCGCCGCTTCAAATCCGGCTTGCGCGCGCGGCGGCGGACAGCCTTCCCGGCGAGGTTTTAAAGCTTCTGCAAAAGGCCGAGCAAGGCCAGGCGCGTTACGTCCGTCTTGCGGATCGCGCGGCGAAATTTTATGCGCCCTTTGTCTTTTTCGCCGCGCTTGGCGGCTTTGCGCTTTGGCGTTTGACGGGGCATGCGTGGCAGGACGCGCTTCAAATCGCGGCTTCGGTTCTCGTCATCACCTGCCCTTGCGCGATGGGGCTTGCGGTTCCGGCGGTGCAGGTGATCGCAAGCACGCGGCTCTTCAAAAACGGGCTTCTCGTCAAAACGTCGGACGCGCTTGAACGCCTTGCCGGGATCGATACGATCTTTTTTGACAAAACCGGAACGCTGACCGAAGGCCGCCCGCGCCTTTTGAATACGGATCAAATCCCGCCGGAAGCTTTCCGCCTCGCCGCCTCGCTCGCGTCGCAAAGCCGCCATCCCTTGGCGCGCGCGCTGGCGCGCTCTTACAAAGGCGATTTGGCGCCGCTTGCGGATCCCGTCGAAAGACCCGGCCTTGGCATCGAGGCTTTTTATGAGAGCCATAAAATTTGCCTCGGCCGTTGGACTTTTTGCGGCGACGATGCCGCGCCCGCCGATGAAGTGCCTGAGCTTTGGTTCGCGGAAGATGGCAAAAAACCTATTCGCTTCGTCTTTGAAGACTCCCTTCGCAAAGACGCCGCCGCCGCCGTCGCGCAATTGAAGAAGCAAGGTTTCACGCTCGCGCTTGTATCGGGAGACCGGCCTTCGGTCGTCGCTTCAATCGCCCATCGTTTGGGCATCGAAGATTTTGCGGGCGGCCTTTCGCCGCTCGATAAGGGCGCGGCCATCGAAAAACGGCGCGCCTCGGGCAAGCGCGTCTTGATGGTCGGCGACGGCTTGAACGACGCGCCCGCGCTGGCGCTCGCCGATGTTTCGATCTCGCCCTCCACGGCGCTCGACATCGCGCAAAACGCGGCCTCCATCGTCTTTCAAGGCGAAAGCCTCGCCGCGATTCCGTTCGCCATCGACATCGCGCGCCGCGCCCAGAGGCTCGTGAAGCAGAATTTTGCGCTCGCTTTTTTATATAACGTCATTGCGGTTCCCTTGGCGCTTCTGGGCCTCGTGACGCCGCCCTTGGCGGCGGCGTTCATGTCGGCCTCGTCGATTCTTGTGGTTCTTAACGCCCAACGCCTTAGAAAATAAGGATATTTTTTATCTCTTTTCGGATGCGCAACGATTAACGTCTCTATAAAATAGAGGCATGTTGCAAACGATCCGATCCATGAATCCGCAAGAACTCGCCGCCGCCTTTCGAAGATGCGCGCGGGAAAGATGCGCGCGCGCGGCCTTCTGGGCCACGGGAGGTGCTCTCGTCTCGCTGGGATTCCTTTTTTCTTCGTGTTCCCATGCGATCACGGACATCCAAAGCGCCGCGTTGCCGGTTTTGGCCGGATCGGCGGGCTTTGTTCTGTGCCTCGCCGGTCTTTTGACGGTTTCAGGCGCTTATGCGCGCATGGAATCTTACGCGAAGCGTCTTGAAGAGTCCGCGCCGTCACAAGCGAACGCCCCCGAAAAACCGTCGTCCGCGGAAGTGCGCACGGTCGCCTACAAAACGACGCAGCCCGTCCCGCGCCGCGGGGCAGCGCCTGTCGAACCCACAAAGGGCCGCATCGTCTCAAAACATGTTTAGGTTCAAACCGCGCGCGACGTGACGATATTTTGCGCGCGCGTGGCGCTGTCGAAAACATTCGCGATCACGCGTATCGCCATGCGATGGGGCGAGGTCAGGCGAATGCGATAGCCTTCCCTTGCGACAAGCCCCGCTTTTTCGAAGACTTCCAAAGCCTCCATCTCGGGCGCAAGCGCCGCAAGGGCGTAATTATGTTCGCGGCATTTCGTCTCGATGTTGCAGGAAAAGGTGCACATCAATTCCTCGATGATCGCGGCGCGCACTTTGTCTTCGCCGGTTAGCTTCAGGCCACGCACGGTCGCGAACCGGCCGCGCCAGATGGTGTCTTGATAGGCGCGCGCGTCGCGTTCGTTCTGGAAAAAGGCGGATCCCGTCGATCCGATGGCGGACGCGCCGAGCCCCAAAAGAGCCTTCGCGCTATCGTCCGTATAGCCCTGGAAATTGCGGCGAAGGCGGCCCTCGTCGCGCGCCTCGACGAGCGAATCCGAGGCTTTCGCGAAATGATCCATGCCGATCTCTTCATAGCCGCCCTCGCGGAAGACCGCGCGCGCGGCCTGTTCCATGGCGAGCGCGCCATAGGAATCGGGAAGTCCGAACGCTTCGAGCGCTTTTTGATGCCTTTTCGCCTGCGGCACATGCGCATAGGAAAAAAGCGCGACGCGGTCGGGCTTGAGCGTCAGAGCGAGCTGCGCTGTATCGGCGATCCCCGCGGGCGTCTGGAGCGGAAGGCCATAGATCAGGTCGAGGCTGATATGTTTGATGCCGTATTCGCGCAAGGTCTCGACGGCGCGTTCGACGAGCGCGAAGGACTGCACGCGGCCGATGGCCTTTTGAACGGCCGGATTGAAATCCTGAACGCCGAGGCTGACGCGCGTGACGCCGCAAGCGGAAAGAAGCGCGGCCTGCCCGATCGTGACGAGGCGCGGATCAAGCTCCATCGCGATCTCGCTTGCCGAGGAAAGACAGAAATGCTTGTCGAGCGCGAGAAAAAGCCCGTCCATCGCGCGTTCGGAGAGCATGTTGGGCGAACCGCCGCCGAAATGGAGGCGCGACAAAGGCCGCTTGCGCCCGATCAGGGCGGAGACGCGGTCGGCTTCCTGCGCCGTGGCGGCCAGATAGTCCTTAAGGCGCATATCGTTGCTTGTGGCGCAGGTGTTGCACCCGCAATAAAGGCAAAGCGCGCGGCAAAAGGGAACGTGGAGATAAAGCGAAAGCGGCTCCGTTCCTTCAAGCGCGGACAAGGCCTCGACGTAATGCGCGCCGACGATGTCGTCTTTAAAAAGCGTCGCGGGAGGATAGCTTGTATAGCGGGGAACGGGCTTGCCAAGCCAAAGTTCGTCCGGCGTCAGGGGGGCGCCGTCAGAATCCGCGACCGCAGGAAGATCGAGGCTCCGAAGGGCGAAGGTTTGAGAATCGAAACGCACGAAAGCCTCTTAACGGCGGCAAGACGGACGGGACTATAAAGCTTCCCGCGCAAAGCGTCAAAGAAAGAACGGGCGCACCGCCCTTCAATTTTCCGAACAGTAACAGCCCTTTCATAACATTGTGTCATTCCCGCGAAGGCGGGAATCCAGCTGCCGCGCGTCAGCGCGGCGTATGAATCAAAACCGGTCGCATTTGCAACTTTCCGTCGTTTTTGACAATTGTTTTTTAAGAGAAAATTTGATCTCAATTTTGAAGGATGATAAGCGGGCGCACCGCCCGAGGCAAAACAATTTTCCAGACGATAAAGAGCTATCGAAAAATCGGCAGCGGACTACCCACCGAAAGTGAACGACCACCGGCTAAAGCCGGTGGCTTCGGGTTCCGGCTAGAAGCCGGGGTGGTCGGCCCAAGAGGGCCGACAGGGATATAGGATTCCTCTCCCCTTGCGGGAGAGGATAGAAAAACTTGGGCTTACGAAGTAAGTCCATAGTTTTTCTTGGTGAGGGGTTTTCTTGCTGCACCAACCCCTCCCCTAACCCCTCCCGCAAGGGGAGGGGGACTCCTCGGTTCTGCTTGTCTTTCTTCTCTATCCCAGCCGGCTAAAGCCGGGGGGTTTACGGATCCCAAAGGGAGACTCTAAACGAAGTAGCGCAAGGCAAGCATCGTTTTTTACCCGTTCCTACACAGGCCTGCCTTTCGGCGCGTTTTGTTTCAAAAGCGAAGCGCGCACAACTATGCGTCCGGGCCTTTTCGGATCTTCCGACAGGCCCAGCTCCTTAAAATCTTCAGCGAAAAGCGAAACCACGGTTCGCGAATAATATTCAAGCGACAAAGCGCCGAAGGCGGCCATCAAAACAACGCCTGTTTCCGAAAGCATAAATATCTCTCCACTATATTTTTAACAATAAGCGCATTGTAAACAAATAGATGGGCGCGCAACAACGATAAAAAACAGGAAAAAACCCCCGAAAGCTTACGCCTTCGGGGGTTTCCTGCGAATTTTTATTCGCGTCGTGACTTTTATTGTGCAGGCGCAGGCGCCGGAGCGGCCGGAGCCATTCCGCCAGCGGGAGCCTTCTGGTTCATGTGCTGCTCGCGGTGTTCTTCCCGCATGGCTTTCATTTTCTCATGAAGGGCTTCCATCCGATCGTGATCGGCCTTCATTTCGGCGCGAAGAGCTTCCATCTTGTCGTGGTTCGCCTTCATCTTGTCGCGCAATTGTTCCATTTCGGCGCGCATTTGCTGCATTTCGGGATTGGGGCCCGGGGCTTGGGCGAAGGCGGCCGTCGCGGCGAAGGGCGTCGCGAGAAGAGCAAGAACGCAGGCGGTTCTGAGGATGGTTTTCATGAGGAAACTCCTGTTGGAGAAAGAGGGAAACCTTGCATTATTTCTGCCTCAAGATGATGGTTTATTCAAGATGGCAACAGGCGCTTGCATGCTAAAAAAATGTCGTGCACGCTGATCGTATGTCTTCTTCTCTTTTTACCGATTTACTGACTTTGTGGATTCGCCCGCCGGTTAAGACCCGCGGCAGGGCGCGGCGGCGGGCCGCACCTAAAAAAAAACCCGATCCTTTTCTCGGCCTTTCCCGTTTTCTCTATCAAAACAGGTTCTATCCGCTTCAAATCACACACGAAAGCACATCCGCCCATGCCTGCCATTTGAAAGCGGAAGCGATTCAGATCAACCTTCCGTCCGCCGCCTTAAGCCCGAAGGAGGAAGCGGCGGAGGTCGCGCTTTCGCTCCGCCTTTGGGTCAAAAGCGAAGCCAAACGCGTCTTCGGCGAGCGCCTGGCTTTCTGGAGTTCCCGTTTGGGCGTCGCGTTTTTCCGTTTGGTTGTGACATCGCCGCATCGCCGTTGGGGGAGCTGCACCGCGCGCAATGAAATAAGGCTGAACTGGCGGCTTTTGCAAATGCCGCCCGCGCTTCTGGATTACGTCGTGGCGCATGAGGTTTGCCACATTCCGCATAAAAATCACGGCCGCGCTTTTTGGGCCGAGCTTGAAAAACTCATGCCGGATTACAGGGAGCGGCGGCTTGCGCTCCGCGCCTGGGAAAAGAATACGGAAGGCGGCAAAAAAGGGTAGCTCCGCTTTCTCCTCGCTGGACATTGAACGGAGCGCAGACTAAATTCTTAGAGCCTGTTCAGGATCTTTTTAGGTTGAGGCGAAAATCAAGGGTTTCGAGAACCTGCCTACGCCAAGGCTTCGGCAAGGCAGGCCGCACCGCAGAAACGCTTGATTTGCAGCCCAAGATAAAAAGATCATGCACAGGTTCTTATATCCTTTCTTCGAACGAGGTCTTTGTGCCCCATTTTCAAACGCTCGGCTCCCTTCCCCTTCATAACAAGCGCGTGCTTTTACGCGCGGATCTGAACGTTCCGTTCACAAGCGGCCTCGTCACGGACGGCACGCGGCTGGAACGGCTGCGCCCGACGCTTGAGACGCTGCAAAAAGCGGGCGCGCGCATCGCGATTCTGTCTCATTTCGGAAGGCCGAAAGGCGCACCGGATCCGAAATACAGCCTGCGCCCGATCGCCGAAAAGCTTGCGAGCCTGATGGGGCAACAAATCGCTTTTGCGGAAGATTGCATCGGGCCCAAAGCGGCGGAAGCCGTGGCGAAACTGGGGCCCGGCGATATGGTGGTTCTTGAAAACACGCGCTTTCACCCGGGCGAGGAAGCGAACGATCCCGCTTTTGCGGCGGAGCTTGCGAAACTCGGTGACGTTTACGTAAACGACGCTTTTTCGGCGGCGCACCGCGCCCATGCGTCCACCGAAGGCCTCGCGCATCTTCTGCCCGCGCTTGCGGGCCGCTTGATGCAGGAAGAGCTTGAGGCGCTCGGCAAGGCGCTCGACCGTCCGGAACGGCCCGTCGCGGCGCTTGTGGGCGGCGCGAAAATATCGACGAAATTGGCGCTTCTCGAAAATCTGATCGCGAAAGTGAACGTCCTTGTCCTCGGCGGCGGGATGGCGAACACCTTTCTCGCGGCCAAAGGCTACGCCATCGGCACGTCCTTGCACGAAGCGGACATGCTTGAGACCGCGCGCGCCATCATGAAAAAGGCCGAAGCGCGGGATTGTTATATTCTTCTGCCGCGCGACGTCGTGGTGGCCGAAGCTTTGTTCGAAGACGTTCCGGCGACGATCACGCCGGTCGAATCCGTGCCGCCGAACCGCAAGATTCTCGATATCGGCCCGCGCACGATCGCCGAAATCAAACAGAATCTTGAGCAATGCCGCACGATCGTCTGGAACGGGCCGCTCGGCGTGTTTGAAACACCGCCCTTCGACCGCGGCACGAACGCCGTGGCCGTGGCCGTTGCGGATTTAACGAAGCGCGGCAAGCTTCTTTCGGTGGCCGGCGGGGGCGACACGGTCGCGGCGCTTGCGCATGCGGGCGTGACGGAAGGCATTTCCTATCTTTCGACGGCGGGCGGGGCGTTTTTGGAATGGCTTGAGGGCAAAACGCTTCCGGGCGTCGCCGCGCTGACCAAGCCGTAAGAAGCCGTAAAAAGAAAAGATGTTTTTTCCTTTTTGGCCTTCGGGGAAACGGTCCTTGCCCTAAGGAACGAGCTGCCGCGCGCTTTTTTCGGCGAATAGTTTCTTGATGGCCTGCGCACGGTCGTCGTTCAAAGCGAAATATAATCTGTCCGCCCGCGCCGCCTCAGGATCTTCGTGAAGGCCGGAAAAATTCGTTATATTTTTCAGCACGCTTTCAAGAAAAACCGGATTGATGTTGCGTCCGCCGCGTTCGATCGCGTTAAGGACGGCGGTTTGTGCGCTTCGACGCGGCGCTTCTTCGTTCGCGCAAAGCGCAAGCGCGGCGATTTCGATTCCCCGCACAATGCTTTTCTCGTCGGCCAGCAAAGGCGCGGCGATTTTCGTGTAAACGGCGCTTGGTGTCAGCGCCAGAAGGGTTTTTTCGTCGCGCGGCAAACGCGAAAAAGCATGAGTCATTTGCGCCACGGCATTTTCAAAAAACACGCTTCTATCGAAGGGATCGCCCCGCAAGACCTCGATCGAACCCTCGATAAAAACGTTCACGAAAGGAAAATCGACGAGATTTTCGGGCTCGTCATAGGGCGTCTCTTTCCTTTCTTTTCTCGCCTGCGTCGCAAAATGGGAAAAAAGCGCTTCAAGCGCGTCGCGCCCCGCCATTCCGTCCTTGCGATCCCATAATGCGGGATCCGGATTTCCGCGCAATTTCATAAACGTTTTTTGCGCGATCCACCCCTCCCGCGATCTTCTGGCGCTTTCCGGCATAGCCGCCGCTTGCAAGAGATCTTCGCCGAAACGCGCGATCAAATCGCCCGGAAGGTTGTCCGGTTCAAGCCCCGGATCCTCAGACCGCCGCGACGGATCGGAGCCAAGAAAACGCAGTAGATACCAGCACAGGTCCGGAAGCCTGTCGTCGTCCGCATGAACCTGTACGCTATGCGCCATCACGCACAGCATGTGGCTCGCGAAAAGCGTCAAATTGTCGGAAGGGGGCGCCGCGACTGTCTTCATGTCAAAAGCCAAAATCCGTTTTTGCCAAAAACAGCTTCAGCGTACCTTACGCTTTCCGCCGCGCCAATTCTTTCATGCGCGCGGCGCGCGCGTTAACCATTTTTTTCAAAAAGCCGCTTGTTCGGCAAAGCCCTTTGTCGAGCGCAGACGAGGCGCAGTTTTCTTTGAAAACCCTAGACTCACCTTCGTCAAACTGCTAAACAGCCCTCCACGCTTGACGGTCGGGCCTCTTTAAGACCCTGTTAAACGTATCCTCCCAAAGGGTGATTAGCTCAGTTGGTAGAGCAGGTGACTCTTAAACAGAAGATCTATCGCGGGTGAAGAAAAGTGAGTGCCTACTTATCCAAAGATAACAAATGGATAGGTTGGAGAAGAAAGTGGGCGGTATTGACGCAAAAGTCCGTGTCAACACTGTGTCAACAAAATCGCTGGCGCTTTTCGGGCCAGTCTGGTTTTGTGAAATGAAGAAATGGGCGATTAGCTCAGTTGGTAGAGCAGGTGACTCTCGATGGGAGCCTGCGCTGGAAACGGCGCAGTGAACAGGTGTCAAATTCGGTGAACTCGTCCGCATCATGGCGACGACAACGCCGAGCCAAGCCGCAGCGATGCGGAAGGTGTAGAGACTAAACGGCACCCGCCTAAACGCGAAAGCGTATGGCGAAGACATAGTCCAGACCACGAACCCCACGGGGCGGCGAAAGCCGAAGTGGTATGTAATCACCGGGTCCGGAGTTCGAGCCTCCGATCGCCCACCATTTCTTTCAAAACCTTATGGTTTCCGCCACTGATCAGGCTTCCCCTCCGAGGTATGGCGCACCCGTTCAACGTGCGGCGCGACGCCAGGTGTTCTTTCCCTTACCCATTGAATAGCTTCAGCCTGCGTTGGCGTAACAACACTGGCCCTTTCCGAATTACCCCTTCTGACGGCATAATCTCCTTGGGGTCTTTGCTCTATATAGTGCCTCTTATCACCCATCTCAGCCTCCTATTAGGGTTTTTGAACGGCGATTATACAACGATTCGACATCCGATTCGAATCTTGAGCATGATGCGGTGGGGAAGCCACAATAGATCAAGATGGAAAACGACGATCAAACCATAGCCGAGATCGAGCGGCGCCTATCGGCTCTGGATGATGAGAAGCGCAGTTTAGAGGCGAAGCTTTGCGCCCTGCTGCTTGCGCCTCAACAAAAGCAACACGAAGCAGTCAAAAAAAATGTTTCTGTTTCTCTCGATCCCGTAACGCATGACAGGATCAAGCTGTTTTTGAGCCTTTTCCGTGGACGTTCGGATGTTTTTCCAAAACGTTGGGACAACGCAAAAACTGGAAGGTCAGGATATTCCCCCACTTGCGGGAACGAATGGGCAAAAGGCGTTTGCAATAAACCCCGCATTCCGTGCAGTGCCTGCACGCATCAGGCGTGGATACCGGTGACGGAAGATATCATTCGCAAACATCTGTGCGGCGACACAAGCGGCTGGCAGCCACGTGATTATACCATTGGCGTCTATCCAATGCTGAAAGATGAAACTTGTTGGTTTTTGGCGGTCGATTTTGACAAAGAAAACTGGCAACGAGACGTTGCTGCTTTTGCGGCAACCTGCCGCAAGAAGAATGTGCCCGTCGCCGTGGAACGCTCGCGTTCCGGCAATGGCGCTCACGCATGGATTTTCTTCGCGCAAG